>Ga0163144_10000101_pt1 | contig 196913 bp, 169 predicted proteins | sample OliLak19BULKMAT1_FD_123175 | JGI IMG/M metagenome (GOLD analysis project Ga0163144, IMG submission 123175) | Freshwater microbial mat bacterial communities from Lake Vanda, McMurdo Dry Valleys, Antarctica - Oligotrophic Lake LV.19.BULKMAT1 | ecosystem: Environmental > Aquatic > Freshwater >...
GGCAGCACGGCGACGCCCGCCGCGAACCCACCCAACGGGCATCAGAACCGCACGCGCGCGGTCGCGTCATGAACTCCATCGCCGATCTGCGCAGCTTTGCCACCTGTGCAGAGCTTCCCTAGGGACTTTTTCCCCCTCACCTAAGGATCAGGGGTCATTGCGACGTGGTCCGGGCGACGCGCTTAACTCGAACATAGGAGGCGTCGCAACAATGATGATGTCGAGTCTTGAACGGCACGTTTCGCGGGATTTCGAGCGAGAGCTCACCCTCGCGTATGACGGCGAGATCCCGCCGCCGTACTATTTCTGGGACATCAGTCTCGCCCGGCGCCACATGCCGAGCGTCCCACGCCCCGGTGAGATCGACGCGGTGCTGCCGTATCCGGCGCTCCCGTCGGAGTTCATCCTCGCAGGGGCGATCTCGATCGACGAGCTCGACGAGATCCTCGAACGCCGCGCTCGCCACGAAGAGCACAGCGGCGGCTGATCAGCGTCGGACCCTGATCCGCTCGAATCCGTCCTGCGTCGGGAGTTGCCAGTCGAGCTCGCGCGCGACGGATTCGATGCGGCGCGCGAGCGCGGTCGCGTCGACGTAGTCTTCGGTGCGCGGCGAATCGACGAAGCGGAGGCCGCCGCTCAGGTCGAGATCCTTCTGGGTCTCGCTCCGGACACGCTCGGCGCGTAGGCCGTCGCCGAGGTCGCGGACCGTTTGGGCCACCAGGAACGCGAGCTTGTCGTAGAGCATGTAGCCGCCGCTGTTGGTCTCGAACATGCCGGGTACGAAGAGGTCGGTCCGGCCCGGTACGAAGGTGCCGGTGATGAGCCGCGGACGGCCCGAGCGCGTCGCCGCGATGGTCGCGGGGGGCAGGAACGGCACCTCGTGACGGAAACCGGTGGCGCAGAGCACGACGTCGAAGGCCTCCGACGTCCCATCGGTGAAGTGGACCAGGTCGCCGTCGAACCGGCTGACGTCGGGCTTCATCACGAGGTCGCCGTGGCTCAGATAGTGAAACACTTGGGTGTTCAGCACCGGGTGCGATTCGAGCGGCTTGTGGTCCGGTGTGCGCAGCCCGAAGCGATCCTGGCGGCCGACGGCCAGGCGGAGGATGCCGACCAGCAGCGGTTGCCCGAGCCAGTGGGGGAGATGGGGCCCTTGCTGGATGAACGCGTCGACGGGTTGCCCGAAGAGGTGCTTCGGGAAGACCCAGTAGCCGCGCCGGACGCTCAGTGCCGCACGCCCCGCGACCTTGGCCGCGTCGCAGGCGATGTCGAACCCGGAGTTGCCGCCCCCAATCACGAGCACGCGGCGGCCGCGCAGCGACTCGCTGCTCCAGTACGCCGCGGAGTGCAGCAGCTCGCCGGTGAACGTGCCGGGATACGACGGCATGACCGGGAGCCATTGCGCGCCCACCGTCGCGACGATCGTGCGATGCTCGGAGGTGGCGCCGTCGGCAAACGTCACCGTCCACCCGCCGCTCTGGAGTGGCGCGGCGCTCGTCACCTCGGTGCCGAAGCGGAGGCCGTCGCGGAGGCCGAACGTGTCGGCAAACGCGCGCAGGTATTCGAGGATCTGCAGTCGGCCGGGATAGTCGGGAAATGCGTCGGGCATCGGCATGCCGTGAAAGGCGCTGCACGTCTTCGAGGAGATGAAATGCGCCGACTCGTAGATCGGGCTGCCGGGGTTGTCGGCATCCCAGATGCCGCCGAGGTCGCTGTGACGCTCGACGTGGACGTAAGGCACGCCGAACAGCTTGAACGCGCGCGCGACCGCGAGGCCGCCCGGACCGGCGCCGACGATGAGAGTGGGACCCGACATGCGGTGGCTGCGATACGACGCCCGCCGCGAGCCGGCAAACCGGGATCAGAAGACCGGATCGCCCTCGCGTGCGGCGAGCGTGCGGAACGCGGCGGACAGCTCGCGCGTGACCGGCCCGGGTTCGCCCTTCCCGATGCGACGGCCGTCGAGCGACACCATCGGCACGATCTCGGCGCCGGTGCCGGTGAGGAAGCACTCGTCGGCGATGAAGAGGTCGTAGCGGGCGAGGCGACGCTCGTCCCATTCATAGCCGGCGGCGAGCGCGAGCTCGCGAATGACGGCGCCGGTGATGCCGTCGAGGGCGCCGTCGGTCGCGGGCGGCGTGAGGATGCGGCGGCCGCTCACGGCGAACACGTTGTCGGCCGTGCACTCGGCGACGAAGCCTTCGGGATTCAGCATCAACGCTTCCGAGGCCCCCGCCTGGTTGGCCTCCATGCGGGCGAGCACGTTCTTCAGATAGTTGAGCGACTTGATGCGCGGGTCGACGCTCGCCGCAGGCACCTGGCGGGTCGCGGCGGTGACGACGCGGATGCCGGACGCGTAGTGCTCCGGCGGATAGATCGCGAGCCCGGCGACGATGATGATGACGCTCGGCTTCGCGCAGGTGGACGGGTCGAGCCCGAGCGGACCTTCGCCGCGCGTGACGACGAGACGGATGTAGCCGTTGGCCTGCTCGTTGGCGCGCACGGTCGCGACGACGGCCGCCGCGAGCGTGGCGCGGTCCATCGGGATCGCGAGGCCGATCGCGTGCGCCGACGCCTCGAGCCGGGCGAGGTGGGCTTCGAGCCGAAAGATGCGGCGTTCGTAGATGCGAATGCCCTCGAAGACGCCGTCGCCGTAGAGCAGGCCGTGGTCGAAGACGGAGACGCGCGCTTCGGCGCGCGGCACGAGTTGGCCGTCGATGGAGACGAGCATGATCAGGTCCTCCTGGGTTTCTTCTGCGCGGGGCGCTCGGCGACGACGCGGTCGGAAAAGACGTCGCGCCAGCGCGTGAAGTTGGGGCCGTACGTGCGGACGAGCAGATCGTGGAAGCGCCCGACGATCTTCTGCACGTAGATGTCGTGCTTCAGGTAGTCCTCGGCCGCGGCGACGAAGGCGCGGTTGCGGCTCCAGGCGCCGTGGCCGACACCGTCGGCCTGGACGAGGCCCATGAGCGCCACGCGCGCGTCGGCGCAGAGCGTGAGGCCGCGCCCGCCCTTCTCGCCGTGGATCGTGTCTTTGATCGGGTGGGTGTAGACCGCGGCGGCTTCGAGCGGGAGCGTGCCGTAGTCGATGACGGCGACGCGCACCTTGCGTTGATGCGCGGCGGCGATGGCGGGCGCGAGATCGGCCAGCTCCTCGTCCCAGCCGGAGATCAGCAGGGTCTCTTCGGCACGCTCGACGAGGTGGCGGGTGTGTTCGACGAGCGCGGCGCGCCCGTGCACGTTCCAGATGTAGCCGACGGGCTCGTCGGCGCTGATCGCTTCGAGGTCGTCGCGCAGGCCGTCGAGGGCGCGCGTCACCCGCGTCCGGTAGCGATCGATGAACTCCTCGGGATCGACGGGGACGTAGCTCTTGGCGCGTCCGCCGCCGTCGGTGACGAAGACGACGTCCTTTTCCTGGAGGCGGCCGAGCACCTCGTAGACCTTCGAGCTCGGTACGCCCGAGCTGCGTGCGAGCTCATAGCCCGTCGCCGGATGCCGCTTCACGAGCGCGACGTAGATCTTGGCCTCGTAGTCGCCGAGTCCGATCTCGTGCAGGCGATCCAGCAGCGCAGGCATGGGTAGAGTCACTACCGTCGTAGTGAATAGGGAGTCAAGGTGCCGGTCGGCTCGGTGGCGAGGGCAAGGGACCTCTGGTAGTGGGCCGAACGACCGCGGACGCGGCAGGGTGGGGGCGGGGCATGGATCGACCAGCGCATCACGGCAAGGGCAAGTTTCGGAATCCCGCGGTGCTCGATCGCGGGGGGGTCGGGGTCACGCTGCCGTTTCTCGCGCGGCGGCTCGCGGGATTCTGGCGCGATCGCCCGGGCGCGCCGCCGCGGGTCGCGAACGACGGCGCGTTTCTCCGCTCGAACGTGCTCCACAGCGCGCCGACCGTCACCTGGGTCGGCCACGCGACGGTGCTCGTGCAGATGGACGGCGTCACGTTCCTCACCGATCCGATCTGGTCGGACAAACCGTTCCCGGTGACGTTCGTCGGGCCGCGGCGTTTCGCGGCGCCGGGGATCGCGCTCGAAGCGCTGCCGCCGATCGATTTCGTGGTGATCTCGCACAACCACTACGATCACCTCGATCTTCCGACGCTGCGCTGGCTGGCGGCGCGGGGCACCCAGTTCTTCGTGTCGCTCGGCGACGCGGCGTTGCTCCGCGAATGCGGGATCGAGCAGGTGGACGAGCTCGACTGGTGGGACCGGTGCACGCTCGGCAGCGTCGAGGTGCACTGTGTCCCGAGCCAACACTGGAGCGGTCGGAAGCTCACCGACGATTGCGCGAGCCTGTGGTCGGGGTTCGTGGTCGTCGGACCGACGCGTCGCTTCTATTTCGCCGGGGACACCGGCTATTTCGCGGGCTTTGCCGAAATTGGCACCCGGCTCGGGCCCTTCGATCTCGCAGCGCTGCCGATTGGCGCGTACGATCCGCCGGCCATGATGCGCGCGGTGCACCTCGATCCCGAGGAGGCGCTGCAAGCCGGCCTCGACGTCGGCGCGGCCCGCATGCTCGGCATCCACTACGGGACGTTCGATCTCACCGACGAGCCGCTCGACGAGGCGCCCCGGCGTTTTCATGCCGAGGCGGTTCGCCTTGGTGTCGATGCCGATCGATTGTGGACGCCGCCGCTCGGCGAAACCCGAATGTGGTAACGGCTACCGCGCGCGCAGACGGCGGTCGATGTACGTCGCGACGTCACCGAGCCGCGTGACGCGCGCCGCGTCTGGTGCTTCGGCGGCGAGCTCGTCGCCGCCGATCAATACGACTTCGATGCCCGCGGCGCGTGCGGCCGCGAGATCCTCCCGCGCGGTGTCGCCGACGTGCAACACGGCCGCGGGGTGGAGGTCGGCGGCGGCCAGCGCGGTTGCAAAGATGCGGGGATCGGGCTTGGCGGCGCCGGCTTCGCTCGAGATCGTGATCTGGTCGATCAGCGGCGCGAGGCCGAGCGCGCTGAGCACGCCGCGGACGCGGGCGTCGAAATTCGACACGACGAGGATGCGGAGGCCGTGGGCGCGCACGCGCGTCAGGAGTGCATGCGCGTCGTCGTCGACGCGCCAGGCCGCCGCGCTGGCGAAGAACGCGAAGAGATCGTCGAAGTAGGCGTCGAAGCGTCCAAGCGTGACGTCGTCCGCGATGCCCGCCGTGACGTCGGCGAAGACGTCGGTCACGACCGCGTGCCACCACGCTTTCTCACGGGTGCGCAGCTCGTCCGCCGGCAGCGGCGGGAACGCGAGCGGGGGAGCGGCGTGGAACGCGGTGCGAAAGCGGCCGTGCAGGTGGGCCGGGTCGGCGGCGATGCCGTGGCGCGCCGCCACCCTCGCATACAGTTCGCCGATCGGTCGGATCGAGTGGAACAACGTGCCCGCGGCGTCGAACGAGACGGCGCGCAGGGGCGGCGCGGCGTCGAGGCCGTCACCCGGCAAGCGGCAGGGGATCACGCCGTCGCTTCCCGGCCGAGCTCGGGGGCTTCCCAAAACTGGATCAAGACCCCGAAGGCCGAGCGCGGCGAGATGAACACCGTCTCGCGGCCCTCCGGCGAGCGGCCGCGGTCGACGAGACGGACGCCGGCGCGCTCGAGCGCCGCGATGACCGGCTCCAGGCGATCGACGTCGAGCGAGATGTGATGGAAGCCCTCGCCGCGCTTCTCGAGGAAACGCTGCAAAAACCCGCTCGTGCCGTCGGGATTGGGAGCGATCAGCTCGATCTTGTAACCGGCGATCGTGAAGTTGACGAGTCGGAAGCTCGGCTCGTAGCCGACGTGCGCGTCGCGGCCGTGGGCGATCGGAAAGTGCCGGTCGAAGAACGCGAGCGCGGTGTCGAGATCGCGGACGGCGATCGCCATGTGGTTCACGCGCATCCGGACGGGCACGCCGTCGTACTCGTGGACGACGACCGGCGGATGCGCGGGCTCGTCGTCGAAGTGATTCCAGAACTGGATCAGCGTGCCGAACGCGGAACGCGGCGAGATGAAGGCGGTCTTGTACTCGCCCTCGGCGAAGCGGTCGACGATGCGGACACCGCCGGCCTCGAGCGCGCCGATGGTGCGATCGAAGTCGGGCGCTTCCATCGAGAGGTGGTGCAAACCCTCCCCGCGTTTCTCCACGAAGCGTTCGACGAAGCTCCCGGGGGCGGCGCTCTCGATGATCTCGATCTTGAAGCGGCCGATGAAGAAATCGGACCAGTAGTAGTCGCCGGTGTGCCCGATTTGGCGTTCGCGGAGCGCGCTGACCGGGAAGTGGCAGCGGAAGAAGGCGAGGGCGGCGTGGGTGTCGCGGACCGCGATTGCCAAGTGGTTCACGCGCATCTGGGTCGGCTTAAAGTAATCACCCCGATGGGTCAAACTTGCTCGCCAAACTTGCCGCTCGCGAGCCTTCACGTCATGATTCTCCCGGTGGCGGAGATCATCGACTTCCAGGAGATCGTACGAGCGCGAACACGGCGGAAGAGCCGCGCGCTCACGCTCGGCTGCATCGACATCATGGAAGCGAGCCTGGCGGAAACCCGGTTAGCCTACGACGCGGCGCCGCTCGCCGAGCGCGTCGCCTGGGGCACGAAGGTCCGTCAGCTGGAGGGGTTGATGAGCTATGCGGCGACCTTGCTCTGAACGTTCGCGCGGCGCGGGTCTCGTCTTGTCCGCCGCGTTGGTGCTGCTCTCGGCCTGCGGCCCGATTCGTCTCGGGATGTTCCGGCGCCCGGCCCCGCCCGAGAAGATCACGACGGCGCTCGCACGCGTCCCTGCCTCGGGAGAGCTGCCGGGTCTCGTCGGGCGCGTGCAGTACCACACGGTGAAGACGGGCGAGACGCTCCTCGACGTCGCGCGCGACGCCGGGCTCGGCTTTCACGAAGTGCGCGACGCCAATCCCACCATCGACGAGTGGCTACCGCCCGAGGGCGCGGAGGTCGTCGTCCCGTCGCGCTGGATCTTGCCGCGCTCGCGCTATCGCGGCCTCGTCGTCAACATTCCCGAGATGCGGATGTACGTCTTCCCGACCGACGCGCGACCCGGCGATCTCGTGCCGCTCCGGACGTGGGCGGTCGGGATCGGAACCGAAGACGCGCCGAGCCCGATCGGCCCCTTCACCATCCGCTCCAAAGATGCGAACCCGACCTGGATCGTTCCCGACGACATCTACAAGACGATGGACAACCCGCAGCGCGTGGTGCCGCCGGGGCCCGACAATCCCATGGGCGCCTATCGCATTCGCTTGTCCCATGGCGCCTACGCGATCCACGGCACCAATGATCCATGGTCGATCGGCCGTCTCACGACGCACGGCTGCATCCGGCTCTATCCGGAAGATCTCGAGGTCCTCTATCCGAAGGTCGAAGCCGGCATGCCGGGCGAGATCGTGTACGAGCCCGTCAAGATCGGCGTGCGCGACGATCGCGTCTACGTGGAGGTCCACGCCGACGTGTACGGTCGCATCCGCGACTTCGACGGCTACGCGCGGGCCGAGCTCAAGAAGGCCGGCGTGGCCGAGCGGATCGACGCCGACCGCTTCCGCGCCGCGGTGAAAGCGAAGCGTGGTATCCCGGTCGACGTCACCAAGCGCCCGGACCCCGACGAGCCCAAGCACAGCTGACGCGGCGAATTGCGCCCGACCGCAACGCCGAGCTCCCGGCACAGGCGTGCTCGGCGATGCCTTCCTGGTGGATGGGGCGAATCGTCGACCGCCTGGCGCAGAAGGGCGACTGACGCGCGCGTCAGGTGTCGGCGGTGACGATCCCTTTGCGGATCGCGTATCGCACCAAGCCTGGCGTGTCGTGGATGTCGAGCTTGGTCATCAGACGCGTGCGATGGGTGTCGACCGTTTTCGGCGTGATGCCGAGCGCGACCGCGATCTGCCTGTTCGTGTGACCCTCGGCGACCAGCTGGAGAATCTGACGCTCGCGTTCGGTGAGGCTCGTCGCCTCTTCGACTGGCCCCGGTGACGACAAGAAACGTTCGATCACGACGTGCGAGATCTCGGAGCTCAAGTAGAAATCGCCGCGCTCGACCTTCTGGATGGCCTGGAGCAGCTCGGCGGCGGCGGAGCGCTTGAGGAGATAGCCACGCACGCCGGCCTGGAGCGCGCGCAGCACGTACTCTTCGTCGGCGTACATGGTGAGCACGATCACCTTGGTTTGCGGCAGCAGCCGGCGGAGCTGGCGGGTCGCCTCGATGCCGTTCAGCAGCGGCATCGCGATGTCCATCACCACGATGTCCGGGAAGGTGCGGCGGGCCTTCTCGATGGCCTCCTGGCCGTTCTCGGCCGTGCCGACGACGGCGATCCCCTGGTGGGCTTGGAGGAGCGACAAAATACCTTCGCGGACGATCGTGTGATCGTCGGCGAGGAGCACCTTGGTTCGCTCACTTTTCATGGGGGAATGAGACGGTCGTCGGAAGTTCGAGCGGACGCTAGCACCGGCGTTTGCGGGCTGGCAAACCCCGCTACCCTCTTTTTCCTTATCCAGTCAGGTGATGACCCCACAATGTCCCCTGGAGGCTCGGTCCGTCTCGTCCTACGAGCATCACATACGCCACACGGGCGTCCTTCCAGGAGGGAAACCAAGCCATGTCATTCTCATCGATCCGAAACTCCCCCAACGACCACGCGAGCGGCACCAGTGTCTGGCTCGCGGGCACGAGTGCCCCCATGCGAGAAGTCGAACGCGCGCTCGGTCATCTGGCTCACGCGAATGTGAATTTGGTGATCCACGGCGAGTCCGGGACCGGCAAACGAGTCCTCGCGGAACGCATTCATCAGCAGGGGCCGCGCGCCAACGATCCGTTCGTCGCGATCTCGCTCGAAAAGATCGTGGAATCCGAGGCCGAGGCGCTGCTCTTCGGTGAGGAGGACGGTGCGCTCGGGCCGGTTGCCCCGCGCGCCACCTTGTACATCGACGCGATCGACCTCCTGCCGCCGCGGCTTCAGGCCCGCATGGCGTTGGCGCTCGCGCAGCGCGACTACGACCACGACGTCCGGGTGATCTCCGGAACGTCGGCACCACTCGAGGAATTCACCCGACTCGGGCGTTTCCGCCGCGATCTGTTCTTCCGCCTCGCCGTCGTGCGGGTCGCGCTTCCGCCGCTGCGCGAGCGTCGCGAGGACATTGCGGTCGTGGCCGACCGGGTGGTCGGAGAGTGGTGTGAGGCCGCCGGCGCGCCCCGTCTCGGCCTGTCCCGTCTCGCGCTCGCTGAGCTCGCCGGGTACGCGTGGCCGGGAAATTCGCGCGAGCTCGAGCAGACCGTCGAGGCCGTGCTCGCGCTCTCGCGCGGCTCGGAGGTTACGGCCGAGCGGATTCGGGCCGTCCTCGGCCGCCGCCCGCAACGGTTTGCTGCTCCCGACGTGTTTCCTCTCCGCCAGCTCGAGCGCGACTACATCGCGGGCGTGCTGAGCAGCTGCAACTGGAACCAGAGCCTCGCCGCCCGCCGCCTCGGCATCGGACGCAACACGCTGATGCGGAAGATCAAGACGTTCGGGCTGCGTTCCGAGGTGGCGGCGTAGCTGTTGCTTCGACGGTCGCGGGAACCCGGGCGACCACGATTTCCTCGCTGGCGGCTGCGAGCGCTGCGCGCGCAGCCGCCGCGAGGATCGTCACCGTTCCGTCGGCGTGGCGTTCGAAGATGTAGCTTCGCCCGTCGAAGCGCGTGCCGAGCAAGTCGCCGATCAGCTGCGGATTGATGGCGAAGCGCACGCCGGGCATGTCGGGGAGCTGACTGAAGAGCCCCTCCCGCAGCCACTGCTCGCGGCGGAGCTGGTGCTCGCCGACGTCGGCGAACACCCAGGGCTCTTCCCAGGGCCACGGATTCGCCGACGGTTGCGCGATGATCTGCACGCCGGCTTCGGCGAGACGGGGTCCGAGCGCGCAAAACGCCGGCTCGGTGCTCGTGTGCGGCTCGCGAAAGCCGTCGTAACATATCATCACGCCGACGCGGCCGCACGGGCTCTCGATCGGTGTCACCGCATCCGCCGGTCCGGGGACGAGCGGCAACGTGTCCTCGAGCCCCGGAACCAGGTGCACCTTGCGGGTGACGTTCACGCACCGTCCGTCGGGCGCGAAGGTATAGCTCAAGTTGTAGAGGCGGTTGCCGTCGGGGCGGAGCACGTCGGCATCGCGGCCGTCCGCGTTGTCGGGGAGGATGATGCTGCCGGCGACGACGGTCGCGTCGAGCCGTCGGGCCGCGGTGCTGAAGGCGCGGCGATAGGCTCGGTGCATCTTGGTGCTCTCGGCGAGCAACACCGCCGCCGAGGGCGAGAGGGTCCAATGGCCGACGAGCGAGGCGAGAAAGCGCCAAGGGTTCCGCAGCACGACGCGACGGAGGATCGTGTCGACGTCGTCGCCGTCGGCCGCGAGATCCCCGTATCCGGCGATCGAAAGAAACGTGCCGATGTGCTCCGGGAATACGACGACCGCGGGATGGACGAAGCGGCCGTCGGCATGGCGTTCGCGCGCCGTCGCGACCCGCTCGCTGAGTGCCGCGATCTTCGCGAGGAACGCGTCGACGTCGCGGTAATCCGCGAGCTGCATGTAGGGCTGTACGGCGACGAGCTCGATGTGATCGGACATTGCAATGCTCCGAGGGCGCGATTAAGTGTGCAGCGGTTTTCTACGTCAAGGCGGCGCTGCTGAAGCCGCCGGAATCGGCGAGGTCCTGCGGATGTCCGAGTTCGTAAAGGTCGCACAAGTAAAAGACGTTCCGGTCGGAACGGGCATCTCGATCGAAGCACAGGGCAAGCCGATCGCCCTCTACAATTGTGACGGCACCTTCTACGCGATGGACGACACCTGCCCGCATCAGGGTGGCCCACTCGGCGAAGGTGAATTGCGCGGGACGGTCGTGACGTGTCCGTGGCACGAGTGGCACTTCGACGCTCGCACGGGCGTCAACACCGACGACGCGACGTGCAAAGTGCAGACCTACCCGGTCAAGCTCGACGGTACCGACGTCCTGATTCAGCTCTGAGCCCGCCCCGCGGCTCATCGCCGGCCTACTTCGCGTGCTTCCGGAAATCGGGGGCGCGCTTTTCGAGGAAAGCCTGCTTGCCTTCCTTGGCCTCGGCGGTGCCGTAGTAGAGCTCGACGGCACTGAACGCGAGGCTGCCGATGCCGTGGATGTGATCGGTGTCGGCGTTGAACGATTGTTTGGCGAGTCGGAGCGCGGTCGGGCTCTTGGCGAGGATGTCGGCACACCAGGCTTCGACCTCGGTCCGGAGCTCGGCTGCCGGCACGACTTTGTTGACGAGACCCATCGCGAGCGCGTCGGCGGCGCTGTACTGACGGCAGAGGTACCAGATCTCGCGCGCCTTCTTCTCCCCGACGACGCGCGCGAGGTAGGCCGTGCCGTAGCCGGGATCGACGCTACCGACGCGCGGCCCGGTCTGGCCGAAGATCGCCGTGTCGGCGGCGATCGAGAGATCGCAGACGACCTGCAGGACGTGTCCGCCGCCGATCGCATAGCCGTTCACCATCGCGATCACCGGCTTTGGAATGTCGCGCAGGGCCGTGTGCAGCGTGGTCACCTCGTCGAGACCGATGTAGCTCTCTTTCTGATCACCGCCGCTGCAAAACGCCTTGTCACCCGCGCCGGTGAGGACGACGACGCCGACGCCGTGGTCGTGCCACGCGGCGCGGACGCAGGCGATCAGGTCGCGCACGGTTTCGCCGCGGAACGCGTTTCGACGCTCGGGGCGATTGATGACGATCCACGCGGTACCGTCACGCTTCTCGTACAGGACGTCGGTGAGTTGCATGGCCGCGCTTCTAGCGACGCCCCACGACCTTGACAACCTCCGGACGGGTGACAGATGCTCGCGGGCTCATGGATGCCGCGTATCGGGCGATCGTCCGCTTTCCGTGGCTCATCCTGGCGGTGGTGGCGGCCGTGACGGTGGTCCTCGGCTCGGGAACCGCGCACCTGCGGGTCGACAGCTCCGTCTCCACGATGCTGCCCCGTGGCGACCCAGGGCAGGCGCTCTACGCCCAGGTCATCGAGAAGTTCGGGAACGACGAGATCGACATCATCGGCGTGCTCGCTCCCGACGTGTTGTCGTCGCAAACGCTCGAGAAGATCCGAACGGTGACGACGCGCGCCGCGGCGATCGAAGGCGTCGCCTCGGTCATCAGCCTCACCAATGTGCGCGACCCGATCGCGGACGTCCTGAACCCCCCGCTCCTGATTCCCGTCACGCCGACGACGCCGGCGGAACGAGATCGTCTGCGGACGCGCATCAAAGACAACCCGCTCTTTGCTGGCAACCTGATCTCCCCGGACAGTCACGGCGCGGCGATCAACGTCTTCTTCAAGGACGGCGCGCGGACGGAGGAAGACACGCGTCGCATCGACGCCGAGCTCGAAGCCGTGCTCGCGGATCTCCAGAAGGAAGGCGGGGCGGAGCGCTTCTACCTCACGGGCCTGTCGCACCTGAAGGTCAAAGGTCTCGCGCTCATGCGTCGCGACCTGGCCGTCCTGACGCCAGCGAGCTTGGTGTTGGTCGTCGTCGTGCTGTTCTTCTCGTTCGGGACGCGCCGAGGTGTCGTGCTGCCGCTGCTCTGCGTGCTCGTCGGCGTCATGTGGACGATGGGGGTGATGGGGTGGATCGGCGAGCCGATCTCGCTCGGTACGCTCGTGCTGCCGTCGTTGTTGATCGTGATCGGCAGCTCGTACGCCACGCACGTCGTCGCGCGGTACTACCTCGAGCTCGAGACGCCGACCGATGACGAGCATCCGGTCCTTCGGGCGCTCCGCCAGGCCGGCTTGCCGGTGTTCATCTCCGCGCTCGCGACCCTCATCGGCTTCTCCGCACTGCTCCTGAACTCGATCCAGGCGGTTCGCGCGCTCGGACTGTACGCGGTGATCGGCATCATCTTCCTCTTCATCTTGGCGATGACGTTGGTTCCGGCGCTCATCGTCGTGATGCCCGAGCGAGAATATCGCCGGAAGGCCGCGACGAGTGAGACGGGACGACTCGCCCAGCTGCTCGTCGCGCTCGCGCAGTTCGACATCCGCCATCGGCTCGCGATCTTCGCGGTCGCGACGGCCGTCGTCGCGATGTCGGTGATGGCGTTGCCACGCATTCAGGCCGACACCAACTTTCTCGCCTATTTCCCCCGCGACTCGCCGATCCGATTTGCGCACACGGCGATCAGCGCGCGCGTGGCGGGCGCGCTGCCGTTCTACGTCGTGCTCGGCACCGGCCAGCCGCAGTCGATGATCGACATGCGGGCGCTCCGCGAGATGCGCGAGCTGCAGCGCTACCTCGAAAGCCTGCCCGGTGTGAGTCGGACCGTCGCGTTCACCGACTATCTCGACCTGCTCGACCGTGGCCTGCGGGCGAGCGGGGACATGATCCTCGACGATCAGGGCCACGAGGTCGCGCCCGCCGACGTCAAGAGCTTCTGGGACGACCCGAGCCGTCTCGACGAGGTGCTCACCCTCGTGCGGCAGAACCCCGAGACGTTTCGCGCCGTCATCACCAGCGACTTCGGCCAGGCGAACGTGCTCGTGCGGACACGCTTCGAGACGTCGACCGAGATCGCCGAGGTCGTGGGCCGCATCCGGCAATGGGCCGAGCAGCACCCCGGCATGCCCGCCGAGCCGACCGGGAGCATCATTCTCCTGAACAACACGACGGACGACGTCGTGTGGGGGCAGGTGAAGAGCGTGACGGTGGCCCTTGCCGTCATCTTCGTCGTGATGTCGCTGCTCTTCCTCTCGGCCAAGGTCGGATTCATCGCGATGCTGCCGAACATCGTGCCGGTGATGTTCTTCTTCGGCATCCTCGGCTGGTCGAACATCATGCTGAACATCGGCACCAGCATCATCGCGGCGATCGCGCTCGGGATCGCCGTCGACAACACCATCCACTACATGGTGCGGTTCAATCGCGAGCTGCAGGTCACCTACGACGAGCGCCGATCGCTCGCGGCGGCGCTCAGCACCGTCGGGCGTCCGATCGTGTACACCTCGGTCGCCCTCACGCTCGGGTTCCTGGTGATGCGCTTGTCCGACTTCGTGCCCGTACGCGACTTCGGAACGCTCTCGGCCGCGACCATGGTGGCGGCGCTCGTGTCGAATGTCGTGCTGCTTCCGGCGTTGCTCGCCCAAACCCGCATCGTGACACTTTGGGATCTCCTGTTCGTGAAGTTCGGAAAGGATCCTCACAAGACGGTGCGACTCTTCCACGGCCTCCGGCGCGCCCAGGCGCGCATCGCGGTGCTGCTCGGACGCTTGCAGACGGTGAAGGCGGGTGAGGCGGCGGTCCGTCAGGGCGAGCAGGGCGAGGAAATGTACGTCATCATCAACGGCCGGGCCGACGTGATCGTGCACGGGTCCGACGGCCAGCGCCGCCTCGTGCATCAGCTCCAGCGTGGGGATTGCTTCGGCGAGATGGGATTGGTCCGCCGCCAACCGCGCACCGCCGACATCGTCGCCGTCGAAGACCTGGAGCTCCTCGCCGTCGATCAACGCTTCCTCGAGCGGCTGCAGCGACGCTATCCCCGCATCGCCGCCACCGTGTTCCTCAACCTGACCCGCATCCTGAGCGACTACGTCGAGCGTACGACCGAGCAGCTCGCGGCGGCGCGGTGATGCGATGACGGCGGAGCGGAGCGTTCCGAGCACGGCGGCGCGGGCGGCGGCCGTGCTCGCGCGCGGTGCGCACGAGTACGGGTGGTTCGGTGGCCGGGCCAACGATCTCGACGAGCAGCGTTCGGTCGCGTTCGCCGTCCACAGCATGGTGGCGGACGAGGATCGTTTGACCTTTCGGTTCGACTGGAAGGGGGCGGTGGTGAGCGGTCGGCTCTACGGCCGATTGTTCACCGGCACCTGGCGGCAGAGTACGGGCGACGGCGAAGTGGCGCTGGAGTTCAGTCCGGATTTCACGTCCGCGGATGGCTGGTGGACGTGGCCGCAAGGCCCGGCGCGCCATCGCGCCTTCATTCGCCCACGGAACGGAGAGTCGAAATGAGTGACCTCACAAAGTCGTTGCAAAGCCGCGGCGCGACGCTCCTCGAGATCGAGGGGGTGTCGACGGCCGCACGCTTCGGCGACCCGGCAGCGGAGTACACGGCGCTGCGGGCGCGCGCGGGCGTGGTCGACTGGGCGTGGTGGAGCCGCCTGCACGTGACCGGCACCGATCGCACCGCGTTCCTCCAGGGCATGCTTTCGAACGAGATCACGAAGCTCGCGGCGGGGAAGGGGTGCCCCGCGCTGGTCTTGAGCGAGCAAGGCAAGGCGGTCGCGGACGTGATGGTCCTCGTCGGCGACGAGGAGATCGTGCTGGCGGGTAATACCGCGTCGCTGGTGGCAGGGCGCGCGGCGCTCGAGCGGTTCATCGTTGCCGATGACGTCGAGATCGTCGCTGACGACGACGCGGCGCACGTGTTCGCCGTGCTCGGCCCGGAGGCGACGCAGGTCGTCGAGCGTCTCGGGCTGCAGCCTCCGTTGGCGCCGTACGATCACGTGCACGCCGAGCTCGCCGAGGCAGCCGTGCATCTGGTCCGCGTACCGGCTCCCGGCGCGGGCGGCTTCGTGCTGCACGTGCCGGTCGCTGCCGCCGCAACGGTGTGGACGGCCCTCGTCGACGCGGGCGCCGCGGCGCCCGTCGGCTACGAGGCATTCGAAGTGCTGCGCATCGAGAGCGGTCTGCCGTGGCACGGGCGGGACGTCAGCGCCGACACGCTGGCGCTCGAGGCGCCCTATGAGGCGGCGATCAGCTTCCGCAAAGGCTGTTACCTCGGTCAGGAAGTCATGGAGCGTGTGACTGCGCGGGGGCACGTCAACAGGAAGCTCGTCGGCCTGACACTCGCCGGCAACGTCGTGCCGCCGAGTGCCGCGCGCGTGTTCGCGGGTGACCGCGACGTCGGGTGGGTAACGAGCGTGGCTTGGTCGTGGCGTCTCGGCCAGGGCATCGCGCTCGCCTACGTGCGGCGTGAGCATTTCGAGCCGGGGACGACGCTCGTGGTAGGCCCCGATCCGGGCGATCCATCCCGCATCGCCTCAGGCGATTCCGGTGGGATCGTGGCGACCGTGCGCGCCTGGCCACTCTGAGCGGCGGTTAGAGCGCCGGACGAAGCACGCGTGCGCCGAGGCGCACGATCTCGCGATAGGTTTCCGTCGGGCTCTCGTGCGCGGCGAACGCCCGCAGATCTTCGGGAGTGTCGAGGTCGAACCCGAGGCGCGTGCTGCGCACGATCTCGCACGCGACGTGCGTGCGCTCGGCGGCAGCGACGTGGCGTTCGAGACTCCGCCCGCCGAAGCAGGGCGGGAAGACCGTGGCGGGTCGGCGCAGCATGGCGTTGGTTCCCGTGCCGTCTTTGCATGGCACGACCAGCGCTCCGACGGCCGGTGCGCGCGCGAGGAGATCGGCGATGTCCGCCGGAAGCACGAGAGGCAGATCGGAGAGGACGACGAGCACCGTCGTGGCGCCGAGACCGATCGCGGTTTCGGTGCCGAGCGTGATGGCCCCGTTCAGGCCGCGTGGGGCGCCTTCGTCCACGACGATCGCGCCCTCGCGCCGTCCTCGCGCCGCGAGCTCCGGATCGGCGGTGATGACGATCGTCGCGTCGAGCGACGAGGTCGCGCGGAGCGCCCGCAGCACGTCACCGAACATCGCCGCGGCGATCGCCATTCGATCGGCATCGTCGAGGAAAGGACCGAGCCTGGTCTTGGCCAGCGAGAGGAGCTTCGCAGGAAGGAGGGCGACCTTCACCATCGGTCTCCGGAGTGGGCTGCAAGTAGAAGGGGCACCAGGCGGAGTCAAGAGCGCCGATCCTGGCTCGCCGCGACGGCCGACGCGCTTGCGGGGCCCTGACGCCGGTTGTAAGAAGCCGTCGCGCTCGGGGACGAACCTGGCTTGGGAACATGCGCATCGTTGCTGGCATCGCACGTGGTCGGCGGCTTCGCGCTCCCAAGGGGCGCCTCGTCCGCCCGACCGCCGATCGGGTGAAAGAGGCCGTGTTCTCCATCCTAGAAAGCCGTAACGGGTGCGCCGGGCTGAAGGTCCTGGACCTCTTTGCCGGTGCCGGTACGCTCGGGATCGAGGCGCTCAGTCGGGGCGCCGCCGAGGCCGTCTTCGTCGATTCTGGCCACCCGTCGACCGACGCGATCCACGCCAACCTGGAAACGACGGGGCTCGTCGGCGAGGTGCTCGCGATGCCCGCGGAGCGCGCGATCAAACAGCTCGCGGCGACGGGGCGGCGTTTCGATCGAGTTTTCATCGATCCACCGTACGGCGAAGGCTGGATCGAGCCGACGCTCACCGCGCTCGCTGCCGCTCGGCTCGTGGCGGACGGGGGCTTGGTCGTGGTCGAACACGGACGGGGCGAGGCGGCGGCGCCGGAGGTCGGCATGCTCGTACAGCAGATCGCCCGGCGTTATGGGGACACTCACATCGCGGTTTACCGCGCGAACGAACGCGACGAGGATGAGCATGGCAACCCGTAAAGGTGGCGTCGCGAAATCTCCCGTGGCCGTGTACGCCGGCTCGTTTGACCCGATCACCAATGGTCACGTCGACATCATCGATCGCAGCCTGCAGGTCTTCGACCGTGTGATCGTGGCGGTCGCGTACAACATCCACAAGGACAACGCGATGTTCACGCCGCAAGAACGCGTCGCGATGATCACGGCAGTCTTCAAGCGCTACGGTGGTCGCGTCGTCGCCGACAGCTTCAATGGCCTCCTGGTGGACTACGTCGAGCGCGTGCGCGCCAAGGTCATCGTGCGTGGCCTCCGCGCCGTCGCCGATTTCGAATACGAGTTTCAGATGACCATGATGAACCGGCATCTGAAGTCGAAGATCGAAACCATCTTCATGATGGCGGGTGAGGCGCACTTCTACACGAGCTCGCGGCTCGTGAAGGAGGTGGTGACGCTCGGTGGGGACGTCGAAGGCCTCGTGCCCGACGTCGTCTTGAAGCGGCTGAAGGACAAAGTCGGTACGTGAGCGATCAGCCCGTTCGTCTCAGCGCGCGTCTCTCGAAGATCAAGCCGTCGGCGACTCTGGCGGTGACCTCAGCGCTCGCCGAATTGCGGCGCCAGGGCAGGGACGTCGTCGATTTCGGCACCGGCGAGCCGGATTTCGACACGCCGGAGCACATCAAGGCGGCAGCCTCGAAGGCGCTCGCCGCGGGTAAGACGAAGTACACCCCGGTCGGCGGCACGCTCGAGCTGAAAGAAGCCGTGGTCGCGAAGCTCGCTCGCGACAATGGCCTCACGTACGCACCCGGGGAGGTCATCGCCAGCTGCGGAGGGAAGCATGCGCTGCTGAACGCGTTCCTCGCGCTCTTCCAGGAGGGCGACGAGGTGCTCGTGCCGGCGCCGTTCTGGGTGAGCTACGTCGACATGCTGGCGCTCGCCGATGCGACGGCGGTCGTCGTGCCCAGCCGCGAGCAGGACGGGTTCCGCGTGACGCCGGCCGCGCTCGAAGCCGCGATCGGCCCACGAACGCGCGCGATCGTGCTCAACAGCCCCGCCAATCCGACCGGCAGCGCGTACGATGACGACGAGCTGCGCGCGCTCGGTGCGGTATGTCTCCGGCATGGCCTCATCGTGATCGCCGACGACGTCTACGAGCGCCTCACGTACGACGGTTTCGTCCAGCACCACTTGCTGTCGGTCTGCCCCGAGCTGCGCCCCAACACGGTCGTCATCAGCTCGTGCTCGAAGACCTATGCGATGACCGGCTGGCGGCTCGGCTATGCGGCGGGACCGAAGCACGTGATCGACGCGATGGCGACGCTGCAAGGCCAGAGCACGAGCAATCCGTGCTCGATCACGCAGGCGGCGGCCGTCGAGGCGTTGTCGGGTCCGCAGGCGTGCGTGGGGCAAATGGTTGCGGAGTTCGCCAAACGCCGTGCGTACGTCCTCGAACGGCTGCGCGCGATTCCCGACGTGACCGTGGTCGCTCCGCGGGGCGCGTTCTACGTCTTCCCGACGATCGGCGCGCTGCTCGGGCGACGGGTCGGCGGACGTACGCTCGCGTCGGCGTCCGACCTCGCAAAGTATCTCCTCACTGAGGCCGATGTTGCCGTGGTTGCGGGCGAGGATTTCGGCGCTCCGCAGAACATTCGCATCTCCTACGCTACGTCGATGGCGCTACTCGAGCAGGGCTTGGACCGTCTGGAGCGCGGTCTCGCGACTGTGGCCGCGGCGGTCTGATTCGCGGGTTACTGCGCGCGCCGGTATTCCTTTCGTCACGCGTGGTTCCGCGGCCGTTCACCTTGACAAGGGGGTACCCCGTCAGTACACGAGAGCGAATTTCGTAGCCGGCGCGCTCCTGTGGGCTACCGGCGTCAAGGGGGCGTGGCGGGTCCATGTTGGCACATCTTCTGCACGAGCCCGGGAAGATCTCGTACGAAGAGGTCGAAACTCCAGTACCCGGGCCCGGCGAGGTCGTCGTTCGAGTCTCGACGGCGCTCACCTGCGGCACGGATCTGAAGGCGTTCTTGCGTGGGCATCCCAAGATGCCGATGCCGACGCTCTTTGGTCACGAGTTCGCCGGCGACGTCGCGTTCGCTGGCAAGGGCGTCCGCGGCTTCCGCGAGGGCGATGCGGTCATGGCTGTGCCGACCGCACCCTGCAAGGCTTGCTACTACTGCAAGCACGAGCAGGAGAATCTCTGCACGACGATCATGGACAACATGGTCCTCGGAGCTTACGCCGAATACGTGAAGCTGCCGGCGGCCGTCGTCGAAACCAACATGTTTCAGAAGACGGATTCGCTCAGCTATGCCGAGGCGGCGCTCCTCGAGCCGCTCTCTTGCGTCGTGCATGCCATCGATCGCCTGAATGTCCGGCCCGACGACACGGTGCTCATCATCGGTGCGGGAGCGATCAGCTTGCTGCACCTGCTGGTGCTGAAGAGTAAGGGCGTCCACGACGTCATCGTGCTCGGACGACGGCAGTATCGCGCTCAAGCCGCGATCGACCTCGGGGCGAAAGTCATTCTCGCCTCGGAACCCGATCGGGCCCTGGCGGAGATCCTCGAAGCGACCAACGGTCGTGGTGCCGACGTCGTCATCGAGTGCACCGGGCAGCCGAGTGTGTGGGAGCAGGCGATCCACTACGCCCGTCGGGGTGGGACGGTCGTGCTCTTCGGTGGGTGCCCCTCAGGTACGCGCGTGTCCTTCGACACCGCGCGCCTGCACTACGATCAGATCACGCTCATGAGCCCGTTCCATTTCACGCCGCGTGACGTGCAGAAGGCGCAGCGTCTCCTCGGCGAAGGTCGGATCGACGGCCGTCCGCTCATCACGGGTACCTACACGTTCCCCGAGCTGCACCAGGTGTTGGCGTTGCTGCAGCAAGGTCAGGGCATCAAGTACGCGCTCGTGCCGCAAGGCGCGTGATCGGCGCGCCGGTCGTGTCCGTCGCGTCTTGCCTCGTGTCCCCACGTCCATGATTCCACGCACGATGCGGGTGGCCCGTCTCGAGAAGAACCTCGAGATCGGAATCGCCGAGATGGACGTACCGAGCGTCGGGCCGGGAGAGATTCTCGTTCGGACCCGCGCCTGCGGCATCTGCAGCGGCGACATCATGGGCTGGTACATGCAGCGGAAGGCGCCGCTCGTGTTCGGTCATGAGCCCGCGGGCGAGGTGGCGGCCGTCGGGGACGGGGTGACGGATCTCCGACCGGGCGACCGCGTGTTCGTGCATCACCACGCGCCCTGTCTTGCGTGTCGTCTGTGCGAGCGCGGCGAGTACGTGCAATGCGCCGAATGGCGAAGCGGCAAGCTCGTGCCGGGGGGCATGGCCGAGTATTTCTCCGTGCCCGCGGGCCAGGTGCGCGCCGACACGCTGCGACTGCCCGACGCCGTCTCGTTTGCCGACGCAGCATTGGTCGAGCCGCTCGCGTGCACCGTGAAGTCGATTCGTCGCGCGGGACTTCGCGGTGGCGAGCGCGTCGTCGTGATCGGGCTCGGCATCATGGGGCAGCTGCACGTCGTGCTCGCGCGTCACGCCGGCGCCTCGCAAGTGATCGGGCTCGACCGCGTTCCATTCCGCCTGCAGCGGGCTCGCGAGCTCGGTGCGGACGCCGTGGTGCACGTCGACGAGCAAGACCCCAAGGCCGCGGTCGCGGCGCTGACGGGCGGCGAGCTCGCCGACGCCGTGATCGTCGGGCCGGGAAGCCTCGAGGCGATGGAGCTCGGGCTCGGGCTCGTCGGGCGCGGCGGCACCGTCGTGCTCTTCACCACCAGCCGTCCGGAGGATCAGCTCTCGATCTCGCCGTACGACCTCTACTTCCGCGAGATTCGGCTGGTGCCGAGCTACTCGTGCGGTCCGAACGACACTCGCGAAGCGCTCGATCTGATCACCCGTGGCGTCGTGCAGGGTTCGCAGGTCGTCACGCACGAGTTCCCGCTCGATCGCGTCGTCGAGGCGTACAAGACGGCGGCGATGACGTCCGCGCTGAAGACGATCGTCACCTTCTGAGCGCGGCGCGAAGGCCGAGGAGGCCACCGGCCAACAAAAAAGGCGGCCGTCCCGCAGGACGCCGCCCTTTCTGATCTCCACGTTCGAGGAGTCGGAAACTACTTACGCATATGCTTCATGAAGATGGCTTCGGCCTTCTGAGCCGCTGCCTCGGCCCGACGGGCCGCATCTTCGACGCGGCCGGCCGCCGCTTCAGCACGCGCCGCCGCCGACTCAGCCTTTGCCGCTGCCGCCTCGGAGCGGTCCGCCGCCGAGAGGGCCTTCGCCGAATCCCGTGCGCAGCCCATGCCGAGCGTCGACACCAACATCGCGGCCGCTGCGATTCCGGCAACCCTCATTTTTCCGTTCCGCATCGTCACACCTCCTTGAATTGCACGCCAATGGCGTTGCACCAACCGGGTCCCCGTTTGACACAAAATATGGACGCTCGCAAGCCAACTGGCCACGATTGTCGCGGTTTTTGGAGTGTTCTCACCGGTCTCAATAGTCGTCGTCGTAGTCTTCGCCACCGCTGCCTGCGGGTGCGCTGGCTTTCTTCTCCGGCTTGGTCGCAATCGCGGCTTCCGTCGTGATCAACAGGCCCGAGACGCTCGCCGCGTGCTGCAATGCGGAGCGCACGACCTTCGTGGGATCGATCACGCCGGCCTTCAGCAGCGATTCGTACGTGCCCGTGAGCGCGTTGTAGCCGAAGTCGTCCTTGCCCTCGCGGACGCGGTTGACGACGACTGACGGCTCACCGCCGGCATTGCTGACGATCTGACGGAGCGGCTCTTCCATCGCGCGACGAATGATCTCGACGCCGACCGCGAGATCGCCTTTGACCTTCAAATCGGCGAGCGCTGCTTGCGCCCGCAGAAGGGCAACTCCGCCACCGGGGACGATGCCTTCCTCGACCGCAGCTTTGGTTGCGTGCATGGCATCGTCCACGCGCGCCTTCTTCTCCTTCATCTCGATCTCGGTCGCGGCGCCGATGCGCAACACCGCCACGCCTCCTGCGAGCTTCGCCAGTCGTTCCTGCAGCTTTTCGCGATCGTAGTCGGACGTCGTTTCTTCGATTTGCGCGCGAATCTGTGCGATGCGCGCTTGAATCTCGCCCTTCTTGCCGGCGCCGCCGATGATCGTCGTGGTGTCTTTGTCGACGACGAGTCGCTTGCACTGGCCGAGATCGGTCAGCGCGACGTTCTCGAGCTTGAGCCCGAGCTCTTCGGCGATCAGCTTGCCGCCGGTCAGGATCGCCAGGTCCTCGAGCATGGCTTTGCGGCGGTCACCGAAGCCCGGTGCTTTGACGGCCGCGCACCGAAGCGTGCCGCGGATCTTGTTGACGACCAAGGTCGCGAGGGCTTCCCCTTCGACCTCTTCGGCGATGAGGACGATCGGGCGCCCGCTCTGTGCGACGCGCTCGAGCATGGGCACGAGGTCTCGCATGTTGCTGATCTTCTTCTCGTGGAAGAGCAGCAGAGGCTCATCGAGCTCGACCAACATCTTCTCGGGATTGGTCGCGAAATACGGGGAGAGGTAGCCGCGATCGAACTGCATGCCCTCGACGACGTCGAGCGTGGTTTCGAGGCCTTTGGCCTCTTCGACCGTGATCACGCCCTCTTTGCCGACCTTGTCCATCGCTTCGGCGAGGAGGGCGCCGATCGTCTCGTCGCCGTTCGCCGACACGGTGCCGACCTGAGCGATGCGCTCGCGATCTTTGACCGGTTTGCTCTGACCCTTCACGTGCTCGATCGCCTTTTCGACGGCAAGATCGATCCCACGCTTCAAGTTCATCGGGTCGTAGCCGGCCGCGAGAAGTCGGAGACCTTCCCGGAGGATCGCCTGGGCGAGGACGGTTGCCGTCGTGGTGCCGTCGCCCGCGATGTCCGAGGTCTTGCTGGCGACCTCGCGGATGAGCATCGCGCCCATGTTCTCGAATTTGCCTTCGAGCTCGATTTCCTTGACGACGGTGACGCCGTCTTTGGTGATCAGGGGCGCGCCGTAGCTGCGTTGGAGCAGCACGTTTCGTCCACGCGGGCCGAGGGTGACTTTGGCGGCGTTCGCGACCACGTTGACGCCTTCGAGAATGCCTTCGCGAGCCCGTTCATGCAGATGGACGGTTTTTGCGCCCATAGGTGACTCCTTTCGGTTGTGTGCAATTGGTGAGGAAGCGAACGGAGAGTCTAAGCATTCCAAAAGCGCATGCAAGGCCGCGCCTCGAAACATGTCTGTTCGCGCCGGAAGCTTGCACTGACGAAACGCTTGAGTTACAGCAAGCGCAATTTTTGCGCCCGTTTAGCAGATCGATCCGGAGGCGCCTGGTGAGGTTCGCAATGAGAGGCGGGTTGGTCGTGGCGTTGCTGCTCCTGGCAGTCTCGTCTGCGCAGGCGCAGGCGCATGACAGCTCGCGCTATACGTTCGGTGGCGCGGCCGAGCAGGGAACCTTCGTGCTGGACACGCAGACGGGTCGCGTCTGGCGTTACGATCGGGTGGACGACGCCTGGTATCTCTACGACTTGGAGGCGCTGGTCCGGACCCCGCGCGGCGAAACCAGCCGCACGCCCCGTGACGACGGCGACAAGCAGGCGCCCGAGAAGGGTCGAGCCGAGTAGCTCGAGGACGCGCGCCGACCCGAGCGGTCAGCGCGCGCTGGACTGCCGGGCGGTATCGAGCCACCCGCTCGGAGCGATGGCTTGCGGCGCGACGAGCGGGACGACGGCAACCACGCGCCCGTCGCGTTCGACGACGAGCTCGCCCACGGGCTGGTGCACTTCCACCGGCGCCTCGATCTGGCTCGGGAGCTGAAGGTGGAACGCCAGGCCGTGCGGGCTCCCCTGGTTGGTGGTGAGTGCCCACGGCTCCGCAGCGACGGCGTTGAAGCTCGGAATGATCCCGCCCCGGACGTGCACCGTCGGACCCACGGGTTGTCCTTCCCGAACGAGCTCGACGCGGCGATAGCGTTGGAAGCCGCGCTCGAACGCCGCAGTCAGGTCTTCGTGCGCGCGTGGACCCGTCGTCACGGCGAGCAGCGTGAGGCCGTCGTGCTCCGCGAGCGAGATCCGGACGTCCGAAGGGATCACCGTCCCAGTCGCAGGTGTCGTCACGGGCGCTTCGTCATGCAGCGTGATCAGTGGAGACGTTGCGCGGACGATCAGACCGCCGTTCGAGATCGGCACGCCGTCGAGCGCGAGCCGACGGCGCAGCTCCGCGTCGCTCACGATCACCAAGGCGAGGCGTCCGAGATCGCGTGCGGTCGTTGCGCCGCGACGTCCTGAGATTCCGGCTGTCGTGCCGGCCCCGAACGGCCAGTCCTCAGCGACGACGGTGTGCGTGAGACCGAGCTGCGTGCTCACTTGCTGCATACGGGCGAGGGCGCGTCCGATGCTCGGTCCGACGGCCCACGCGAGGGTCTTGGCGGCCGTCCGCGAGTCGGTCACCAGGAGGAGCTGCAGCAACTCGCCGACTTCGAGATCGTGCGCGGAGAGATGCGGCCCGCGATCGCCGGCGACCGGCAAGAGCGTGACCCGGTCGGTCAGCTTCAGATCTCCTGCCGTGAGGCGGTCGCGGAGTGCCACGACGAGCAGCAGATCGGCGACGCGCCCCGGTCCGATCACGGCGTCGGCGTCGGTTGCTTCCAGCACCTGGCGATCCACGACGTCCAGGACCACACGACCGGCTACGGCCGGGCTCACCGAGCCCAGAACGATTGCCGCCAACGCCAATGCCGCTCGGCGCCTCCCCATCCTTCGCCTCCACCCCTCTCCGCGCCACGCGCGGAACCAATCGAATGCGATGCGTACCATACCCGCGTCGGAGTCGGCAACGCGGATGGCCGATGAGGCGCCGAATTCGTTGACTCTTCACTCCGGTCGACGCAGAATTCATTCGCCGAATGCGGTCTGCAGGCGCTGCGAGCGATTGGGTGTTCTCCGACATGACGGTGGAGGATCTGCCCGACGTGGTGGGAATCGAGCGCGCGTGTTTCCCGCATCCCTGGACGGGACCGCTGTTTCTGCAGGAGCTGGACGTTTCGTTTTCACGGATCGTGCTGGCCCGTCGCGCGGATGGCCCCATTGCCGGCTATCTCTGTCGCTGGTTGGTGGCGGATGAGGTACACGTGCTGAACGTCGCCGTCGCTCCCGCTTTTCGTGGCCAAGGGCTGGGGGCGGCGTTGATGCGTGAGGCGTTGCGAGAGGCCCGCGTCGAGCGTGCAAGCGCCATGACGCTCGAAGTGCGGCGCAGCAATGCGAGCGGGCGCCGTCTCTACGAGGGGTTCGGATTCGAGGAAGTGGGCGCGCGTCCCAACTACTATGGCCGCGGCGAGGATGCGTTGATCATGCGGCTGGCACTGGGCGATGGCTGATCACGAAACGCCGCGTGTCGCGGTTGATGTCGGCGGCGGTTTGCGATTGCGAAATCCCGTCATCGCGGCCTCGGGCACCTTCGGCTATGGCCTTGAGTTCGCCGCCGTCACCGATCTCACCGCCCTCGGGGCCATCGTGGTGAAGGGGCTCTCCCTCGAGCCGAACCAAGGACACCGGGCACCGCGTATTCTCGAGACGCCCGCCGGAATGCTGAACGCGATCGGCCTGCAGAACATCGGCGTCCGCGCCTTTGTGGAGACGAAACTGCCGGAGCTCCGAGCCTTCGGCACGCCGATCGTCGCCAATTGCTGGGGGCATCTCCCGGAAGAGTTCGGCGAGGTCGCGGCTCGACTCTCGGATGCGGAAGGGCTCGCCGCCATCGAGGTCAACGTGTCGTGTCCGAACAAGCGCGAGTGGGGACGCATCATTGCGACCGACCTCGATCTGACGCGCGAGGTCGTCCGCCTCGTGCGGGCGCGCTGTCGGCTGCCCCTCTGGGTAAAGCTCTCGCCCAACGTCACCGACGTCGCGAGCTTCGCGCGCGTTGCCGAGGAGGAGGGTGCCGACGCGGTCAGCTTGATCAACACGCTCGTCGGCCTGGCCGTCGACCTCGACCGTCGTCGCCCGGTGCTGACCAACGTCACCGGCGGGCTGTCGGGGCCGGCGATCAAGCCGGTGGCGCTCCGGATGGTGTACGACGTGGCACGCGCCGTGAAGATCCCGGTGATCGGCATGGGGGGCATTGCGAGCGGCGAGGACGCGCTCGAGTTTCTGCTCGTCGGCGCCCGCGCGGTGCAGGTGGGCACGGCCTCGTTCACCGACCCACGGGCGACCGAACGAATCGCTGGCGAGCTGTCCGTTGGTCTCCGCCGCCGCGGTTGTTCCGACATCGCTGCATGGATCGGCAGTTTGGAGGGTGTGCCCGTCCGGTGACTTACCGCGAGGCCCCGCTCCGGAAGACCAATGTAGTCAAGTATTTAGGATGGGGCACTTGGCCAAATTCCATTGACTGGCCAAGCAGTTTCATCTACGCTCGCCGGCTGCAGTCTCGGTCGTTCCCAACGGAGGTAGCGTGACCAGTACGTTCAAGGTCGGTGAGAAGGTCGTGTATCCAGCGCACGGCGTCGGCGTCATCGAGAGCATTCAGACAAAGACGATTTCCGGCACCGCGCGCAAGTTCTACATGCTGCGCATTCTCGACAGCGACATGACCATCATGATCCCCACCGAGAACGTCGGGAGCGTCGGTCTTCGCCGCATCATCGGTCGCGACATGGTCGCGAAGGTCTACAAGATCCTGCGCGACAAGAAGGTCGAAATCGATCAGCAGACTTGGAACCGCCGCTACCGTGAATATACGGAGAAGATCAAAACCGGCTCGGTCCTCGAGATCGCCAAAGTACTGCGTGATCTGTTCGTGCTGAAGGGCGACAAGGAGCTGTCGTTCGGTGAGCGCAAGATGCTCGACACCGCGCGCAACTTGCTGGTGAAAGAGCTCGCGATCGCCAAGTCGCACTCCGAGGACAAGATCATGGAGGAGCTGAAGACGATCTTTGCGCACTGAGGTGCGGGGATCGTGAACGACGTCAACGTCGTCCTGGTCGCGGGTGGAACGGGCCGTCGATTCGGCGGCAGCGTTCCCAAGCAGTTTCAGCTGCTCGGTGGACGGCCGATGTTGGTGGTGACCGCGAGTCGCTTCGTTGGGCTCGCTCAGCTCGGTAGATTCATCGTCGTCGCGGCTCCCGACGCGCACGAGCAATGCGAGGAGCTGCTCGCGCCCCTCGGACTGCCGCTCCGTTTCGCCCCAGCCGGCATGGAGCGTCAGCATTCAGTCGCCAACGGGTTGGCTGCGGTCGATCCTGAGTGTGCGATCGTCGCCGTGCATGACGCGGCACGTCCCCTCGTGACGCCCGCAGCCGTTGCTGCGTGCATCGCCGCGGCACGCACGAGTGGTGCGGCTATTCTCGCGACGCCGGTACCGGACACCGTGAAGCGCGTCCACGACGGACGGATCGTCGCCACGGTTCCTCGCCACGATCTCTGGCTCGCGCAGACGCCGCAGGCGTTCGACGTCGACCTCTTGCGACGCGCCCATGCCGCCGCGGAGATGAACGGTGTCGCCACCGACGACGCCGCCTTGGTGGAGCAGCTCGGTCACGCCGTGGCGATCGTGCCGAGCGACGCGCGCAACCGGAAGGTCACGACGGCAGCCGATCTCGTCTGGGCAGAAGCGGCGCTGACCGGCGGCTGAGTGCTCAGCGGACGGTGCGTGCGCCGAGGTCGACGTTGAGGCCGCCGGAACGAAAGCCGGCGGGATCGATCGTCACGTCCGCAAAGCCCGCCGCCTGCACGCTTGCAACCGCCGCCGCGCGCGTCGTCGGATCTTCCAAGCGTGGCAGCTCGGCGGAATCGATCTCGACGCGCGCGTGATCGCCGTGAAAGCGCACCCGTAGCGTTCGAAAGCCGAGACGTCGCAGTGCGTTCTCCGCCTCGGCCACCTTCCGAAGTCCCGCGCGAGTGATCGTCGTGCCGTAGGGGAAGCGCGATGACAGACAGGGGCTCGCCGGTCGATCCCAGGTCACGAGCCCGAGGGCGCGGCTGAGCGCGCGGACGTCGCGCTTCGTGAGATCGGCCTCGACCAGCGGATGACGGATGCCGAACGCGTCGGCGGCGCGGAGGCCGGGCCGATAGTCACCGAGATCATCCACGTTGACGCCGTCCATGATCACCGCGATGCCGCGTGTATGCGCCTCGGCCGTGCAGATTTCGTACAGGCGGTCCTTGCAGAGAAAGCAGCGATCGATCGGATTGGCCGCGTAGCCGGGAATCTCGAGCTCGTTCGAGTCCACGACGACGTGCCGGACACCGAGCGTGCCGGCGAGCGTTACGGCTTCCGCGGTATCCTCCTCGGGGTTCGTCGGCGAGACGGACGTGAGCGCGGTCAGCCGGTCGCCGAGCACGTCGTGCGCGACCCGCACCACCAACGCGGAATCGACCCCACCGGAAAACGCGAGCAACGCGGACCCGTAGTCGGCGACGACGTTCTGCAACCGCGTCAGCGTGCTCGTGAGACTCGTCGCGAGGTCGTCCTCGCGCATCGCTGACTCAGATGCCTTCGGCGTGAAAGAGGTCGGTCGTGAGATAGCGCTCGCCGGTGTCCGGGAACACCGTCACGACCACCTTGCCGGGTCCGAGGCGCTTGGCCACGTCGAGGGCCGCGAAGCAGGCGCCTCCGCACGAGATGCCGCCCAGGATGCCTTCCTCCTTGGCGAGCCGACGCGTGCACGCGGCGGCGTCGGCGTCCGTCACGGAGACGATCTCGTGGTACACGCTCGTGTTCAGGATCTCGGGCACGAATCCGGCGCCCCAACCCTGGATCGTGTGAAAGCCCGGCTCGCCGCCCGACAGGACCGGCGAGGCCGCTGGCTCGACCGCGACGATGCGTACCCCCGGCATGCGTTCGCGGAGCACCTCGCCGACGCCGGTGATCGTGCCACCCGTGCCGACGCCCGCGACGAACGCGTCGATGCGCTCGAATTGCCCGAGCAGCTCTTGGGCGGTGGTGCGGCGATGAATCTCCGGATTGGCCGGATTGGCGAACTGCTGGGGCATGAAATAGTCGGGATGCTCCGTGACGATCTCTTCCGCCTTGCGGATGGCGCCATGCATGCCACGCGTGTCGGGGGTCAGCACGAGCGTCGCGCCGTACGCGGTCAGCAAGCTCCGCCGTTCCTCGCTCATGGTGTCGGGCATCGTGAGGATGAGACGGTACCCCTTGATGGCGCAGACGAGCGCGAGGCCGATGCCCGTATTGCCACTCGTCGGCTCGACGATCGTCGCGCCCGGTCGGAGGCGGCCGCTCTGCTCCGCTTCCTCGATCATGGCGAGGCAGATGCGATCTTTGACGCTGCCGCCGGGATTGAAGGATTCGAGCTTGGCCCACACTGCCGCCGAGGACGGTGGGGCCATGCGTTGCAGGCGAACGACGGGGGTGTTGCCGACCAGCTCCAGCAGTGACTCGGCCCTGATCGCGGACGACGACATGAGCGGCGGATGATAACCGTGCCTTTCGCGGAGAGTCAACGCGCCGGCCGCGTCGGAGCGGCGTGAGATGCGTGTCGCGGTGCTCTTTCCCGGCGCACTCGGTGACCTCTGTCTCTTGGCGCCGGCGCTGGCGAGCCTCGAGGCGTGCGGCGCGCGTCTCGAGCTGAGCGTCCAGCGCAGCGTGGCGCCGCTCGCCTCGATGCTGCTGCCGACCGTGACCCTCGGTCCGCCGATCGACGGTGCGGCCATGGCGACGCTCTTCGGCGGCGCCGTGGCGCCCGCGATCCGCGCCTGGCTCGGGGGTGCGGATCGGATCGTGGCGTGGCTCGCACGGAGCGCGCAAGCGGCGGAGATCGAGAAACGATGCGCGCTGCTCGGCGTGAGCGCGGAGCTCCATGCCGTGCCGCGCACCGACGGCGATCGGCACGTGGGCACGCTCTATGCCGAGGCGCTCGGGCTCGCGGAGCTCCCGCCGCCGCTCCGCGCGAGCGCGCCGGCGAGCTCGCGACCATTGCCGTGGCGGACGACGATGGCGCCGCGTCTCGTGGTGCATCCCGGGGCGGGTGCCGTCACCAAGCAATGGCCGGGGGAAGGGTTCCTCGACGTCGCTCGGATGTGGGTGGCGACCGGTGGGGAGGTCGCCGTGCTGCTCGGCCCCGCGGAATCGGCGGCAACGCCGTGGTGGCGTGCCACCGGGCTCCCGCTGGCGGTGGATCTCGCGCTCGTCGACGCGGCGGCGCTCGTCGCGAGCGCTCCGCATTGGATCGGCAACGATGCGGGCATGAGCCATGTCGCCGGCGCACTCGGACGACAGGGCGTCGTACTCTTCGGACCGACCCGTCCGGAGCGTTGGATGCCGTGTGGTGGCGCGCTCATTCCAGTCCGCTTCGCCGATCGCTCCATCGCGATGGTTACCCCCGAGGTCCTCGCCGCTCTCCGGATCGACGATCCGCGCCACTCAGCTTGACACCCCCAGGTTGCGGCATTAGCGTCCGCGCGAACCCACCGCATGACCACGTCTTTTCCGCTGATGCGGGCGCCCCGATCCGTCACAATTGGCCCCGCCCCCGCGCGGTCGCGAAGACCGACGGGCATGGTTTCCGAGGTGATCACATGAGCAACATGCTGCGAACCACGCTTCTTTTGGCTGCGCTCACCGGCCTGATGGTCGGGCTCGGGCAGATGCTCGGTGGCTCGCAAGGCGCGGTGATGGCGCTCGTGCTGTCGATCGCGATGAACTTCGGCAGCTATTGGTTCTCCGACAAGATCGTCATCCGGGCGTACGGCGGACAGGAGATTCACGAGCAGGACGATCCGGAGCTCTATGGGATCGTGAAGGGGCTCGCACAGCGAAATCAGATGCCGATGCCGAGGCTCTATCTCATTCCCAGCGACTCCCCGAACGCGTTCGCGACGGGACGAAACCCCGAGCACGCCGCCGTCGCCGTGACGGCCGGCATCCGACGGCTCCTCACCCGCCGGGAGCTCGAAGGTGTCCTGGCGCACGAGATCGCGCACGTCACCAACCGCGACATCCTCACCAGCTCGATCGCCGCGACGCTCGCCGGAGCCATCATGACGCTCGCGCGCATGGCGCAGTGGGGGATGATGTTCGGTGGGGGTCGCCGCGACGAGCGCGAAGGGGGCGGCGGCGGGGTACTCGGTCTGCTCGTCACGATGATCGTCGCGCCGCTCGCGGCGTCGCTCATCCAGATGGCGATCTCGCGCTCGCGCGAGTTCCAGGCCGACGATACCGGCGCCCGCCTCGTGGGTGATCCGGAAGCGCTGGCGTCGGCCCTGCAGAAGATCGCGGGCGGCGCGGCGCAGGTCCCACTCGACGCGAGCCCTCAGACGGCGCATATGTTCATCATCAATCCGCTGCGCGCGTCCATGCTGCAAAACCTTTTCAGTACCCACCCGCCGCTCGAGCAGCGTCTCGAACGGCTCCACCGTGTCGCGGTCGAGCTCGGACACGCCGCCAGGTAAGGTGCAATGAGCAAAGAGGAAGAAGAGAAGTCGTCGCGGGGATTCAAGGTCCAAGACCGCCGACGCTTCGTCGATGACGCCGAACCGGCGGCACGCGAAGAGCAGAACCCCGAGTCGAACGCGGCCGCGCCGGTCGACGCCCCGCATTCGCATGCGCATCACGACCATGACCACCACGATCATGACCATGGCCACGATCATCACGATCATGACCACCATGACCACGACCACGGTCACGGCGAGCCCAACCAAGAGATCAATTTCACGACCTTCGTGATGGGCCTCACCACGCAGGCATTGATGCATCTCGGCGAGATCGCCGAGCCCGGCCAACCCCAGATCCCCGATCTCCCAGCCGCCAAACAGATGATCGACCTGCTCGGCATCCTGCGCGACAAGACCACGGGCAATCTCGATGCGGCAGAAGAGCAGTTGCTCGCGTCGATGCTCTACGATCTGCGCATGCGCTACGTCGAGGTATCCCGTCATCGGTAGCGTGCCGCGACGGCGACAGTCGGTTCGATTCAACCGTATTTCGGAGGTGCAAACACGGTGCGTACCATGAGGGGAGCGCTTCTCGCGCTCGCGATCGGCATCATCGTCGGCGTCGGCGCGACGCTGCAGTACGGCATGCCCGGCCACGAGGCCAGCAGTGTCGCGACGAGCTCGACGACGAAAGCGCCACTCGCGAGTGCTCCTGCGCCCGCCGGCGTCGCGGCGCCGCCCGCGCCGAACGCCGCGGTCGCTGCGGAGCCCCCGTCGGCGGCGGCTGTCGTCACGGGCTTGCCCGACTTCGCGACGCTCGCCGAGCGCCTGAGCCCCGTCGTGGTCAACATCTCGACGCGCTCGGCGCGGAAAGAGCAGCCCGAGGCGCCGAAGTTCCGCGGACCGGGTCAGGGTCAACAACCCCAGTGGCCGTTCGGCGAAGGCGAGCCGCGCGATTTCACCGAGCCGTTCGAGAAGTTCTTCGGTCCGGGGCCGCATCAGCGCCAACAGCAGCAGCCGCAGCGGAGTCTCGGCTCGGGCTTCGTCATCGACAGCGAAGGCTACATCCTCACCAACAACCACGTGGTCGAGAATGCCGACGAGGTGATCGTGCGCCTCGACAACGAGCAGGAGCACAAGGCGACGGTCGTCGGTAAAGATCCCAAGACCGACCTCGCGTTGCTGAAGATCGACGGCGTCACCGGCCTCACCGCCGTACCACTCGGTGACTCCGACAAGCTCCGCGTCGGCGAATGGGTCATGGCGATCGGCAACCCGTTCGGCCTCGACCACTCCGTGACGTCGGGTATCGTGAGCGCCAAGGGCCGCTTCATCGGCGCCGGCAACTACGACGACTACATTCAGACCGACGCCGCTATCAATCCGGGCAACTCCGGCGGTCCGCTGATCAACCTCCACGGCGAGGTCGTCGGGATCAACTCCGCGATCTTCAGCCGGACGGGCGGCAACATCGGCATCGGCTTCGCCATTCCCGTGAACCTGGCGAAGGAGCTCGTGCCGCAGCTGCGCGACAAGGGCAAAGTCACGCGCGGCTGGCTCGGCGTGCTCATCCAGAAGGTGACGCCGGAGATCGCCGAGTCACTCGGTCTCGAACAGTCCCGCGGTGCGCTCGTTGCCGACGTCGTGGCGGGCGGACCGGCCGCGGCGGCCGGCGTCAAGGTCGGGGACGTGATCGTCGAGTTCGACGGCCATCCGGTCGGCGAGTCGAATGAGCTGCCGATGCTGGTCGCGCGCACGCCGCTCGAGAAACAGGTGACGCTCAAGATCCTGCGCGACAAGGCCCCGATGGATCTGCCCGTCACCATCGCCGAGCTGCAGGACGACGAGACGAAGGTCGCGAGTGGGGGGGACAGCGAGAAGCTCGGACTCACGGTGCAGACGCTGACACCCGAGATCGCCGAGAACCTCGGCGTCGAAGAGACCAAGGGCGTGGTGGTGACGGCGGTCGAGTCCGGCTCGGCGGCGGATGAGGCGGGGATCCGTCGCGGCGACGTCATCCTCGAGGTCAATCGGCAAGCCATCGACGACGCGGACGGCTACAAGGGTGCGCTCAAGAAGATCGAGAAGGGCAAGAATGTGCTCTTCCTCGTCCGTCGCGGCGACAACACCATCTTCCTGGCGCTGAAACCGCCCGCCTGAAAATGAGTCGCTCGGGTGACGGCGCGCGACGACGTGCCGTCACCCCGGTTCCTCTCCCTCGCATGCCGATCGGTCGATCACGCCGCGCGCTCGGGCTCTTGGTGCTCGCGCCCGTCGCGCTCGGCGCGCTCGTCTGGGGCGGCATGCACTATCGCGGCCTCGAACGGACGCTGGCGGCCAAGTTCGAGGGCCGGTCGTGGGCCGTTCCAGGTCGCATCTACACGGCGGCGTTCGCGCTCTACCCGGGGCTCGAGGTTGCGGGCACCGGCGTGTTCGAGCGCCTGCGGCGCCTCGGGTACCGCGAGGTCGCTGGCGTCCCGGCAGGACGCGGGGAGTTTCATCGCGATCCGCGCGGCGGGTTCCTCGACGTGCATCTCCACGAGTTCCGCTATCCGCTCCATCCCGAAGAGGGACGCTCCATCCGGATCGCGCTCGATCACGGCGTCGTGAGCCGGATCTTCGATCCCGCCAGCAACGACGACGTCTTCGACGCCGCGCTCGAGCCCGAGCCGCTCGCGGGTCTCTACGACGAGGTCTGGGAAGAGCGGCACGTCGTTGGCATGGACCAGATTCCTGCGCGCATGGTGCAAGCGGTGCTGGCCGCCGAGGACAGTCGGTTCTTCGCGCACGGCGCGATCGACCTCCGCGGCATCGCCCGTGCCCTCGTCCGGAATGTCGCGGCCCGGCGCGTGGTGGAAGGCGGCAGCACGCTCACCCAGCAGCTGATGAAGAATTTCTTCCTCAGTGAGGAGCGCACCTGGCGCCGGAAGGCGCGCGAGCTCGCGATGGCGATCGTCGCCGAGCAACGCTACACGAAGGAGCAGATCCTCGAGCGCTATCTGAACGAGATCTACCTCGGGCAGAGCGGAGCGAAGGGCATCTTCGGCGTCGGTGAGGCCGCGCAGTTCTACTTCGGGAAGCAGCTCGCCGACCTGACGACGGGGGAGACCGCGCTGCTCGCCGGTTTGATCCGGGCGCCGAACGCCAACTCGCCGTTCCGGAGCCCGATGCGGGCGCAGGGCCGGCGCGACGCGGTGCTGGCGGCGATGGCTGAGCACGGCGCCATCACGGCCGAAGAAGCGGAAGCGGCGCGCGCCGAGCCACTGCAGCTCCGTCCGTACGTCACCGATCGCACCAACGCGCCGTACTTCGTCGATGCCGTTCGCCGGCAGCTCCAGGCTTCGTATCCGCCCGCGGCGCTCACGGCCGAGGGTCTGAGGATCTTCACGTCACTCGACGGAGAAATGCAGGTCGCGGCCGAAACCGCCGTGCGCGAAGGACTCGCCGAGCTCGAACGGGTCTATCCGAAGCTCCGCCGCGACGAGCCCGAAGAGCAGCTCGAGGCGGCGCTCGTGGCCGTGCACCCGGCGACCGGCGAGATCAAAGCCATGGTCGGTGGCCGCGACTACCGCATCACCCAGTTCAATCGCGCGACCGACGCCGCGCGCCAACCCGGGTCGGTCTTCAAGCCGGTGGTGTTCTACGCCGCGTTCGATCCGGAAGGTGGTGAGCCGCACTTCACGCCGATGACGCGTGTCGAGGACGCGGCGTTCGCGTGGACGTACGAGGGTCGGAGCTGGACGCCCGGCAACTACAAGGATCGCTACCGCGGCGCGGTCACCGCGCGCACGGCGCTCGAGCAGAGCCTGAACGCCGCGACGGCGCGGATCGCGTTCGACGTCGGATTGCCGCGCGTCATTGCCGCGGCCGAGAAGCTCGGGTTCCCGGGACCGTTGCCCGCGCTCCCGTCGATCGTACTCGGCGGCGTCGAGACCACGCCGCTCGCCGTCGCCGAGGTCTACGCGGTGCTCGCCAGCCAAGGACAGCGCACGTCGCCGCGTGCGGTCACGCAGGTGGCCGACGAGCAGGACCAGCTGATCGAGGGCCGCCCCCTCGACATCACGAGCGTCGTGTCTCCGGCGGTCGCGTACCTCGTCACCCACGTGCTCGAAGGCGCCATCGACCACGGCACGGGGAGCGCCGCGCGCACACAGGGCTTCCGCCTCCCCGCGGCCGGCAAGACGGGCACGACCAACGATTACGGCGACGCCTGGTACGCCGGGTATACGCCCGATCTCGTGACGATCGTGTGGGTGGGCTTCGACCGTCGGCAATCGCTTGGCCTGAGCGGCGCGCAGGCGGCGCTGCCGATCTGGACGGCGTTCATGAAGCGCGCGACGGCCGGACGCCCCGCGCGTGATTTCGAGGTGCCGGAAGGCGTGGTCCTCGCCACCGTCGACCCGGAAACCGGCGGGCGCGCGACCGCCTCTTGCCCGACGACGGTCGTCGAAGCATTCCTCGAAGCCGATGCGCCGACCAACGACTGTCCCCGTCACGAGGGTCCCGCGCTCGGGTCGGGCGAGGCGACCCGGTCGGAGCGCAAGGGTTCGGACCAGCCGGCGACGAGTTGGTGGCGTCGATGGCTCGGGAGGTGAGGATGCGTGACCAGCGCTGGCTTTCGGTTGTCGTGATCGGGCTCACACTCTCGGGGTGCGCCCAGGCGGCCGCGCGTCATCAACGTCCGCGTACGGCCCAGGCGCCGAGCAAGGACGACCGGCCCGTCGAGGTGGCACGCGCGCGTCCGCCAGCGCCGCCGGCCCCGGCGCGCCCCGCTGCGACGCGAGCGGACGACGGTCCCCTCACCGCCAAGATCGCCCCCGCGACGCCGGCCGGTCGAAGCGCGGCACTCCGCCTCACCGAAGAAGGTCGCCAGCGGCTCGCGGCCGGCGACGCGCCGCGCGCGATCGATCTCCTCGAGCGCGCGATCGCCGTCGATGCGCGGGTGCCCTACGCCTATTATTTCCTGGCGAAAGCGCACGCCGAGCTGCACCATACGACGCTCGCGCACCGTTTTCTCGACCGGGCGGATCAAAAGCTCGCGCACGAGCCCTACTGGCGCAGTCAGGTGAATGCGCTGCGTGGACAGCTCCTCGCCGACGAGGGCAAAAGCGCCGCAGCGGAAGCCGCGTATCGGCGCGCGCTCGATGCCTGGCCGGGAAATCGCGCGGCTGCCGAGGCCCTGACAGCGGCGCCGCAACGTGACAAGAATCCATAGTCCATGCGGGTTCTCGCCATCGAAACGTCCTGTGACGACACCGCCGCCGCGGTGCTCGACGACCGCGGAGTGCGGGCCAGTATCGTCGCGTCGCAGGACATGGTGCACGGGAAGTACGGCGGCATCGTGCCCGAGCTGGCGTCGCGCCAGCACATGGTCGCCATCCTGCCGGTCATTCAACGAGCGCTCGGCGACGCCGGGGTCGGGCTCGACGACATCGAAGGGGTGACGGCGACGTACGGGCCGGGGCTCGTCGGCTCGCTGCTCGTCGGGCTGCAGGTCGCCAAGGGCATCGCGTTCGATCGCCAGCTCCCGTTCGTCGGTGTGAACCACCTCGAAGGGCATCTGCTCGCGATCCTGCTCGATCGGCCCGTCGCGTTCCCGTATCTCGGGCTGCTCGTCTCCGGTGGTCACACGAGCCTCTATCTGGTCGAGGACGTCGGGCGGTATCGTCAGCTCGGCCGCACGCGCGACGACGCCGCAGGCGAAGCGTTCGACAAGGGCGCCAAGATGCTCGGACTCGGATTTCCCGGCGGCAAGGAGATCGATCAGCGCGCCGTCGCCGGCGATCGCGCTCGTATCCGCTTCCCCCGCGCGCAGCTGAAGAGCGGCCTCTACGACTTCAGCTTCAGCGGCGTGAAGACGTCGCTCCGCCAATACCTCCTGAGCGGCGGCAGCGCCGCGTTGCTCGACGGCGGCGAGGCTGCGCTCGCCGACGTGTGCGCGAGCTTCCAGGAAGCCATCGTCGACATGCTGATCGTGCCGACGCTGAAAGCCGCGCGCGACCTCGGTGCCACCTCCATCGTCGTGTCGGGCGGCGTGTCCGCGAACAGCCGGCTCCGCACCGCGATGACCGAAACGGGGACGGCCGCGGGGTTCGACGTCGCGTTCCCGCGTTTCGCCTACTGCACCGACAACGCGGCGATGATCGGCTACGCGGGGCGCGCACGCTTGCTGCGCGGCGAGCGCCACGATTTCACCCTGAACGCCGCGGCGACGCTGCCGATCGGGGTCGACCCCGTCGAACGATGAGCCTCGCCGCCGAAACCCGCGCGCTCCTGCAGCGCGAAGGCCTGGCACCGCGGAAGAGCCTCGGCCAGCACTTCCTGGTCGACTCGCGCGTGATCGCGCGCATGGCCGATCTCGCGGAGGTCACCAAGCGCGATGCCGTCCTCGAGATCGGCCCCGGCGTCGGTGCGCTCACCGACGTCCTCGCCGAACGGGCGGCCCGGCTCTACATCGTCGAGTACGATCGCGGCCTCTCGGTGGTCCTGCGGCGCAAGTTCGCGTCGAATCCCGAGGTGAAGGTGATCGAGGGCGACGTGCTCGAGGTCGACCTCCGCGGCGAGGTGCCCGAGACCGAAGCGAAGGTCGTCGCGAGCCTGCCGTACAACATCTCCGTGCCGATCCTCTTCCGACTGATCGAGGAGCGCCACGTGTTCCCCGACGTCACGGTGATGGTGCAGAAGGAAGTCGCCGACCGCCTACTCGGGAAGGTCGACACGAAAGCCTACGGCGCGCCGTCGGTGCTCTTCCAGCTCTACGCGCAGCTGCGCGGGCGTTTTCGCGTCGGCTCGTCGGCGTTCTATCCCCGTCCGCAGGTCGCGTCCGAGGTGCTGCGCGTGCAGCTATCGGCGACGCCGCGCTTCCCCGTCGAGGAGCCCCGTCTCATGACGGCGATCGTCCGCGCGGCCTTCAACCAGCGCCGCAAGATGATGCGAAACGCGGTGCAGACGATCGCCGAGCCGTTGGCCTTGCCGCCGCCCGTCTGGGAAGAGGTCTTCGCCGCTGCCGGCGTCGACGGCCGCGCCCGCGGCGAGACGCTCGATGTGGCGACGTTCGCGCGCCTCTCGGACGCCGCCGGTAAAGCGCTCGACGCTGCCGGCGTGCCGCGCGGCACGCGGCGCTCACCGCGGTAGACGACGCCCATGCCCGAGCTGCCCGAAGTCGAGACGGTGCGGCGCGGCCTCGCCGAGAGCGTGACCGGCCGCCGCATCACGGCCGTCGCCGTCCACGAGCGCCGTCTCCGGAAACCGCTCGCCGCGGATTTCGTGCGTCGTCTGGCCGGGCGCAGCATCGAGCAGGTCCGGCGGCGCGCCAAGTATCTGCTGCTCGATCTCGACGACGGCGCGGTGTGGCTCGTGCACCTCGGCATGACGGGCACGATGGTGGTGCTGCCGGGCGACGAGCCGCTCCGGAAGCACACGCACGTCGTCGCGACACTCGACGACGGCCGGACGCTGCGGTTCCACGATCCGCGCCGCTTCGGGCTCATGCAGGTCGGCCCTCCCGACGCGCTCGCCGAGCTCGCCGCGCTCGGTCCCGAGCCGTTCGACGCCGACTTCTCCGCCGAGGCCCTCCACGCCATCGCGCGTCGCCAACGCCGCGCCGTGAAGAGCTTGCTCATGGATCAACAGGTCGTCGCGGGTCTCGGCAACATCTACGTCAACGAGATCCTGTTCGGCGCCGGCGTCCGGCCGACGCGACGGACCTCGCGCCTCACCCGCGCCGACGCCGAGCGCATCGTCACCGAGACGGGAAGGGTGCTCACCGAAGCCATCGCGCTTCGCGGCTCCTCGATCTCCGACTATCGCGACGAGCGCGGCGAGCCCGGCGCGTTTCAGCACACGTTTCGCGTCTACGAGCGCGCCGGTGAGCCCTGCCGGCGCTGCGACGGCGTCATTCGCCGCCGCGTCATCATCGGGCGCAGCTCGTTCTACTGTCCGCAGTGTCAGCGCTGACCAACGAAGGAGACGCCACCATGACGATCGCTCGCACGTCGATTGCGCTCGCGCTCTCGATCCTGACGTTCACGACTCCGGTGTTCGCGACGAGCGAGGCGGAGATCGCCCGTCTCTTCGCGGAGGCCCAGAGCCAGGAGGCACGCGGCCAATGGAGCCTCGCCTCGTCGAATTACTCGAAGATCATCTACGAGGATCCGAAGAACGCTCCGGCCTACCATCACCTCGCGCTCTGCCAGGTGCGCGTCGGTATGAATGACTACGCCATCAAGAACTTCAAGGAAGCGATCAAGCTCGATCCCACCATGGACGAAGCGCGCGAGGGCCTCGAAGGCGTCTACGTGACGCGCGGTCTCCTGGCGCGCCAGAGCGGCAAGAAGAGCGAGGCGCTCGCGGCGTTCGAAGAAGGGGTCGCGGCCAATCCGAAGTCGGTGAGCGCGGCGCTCGAGCTCGGCGCCGAGCTCGACAGCCAGGGGCAGAGCGAGCGTGCCCTCGAGGTGTACGGCAAGGCCTCCGCCAATGCCCCCGACGACGCGACCAGCCGGGCCAAGCTCGGCGCCGTCTTCGCGTCGCGCGGCATGCACGACCGCGCGGTCACCGAGCTCGCGGCGGCCGTGCGGTTGAACCCGCGCGATGCCGTGTCGCACAAGGCGCTCGGCTTCGAGTACGCCGCGCTGGGGCAAAAGGACAAAGCCGCGGCGGCGTTTCACCAAGCGATGCGCCAGTACGTGCTCGTCGGCGACATGATCGGCGGCACCGAGGCCGAGACGCTCGAGAAGCGCGCCAAAGCCGGTCAGCCGCTCGTGACCAAATAATGGCGAAGCCGAAGCCGGCGCCGCGGCGCCCCGCGCGCCGCCCCACCTCGACGACCGCGCGTCTGGCGCAAGCCGAGTCGGACGCCTTCTGCGAGGCGCGGAAGCACTATCAAGCCGGCCAAGCGGGCCACGTGGCGGACGACTCCTTGCGCCCGGCGCCGGCGCCGGAGGTCACCGAGGACGAGAAGCTGCTGCAGTTCCCCGCGGCCGACGCCGGCGACTTCACCCACACCGATACCTGGCGCGTGCTCCGCATCATGGGCGAGTTCATCGAGGGCTTCGACACGCTCGCCGGGATCGACGAGGCCGTCACGATCTTCGGCTCGGCGCGCGTCACCCCCGACGATCCGTCCTATCGCGCGGCCGAGGAGCTCGGGTTCCGGTTGGCGCGCGCCAAATTCGCCGTCATCACGGGCGGCGGCCCGGGCATCATGGAAGCCGGCAATCGCGGCGCGCAGCGCGGCGGTGGACGCTCGATCGGGTGCAACATCGAGCTGCCGTTCGAGCAGAAGCCGAACCCGTACATCGATACGCTCGTCTCGTTTCGCTACTTCCTGGTGCGCCGGACGATGTTCATCAAGTACTCGTCGGCGTTCGTCATCTTCCCCGGCGGTTTCGGCACGCTCGACGAGATGTTCGAGGCGCTGACCCTGATCCAGACCGGCAAGATCTACCACTTCCCGGTCGTGCTCTTCGGCCGCGCCTATTGGTCGGGTCTGTTGGATTGGATGCGCGGGCCGATGCTCGCCGAGGGCAAGATCGCGCCCGCCGATCTCGATCTGATGGTGCCGACGGACGACATCGGCGAGGTCGTGCGCCTGGTCGTCGACACGTGCGCGGCGCAAGGCAAAGCCATTCGCGCCCGCGCGCACGAGTGGCTCGCCGGCGGCCGGCGGAAACCCGGCACCTCCGGCCGGCGGAAGGGACGCTGATGGCGCACCGGCACGCCGACCTCCACGCGATCGCCTGGCGGGCGATGCTCGCGTACGGGCTCGAGCCGGCGTTCCCGCCGGCGGCGCTCGCCGAGGTCGCCGCGATGCACGACCCGGCGTCCGACGCCGCGATCGCCGATCTGCGCGATCAGCTCTGGTTCTCGATCGACAACGACGACTCGCGCGACCTCGACCAGCTGACCGTGGCCGAGCGCCTGCCTGCGGGCGCCGTGCGTCTGCGGGTCGCGATCGCCGACGTCGACGCGTTGGTCGCGGCCGGCAGCGCCGTCGACGGCCATGCGCGTCGCAACACCACGTCGGTCTACACCGCGGCCCAGATCTTCCCGATGTTGCCGGAACGGTTGTCGACCGATCTGACCTCGCTGTCCGATGGCGAAGATCGGCTCGCGGTCGTGACCGAGCTCGACGTCGACGACAAGGGAACCGTGCTGCGCTCGACGGTGGCGCGCGGCGTCGTCCACAACCACGCCAAGCTCGCATACGACTCCGTGGCGGCGTGGCTCGACGGCACCGGGCTGCTCCCGGAGGCGGCGGCGCGCGTCGCCGGCATCGACGCGCAGCTGCGCTTGCAGGACGAGGTCGCGCGGGCGCTTCGCCAGGTCCGGCACGAGCACGGCGCGCTCGATCTCGAGACGATCGAGTCCAAGGTGGAGATGCAGGACGGCAAGGTCGTGGCGCTCCGGCCGCTCACGAAGAACCGGGCGCGCAGCCTGATCGAGGACGTGATGATCGCCGCCAACGGCGCGACGGCGATCTTCCTCGCCGAAAAGAAGTTTCCCTCCCTCCGTCGGGTCATCCGCGCGCCGCGGCGCTGGGATCGACTGGTCGCGCTCGCCGCGACGTTCGGAACCGAGCTGCCGGCCACGCCCGATGCGCCCGCGCTCGAGAGCTTTCTCGTGGCGCGCCGCCTCGCCGATCCGCTGCGCTTCCCGGATCTCTCGCTCACCGTCGTGAAGCTGCTCGGGGCGGGGGAGTACGTCGCCGAGGCTCCGGGTGCGACGAGCGAAGGCCACTTCGGCCTCGCCGTGCGCGACTACGTCCATTCGACCGCGCCGAACCGCCGCTATCCCGACCTCGTCACGCAACGGTTGTTGAAAGCGGCGATTGCGGGTGTGCCGCCGCCCTACGGTCTCGCCGAGCTGCAGGACATCGCCACGCGCTGCACCGTGCAGGAGAACGCCGCCGACAAGGTCGAGCGGCAGATCCGGAAATCGGCGGCCGCGCTGCTCCTCTCGTCGCGGATTGGCGCCCACTTCGACGCGATCGTCACCGGCGCATCCGCGAAAGGCACGTGGGCCCGCGCCCTCCATCCCCCCGTCGAAGGCCGGATCGTGCACGGCTTCGAAGACCTCGACGTCGGTGATCGCGTGAGCGTGAAGCTCGTGTCCGTCGACGTCGAACGCGGGTTCATCGACTTCGTGCGGTAGCGAGTCGCTTCAACGGCGCCTCAACTACTCTTGAGCGGCTCGCCCTTCTCGTTCTTCTCGCGCAGCAGCCGGAGCAATTTCTCCGGGCCGCCGCCCGACACGACGTCCTGGAACTGCGAGCGGAAGTTCGAGACCAGGCTCACGCCCTCGATGATGACGTCGATGATCTTCCACTGGCCGTCGCGTTGCCGGAGGCGGTAGTCGACCATGACGTCGCCGGGCCCGCCGCGCAGGATCTTGGTCTTCACCGTCGCGTCGCCGCCCGTTTCCGCGCGTGAGCCGGTGACCGTGACCTTCTCGTTCTTGTAGCTCTCGACGTTCCGCCCGTAGGTCATCGACAGGTGGTTGCGGAAGAGCGTCATGAACTCGGTCCGTTGCGGCTCGCTGAAGCGGGTCCAGTTGCGGGCGAGGACCAGCTTGGAGAGGGTCTCGAAGTCGACGCTCTGGAGCACGATGCCCTCGACGCGCTTCCGCTTCTCGTCGGTCGAGAGCTTCTGATCGGTGAGGATGGTGATGACTCCGCTCGTGGTGCGCTCGACGACGGCGACGGCCGCGTCGTCGGCGTGCGCGGGCACGCCATCGAGCGCCGTCACGCAGGCGAGCAGCAACGCGGCGGCCGCGCGCTTACTTCGAGTTTTGGTCGTCGATGGCATTGAGGTCATAGAGATCGTCCGTCGGCGTCGTGCCGCTGTCGTCCTGCTGGTCGTTCACGAGCGCCTGCCGGCGCTGATAGTACGCGTTTCGCACGAAGACGTAGTAGTCGAGCGACGCCGACTTCGCCTGCTGCACTTCGTCGAGCACCTGCGCCCGCGCGTTGACGATGCTGATGATGCCGGCGCCCGTCCACCAGTACGAGCTGAGGAAGAGCGGCGTGACGCTCAGCACGTAGTCGACGGGGATGCCGGCGGTGTCGCGCGGATTCGACGGTCCGAGCAGCGGCAGCACCAAATACGGGCCGGGCGGCACGCCCCATACTCCGAGCGTCTGGCCGAAGTCCTCGTTGTGGCGTTGCAGGCCCCAGAGGGTCGCGACGTCGAAGAGGCCGCCGACGCCGATCGTGCTGTTGACCATGAAGCGGCCGACGTCGATCGCGGCGGCGCCCGGCTTCCCCTGCAGGAGGTTGTTCGCCATCACGACCGGGAAGCGCAGGTTGGTGAAGAAGTTCGAGACCGAGTTCTCGGCGCGCTCGGGGACGACGGCGTCCCAGCCCTTGGCGACTGGCTCCAACACGTACACGTCGGCGCGATCGTTGAACCAGAAGATGCCGCGGTTCATGCGCTGCCAGGGGTCGTAGTCGGCGTCGACGCCGGCGCTGGCTGCGTCCGACTCCGCGGCGGTGGCCGTCAGCGGCGCGGCCAACGCCAACGCGATCGCGATCGCGATCGCGAGAAGGGGCGCCCAGAGGCGATCACGTGGGGAAGTGCGCATGCGCGGTCTCCTCTACTCGGTTTTGTCGTTGGGCCCAGGCGCGTTGTGGACCAGCTTGCCGATCAAGCGCTCGAGAATCACGGCCGATTCGGTGAACGAGATCTCGTCGCCCGACTTGAGCGTCTTCTCCTCGCCGCCGAGCTGCAGGGCCACGTAGCGATCGCCGAGGAGCCCGGCGGTCTGGATCGACGCCGTGGTGTCGGTCGGGAGCGCGAGCTTTGCGTCGAGGTTGAGCGTGGCGCGCGCCCGGTAGTCGGATCCGAGCTCGATGCCGGCGATCTGTCCCACCTTCACGCCCGAGATCACGACGGGCGCGCGCGCCTTCAAGCCGCCGGTCTGGTCGAACGACGCATAGAGCGTGAGGCCGCCGGGGCCGTTGTACGAGAGGCCGCCGACGTTGATCGACAGGTACGCGATCGCGGCCAGACCGGCGAGGATGAAGAGGCCGACGACGAAATCACGAACGGGTGAGCGACTCATGCGTTTTTCACACTCCCCACAGCGCGGTGACGAAATAATCGAAGATCAGGATGCTCACCGACGCGACGACGACGGTGGAAGTCGTCGCCGCGCTGACTCCGGCCGACGTCGGTGCGGCGTGGTAGCCGCGGTACGTGGCGATCAAGCCGATCAGCACGCCGAAGATCAGCGCTTTCAGCAAGCTCCCGAGGATGTCGTCGTGGAAATCGACCGCCGACTGCAGGCTCGCGAGGTAGTTGCCGCCGTCGAGCCCCATCAGCCCCACGCCGACGAGATAGCCGCCGGCGAGCCCGCACACAATGAAGAGCGCCGAGAGCAGGGGCAGCACCGCGATCATCGCGAGCGCTTTCGGCGCCACCACGAGGTCGATCGGATCGACCGACATCATGCGGAGCCCGTCGAGCTGCTCGGTGGCGACCATGGTCCCGATCTCGGCGGCGGTCGCGGAGCCGGCGCGGCCGGTGGCCAGCAGCGCGGTCAGCACCGGTCCGAGCTCGCGGACGAGGGTCAAGCCGACGACGGCACCGAGCGACTCCGCGGCGCCGAAGCGGACGAGGGTGTTGTAGCCCTGCAGGCCGAGGACCATCCCGACCGCGAGCCCGCAGACGCAGATGATCACGAGCGACAGCACGCCGAGCTTGAAGAGCTCGTCGACGAAGAGCCGCAAACGCCACGGTGGCACGAGGGTCGCGCGGATCACGTGCAGCGTGAACACCGTGAGCGCGCCGAGGTCGACGACGAAGCGCAGCACGGCGAAGCCGAGATCCTGGATGGCGCGCATTTATTTGAGTGCCGCGGCTCGTTCCGGCGACGCTGGGATGGCACCGCGCGCCGTCGTCCCTGGGAGATCGTCGGGCGCGGTGATCGACGGGTCCTCTCCATCGCTCAGGAACGCGATGATGCGGGGGTCGGTGCTCCGCTGCAGATCCGCCGGCGAGCCCTCGACGACGCCGTCCGAGAGCAGCACCACGACGTGATCCGCCATACGCATGGTCGAGGGAATGCTGTGCGACACGACGATCAACGTGACGCCCCGGTTCTTGTTGATGTCGATCAGGAGCGATTCGATCCGCCGCGCGGAGATCGGGTCGAGCCCGGAAAAAGGTTCGTCGCACAATAAGATCACCGGCTCGCCGATGATCGCGCGCGCGAGCGCGACGCGTTTCACCATGCCGCCCGAGAGCTGCCCCGGCAGCAAGCCGTCGACGTTCTGCAAGCCGACCGCCTCGACGCAGACGTGGACGGCGTCGGCGATCGCACGCCGATCGAGCCGGGTGTGCTCGCGGAGCGGGAAGGCCAGGTTGTCGAAGACGGTCAACGAGTCGAGGAGCGCGCCGTGCTGGAACATCATCCCGAGCTTCTGCCGCACCCGGTAGAGCTCGGATTCGGAGAGCTTCGTGATGTCCTCGCCGTCGACCATGACCGAGCCCGACTGGGGTCGGACGAGGCCGCCGACCGTTCGCAGCAGCGTGCTCTTGCCGCTGCCGCTGCCGCCGAGGATCACCGAGATCCGGTCGCGCGGGAAACGGCAGGAGAGGTCGCGTAGCACCTCGCGCGTGCCGAACGCCATGCGGACGTGCGACAGCTCGACGTGGGGGGATGCCGTGGCGGAGAGCGCGCTCATGCGTGAAGAGCGGTCCAGGCATCGGAAGGGGCGCGCATCACCGGGTGGTTCTAACAGCATCGCGGGCCGGGAACGAGTGCCGTAGCGCGGCCCGATGCAAGGCCGACGAGGGGTTACCAGTAGCGCTCGCGCAGCGTTGCGACACCACCTCGGGGGACGGCAGCCTCGGAGCATGACGGCACCCTGGCGTTCGCTCGTCCGTGCGCAACGGCGGCTCGGGCGCCGCCTCACGCCCGAGCGCCTGCGCTGGACGGTCCGTGTGCGCGGCACCGTGATCGCGCTCTTTCTGGCGCTCTCCGTCGCCGCGTGGACGATCGGCGTCCTGCCGGCGCTCGGCCCGGCGCTCGCGGCCGCGGCGGCCGGGACCGTCATGAACCTCGCCGCCGCCCGCCGGGTCGCGCGCTGGGAGGGGATTCCCGCCATGCTCGCGTGGACGGGCCTCGGGGACTCCCTGATCATTACGTACGTCGTGGTCGCGACCGGCGGCATGGCGAGCCCGCTCCTCTTTCTCTACGTCCTCCAGGTGCTGACGACGGCGCTCGTCGTCGACGTCACCCTCGGGGCGATGGCGGGTGTCGGCGGTATGCTGCTGCTCGCCGCCGCCGTCTTCGCCGACGTGCCCGTGACCACGCACGACGCGGGCGCCCCCGATCGCATGCTCTGGCTCTCGTCGCTCGGGGTGACGCTGCTCTTCCTGGTCTTCGTCGGCGGGCACCTGACGCGGCGCCTGGCGCGGAGCGAACGCCAGCTCGCGGGGGCCCATCGACGGCTCACCGAAACCCACACCGCCCTCCAGGATGCCTACGGCCGGCTGGCGCGGGCCGAGGCCGAGCTCATCGAAACCGATCGCATGAAGACGCTCCAGCTGCTGGTCGCCGGACTCGCGCACGAGCTCGGCAACCCGCTGACGGTGCTCGCGGGCACCGTCGAGCCGCTCACCGAAGCCGTGCGCGCCTACGAGCGGGCGCTCGCGCTGTGCGCGCCGCTCGTCGCCACGAAGGTCGATCCGGTCCCGCGCGCCGCGCTGGCCGATGCCCAACAGGCGCTAGCCGATTCACGAGAAGCGCGCCGTGAGACGCCGTTCCTGCTCGCGAACTGCGCCGAGGCGACCAGTCGTGCGACGGCTCTGCTCGCGCAGCTGCGCGATTTCGGCCGCGGCGGCCGCGGTACGGTCCGCCGACCCGCGGCGGTGACCCCCGGGCTCGTCGGGACGCTCGCGCTGCTGCGCTACCGCTTGCCGCCGGGCGTCGTCGTGCACGAGTCGTACGCCGACGTTCCCGCCGTGATGTGCGTGCCCGCCGAGCTGAACCAGGTGTTCATCAATCTGCTGATGAACGCGATCGACGCGCTCGCGCCGGGTGGCAACCTCTGGCTCGAGCTCGCGCGCGCCGGCGACGAGGTGCGGATCGCCGTGCGCGACGACGGCGCCGGCATTCCGCCCGACGTACTCCCCGCCATCTTCGAGCCCTTCGTCACCACCAAGGACGCTGGGCGTGGCACCGGCCTCGGGCTCGCCATCTCGCGGGCGATCGTGGCGCGCCACGGCGGCCGCATCGAGGTCGCGACCGCGGTCGGGCAGGGGACGACGTTCACGGTCGCGTTGCCGATCCCGGCCGCCGCCGCGTGAGCCTGCGTTCGACGGGTGAGCCTGCGGCTCAACGGGTGAGCCTGCGGCTCAACGCCAGAGATCGGTCGGCGTTCGCACGTCGAGCCGGTCGCGCAGGCCGTCGCCGAGGAAGTTCAGGCCGAGGACCGTCACCATGATCGCGAGACCGGGGAAGATCGTGAGGTGCGGCGCCACCAGCACGAACGCCCGCCCGTCATTCAGCATCGCGCCCCACGACGCGGTCGGCGGCTGGGCGCCGAGTCCGAGAAAGCTGAGCGACGCTTCCGCGACGATCGCCGCCGCCATCCCGAACGTCGCTTGCACCAAGAGCGGCGTCGCGAGCAGCGGCACGAGGTGGCGCAGCAGGATGCGGCGCTCCGGCACGCCGAGCGCGCGTGCCGCCTCGACGAACTCGCGCTCACGGAGGCGCACGATCTCGCCGCGCGCGAGCCGCGCGTAGCCGGTCCAGCCGATCAGGCAGAGCGCGATCACGACGTTCCGGAGGCTCGGACCGAGCACGCCCGTGAGCGCGATCGCCAACAGCAAGCCGGGAAACGCCAGCAGCACGTCGACGGCGCGCATCGCGAGCTCGTCGACCCAGCCGCCGGCGAAGCCGGCAAGCGCGCCGATCGTCGTGCCGATCAGGAGCGAGACCAGCACGGTGACGATGCCGACCGCGAGCGAGACGCGCGTGCCGTAGATGACGCGCGCCAGGATGTCGCGGCCGAGCTTGTCCTGGCCGAGGACGTGCTGGGCGCCGGGCGGCGCCAGGTTCTCGCTCAGGATCTGCGCCGCGGGGTCGTAGGGCGCGAGCTGGTCGGCGCCGGCCGCGATGACGATCAGCACCGCCACCAGCACGGCACCGAGCACGAGACGGGCGGAAGCTCGCCTCACGAACCGCCCCGTGCGGCCGCCGCGCCGATCCGCGGGTCGAGCAGGCCGTTCACGACGTCGGCGAGCGCGTTGGCGGCGACGAAGCTCGCCGCGATCAGGAGAATGCAGCCCTGCGCCACGGGGTAGTCGCGCTGGTTGATCGCGTCGATCAGCAAGCGGCCGAGGCCCGGCCACGCGAAGATCGTCTCGGTGATGACGGTGCCGGCGAGGAGCGCGCCGAACTGCAGGCCGAGGATCGTCACGACCGGTGCGAGCGCGTTCCGGAGCGCGTGGCGCGTGAGGATGCGCGCCCGGCCGACGCCCTTCGCGCGCGCCGTCCGCACGTAATCCTCGCCGAGACATTCGAGGACGCTCGCCCGCGTCATGCGGGTGAGGATCGCGGCCATGCCGAAGCCCAAGGTGAAGGCGGGCAGCACGAGATGCGCCCAGGTTCCGCGTCCCGACACCGGCAGCCAACGGAGATGGATCGCGAAGAGAATGATCAGCATCGGGCCGAGCCAGAAGCTCGGCACCGACACGCCGAGCAGCGCGAAGCCGACCGAGCCGCGATCGAGCCACGTGCCCGGTCGGGCGGCCGCGGCGAGCCCGAGCGGCAGCGCGAGCGCGATCGCGACCGCCAGCGCGGCGAACGTGAGCTCGGCGGTGGCCGGAAAGCGCGCCGCCAGCAGCTCGGTGACCGGCGTACCGGAGACGAGCGAGCGGCCGAGGTTGCCCGTCACGATGCCGCCGAGGAACGCCGCGTACTGGACGGTCAGCGGCCGATCGAGCCCGAGCGTCCGCCGCAGTGCCTCACGATCCGCGCCTTGCGCGTTCTCGCCGAGCATCACGTCGACGGGATCGCCGGGCACCAGGTGGATCAGGAGGAACACGAGGGACGCGGCCGCCAACATGGTCGGCAGCGTGAACGCGAGGCGACGAAGCGCGAGCCGCAACATGAGGGCGCGCCGACCTTAGCGAGGGCGGCGCGCTTCTGCCAGGCGAGCGCGGCTCAGGTGGTGCCTCAGTTGGATTCGGCCGGCGGCGATTGGTGGCAGCCGGCGGGCGGGTCGGGGCGGGCTCCTACGGTCGCGCGGTCGCTGACACCCAGCGCATACAAACTGCCGCTGCCTCTCTGGCCGGCGCACACGCGAGCTGGCGCTCCCCGGAGCCCTCCCCGACCCGCCCGCCGGCTGCATCATCACTCACTCTCATGGAGACTTCGGTTTCCCGTGCGAGTCGGCGCGTCCGATAGTCCTCGTTATGATGCCGCGCCGGTGGGTGGGTCAGGGTGTGCTCCGGGGAGCCGCAGCTCGCGTGTGCTCAGGACATGGAGGCAGCGGCGGGTTGTACGCGCTGGGTGGCAGCGAACCGGCGACCGTAGGAGCACACCCTGACCCACCCGCCGGCGACACCCTCATCACAGACACTACCGGGTTCTCAGCGCGCCCCCGACGTGCGCGTATCGGGCGGGGCGTAGGACGATGGGTCCTCGAACGTCGCCGTCGCGAGCGAGCGCAGGTCGCCGTCGGGTGCCGGGACGAAGCCCGTGAGCGCGCGGCTTTTTACGACGACGTTCTCGGCCCACCAGAGCGGGACGACCGGGAGGTCGTCGGCGGCGAGACGCTGCACGTCGCCGTAGAGCCGGCGGCGCTCGGCGCGGTCTTCCGTCGCGCGCGCCGCCGTGACGAGTCGGTCCATCTCCGGATGGGCGTAGGCGCCGCGGTTGGTGCCGAGCGGTGGCAGCATCGTCGAATGGAAGATGCGGTAGTAGACGTCGGGATCGCGGACGCCGACCCAGGCGAGCGCGTAGAGCTCGAAGTTGCCGCGCCGGATGTCGCTGTAGAAGGTCGCCCACTCGTAGCTCCGGACGTCGAGGCCGAGACCGAGCCGGCCGAGGTCGTGCTGGAAGACCTCGGCGATCCGTCGCCGCAGCTCGACGGTGGAGGTCTTGTAGGAGAAGCGCCGGAGCGCGGTGTCGACCTCGGGCCCGAGCCCGGCCGCGCGCAGGAGCTCGGTCGCGCGCGCGGGATCGTAGGCATAGGAGGTGACCGCCCCCTCGTAGGCCCAATGCGACGGTGGGAGCAGGCCGGTCGCGGCCTGCGCCGTGTCGCGAAAGAGATGATGGACGATCGCGGCGCGGTCGATCCCGTAGGCGAGCGCCTGACGCGCGCGCCGGTCGGCGAGGCGCGGATCGCGGAAGTTCATGCCGAGGTACTGGAACGTCGTTCCGGGCGACACCACGAGCTCGAGCTCGGGACGGGCCGCGAGCCAGGGCAGCAGATCGGGGTCGAGCGCGTTCTGCACCAGATGCACGCTGCCGCTCGCGAGCTCGAGCGCGCGGACGACCCCATCAGGGACGACCTTGAACTGCAGATGGGGAATGCGCGGTGCACCGCCGAGTGCGCCGTCGTGGGGGGCGAGCGCGACCCCGCCGCCGTCGAGGAGCCCGGCGACCTTGAATGGCCCGCTGCCGACGACGGCGAGCGGCGGAATCGGCCCCGTGGCCGTGAGCCGGGCCGGCAGGATCCCGAGGTTGGTCGTTTCGAGGAAGGGCGCCGACACCGCGCGGAGCTTGAACACGACCGTCAGCGGATCGGGCACCTCGATCGCCGCGATCGCGGCGAGGGCCTCCCGTTTCGGCGAGCCGAGCGCGGGATCGAGCACCGAGCGATAGGTGGCGGCGACGTCGGCCGCGCCGACCGGCGTCCCGTCGTGGAACCGAGCGCCGGGCCGGAGGGTGAAGTGGTACTCGAGCGGGGAGGGTTGGCGCCACTCGGCGAGGGCGGGGACGGTGTCGCCGCGCGCGTCGCTCGTCGTGAGACCCTCGCTCACGAGCGCCGCGACGAGCGACGAGTTGGCGTCGGTCGTGAAGCGCGGATCGAGGACGGTCGGCGCGCTCTCGAGCGCGACGACGAGCGTCGCGGGCGGCGGTGCCGTCGTGCCGGGATGGCAACATGCGAAAACGCAGAGCAGCAGGCTCGCGAGCCCGCGACGTGCGGCACGCACCGTTCGCGGCGCGCGTTCGAATCGGACCAGAGAACGCGCGCGCGCGCGAAAACCACGTTGACACTTTTTCCGCGCGTGCCATACGATGCTCGACGGTGAGAGTGAATGAGGAGACGCGTCGTGATCGTTGAGCGTGAAGCACGACACTGGTTCGTCGCACTCATCCTGGCGCTGGCGCTGTTTCCCGTCGCGCCGGCCACCGCCTCGAAAGACTTTCCCGCGCCGGCCGCGCTCCGCCCGCAAGTGAAGTTCTGGCAGAAAATCTTCGCGGTCTATTCGAGACACCAAATCGTCTTCCACGACACCGAGAACCTCGCCCGCGTCTACAGCGTCCTCGACTTCCGCGATCGCGCCGCCGCCGGCAAAAGCGAGCTCGTCCTCGACATCCTGAAGAAGGAAGCCATCGCGGCAGAGCGCGAGCGCATCCGCGGCGTGTTGTTGCGACTCGATGCACGCCAGGGCAACAGCGGCGGCCTCGATGACGAAGAGCGGAAGGTATGGGACCTCTTCGGCAATGACAAGGATCTGCGCCGCTTCGCCGACGCTGCCGACTCCGCGCGCCTCCGGACCCAACGCGGCCTGCGCGAGCGGTTCACGGAAGGTGTCCGCATCTCGCGCCGCTACCTCGGCGAGATGGAGGAAGTGTTCCGCCGCGAGGGGCTGCCGATCGAGCTGACGCGTCTGCCGCTCGTCGAATCGTGCTTCGACATCGAGGCGTACTCCAAGGTCGGTGCCGCCGGCATCTGGCAGTTCATGCCGTCGACGGGGCGGAGCTACATGGCGATCACGGGCGTCATCGACGAGCGCCGCGATCCTCTCCGGGCGTCGCGCGGAGCCGCCCTCCATCTGAAAGAGAACTTCGAGACGCTCGGGAGCTGGCCGCTCGCCATCACGGCCTACAACCACGGCCGGGCCGGCGTCGCGCGCGCGGTCCGCGAAACCGGCACGAGCGACATCGGCGTCATCGCGAAGCGCTATCGCGGCCCGCTCTTCGGCTTCGCGTCGCGGAATTTCTATGCCGAGTTCCTGGCCGCGCTCGCGGTCGAACGCTCCTACAAAGAGCATTTCGGCGAGCTGCAATTCGACAAGCCGTTCGTCGGCGACGAGATCCAGCTCTCCGACGCGATCGGCGGCTCGGCCGCGGCGCGCTGCGCCGACGTCCCGCCGGAAGAGCTCGCGGCGCTGAATCCCGCCGTCGACAGCGCCGTGTTCCTCGGCAACGGCAACATCCCGCGCGGATATCTGCTGCGCGTCCCGCAGGGGACGGTCGGTGCGTTCCAGCAACGGCTCGCCCAGATCGCGTCCGACGCCCGTGTCGTCGCGCCCCCCGCGACCCGACGCGCGTCGGCCAGCGCCAAGACCGCAGCGCCCCGGGCGGCGACGCGTGAGAAGGGCGGCAGTGAAGGCAGGATGGTCGCGGCCGCCGAGCGCACGCACCGGGTCACGAAGGGCCAGACGCTCTCGCACATCGCGGAGCAGTATCGCGTCTCGCTGCCGAAGCTGCGGAGCGCCAATCGTCTGCGCAGCAACACGGTCAAGGCCGGCCAGGTTCTGAAGATTCCCGCCGGCTGAGCCGGCGCGCCTTTCTACAAACGGCACGGCCGATCGCGCCGCCGAGCGGCGAGGGAGCGCCGCCGATGCTCGCGCCCGTGCGCGTCGCGACCGGCATCCGGCTTGCAGTGCCGTGGTTCGACATGGCGCTCGCCGTTCTGCACCGATCTGGAACCATCGCACGGAGCGTTTCGGCCACGCCGACGGCGCTCCGCCCGGGGCGTGTGCTGCGCTGGCGCCCGGCGACGAACGAGGGATGCACGGTCTGTGGCGCGACGGCACGGTCGATCGTACTCTCCAGTGCAGCGATCGCATCGCAGCTCGCCTGGTTGGAAGACTTTCATCGCCGTCGGCTCACGCGGTCCGCGCGCGAGCGCCGCACCGCGCTCGCGGACCGGGCCAGCTTCACGCAGGACGAGCCCCGGGTGATCGTCACGTGCCGGAGCTGCCGGCTCGTCTTCCGTCACCCGCGCCAGTCGGCGGATGCGGTCGAACGCGACTACGCGGAAGACCGCTACGGGGCATCCCGGCTCGCCGCGCTCGCGGACGCGCAGGGGCGCGCCTACGACGCCAAGATCGCGCTCCTCCGCCGCTGGCTCCCGCTCCGTCGCCGGCCGCGCGTCGTCGAGGTCGGGAGCTTCGTCGGCGGCTTCCTGACGGCGGCCGCGGCGGCAGGGTGGGATGCGCTCGGCATCGATCCGGGCGAGGAGGTCGTCGCGTTCTGCCGCGACCGCGGGCTCACGGTCGAGCGCGGTACCCTCGAGGACGCGGCGCTCGCGGAGGACGCGGTGCTCGCGCCCGCCAGCGCGGATGCCGTCGTCGTCTGGAACACCTTCGACCAGATCCCGGTCCCCGGCCCGACGCTCACGGCCGCGGCCCGCGTGCTCCGGACCGGCGGCGTGCTCGCCGTGCGCGTGCCGAACGGCCGCTACTTCGTTGAGGCGATGCTGCGGTTGCAGACCGACGGCGCGATGGCGCGGCGGGCGCGGCTCCTGGCGCTCGCCTGGAACAATTTGATCGGGTTTCCCTATCTGCACGGCTATTCGGTCGGGACGCTGGATCGCCTGATGGCGCCCTTCGGATTCGAACGCCTGGCTGCCGAGCCCGATACGCTGCTCACGCTCGCCGACGCCGACACGACCCGCTGGGCCGCGCTCGAGGAGCGGGTCGTGAAGGCGGCGTGTCGGTTGGCGTGGCGTCGTCAGATCCCCGGCCCGGCGCGATTCGCGGCGGCGCCGTGGCTCGACGTCTATTATCGTCGCGGCGCGGGTACGTTCGCGCGCTGAGCGAGCCCGTCACCACCATTCGCGCCGCTTCCCCGGCGCTGCTGCCACGGGAGCGCGCGGCGATCCGGTCGCGCGTGCCGGAGCACCGACGACCCACGCGTCGCCTTTCGGAGGCGAGCATGGTGCTCGCCGTCGGCAGCTGATCGGCCGTGGGCGAGAACCACAGCAGGTGGCCGGAGGCGGGCACCCGGGTTCCAGCGGGCCGGCACGGTCGGCGAGGTCGTCGGCGTGTGTTGGCGCCGCCGACACGAGCGCAACGAACGACACCGCGGCGACCACGAAGCGCGACATGCGGGCCGGAACAAAGCAGGCGCGCCGGCGCCACGCCAGCGTCAGCCGGCCGGCGCGTCAGCCGGCGTCGGTCGTGAGGCGCGGACTCGGCGGTGCCGGCGCGCCGGCGCGGGCGGCCTCGAACTCGCCCGAACGCGAGCCGTACGTCGTCGCCCAGACGTGCGTGAACTCGGCCCCGAGGAAGAACACCTGCGCCGAGTAGTAGACCCACACCAGGATCACGACGAGCGAGCCCGCGGCGCCGTAGACCGAGGCGACGGTGCTGTGGCCGAGATATCGACCGAGCCCGGCTTGTCCGACCGTGAACAGCACGGCCGTCACGAGCGCCCCGACCGCGACGTCGCGCCACGCGACCGGTGTTTCCGGCAGGATCTTGAAGATCATCGCGAACATGGTCGCGCTCAAGAGGATCGCGAGCAGATCGTGCGTGATGGCGAACGTGCTGCCGATCCAGATCTGCACGGCGGCGGCGACGGCGCGGACGACCAGCGAAACGACGAAAAGAAATCCGATGCCGACTACCAACGCGAACGAGCGCAGCCGCGCCCGCAGCAATTGGCGCATCGAGGTGGCCGGCACCGCGACGCGCCAGATGCCGTTCAATCCGGACTGCAGCTCGCTGAATACGGCCGTCGCGCCGAGGAGGATCGTCACGATGCTCGTCACGGTCGCGAACACGCCCGCTCCGGGTTGGCGGGCGGCCGTCAGGAGCGCGGCGACTCCGCGGCCGCCGTCCTCGCCGATCACGCTGCTGATCTGCGCCACGATCTGCTGCTCGGCGACGGCCGAATCGACCATCAGGCCGGCGACCGCGATGACGACGATCAGGAACGGCGTCATCGAAAACACGGTGTAATACGCGAGCGCCGCGCCGAGGCGCATCGCGTTGTCGTCCCACCAGAGCTCGAAGGTGCGACGGATCACCGTGCCGAGCTTTCGCACGGCTTGCGGTATAACCGACGACGGTCGCGGAGCCGAACGGGGCGGCGCCGACTCCACGACCGCCTCCGGCTCAGTGGCTCGAATGGTGCTGCACGCTTCCGCGCCAGCCCCCGGTTTCCTGTCCGAGCGCCTCGATGAACTCCTTGAAGCGCTGCAGATCGCCCTTCACGCGCAGGCTGACCGCGCCGAGGGCATCACCGATGTTCTCGAGCAGACCCTGCGGGTCGTAGTCGAGCTGCAGCATCACCCGGGTCTTGGTGTCGCTCAGGTGATGGAAGGTGACGACGCCGGCATTCTTCGCGCCGGTCACGCTGTGCCAGGCGATGCGCTGATCGGGAAGCTGCTCGTCGATCTCGGCTTCCCAGCTCTCGTCGACGCCGCCGATCTCCGAGCGCCACAACAGGCGCGTGTCGCTCAGTTGGCGCACCTCGACGATGCCGTCCATGAACTTCGGAAAGTCCTCGAACTGCGTCCATTGGTTGTAGACAGCGCGCAGTGGAACGTCGACGTCGATGGATTGCTCGATGTTGGACATGTCTCCTCCTTGGGAAAAGTTTCTGCGATGGAGGCAGCAAGTTCAGTGCCGGCAGCGCTGCGCTCGATCGCGCGTCGTTGATGGACGGAGCCCGCTGGCGCCGCGTCGCTTTGCAGAATGCGCTCGGCAGGCGTTGCAGATCCTGCCCAGGAAGCGCCTTGAGCGCCGGGGCAGCCGATAATAGGGTGGCCGGGCGTGCAGTATTACCCGGCTTATCTCGAGCTCCGTGGGCACCCGTGCGTCGTGATCGGGGGCGGCGAGATCGCGGAGCGCAAAGTGGCGACCCTGATCGAAGCCGGCGCGCGCGTGACCGTCGTGAGCCCGCGCCTGACGCCGGGGTTGACCGCGCTCGCCGAGACCCACGAGGTGATGCACCACGCGCGTGTCTATCGGCGCGGCGACCTCGCCGGAGCCTGGCTCGCGTACGCCGCGACCGACGACGACACGGTCCACGCCGCGATCGCCGCCGAGGCCGCCGAGGCGCGCGTGTTCCTGAACGTCGTCGACCGGCCGCGTCTCTGCAGCTTCATCGTGCCGGCGATCGTGCGGCGCGATCCGGTCGCGATCGCGGTTTCGACGGGTGGCGCGAGCCCGGCCCTCGCGAAGCGCCTCGCGCGCGAGCTCGACGAGACGGTCGGCGCGGAATGGGGCCGCGCGGCGCAGGTGCTGGGCAAGCTCCGGGCCCGGCTCGCCGACGTCGATCTCCCGACCCGCGCGCGCATCTTCGCGGCGCTCGCCGACACCCCGCTCGTGAGCGCGCTCCGCGCCGGTGACACGGCCCGGGTCGACGCGCTCCTCACCGAGCACGTCGGGACCCCGACGACGCTCGCCGACCTCGAGATGGATCGCGCGAACGGTTTCGTTCGCCGAGGCGACGCGCGTTGATGGATCTCCTGCTGCTCAAGATCGCGCTCGTCGCGTACCTCGCTGCGGCCGTCGGGTTCAGCGTGCACCTGCTGAGCCTCCGGCCGATCGCGCGCCTGGCCGGGACGATCGGGCTCGCGACGGCGTTCAGCGCGCACGGCGCGAGCATCCTGCTGCGTTCGTTCGCCGCCGGCTACCCCGCGGTCACGACCGAGTACGAAGCGCTCTCGTTCTTCGCGTGGCTGACGGTCGGCGTCTATCTCGGTGTGCAGTCGCGCGTGCGGCTGCCGGCCGTCGGCGCCGTGGTCGCGCCGCTCGCGTTCACGATGACGCTCGCGGCGTTCGCGTTCTACAGCGGCGTCCGCGAGCTGCCGCCGAATCTCCGGAGCGCCTGGCTGCCGGTGCACGTGACCGCCGCGTTTCTCGGGAACGCGGTGCTCGCCCTCGCGTTCTGCGTCAGCCTCGTCTACCTCTTCCGCGAGCGCCAGCTGAAAGAGAAACGCATCGGCGGTCTTTCGAGCCGCTTGCCGTCGCTGGAAGCGCTCGACACGCTCAACTATCGCGCGCTCGTCTGGGGCTTCCCGCTGCTGACGCTCGGCATCGTGACGGGCGCGCTCTTCGCCAAGCACACCTGGGGACGGTTCTGGTCGTGGGACGAGCGCGAGATCTTCTCGCTCATCACGTGGGTGGTCTACGCCGGGTTGCTGGAGGCCCGCATGGTGGCGGGCTGGCGCGGCCGGCGCGCGGCCACCGTCACCATCCTCGGCTTCGCCGTGCTCTTCGTGTCGTTCGTGTTCGGCCACATGATCTTTCCCGGCAAGCACGGGGGGAGCTTCGACTGATGGCCCGCGATCTCTGCATCGTCGGAGTGAACCATCGGACGGCGCCCGTCGCGCTCCGCGAGCGTCTGGCGTTTCCCGCGTCTGGTCTCGTCGCCGCGCTCGGCGACTTGAAGAAGATCCCGGGCGTCCACGAGGCCGCGATCGTGTCGACCTGCAACCGCGTCGAGATCGTCGCCGGCACCTCGCTGCCGCCGGACGCCGTCGCCGGCGGGATCGAGGACTTCCTCGCGCGCGTCCGCGAGGTGGAGCGCGCCACGTTCGCGCCGCACCTGTACGTGCACCACGGCCGCGCGGCGATCCGCCACTTGTTCCGGGTCGCGGCGAGCCTCGATTCGATGGTCGTCGGCGAGCCGCAGATCCTCGGGCAGATGAAAGAGCAGTACCTCGCGGCGGCGACGGCGGGGACCTCGGGAACCGTGCTGCACAAGGCTTTCCACCGGGCGTTCACGGTCGCGAAGCGCGTCCGCACCGAGACCGGCATCGCGAGCAAGGCGGTCTCGGTGGCGTCGGTCGCGGCCGATCTCACGCGCACCATCTTCGAAACGCTCGACGACAAGACGGTGTTGCTGATCGGCGCCGGCAAGATGAGCCAGCTGGTGGCGCGCCATCTGCAGGCGCGGGGCTGCGGCGAGATCATGGTGACGACGCGGACCTTCGACAACGCCGTCCAGCTCGCGCGCGAGTACGGCGGGACGCCGATCCCGTTCGAGCGCCTGGCCGAGTACTTGAAGCACGCCGACATCGTGATCGGGTCCGCCGGCGCCGCCGATCATTTGGTCGGCCCAGCGGTCGTGCAGGACGTGCTGCGGGCGCGGAAGCAGAAGCCGATGTTCTTCGTCGACCTCGCCGTGCCGCGCAACTTCGACCCGGCCATCAACGACCTCGACAACGTGTATGTCTACGACATGGACGACCTGGCCCGCACCAGCGCCGACCACACCGGCGAGCGCGAGCGCGAGGCGGAGCGCGCCGAGGCGATCGTCGAGTCGGAGGTGGATCGCTTCGTTCAGTGGCTTGGCGGCCTCGATGTGGTACCCACGATCGTGGCGCTCCGGCAGAAGATCGAAACCATTCGCCAAGGCGAGCTCGAAAAGGCGCTGGCGTCCTTGCAGGACCAGGCCCCGCGCCACCGCGCTTTGCTCGACGTGCTCACCTCGTCGATCGTGAACAAGATCTTGCACGCGCCGCTCGCGTCGTTGAAGCGCGAGGGCACCGGCGACGAGCCCGATCTGGCGGCCAGCGTGCGCCGGCTCTTCGACCTGGAGCTGCGCGAGACGTCGGCCACCGACGACGAGCCCGAGGACGGCGAGCCCGAGGACCACACGTGACCGGCACGGAGCCGCTTCGCCTCGGTACCCGCGGCAGCGCGCTCGCCCTCCGCCAGTCGGGCATGATCGCCGCTGCGCTCGAGCGGCTGGGTACGAGGGTCGAGCTCGTCACCATCAAGACGAGCGGGGACGTCGCGACCGGCAGCCTCGCGGCACTCGGCGGCAAGGGCCTCTTCGTGAAGGAGATCGACGAGGCGCTCTTGCGCCGCCAGATCGACTTCGCGGTGCATTCGTTGAAGGACGTGCCGGCGACGCTGCCGAAGGGCTTGGCGCTGGTCGCGACGCCACCGCGCGCCGATGCCCGCGACGTCCTGATCGCGGCCGCCGGTGTGGGGTTCGCGCATCTCCCCGCGGGGACGCGCCTCGGCACGTCGAGCCTGCGGCGGCGCGCGCAGGTGGCGGCGCTGCGCCCGGATCTCGCGATCGTCGAGATGCGCGGCAACGTCGACACCCGTCTCGCCAAGCTCGGGCGTGGTGAGGTCGACGCGATTCTGCTCGCGGCCGCCGGTCTCGAACGGCTCGGCCTGACGCCGGCCGGAGCGATCGCGCTCCAGCCGACGGTGTTCGTGCCGGCGATCGGGCAGGGCATCCTGGCGCTCGAGGCGCGGGCCGACGACGACGCCGTGCGGGCGATCGTCGGGGCGCTCGACGATCCCGCGACGCGCGCCGCGGCGGACGCGGAACGGGCGTTCCTCGTGGCGATCGGCGGCGACTGCCATACGCCGCTCGCGGCCTACGCGACGGTCGCGGGCGACCGCCTCGCGATGCGCGTGATGGTCGCGTCGATCGACGGCCGGGAGATCGTCGGCGACACGTTCACGGGTGCGGTCACGGACGCGGTGCAGATCGGCGAGCGTCTCGCCGCTGCGCTCTTGTCGCGCGGAGCCGCGGCGCTGATCGCGGCTGCGGGCCGGCCGTGACCCCGGCGGCCGGCGGCCGCGTGAGCTTGGTGGGTGCCGGACCGGGGGACCCTGGCCTGCTCACGTTGCACGGGCGGCGCTGCCTCGAAGGCGCCGCCGTCGTCATCTACGACAACCTCTCGAACCCCGACCTGCTCGCGTTCACGCGGCCCGATTGCGAGATCATCTTCACCGGCAAGCACGGCACCGGCGTGCGGCTCACGCAGGATCAGATCACCGCGACGATGCTCGACCACGCGCGCGCCGGCCGCTGGGTCGTCCGGTTGAAAGGCGGCGATCCGTTCGTCTTCGGCCGCGGCGGTGAGGAAGCGCTGGCCTGCGTCCAGGCGGGCATCCCGTTCGAGATCGTGCCCGGCGTCACGGCGGCCGTCGCCGTGCCCGCCTACGCGGGCATCCCGCTCACCCATCGCGATCACGCGTCGATCGTGAGCTTCGTCACCGGCCACGAGGCGGAGCGCGGCGAGTCGGGCGCGCGCGGGATGAACCCCGAGGCGCATTCAATGATCCCCTGGGACGCCCTCGCCCGTCAGGGCGGCACCATCGTCCTCTACATGAGCGTCCTGCAGCTCGCCGCCAACGCCGCGAGCCTCGTCGCCGCCGGCCTCTCGCCCGCCACGCCCGCCGCCGCCATCCGCTGGGGCACGACGGCGCGCCAGCGCGTCGTCACGGGGACGCTCGCGACGCTGCCTGGTCTCGTCGCCGCCGCCGAGCTCCGTCCGCCCGCGCTCGTCGTGATCGGCGACGTCGTGCGGCTCGCGCCGGATCTCGCCTGGTTCGAAACCCGGCCGCTCTTCGGGCGCCGCATCGTCGTGACGCGGCCGCGCGGCCAGGTGCAGGCGTTCGCCGCGCTCCTGGAGCGTGACGGGGCGGAGGTCACGGCCCTCCCGACCATCGCGCCGCTCCCGCCCGACACCTTCGCGGCGTTCGACGAAGCGCTCGCCAACGTCGGTCGGTACGCGTGGCTCGTGCTCACGAGCCCGCACGGGGTCGAGGTGTTCTTCGAGCGCATGCGGACGCTCGGCCGCGATCTGCGCGAGCTCGCCGGGGTCGGGCTCGCCGCGATCGGACCGGCGACGGCCGCCGGCATCGCCGCGCGCGGGCTCAACGTCGCCGTCACGCCGGACGAGTATCGCGGCGAGGCCGTCGCCGACGCGCTCGTCGCGACCGGGGTCGCGGGCAAGCGCATCTTGCTCGCGCGTGCCGACGGTGCGCGCACCGTGTTGCCCGAGCGCCTGCGTGCCGCCGGGGCGCTCGTCGACGACGTCGCGACCTACCGCACCGTGCTGCCACCCGAGGCGGCGGTCGCGCCGGCGCTCTTCGCCGGCGAGCGCCGGCCGGATCTCGTTACGTTCACGAGCTCCAGCACCGTTTCCAACTTCGCGCGGCTTTTCCCCGACCGGGAGCTGCGGACCGTGCTCGCGGGTGTCGCTGTCGGCTGCATCGGGCCGGTGACGGCGGCCACGGCGCGCGACCTCGGCCTCACCGTCGACGTCGAGCCGCAGCGCTACACGGTGCCGGCGTTCGCCGCCGCGATCGTCGACTACTTGCGCGCGCGTCCGCCGGCATCGTCGCGTTGACAGATCGCCGCCGGCCGGGACGGGGGAGCCGTCCCGGCCGGCGCTGACGTCTACGGCTGCGGGACCTTGGTTTTGATCTTGAAGGGTTTGGCGGCGAACGGCGCGACGGTCGTGACTTGATTGCCGACGTCGCAGGCTTGATCGGCGGGATCGGCGCCGGGGCCGGTCGACGCGCCCCAGAAGACGTTGGTCGCCGTGAGCGGATTGTTCTCGTTGATCGTGCCGCAGTTGGCGGAGCCGCCGAGGGCTTTGGCGCCGTTGCCGACGAGATTCGAGGCGCTCACGGACACGGCGGGCGTGCCCTGGTTGTGGACGCCGCCTTGCACATTGGCGAGCGCCGCGAGTCCGGTGATCGTCACCGAACCGCCGTTGCCGGCGAACACGCCTTGTCCGTTGCCGACCGCGACGTTGCCGACGAGCTCGACCGCGTTGTGGAGCCCGGCGAGGAAGCCGAAGCTGTCGTTGCCGATCGCCACGTTGCCTTCCATCCGCTGAGTGCCGATGCCGCCGGCGTCGAAGCCGGCAATCGAGTTGACGACGGAGAGATTGCCGCGCGCGAGCGAGCCACCGGCGCTGCCGAGGACGAACCCTTCCGTCGTCGCGCTCGCGACGTTCCCCTGCACGAGCTGACCGCCCCCGCTGCCGCCGGTCGCGAAGCCGGCGTTGGTGAGGATGGCGAGGTTGCCTTCCACGACGACGTTCGAGGCGGCGCCCTGGATGTTCACGCCGGCGCCGCTCGAGTCGAAGACCGTGAAGCCCTTCTTCGCTTTGCCGAAGCGCGCCCCACTCGCGGTGATGCGGACGCCCGTCCGATTGAAGCCGGCGACGTCGATGATCGTCCCGACGGCGCCCGTGCTCGACGTGATGCTGACGGACTTGTCGACGAGGATCATGGCCCCGGTCTCGGGCCCTTCCTCGTTGACCTCGCCGAGCGTGCCGTCGCGGTCGAGATCGCCGTAGCGTCCGGGGCCGACCACGATCGAGTCGCCGTCGGCCGCGAGGTCGATCGCGCGGGTGATCGAGCGGCAGGGCGCCGCTTTGGTGCCGCAGTTGGGGGCATCGAGGCCGTTGTTGGCGACCTGCAGCACGGTCGCGTGCGCGGCGCTCGCGGCCGCGAGGAACAGCACGAACGAGAAGGCTTTCAAGGTAGGCGTGATCATCGGTGTCGAATCCTTTCGTCTGAGGGCGGATCTCACAGGGGCAACTGTCACAGGGGCACCTTGGGCGTGACCTTGATCACCTTGTCGACGATCTCGAGGACGATGATCGTGCCGCAAATCTGATCGGCGGGATCGTCGCCGGGTCCGGTCGGAGCACCGAAGCACACGCCATCGGCGTTGACCGAGCCCGCGCCGGCCGTGAGGATGCCGCAGTTGGTAGCGCCCGTGCTGCCGTTGCCGAACACGTTGGTCTTGGTGATCGTGACGTTCGGCGTCGTGACGACGATGCCGGCCTGGGCGTTCCCGAGAAACGAATTGGTACCGAGGATGCCCGGGGCGGCGCCCCCGATGCGGAGGCCGACGTTGTTGCCGGTGGCGACGCTGTTGGTGAGGGTCGCGCCGCCCCCGCCGAGGCTGAAGCCGTCGGCCGCGTTGGCGCTCGCCACGCTGCTCTTCACGACGACGCCCTGACCGAGGATCAGGAAGCCGTTTTCGCCGTTGCCGGTGGCGCGACACGCGGTGAGGGTGCTGGCGCTGCCGGCGATGGAGAAGCCGTTCCCGTCGTTGGCCTCGGCGACGTTGTCCCGCAGGATCAGCCCGGGCGCCTTCGTGAGGATGCCGCTGCCATTCCGCACGGCCCGAATGCCGGCGATTGTGACGCCCGTGGCCTGCGGATCGATGAAGACGGCCGCCCCCTGGCTGCGGGTGATGGTGAATCCCTTCTTGGCTTTGCCGAAGGTCGCACCGCTCGCGGCGATGTCGACGGCGTTCACGGGGGCGCCGGCCGCGTCGATCAGCGTCGTCGCGGCGCCTTGGGTCGACTCGATGGCGACGCGCTTGTCGACGAGGACGAGGCCGCTGGCGCTGCCTTCTTCGCCGGTCTCGCCGCGTGTGCCGTCGGCGTCGAGGTCGCCGTAGCGGCCGGGGCCGACCAGGATCTTGTCACCGTCCACCGCGAGCGCGATGGCGCGGGTGATGGAACGGCAGGGCAGGGCTTTCGAACCGCAGCCGTCGCCGTCGATGCCGCCGGCGGCGACGTTCAGGGTAGCCGCCCCGGCGCCGTGAGCGCCGAGCGCGAGCAGGGTCAATGAGAACAGCCAGAGACGAGAGCGCATGCGAATCCTCCAGGAAAGTGGTCGTTGATGACGACCCGACCCGAGTACGCCGGCGTGCCCTGGGCAGTCCTAAGCGAACGGTAAAACTTGGGTAACGGTTTCCGGAGCGGCGAAAATGCGTCGTTTCGTCGTACGAGGTTGCGCAGCCGGCGCACCGCTCGCTGTCTGTGCGAGATGTTACAGATCGGCCCGGAAATTGCTGCTTTGCGCGCTTCATGGCTCAGGACGACGGCAATCTCCACACGATGCGGCTCCGCATTGGGATGGCCATCGTCGCGGTCCTCCATCCGCTCTTCTGGCTGAGCCGACGCGGCGTCGACCCGAACGAGGTTCACGTCGAGTGGATCCGACTCGCCACCGTTATTGGGGCGATCGCCCTAATAGCCCTGACCTACACCCAGGTCGGGCAGCGCTTGGGGAAGCGCATTTTCCTGATCGGCATCACGTTGCTGATGCTGTCCGCCTCGACGATCCTGGTCATCCAAGGCTGGGGCACGCAGTACGTGATCGCACCCGTCATCCTGCTCTTCGCGATCGGAGCCGTCGCCGCCAACACCTTCGAGGCCGTACTCATCGTGGTCCTCGGCGTGTCGCTGCCGCTCGTGATCACACTCCTGCATGGGTCCCAGGCGGAGGGACTGCCGGTGAACGCGCTCGTGCTCCTGGCCACGGCGGCGATCGGTGGGACGGTCGTCAGCTGGTTCCGGAATCGTTCGCATGTCCTGCTGACCCAGGAGATCGAGCGGCGCGAGCAGGTGGAGGCCGATCTCCGCGGGGCCCAAGCCCATCTCGAGTCGATCTTGAACGCGACCTTGGACGGCATCCTCGACGTGCAGTTCACGGCCGACGGACCGCGGATCAGTTTCGCGAATCGCCGCTTCGGGGAAATCTTCGAGCTGCCGACGGAGAGCCTCGTTGGGGAGAAGGACTCGGTCGTGCGGACCCAGGCGGCGCGCTCGTTCCGGAAGCCGGACGAGTTCGAGCGTTACGTGGCATGGCTCTACGCCAACCCGGAGGCGGTGCGGGTCGACGAGCTCGAGATCGTGCACCCCAAGCCGGGCCTGCTGGAGCGCTGGAGCGGTCCGGTGCGCGATCGCGACGGCGCGGTCGTCGGGCGGGTCTGGGCGTTCCGCGACGTCACCCGCGAGCGGGCGACGCGGCGCGAGCGCGACGAGCACGCCGCTCGCCTCGAAACCGCGAACGCCGAGCTCGAGCGCGCCTCGCGCGCCAAGGATCTCTTCCTCGCGAATCTGTCGCACGAGCTTCGCACGCCGCTCGCGGTCATCATTGGATACCTGAACCTCGTCATCGAAGGGGGCCTGAGCCCCGACGAGTGCCGCGACTTCCTGGTCCGCAGCAACGACAGCGCGATCCATCTGCTCCGGCTCATCTCGGACATGCTCGACCTCACCAAGCTCGAGTCCGGGACCGCGGTGATCGCGGTCGAGCCGATGGCGGCGGCTCCGATCGTCGAGGAGGTGCGCTCGCTCACCGAGGTGCTCGCGACGGCGAAGGGTCTCCGCATGGACGTGCGGGTCGATCCGACGCTCGCGGTCCGCGCCGACCGGCAGCGCGTGAAACAGATTCTCCTCAACCTGGTGGGGAACGCGCTCAAGTTCACCACCACCGGTGGTGTCACCGTCACCGCCGCCGCCGAAGCCGAGCTGGTCGCATTCGTCGTGCGCGACACCGGCTGCGGCATCCCCGGCGAGCAGCAATCGCTGCTGTTCGGCAAGTTCATGCGACTCGACAGTCGATCGACCGCGCCCGAAGACGGCGTCGGGCTCGGGCTCAGTATCTGCCGCGAGCTCGTCACGTTGATGGGGGGAGAGATCACGCTCACCAGCGCTGGGCTGGAACGAGGGACCGAGGTCCGTTTCACGCTGCCGCGCGCACCCGCGACGCAGCGTAGGGCCGCGAATCCTTGACAACTTCGCCGCGGAATCAGTAGGTAAGCGCCGGTTCTGCGGCACGTGGGGTGGTTCTGAGGAAGGGGTCCGGGGTCGATGCCTGACAAGCCTGGCAAGATTGAAGAGGCGGATTACACCCGCCGCGGGACTCTGAAGGTCGAGCAGCCGAGCGAGCTTCCTCCCGTCCTCGACGTCATCATTGCCGGTGGCGGCCCCGCGGGTACGGCCGCGGCCGTGCGCTGCAAGGAGCTCGGGCTCTCGTGTCTCGTCGTCGATTACGACGACTTGATGAAGCGCATTCGCGACTATCCGAAGGAGAAGCAGATCCTTCCGAGTTACGGCGGCGGCGACAAGCTGCAGTTCCCCGCCGGTGGTCCGATGCTCGCCGCGCTCACGTTCGACGACATCGACAAAGACGATCTCGTGAAGGTGTGGAAGGCGAAATACAAAGAGTTCGGCCTCTCCGCGAAGATCGGCCACGAGTTCACCGGCGTCGAGAAGCTCCCCGACGATCTGTGGAGCGTCCGCACCTGGAACCATCGCACCGGTGAGGAAGAGCGTTACCAAACGAAGAACCTGCTGCTCGCGATCGGCGCCGGCGTGCCGCGTCGTTTCGACATTCCCGGCAACACGGACGGCATCGCGTTTCGTCTCGACGACGCCAAGGAGTACGTCGGCGCGCCGGCGCTGGTGATCGGCGGTGGGACGTCGGCGGCCGAAGCCGTGATCGCGATTTCCGCGGCGAAGATGGCGGCGGAAGACCAGACCGCGGTCTATTGGTCGTATCGCGGCGGCAGCATGCCGAAGGTTTCGAAGGCGCTCTCCGACGTGTTCTTCACGGCCTACGTCGGGAATGGCAACGTGCGCTACCTCGCGTTCTCCGAGCCCGTCGCCGTCGTCACGGCCGACGACAAGCTCGACTATTTGTCCGTGCGCACCGACCGCAAGGTCGCCGAGAATCGGCCGTGCGAGACCGTGCACCTCGAGTTCGCGAAGGATCAAGTCGTCGCGTGCATCGGTGAAGATCTGCCGGTGCGGCTGCTCCAGGGCTGCGGCATCAAGATCCCGCTCGTGAACAACCGCCCGCTCATGCTCGTGAACCACGAAGGGGAGACGTCGCTGCCGGGTGTGTTCCTCGTCGGCGACGCGCGCGGTCCGAAGTACCTGCGCTGCACCAACTTCGACGACTCGACCTCGTACGAGCAGGTCGTCGAGAAGCGCAACATCAAGGCCGCGATGGTCGACGCCGTGCGCGCGATCGAGGTCGTCGCCGCCCGCGCGGGCATGGACGTCCCGAAGTCGGTGAGTGCGCCGGCACCGGGGACACCGGTACCGAAGGCGGCGGCCCCGGCTCCAGCAGCGCCGGCGGCCCCGGCAATCGTGCCGCCGACGCCGTCGCAACCGTCCGACGCGAAACGTCCGACGAGCGAAGTGCAGCTGGTGAGCTTGCACCCCGACGACTCGGCCGAAGAACAGTTCCCGCTCTCGAAAGATCAGGTCGCGATCGGACGGAAGGCGCCCGACATCGCGTGTGACGACGTCTACATGGCCGATACGCACGCCCTGCTCGTGCGCCGCGCCGACGGTTATGCGCTCGAGGACAAGAGCGGCGGCGCGGGTGTGTGGCTGCGCGCGAAAGGCGGCGCCGGACGTCCGCTCGCGGCCAACGACCTCGTGTGGATCGGGGCACAGATCCTGATGGTCGCGCAGCAGGGCGATGGCTGGGCCGTCACGCACTACAACGCCGAAGGCGTGCAGCAAGGCACGCACCCGATTCCCGTCAAGGGTCTGATCGTCGGCCGCACCGAGGCCGTGGCGCTCGACAAGGCCGACTTGAGCCTCTCGCGCCGGCATGCGCAGTTCCGCATCGAGAACGGCACGCTCGGCATCTTCGATCTCGGCAGCAAGAACGGCACCTACGTGAAGTTGATGGCGCCGACCCAGCTCGTGAACGGCGACGAGTTCCGCGTCGCGAGCAAGCGGTTCCGCTTCGAGCAGTTCGCGCCGATCTCGAAGCTCGCGGCGAGTGATGTCGTGGTCGCGGCACCGACGCCCGCTCCGGTCGCCGCCGCGCCCGCCGCTGCGGCAGCCGCACCCGCGCCAGCCGCCGCCGCACCGGCCGCCGCCGCACCCGCGCCGGCAGCCGGCGGTGGACCGACGGTGGCGCTCGCCGCCGGCGAGTTCGCGTGCAACTACGCGGTTGGCGCGGACGAGGATCTGCTGCACGCGTACTTCCACGACCTCGTGGTGCGCTTCCCCGACTGCAAGGTCGGTAAGGACGGCGCGCCGCGCGATCACCACGAAGAGCCGCTCGATTGGGAGTGCAAGATCGGTCAGTGCGGGCTCTGCGCGGTCGAGATCATCGAAGGGGCCGACAACTTCGTCCCGCCGGATCCCGGCGGCATGGAGAAGCCGACCATCGAGAAGGTGCGGCAGCTCGATTGGGAGCCGAAGAAATATCGGTTGGCTTGCGTCGCGAAGATCAAAGGTCCAGTGAAGCTCACGATTCCACCCGCCTGAGCGCAACGTCGGCGAGGAAGGCCCAGAGCCATGCGGAGAGTGATGTTGGGGGGTAGGACGAGGCCACGGGCAGGATGGCGCACGGCGGCGATGCCGTTCGCGTTCGCGCTCGTCGTGGTGGGGTGTGGCGGTGGCGCCGGGCAGGGGGAAGGCTCGGCGGGTCTACCGGCATCGTCGGATTCGGCACCCGTGCTCGCGCGTGACGAAGTGCGGGCCATCATGCAGCACGCCGCGAGCGCCGTAGATCGCGACCTGTTCATCGCGGTCAGCGACCGTCGCGGGGTGATCCTCGGCGTCGGGAGCAATTTCGATCTCGGAGCGACGACGTGCACCGATCCTTCCCCCGCGCCTGGAAGCGATTGCGAGGCCGTGAATCTCGCGGTTCAGCTCGCGCGCACGGCGGCATTCTTCAGCGCCGACCAGACTCCCCTGACGTCGCGCTCCGTGCGCTTCATCAGTGGCGAGCACTTTCCGCCGGGGATTCAGAATTCCGGAGCAGCGGCACTCTTCGGCATCGAGAACACCAACCGCGGATGCAGCTTCGATGCGGGCCTCGACGACGCGCTCTTCAACGCCGGCAAGGTGTTGCCGCGCGCCCGCAGCCTGGCGGCGACGCTCGCCGACCTCGCGGGCCAGCCCGCCCTCAATTGCGAGAGCGGTCCTGGCGGCCAGGCTGGCTGTACCAGCGGGATCGCGACGCTGCCGGGTGGCGTGCCCATCTTCAAAGGCATCAAGACGGTCACCGATTCCCGCTTCCAAGGCGGACGCATGGCCGGTGGCATCGGCGTCGCCGTGCGCGGAGTCAATCTACGCCCGGATCCGGTCGCGGCCTTCGACAGCCCGAACGTGCTGCGCCGGCAAGACGGCGATTCCGACCTCGACGTCGCCGAATTCGCGGCGCGGGCTTTCACCGGCGACCCGAAGCGGTTCATTCCGACCATCGTCAACAAGGGCATCACGAACGTCTGTGCCAGCACCGCCATTCCGGCGCCCGCGTGTTGCTCGGCGGCGGAGCCGTGCTCGTTCAGCATCTTGCCCTTGCCGGTCGACCGCGACCCCATCTTCGATCCGGTGATCTTCATCGACGGCATCGAGGTGGTCGAGGTTGCCGACAATCCCCCCGTGCCGGACAACGTGAGCCCGGTCGCGGGCCGCGATCTCCGCTTCATCCTGGATCCCGCGAACGCCGCGCCGGCGGGTCGCGTGCCGGGCGACTACCTGGTCGGTCCTTTCGACGCGAGCGATGCGCCGGTCGGCGCGGCTGCGCTCACCAAGGCCGAGGTCGATGCGATCGTCATGGCCGCCAAGGCGACGGCGCTCGAGACGCGCGGTGGTATCCGGTTGCCGCTCGAGTCGCGCTCGTCGATGGTGATCGCCGTCTCGGACACCAACGGAAAGCTGCTCGGACTGCTGCGCATGGACGATGCGACGGTCTTCTCCGTCGACGTCGCGGTCGCGAAGTCGCGGAACGTCGTCTATTTCAGCAATCCCGGTATCGACCCCATCGACACGCTCGATACTCCGGCCATCGGTGACACGCGCGGCGAGGCCTTTCCGGCGGGAACCGCGATCACGAATCGTACCCTCAGCTTCGGTGCCCAGCCGTTCTTTCCGTCCGGGATCGACGGATCCGACCCCGGACCGTTCCGGCGCATCTTTCTCGAGGACTCTGCGAGCCCGTGCACCAACGGCCGCGAGCCCGCGAACGGCCGGCAGAACGGCATCGTCTTCTTCCCCGGGAGCGTGCCGCTCTATCGGGACGGTGTCTTGATCGGCGGTCTCGGGATCAGCGGTGACGGGGTCGAGCAGGACGACATCGTGTCCAACGGCGGCGCCAATGCTACGCCGGGTTTCGAGCCGCTGGCGGGCATCCGGGCCGACCAAGTCTTCGTCCGTGGGGTCCGGCTGCCGTACCTGAAGTTCAATCGTCAGCCGAACCAGTAGAGCCGAGGACGTACGGGACTGATGGGTAAGGACGGCGACGACAAGGGCTTCGACGAGCACACGCGCATCGGCGGTGCTCCTCCGAAGCTGCCGGGCGCGCCCGCACCGGTTGCCCCGGCACCGCCGCCGGCTGCTGCGCCGCCGCCGCCGAGCTTGGACGAGCACACGCGGATCGGCGGCGCACCGCCGAAGCTGCCCGGCGCACCGGCTCCTGCGGTGCCCCCGGCTCCCCCGGCTCCGATAGCCCCGCCGGCTCCCTCAGCTGCGCCCGCGCTCGACGAATCCACCCGATTCGCGGTCACGCCGCCGCCGATTCCCAAAGCGCCGCCAGCCTCAGCACCACCGGCTCCGCCGTCTGCCGCGGCGGGCGCTCCGGCGACCCGCCCGGCGACGGCGCCGCCGCCGCCACTGCCACCAACTGCGGGTGGCGACTTCAACGAGCACACGATCCTGCTCGCCGATCTCCAGAAAGAGTTCGTGCCTCCGGCACGCCTGCAGCGCATGCAACCCCCCGGACGCTCCGACATCATCAATCTCGATCGCACGCACTACCTGATGGGCCGTCTGCCGTCGTGCGATCTCCGCCTCTATTCGCAGACGGCCTCGCGCGAGCATGCGCAGCTCACCGTGCGAGACGGCCACTGGTTTCTGACGCCAGTGGAGGGGAAGGCCGTGTTGGTGAACGGCACACAGGTGAAGGAGGAAGTCCCATTGATCCATAAAATGCGACTCCGGCTCGGAGGCGACGAGTTGGTCTTCCTCGACGAGAGCGGAGCGACGTCGATCGAAGAAGCACCACGAGGGGGTGGAGCGGCGGCCGTCGCGGTGGCGAGCAATCGCTGGCTCGCGCTCGTGATCGCGCTCCTGGCGCTCGGACTGGTGCTCTGGCTGTGGGTGACCCGATGAGAGCGACCGTGCGTAAGCGAATCCTGCGCGTCGCCATCATGGTCGCGCTGCTGACGGTAGCCGTCGCGACGACGGCCCGTGCCGACGAGAACGATCACGGCGCCTCGGGCGCGTCGGTCGAGTTACCGCCACCAGGTGCGACGACGGCCACGAAATTCTCGGCGTCCGATCCCATCGACGACCGCTGGAAGCTCGAGCTCCCGCCCTACAAGCTCAACACCAAGGGCCACTGGTGGGACCCCTACAATCAGAACTGGTTGAAGGGCGATTATCCGGTGATCGGGGACGACATCTTCCTCAAGATGACCGGCATTTCGAAGACCAACGTCGAGGCCCGCTCGGCGCCCTCACCCAGCAGCGTGTCCACCGACGAGCCCGGCGATTTCGATTTCTTCGGCCGCCACAACGCGCTCATCTTCGATCAGAAGTTCGTGACGCGGATGGAAATGCAGAAGGGCTCCACGGCCTTCAAGCCGTTCGAGTGGCAGATCGTGCTCGAGGGCGTCGCCGACGTGAACCTCCTGGCGACGCAGGAAAACGGCATCGTCGATCCCGACGTGCGCGACGGCACCGACCGTACGACGACGCACGTCGCGTTGCAGGAGGCGTTCGTCGAAATCCACCTGCTCGACACCTCGGTGAACTACGACTTCATCTCGGCCAAGCTCGGCCGGCAGCCCTTCAACAGCGACTTCCGGAGCTTGATCTTCTCCGACATCAACCAAGGCGTTCGCATCTTCGGCTCCGCGAACGCCAACCGGTACCAATTCAATTTCGTGTACTTCAACCCGGCCGAGAAGGACACGAACTCCGACCTCAATACCTTCGGCTTGCGCGACCAGAACATCGCGATCGCGAATCTCTACGTCCAGGATTTCTTGAAGCTCGGGTACACGACGCAGTTCAGCTTCCACTACCTGAACGACAACGGAAAAGACGCGGACTTCGTCTTCGACAACCAGGGATTCCTGGTCCGGCCCGATCCGGTCGGTATCGCGCGCCCGCACAACCTCGACGTCTTCTATCTCGGCTGGAGCGGCGAGGGGCACCTCGGCTGGGTGAACATCAGCCACGCGTTCTACGAGGCGCTCGGTCACGACACGTCGAACCCGATCGCCGGCCAGGACGTCAGCATCCAATCGCAGAGCGCCTTCCTCGAGCTCTCGGTGGATCGTGATTGGATGCGCTACCAGACGTCGGTGTTCTGGGCGTCGGGTGACAGCGATCCGCGCGACGGCGAAGCCCACGGCTTCGACTCGATCCTCGACAACCCGCAGATCATGGGCGGCGGCTTCAGCTACTGGCAGCGCCAGTCGGTTCGCGTCGCCGACCGCGGCGGCGTCGCGCTCATGCAGCGCAACAGCGTGATCCCGGATCTCCGCAGCTCGAAGACGCAGGGGCAGCCGAACTTCGTGAATCCCGGCATCCTGATGGCAAACATCGGGGCGACCGCGGACCTCACGCAGAAGCTCAGCCTGATTGGCAACGTCACCTATCTCCGCTTCGTCGACACCGAGCCGCTGCAGATCCTCCTGAAGCAGCCCGATGTCCGTCAGGACATCGGCATCGACGTCAGTCTCGGCGTCGAGTACCGGCCCTTCCTCAACAACCAAGTCATCGTGAAGGGCTTCGGCGCGATGTTGCAACCGTTCGGCGGGTTCTCCGACATCCTGGAGTCCAACACGCTCTATCAGGTCGGCACCGAAGTGGTGTTGGCCTTCTGATGACGCCCATGCGGACGAAACGCGGCATGGGAAGGTGGACGATGAGGGATTGCAACCGATGGGTCGGCCTCGGTCTGGCCGCAGTGGTCGCGCTCGCGACGATCGTCGCGCGCGGTGCCGCGACGGCCGAAGAGACGGCGGCGCCGCAAGCGGCCGCGATGGCCGCGCCGATTGCCGCGCCAGCGGCCGCAACCGCCCCGGAAGAAATTCCCGACAGCGCGCCGAAGCTCCTGCGGCAGACGCAAGCCGAAGCCGATGCCAAGAGCACCGGCTGTCTCTCGTGCCACGCGGGCATCGAGCCGATGCACGTCTCGGGGCAGGTGAACCTCGGCTGCGTCGACTGCCACGGCGGCAACGTCGGCATCAACGTCGGTGCCGCCAAGGCCGGCAGCAACGAATACGCCGCCGCGCAACGCGATGCCCACGTGGCGCCGCGCCATCCGAAAATCTGGCGCGACCAGAAAAACCATGATCGCCTCAGCTCGGCGAACCCCGAGCGCAGCTACACGGCGTTGAACGAGGAGTCGCCGGAGTTCATCCGCTTCATCAATCCCGGTGATCTCCGCGTCGCGCAGGAGACCTGCGGCAGCTGTCACGTGAACGAGGTCCACCAGGTCGAGCGCAGCCTGATGACGACCTCGGCGATGCTGATGGGCGGCGCGGCCTACAACAACGGCATTCTGCCGACCAAGCGCTACATCGTCGGCGAGTCGTACAGTCCCGACGGGAAGCCGCAGAAGCTCAACACCGTGCCGCCGCCGACCGAAGAGGAGATGAAGAAGGGCGTGCTGCCGTTCCTCGTCCCGCTGCCGCCGTGGAACGTGGCGCAGCCGCCCGATCCGCTGCGCGCATTCGAGCGCGGCGGTCGCATCGATCGTTCCGTCGTGTCGGAAGTCGGCAATCCCGGCCTTGGACCGTTCCCCGATCTGGCCGGCAAGCCCGACATGAAGTTCGGAACGCGCGGGCTCGGCACCGATCTCCGCATCAGCGCCGGCATTCTCAACATCCAGAAGACGCGTTTGAACGATCCGCACCTCTCGTTCATGGGCACCAACGACCACCCCGGCGACTACCGCTCGAGCGGCTGCACCGGCTGTCACGTCGTCTACGCCAACGACCTCGACCCGACGCACTCCGGTCCGTACGCCAAGTACGGTCACGACGGGCGCTACGCCGGCAAAGACCCGACGATTCCGAAGGACGAGTCCGGTCACCCGATCGAGCATCGCCTGACGCGCGCGATCCCGAGCAGTCAGTGCATCGTCTGCCACATGCACCAGCCGAACTCGTTCGTGAACACCTACCTCGGCTATCAAATGTGGGACTACGAGACCGATGGGCCGCTGCTGTGGCCGACGGAGCAGCGCTATCAGACCGTCGACACGCCGACGCCATTCAACGTGCCGGACTTCGAGCCGATGCACGCGAGCCTCGATCACAACCCCGAAGAAGCCGCCGTCCGCGGCATGTGGTCCGACAAGCAGTTCCTGTCGGACGTGAGCAAGCTCAACACCAAGACCAAAGAGACGACCTTCGCCGACTACCACGGCCACGGCTGGATCTTCCGCGCCGTCTACAGCCAGGACCGCAAGGGCAACCTGCTCGACAAGAACGGCAAGATCGTCGACCCGAACGATCCGAAGAAGTTCGACAAGGCCGTCCACCTGAAGGACATCCACCTCGAGAAGGGCATGCACTGCGTGGATTGCCACTTCCAGCAGGACGTCCACTCGAACGGCAAGATCTACGGCGAGTATCCCGACGCGGTCGAGATCGGTTGCGTCGACTGCCACGGCACCGTCGACACGTGGGCCACCGTCACGACGAGCGGGCCGGCCGCGCCGACCGACGGCAGCAACCTCCTGACCGGCCTGACGCCCTGGGGCGACCGGCGCTTCGAATGGATCGGCGGTGAGCTGATCCAGCGCTCGATGCTGACCGAAGGGAAGGAATGGGAGGTCCCGCAGGTCGTCGACGTGATCGACCCGCTCTCGAAGCACTACAGCGAGAAGGCGCGCCTCGCGAAGACGATGCGCGTCGACGGCAAGACCTGGGGCGACGTGCCCGAGAAGCACGACGCGCTCGCGCACGGCAGCGACAAGGTCGCCTGTATCTCGTGTCACACGTCGTGGGTGACGAGCTGCTTCGGCTGTCACCTGCCGCAGCAGGCCAACTGGAAGGAAGACAAGAAGCACTACGACGGCGGCGCAACCCGCAACTGGACCTCCTACAACCCGCAGGTGATCCGCCACGACATCTTCATGCTCGGCCGTCACAGCACGGTGAAGAACCACGCCGTGACGCCGGTGCGCTCGTCGAGCGCCGTCGTCATCAGCACCACCAACGCCAACCGCGAGCGGCAGTACTACCAGCAGCCGCCGGTGTCGGCCGAGGGCTTCAGCTCCCAGGCCTTCAACGCGCACTTCGCCCACACCGTGCGCGCCAAGGAAACGCGGCAATGCGACGATTGCCACGTGTCGAGCAATGGCGACAACAACGCGTGGATGGCGCAGGTGCTGACGCTCGGCACCAACTTCGTGAACTTCGTCGGCCGCTACGCCTGGGTCGGTGAGGGCGAGCACGGCATCGAGGCCGTCGGCGTCACGGAATGGGACGAGCCGCAGGCGGTGATCGGCAGCAACCTCCATCGCATGGCGTATCCCGACAACTTCCAGCGCCATCTCGATCACGATCTCGAGCTGCAGGAGGCCCACGAGCATCCCGGCGTCGATCTGACGAGCCGTTCGGTCGACGTGCAGGCGCTGCAGCTCCGCGGCGAGTATCTCTACACCGCGAACGGTCCGGGCGGCTTCCGCGTCTTCGACGTCGCCAACACCGACAACAAGGGATTCTCCGAGCGCATCATTACGGCGCCGGTCTCTCCGCTTGGGCAACGCGCCTACGTGAAGAGCACCTACGCCACCGGCGTCGCGTTGCCGACCAACCAGCCGATCAGCAACAACCGCGATCACGACCCGAAGAACGAAGAGCAGGCGATCCATCCGCTCTATCGGTACGCGTACGTCAGCGATCGCTTCGAGGGGTTGATCGTGGTCGACGTCGACGTGCTCGGCGACGGGGATCCGCTCAACAACTTCCTGGAGCGGGCGGTCACGTTCAACCCGGACGGCGCGCTCGACGACGCGCGCTACATCACGATCGCCGGCGAGTATGCGTACGTGCTCTGCAAGCGCGGGCTCGTCGTGGTCAGCATCGCCGACCCGCTGCACCCGCGCATTACGGCGGAAGTCGGTGCGCCCGATCTCGTCGAGGCGCGCGCGGTCCAGGTGCAGTTCCGGTACGCCTTCGTGACCGACGCCCGCGGCCTCCGCGTGCTCGACGTCACGCGCCTCGATCAGCCGCGCTTCGTCGCGGCGCTCGACGTGCCCGAGGCCGGCGACCTGACGGTGTCGCGGACGTATGCCTACGTGCCGGCCGGCTCGCAGGGTCTCGCGATCGTCGACGTCGAGCGGCCGACCAAGCCGTTCCTCCTCCAGATGTTCAACGCCGGCGGCGTCATGAACGACGTCCGCGCGGTCCGCGTCGGCGCCACCAACGCCAGCGTCTTCGCCTACGTCGCCGACGGCCAGAACGGGCTCCGCGTCGTGCAGCTCATCACGCCCGGCGAGACCCCGGGGAGCGCCGGTTTCAGCCCCAATCCGACGCCCCGGCTGATCGCCAGCCACCATACGCACGGCCCGGCCGTCGCCTTGTCACGCGGCCTCGAGCGCGATCGGGCCGTCGACGAGAGCGGTCATCAGGTCGCCGTATTCGGCCGTCTCGGCTCGCGTCCGTTCAGCCGCCCCGAGATGGAGCAGCTCTTCATGCGTGGCGGCGACGTCTTCACGGTGGCGAGCAGCGCGCCCGGAAAACCGCGGGCCTTCATGCGTCCCGCGCTTCCCGAGGCCGGCGCGCCCGCGCCGGGGGGTCCCGTCGTCCAGCCGGCCGCGCCCGAGGAAGAACGGCTGCTGCCCGGCCGCCGCTAGCCGCCGGACATCGCGCACTGCGTCGCATTTTTTCTCCCCTGAGCGCAGCCTCCTCTGCTAGGGTCATCGGAAAGTTGCCGGTCGTGCCGTGCCGTTCCGAACGAATCCCTTACGCCGCGATGCGGCTTGCAGCGCCCACCACAGCGCTGCTACCGCACCCCATTCGCCAGTAAACGCACCATTTGCCGAGAGAGGAGGCCCCTTATGACGATCGGCCAGACCCGAGCGTCCATCCTCGCTGCCGTGATCCTAGCGGTCGCACTGCCAGCGCAATCTGCGCATGCCTTGTTGGGTCCGACGCAACTCAAATGCGTCAAAGCGGTCACCAAGGGCTCCCTCGGATTCGTCAAGGGCAAGCTCAAGCTGCTGCAGAAATGTGAGAACGCGAACCTGAAGGACGGCAGCTGTTCCGCGCCGGACGTGGCCGCGGTCACCAAGCTCGAAACCAAGCTCACGGCGACGATCGCGAAGGACTGCGCCCTGAGCAATTTTGCGCTCAGTCAGGCGGGATACCCGGGACCGTGCTCGGACGCCAACCCAGGCGACGGGTTCACGACGAGTGACCTGCAGGACTGCATCCTGACCAGTCACAGCGCCATCATCGATTCGATGATCGCCCTCGAATACGACAGCACGGTCACGGGGCCGCTCGTCTCCGCCGATCTGAAGTGTCAGGCCGAGATCTCGAAGCAGAGCGCGGGCCTCACGATCTGCGTGCTGAAGGCCGTCGGAAAGTGCCGCACCGACATTCTGCAGGACAAGCTCCTCGGCGTGCCGCCGGATCTCTGCGCCACCAACAATCCCAAGACGCTCGCGGCGATTCAAAAATGCGAAGCCAAGGTCACCGCCGGCATCGCCAAGAAGTGCACCACCCCTCAGATCGTGAGCCTGAAAGTGTGCACGCCGGATCAGCCCGACGCGGCGTCTGCCGCGACCTGCCTGACCGATACGCACACCGAGCTGACCGACGGTCCCGAGATCGCCGCACCGGCGGACCTCATCGACTACGTGTTCGCCGCCCGCGGTGGGGTGTGCGGCGACAACATCGTCAACAACCTGAACGAGGAGTGTGACGGCACCGACGACTCGGCCTGTGACGGTCTTTGCGGCACGCCGCTCACCCCCGACGGCTTCTTCGCCTGTCTCTGTAAGGACAAGCCGCGCATGGTGGTTGCCGAGCACTCCGACGCCGACACCGATAATGGATGGCTCGGCCTGAGCGTCGACGGCGACGTGGTTGAGGGCGGGGGCTACATCGTCGACCTCTACGATTGCGACGGTGGCGGTCTCTGCAACGCGGGCCCGAGCTGTTCGCTCCCCCCGCATTCCGCCTGCAACGTGCCGGAATCGTCGCCGGTGGGAACCACGGCCGACTCGATCTGCGCTGGGCTCGGGGAAGGGACGTGTCGGAAGGAGCGCACGGCGACCGGCCCGCATTGCTATGCAGACATCAACAAGAAGTGCTCGCTCACGAACGCCGCCCAGAACACGGCAACCTGCAACGCTCCGGGTGACTTCTGCGTGACCACGCCCCACGGCGCGCCGGTCGCCGCGGCGGCTGGCGGCGTCTCCGTCTGCAACGTCAGCACCTTCAGTGAGGACGTCGTCGGCACGTTGAATCTCCTCAGCGGGACCTCGAGCGTGAAAGTTCGCCAACGGGCGCGCACGCATCTCGCCATCCAGGGAGACAAGCCGTGCCCGGTGTGCGGCGGATTCTGCGGCATCAGCCGAGACAAATGCTTGGTCGACGCCGATTGCGGCGGAAACGGTCCGTGCATCACGGAGGCGATCTGCAGTGACGGTGTCCGTAAGGACAAGTCGTGTCGCCGGACGCCGCCCTTCGGCGGCGACATCCCCTTCTTCGGGACGACCAGCGTCGATTGTCTACCGAGTACTCAAATCATCGCGGGTCTGGCTGGCGGCCTCGACATCAATGCCAATCCGCGCACCACGGACACAGTCACCGTGCTGCCGACGTTCCCCTGCACGTCCATTGGCGCCAGCGGCAATCGGTGTCTCGGTGGCAGTAGCGAAGGACGCGCGTGCACGACGGCCTCCGAGTGCCCCGGTGGGACGTGCAACGAGCAGTGTTTCTGCTCCGGTCAAGTGCAACCGAATCCATGCGCTGCCGCTTGCGTCGGGGGCTCGTCAGACACGGCAGGCTGCTCGGCCGACACCGATTGCCCAGGCGGCTTCTGCCACGACTTCGACTGTCGGGTGGATTCGGGGGATCTCGACTCCAACCAGGAAGGGATCTGCACCGCCGGTCCGGTCGACAAGTTCTGCTCGATCACCACGTACCATACCTGCTCGACCGCCGCGCAATGCACGCCGCCGAACTGTGCCGACTGCCAGGTGGGTGAGACCTGCGACGCTCGTGCGCGGGCATGCTTCGTCAATTCCGGCATCACCAGGACCGGTACTCCGGGGACCCTTGAGCGCGAGACGGCTGCCGTCTACTGCGTGCCGGCGAACGACTCGGCGATCAATACCTCGGCCGGCTTCCCCGGCCCGGGGGCGCTCATCCAGCGCGAGTACGTGCAGTCGGTACCGTGATCAGCTGAGTCGTGCTTCATGCACGAAGGGGGACCGGTCCAGCGCGGACCGGTCCCCCTTCGTCGTTTGTGACCGCCCGAGATCTCTGGCTACCGCTCGACGGGGATCGCTAGCGCGGAATCAAGAGCAACCGTTCACCGAGCGCGTGGAGATCAGCCATCCACACCGCTGGATCCGGTGCGGTGGTCCAGCTAGGCCAGGAACTCCGGGTGGTGGCGCGGGAGCCCTTCCGTCACGAAGCCGAGGCCGCGCTGTCGGCTTTCGGAGCGAATCCGGTTGCGCCAGTCGGGCCAGCCGGCCACGAGGGCGCGATACCCGAGGATCCGAACGATGTCCGGCCAGGGTGCGTACTCCAAGAACCGCACCACCGCCCACGTTCGATCGAGCGACCCGATCGTGCGCGTACCATCGACGAGCGCCTGGAAATCGGCGGCGTCGAGGTCATAGTCCCAAACCCAGGGCGGGCGGAGTGGGGAGGCCATGACGAAGGACCTAGCAGGCGCCCATGACGGCAGCCACGCCTACTTGAGCTTCGCGCCTGCCGCCGCCAGGCTCGCCGCGAACTGGTCCGGCTTGTACGAGAACCGGTCGATCGCATCGAGCATGGTGCGGAGATCGTTCTTGGCGGCGTCGCAGCGGTTGCCGACGGCCGGACGGCAGAGCGCGCGGATCGCCAGATACGACTGCTCGGGACCGCCGGTCGTCCACCACCACGGGGTGCTCAAGTTGGCGACGTCGACGACGTTCGAGGTCTTCGAGCGGCTGAAGCCGAAGCGCTCCGCGAGCTTCGAGCGGTCGCCGCTCGCCGTCACGCGATTCAGCATGCGGCGGGTCGCGTCCTGGTCGACGCGGCCGATCTGTCCTTCTAACGTGCCGAGCCACCCGACCATGGCGTCGGCCTTCTGCTTGGCGGCCGACGGGCTCGACGGCACCGCGGCGACGACGCCGTTCCACAGCCCCGCGAGCTGATCACGCTGGCCGGTGGCGACGCCGCTCAGCACCGCGTCGACCATGAGGTAGTGGCCGCGAGCTTGCCGAAGCGCGTCGTCCACGAGCTTGTGATGGCACTGGTAACAGTTGCGATCGTTGAAGTGCGAGAACTGGTCGATCGACTGGTAGTTGCTGCCCGCGGCGCGCTCGGAGAGCATGCGCAGAGCTTCGCGGAGACCGGTGATCTGGCCGAGCGCCCAGATCGTCGGGTCGGTGCTGAACGAGCCCGCCGGCAGCTCGTCCATGTCGTCCCAGTGCTTCATGATCTGCGCGTACGCGACCAGCTCGAACTGCAGCGGCGGGTGGCCGGCGGCGACGATCTCGTGGTCGATGGCGACGTGGCAGCGGGCGCAGTTGCGGGCGCGCAGCGTGTAGTTGTTGTTGTCGTAGAAGCCCTTCGAGAAGTATTGGCTGCGCTTCTCTTTCCAGTCGCGCTGGCTGTGCGCTTCGAGCCAGTCCTCGGCGGGGCCGTGACAGTGCTCGCAGGTGACGCCGTCGGTCTTCTTGTAGCGTCCGGTGCTCGCGGCCGTCGCGGCGGGCGCGTGGCAGACGAGGCACTTGTCGCTCTGGGTCGCCTCGATCCCCATGAAGCGCGCGATCGCCCGGCCGCCGTCGGTCTCGAGCGTCCGGTAGGCGCGGGCATGGCGATCGATGTTGGTGTTGATCCACTGCGTCCGCGCCGATTTCCACGGATGCCAATTGGGATCGGGCTTCTCGCGGCTCGGCAGCCCGGCGCCGTGACACGTCGGGTTGGCGCAGTGGCCGTCGCCGAGGAACCCAGGTCCGGCGTGCGCCGGGACGGTGGCCATCGTCAGGAATCCCGCGGCCAGCAAAACGAACGCGCTACGCTTCATACCCCACGACCTCCCAGCTGCGGCGCCAGTAACACGCGCTACGAGCGCGCTGCAACTCGCTCGTTCGTGCGGGTACTGCCTCAGTTTGATTCTCGCGTCGCAATGCGGCGGTGGCAGCAGGCGGGCGGGTCGGGGATGGCTCCTACGGTCGCCGGTTCGCTGCCACCCAGCGCATACAACCTGTCGTTGCCACCATGGCCTTCGCACACGCGAGCTGCGGCTCCCCGGACCATCCCCGACCCGCCCGCCTGCTGCATCGTCATTCATTGGAGTCCCCTGAAGCCGTCGGTTCGGCAGCGCGAGTCGGTGCGGCCGATTGTCCTTGTTGCGATGATCGCCGGCGGGTGGGTCAGGGAGTGTCCGGGGAGCCGCAGCTCGCGTGTGCGAAGGCCATCGTGGCAGCGGCAAGTTGTAAGCGCTGGGTGGCGCGAAGCCGGCGACCGTAGGAGCACTCCCTGACCCACCCGCCGGCGACACCGCCAAGTGACAAACCGCGACATCACTGACTACCGGGCGCATCGGCGCGCGGCAGGACGAGATGGAACGTGCTGCCGGCGCCGAGCGTGCTCTCGACCCACACCCGACCGCCGTGGGCCGTCGCGATCTCCTTCACGAGGGCGAGGCCGAGGCCGGTGCCGCCGATGCGGCGGGTCTCGGCGTTGTCGACCCGGTAGAACTTGGTGAAGAGATCCTGCATCGCCTCGGGTGTCATCCCGATGCCCTGGTCATGCACCGAGAGCGCGACCCCGTCCGCCGCGAGCGTGGCCGCGACTCGAACCTCGCCGCCGGCGGGGGAGAACTTGATCGCATTGGCGATCAGGTTCACGAGCGCCTGGCGGACGCGGTCGGCGTTGGCGCGGACGCGCGGCAGATGGTCCGCGACGTCGAGCCGGAGCGTGTGCGGGGTCGTCATCGACGTGAAGAGCGCCAGCGTCTCGTCGAGGGCGGGTTTCAGGTCGACGTCCTCGAAGCGCCACGTCTCGCGCCCGGACTCCATGCGTTGCAGGTCGAGGAAGTCGTCGATCAGCTTCCCGAGCCGCATCGCCTCTTGATGGATGATGCGGAGGTACTGCCGCTGCTGGGCCGGCGTGTAGACTCGGTCGAGCATGAGCTCCGCGAAGCCGCGCAAGCTCGCGAGCGGCGTTCGCAGCTCATGGCTGACGGTCGCGACGAGATCGTTCTTCAGGCGCTCGACCTCTTTGCGTTTCGTGATGTCGACCTGGACGCCGATGAAGTTGGTGACGTTGCCGGCGCTGTTCCGGACCGGCGTGATCGAGAGCAGGTTCCAGAAGGGCGTGCCGTCCTGACGGTAGTTCAGGAGCTCGACGGTGCAGTGCCGTTCTTCTTCGAGGGCACTCCGGATCGTGGCGACCGTCGCCGGGTCCGTGTCGGGGCCTTGCAGATAGCGGCAGTTTCGTCCGAGCACGTCCTCGCCCCGGTAGCCGGTGAGACGCTCGAATCCCGAGTTCACGTAGATGAGCGGATTGCCGGGCTGCTGCGGGTCGGAGATCGTGATGCCTTCGGAGGTCGAGGCGATCGCGTGATCGCGGAGATAGAGCGCGGCCTTGGCCTGCTCGCGCTCGGTCACGTCGCGCGCGTTGAACACGACGCCGCGGACGGCGGCATTCCCGAGCAGATTGTTCGCGATCGTTTCCAGGATGCGCCACGCGCCGTTGGCATGGCGGCTGCGGAACTGGATCGCCGGCCCCGCGCCCTCGCTGTGGACGACGTGGTTCCAGTAGCTCTCCATCTTGGGCTGGTCGTCGCCGTGCATCAGGTCGTAGATGCTGCGGCCTTCCACGTCGGCCGCCGGGACGCCGAGCAGGCGCTCGATCGAGCCGTTGATGAAGCGCACGGTGCCGTCGAGATCGACCAGCGCCACGATGTCGGACACGCTGTCGACGAGCGCGACGATCCGATCCTGCGACTGGCGGAGCGCGGTCTCGACGTGCTCGCGCTCGGCCATCTCCTCGCGGAGCTGGTCGTTCAGCGTCCGGAGATCGGCGGTGCGGGCGGCGATGGTCTCCTCGAGATGCTCGCGATGGCTCTGCAGCTCCGCGCGGCTGTATTCGAGCGCGAGCTCGGCCTGCTTCCGTACCGTCACGTCCTGCACGTGCCCTTCGTAGTGGAGCAGGGTGCCGTCCGGACCGCGGACCGCGCGGGCGCTCTCCGAGATCCAGATCACCGAGCCGTCGCGCCGGTAGGTCTCCGATTCGAAGCCTTCGACCACGTCGCTGCTCTGCAGCAGCCGACGGAACTCGGCGCGGCGGTGCGGATCGACGTAGAGTTGCCCGGCGATGTCGGTGATGGCGTCGGTGAGGGCCGCGGTGGACTCGTAACCGTAGATGCGGGCGAGGGCGGGATTGGCCGTGAGATAGCGGCCGTCCGGGCTCGTCTGGAACATGCCGGCGACGGCGTTCTCGACGATGGACCGATACTTGGCGCCGGGGTCGGCGGGGCTTGGCTGCGGCGTCGCGTCGGACGCGCGCGGACGCCGCAGGAGGCTCATGCGGTCGCCGCCGGCAGATCGATCGTGAAGCTCGCGCCCTGATCGAGACCCGTGCTGGCGGCCGCGACGTGACCACCATGCGCCTGGATGATCGCCGCGGTGAGCGCCAGGCTGAGGCCCGTGCCCTTCGCGTGATGCAGGGTATCGAGCACCGTGAACGGCCGGAAGATCTCCTCCGCGAGCGCGGGCGGAAAACCGCGCCCTTCGTCGGTGACCAGCAGGCGGGCCTTGTTGCCGTCGACGACGGTCAGGATCACCGTCACGCGCGGGGTTCCCGGGGAGAACTTGATCGCGTTGTCGAGGAGCGCCTGGACGCAGGTCGCGAGCGCCGGCGCACCGCCGCGCACCGGACACGGCGTGGCCGGCACGCTCAAACGGCATTCCGCCGTGCGCGGCAGCTTGCCGACCAGCTCGGCGACGAGCGCCGTGAGATCGGTCAGCTCGTCGAGCGGGGCGCACTCGCCGGCGAGCCAGTCGAAGTATTCGAGCCCGCGGCCGACGAAGCCGTTCAGGCGCTCGTAGCCGCTCCGCATGATGTCCATGATGCGGGAGCGCTCGGCGGGATCGCTGTCCAGGTCGAACAGGTCGAACGCGCCCATGAGCGCGAGCGGCGTCCGCAGCTCGTGGGAGATGAAGGTCAGGAAGTCGGATTTGATCTGGTCGAGCACCTGCAGGCGGGCGTTGGCTTCGGCGAGCTCGCGGGCGCGCTCGCGCTCGGCGTCGACCATGCGGGCGAGATCGCGGGCGTAGAGCGCGAGTTGCCCGCTCGCGACGGAATCGGCGGGCGTGGCCGCCGCACTGACGGCGATCGGTGCGGGCGTGACGCCCGCCTCCGACGCCAGCGTGGAGGTCGTCCGGCAGAGCTCTTCCACCTTCGTCAGCAGCTCGAGCGGGCTGAAGGGCTTCACGAGATACGCGGTGGCGCCGTTGGCCGCCGCTTCCGCGTGGTCCGCGCGCTGGCCCTTGGCGGTCAGCAGGATGACGGGGATCGCGGCCGTGGCCTGGTCGCGGCGGAGCGCCGCCATGACCTCGATGCCGGTCATGTTCGGCATCATCCAATCGAGGACGACCACATCGGGAAGCTCGCGGCGGGCGAGGGCGAGGGCCGCGGCGCCGTCCTCGCTCTCGAGGATGCGATAGCCGGGCTGATCCAGGGTCGTCCGAACCAGGGTGCGGAGGTTCTCTTCGTCGTCGGCGAGCAGGATGGTCTTCATGATGGTCCCGCGGAGAAAGCACGAGCCGTGCCAGACACCGCCGCGAGTCGCATGGGGCGCCGCCGCGGATCTGCGGCGATGTTCGCGGCTGTCAGGGGGATTTGGCGTCGAGAATCCAGCGCTTTCGGGTCGCGAACGACGACGCAGTGACACTGCGCGGGTCGGTGTGCCGCGCGGCTTCGCATGCGACCTCGCGTGCGGAGCGGACTGCTGGTGCGCCACGGAAAATTCGCTTAGAACGCCGTCGCATGAGCACCGTACGCGCGTTCATGGAGCGACACTTCCTGCACTTCAACAGCCGCGAGACCGTGGCCGCGGCGCGCGCCTACACGGAGCACGTCGACGCCGGCGGCAAGATGCTGATCGCTCTTTCGGGGGCGATGAGCACGGCCAAGATCGGTCAGATCCTGAGCCGCATGATTCGCGCCGGGAAGGTGCACGCGGTCTGCTGCACGGGCGCGAACCTCGAGGAAGATCTCTTCAACCTGCTCGCGTACGAAGAGTACGAGATCATTCCCGACTGGCGCGCGCTCTCGGCGCAGGACGAAGCCGATCTCTACGCGCGCGGCTTCAATCGGGTGACCGACACCTGCATTCCCGAAACCGTCATGCGCAACATGGAAGCCCGCCTCCTCGAGCGCTGGAAGACCGCGTGCGAGAAGGGCGAGCGCCAGTTCGAGTCGGAGTATCTGGCCGACCTCTTCCGCGACGGAAAGATGGAGCAGTTCTACCAGATCCCCGCCGCGAACAGCTGGCTCCTGGCGGCATGGGAGAAGGGCATCCCGGTGTACTCGCCCGGTTGGGAAGACAGCACGACCGGCAACATGTTCGCGGCCGGCGTGCTCCGTGGTGCCGTGCCCCATCATCAGTGCGTGAAGAGCGGCACCGAGCAGATGCAGCACCTGATCGAGTGGTACCTCGAGAACTGCGGCATGAAGGACGACAAGCCGAGCATCGGGTTCTTCCAGATCGGCGGCGGCATCGCGGGCGACTTCGCGATCTGCGCGGTCCCGACGATCATCCAAGACCTGCAGCGCGACGACGTGCCCTTCTGGGGCTACTTCGCCCAGATCTGCGACGCGGCAACGAGCTACGGCGGCTACTCCGGCGCCGTACCGAACGAGAAGATCACCTGGGGGAAGCTCGACGTGGACACGCCGAAGTTCATGATCCAGTCGGACGCGACGATCGTCGCGCCGCTGATCTTCGCGCACGTCCTCGGCGACTGAGCAGGGTCCGATGGCGCGCGGCACGCTCCTCGTCACCGGTGCGGCCGGCTTCATCGGCGCACGCTTCGTCGAGTCCTGCGGCACCCGCGGGATTCCCGTCGTCGCGGTCGATCGCCGCGCGAGTTTCACCGAGCGTCCCGAGCACCGCGGCCTCGACTTCGGCACCATCGTCGACTTCGAGGAGCTCGACGCGTGGCTCGCGACGCAGCCGCGTGGAAGTGATGCGCAGCCGCTCGCCGGCATCGTCCACCTCGGTGCCTGCACCGACACGACCGAGATGGACGTCGCGTATCTCACGCGCGTGAACCTCGAGTACTCGCAGCGGCTCTGGCGCTGGGCCACCGAACGGAAGGTGCCGTTCGTCTACGCGAGCAGCGCGGCCACCTATGGCGACGGTGCGCTCGGTTACGACGACGACGAGGCCAGCATTCCGAAGCTCCGCCCGCTCAACCCGTACGGCGACTCGAAGCAACAATTCGATCTCTGGGCGCTTGCGGAAGAGCGCGCCGGACGCCGACCACCCGCCTGGACGGGCTTCAAGTTTTTCAACGTCTACGGCTTCGGCGAACGCCACAAAGAGAAGATGGCGAGCGTGATCCTGCACGCCTTCGACCAGATCCGCGCCGGCGGCGAGGTCCGCCTCTTCAAGAGCCACCGTCCCGACTTCGCCGACGGGGCGCAGCGTCGCGACTTCATCTTCGTCGACGACGTGGTGGCCGTCCTGCATTTCGCGCTCGCTGCCGCGGTGCCGCGCGGCATCTTCAACCTCGGCACGGGCAGCAGCCGGACGTTTCTGGATCTGGCGCAGGCGACGTTCGCCGCGCTCAGCGTGCGGCCGAACATCCGCTTCATCGACATGCCGGAGACCCTGCGCGAGCGGTACCAGTACGCGACCGAGGCGCACATGGCGCGTCTCCGCGGGGCTGGCTATGACGCGCCGTTCACGACGCTCGAGGATGGCGTCCGCCAGTACGTCGCGCGCTTGCTCGCCGTCGCTGCTTGAGCGAGCGCGCAGAGCATTTTCTACAATCGCGTGATGCTCAGGCGGTGAAACACCGTGATTTTTCGACGGTTGGCGTCGGCCTCGAACTTGCTCCCTTGGCGCGCAGGCAGTGCAACACACATCGCGCAAAGGGAGGAACGACCAATGCTGACTCCGCTCAAGGACGAATCGGGACGTGTCGGATACGCGGTACTCTACTTCATGGGTGTGCCGGTCGGATTGATCATTTTGTTGTGGGTGATCTTCGGCAACAACCTGCTCACCCCAGGCTGAGCCGCGGTCCGAGCCTTTCAAAATTGGCCTCAATGAAATCCGTGAAAGCGGATATTTGAAGAGGCCAACACCCGGCGTACATGGTTGGCATGGACGCCGGGACTCTCGTGCCGGCCCGTGAGATGCCCATCACGGGTCGGACTGCTGTCGCAATCGATGAGCTGCTTTCTGCCGACGCGCGCCGTTGCCTCGAGCGCTTCTTCCGCTGGGGTGCGGCGCCGACGGTAGACGCGTACTGCGACCTCTTCGCGTCCGACGGGACGCTGCTCGACGCCGACATGGCGCAACCGGTCAGCGGCGCGGAGATTCGCGACAGCATTACGCGCGTCTTGATGCTGCTGCCGGATTTCCACTTCACTCCCCAGCGGGTGCTGGTCGACGGCCCCCAGGTGTTCGTCCTGGCGGCGAACCGTGCCTCGCTCGGCGAGCGCGCGCTGGCGTGGGACGCGGTGTACGCGCTCACCCTCGCCGGCGATCGCATCGGCGCCGGCCGACGCTACTACGATCAAGCGGCACTGGTCGCGGACACCGAGACGTTCCAGGTCGCAGCATCAACGGTGCCGCCGACCAACGGCGATTCGCCGCGGGGAGCGCCGCAGGATCTCGCTGCGATCGACCTCGTGACCCGTGCCGACGCCTGGAATCGCCGTGACGGTACAGCGCTCGCCGCGCCGCTCGGCGCCGTCCGTCTTCGCATGGCGGGCGTCGCCCGGCCGCTCGAGCACGCGAGTGACATCGACGGCGCGCTGGCGGCGTTCGCGGGTCGGAGCGCCGGCCTCCGACTCGCTCCCGGCGCCGTGGCACGGACTGCCGACGGCATGGCGATCGAATGGGTCGGATCCGTCGGTAGCGGCGCCGCGGCGCGCCGCTTCGCTCTCGTCGAGCTCGTCACGACGTCGCCCGAGCCGCCCGAGTGGCGTCTCCTCTTCAACACGTTCGGCCTGTAGCCAAAGGAGCCTGATCGCATGTCCGAGTCGTCCGCTATCCCGCGCACCGTCCATCGCACCTGCACGCTCTGCGAGGCGTGCTGCGGTCTGCGCTTCGAAGTGACCGGCGATCGCATCACCGCGGTCCGCCCCGACGACGATGACGTGCTCTCGCAGGGCTTCGTCTGTCCCAAGGGCGTCGCGATCGCCGACATCCACCACGACCCCGATCGCATCCGGCAGCCGCTGGTGCGGGACGCCGACGGCGTGCTCCGTCCGGCGACGTGGGAGCACGCGTTCGACGTGGTCGCGGAGCGGCTCGGCGCGATCCGTGCCGCGCACGGGGCCGACGCGATCGCCGTCTACATGGGCAACCCGATCGTCCACAACCACGGCGCCATCCTGCTGCGCGGCGGCCTCTTGAAGGCGATCGGCTCGCGCAACAATACCAGCGCGGGGTCGCAGGACACGAGCCCGCGCTTCGCCGCGTCGTACTATCTGTACGGCAGCTCGCTCGCGATCCCGATTCCCGACGTCGACCGTACGCACTACTTCCTCTGCATCGGCGCCAATCCAATGGTGTCGAACGGCAGCTTTCTCAGCGCGCCCAACATGCGTGGCCGGATGCGCGCCATCCAGGCGCGCGGCGGCAAGGTGGTCGTCGTCGACCCGCGCCGATCGGAATCCGCGCGCGCGGCCGACGAGCACGTCGCGATCCGCCCCGGCAGCGACGCGATGTTGCTGCTTGCGATGGTGCAGGTGCTGCACGCCCGGGGTCGGATCGATCGCACGGTCGTCGACGGCCAGGCCGCCGGGCTCGATGTGATCCTCGCCGCGGTGGCACCGTTCACGCCCGCGGCCGTCGCGGCGCACGTCGGGATCCCGGCGGCCGACATCGAGCGGCTCGCGCTGGAGTTCGCCGACGCGCCGTCGGCCGCGGCCTATTCGCGGATCGGCGTCTGCAACAACGCGCACGGCACCGTCGCGACCTGGGCGACGGATCTCCTGAACCTGGTCGCGGGCCGGCTCGGCGCGGAGGGTGGGTCGGTGTTCACGTCGCCGGCCGTCGACATCTGCGAGCTGTCGCGCAAGCTCGGCGGCGACGGCCACGGCCGATGGCACTCGCGCGTGCGCGGCCTTCCCGAGACGCTCGGCGATCTGCCGGCGGCGATCCTCGCCGAGGAGATGGAAACGCCGGGTCCGGGGCAGGTGCGGGCGCTCCTCACGTATGCCGGCAATCCCGTGCTCTCGACGCCGAATGGCCGCCGCCTCGACGGCGCGCTCGCGAATCTCGACTTCATGGTGTCGATCGACCTCTACGTGAACGAGACCACGCGCCACGCCGACGTGATCCTGCCGCCGGCCTGGGGCCTCGCCGAGGAGCACGTCGATCTCATGTTCGCCAACTACTTCGTGCGGAACGTCGCGCGCTGGTCGCCGGCCGTCGTCGAGCGTCGACCCGACGAGCGCGCCGACTGGGAGATCCTGCTCGAGCTGACCGAGCGTCTCGGCGGCGGTCCGACCGGCCATCGTTGGATCGACGGATTCTTCGCGCTCGCCCGCCGCTTCGGGTTCCGCTGGAACCCCGACACGACGGTGGATTTCGCGCTCCGGACGGGGCGCCACGGCGACGGCTTCCTGCCGTGGTCGGCGGGACTGAATCGGAAGAAGCTCGCGGCCGCGCCGCACGGCATCGACCTGGGGCCGCTCGAGCCCGGCATCGCTCGGCGGGTCTTCCATGCGGACGGCAAGCTGCACCTCGCCGACGGTCCCTTCGTGGCAGCGATCGGGGCTCTTGCGGCGACGCTTGCCGCGTCGCCCGCCGCGGATGAGCTGCTCTTGATCGGCCGCCGCGAGCTCCGCTCCAACAATTCGTGGATGCACAACGTCCCGGCGATGGTCGCGGGAAAGGAGCGCTGCGTCCTGCTCGTGCACCCGGATGATGCCGGCCGGGCCGGGGTCGCGCACGGTGAGGTCGCCGTGCTCGAGAGCCGCGTTCATACCGGCACGCTCCGCGTCCACGTGAGCGACGAGATGCGCCCCGGCGTCGTCAGCCTGCCGCACGGCTGGGGCCACGCGGCGAGCGCGCCATGGCAGCAGGTGGCCGGCAGCCGCCCCGGTGTCTCCGCCAACGACTGGACCGACGACCAGGAGGTCGAGGCGATCGTCGGCCAGTCGATCCTGAACGGCGTGCCGGTTCGGTTGCGCGCCTGTCGCCCGCAGGAAATGCCCGCCAGCGCGGCGTGATCGTACCCGCGCCGCGCGTCGTTCGGCACGATTCAGAATTGCTCTTCCGACATTCTTCCTGGTAAGACCGACGCGGTTTCTCGTTTCGGCGTGGAAGCGAGGGTGGCGGGGGTGACACGTGTCTGATGGCCTGCAAGGCCAATGGCTCTCTCTCGAAGAAGTCGCTGAGCTCGACTACTTCAAGACCAGCAAGCGCGCGAAGCTGAAGCTGCCGACCCTGCTCGGCGCTCGGCCCGATGCCAAGGAGCCCGGCATCAAGGCGGTCGTGCGGCGCGAGTACGCGGCCGGCGCCGTCATCTGCGAGGCCGGCGCCTACGGCTCGACCGCGTTCCTGCTGCTCGCAGGCACGGCCACCGCGAGCCTCCCCGCGAAGACCGAGGTACCGGGGGTGAAGGGCCGGACCCGGCGTTCGCTCGCCCGCCTCTTCGACAGCTTCCGCCGCCGCACCCGGAGCCCGCAGAACAACCCCGACCGATCCGGGGTCGGCGAGATCAGCCGCTACGCGACGATCGCGCAGGATCGCCGGCAGGGTCCCGTGACGATCCAGGCGGGCGAGCTCTTCGGCATCGACACCTGCATCAATTTCTATCCGCGCGAAGCGACCGTCCGCGCCGACACCCCGTGTGTCGCGCTCGAAATGCTGCGGTCGGTGCTCGACACGATCCGCGGCGCCGGCGACGCCGTCGACGAGACGTACACGGCCGGCGCGATCCGCAGCACGCTGCACCAGAGCGAGCTGCTCTCGGAGCTGAGCTCGACCCAGCTCGAGACGCTGGCGGCGGCGAGCGTGCTCCTCACGCCCGATTCCGACGACATCTCCGACGGCGAGATCTACGCCGAGAACGCCATCGCCGACGCGCTCTATTTGGTGCGTGCCGGGACGATCAAGCTCTCGCAGACCAAGGCCGCCGGCGAGTTCGTGTTCACGTATCTCGGGCGCGGCGGCGCGTTCGGGTTCGAGGCGATGATGCCGACGCGGGCGAAGACCAGGCTCGCGCTGCGGTGCACGTCGCACCCGGAGGCGTTTCCCGAGATGCCGATCACGAAGCCCGTGACGATCGGCCGGAGCGAGGCATGTGACCTGATCGTCCCGAAAGAGGGACGCGCGGTCGGCCGGCGCCATTGCCGGGTGGAGGAGCGCAACGGCGATCTCTGGATCGTCGACCTCGACAGCGCCAACCACACGCTCCTGAACGGCGAGCGCATCCGCGAAGCCATTCTGACCGAAGGCGATCGTGTCACCGTCGTCGACTACGTCTTCGAGGTGGCGCGCGCTGCCGTGACGGCGCTGGAGAGCGGCGCGCCGACGCGCGTCGCGCGCGCGTCGGGTCTCGACAGCTTCGAGATCGTGAGGGTGCCGACCGACGCGCTCGCGCGCCTGGTGGAAAGCAACGCCAAGGTGCTGGCGAGCGCCACTCAGGCTGCCCGCGCCCTGGAAGCCGCGGCGTTCAGCCGTTCCGCGAACGAGCAGGCCATGCTCGACGAGACCGTCGAGCTCAACCTCTACAACTCGCAGAACGTACTGCTCATCGACCTCGATCGCTGCACGCGCTGCGACGAGTGCGTCCGTGCCTGCGCGGACGCCCACGACGGCGTCGCGCGCTTCACTCGCGACGGGCCCCGGGTCGGGCGCTATCTCGTCACGATGGCGTGCCGCTCCTGCACCGACCCGAAGTGCATGGTCGGCTGTCCGGTCGGCTCGATTCGGCGCGAGGATTCGCTCGAGATCAAGATCGAGGATTGGTGCATCGGCTGCGAGCGCTGCGCCAACCAGTGCCCGTTCGGCAACATCAACATGGTCGAGCTCGCCGCCATGCCGAAGCCGCCGCCGATCCGCGAGGGCGTTGCGCTCCGCGCGACCGTCTGTGACCTCTGCGCCGGCTACGACGGACCCAATTGCGTGTACGCCTGTCCGCACGACGCTGCGATCCGGGTCGCGCCCGGCGCGTTCCTGTCGCCGTCCGACCTGCGGTGAGAATCAACAAAGACCACCGCGGCTGGCTGCTCGCGACCCTTGCGATCACGATCGCCTGCGCGATCCACTATCACTTCTACGTGCGCGCGAGCCCGTACGGGCCGTCGGGTGGCAGCTGGATCGGGCTCGGATACGGCATTGCCGGCACGACCGCGATGCTCCTGGCTGGCCTGCTCGCGGCGCGGAAGAAGGTGCGCACCTGGCGCCTCGGGCCGGCGCGGGCGTGGATGTCGATGCACATCTGGCTCGGTCTTCTGGCGGTCCCGCTGATCTGCTTTCACGCCGGCTTCCGTCTCGGCGGGACACTCACGACGACACTGATGGTACTCTTCGCGGTCGTCACGTTGAGCGGGATCTTTGGCCTCATCCTCCAGCAATACCTGCCGAACATCATGACCGAGCGCGTGCCGCTCGAGACGCTGGTCGGCCAGATGGATCACGTGCGGCAGGGCCTCGCGACCGACGCTTACGAGCTCGTGGCGAGCGTGGCCGGCCCGATCCCCGAGGCCGCGGAGGAGCAAGCTCGACTCGCCGCCGAAGCGACCGCGATGCAGGCGCGTCCCGGCAACTGGAAGGCGATCGCGCGCAAGCCACCGGCAACCGAGCCGTTGCCGGAAGGGGCGCTGCTGAAAGAAGTCTACCTGCGCGAGATTCGTCCCTACCTCTGGCGCGACGCACGGGCGCGGACGCCGCCGCCCGACATTCGCGCGCTCGTGATCCGCACGCCGGAAGATTGGCGGCAGAAGCTCGAGCGCCTCGACGCCATCTGCGAGGAGTCCTACCAGCTCGCGGTGCAGCGCCGGTTGCACGACGTCCTGCACGGCTGGCTCTTCATCCACGCGCCGCTCTCGTTCGCCCTGTTCGTGCTCGCGGCCTTCCACATCATCATGGCGCTCAAGTACTGAGCCGGGATTCCGATGGCCCGCGCCAGCAAAGACCTCGCGAAACGCCTCCGCTTCGACCTCTGGCCGAAGCCGGATTTCTTTCGCCGCTGGTATTGGCTCGTCGGCGTGATCTTCGTCGCCGCGGGCGTCGCGGCTTGGTACGGCCTGCACATGGGGTCGCAGCAACGGCAGTATCTCCCCGGCCCGGTGTCCCAGGGGCATGCGAGCTTCGGCGATCGCTGCGAGACCTGTCACGAGGCGTATGGCGGCGTGCCCACCAAGAACTGTCTCGGGTGTCACGCCGACCGCGCCCACTCGAAATTCGAGGTGAAGACGCCCGAGTGCGCGTCATGCCACGTCGAGCACCGGGCGAGCGGGGTTTTCCTCGCGGTCAGCAACGCGAGCTGCGTCGATTGCCACGGTGATTTGCGGACGACGCGCACCGAGCCCGTCATCGCCCACACCATGCGCGGCTTCGCCGATCACCCCGAGCTCGGGCCGCTCCGGCCGGGGAAGCGTGACGAAGCCGCGATCCGCTTCAACCACAAGCTCCACCTCTCGACCACCAAGATCGGCGAGGACGACAAGCTCGGGTGCGTCAGCTGCCATGGCATCGGCAAGGACGGCGGCTTGATGCAGGCGATCGTCTTCGAGCAGCACTGCGAGAAGTGCCACGCCCAATCGGGTCTCGGGCCCGACTCGTCGGTCCAGGTCGTCCACGACACGCCCGACGTCGTCCGCGAGGATCTGAAGGCGAAGCTGCTCTTCGCCGCCGTGAACAATCCCGACGGCATCTTCGGCTCGACCGATCCCGGCCTGCCGGGTCGGGTCCGGCGCGATCCGCTCGACGCGTCGAAGTCGCTCGCCGTGTTCATCGATCCCGGTACGCCGAAGAGCGCGCTCGCGATGGCCGAGTCCAAGCTCTACGCGCCGCTCGACGCGTCAGCCGAGCAGGGCGCGTCGTCGCTGCTCGACAACAACAAGTACTGCTTCCTCTGCCACGATCAGGACGGCACGAGCGCGCCTGGTGACCTCCCGGCGATCAAGCCGACGAAGATCCCGACGCGCTGGCTCGTCCACGGCGAGTTCTCGCACCGGGTCCACGATCTCCTGAAGTGCGAGCACTGCCATCCCGACATCCGCGACAGCGCCGAAACCGCGCAGACGAACCTCCCGCCGAAGGACACCTGCACCCGCTGTCACATCGACGGTCAGGAGCAGTCGGCCGGCACGAGCTGCATGCTCTGCCACCTGTACCACGACACCAGCAAGGACCACGTCCTGCGCGACGGCCGTCGCAAGGAGATCTCGATCGAGGCGATCTTCGGGAAGGAAGCACCGAAGGCACAGAAGCCGGCGCCGTGAAGCGCTAGCGCCTGCTAGTGCCTGCGACGGCGGCCGTCGGGAAACGCGTGCGGCGGAGGGGTCGCCCGCGGGTGCTGCGGAGCCGGAGCACTGCGATCGCCGCGTCGCCTGCGACCGGCACGCATCGATCGATCGATCGGCGCGTCGCGGTAGCGCATGGCACTCCCAGGGCGACCAACGCGACACGGGCGAGCTGCGGGGAAGTGCTCCTGACCGAGATCAGACCCGCCGACGATCCCCGCCACCGTCCGCGTTTCCCGACGGCCGCCGTCGCTGGGAAACGAATCGCCCCCGCGGGGAGGCCGCACCGCCGTCGGAGAAGCGTCGGCGACTAGCGAACGCCGACGACCAACGCCGTCGAGTTGTCCTTGCCGCCGCGTTCGTTGGCGAGGGCGATCAGCTCGGCGCACGCCGCACGGAAATCGTCGCCGTTGCGTTCGACGATGTCGAGCATCTCGTCGTCCTTCACCTGGCCGTGGACGCCGTCGGTGCAGAGGACGAAGCACTCGCCGGGACGGACCGGCTCGACCCGCCAGCTCGCTTCGACCATCGGCTGGGCGCCGAGGGCGCGGCTGAGGACGTTGGCGGCGATGGCGTGATCTTCCGTCAGGCGCTCGATGCCGCCGTTCCGGATCCGATAGATGCGGCTGTCGCCGACGTGGCAGAGATTGGCGAACCCGTCGGCGAAGTGCAGGGCGGCGACGGTGGTGCCCATGCCGCGCTGGCTCGGATTGGCGGCGGCGTTCCGGAAGATGAGGTCGTTGGCGCACTCGACCGCGATCACGAGGCGGCGGGCGCCGACACAGGGTTTGCCGTCGGCGTCGCGGAACGGCGTCAGATCGTCGTCGGCGAGCAGCTCTTGCAGCTTGGCGGTGATGGTGTCGGCCGCCGTGCGACTCGCGACCTCACCGGCCGCGTGGCCGCCCATGCCGTCGGCCACCAGGAAGAGGTCGAGCTCGGGCGCGTACGCATACGCGTCCTCGTTCAGCTCGCGGCGAAGCCCGCGATCGGACAGCACATCACCGACGACCTGCATCGACCCCAATGTCCCACAATGACACATGTGTGCGCAACGCGGCTTCCGGGGAGAAGCCGTGACAGAAACCCGTCACGCCTGCCCTTGGGGACTGACCCTATAGCGCAGGGGCTCGAGATTCTGCCGGCCCGGCAGGATCCGACCACTCCCGGCGAGGGTGATCTCCTCGCGCGTGACGCGGAACGTATCGCCGCCGTCGGTGAGCACCCAGGTGCCGTTGGTGCTGCGGTCGACCAGGAGGAACTTGTCGCCGCGCAGCACCACCTCGCAGTGGCGGCGCGACACGACGGTTTCGTCGATGCTGATGTCGTTGTCCGGATCGCGGCCGACGGTGAGCTTCGGGCGTGCGTTGCCGAGGGCGTAGGTCTGACCGCCGTACGTGACCTCGAGCGCGGCCGTATAGCCCCGCGGCCGGACGTTGGTGCTGACGGTCGCGCCTTCCTGCTTCCAGAGGTACTGGTACACCAGCACCCAATCGGGCCGGCCGCGCAGCGCCAATTGATCGATCACGCGGACGGGATCGCGCATGGCAGGGGGTAGGCCCTCGAACGTCTCGCCCGCCATGAAGACCTCGTCGGCGCCGGCGAGGGACGTGAGGCGCGCCGCGACGTTCACGACGTCGCCGTAGATGTCGCCGGCGTCGAGCACCGCGGTCCCCGTCGCGATGCCGACGCGCACCTTGACCCCCTCGGCGTGGATCTCGCTGCCGGGGGCTTCGAGCGCCATCTGCATGCTCTGCGCCGCGTGGACGGCGGGCTCGGCGGCGTCGAAGACGGCCAGAATGGCGTCACCGACGCGCTTGATGACGCGCCCGCCAAAACGCTGGACCTCGGCTTCGAGGGTCGTCAGGCAAATCGACACCAACCTGTAAGCAGTTTCGTCACCGCGCACCGCACAGAGCATGGTGCTGCCACTGATGTCGGCGAAGATGACGGTGATCGGTGCATCCGCCATGGGCTCCTGCGGACTAGCACGCGTCCCTTTGATTTGACAGGCACAGCCGTGACTCGACATAGGTCGGCCCACGCCAGCATGGATCTCGCCTTTCTCCACGCCCCCCTCGTGACATCCGCCCTCTGGCTCTTGCTCGCGGCGGTCGTCGTGCTGGTGTGGTGGCTCGGGCGCGACCGGCCGTTGCCGCGGAGCTACGGCGGCGCGCTCTGGTGTCTGGTCGTGGCGATCGTGGTCGAGGCGGTGATGCCGTGGCTCGCACCGCGGCCTGCCGGGATCGCGTACGTGCTCGCCATCGCCGCGTTCTCGTTCGCGGTGGTGCGCGGTATCGTCGTCACGGCCGATCAGATCGTGCGGCGCCGGCAAGCGCACTTCTCGACCATTCTCCGCGACCTGACGACGCTGCTCTTCTACTCGATCGTCGTCCTCGCCGTATTGCACTCGGTGGATGTCGACGTGTCGGCGCTGCTGACGACGTCGGCCATCGTCACCGCGGTGATCGGTCTCGCGTTGCAGGAAACGCTCGGCAACGTTTTCAGCGGCCTTTCGCTGCAGATGCAGAAACCCTTCACGCCTGGTGACTGGATCCGCTTCGACTCCCACCTCGGGCGCGTCCAGGGCATCGGCTGGCGCTCGACCCAGCTCATCACCCGAAACCTCGAGGTGCTCGACGTGCCGAACGGGCTCCTCGCCCGCGAGGTCGTCACCAACTATCGCGGCAGCGCGGTCGGCGACGATCTCTTCATCGGCGCCTCCTACAAGACCCCGCCGAACGTGGCGAAGCGCGTGATTCTCGAGGTCCTGCGCGAAGTTGCCGATGTGGTTTCGATGCCGCCCCCCGTCGTCGAGGTCGGAGACTATGGCGATTTCGCGATCAAGTATCGCATCCGGTTCTGGATGCTCGACTACGGACGACAAGAGCGCGTGCGCGACGCAATCATGACCAGCCTTTGGTACGCGTTTCAGCGCCATCACATCGAGATCCCGTACCCGATCCGCACGGTCTACGTGCGCGACGGGGCGCAGCCGTCGACCGAGGGCGATGCGGGCGAGCAACAGCGGCGCACCGCGCTCCGCCAGGTCGATTTCCTTGCCGCGCTCGACGACGACGAGCTCGGCATGCTGCGCACCGACGTCCAGGATGCGGTGTTCGGTGATGCGGAGATCATCTGTCGCGAGGGTGATCCCGGTGATGCGTTCTTCGTGCTTCTCCGCGGCACGGTCGAGGTCGTGGCGCGCGGCGTTGGCGGACAGGAAACGCATATCGCGAATCTCAACGCGCCTTCATTCTTCGGCGAGATGGCGCTCCTGACGGGCGAGGTGCGCTCGGCGACGGTTCGCGCCAAGGGCGACGCCGAGCTGCTGGTCGTCGAGCGGACGGGCTTCGAGGCGCTTTTCAAGACCCACCCGAGCGTGGCGGCCGCGGTCAGCCGCGTCCTGGCGACCCGGCAAAGCGAGCTGCGCGAGCGGCGCGAGCAGTCGGTGACGACCGAGAGCACCGAGAGCCGGTCGCGGCGCCTGCTCGTCAAGATGCAGGCGATCTTCCGCTTCTGACGCCGGCTCTGGCGCGTGTGCGGCAGGGCGCAGCGGTGCCAGGCGCCGATCCTATGTTCTTGCCTTGCGAAGACCGCAAGTCGGTTGGTGTTGCTGAACGATGCCCCGTGGCGCCCTCCTGTTGGTCGCGACCCTCGGCCTGATCGCCGCTGGGCCGTCCTCCGTGTGCGCCCGGCTCGTTGCGGGAGACGCGTTCCTCTGCGCCGCGGCACGGGCCGTCCGGACGCCACGCGGAGCCCCGAGCATGCCGGTCTTCCGCCCCCGGGTAGCGGTATCGGCCATCGACCGCTTCACGCTGCCACGCGCGAGCGAACGCTACACGATCGATCTCGAGAAGGCCGAGGCCCTCTGCCGGCCCGTGCGGCTCGACGGGGAGGACGTCACGGACCCGCTCTCGGGGCTCGAGGCCTACGACGCCCGGCGGACGCGACGCAAGCCGTCGCCGCCGCCGCTGCCAGCCACGACCGAGGTCATCGAGACGAGCCTCGGGACGGTGACGACGCTCGAGCTGACGGTCGGCGCCGCCTTCGCGCTCACCACCGTCGGCGCCGGCCCCGTGAACGTCACCCAGGAAGCGTTCTACACGTCGAGCGACTCGACCGTCGTCGTTGCCACCAACCAGTCCGGCAGCAAGAGCCGGATCGAGGCGATCGCGCCGGGCGTCGTGACGATCACGGCGTTTCGCGCCAGCACGTACCCGCAGGCGACGGACAGCAACGCGATCACGGTGACGTTGTCGGCGCCGTAGCGTCGCCGACTACTTCAGGGGATCGGCGTAGATCGTGTCGACGTCGAGCGTGATGCCGAGGGAGGAAAGCTCGATCGTGGCGCCCGCTCGCGCCTCGAGAAGCTCCCAGTGGCCGCGTTCGTTGCGACGAAAGACCTCGATCAGCGGCTCGTGCTGGTTGATGAGCACGTACTCCCGAAGCGAAGGAATCCGCCTGTAGTGGGTCGCTTTAGCGCCGCGGTCGTACGCTTCGGTTGAATCCGACAGAACCTCGACGACTACCGTCGGGTTCACGATCGCGTGAGGGTCATCGGGCGGCGATTCGGCTTGTTCGCAAACGACGCTGACGTCGGGATAGGTCGACAGCTCGGTCGAAAGGTCAGTTGCCAAAACACGGACCCGAAGATCGGAGCTGAAAACCCGGCAGCGCTTTCCACGGATTGCGAGCGCCAACTCTGCGCCAATCGCGGCCGTCAGCGCCGCGTGCTCGATCGTTCCGCCTGCCATGGCGAAGACCTCGCCACGGATGAACTCGTGCTTGACGTCGCTGACGGCCTCTCGCGCGACGTACTCCGCGTACGACATCTGTTCACCGGGCGCTCGGTGGCTCATGTGGACGAACGTAGCGGGTGGTTGGCCCGCGGTCGAGGCTATTCGGAGGGGGTGGACCCCTCAGCTCGCCGCCAGTCCCGCTGCGACGTGCGCCGCGCCGTGCAACCCCGCGTCGGGATCGCGAATGATCCAGACCGGAATCTCGCTCATCAGGCGCTCGTAGCGGCCCTTCGCCGTGAACGCCCGCACGAACGCGCCATTCGTCATGGCCGCGAACATCTTGTTGACGATGCCGCCGCCGACGTAGACGCCGCCGGTCGCCATGACCGTCAAGGCCAGGTTGCCGGCCTGTGCGCCGTAGATGCCGACGAAGCGCTCGACGGCGGCGACGGCGGTGGCGCAGGCGCCGGTCGTGCCGAGCTCGCCAATCACCTTCGCGGGATCCTCGTGCTCGAGGCGGCGGCGGGTCTCGGCCGACACGGGCATATGGGCGTGCTCGTCGAGAAACGTGAAGATGTTGACCAGGCCGTGGCCGGAGACGGTGCGTTCGTAGGAGACGTGGCCGTCGTACTTCCGTTCCAGCCAGCGCAGGAGATCGTGCTCGACCGCGTCACGCGGGGCGAAGTCGGTGTGGCCGCCTTCGGTCGCGACCGGGACATGGCGCGCGCCGTCCCAGAAAAGCAGGGCCTGGCCGAGTCCCGTGCCGGCGGCGATGACGGCGCGATTGCCGGTGCGCGCGACGCCGACGTTCAACGCGTGCAGCTTGTCGGCGGGGAGCACGAGCGCGCCGTAGGCCGTGGCTTCCAGGTCGTTCAGCAGCCGCACGTGCGGCGTGCCGAGCTTCGTCCGCAGCGCCGACGCCCGGATGTGCCAGGGCAGGTTGGTGGTGACGACGGCGTCGTCGACGACCGGGCCGGCGATGCCGAACGCGGCGGCGGCGATCGGCGCGGCGTCGGGGCCGAGGAAGCGCGCGATCACTTCCTCGAGCCCGCCGTGCTCGCGGCTCGGGAAGGTGGCGGCGCGGACCGGCTTCAGCGCCGCGCGGCCCGCGCTCTTTTCACCGGACCGCAGGTCCGTCTCATCGGGCCGCAGGTCCGTCTCATAGAGCGCGAGCCGCGAGTTCGTGCCGCCGATGTCACCTGCGAGAACGTTGCTCGTCTTCGCCTCCCGACCACTCGGTGTGGAAGATGCCCTTACGGTCGAGGCGCTCATAGGTGTGAGCGCCGAAGAAATCGCGTTGGCCCTGAATGATGTTGGCGGGTGTGCGCGCACGACGGAAACCGTCGAAGTACGCGAGCGACGCCGACATGGCGGGCAGCGCGATGCCGATCTTGACGCCGAGCTGCACCGTCTTCCGCCAGGCTTCGGCGCGCGTCTTCATCGCCTTTGCGAAGTCCTTGTCGAGGAGCAGATTGGCGAGCTTCGGGTCGCGGTCGAACGCTTGCCGGATGCGATCGAGGAAGACCGCGCGAATGATGCAGCCGCCCTTCCAGATGCGCGCCATCTCGCCGAGCTTCACGCCGTAGCCGAACGACTTCGACGCTTCGGCGAGCAGCACGAAACCCTGCGCGTACGAGCAGATCTTCGACGCGTAGAGGGCCTGACGAATCTGGTCGATGGCGGCCTTCTTGCCGGTCTTGATCGCCTTCGGCGCGGGCGGAAAGGTCTTCGCCGCGACGAGACGGGTGGCGCGGAGCGACGACATGATGCGCGCATCGACGGCGGCCGTGATGGTCGGGATCGCGACCCCGAGATCGAGCGCGGCCTGCGTCGTCCACTTGCCGGTGCCCTTCTGGCCGGCGGCGTCGACGATCGCGTCGACCAAAGGCTTCCTGCCGCCCTTGTCGTCCTTGAAGTTGACGATCTTGGCGGTGATCTCGATCAGGAACGATTGCAGGTCGCCGGCGTTCCAGTCGGCGAAGACGTCGGCAATCTCGGCCGAGCCGAGCCCGAGGCCGTAGCGCAGCAGGTCGTAGGTTTCGGCGATCAGCTGCATGTCGCCGTACTCGATCCCGTTGTGCACCATCTTCACGAAGTGGCCGGCGCTCTTCTTGCCGACGTACGTGACGCAGGGGCCGGAGTCGGCCTTCGCGGAGATCTTGGTGAGGATGGGCTCCAGGTGGCGGTAGGTCGCTTCGTCGCCGCCCGGCATGATGCTCGGACCCCAGAGCGCGCCTTCCTCGCCGCCGCTCACGCCCATGCCGAAGAACTTGATGCCGCTCGGATCGAGGGCGGCCACGCGGCGGTCGGTGTCGGTGAAGTGCGAGTTGCCGCCGTCGACGAGGATGTCACCCGACTCCAACAAGGGCTTCAGCTCGTCGATGACGGCGTCGACCGGCCCGCCGGCCTTCACCATCGTGATGATGCGGCGCGGGCGTTCCAGCGCCGCGACGAACTCGGCCGGCGTCTTCGCGCCGACGAAGTTCTTCCCCTTGGCGTGCCCCGCGAGCAGCGCCTCGGTCTTCTCCCAACTCCGGTTGTAGACCGCGATGGGGAAACCGTTGCGCTCGATGTTGCGCGCGAGGTTTTCGCCCATGACGGCGAGGCCGATGAGTCCGATCTGCTGCGCCATGCACGTTCCTTTCTTCGGCCGGCTCAGCGGCCGGCGGCTGCTTTGTCGAGAAACCAGACGAGCTCGCCCGCGGTCGGACGGACGCCGAGAATCGGCCGCGGCGTCTCGTGGCGCGCGGCGGCGGCGAGGCACTCGGCGACCATCGCCGTCTTGCCGGCACCCGCGATCAACACCCAGACGCGCTCGGCGGCGTTGAGGATCGGATAGGTGAGCGTCATGCGTTGTGTGTGGTGCTGGGGCACGTCGTTCATCACGACCCAGCGCGTGTGCTCGTCGAGCGCGGCCGTGCCGGGAAAGAGCGACGCCGTGTGGCCGTCGTCGCCGATGCCGAGCAGCACCAGGTCGAGCACCGGCACGCCGTCGCGGCGCTCGGCGATCCGCTCGCTCAAGAGGCGCGCGTAGCCGCGGGCGTCGCCCTGCTCGGCGACCATGCGATGCCCCTGCGACGGCACGTGGTCCAGCAGCGCACGCTTCGCCATGCCGTAGTTCGAGTCGGCGTGATCCGGCGGCACCGACCGTTCGTCGCCGAAGAAGAACTCGACGTCCTTCCAGCGGACGCGTTCGCGGTAAGGATCGGAGGCGAGCAGCTCGTAGAGCCGCTTCGGGGTGGATCCCCCGGCGAGCGCGATCGTGAAGGGGATACGGGTGTGACGCTCCGTCAGCTCGCAGAGCTCCTCCGCTACCGCCGCCGCCAGCGCCTCCGCATCGTCGAAGACCCGCGTTTCGATCCCGTCCGCCATCGCCCTAGGAAGCTATGCCGAGTTTCGCGCGCCGCCTCAAGGATGGAAACGCAGGCCGGAGGCCTTTCAGCGGAGCGACGTGAGCGTGCGTGTCAGGAGCGCGTTGAAGGCGTCCGGATCTTCGATCTGCGGGATGTGCCCGACACCCGCCATCACCTCGAGCCGGCCGTGCGGGACCAGCCGCACGAGCTGCTCGCCTTGCGCGAGCGGCGTCACGGTGTCGCGGTCGCCCCAGATGGCGACGACCGGCATCGTGAGGGCGGCATACGCGGCCGCCGACTCGCTGCGCGACGCGACGGGCGGTGCGACGAGCTCGGGCAGCCACGCTGCGACGGCCGTCGTCGTCCCGCGCACCGTGAGCGGCCGTTGGTAGATCGCGACGCGGGCGTCGGTCGCCGCAGCGGGATCGGCGATGAAGCCCTGCAGCAGGCGGCGCGTGAACGACGGGTTGGTGAGAAACGCGGCGACCAGGCTCGTCCGCAGCGGCCGGACGGCGAGGACCGCGCGGACCAGTGCGGGTGGCGCCGGAGGTGCGTTGCCCGCGTCGCCCGTCGCGACGATCCCGAGCGCGGCATCGACCAGCACGAGCGCGCGCACGCGCTCCGGTCGTTGCATGGCGGCCTCGACCGTCGGGCCGCCGCCGAAGGAATGTCCGACGAGCACGGCCGACGACGCGCCGAGCGCGTCGAGCACGCCGACGATGCGTGCCGCTTGCTCGGGCTTCGCGTAGCGCGGCTCGGTCGGACGCTCGGAGTACCCGAACGGCGGCAGGTCGAGGGCGACGGCGTGAAAGCCGGCGCCGGCGAGCGCGCTCAGCGTCGCGCGCCAGGTTTCGCTCCACGCGCCGGTGCCGTGCACGAACAGCACGAGTGGACCGTCGCTCGGGCCGGCCTCTTGCAGGAAGAGGCGCACGTCGCCGGCGACGACGAAGCGGCCGGTTCGCGGGGCCGCGTCGGCGGCGACGGCGCGTTCGCGCCACTGGGCGAGCGCGACGAACGTCGCGGGAACGAGCAACGCGACGAGCAGCAACGCCACGCCGAAGCGTCGGAGTCTCGTCATGAGGGCGGGTCGGCTCGCACGGGGAGTCGGCTCTCTATCCCACGCCTCCGCCGCGTTGCACCTGGTCGATTGTGGTGCGGAGTTTCGCCGCGGCTGGGTGCCGTTGCCTAGACCGGAGAAACCGCACGCCGTTGTCGCTGAGACTCCGCACCGCGTACGGGTTCAGCGCTCCGTTAGACGGGCGCGGCGCTGGCGGCCTTTGCGTGGAGCGCGTCGCGGATGTTAGCGATCCTGCCCGGAGGCTTCACCATGGGGGTTGGGGTCGGTTGCGCGCGTGTGGTCGTGGTGGTCGTGATCGCGAGTCTCGTCGGGGTGGCGGCGCCGTGCGGCGCCTCCTCCGATCAGCTGCCTTCCGACGTGGAAACCCTCATCCGCGAGCAGTACGCGGCGCCCGACGCCGCGATCCGGTATCGCGAGGGGACGATCGATTTGAACGACGACGGCAGGGACGAGCTTCTGGTGCACGTCATCGGCCCGATGGCGTGCGGCAGCGGCGGATGCCCGACGCTGGTCTTCACGCCGGCCGGGTCCCGCTACCGGCTCGTGTCGACCATTGCCGTGACGCGGGCGCCGATCGGCGTAACGACGACGACGACCGAGGGTTGGCGGAACCTGATCGTCCGGGTGAGCGGTGGCGGTACGCGCGCGCGGGACGTCGAGCTGCTCTTCGACGGCACATCGTACCCCGCCAACCCGACGGTGCCGGGCACGCGCGTCACGACGACGTCCGGCCAGCACGCGCGGGTCGTGATCGGGGAGATCACGGCGTTCGAGGACGCCACGCTTCTGCCGGACGCGGACGACGCCCCCGCGGTTGGCGCGCCAGCCCAGCGTGCGCCCGCCGCCACGCGGCCGGCGAGCGCCCCGCCGAAGGCCGTCACGTCGCCGGCCCCTGCCGGCAAGCCCGCCGCTGCCGCCGTCGCGGCGCCGTCTTTCGATTGCACCCAAGCATCGGCACCCGTCGAGAAGCTCATCTGTGGTGACGGTACGCTCGCGGCACTCGACCGCGCGCTCGACGCGGCCTACGTGGCCGCGATGCGGCGAGCGTCGGACGACGTCAAAGCCGGCACGCGCGCGCAGCAACGGACGTGGATCGGGAAGCGAAACGCTTGTGCGGGGACGCGTGACGCCCAAGGCTGCGTCGCGGCGGCCTATCAGCGTCGCCTCGGCGAGCTGAAGGCGCCCGCTGCTCCCCCGTCCGGCGCAGACGAGCACGAGGGTTACTGACGCCGAGGGTTACTCCGGGAGCGCCGTTTCCGTTGCCCGCAGCGCGCCGCGAATCAACGGATGATCCGCGATGCCGCACGCGTCGAGGATCTCGGGCTCGAACAAGCCGACGCGCCGGGCGCTCTTGAGCAGGTGCGGCACTTTCGCGCCTGAGGTCGCCGCGCGGAGATCGGCCGCGTTGATCTCCTGCTGCTCGCGGAGCATCCGGGGCGCGAGCGTTTCCGGATCGGATACGCCGGCTTCGTGCAGCCGGCGGATGACGCGCGAGAGCAGGATCGGTCCGGGCCGATCGAGGAGCACCCCGAGGATCTGTCCCAGCCACTGCTGCGCGAACGCGATCCGACGATCGAGCGGCTGCCGCCGCATCCATTCGGCGATGTAGAGCACGCCGAAGCCCATGTGACGGCTCTCGTCGCGCGTGATGAGCTCGACGATCCGGCGGAGGAGGGGATGCGTCGCCTCCTGGCGGAGCGACTCGAAGATGCTCATCGCGAAGCTCTCGAGGTAGAACTGCTCGGTCGCGATCAGCTCGAGCGGATCGTCCATCGCGAGCAGCGTGTCGAACATCATCTCGGTGCCGAGGTCGATGTCCTCGGCCTGCTCGCCCATCAGATCGAGGAAGCGGCGGTACGCCAGGTGATGCCGGGCCTCATCCATGGCCTGTGCGGCGGCATGGTTCCGGTAGTCCTCCTCGTGGAGCACGAGGACGAGGCGGGCGCAGACGTTCTGCGCGACGCTCTCGCCGACCTGCAGAATGTTGAGCATGCGGCCGACGGCGCGGCGGGTGGCGTACGCCTTCACGGGCTCGGGGAGCGCCTGGAACGTCGGCGTTCGCCCGTAGGCCGCCCAGCCGTGGGCGACCAGGGGGTCGTCGGCCGCGACCGGCACGCTCCAGTCGACGTCCTTCTCGAAATCCCAGTCCGCCGAGTGTGCCTTGGCGAAGAGCGCGTTGATGCCGGGATGACCGGTGTTCCTGAGCTTCAGCATGTCGCGCGTTCGCATGGGGATGTCCTTTCGACGGTCGTCGCTCTGCCCTTCGTGCCTAGCCTGCCCGCCCGGTCGGCGGAAGCGCGCTGGTGTTGACGCCTCCGGCCCCTCGCAGTAGGTCGCCAGGTCAACCCCCCAAAGGCACGAAGGAGCTCCATCATGTCATTGCGCATCAACGACACCGCGCCGAATTTTCAGGCCAAGACCACCAAGGGCGACATCGATTTCCACTCCTGGATCGGTGACAGCTGGGCCATTCTCTTCTCGCACCCGAAGGACTTCACGCCGGTCTGCACGACCGAGCTCGGGTACATGGCTAAGATCGAGCCCGAGTTCACCAAGCGCAACACGAAGCTGATCGGCCTCTCGATCGATCCCGTCGAGGATCACACCAAGTGGTCGAAGGACGTCGAGGAGACCCAGGGCGCGGCGATCAATTACCCGCTGATCGGCGACACCGATCTCGCCATCGCGAAGGCCTACAACATGCTGCCGGCCGATGAGGCCGGCTCGTCGACGGGTCGCAGCGCGGCGACCAACGCCACCGTCCGCTCGGTCTTCGTCGTCGGTCCCGACAAGAAGATCAAGCTGATGCTCACGTACCCGATGACCACGGGTCGGAACTTCGACGAGATCCTGCGCGTGCTCGATTCGATGCAGCTCACGGCGAAGCACAAGGTCGCGACGCCGGTGAACTGGAAGCACGGCGACGACGTGATCATCGCCGGCTCCGTCAGCGACGAGGACGCGAAGAAGATCTACCCCGCCGGCTGGAAGTCGCCGAAGCCGTACCTCCGCATCGTCAAACAACCGCAGTAGCACCGCCGCTCTCGCATCGACGGCCTAGCGGTCCCGCGCATCGGGCCGCTAGGCCCGGTAACGGCCCCGCTAGGCCCCGTAACGGCCCCGCTAGGCCCTGTCGCCGTGCCCTTCGTGCTCCAGATACTGCCGCACGAGCGCGATCGCCATGCTGCCTTCGCCGACGGCCGCCGCGACGCGTTTCACCGGGCTCAGGCGGACGTCGCCGCACGCGAAGATGCCGGGCACGCTCGTCTCGAGCAGGTAGGGATCGCGGCGGTGCGACCAGCGCCCGGCCTTTTTCAGATCCTCGCCCGTGAGCACGTAGCCGCGCGCGTCGCGGGCGATCTCGGTCGGCAGCCACGCGGTCTCCGCGTCGGCGCCGATGAAGATGAAGAGGCCGCCGGAATCGTGGCGCTGCACCACACCCGTCGCGAGGTCGCGTACGTCGATGGCCGTCAGGTGCGTGTCGCCATGCACCGCCTGGATCTCCGCGCCGAGCTTCACTTCGACGTTTGCCCGGCCCGCGAGCTTCTCGATCAGATAGTGCGACATGCCTGTGTCGAGGGAATCGCCGCGCACGACCAGCGTCACCGTGCGCGCATGGTTGGCGCAGTTGAGCACGGCCTGACCTGCCGAGTTGCCGGCGCCGACGAGGTGGATGTCGAGCCCGTGGGTCGCGCCGACCTCGCTCCGCGCGGCCCCGTAGGCGACGCCCTTGCCGATCAGCTTGTCGAGGCCGTCGATGGCGAGGCGACGCCACGTGACGCCGGTCGCGAGAATGAGCGTGCGGGCCCGGACGACGTCGCCGCCGTCGAGGAAGACCGTGCGCGCGGCTGCATCGCGTGCCCCGCGCGCGGCTCCATCGATGCGCGCGACGGTGCGCGTGACCAGGATCTCCGCCCCGAGGCGTCGGGCTTGTTGGAGCGCGCGGCTCGCGAGCTCGTCGCCCGAGACCCCGCTCGGAAAGCCGAGATAGTTTTCGATTCGTGCCGACGTACCGGCTTGTCCCCCGGGCGCCTCGCGCTCGATGACGAGCGTCCGAAGCCCTTCGGAGGCGCCGTAGACCGCGGCCGCCAAGCCGGCGGGGCCGCCTCCGATGATCGCGACGTCGTATTCGTCGGCGTGGGGGCTGGTCTGCAGGCCGAGGCGATTGGCCAGATCGCGGACCTCGGGCCGTGCCAGCATCTGACCGTCCGCCAGCCGCAGTGACGGGAGCGCGTCCTCCGCTGGAGGCGGCCCGGGCCAGAGCTTCGCGAGCTCGGGCGCGGCGGGCAGCACCCATTGCAGGGAGATTTGATTGCGCGCGAGAAACCGGCGTACGGCGCTGCATGCCGGGTCCCACTTGTGTCCGACGACCGTCACTCGCGGCGTCGGCGGTTCGGCCGTGATGCTCTGGAGCCCGCCGATGCGCTCGCGCGCCAGCGCGCTCACCTTGAGCGCGACGTCCTGCGCGACCGCGGCCGTCGCATAGTACTCCTGCGGATCGATCCGCATGACCCGTGACGGTTCGAGGGCGCGATAGCCGCCGGGAAACGGGGTGCCGAGCGCCATCGGTACCTCGCCGAAGATCGTGCCGGGCAGTCGAAAGCCGAGCCGGCGTTCGACGCCTTCGATCGTCTTCACGACCTCGATCTTGCCGCTGAGGACGGCGAAGAGCGCGCGCTCGCCGCCTTCGGGAACCGCGAACTCGCCGGGTGCCAGTCGAAGGTCGGCAGAGGTGCGCGCGAGCCGTGCCAGCGCGGCAGTCGGGAGCTCGGCAAACAAGGGAACGGCCGCCACGTCCTCGATCGTCAACATGATGGTCGCGCTCGCCGTCTAGCTTTTCGGCGCCGTCGGCTCGAGCGGGTAACCGGCCTCGCGCCACCCCTTCATGCCGCCGTCGAGGGCCACCGCCCGGACGTAGCCCATGGTGCGGAGCGTGTCGGCGGCGAGCGTCGAGATCTTCCCGAACTCGCAGCAGGTCACGACGCGCACGGTCGGGTCGGGAAGCACCTGATCGATACGGAGCTCGAGCTGACCGCGCGGCACGTGGCGCGCGCCGGGGATGTGGCCGGCGTCGTAGGCGTCGCGCTCGCGGATGTCGAGCACGATGAGACCGCTGCCTTCCGTCGTGACGCGCTCGCGCAGCTCCTCCATTGCCATGAACGCGATCCGTTGCGCGGCCTCGTCGAGGAGCTGTGCGACCGTCTTGCCGCCGGTCCGGTTGGTGCGGAGTGCCTCCGTCAGGTGATCGGGCATGCCGAGATTGAGCGCGCGCATCTGTTCGACGAACGCGGCGCGATCGCGTTTCTGCAGGCGAGGATTCGACACCTTCTCCTCGCCGATCGTCGTCAGCGGGGCGTTCTTGTAGTTGTGACCGGGATACACGGCGAGGCTGTCATCGAGCTGCAGGAGCTTCCCGAAGAGGCTCTCGTAGAGCGCGTCGGGATCGCCGGTCGGGAGATCGGTGCGGCCGGTCGCGCCGCGCAGGAGCGTGTCGCCCGTGAACACGCGATCGGTGAGCACGAGCGAGAGCGAGTCGTCGGTATGGCCTGGCGTCGTGACGGCGCGGATGCGCATGCGGCCCGCGATGAGCGTCTCGCCGTCGTCGAGGCGCACATCGACGTCGGGTGCGATGCTCGCGCGGTGCATGACGCGCGGGACGCCGAGCCGGCGCGCGAGCTCGCGGGACGCCGAGAAATGGTCGGCATGCGTGTGGGTGTCGATCACGTAGTGGACGCGGACCCCGGCCTTGCCGATCAGGGCGAGCGTGCGATCGATCTGCGAGAGCTCCGGATCGATCACGACGCCGGCGCACGTCTCACCGCACGCGATCACGTACGAGCAGCAGCCGCCGCTGCGGATTTCCTCGAATATCATGGGGGCGCTATAGCGCGGTCCGCGACGGGGCTGCCAGTAGATCGAGCCTGTGATGTGCGTGCTATGGCAGACGCCTGCAAGGAGGGACGCCGTGGCCGACGAGGAAGTCATGGAGCCGGGGTTCTGGAAGAAGAACGGCTGGATCGCCAAGGTCATCAAGAACCCGGACGACGACGGCTGGGCCGTCGAGATGACGCGCGTCGGCGACGACGAGCCGGCGCTCGTCGGTCCCTGGACGATGGGACGCGACAAGAAGAACCCGAAGCCGCTCGATCAGCCGGCGTTTCTCACGTTGGTGAAAACCGCCAGCGAGGTGCTGCGACGCCACGAGCAGTCGGCGCGCGCCCGGCTCCATCGTTCGATCACGTTCGTCGACGACGGAATGCGGATCCGCGCCGAGCTCGATCTCGTGCCGGACGACGACGATCCTCACGCCATGCTCGCGCTCTTCGAAGACGCGAGCAGCGCGCCCATGCGCAGCGGGCGCGTCGCCGCGAGCTTCAAGCTCGATGCGGCGAACGTGCAGCGCTGGATGCGGTCGAACGAGGAGTGAGTCGGATGCACACGACGGGCCCGTGGCGCTCGTGGGGCGCGATCGCTAGTGTCGCGTCATGAGCGACACGATCACGTTTTTCCACAATCCGATGTCGCGCGGCCGCATCGTGCACTGGATGCTCGAGGAGGTCGGCGCGCCGTACGAGACCAAGGTCTTGAGCTTCGACAAGGGTGAGACCAAGACCCCCGAGTTTCTCGCGCTGAATCCGATGGGCAAGATCCCGACGATCGTGCACCGCGGGGTCGTCGTCACGGAAACGGCCGCCATCTGCACCTACTTGGCCGACGCGTTCCCGGCGGCCGGCCTCGCACCGCGCGTCGACGATCCGGCGCGCGGCACGTATCTGCGCTGGTTCTTCTTCGGGGCCGGCTGTGTCGAGCCGGCGCTGATCGACAAGATGTTCGCACGGCCCCCGGTCGATCGTCCTGGCGCGCTCGGCTACGGCAGCTACGAGGCGACGCTCGCCGCCCTCGAGAAGGCGGTCGCGCCCGGCTGGATTCTCGGATCGCAGTTCAGCGCCGCCGACGTGTACCTCGGCTCGCAGATCAACTGGGGTCTGATGACGAAGGGGCTCGAGGCCCGGCCGGCGTTCCTCGCATACGCGGAACGGTGTGGCGCGCGTCCGGCGCTGCAGCGGGTGATCGCGGCCGACGCCTAGCGGCGCGCCGGTGCCTCACCCGCTATTCCGCAGCCCCGCCGCGATCCCGTTGATCGTCATGTGGAGCGCGCGCTTCACGGCCGGGTCGGTGACGCCGGAGCGATGGCGGCGCAGCAGCTCGATCTGGAGGTGGTTCAGCGGATCGAGGTAGGGCAGGCGGTCGCGGATGCTGCGCGCCAGCTCGGGGACGTTTTCGAGAAAACCGCGCTGGCCGGTGACGGCGAAGAAAGCCTGGCGCGTGCGGCGGAGCTCGGCGTCGATGTGCGGGAAGACGGCATTCCGCAGCTCGGTGTCCGGCACCAACATGGCGTAGCGCGCCGCGATCGCGATGTCGGTCTTGGCGAGCACCATGCCCATGTTGCCGAGCATCGCGCGGAAGAAGGGCCACTCGCGGTGCATGCGGCGCAGCACGTCGAGGCCGGCTTCGTCCTCGTCGTGGAGGTAGGCGGTGACGGCCGAGCCGAAGCCGTACCAGCCGGGAATGAGCGCGCGGCTCTGCGCCCACCCGAACACCCAGGGAATGGCGCGCAGATCCTCGACGCGATCGGACGCGGTGCGCGCGGTCGGCCGGCTGCCGATGTTGAGCTCGCTGATCTCGCTGATCTCGCCGATCGGCGTCGCGGCGCGGAAGTAGCCCATGAAGCCCGGCGTGTCGTACACCAGCGCGCGATACGCTTTGCACGCGTCGGCGCTCAGGCGCTCCATGATCGCGAGGTCGTCCGAGCTGGCGCCCGGCGTCTCCGGGGGCGGCAGCAGGCTCGCTTCCAGCGTCGCGGCGGCCAGCGTCGCGAGATTCCGCCGTCCGACCTCGGGGTCGGAGTACTTGCTCGCGATGACCTCGCCCTGCTCGGTGACGCGAATCTGTCCGCCGACGCTGCCGACCGGCTGCGCGAGGATCGCTTCGTGCGTCGAGCCTCCGCCGCGGCCGACGGTGCCGCCGCGCCCGTGGAAGAACCGCATGCGGACGCCGTGCTTCGCGGCGACGCGGGCGAGCGCGGTCGCCGCCTTGTGCAGCTCGAAGCTCGACGTGAGGAAGCCCCCGTCCTTGTTGCTGTCGGAATAGCCGAGCATCACCTCCTGCACGCCGGCACGGCTCGCGAGCAGGGTGCGGTAGCCCGGGAGCGCGAGCAGCTCGTCCATGATCGTCGCCGCGCCGCGCAGGTCGTCGATCGTCTCGAAGAGCGGCACGATGTCGACGCTCACGGCGCCGCCTTTCAAGAGCCCGACCTCTTTCGCGAGCAGCCCGACCTCGAGCAGATCGCTCACGCTGGCGGTCTTCGACACGATGCTGCTGCCGCAGACGTCGACGCCGAACTGTCGTTGCAGGCTCGCGGCCGTCGCGAAGATCTCCATCTCCGAGCGGACGAGCGGCGCGTAGTCGAGGTGCGGCGAATGGAGCGGCCGCGGCGAGCCGATCTCCGCGAGGAGAATCGCACGGCGTTCGTCTTCGTTGCGGTCGCCGTAGTCGGGCTCGACACCGGCGCGCGCCAGCAGCTCGCCGACGACTTGCTCATGCACGCCGCTGTGCTGGCGGAGGTCGAGCGTCGCGAGATGGAAGCCGAACACGCGCGCGGCGTAGCGCAAGGTGCGCAGCCGGCCGCGCGCGATGCGACGCGACCCTGCGGCGACGAGCGCATGATCCAGCACGTCGAGGTCGCGGATGAAGTCGGCCGGAATCGCGTAGGGCTCGGCGGCGGGACCGAGCGCCGGACGCGCCACGGGATGCCCGAGGCGCTGGGCCGTCGCGGCGAGGCGCGCGTAGATGCCGATCAGCGCCCGGCGAAACGGCTCGTCGGCCCGCTGTGGTGCCGTATCGCCCGAGCGGTCCGCCAACGCCGCGAGATCGGGGCCGACGTGGAACTGCTCCGCGCAGAGACTCAGCTCGGCCCCGAGCTCGTGGGTTTCGTCGAGGTAGTGCGCGACGATGAGCGCCGATTGCCGCTCGGCGGAGTGGCGCATCGTCGCGGCCGTGACGAACGGGTTGCCGTCGCGATCGCTGCCGATCCAGTTGCCGATGCGCAGAAAGACCGGCAACGACGGTACGTCGTCGGCGCCGTCGCCGAGCGCGTCCTCGAGCTCGGCATAGAGCCGCGGCAGCTCGGCGAGAAAGGTGCGGCGGTGGAAGTCGAGGCCGTTCTCGATCTCGTCGATCACCGAGATGCGCACCGGTCGGACCAGACGCGTCTGCCAGACGGTGAGAATGGCGCGCCGGATCGCCTCCTCGTTGACGGACGACTCGGCGGCGGTGTGATCGTTGCCGCGCGCGCGGAGCAGCGTCGCGATCTCGCGTTGGCGCTCGAGGATGCTCTTCCGCTGCACTTCCGTCGGGTGCGCCGTCAGGACCGGGACGCACACCATTTTGGCGAGGAAGCCCCGGACGACGGACGCGTCGATGCCGGCCGCCCGCAGGCTCGCGAGCGCGCCGTCGAGGCTGCCGGCGGCCGGTGCCGCGCCGGCCACGCGGCGTTGGTGGGCGAGGCGGTTCTGATCCAGGTCCTCGGCGATGTTCGAAAGTTGGGCAAAGAGGGTGAAGGCATGCACGGAAACCAGGCACTCCTCGTGGGGGAGCGCCGCGAGCAGCGTCTCGAGATCGGCACGCGCTTCGCGTTCTTGCTCGCGCCGGAAGCGCAATGAGGTCTGCCGAATGCGCTCCACGAGCGCGAACGTATCGGCGCCGGCTTGCTCGCGGATCGTGTCGCCGAGGAGCGTGCCGAGGAAGCGCACGTCCTCGCGGAGCGGAGAGGTCGTGGGAATGCCGACGTTCACGCCTCCGAGCGGTGCGAGAAGCGTGCCGAGCTGCGAGGCGAGAAGAAACGAGAATGACCGTGATTGCGACTCGCGATGCCCACGGAGAGATTTCTCACCGCGCCGCGAATCTTCCTTTGACAGCTCGTCCCGCGCGGCGTAACCGCAAAGCAGCGCGTGATGCTCACTTCGCTGCAGAGAGCCGATGACGTTCCGTCGGTCACACTCGCCGGGTCGACGGCCTTCGCGGGTGCGATCACCGCGGCCGACGTCGCGATCAGGGATCTCGGCACCTGTCTGCTGCCGTCACCGGTCGTACGGCATCTCGGCGCGGACGCAGTGGCGTTCGTCGGCGGGGCCGAGAAGGTGCTCGTCGACGATCGCCTCTCGGTGATGCGAACGCACGAAGCGCACGTCGCGACGCTGCCCGCGTTCGAGCTCGCCGGCCCGCGCAACAAGATCTTCTTCGACCCGCGCACCGTCGGCTGCGGCATCGTCACGTGCGGCGGCCTCTGCCCCGGGATCAACAACGTCATCCGCGGCCTCGTGCTCGAGCTCGTGCGCGGGTACGGCATCAAGCGCATCCTCGGCTTTCGCTACGGGTACGAAGGATTGATCTCGCGCTGCGGGCACGAGCCGCTCGCGCTCACGGCGGAATCGGTGACGCACATCCATCATCAGGGCGGGACGCTGCTCGGGACGTCGCGCGGCTCGCAGGATCCCGCTGAGGTCGTCGACAACCTCGAAGCCAACGGCATCAACATCCTCTTCGTGATCGGCGGCGACGGCACGATCCGCGGTGCGATGCAGCTGACCGCGGAGATCGCGCGGCGCGGCTTGAAGATCGCCGTCGTCGGCGTGCCGAAGACGATCGACAATGACATTCACTTCATCGACCGCAGCTTTGGCTTCGAGAGCGCCTACTCCGCCGCCGTCGACGTGGTGCGGAGCGCGCGCGTCGAAGCGATGGGCGCGTTGAACGGCATCGGGCTCGTGAAGCTCATGGGTCGGGAATCGGGCTTCGTCGCCTGCCAGGCGGCGCTCGCGTCCGCCGACGTCGACCTCGTGCTGATCCCCGAGATCGCGATGAAGCTCGACGGCGAGCATGGTGTGCTCGCGAACCTCGACCGCGTGCTCGCGCGGAAGGGCCATGCGGTCGTCGTCGTCGCGGAAGGCGTGGCCCAAAACCTGATGGACGACGCGGCTGGTACCGGCACGGACAAGAGCGGCAACGCCAAGCTGAAAGACGTCGGGGTCTTCTTGCGCGACCGCATCACCGAGCATTACGCGGCCGCGCGCCGCGACGTCACGCTCAAGTACTTCGACCCGAGCTACACGATCCGCAGCGTTCCGGCGACGCCGTCCGACAGCGTCTATTGCTGGAACATGGCGCGGAACGCCGTCCACGCCGCGCTCGCCGGCAACACCGAGCTCCTCATCGGTCGCTGGCACGGGCGGTTCGTGCACGTGCCGATGGCGCTCGCGACGCGCAATCGGAAGCAGGTCGACGCGACCGGTGATCTGTGGATGTCGGTCCTCGAAGCGACGGGGCAGCCGCGCGCCTTCGCGTGAGCCCGCGGATCGCCCGTCGATTGGCGTGTCAGGACGTGCGGGGGTCGGCGCTCTGCCGACCGTGATGCACCCAGGTCGCGAGATCGGGTGGGACCAGGGCCGCGACGCGCGCGTCGTAGGCGGCGAGCTCTGCCGGCCCGAGTCGCTCGCGCCACTCGCCCAAGGCGCCCTTGCGGAAAAACTGGCGCGTATCCTTCCAATTCTTCTCGGACGCGCTCGGCGCCACCTCGGAGGCCCGCTCGCGCATGCGAGCGAGGCTCGCCTCCGGGGCGAGCGCTTGGGCGCGCTCGGGTGAGCACGCGATGCCGAGCGCGGTGGCGAGCCGGGTCAGCTCTCCCACCAGATCGGTCTTCATGTCGGCATAGTGGAACAGGGTGACGTTGGCGTCGTGACGGCGCTGCCACCCGGTGTCGAGATGATGCAGCACCGCCCCGAGGCTGGTGCCCCCGGGGGTGTCGTCGGCGATGAAGGCACGAAAGCGCTCGACCGGATCGGCGATCGGCTCCCGACGGGGCGGCAGATCGGCGAGGTCGTCCACGCCGACGGCTGCCGCGCGGAGCGCCATGAAATGGTCGAAATCCATGTTCTCGCGATGATGATCGAAGGAGATCGCAACGTCGCGCGGGTCACGTCCGACCACGAGGTAGGTGACGCGGGGGTCGTGCGGGAGGCCGTCGAGGGGGGTGTGGGTCTTGATGAAGCGGCGGTGGCGTTGCGCCTCGAGCGCACGTCGCACGTCGTCGAGCGGCCGATTGCACATGTCGAGCCAGGGCGAGATCGCATCGAGCGGTCCCGGAAAGCGCGGGCCGTCGAAGATCAGGAGCGCGCAGAGCATCTGCATCCAGGTCGTGCCGCACTTCGCGGGAGTGCTGATGACGACGTCGTCGGCGCGGAACGCGAAACCTTCCCAGCGGCTGCTGTCGTAGACGTGGGATCGATAGCGCATGCCGCGACCGTCGCACGCTTGGGCCGGTCGAGTCCAGCCCCTGAGGTTACGCCGCGCCGCTCAGGGCGTTGCGCTCGTGCGCGTCCGACTCGCCGATGCCCGCCATCACGGCGCGCAGAATGTCGGCCGGCGACTGATCGTAGTCGATGTCGAGCGGGCGGCCGTAACGGATGCTGAGATCCACGCCCATCTTGCGAAGCTTGAGGCCGGTCTTGTCGAACGCCTCACGCAAGCCGCTCAGGCGCACCGGCACGATGATCGGACGCGTTTCCTTGATGATGCGCGCGCAGCCGATGCGACCAGGCGCGCCGGCCGTCGTCGTGCCCTGCGGATAGGTGAGCACCCAGCCGCCGGCGAGACCGGTGTTGATCTTGGCGACGTCCTCGGGATCGACCTGGCGCGTGACCGTTTGATCGCCCTCTTTCCACGTGCGCTTCACGCAGATCGTGCCGTTGTAGGCCATCATGCGCGGCAGCCACCCGCTCGATTGCATCGTTTCGAGCGCGGCCACGATGTAGAGGTTGGTGCGCGGCCAGATCAGATACGGACGCCGCAGGTAGCTCACCGAGTGAAACACGACGATCGAATCCATGTAGTGCGTCAGGTGGTTGGAGACGAGCAGCACGCCGCGTGACGGCAAGCTCTTCAGGTGCTCGACACCTTCGATGCGCAGGCGGTTCAAGACCCGCAGCTGCAAGACGGTGAGGTACCCACCCAGATTGATCATCGCCCACCGAATCGGGCGCAGCCGGCCGAACGCGTCTCTCAGCATGAGGCGGAGAGCAATAGACGCGATTCGGGTCTGGGGGAAGAGGCGAGGGGGCGCGACATCGCGTCGAAGATCGTCGTCGCGCGCCCGTCGTGCGGGAAGCGGGTACGACCGCGATGCCCCAGAGCGGCGCCGTTCGCATCTCGGTTGGCCCGGCTTGCTCCTGCACGCAGCCGTGACCGAGCGATCCCGTAGGGACGATGGTCCGGCGCCGTCAGAATGGCGCAGGACTGCAAAACGTCACGCGCTCACCCGTCACGGGATGCGTGAACGTGAACGCCTCGGCGTGCAGCATGAGGCGTTCGCCGGCGTTGCCGTAGAGGCGGTCGCCGACGATGGGGGCGCCGAGGCCCTGCGGATGCGCGGCGTGCACCCGCAGTTGGTGCGTCCGGCCGGTGCGCGGGCGGAAACTGATGCGCGTGCAGACGAGCTCCCGGCCGTCGATGCGGAGCGTCTCGGGACCGACGCGCCGCCACTCGGTGAGCGCGCTGCGGCCGTGGACGGGATCGTGGATCTGCCGCGGCCGATCATCGAGGTCGACGCGGAGCGCGAGGTCGATGACGCCGCCGTCGCCGGCAATGGGGCCCGCGACGATCGCCGCGTAGCGCTTCTCCACCGTCCGCGCGAGGAACTGGCGCTGCAGCGCCGCATACGTCGCGTCGTCGCGGGCGGCGACGAGGAGCCCCGAGGTGTCGAGGTCGAGCCGATGCACCAGCAGCGCGCCCGGATGGGTGCGGCCGAGACGTGCCGCGACCGAGTCGTTCGGCCGTCCGCTCTTCGCGGGCACCGACAGTAGCCCCTGCGGCTTGTCGACGACGACGATCCACTCGTCCGCGAAGAGCACCGGAAGCTCGAGGGCCGCCGACTCCGGCGCCTCGAAGCGGCGCGGTGGCGCGACGTCGAGGCCGTCCAACATGAACGGCAGCAGCGGCCCGCACTTGTCGCGGCACGCCGGATAGAACGCCCCCGCGACGCGCCCGCCACCGGCGGGCGGCGCACCCCACCAGAACTCGGCGAGGGCGAGGGGACGAAGCCCCGAGGCAAACGCCCAAGCGAGGAGCTTCGGCGCGACGCAGTCGCCGGCTCCGGCGGGTGGAACGGCCGGCGCATACAACGCGCGCAGCTCGCGCGTCGCGCCGCGCGTGTTCGTGACGCGATAGGTGTCGTGGATGCGCTGCATGAGGCGTCGACAAATCAGGCGGCGCAGGCGGGCGAAGGCGGCGAGCCGCCGGTCGACGGTGCGGAGACGCGTCGCGACGTCCCGCAGCTCGTCCGTCTGCGCCGCGTCGAGCGCGCGTCGTTCGGCCTTGTCGCGTCGGCTCTGCTGCGCCAGCAGCTCGGTCACGGCGTCGCGGGTGGCGAGGGGCGGGCATGCGACGGCGTCGGTACGCGTGCGCCGGGCGGCGCGGCGCTCGCGATGCTGCTCGCGCAGCGCGGCGCGGGCGGCGCCGTGACGGCGCGTCGTGTCCTGCGCGGCACGCCGGAGCGCGCCGACCTCCTCGGACGATCCGAACGCCGCGGCGCGCGCGATCAGCCGCTTCACGATCGCCTCGCCCGCCGGCTCGATCGCATCCCGTGCCGCGCGCTCGAAGATCGGCGGCGCATAGCCGGGCACGTCGAACCGGCCGTCGAGCATGCCGGAGAACGCGCGCAAAAAGCCGCAACGTCCGTCGCGGGTCTCGACCACCAACACGCCGAACATCTTCCCGCCAGACGGCTCGTCGAGACCGGCGGTGGATACGCCCTCTGCGACGACCCCGGTACGCAGCTCGGCTTGCAGCTTTGCGGCGGCGTGACGTGCGAGCGCCGATGGGCCGAGCTCGTCGAAGGGACTGCCAAACGGTGCGCCGGGCTCGATGGGGGGCGCGGTGGGGAGGAGCGTCAGCATGAGCGCGCGGCTTCGGAGCTCGAGGGCGGACCTGCTACTGCGCGTTCGGCGGCGATCGTTTCCGCGCTACCGCCGCGGCGATCACCAGGAGCCAGCGGTCAGGCATCCTCGCGCGGTTTCTCCTCCTCGACCTTCTTCGCCTCGTCCTCGGACTCTTCAGGGCTTTCGAACGCTTTGCGGAAATCGCGCAGCCCTTGCCCGAGCCCGCTTCCGAGCTCCGGCAATTTGCTGGGCCCGAAGATGACCAATGCCACGACCAAGATGACGGCGAGCTCAGGGAAGCCAAGTCCAAACATACGTGGGTCTCCTCGAGCCGAGGCTATCACCGACTCTCAGAGTGGCCAGCCCCCAAGAACGAGACGCTCGCCGTTTGAACCGCGGTGGCGAATGGTCCTGACGGAGGTGCACCGTGCAGGCTCTCGCAACAGTGACGTGAATTCGATGGTGGCGCAGATCACCCAGGTGGGAAACGCCGTCGGCGCCGCCGTCACGATCGGCGGCTCTCCGTACAAGTACAATGGCATCGCGGTCGCCAACGCCGCCAAGCCCGACAAGGGCGACGTGGTGTTCGTGCTTTGCGGCAACGCGACCAACCCGCAGGTGACGGCGGCCTGCCCGTAGTCGCTGTTCGCGACGCCGCGCATTTCCCGTTCGCGCGGATGATCGCCATTGCCGATTCGCATGGCGTGCGGCGCGCGCGTCACCGACACGCATCGTCGGGCGCGCGCTCTCGGCGTCCAACCCGCGCGCCGCGCCGCTGAGCACGCTGCTGCCTTCGACGGCAGCGCGTGTCGTCGACCTGCGCGCCGGCGAATTTCTCCGCGCCGAATTTCTCGCGTCGTCGTGTGCGCCATTTCGGCACGCGCGTTGCTGTTTGCTCGTCGCGAGCTCGATCACGTTGGGGCGTGGTCGACTGGGCGGTTCCGATTCTGCTCGCGGCGTCGGATCATCGGCGGTTCCGAAGTTTCTCATACGGAGGGTTTATGGCGATGTCGGGTCGGGTGTGGGCGTTCGTGCGGCAATTCATGATGACGGTGGCGTCTCTGCTCGCCGCTCACACGGCGGAAGCGTTGGCAGCGGCTCTCGATCTCGAGAAGCTCGATGCGCCGACCGCCATCACGATGATGGAGAAGGGGCAGCTCACGTCGGTGAAGCTGGTCGAGGCCTACATAGTACGCATCGACGCGCTGAATAAACGCGGTCCCGGGCTGAACGCGGTCACGCAGCTGAACCAGGACGCGTCGAAGGAAGCGGCGTTGCTGGACAAGGAGCGCAAAGCCGGACACATCCGCGGCCCGGCGCACGGCTTGCCGGTGCTCTTGAAGGATCTGATCGACGTGAAGGGCATGTACACGTCGAACGGCAACTACTCGCTCCGCGCCTCGTTCCCGGAGGAGGACTCGGGGATCGTGAAGAAGCTGCGCGCGAGTGGCGTCGTCGTTCTCGGCAAGCTCGGCTTGTCGGAGTACGCCAACAGCTTCGGCAACCAGCCGTCGGGGTTCTCGAATCTGACCGGCCAGGTGCTGAACGCGATCGATGCCGACCAGAACCCGAGCGGCTCGTCGTCGGGATCCGGCGCGGCGGGGGCGGCGGCGCTCTCGATGCTGACCGTCGGCACCGAAACCTCGGGGTCGATCATCAGTCCCTCGCAGGCCCAGGGCCTAGTCGGCATCCGGCCGACCGTCGGGCTCGTCCCGGCGTACGGCATCGGCCCGATCTCGTCGTCGCAGGACACGGCGGGACCGATGGATCGCACGGTCACCAACGCGGCGATCCATCTCCAGTCGATGGCCGGGCGCGATGCGAAGAACGAGGCAGGCTACGCGGAGGTCTTCGGACCGAACTGGGAAGAGTCGGTGACGCGCGCGCCGGATCCGCTGCCGAACTACCTGTCGGCGCTCGATCCGAACTTCGTGAGCGGTAAACGCATCGGGTACAACGGCACCTTCGAGGCCGGCACGCCGGCAAAGATCGCGTTCGACGTGCTCGCCGCCGCGGGCGCGATCATGGTGGAGCGGCCGTCGATTGCCGTCGGCGACGTGCCGCCGCTGCCGGCCGGGTACCAACAGCACAACGCCATCAACCTCTACTATCGAAACCTCGGCCCGCTCGCGCCGATCAAGACGCTCCTGGAAGAGATCGCGGACAACCTGGCCAACGAGCATGAGGCGCTCAAGTTCGGCAACAACTCCCACCTGAACGCGTCGGCGGCCGACGTCACGGTGGGTGGTGCCAACCAGCTCGCGTATCAGGCGGCCATGCCGATTCGCCGAGCGGCACAGTGGGCGGCCATCGACGCCATGATGAACAACCAGACGCCCGACGATCCGAGCGACGACTTCATCGCCATCCTCGGCTCCGTGCCGAGCGGCGCAGCGGCCGGAACGCCGCAGATCGTCATTCCAATGGGCTACAGCACGACGCATCGCCGGGCGCTCGGCATCTCGATCCACGGCAATCAGCTGAGCGAGCGCAATCTCATCGGCGTCGCGTACGTGATCGAGCAGGGGACGCTGCTCCGCCAGGCCGTCTCGGAGATCAACCCGAGCATGTATCGCTGCGCGGACACGACGCCGAAGCCGGCGTTTGCCAAGCGGGGCGACTGCAACCCGTCGTACGACGATCTCGAAGGCCAGGCCCGGAACGCCAAGGACCTGCCGTTCTCGCTCGAGCTCGAGTCGGCGGCGAGCCTCCAGGCGCGCATGATCGCCGGCACGCTCACCGCGTACGATCTGACCAAGGCCTATCTCGCTCGGATCGCGATGAGCAACGCGGAAGGACCGGCGATCCAGGCCGTGCGCCTCGTCGACCCGGGGGACGCGCTCGCCGCGGCGAACCGCTCCGACAATCAACGGAAGCGCGGCTTGGTGCGGGGGCCGTTGCACGGCATTCCGGTGTTGCTGGCCGACGTGATCGACGTGCAGGGCATGCCGACCACGGGTGGCTCGGTCGCGCTCCAGAGCGCCAAGGCCGCGAAGCACGCGAAGCTCGTCGCCAATCTCGAGGCGGCCGGCGCGATCATCCTCGGCAAGGCGAATGTCACCGAGCTGAACGGCATCTTCGATGGGAATCTCCCCGAGGGCTACTCGTCGCTCGGCGGCCAGGTGCTCTTGCCGTCGGATACCGACAAGACGCCGGCGGGCTCGTCGGCCGGCGCGGCCGCGGCGACGGCCGCCGGCCTCGCCGCGTTGACGATCGGCCTCGAGACGTCGACCGACTCGGCGCAGATCATCGCGCCGGCCGGGGTCGCCGGTGTCGTCGGCCTGAAGCCGACGGTCGGTCTCGTCAGTCGGACGGGCGTGCTGCCCGCTGCCAAGTCGCAGGACTCGCCCGGCCCGATCACCAAGACGGTCCTCGACGCGGCCGTCACGCTCGAAGTGCTGGCCGGCCTCGATCCCGCCGACAGTGCGACGTCCGGCGCGCCCGTGGCTCCGGACTATGTCTCGGGCTTGTCCGCGACGGCGCTCGCGGGCAAGCGGGTCGCGGTGATCGCGTCCACGACGGTGCCGTATCCGAGCGTCGTCACGACGATCCAGGGACTCGGCGCCACGACGGTGACCGTGACGATCGCCGATCCCGTTCCCAACCCGCCGAGCATCGTGCTGAGCGAGTTCGAGCGCGACCTCAACGCGTATCTGCTCGGTCTCAAGATCCCGAAGGGCCAACCGAAGTCGCTCGCGGATATCGTCGCCTACAACGTGGCGAATCCGGTCGAGGGGCTGAAGTATCAGCAGCGTGATCTGCTCGACGCGGTGGCCGTGGATCTCGCCGACCCGGCGACGTTGGCGACGTACGAGGCGGACAAGGCCGCGGGCAAAGCGTCGACGCAGGCGGTGATCGACGGGATCCTCGCCAATGCGACGCCGACCGATCCGAGCGACGACATCGACGTCATCGTCGTGCCGAGCGGCAACGCGCTCGTCGGCATCGCCGACCGCGCCGGCTACCCGGTCCTGACGGTGCCGGCCGGCTTCGGCACGGGCAACGCGGGCCGGAATCCGATCGGGGTGACGTTCGTCGGCGGCGCCTTCAGCGAGGCGGCGTTGCTCGCCGCGGGGTACGCGTTCGAGCAGGCGACGAACGTGCGGCTCGCGCCGAGCTTCACGAACCCGAGCATGTGGCGCTGCGTACCGGGCAGCGAGTTCTTCTCGCCGCACCACTGCCACCCGGGCGATCTGCTGGCGAGCGAGTAGCGCTGCTGCCAGTGAACCAATGACGTGACGGCCGTGGCGCGCCCCTGACGGGTGCGCGCCACGGCCGCTTCAGTCCAGGGGATCGAGGACGATGGCGGTGCGGGGCACGGGGGGGAGCGCTTCGTCGAGCCCGCGCCGGATCTCGGCGGCGAGCGCCTCGGTCACGCGCCGGCGGAGATGGCTCCGGGCCGTGACGAGCCCGATCTCGCGGACGGGCGTCGGTGCCGTGAGTGGTCGGGCTTGCCGCTTGCGCCGGCCGGCTGGCAGACCTCGGACCACGAGCTCCGGAAGCACCGTCGCGCCGAGCCCCTCGTCGACGAGCCGCACCAGGGTCTCGAAGCTGCCGCTTTCGAACTGGATGCGGGACGGCTTCGGGCGCGGGTCGGCGCCGCAATACGACAGCACCTGGCTCCGGAAGCAGTGGCCTTCGGGCATGATCCAGAGCTCGCGTTCGCTGAGCGCGGCCTGACTCACGCTTTTCTTCCGGAGGAGCGGGTCGCCCAGCGGGAGATAGGCGAGCAACCGCTCCCGTCCGAGGACCTCCTCGCGCAGGCCGGCCACGCCGAGCGGCGTCGCGACGAGGCCCGCGTCGAGCGTGTCGGCGCGCAGGCGCGCGATGACGTCCTCGGTCTTGAGCTCTTCGACCATGAGCTCGATCCGCGGATGGGACGCGGCAAAGCGGCCGAGGAAGAGCGGCAGCATCGTCGGTGCCATGGTGGGGATCACGCCCAGCCGGAAGCGCCCGGAGGGCTCGTCGCCGTCGACGACGACCTGACCCAGGCGCTCGGTCTCGCGCAAGATGGTCCGCATCTGGGCGAGGGCCGGCGCGCCTTCGGGCGTGACGAGTAAGGGCTTCTTGCCCCGATCGAACAGGACGATGCCGAGCAATTCCTCCAGCTTGCCGAGCTGCATGCTGAGCCCGGACTGCGACACGCGGCAGCGCTCCGCGGCGTGCCGGAAGCTCCGGCCGTCCTCGACGGCGACCGCATACCGCATCTGGCTGAGGGTGACCTGGGCGAGATCCATGCCGAAACCTTGGCCACAACTTTTAGTGAACGCAAGTTCGAAACGTTCGATTGGACTTTAGGGGTCTGCGTGAGCAGAACAGACGAGCGGGCATGGCGCCCCAACCAACCGAACCAAGGAGAAGGCATGTCCCTCATCAATTCGACGATCAAACCTTTCAAAGCCGCCGCCTTCCACGACGGCAAGTTCACCGAAGTCACGGATCAATCGATTCTCGGCAAGTGGAGCGTCTTCGTGTTCTACCCGGCGGATTTCACGTTCGTGTGTCCGACCGAGCTCGAGGACCTGGCCGACCATCATGCCGAGTTCAAGAAGATGGGCGTGGAGATCTACGGCATCTCCACCGACACCCATTTCGCCCACAAGGCGTGGCACGACACGTCGCCGGCCATCAAGAAGGTGCAGTACCCGCTGGTCGGCGATCCGACGGCGGTGCTCGCTCGCAACTTCGACGTCCTGATCGAAGAGGAAGGCCTGGCCCTCCGGGGGACCTTCGTCATCGATCCCAAGGGAGTCATCAAGCTCTGCGAGATCCACGACAACGGCATCGGCCGCGACGCCAAGGAGCTCCTGCGCAAGGTCAAGGCCGCGCAGTACGTCGCCACGCACCCGGGCGAAGTGTGTCCGGCCAAGTGGCAAGAGGGCGAGAAGACGCTGAAGCCGTCCCTCGAGCTCGTCGGCAAGATCTAACTGGAGGAAAGGCACCACCATGCTCGACGACGAATTGAAGGCCCAGTTGAAGCAGTACCTGGAGTACCTGCGGCGACCCATCCAGGTGACCGCGGCGCTCGATGACGGGCCCGACTCCGTGGCGCTGCGCCACCTGCTCGACGACATCGCCGCGGCGTCGAGCAACGTCCAGGTCGTCGAGCTGCCGGCGGGTGTCGATGAGGTCAACGTGATGGGAGGGCCGGTCCGCCGGCCCTCCTTCGCGATTCATCTTCCGGGCGAGGCGCCGCGTGTGCGCTTCGCCGGCATCCCGCTCGGGCACGAGTTCACGTCGCTCGTGCTCGGGCTCCTGCACGTCGGCGGCCATCCCCCGAAGGTGAGCGACGACGTGCTCGCCCAGGTGGAAGGCCTCGCCGGCTCCTTCCATTTCGAGACCTATTTCTCCCAGTCGTGTCAGAACTGTCCCGACGTCGTGCAGGCGCTCAATCTGATGGCGGCGCGGAATCCGAACGTCACCCACGTCGCGATCGACGGCGCCACCTTCCGGAGCGAGGTCGACGAACGGCAGGTCATGGCCGTGCCCACCGTGTACCTGAACGGCGAGCGTTTCGGTCAAGGCCGGATGGAGCTCGCCGAGGTCCTCGCCAAGATCGACACCGGCGCGTCCGAGCGGCAGGCCCGCGAGCTCGATGCGAAGGCTCCGTTCGACATGCTCGTCGTCGGCGGTGGTCCCGCCGGTGCGGCGGCTGCCGTCTACGCCGCGCGCAAGGGTATCCGGACGGGCGTCGTCGCCGACCGCTTCGGCGGTCAGGTCCTGGACACGCTCGGCATCGAGAATTTCATCTCGGTCACGGAGACCGAGGGTCCGAGGTTCGCGGCGGCGCTCGAAGCCCACGTCGGCGCGTACGACGTCGACGTCATGAAGCACCAGCGCGCGACCAAGCTGACCGCCGGCAATCCGATCGTCGTCGAGCTGGAGAGCGGCGCCACGCTCTCCGCCCGGAGCGTCATTCTCGCGACCGGCGCCCGGTGGCGCGACATGAACGTGCCGGGAGAAGCCGAGTACCGGACGCGCGGCGTCACGTACTGTCCGCACTGCGACGGCCCGTTGTTCAAGGGCAAGCGCGTGGCGGTGATCGGCGGCGGCAATTCCGGCGTCGAGGCCGCGATCGACCTGGCGGGTGTCGTCGAGCACGTGACGGTGCTCGAGTTCATGGACGCGCTCAAAGCCGACGACGTGCTGCAGCGGAAGCTCCACAGCCTCGCCAACGTCGACGTGATCGTCAGCGCGCGTACGACCGAAGTGATCGGCGACGGCCGGCACGTGATCGCGCTCGACTACGAGGACCGAACGTCCGGCACGGTGCACCGCCTCGACGTGGCCGGCGTCTTCGTCCAGATCGGTCTGCTGCCCAACACCGCCTGGCTGAACGGATCGGTGGCGCTGTCGAAGACCGGTGAGATCGTCGTCGACGACCGGGGTCGTACCAACGTGCCCGGCCTCTTTGCCGCCGGCGACGTGACCACCACGCCCTACAAGCAGATCATCATCGCGACGGGAGACGGGGCGAAGGCCGCACTCGGCGCGTTCGACTACCTGATTCGCACGAGCGCACCGCCGGCGTGAGGTAGGCACCTCGGGCTTCGTTGCCGGTCAGCTCCGTCCGAGCAGATGGCGGAGCGCCGGCTCGAGGTCCGCGTAGCGAAAGGAGAACCCCGCCGCGGTGAGCCGGGCCGGCTCGACCCGCGTGCTGGCGAGCAGGAGCTCGTCGCCCATCTCCCCGAAGAGCAGACGGACGGCGAGGGCGGGGACCGAGACGACGGCGGGACGCGCGAGCACGCGCCCCAACGTCGCGGTGAATTCGCGGTTCGGTACCGGGTTGGGCGCTACGACGTTCACCGGGCCCGCGACCGTGGGGGTGGTGCACGCGTAGAGGGCGGCGTCGAGCACGTCGTCGAGCGCGATCCAGCTGAGATACTGGCTGCCGTCGCCGACGGCTCCGCCCAGTCCGAGCGAGAAGGGTGTCAGCATCGTCGCGAGCGCGCCGCCGGCGGCGCTCAGCACGACACCCAGTCGGAGATTCACGACCCGCATGCCGTGCGCGGCGGCGGGCGCCGTCGCGGCTTCCCATTCCTGGCAGACCTCGGCCAAGAAGCCGGTCCCCGGCGCGCGGTCTTCCCGGAGCAGCTCGGCGCCGCGATCACCGTAGAAGCCGATGGCCGACGCGACGACCAGGACTTTCGGCGGCGCCGCGAGGTTGGTCAGCGCGGTGACCAGCGCGCGGGTATCCTCGCGACGACTGGAGCGGATGCGGGCTTTCTTCTCCGCCGTCCAGCGGCCGCCTGCGACGCTCTCGCCGGCGAGGTGGATCACGGCGTCGAAGCCTTCGAGGGCCGCGCGGTCGATCGTGCCCGTGGCGGGCTCCCACACGATGGCATCGGCGCGTCGGCCACTCCGGATGAGACGGGTGACCGCATGGCCGCCGGTCGTGAGGTACGGCACCAGCGCCGATCCGATCAGCCCGGTCGATCCCGTGACCAGAATCTTCAGCGGGCCCGCGGCGCGGGCGCGCGCGTGCGCCGCGACGTCACCGGCCGTGATGCGATGCCGATACTCGAACATGCGCTGCAGCTTGCGCTGCGTGAACGCGCCGGCCGCGAGCGCCCCGAGCGCGCCGCCGGGGAGCTGGTACTCGATCCGATCGTCGAGCCAGCAGGCATCGGGGCCCGCCGGCTCGAAACGGTGCGTATGCTCCCAGAACGCGAAGGGGCCCGAGGTCTGGACGTCGCGGAACTGTTCGCCGGGGATGGTGTCGCAGTGGTCGGCGACCCAGCGTGGGCCGAAGCCACCGGGCCCGAGTTGCATGACGAGTCGGGCGCCGTTCTCGATCCCGCCGTGCTTCTCGAGGACGCGGACGTGCTCCCACGGGGGCGTCAGGCGCTCGAACGCGCCCGGGCGGGCGTGCCACTCGAAGACCTCCGCCGCCGATGCCGCGAGGCGACTGCGCTGCACGAAGAGGGTCGTGTCATGCGGTGCGGGTCGCCTCATCGCGATGGCCCCACCGGTTCCGCCGCGGTGATCGAGTGCACGAGGGCCGCCGTGTCGACGCGCGCGCCGAGTTGGGCGCAGAGCAGATACGTGCCCGCGAGCTTCCGATGGATGAACAGCATCTCCGGCGGAGGGGGACGCACGAGGCCGCGTTCGAAGGCGAGCGCGAGCGCGGCGTCGCGCGCCCGGCTCGCGAGATCGGTCGTGCCGTAGTCGTAGGGCCCGGTCGCGGTGATCGGCTCGCAGGCGAGCACGATCAGGTCGACCAGGCCCTCGGCGCGATCGTCCCGTTCGTCGGGCGCGAGCCACGCCATCTGGGTGGCGCACCGTCGGATCGCAGCGCGGTCGCCGAGGAGCGCGGCCTCGAGCAAGCGGCGATAGCGGCTCATGAGCGCGACCGACACGTCGATGGTCGATCCGAGGTCGAGGAGCGTCAGACGATGCTCGGCTTCGGACCACAGGTAGTTGCCGAAGTTGGGGTCGGACTGCATGAAACCGAATTCGAAGAGCTCGCGCAGCACGAGGCGCTGCACGGTGCGACCAACCGCGTCGCGGACGGCCTGCGGCTGCGGGTCACGCCACAGCGTGCTCACGGGAACACCGCGCGCATGGTCCATGGCGAGGATGCGCCGCGTGGTGAGATCGGGATGGGGGCGCGGGACGCTGATCCCGGGCTCGCCCGCCATGAGGTGCCGATAGCGCTGCAAGCTCCATGCTTCCCGGCGGTAGTCGGTCTCGCGCCGGAGCTGCCGCTTGACCTCGGTGAGGAGCCCCTCGACCTCGAGATCGGGTGGCAAGATCCGCGTGAGTCGGAGGAGCGCGGCGAGATTGTCGACGTCGCTGTCGATGCTCTTCGCGACGCCGGGGAACTGGATCTTGAGGACCAGCTCCCTACCGTCCGCGGCAACGGCGCGGTGGACCTGGCCGATCGACGCCGCCGCGATCGGCTCTTCGTCGAAGGTCCGAAACAGGTGCTGCCACCCGCGGCCGTACTCGCGGGTGAGCGTCCGCTGCAATTGCGTCGTCGTCATGCGATCACCGTCGGCGCGGAGCGTCGCGAGCGCGTCGGCCAAGGCGGGAGGCAGCACGGCGCCGCCTTCGAGCGAGAGCAGCTGCCCGAGCTTCATGGCCGCGCCCCGCATGCGGGCGAGCCCGGACGCGAGCTGCCGGGGATTGGCGCCCTGCAGCACCAGGTCCGCGAGGGCGGGTCGCTCGCCCGCCCACCAGCGGCGCGCGCCCTCCATTGCCGCGCCCGCCGCCACGCCGCTCGCCAGCACACCGAGGTGCATCCAGCGTTCGAGTCGACCGGCCGGCACGCGCGAGGCGCGCGTGGGGCGGTCCGACGGGACGGCATCAGGCCGTGCGAGCGGTAGCGGCGCAGGTCGGGTCATCGAGCCGCCAATCACGTGCTGCGCAACGCGCCGAGCGCGGTCGTGCGCAGCACGGGGTCGGTGGCGAGCACGCCGCGCACGGCCGTCGTGAGCATGTCGGCGCCGTGCTTCGCGACGCCCCGCATGCGCATGCACATGTGCACGCCCTCGATGACGACGGCCGCGCCGCGCGCGCCGGCCTCGATCATCAACGCGTCTGCGATCTGCGCGCCGAGTCGCTCCTGAATCTGTGGCCGGCGCGCGTAGTCGTCGACCATGCGAGCGATCTTGCTGAGACCGACCACGTTGCCGTTGCCGGGGAGATAGGCCACGTGGGCCACTCCCGTGAACGGCAGGAGGTGATGCTCGCACACGCTGAAGATCTCGATGTGGCGGACCATCACGAGGTCGTCGGCGCCGCCTTCGTGGGCGAACGTCCGGGCGAGGTGGCGGGTCGGGTCGGCGCGGAGGCCGGAGAAGATCTCGCCGTAGGCGCGCGCGACCCGGTCGGGAGTATCGCGCAGCCCGTCGCGCTCGGGATCTTCGCCGATCGCGACCAGGATCTCGCGCACGGCGCGGGCGATGCGGGCTTTGTCGAAGGGGCGGTGCCCCGATCGGCCGCCCTCGGTGATCGCCGTCGCGGTGCTCGCGGGCGTCATGCCGGTCCGATCTCGACGCCCCAGCGGCGCTGGATGCGGCGCAGGTTGACGACCTGGTACAGCCCCGCCGAGCCGACGGCCACGTAGAGCAGGCGCGTGAGGCCGGCGGTTTCCCCGCCGAGGATTTCCGCAACCGGGCTCAGGCCGAAGAGCCCGATGACCCCCAAGTGGATTCCTCCGAGCACCAACATCACAGCCGCGAAGACATCGAGCGTTCTCATGGAGCCGATCTCCGTTCTTGGTAGATAACGTTCAAAACGTTCAGTGCTGAAACCTGTCTACGGGATGCTCTGAGCGGAGTCAACGGCAGTGAAACGTTTGTAAAGCTGGGGAATAGTCGGTAATTGGAAAGTGGTGCAGTGAGTGGAAAAACAATCAAAACGGTCAAAAAACCCCTTGCCAGGGAAGATCCTTTCGACGCGAACCATGGCCCACGCGCTCGGCGTCAGCGAATCCTCCATCAAGCGTTGGGTGGACGACGGCACGATCCGCTCGGCGCGTACCGCCGGCGGCCACCGCCGGATTCCCCGCGTCGACGCCCTGCGCTTCGTACGCGCGACGCGGGCCAGCGTGGTGCACCCGGAGATCCTCGGTCTCGCCGCGGTCGTCGATCAGCGCTCCGTCGCGGTGGCCGACGGCGCCGAGGTGTTCGCCGATCTCCTGATGCGGGGCGCGGGTCTGCAGGCGCGCGGCCTTCTCGAAGCCTGGTATCTCGGCGGCGAGAGCCTCGCGGCCATCATCGACGGTCCGTTGCGTTCCGCCCTCGACCGCATCGGCGAGCTGTGGCACGCCGACCGCGCCGACGGCATCTTCCTCGAGCATCGCGCGCTCCAGATCTGCGTGCTGGCGCTCAGCCAGCTGAGCCTGCTCGTCCCGGTCGCTGCCGGCGCGCCCGTTGCCGTCGGTGGCGCCGCGGCCGGTGATCCGTATCTGCTGCCGTCGATGGCGGCTGCGCTCGTGCTGGCCGGCGAGGGGTTCGCGACCGTCGATCTCGGCGCCGACGTTCCGGAGGAGAGCCTCACCGCCGCCATGACGCGGCTCGCGCCGCGCTTGGTGTGGCTGAGCGTGAGCGCGGTCGGTGACGGACGCGTCGAGCAGCACGTTGGCCGGCTCGTCGCAGCGGCGGCCGCGCGTGACGCCCAAGTCATGATCGGCGGCCGCGCCGTCGCGGCGCTGTCGTTGCGTCCCGCCGCCCATCTCCACCTCGGCGGCTCGATGGCCGAGCTTGCCGCCTTTGCCCGTGGACTGCAGGCGGGTGCCGCGTCCTGAGCGCCGCGGCGGGCGCCGGGACCTCCGTGTCGAGCTCGATCGCCAGATGCGCAGGCGTCAGAGCGAGATCTCACCTCGGCCGAGCGCGGTGACCTCGCCACCGACCGTGACTGCTCCTGCCATGACGGCCAGGAAGAGGGCGGACGGGCGGCCGATCTCGTCGCCTTGCGTGACGACGCGCCTGACGTCGGTAGCGGGCCGCGTCGCGCAGAACCAACCGCCGAGATTCGCGCACGCCGAGCCGGTGGCAGGGTCTTCGAGGATCGCGGACCCGCCTGCAAAGAAGAAACGCGCGACGACGCTGCCGCTCGCGTCCCCGCCGTCCGCAAAAACGTACGCCATGCTGTGCCCGTCCTCGCTCCGCACCCGCGAGAACGCCTCGGTCTGCGGGCGGGCGCGGTGCACTGCCTCCGCCGACGCGAGGGGAACGAGCAGCTGCTCTTTGCCGGCGTGCACCCAGAGCGGTCGCTCGCCGAGGTCGCTCGCGGCAAGGCCGAGCATGGCGGCGAGCTCGGCACGCGTTTCCGTGACCGCGCGCCAGCGTGGCGTGTGTGCCGAGAGTGTCCAGCGGTCAGCCACGGCCGACACCGGAATGATGCCGGCTGGCATCTCGAGGGTCACTGCATCTCCGCTCTTTCGCAGCGACCGCACGACATGCGCGGTGCCGAGCGTCGGATGCCCGGCGAACGGCATTTCGTAGAACGGTGTGAAGATGCGGACGCGCGCCGTCGCCGTGTCCGACGGCAGAATGAACGTCGTCTCCGACAGATTCATCTGGCGCGCGAGCGCTTGCATCGTCTCGTCGCTCAACGAGCTCCCGTCCTCGAAGACGCAGAGCGGGTTGCCGGTGAGCGCGCCGCCGCGTGTGAAGACGTTGACGATACGGAAGGGAAGGCTAGGCATCGTCGACTACGCGTCGCGGAGCCACGCGTCGGCGAGCCAGTCGAGCGATGCCGGCGCGCTGCGGAGCGTGGCGTCGAGGTCGAGGACGACCCGCGATTGCGCGGGTGCGTCGACCGTGGCGGCCCGGGCACTGAGGATCCACGTCGAGAGTTGGTAGTGATGGAGCAGCGCCTCGAAGCGGTGGTTGCCGTAACCCGCGAGCGTGGCCTCCGCGTGCCGCACGTCGCGACACCCGAGCAGCGCTTGCGACGCGTCGAAGAGCAGGGCGCGCAGATCCTCGAAGGCGCGCTCCGGATCACCGACCACGCCGTGCAGCAACGTCTCGAACGCGGCGGCGCCGCGACCTGCCTGCTCCGCGGCCTCGCTCATGATCGCGACCTGCGTCGCGACGAAGTCCGAGTCGGGCACGTTCGGGAGCAAGCGGCCGACGAGATACAGGTCGAACGCGCTGGCGATCGCCTCGCCGAAGAGCAGCGCTTGCGGGCACGTGGGGCCGGGTGCGCGGCGCGCGATCTCTCGCGCCGCGAGGTGATGCCACGCCACGTGCGTCAGCACGTCGGCCGGGATGCGCGCTTCGCAGAGCACGTCCGCGCTCTCGCCCGCGTTCCAGAACGTGAGGTTCAGGAAAAGCGCCCGGTCCCAGGAGAGCGCCGTCCCGTTGGTCGGGACGTGGAACCGATGGCCGGAGTGCCGGAGCATCTTCTTCAGCCGCGCGTAGAGCGCCACGCCCGCGAACGAGGCCTCGTCGTCGATGATCAGCTCGTCGAGCGTGACGCTGCGGAGCGGCATGCCCGGCTCCCGCTACGAGGTGCGTCCGGTCGTGACCAGCGTCTCGGTGATGCTGCTGATGAGCTCGATCGCCTGACGGCGCGGCAGGCTGGCGAGCATCTGGGCGCTCTGACGATTGAGGTCGCCGGGAATGAGGTTCGTCTCGACGCCGAGAGCGGCGAGCGCCTCGGTGACCACCTGCGGCGGCTCCATCACGTGCGGTCCCGGGCCTCGTAGCTCGGGTGGTTGCGAGGACTGCCATCCCGGCGTGCGCGTCTGTCCCGGCTGCACCGCGAGCACGTCGACCCCGTGACCGCGGAGCTCGGCCCAGAGCGCGTCGGCGAAGACGAGATCGAAGGCCTTCGTCGCCGCGTAGACCGTGAGCTGCGCCGCGCCGACGTTCCCCGCCATCGACGACATGAGCACGATGCCGCCGCGTCCGCGCGTCACCATGGCGGGGGCGAAGGCGTGCACGAGGAAGAGCGGGGCGCGGCAATTGACGTCGATCATCGCCTGCACGTTGGCTGTCGAGATCTCGAGAAACGGTGCCACGGTCCCGATGGCTGCGTTGTAGACGAGCAGCCCGATCTCGAGGCCCGACGTCGCCGCGACGACCGCGTCGGCGATGTCGGCGCGCGCGAGGTCGAGCACGAGCGTGCGGACCTCGACGCCGCTCGCGTCACGGACCTCCTGTGCGGTGGCCTCGAGCGGACCGGCGTCGCGATCGACCAGGACCAGCGCGAGGCCGCGACCTGCGATCTGCCGCGCGTACTCCGCGCCGAGACCCACGGCCGCCCCTGCCACGAGGGCCCACGGGCCGTAGCGAGTGGGGAATGCGTCGGTGTGCATGCCCACGCCCTTACGGCATGTCCGTGCGGGTTGCGAGGGGTGGGGGGCGACGCCGACGCCCACGTCGTCGACGCGGCCGAGACGCGTCTCATCTGGGCCCGAGGGCTACCGCGTCAGGGCAGCTCGTCGTACCGGAGCGCGATGACCTCGAGCTCCTCGGGGCCGCGCGGCGTCCGCATCGTGACGACGTCGCCGACCGACGCCTTCAGGAGCGCGGTCGCGATGGGTGAGATCCACGACACGCGCCCGCGCGCGGGATCGAGCTCGTCGACGCCGACGATGCTGATGGTCTGCTCCTTGCCGGCCTCGTTGGCGACGGTGACGGTGGCGCCGAAGTAGACCCGCTCGTGGGTCTTGCCCGCGTTGTTCACGACCACCGCGCTGTCGAGGCGCTTGGACAAGAAGCGGATGCGGCTGTCGATCTCACGCAGCTTCCGCTTGCCGTAGATGTAGTCGCCGTTCTCGGAGCGATCGCCGTTGCTGGCCGCCCACGCGACCGTCTCGACGACCTTCGGGCGGTCGACCGTCCAGAGGCGGGTGAATTCTTCTTGCAGGCGTTGCTGACCGCCCGGTGTGATGTAGTTCGTGAACCCGCCGGGAATGCCCGCATCCTCGTCGAGCTCGGGTCCGTCGTCGTCGTTACTCGTCATCGTCGTCGGAGTCGTCGTTCTCCTCCTCGTCGTCGCCGCCCGTGCTGCCATAGCCATAGTCGTCGTCATCGTCATCCGGGTCGTACCCCGTGCGTTCGCTGGTCATTCTGCGACAGTCCTGCCGGATCGACGCGCCGAGGTCGAGGCACGGCCTGGGAGGGTGCGGCCCTCAGCGCACCAGCACGACGTCGACGAACGCCGTGTAGGCTGCGGGGATCGTGCTCGGGGTCCAGGTCCGGCCGCCGTCGCCGCTCGTGAAGCTGAACGGCCGATTGCCCTCGAGGGCCGGCGAGCTCGGGTCCGTGCCGACGAGCACGACCGACGCCGCATCGAGTGCCGCGAACGACGCGAACGGCAGGTGCTCCGGGTCGACGTCGACGGGCAGCAGGCGCTGGCTCTGCCAGCTGTCGCCGCCATCCGTCGTCGTGAAGACCACGATCTGCTGCCCCGCGCGGTCGAAGCCGCAGACCCAGCCGTGCTCGTGATCCACGAAGAGGACGGCGAGCGGTTCGACGTTCGTCGCGGAGTCGAGGCTCACGCGCTCCCACGTGTCGCCACCGTCCCGCGAAACGGCGAGGAGGCTCGGCGCAGCGGTGACCCAGGCGTCGGCGGATTCCCGGAACGAACAGCCCGTGAGGAGGGGGTTGCCGTTGGCACCGATGAGGAATCCGACCGCCGCCGTGACGTCGCTCCAGGTCTCGCCGCTGTCGCGCGTGCGCAGCGTCACGGGTCGCGTCGTCGTGGTCGAGTTGCCGACCGCGATCGCCTGCCCCTGCGGCGTGAGGCACACATGGCGGAGCCAGAGACCATCGCGGGCAGCGCGCATCGGCACCGTGACCGGACGCCACTCCGCGCCGCCATCCGAGGTCACCAGCACGGAGGCTCCGACCTTCGTCGTCGTGGCGTCGCCGGCTCCGACCGCGATCCCGTGATCGCGGTCACGGAACGCCACGTCGTACAGGTCGGGGGCCTTGCCGATGATGTTGGGAGACTGGTCCTCCCACGCCGCGGCGTCCTGCCCGCCGGTTTCGGTGCGGAAGATATGGCGGGTGCCGACGACCCACCCGGTAGACCGGTCCACGAAGTCGACGCCCCAGAGGGTCGTGTTCGTCGCGAGCGCGTCCCGCCATGCCGCGCCGCCGTCCTCCGACCGGCTCGCGAGGATGCCACCGGCCGCGAACCCGAGCACCGCCGCCGCGGTCGGAGTGGGAGCTGGCGTCGCCGATGCGGTCAGGGTGGGGGTAGCGGTGGCGACGACGGCGGGCCGGGAGGAATGTCCGCCATTCCCGCCACACGCGGCGGCCCATGCCAGGATCGGGACCACGAGGGCAGAACGGTAGATCGTCATCGTCATCCCCTCGAGACGCGCGTCGGCATCGCCTCCTTACGGCGACGACGACGCGCGCTCCAGGGTGTGCGCCGGAACGTCTACGAATCCGCGCCGATCACCCGGCGCGATTGCCGACGATCGGCGGCTCGGTCGGCGGGTTCTCCAGCAGGCCGCGATAGACGAAGCCGCCCGCGAGCGCGCCGGCAATGGGCGCCACCCAGAAGAGCCAGAGCTGCTCGACCGCCCAGCCGCCGACGAAGAGGGCGGGCCCGGTGCTGCGCGCCGGGTTCACCGACGTATTGGTCACCGGGATGCTGATCAGATGGATCAGCGTGAGGCCGAGCCCGATCGCGAGACCGGCGAAGCCGACGGGCGCCCGCGAGTGCGTCGTGCCGAGGATGATGATCAGGAACATGAACGTCATGACGAACTCGGTCACCGCCGCGGACAAGAAGGTGTATCCGCCGGGGGAGTGCGCGCCGTAGCCGTTCGACGCGAAGCCGCCGGCGAGCGAGAAATCGGCCTTCCCGCTGGCGATCACATAGAGGACCGCCGCGCCGAGCATCCCGCCGACCACCTGCGCCGCGATGTAGGGACCCAAGCGCGATGCGGGGAATCTGCCGCCGGCCCAGAGCCCGACCGAAACCGCCGGATTGAAGTGCCCGCCGGAGATCGGTCCGAGCGCGTAAGCGCCGGTCAGGACGGTGAGGCCGAAGGCCAAGGACACTCCGAGCAGCCCGATGCCGACGGCCGGGAACGCTGCTGCCAATACCGCGCTGCCGCAACCGCCGAGGACCAACCAGAACGTGCCGAGAAGCTCCGCTGCCAGTCGTGCCGCCATGGCATCACCTCCGTGTGAGCCGACGCATGCGCCGGACGTTGTGCTCCGAGGGGTGGGTCGCTGCGGGGACTACTGGACGGTGGAGGGTGCGTCAACGCACGAGGCCTACCGCGCCGCTATGACGCGGCGTTGACGATGCCCAGCACGGCGGCCACCGCGTGCTCGGGGTGGAGCGCGTCGGTGTTGAGCACCACGTCGTAATGCGTCGGGAGCTCTCCGGCCACGTCGTAGAATTTCTGGAGATACTTCTGACGCCGGCGGTCCGACTCGGCGACGTACGTGGCGTGCTCGGATTCGCTGATCAGCTTGTTCGCGATCCAGAGGCGGCGGACGCGCATGTGCGGCGACGCGGTCACGTGGACGCGTAGGACGTCTGGACGCTTGGTCAACGCCATCGACGCGGCGTGCGCGACGATGACGACACGCCCGCGCTCGGCGATTGCGATCAGCGCATCCTGGATCAGTCGGCGACCCTCCTCGAAGGAGGGCGCGGATGGCGCGGCGCTCGGCGAGTAGTACTCGCGTCGCGCAGCCGGCCGGAGATAGCTCTCGGTTTCCTTCGGTGGCGCCGCGAGCGCGTCCATGAGCCGCGTGAGAAAGCTCTTGTGATGCTCGACGCTCGCCAGTGCGTCCGGATCGAGGCCCGCGCGCGCCGCCGCTTCGGTCACGACCTCATCATCGACGTAGCGAAATCCGAGCGCCTCGGCGACGCCCTTGCCGACGGTCTCTCCGCCAGCCGCCGTTACGTGTGAGAAGCAAACGACATTGTACGTCATGGACGCATCCTCCAGGTTCGAACGATCACCAGAGGCGCGTTAACAAGTCGCGATCGCGCGCTCAAGGGAGTTGGGTCTGTCGGTCCGTTCCGGCGCTGCCTAAAAATGGAATCTTCACGGTGTCGCAATCCATCATGCACCTGCGACCCTGACTGCCGCCATTTGGGCTGCCCACGTGCTCGTGCATTGCTCGTGACCCTATCGCGCAGGTCGCGATCTCGGTTCGGAGAATCACGGCCGCCGACCGGTCGTTTTTTCCGACCGTCTCGTTCGCAGTTCCTCACGGTGAGGCGCGCTCGGGCGCAATGATCGCGATCTTGTGCCTCATCCCGGCTGAATCGTAGAAGGTGCGCGTGGCGCACCCCCGGCCTGCGGGCACCGGCTTCATCGGGCGTTTGCCCGAGCTGGAAGCGCTGCTGGCGGCGGTCACGCACCTCGCGCAGGGGCACGGCTCGGTGGCGCTGATCGGCGGAGAATCCGGGATCGGCAAGACCCGTCTCGCGACGGAGATCGCGGCGCGCGCCGCCGAGCACGGGGTGCGCGTCGTCTGGAGCCGCTGTCACGAGGCCGAAGGCCGGCCGCCGTATTGGGCCTGGGTGCAGGTGGTGCAGAACCTGGTGTTCACGCTCGGCGCGGACACGGTCGGCACCGAGCTCGGGCCCGACGGCGAGCCGCTCGGCAGGCTCGTCCCCGAGCTGCGATCTTCGTACGGCGCCGTGACACCGGCCGTCGCCGCCGAGTCGGAGTCGGCGCGCTTTCTGCTCTTCCAGGCGATGGCGGCATTGCTGCGTCGGGTGTCGGTCGCGGCGCCCCTGCTGCTGATCCTCGACGACCTGCACTGGTCGGATCTGCCGTCGCTGCTCCTGCTCGACTTCCTGGCGCACGATCTCGACGCGATGCCGGTGCTCGTCGTCGGGACGCACCGCGACGTCGAGGTGCGCCGGCGTCCCGAGGTCGAGGCCGTGGTGGCGCGGATCGGCCGCCGCGGACAGACGCTCGCGCTCGCGGGCTTCACGGTGGATGAAGCGGCACGCTTCGTCGAGGTCGCGACCGGACAGGCCGTGCCGGCGACGGTGGTGCAGCGTCTCCACCGCGACACCAACGGCCACCCGTTCTTCCTCGACGAAGTGGTGCGGCACTTCCGCGGTGCCGGGAGTTGGTACGCGCCGGAGGATGCGGGTCTGCCGATCTCGCAGGGCGTGCGCTCGGCGATCCATCAGCGCCTCGCGCCGCTGCCGGCAGCGAGCCGTGAGGTGCTGACCGCGGCGGCGGTCGCGGGCCGCATGTTCGACCTCCCGCTCCTGGAGAGCGGCACCGGAACGGCGCGCGCCGCCCTGCTCGCCGCCCTCGCGCCCGCGCTGGAGGTCGAGGTCGTCGTTGCGCTCACGGGGCGGCCGGGCTGCTATCGCTTCGCGCACGATCTGATCCGTCACGCGATCTACGACGACCTCGCGCCGGCGACGCGGACGGCTTTGCACCGCCGGTTCGGCGAAGGCCTCGAAGCCCGCGATGCGGCGGGCGGTGAGCGCCTCGCGGAGATCGCGCACCACTTCTTCCAAGCGTCACCCGAGGGCGACGCGGCGAAAGCCGTCGACTACGCGGAACGGGCGGGACGGCTGGCGGCGCAGACACTCGCGTACGAGGAAGCGGCCGAGCATTTCGGACGCGCGCTGCACTTGATCGAGCTGCACGGCGGGGCGCCCCTGCGGCGGACCGAGCTCATGCTGGCGCTCGGCGAGGCGAAGAACCGCGCCGGGGACGGCGAGGAAGCGGCCCGGGTGTTTCGGCGCGCCGCGGAGTCGGCCCGTCGCCACCGGGCGCCCGACTTGCTCGCACGCGCCGCGATCGGTCTCAGCGACATCGCCAACGCCTGGCCGGAATACGGACGGTCGGACGAGGAGCTGATCCAGCTGCTCCGCGAAGCGCTGACGGCGCTCGACAGCGAAGCCGGGGGTCTCCGCGCCCGCGTCCTCGCCCGGCTCGCGACCGAGCTCTCCTGGGACGCCCCACGCGAGCAGCTCGATGCGCTCAGCCGCGACGCGGTGGAGAGCGCGCGCCAGAGCGGGGATCGCGGCGCACTCGCCTACGCGCTGCTCGCGCGGATCCAATGTCTGTACGCGCCGGACCACGTCGAGGAGCGCCTGCGACTCGGCGCCGAAGTGCTGGCGCTCTCCGGGGGTCGGGGCGAGACCGCCGTGAGCGCCTATCTCTGGCGCCTCGGCGACGTGCTGCATCTCGGCCGGACGACGGACGTCGACGTCTGTCGCGATGCGCTGATCCACGCCGTGCGCGAGCTGCGCCAACCGGGTGACCTCTGGCTCGAGCCCGCGGTACGAAGCCAGAGAGCCTTGCAGGCGGGGCGCTTCGCCGAAGCCGAGAGCTTGATCGGCCCGATCCTCGCCGAGCCGCGTCCACCTGCGAGCGCCCGCCAAGCGGCCTCGAGCTTGATGTTCCTGGTGCAGCGCGAGCAAGGCCGGCACGAAGGCCTCGCCGTGGGTCTCGAGGCATTCGCGCTGCAGTCGCCCCACGTGCTGCTCTGGCGCGCCGCGCTCGCAATGCTGCACGCCGAGTTGGGCGCGCTGGAAGAGTCGCGTGCCGCGATCGAAACCGTGGCCCGCGACGGCTTCGTCGCGCTTCGTCGCGATCGCACATGGCTCTTCAGCTTGGGGTGCCTCGCCGAGGCCTGCCACCGCTGCGGCGACGCGGCACGGTCCGCGGAGCTGTACGAGATCCTGCTGCCCTACGAGGGTCGGAACGCCATTGCCGGACCGGCCTACTATCTCGGTCCAGTGTCATACTACCTCGGCATCCTCGCGAGTAGCGTCGGCCGCCGCGCGACCGCGGAGCAGCATCTCGCGCGGGCGCTGACGGCGGCGCGCGAGGCGGGCGCGCGCCCGTTCGTCGCGCGCATCCTGTTGGCGACGGCGCGCGTGCGGGCGCCGTCGGATCCGCGGGGAGCGGCGCAGCTCCAGGCCGAGGGCGAGGCCGTGGCGCGTGAGCTCGGCATGGCGGTGCTCGTACCGGCGTCGACCGCCGCGTCCGCGGTCGACGTGGTCCCGCCCGCGAGCGACGGCAACGCGCTCACCGCCACGCTCGCGCGTGAAGGCGCCATCTGGACCACGCGCTACGGCGGCCGCACCGCGCGCATGAAGGGGCTGAAGGGCTTCGCCTACCTCGCCGTGCTGGTCGCCGAGCCCGGCCGTGAGTTTCACGTCCTCGATCTGGTCGCGCGCGAGCATCCGGCCCCCGATCCCGGTGCCGCGCGGCGCGACCGTCTCGCCGACGATCTCGGCGCCGGGCTGAGCGATCTCGGCCCGGTCCTCGACGAGCGGGCCAAGGCCGAGCTGCGGGAGCGCCTCCGCGATCTCCGCGCGACCGCCGACGAGGCGGATGCCGACAACGATCTCGACCGGGCGCGGCGTGCGCGGGACGAGATCGAGCGCATCGCCAACGAGCTCGCCCGCTCACTCGGTCTCGGCGGCCGTGATCGCCAGACCGGCTCGGTCGCCGAACGGGCCCGCGCGAGCGTCACCAAGGCGATCCGGGCGAGCATTCGTGCGATCGCCGAGCAGGACGCCCCCCTCGCGGATCTGCTGGCCCGGACGATTCGCACCGGGGCCTTCTGCGCCTACGAGCCGATCGCCGAGTTTCCGGTCACTTGGGCCGTCGAGCTCGGGTAACGACACCCCGAACCGTTCTCCCGCGCCGCGGTTACGACGTAACCGCCGAATTCCCGCCTGGGAGTCAGCACCCCAGGAGCGGCCACGCCATCACGGCGTCAGGTCGGCCTTCTGGAGAACGGGAGAGAGATCTCATCATGCGTCCATCTTCGACGATTCTCGCTGCGATGTTCCTCTGCGGATACGCCTTGGTCGGCGCCGTCTCTGCGCAAGTGGCCGACGATGCCAAGGCCGCGCACTTCGACGGCCCGGCCGGCACGCCCTGCGACAGTCCGAAAGGGTTGCCGTGCGATCGCACGCCCGCTCATCTGGCGAAGCTCGGCGATCCGACGCGATGGAACCGCATCGGTCGCGCGGCCGACGCGCCGGTGTTTCGCCGCGCCACCCAGAAGGAACGTGAGGCCAACGCCTGGCCGATCGGCACCTATCTGGTCGACGGCCGCGCGGCGCTCGCGGCGACGGACGGGGCGCATCGCTTCTCCCTCGCGGTGCCGCTCAAGGACAATCGTGTGCAACACGTCGAGCTCGTGCGCGGCGAACGCATCGCCGATCTCGAGTTCATCGAGCGGCGCGCTGATGCCGCGGTGCCCGGGCGGGTCAAAACACGGGTGCTCAAACCGGTGCTCTACGAGTACTTCGACGTCGGCTTCGACCCGAGAAACCCGAAGCCGCGGAAGGGCGTCTGGGCGACGGCGGTGGCGGGCGACGACGGCGGCTTCTACGCCTCGGGGCTTGCCGGCGGCTTCGAGTTCGAGGCCGGTGGACCGGGTCGTTGGATGATCGAAGACCTGTCGGGACCGTCCGGCTTCGCGCCCAATCCGGCCGAGCTTCTCGTCGTGAAGATCATGAGTCTCGGGACGCATGGGCGCACGCAATACCAAGGATGCGCCGGCAACCTGCCGTCACCGGGCTGCGCGTGGCTGTGCGCGGAAATCCCTGGCGTGCCGTGTGATCGCAACCCCCACATCCAACCGCTGCCCGACCACCACTGCCTCGACGGCGACACCAACGACCTCGACGACGAGATCGACGGCGGCGACGACGACTGCAAGTCGCAACCGCAGTATGGCGACGATCTGCACCCCGGCTTCCCGCGCCGCCATTGGGAATCGGGCAAGTCGTTCGCGCTCTTCGGTGAGGGCCGCTTCTGCACCCGCTACGCCGATGCGGTCGGCTCGGCCGGCAACTGGATCCAACGGCTGACGGCGCTCGGCTGGAAAGCGGAGAGCCTCATCAACAACGCGATCGGCTTCCAGGGCGTCCTGCCGCGCGAGGGCCAGGTCCGCTATCGCGGTGGCGCCTGCTGGATCTTTCCGTCTCCGGAGGCGGCCGCGGCGTGCAACGCCGACGGCTCGCAGTGCCTCGCCGGCTATCCCTATGCCGACGCCGGCGGCTCCGCGAATCAGTACTACGGTCGCGTGTGGAACGACGTCCATCACGCGATGTTCCACGGGCTGAACGATGCCCTGCACCTGGCGGAGGTCGTGCACTGGGGCGGCACCGAGGTCGCGCTCTCCTGCGACGCGGGTGAAGCCGTCTGCTGCGGCGCGGCCCTCGACCCCTTCGCCTCACCCAGCGGCGTCGGCTCGGGCGTCATCCAATACGAGTACTCGGCGGGAGCTGCCCAATGCAGCATCGCCAATGCCGGGCCGGTGGGCGCGCACGAGCTCGGTCACATGCTTGGTCTCGAGCACAACGACCTCCAGAGCTTCATGCACTCGCCGTCCTACAACGGCTCATTGCTGCCGGCGGCCGACCGCGACGCGCTCGTCGGATGCATGAACGTGGCGGAATGCCCGCGGCCGTCGGGCTTCCGCTTCATTCCATAGGAATCCGAGTCGCCCGCCCACGAGCACCGTGGGCGGGTGACTCACGAAGTCCGCCTCACGCGTCGGGTGGGCCGTCGACGATGCGATCCGTGATCTTGGTGAGGAGCCCGTCGTACTCGCTCCCTGGATCCGCGACGTAGTACTGGACGCGGCCGTCGGGTTGCACGGCGAGTTGGTAGCAGTGCTCGTCGGCCGAGAACGCTCCGTTCAGCACACAGAGGCGTGCCCCGTCGACGCGCCACCGGTCACCGTCGCGGCCGGCGGAGTCCGTCGCCCAGTCGGTGTTGCGGTACACGAAGCGCCCGTCGGGACGGAAGTACGAATACTCGACGTAGCGCCCGGCGCGACCGCCCGGCGCCGTACCGTACTCGAAGACGTGGGTCCGTCCGCTCACCATGCGCGTGAGGGCCTCGCCCACGACGTCCGTGCCGCGTGTGGTCTGCCGCGTCGCCGCCTGCATGCCAGCGACGGCCCGCGCGCGCTCGGCACTGCGCTGGCGCGAGAAGTTCTCCGCGTCGGAGCGGAAGGCTTCGCACCCGAGGGTGGAGGTGATCAGCAGCAGCGCCGCAACGATCTCGCGCAGGGACATGGGTGGTTCTGTAGCGCGCGAGTAGGTGACGACGAAAGCGGCTGCGCTACGCCGCTACTGGGCTCGGCGCTTCCAGACCAGCGACGCCGTCCCCGCGCGATCAATCGTCGCGGTGATGGCGTACCAGCGCGACAACCCGACTCGTCGAAATCCTCGCACGCGCTCGACGCTCTGCTGGTTGCGCTAGTCGACCCGGATCGTCGCTTTCGTGATCTCGAGCTTCTCTTTGGTCTTGCCGCTCTGGGAGCCCGCGCTCTCGAGCGCCTTCAGCGTCTCCGTGCCCTTCACTACCTCGCCGAACACGGTGTGCTTGCCATCGAGATAGTTGGTGGGAACGAAGGTCAGGAAGAACTGGCTGCCGTCGGTGCCGGGACCCGCGTTCGCCATCGACAGCATGCCCGGCTTGTCGTGCTTGGCGCCGTCCTTGAACTCGCCGGCGTATTCGTACCCGGGACCGCCGGTGCCGGTGCCGTTCGGATCGCCGCCCTGCGCCATGAACCCGGGGATCACGCGGTGGAAGATCAGACCGTCATAGAAGCCGAGGGTGGTCAGGTAGATCGTGCTCGTCACGTGCATCGGCGCGCTGTCGGCGAGCAGCCGGACCTCGATCGGGCCTTTGTTGGTCTCGAGAACCCAGAGGTACGTCTTGCCCGCGGTGAAGCTCACCTGCGTCGGCTTCGAGAGGCGGGTCTTCCAACGCGCGTTGGACTTGTCGATTTTCAGGTCCGCGATTTGTTTGTCGATCGCGTCGATCGCCTGATCGGTATTGGCCATGGTCTTCTCCTCTGGGGTGTGGGTGCTGGGCGGCTACGAGCCCGTGAACGGAATCCGCATCCATAGAAGGAGCGGTGTACGAACGCCAGCGACCGCGTGCGTCGGTGCTGTCTCAGTGCGATTCTCGCGTAGCGGACGCATTGGTAGCCGCCGGCGGGCGCGTCGGGGATGGCTCCTACGGTCGCGCAGTCGCTGACACCCAGCGCGTACAACCTGCCGCTGCCTCCATGGCCTGCGCACACGCGAGCTGGCGCTCCCCGGAGCCATCCCCGACCCGCCCGCCGGCGGCATCATCACTCACTCTCATAGAGCCGTTGGTTCGAGCGTGAGTTGGCGCGTCCGATCGTTCTCGTTGCGATGCCTCGCCGGTGGGTGGGGCAGGGTGTGCTCCGGGGAGCCGCGGCTCGCGTGTGCTCAGGCCAGAGAGGCAGCGGCGGGTTGTATGCGCTGGGTGGCGGAAACCCGGCGACCGTAGGAGCACACCCTGACCCACCCACCGGCGACACCTTCCCAACACACACAGGGGCCTCACGAACAGACTGAGATGTTACTCGTCGTCGCGTCGGCCGTGTCGCCACCGCTGCCACCGGCTCGCCTGGGTCGGCTCGAATGCGCGCACGGGGACTTCGGCGATGAAGTTGATGTAGCGCCGTGGGGCTTTCGTGACGTCGCGCGGGCTGACGCCGTGCACGGATTGCGGCGAGTTCACGAACGCCACGTACGTGTTCGGCGCATACGCGATCGTCTTGGCGTGCTCGACATCGCCCGGGAGCACGCGGTGCTTCACGAACCGCGGGGCACGGCGCCATCGGTAGAGGTCGAGGTCGCCACCCGCGGTCGGGTCGTCGGGTGGCCGCAGGTAGAAGAGCGCCGAGAAGATCTTGTCGTACTGGTCGACGTGCGGCGTCTTCACGGAGCTGCGTTTCGTGACGGGCGTGTTCATGACGAACTGGCAGTCGAGGCGGACGTCGGCAGCCGCGTCGGATCCGCGGGGGGCCACTCGCCAATCCTCGAACCGGCGTCCGATGCGGGCTTCGAGGGTCGGGAACGCGGTGCGCAGGGACTCCCCGAACACGCGGACGACGTCGAGCCAGTATTCGGCCGACGTGTAGAGCTCGAAGAAGCGTTGCCACTTTGCCGCGATGTCGGTGCGTCCGAGTGCCTGCGCGGCGTTCATCCGGACGGCATGGTTCGAGGCGAGGGTCGCGGCGTGCTCGGCGAGCAGGTCGAGCGACGGGAACTGCTCGGCCAGCATCGCGTAGTCCGCCGCCGGCAGTGCCGAGGCTCGTATGAGGTGCGCGAAGGGGTCCGTCACGATGTCCGCGGGGCTCGCGGATGCCAACAGGTGGGATGGCGGGGACATGTCAGCGCCGGGGAAGGCAGATCCGCTGCGCCGGGCGGCTTCCGGGAATCTGTCGCGGCATGACGGGGCGTCCCGCGGACGAACAGGTCGGCGCCGTGTCGGTCGCATGACCCGTCTGCAGCAACAGCAGGACACGATGCTGTCGGCGGGTGCCGCGACAGGCGAGGACGGGTTTCGATGTCGGGGGTGTCTTCATCGCGTCGTCCGGGGGCTGCGCGGTGCGAGGTAGCGCACCTGCTTCACCTCGGTCGTCCAACCCAGGGCGGTCGCGAGCGTGAAGGCTTGGGCGTTGTCGCCGGGCTTCTCGCCCGTGAGGACCCACACGAGCGGTGACGGTTGTACGAGCGAGCCTGCGTAGGACTCGGGCACGAAAGAGAGTCGGTGCATGAGAAGCATCCCTCGGGGCGTGCAAGCCCCGTCACCAGCGTGAACGTGGTCGCTGCTCGAACGTCGACGAGCAGTACGAGAACGCGCGACTACGCTGGGATCAGATGCGAAGGATGCTGAAGGAAGCCGCCACCAGGGGGCCGGCTCGCGAGCTCACCGCACGAGGGATCGGTGTCGAAAAGAGTGTGACGTCGAGGGCCCGCGTGACGACGACGGCGGGGCCACAGATCTTCGTGGACTTTCCCGACCCGGCCGTCGAGCACGCTTCGAGGGTCGCCACCGTGACGACGTACTCGTCGTGCAGACCGTCGCCGTCGTTCATCGCGGGATCGCCATGCCGTGCCGTACGATCGGACGGTGCGCGGCGATCCAACACGATGGCCAAGCGTCCATCGTCGAGGTGGAGCGACACCTCGTAGGCGCCGAGCGGCGCCATCCACAACGCCACCGTCCAGGCAACGCTGCTGCCGAGGAGGGACGCGATGACTGCGACCGCGAGGAAATGCTTCGCCCGGTGCACCATGGCCGCAGTACCGTTCGAGGGCGGGGGTGGTCAAGCCGGGCGCCCCGGGTTGGCGCACCGGGTGCACCGGACCGACGAGACGGTCCTCGGCGCGCCGGCGTCCGGATTTCTGACTGGGCGTGCGGTGGACATGACCGCGGTGCGGATGCGGCTTCGCGCGGCGTCTGCACAGGCGCGGGCACGCATGCGCAGACGCCGCGATACCTGACTTCCCGTCGCGCAGGTTTGTCGTGACAACTGACTGTGCGTCCGCGCTGTCGTCGGATGACGCAGGGGCGCATGCGCGCGGCAACGGATTTGCTGATGTCAAAATCCCATGACCCCGACCCCCCCGACCGACCCCGCCGAGCTCGAGCACTTCCTGGCCGAGATCCGACGACTGCGGGCGCAGATCGACGCCAAACAGCAGTTGCTGAACACGATCTGCCACGAGCTCCGCGGGCCACTCCATGTCGCTCGGCTCTGTCTCGACAATGCGCTCTCCGCGCCCGAGCTCACGCCCGAGTGTCGTGAGGAGATCGGCCTTGCGGACATGAGCCTCGGTCGTGCCGCCGGGATGGCGGGCGATCTGCTCGAGGCGACCCGCATCGATCACGGTGGCCTCACGGTCTCCCCCCGCGCGCTCGACGTCGGTGCCCTGGTCGAGGAGACCGTCGCGGCGGCGAGCCGCGTGGCCCGCCGCCGGTCGTGTCGACTCGTCGCGACGATCGCGGACGGCGTGCCGCTGGTGATGGCCGACCCGGAGCGCGTCCGCCAGATCGTGAGCAACCTGATCGACAACGCGCTCAAGTTCAGCCCGCTCGACACCACCGCGCGGGTCACCGTGATTCCGTCGCCGCGGTCGGCGGGCCATGTGGAGATCGCGGTCGTCGACGAAGGGCACGGCGTCGACCTGGCGACCGCCGAACGACTCTTCGAGCGTTTCCACCAGGCGCCCTCGCCGCACAGTCGGAAGGGCATCGGTCTCGGTCTCTATCTCTGCCGCGATCTCGTCCGCCGTCAGGGTGGCGACATCTGGGTCGAGAACGTCGCGGGGGCCGGCGCGCGGTTCGCCTTCACGCTGCCCGTCGCCGCCGCCATCGCCACCGCGGCCTGAGCTCGGTCCGGAGCAGACGACGTCACGAGGCGGCTGTGGGCGCGCCTCGTGACGTGACGCGGGAGTGATGATCGCGCGGGACGCGCGGCTCCCGGCGCCGGCACGGAGCGCCGTGCGCGTCGACGCCAGCGGTCCTCTGCCCGAGGGTGGAGGGCCGCTCTTCGGGATGGTGCTGCGGACACGCGCGAGTGACCTACCGGGCGGGGCTCACGCCTCGTCGGCGTGACCGAAGTGCGCTTGCCGGGCCAGGACGGCGTGGCGCGCGCGGCCGCCGGGCTCGGGGCGGAGCAGCGAGACCAGCACGCCCATCGCGAACGAAAGCGGGATCGTCACGAGCGCGGGGTTCTTGAGCGCGAACCACGCGCTCGGCTGTTTCAAGAGATCGACCTGGACGGTCGGCGAGAGCGCGATCAACAGCAGCGTCACCGCCGTGCCGACGGCCATGCTCGCGACGGCACCGGCGGTGGTGCAGCGCGGCCAGAAGATCGAGAGGACGAGCGCGGGAAAGTTGCTGCTCGCCGCGATCGCGAACGCCAGCGACACCATGAAGGCGACGTTCTGCCCCTTGAACGCGATGCCGAGCGCGACGGCGATGAGCCCGAGCACCACGGTGGCGATGCGCGCCACGACCAGCTGCTCGCGCGCGTCGGCGTGGCCGCCGCGGACGACGTTCACCCAGAGATCGTGTGACAACGCGGCCGCGCCCGAGAGCGTGAGGCCGGCCACCACCGCGAGGATGGTCGCGAAGGCGACGGCGGCGATGAAGCCGAGGAGCGGCTTTCCGCCGAGAAGGGCTGCGAGCAGTGGGGCCGCCATGTTGCCGCCGGCGTCGGCCGCGCGGACGGCGTCGGGCCCGACCAGCACCATGGCGCCGAATCCGAGGATGAACGTCATCAGATAGAAGAACCCGATGAGGCCGGTGGCGTAGAAGACCGAGGTGCGCGCCGCGCGCGCGTCGGGGACGGTGTAGAAGCGCATCAGGATGTGGGGCAGGCCCGCCGTCCCGAACATGAGCGCCATGCCCAGTGAAATCGCGTCGAGCGGCTTCGCGACGAGCCCGCCCGGCACCAGCACGCGATCGCCGTAGCGTTCGGCCGCGGCTGCGAAGAGCTTCGTCGGGTTCATCTCGAAGCGCGCCAGCACCATCAGCGCCAGCGCCGAGGCGCCGCCGAGCAGCAGCACCGCCTTCACGATCTGCACCCAGGTGGTCGCGATCATGCCGCCGAAGAGCACGTACGCGATCATCACGACGCCGACGATCATGATCGCCTGCTCGTACTCGAGTCCGAACATCAGCTTGATGAGGCCACCGGCGCCGACCATCTGCGCGATCAGATAGAAGACGACGGTCGCGAGCGTCGCGATGGCGGCGGCGATGCGGATCGGGGTCTGACGAAAGCGCACCGCCAGCACGTCCGAGAAGGTGTAGCGCCCGAGGTTGCGGAGCGGTTCGGCGATCAGGAACAGCACGACCGGCCAGCCGACGAGCCAGCCGGTGGAGTAGATGAGACCGTCGAAGCCGCTCGTCGAGACCAAGCCCGCGATGCCGAGGAAGGACGCCGCGCTCATGTAGTCGCCGGCGAGGGCAAAGCCATTTTGGCCGGCGGTGATGCTGCGCCCGGCGGCGTAGAACTCCTCCGTCGTCTGCGTGCGGCGCGCCGCCCACCACGTGATGCCGAGCGTGATCGCGATGAAGACGAAGAAGAACCCGATCGCGATGGCGCTCGGCTCGCCGATGCCGGCGGGCGGGGTCGGCGTCATCGCAGCTGCTCGCGGAGTGCCCGCAGCACCGGGTCGTAGTGACGATTCGCCCAGCGCACGTACACCCACGTGAGGATCCAGGCGGCGACGATCACCGCCGCGCCGAGCGCGATCCCGAGGCTCAGGCCGGGCGCGAGCATGTAGCCGAGGGCCGGTCGCGCAAACGCCACCGCGCCGATGAAGCCGAAATAGACGGCGATGACGACGGCCGTGAGCCCGAGGCCGATCCGCGTCCGGGCGCGCGCGAGCGCCACCAGGCGGGTTTCGGCGGCGGCGTTCGCGTCGGCGGTGTCAGGCATCCGGATCGGGCGATGAGTGGGTGGCGATCACGGGCGGCGGGCCGATGCGATTGGCGCTGAATCGCTTGAAACTTCAGGGGTGTCAAATGAGGTGCCACGGGCGGACGTGGCGCGGGATGTCCCCGCGGCGAACGCAGTCACCGGGAGCATCGAAGCGTGCGTGAACGGCGCGCGGCGCAGGATTCCGCTGCGCCGTGGAAACACCCGTCACGCCGCGTTACGCAAGCTTGGTCGCCTGTGGTCGTGGTGCAGATGGCCGCAGTACTGCGCGCCGCCTGCCGGGTAAGGCAGATTCCATTGCACGGCTGCGCCTTCGCGGTTCCGCGCGCAGATCGCCGGCAGATTTTTGACTTTTCAGTTGACCCAACAAGTGTCACGCCCATAGAACTCCGGGCGCAACGGGAGCGACCGCAACGGTAGCTCCCCCGTCGTCCCCAACCCATTTCGCGTCGAAGTTGTTTCAGGAGACTCCCAATGCCGACGTTCCCCCCTCATTGCGAAGCACGCAGTCGTGGCCTGCTCCGGAGCTCCGCACGTTGCGGACTCCTGGTCGTCGCAGCGATCCTCACGCTGCTCGTGCGCCCCGCCTTCGTTGCCGCCCAAGCCACGTGTTCGTCGACGGCGGCGATCAGCTGCGGTGAGATCAAGTCCGGCGGCATCGGTGCCCTCAGCGAGACCGATTGCTATACCTTCACGGGCGAAGCGGGCGAGGTGGTCCAGCTCCTGTCGAAGGCCGTCGGGTCGACCATCCAGGCCTGCGCCCAGCTCCGCGACTCCGCCGGCAACATCGTGAACGTCGGCAGCTGCAACGCGGCCACGACGATCACGCTCCCGGCGAGCGATACGTACACGATCCGGCTCTACGACCAGAGCAACAATCAAACCGGGAATTACAACGTGCAGATGCAGGTGCTGTCGGCAACTGCGTCGAGCTGCCCGGTGTTGACGTTGCCCTGTGGGGCGCAATCCGGCGGTCGCGTACTGAGCTCGATCGTCCAGAGCGATACGTACCGTTTCGTCACGTCCGCAGCCAACGAAGTGGTGAGCATCACCACCAGCGACGTCGCCACCGGGTTTGACGCGTGCTGGCAACTCTATGCTGCCGACGGCACTGCCATCGGCGCCCAGAAGTGCGGGCAGGCCGTTCGAACACTTCCGCTCGCCGGCGCGTACACCATCCGTGCGTTCGAGCTGAGCAACGACGCCACCGGAGGCTACCGGATGGACGTCACGACGGTCTCGGCGACGGCAACGAGTTGTCCCGACGCGACGCTCACTCTGTGCCAGAAGCAATCCTCGAGCATTGCCACGCTCGGCGACAACGACACCTATTGGTTCACGACCACGGCAACCGGCCAGGTGATCGACATCGCGACGACGACGACGTCGGGCACGATGACGACGTGCTGGGAGATGTTCAACGCCGACGGCAGCTCTACGGGGAGCTTGATCGTGTGCGGAGCCGACCAGCGTGTCATCGCCACGCCGGGCACGTATGTGCTTCGCGTCTTCGACCAGACCTACACGGGCGTCGGTACCTACGACCTCCTCGTCGGGCCGCCTGGGTGTACGACGCCGACGCCGACGGCGACCCCGACCCCGACGGTCACCCCGACCCCGACCCCCACTGCGACCGTGACGGCGACACCCACCCCGACGCCGACCGTGACCGCAACGCCCACTGCGACGGTGACCGCAACGCCGACGCCGACCGCGACGGTGACGGCGACGCCGACCGAAACCGCCACGCCGACGCCGACGCCGACCGTGACAGCCACGGCCACGCCGACCGAGACGGCCACCGCGACGCCCACGGCAACCGAAACCGCGACGCCCACGGCGACCGAAACGGCCACGCCCACGGCGACCGAAACGGCCACGCCGACGCCGACCGAAACCGCAACCGCCACCGAAACGCCGACGCCGACCACCACGGCGACGCCGGTCGTCGTCGGTGATCACTTCCGCATCTACGTCGCCGTTGGTCCGGATGCCCCGAGCGTCAACCTCGTCGATCAGTTCGGTGCGTACGCCGTCGACCCGAGCGCCGCGACCGCCTTCGGCGTGCCGGTCGACAAGAGCTGTCCCACATGCGGGTTCGGCACGATCAGCAATCCCGAGCAGCACCTCACCTTCTACCCGTTCTCGGCGCCGTTCGGGCCGACCACGATCGACGTCGACAATCAGTTCGGAGCGCAGACGCTCACGATCGGCGACGCGCTATTCCTCGCGGTGCCGAGCGAGCAGGCGGCGCAACCGAATCCGCTGCCGACGCCGGGCCTCACGTTCACGATCGACCACTACGCCTGCTACGCGGCGTCGGGCGACCCCATCGCGCTCACGGTGACGCTCGTCGACCAGTTCGGCGGAACGTCGGCCGTCGTGGGAAGCCCGTCGTTCTTCTGCAACCCAGTCGACAAGAACGGCGAGGGCATCCTGAATCCGGACGCGCATCTCACGTGCTACGACATCGTCGACACCGCCACGGGTCAGGATTCGACGATCCGCAATCAATTCGGCGAGGGTGCGATCACCATCTCCAATGCGACGACGCTGTGCGTGCCGTCCTTGAAGACCCACGTCGAGCCGACCCCCACACCGGCAGCGACGGAAACCGCGACACCCGAGCCGACGGAGACCGCAACGCCGGAGCCGACGGAGACCGCCACGCCCGGCGCGACGGAGACCGCTACGCCCGACGCGACCGAGACCGCCACGCCTGGCGCGACGGAAACCGCCACGCCCGCCGCGACCGAGACTGCTACGCCCGCCGCGACGGAGACCGCCACGCCCGAGCCGACCGAGACCGCGACGCCGGAGGCGACGGAGATCCCGACGCTCACGCCGACGCCCGCCCCGACGCCCAGCTTGTGTGGCAACGGTGTCGTCGATGCCGGCGAAACCTGTGATCCCGCCGCAGTCGATTCTTGTACGGGCGGCGACGCCTGTGCGTCCGACTGTAGCGCCTGCGAGTGCGGGGCCACGTTCACCGTCAGCAACACGGCGACCGTGCCGGGTGGCGATACCTGCTTCCTCGTCGATCTCACGAACGCCGCGGCCGTCCGCGGGGTGCAGGCGACCCTGATCGATATCCCGGCGGAGCTCACGCTCACGAGCGTCGAGTGTACCGAACGCACGCCGGGCTTCGCGTGTCAGGCCAACGAAGTGGTGAACGGGCTACAACTCCTCGTCGTCGACCTCGGCGGGGGGTGTCTCGCCGCGGGGACCGGACCCATCGCACGGGTGTGCGTCAGCGACAGCGCCCCGATGTGCACGGCCCCATCGACCATCGCGCTCGACCCGCAATCGGTGTTGGTCGCCAGTTGCGAAAACACGCCCGTCAGCACCTGCAACCAGGCGGGCACGGTCGTGTGCGGTGGGGAGCTCGGCGACTGCCAGGCGGACGGAGACTACGACCTGTTCGACATCCTCACTACGATCGACGCCGCTCTCGGTCGGATCACACTCACGTCGACGCAATCCGTGCTCTGCGACAATACGTGCGACGGCGCCGTCGACATCTTCGACATCGTCGGGCAGATCGACGCGCTTCTCCAGGGCATCCCGGCGCCCATCACGTGCCCTGGGAACACCGTCACGCAGACCGTGAATACGGTGACGCAGACCGCCCAGGCGGCGGCGACGCAACGCTCGGCAGTGTCGTCACGCCGTGCAGAGCCGGTGGCGACTCGTGTCGAAACGCGCGCACGGGGACGGTTGGTTCTTCTGGACAACCCGACGACGGCGGTTCGGGCTCTCGAGCTCACCTTCGTCCCCGAGGGCGGCCCGTTCGACGTCCGGGACGTACGACCGGCGCGGCGGAACAGTGGCTTCGAGGTGGCGTTCCATCAGACCGATCCCTTCTCCGCAGTGAAGGTGGTCGTCGTCTCGCTCGACGGTAGCCCGATCACGCCGGGCCGCGGCCCCGTCGTGCGGCTCCGACCCGAGCGTGGAACGAAACGCGGACACTTGCGGCTCACCGACGTCAAAGTGGTCGATCGATAGCCATGGCCGCGACGCTGAGGACATCCATGCGGGCCGCGCTCTGCGCCTTGGCGCTCTCGCTCTGCGTTGCTCCCGCGGCTCGAGCCAGTGTCACGCTCGAGATTCCGGAGGATCTTTGTGGCGACTCACTCGGTGAGGTCGCGGTCCCGCTTCACCTCGACAGCGACGAGCCGGTCCGGGCGATCTTCGCGAAGATCGTCAGTCCCTCGGGGGGCGTTGAGCTCGTCGCGGGTTCCACGTCGTGTACGGGACGGGCGCAAGGATTCTCGTGCCAGGCCAATACCGTCGCGGGGAGCGGGCACGTCAATCTCGTCGTCCTGAGCTTGGGCGGTCAGGTGATTCCGGCGGGCGACGGACCCATCATGACGCTGCGCGTACGGCTCGCGAACGGCTCGTGCGATTCGTCTCCCGACAGTGTGCTCAGCCTGCACGATGCCGTGGTCGCGAACCCTGCGAATCAGCCGATCGTCGCTCAGATCGTGGAGGGTCTGGCGGCATGCGAGTGCCGGCTCGGTGTCAGCGACGCCAAGCAGGTGGCCAAATGCCAGCCGGCGGTCGCGACCAGCACTCAATCGCTCGTCAAGACGCGTCTGCAAGTTCTCTCTACCTGTGGCGCAGCGCTCCTCAATTGCGCGCAGCGGATGCCGGGCGATGCCGAGTGCGAGGCCAAGGCCAAGGCGAAATGCTTGAAAGAGATCGGCAAGCTGCCCGCGACGACCGAGAAGCTCGTGACGGCCGTCGAGAAGGGCTGCGCCGCCGTAGCGCAGACGACACTGCTCTCGGCGCGGGGACTCGACTTCAAGCAGAACGCCGACCAATGCAACGGAGACTTCGGGGGATCGGTCGCCAGCATCGAGGACATTGCCCGCTGTCTCGCGGCACAGCACGCCTGTCGTGCCGAGGAGCTCGTGACGAGCATGATGCCGCGGGTTCGCGAGCTCGCCGAGCAGGCTCAGATCCCGCTCGGTCCGGACAACTGCCTGGGCGCCTTCTCGAAAGCTCGGATCGCGTCCGGTGGCCCGGCCGTCGAGGGGAAGCCTCTCGTCGCGTGTCAGAAGGCCATCGTGAAGGCGGGAAGGCGTTACGTGTCCACGGCGCTCAAGGGCCTCGACGGTTGCGTCGGAAAAGTCCTCCGCTGCCTCCAGCTCAAGCCGGGCGACGCCCGCTGCGTAGCGAAGGCGGAGAAGCAGTGCGCGAAGCAGATCGACCAGGTTCTGCCGGCGCTCGCGGTGAAGCTGAAGAACGGCATCGGCAAGGGATGCGCGACACCCTTCGCGACGTTGGCAGGCGAGCAGGGGTTGGGGCTCGGAAACCTCGCAGCGATCTGCCAGGCAGTGGACGTCGACGAACTCGGCAGTGTGGCCGACTATCAGACGTGCCTGGCTCGGCAGCACGAATGTCTCGTCCGCGATCTCCTGCAGTTCGGGACGCCGCGCGCGGCCGAGGTGATGCGGCTCGTGGGTGATACGCTGCCCAGCTTCTGTCCTTGACCGTTCCCAGCACGGCGTCCTGACGTTCGACATCGATGCCGACCACCAGGTGGAGCGCGACGAGTCGTCTTGCACTCGCCGGCGCGCGGGTGACAAGACTGCCGCATGGGAATGGTACACGCCGACCTCGAGCTGGTCGGCCGCACTGGGCGTCGGATCACCACCCGCTTTCTCGTCGATAGCGGCGCCATCTACTCCGTGCTGCCCGAGCCGGTCTGGCTCACCATCGGCCTGACGCCGAGCCGCGATCTGGAATTCGTGCTCGCCGATGGCACGGCGATCCTCCGGCAGATTTCGGATTGTCGCTTCATCTATCAGGGTATCGAAGCTCCGAGCCCCGTCGTCCTCGGTGAAGGCGCCGACGTCGCGCTGCTCGGCAGCGTAACCCTGGAGACCCTCGGCTTGGTGCTGAATCCTCTCCGCCGCACGTTGTCGCCCATGCGGATGCGGCTTGCGGCGTGCGCGCTCGCGTCGTAGCGAATCGACGCCTCGTCGCAGGTCGCCGATCTCGTGCGGCTCGACGCCGCACGCTGGTTGCGGTTGGTGACCCGCCCAAAGGAGACTCACCCCATGGCGCGCCTCGTAGAGAGGTATCCGTCGCTTGCCACGCGTGCGCTCCCCGGCAGCGCGGAAACTCGTTGCGGACGAGTATGAGAGCCTGCCGCGTGGTCAGCGCATCGGCACCGTCATCACCGAGAGGCCGGTGGCGCCGCTGATGAGCGTGCACTCTCCCCGCAGGTTCTTCGTGCTCCCTTTCACCTTTGCGATGCCGCCGCCGTAGACGCCGAGCGTCGTGCTGAAGCGGCACGTATTGTCGGGTTCGAGGGGTGCCGTGGTGCAGCTATCGGAACCGGGAATCGCAGGCTGAGTTCCGAGGGGACTTATCGTGTAGAAAGGAATGCCCACGGAGCGGATCGTCACCGGCTTCGTTCCCGCATTGTGGATCGCGCACAGGGAGGTGACGGTGACGCTCCCACTATGAAGGAGCGAGCCGGTGCCGAACGTCGTGTCGGCGGCGAGGGCGCCCCCGCCGGTCGAGAGAACCAGAGCGAACGCGAGGAAGAGTTTTTTCATTTTGGAACCTCCTTTGGAGTGTCTTGCGACCGTTGCACATCGAGCCGGTACAGTACATGCAGCGGATGCTCGGCGGGCATTACCGAGTGATCGAAGTCCTCGGCGGCATCGCGCGCAGCCGAGCTTCTCGATCACCAGCCGCGAGCGCAGGTTCGCTGGATCGGTCGCGTAGGCCACGGCCGAAGATCGCATGTACTAGCGCCTGAAGGTGACATGGCGTGACGCCCGAAGGCGTGTAGCCCGTCGAAGATCACCGCTAGCGTCGCGCCGGCACCGCGCGACATGGTGATCGCGAGCTCGACGGCCACCAACCCGAACAGCGTGGTGAACTTGATGATCGGGTTCATGGCGACCGACGAGGTGTCCGTGAAGGGTTGCCGACGGTGTCGCCGACGATCGCAGCCTCGTGCGGGGTGCCCTTTCCTTGAGCTCGACTTCGACGAGCTTCTTGGCGTTGTCCCAGGCGCCGACGGCGTTGGCCATGAAGATGGCCTGGTAGCGACCGAAGATCGCGATCGAGATCGCCCGCCCGATGTGTCGCGTTCAGTTCCCGCCGAGACTACTGAATGGAAAACGGCGCGACGAGTCCGTTCAGATCGATCGACGGCATCGGTCCCGCCGGAACCGAGGTAGGAGCGAACACCTGGCAGCAGCCATCCGGGGCGACGAAGGTGGTGTTGCCGAAGCCATAGTATCCGTCACTGTTTAGTCATCAGCAGCGTGACCCGCGTTCCACCGTCGTCGTAGATCGCGCCGGTGGTGCCGTTGACCCTGCTGCGGTGACTCCGGCTTCCCTAGCTGTACATGCCAGGAAAGTTGCTCGTCTTCGGCGTGAATCCAGGAAATACCTGAGCCATCGCGCTCAGGCTCATCCCGAGATGCGCGCTCAACGCCTCCGCGAATACGTCACGGAAGTCGGTCGTCACCTGCAGATCCTCGCCGATGAAGAGGTCCGCGGGCGTGAGGCCCGGCCACGTGTCGTTCTTGAGGAGCAATCGCCCGCCGGCCACGCCGCCGCCGACGGCGAACATGACGCCGCCGTGGCCGTGGTCCGTGCCGGCGCCGCCGTTCTGCGCTACCCGGCGGCCGAACTCCGTCATGCAGAGGGTGAGCGTGGCGTCGAGGTAGCTCGTGCTGCCGCCGCCGTTGTAGAGGTCGTCGCGGAACGCTTTGAGCGACCGATCGAGCTCGTAGGCCTTGCCGTCGCCGTCCTCGCCGCCGACCTGCCCGAGCTGAGTGTTCAAGTTGGTGTGGTGATCCCATCCGCCGAGATCGACGGCGACGACCTTGACCCCGACCTCGGCTTTGATGATCGCCGCCACGTCTTTGAGCGCTTTGCCGAGCTTGTTGTTCGGGTAGGTGACGCTGGTAGCCGTGTTGACGGATTGTACGACGTCGATCGCCGAGAAGGCCGCATCGACGCCGACGCCGAGGGCGTCGCTCGAGCCCGCATAGTGGCTCTCGAGCGCGGCGCGCCGGGCGGCGGCGAAGTCGCCCTGGATCAGGAACGTGTTGATCGCCGAGAACGCGACGTTCGGCGCGTTGCCGCGCATCGCGAGCTGGGGAGCGTCGGAGATCGACAGGCCAGCGATCGGCTCGCCGGTGCCGATCGTCGCGAGGTAGCGATTCAGCCACCCGTCCGTGATCGACTTGTTGCCCGGCGCCGCCCGCTCCATGAAGTCCTGGGCGTCGAAGTGCGATCGGCTGGGATCCGTGCTCCCCGCCAGATGGATCGCGAGCAGCTCGCCGGTGTCGTACATTTGCTTCATCCCGGTGCAGAGCGGGAAGAAACCGAACCCGTGGTTGTCGCCGCTGCCGAGCTGAATCTCGGTCCCGGCCGCGACGGCGATGTCGGGCCGGACCGCGTAGTAGGTCGGGTCGAACGCCGGTACCACGAGGTTCAGGGGGTCGGCGCCGCCGCGGAGGAAAATGGCGACCAACACCTTCTCCCCTGCCGCGTGCGCGCGCCGCACGCCCGCGGGCAGGAAGAACGCCGTCGCCAGGACACCGCCGCTCTTGATGATCTGTCGTCGTGTGAGGTTCATGGGTCGTCCTCTCAGTAGGTGAGGAAATCTCGGCTCGCGAGCAGGAACGCGCCCGCCTGTTGGACTTTCTGGGCGTCGGTCGCGGCGATCGCATCGAGATACGCGATGGCCGCCGTCCGCGTCGTCGCCGCGACGCCGTCCACCGGGAACAGCACGGCGATGGCGTCGTCGACGATGTCGGCGGTCGGTTGTGCGCCGGACACGCCCCAGCTCGCCGCGTGGTCGACCGCGGCGGTCTCGAGCAGATTGAAGCGCTGGACGAGGCCGCCGGGACTCGCCCACACGATCGACAGGTCGGGATACCCGGTCGGCGGATCGGCGTTCCGGATGCGTTCGCCGAGGTCGGCGAGCAAGTTGCGCAGGTCGCGGTAATCGGTCACGGCCGGATCGGGATCGGCACCGACCGTGCGGAGGAGGCTCGGAATCAGCACGACCGGCTTCTTCACGCGGCTCTTCCGATACTCAGGAAAGAGCTGAAACTCGCGCGATTTGAGGATCACCTCCATGACTGTCCGGAGCTGATCGGCATCGTTCTGGTGCGCGACGAACGCCGTCGCGCACGCATCGACCAGAAGGAACGGCGGATCGTCGTGCACGAATCGCCGCACGAGCTTCCCGCAGACGAACGGCGCCACGTCCGGGTGGCGGGCGGCCAGGGTAATCGCCTGGAGGCCCTCCTGCTCGCCGTTCGGCGAGCTGGCGCTGATCACTTGTCCGAGCACCAGCTTCGACCCGAGGTAGTCGTGACGGCTGTCCTGGTAGCGGAACCCCGGGTAGTCGGGATCGAAGTTGTTCTCGTTGTTCCACTCCTCGCGCCACCCCGTGAGAGCGCGCGCGACCTCCTTGACGTCGGTCTCGGTGTACCCACCGGTCACACCCAACGTGTGGAGCTCGAGCAGCTCGCGGGGGAAGTTCTCGTTGTAGCCCGTGCCGGGTGGAACCCCGACTTGGTTCTGTCGTTGGTCGAGGTAGTCGAGCATCGCCGGACCGCGCGCCATGCGCAGCACGCTCTCCTCGAAGTTGTCGACGACCCAGGGACGGATGGAATCGCGGAGGTAGGCGGGGGTGTTCCACTTCTGTTGGCCGGCGCTGCCGGTGACGTTGAAGTGGTTGAACCAGAAATCGACGAGCACCGCTTCGAGCTGTCGGCGGGTGGCGACGGAGCGGTAGATCTCCGACTCCTCCATCTCCTTCCAGACGTCGTTCTTGACGCTCCCTTCGAGTCCCGGGCACGTGCCGGCCACGTTGTTCGGGTAGCAGTCGCGGACCTCGACGACGCTGAGCGCCAAGCTCGGGTAGGTGTTCGCGAGCACGGTTTCGACGGCGCTGTCGTCGATCGTGCTCGGCGCGAGCTGCTCGTCGATGTAGCCGTTCAGACCGAGCGTCTGGATGCGGCCGAACGTCCACGCGTCGGGCCCGAACCCGACCCGGTCGAGCACGTGGCGACGCTCTGCCGCGCCGACGCAGCTCTCGTCGTGGAGACCGTTGTCGGTCAGGTCGCATCCAAGCGCCGTCGCGTACGTGCCCGCGACGCTCTGGTAGTAGTCGCCGCGTGCGACGCTGGCGACACACTCGACCAGCGTGCCGATCGCGGCGCTCGCACAGGCGCCGGGAAAGAGCGTGGGGAGCGGCGTGGTCGCGGCGGTGCAGCGCGACAGCGCCTTGCTCGTGAGCCGAACGATGTCTTTCTGGATCTTGCCTTGCAGATCGTCCAGCGACTGCGCGAGCACCTCGCCGAGCAGATTGCCGGCGGTATGGGCGGGAAGATTCGAGGCGGCGCCGGCCCGGCGGCTCTTGCCCTTCAGGCCGTTCTGGACGCTCGTTCGGGCGACGCGCCACATCGTATCTAGGATGCGATTGGCGCCGCGCAGTACCTCCTGCTGGCATTTCGCGCCGTTCGCGTCGACGTCGGCGTCGACCAGCGCGGCGTCGAGGTTGGCGCCGAAGACGGACGCGACGATGGTGCGCGGTGCCGCGCTCGCCGCCACGTTGATGGCGGCCGCGCCCGCGAACGCGAAATCGGGCGCACCCTCCGCCTGGCAGTGCTGGGCCTCGCGATCGGCGGTGCGTTGCTGCTTCTGCGCGACCTTCCCACCGACGTCATTGGTCAGGCACGCCTGCGCGGTGAGCGTGTCCCCGGGGTCGCCGAGCTTGTCGACCTTGCCGTACCCCGCGTTGCGCAGGCACGTCCAAGTCGTTTTGCCTTGCTGTTTGACGACGTCGGCCGCCGCTTTGGTGAGCTGGTTCAGGCACGTCTGTTGATCTTTCGATTGCACCGCGGCCGACACCGGAGCGGCGAGCGTCGTCAGCGCCGCCATGATCGTGACCGCGAGCGCGACGCCGTTCAGGCGTGCGCCGGGCGTTTCGTCTGCGAGAGTGTTCGGGCTCATCGTCTGCGTACCTCCGGATGTTCGGAAAAACCGTTACCGCGCTTTGAACGACGTCGAGTCTTGCGTCTGGATTTCGTCGAGGTCGACGGACAGGCAGGCACCGTCGCTACTGCGGAGCTGCACGCTGACCGCGCTCGTCGCCGCGAGCGCAGCCGGGATGCCGCTCGGCAGCGACGCGCCCTTGGCGGTGACGACCACCTGCGAGCGTCCGGCGGCGCCGCCGCGGTAGACGAGGCTCAGCACGCCGTCGGCCGCGAGCGAACGATCGCGATAGCGATACCCTTTGCCCGGTCCGCGCGGGTCGTTCGGGGCGTGCCCGATCGGTCGCCAGCAGGGCTTGCCGAGACAGAGATCGCCGGCGCGCGTGACCTGCAGCTCGACGGCGAGCGTGCTCGTGTCGTCGTAGACACAGAGCGCGTACGCGGTTCCGGATCCACCCTGCATCGCATCGAGCGGATTGCCGAGATCGGTCTGCGTGAGCGCCGGGCCCTGGAGCATCCGGACGACGAGGCGTTCGCGTCCGGGTGTCCCGTCCTTGGCGAGGAGCGAGCCCTTCGCGAAACCGGTCGTGCACCCGAGATCGGCGGTCGCGGGACAGCTCTCGGCCGGCGCCGGCGTCGGTGTCGGTGTGCTGCCGCCGGGCGTCGCGGTGGGCGTCGGGACGTTCGCGCCGACGATGACGTCCAGGGTGGCGCGGGCGGCCCCGTCTCCCGCCGTGCTCCCGTTGCCGTCGACCGCGTTTCCCCACGCCACGAGCGTCGCGATCGCGTCGGCCGCGGGTGCGGTCCAGAGGAAGCTGAACTCGGTCATGCCGCCCGCAGCGGGCTTCGGACTCGTGTGCGTGACCTCGAGCCGCCCGCCGGTTCCCGTGATGGTCGTGGTCCCGCTCGCGAACGCGCCCCCGGTCGCGAGCGTCCCGAGCTCGGACGAGGCGTTCAGGCCCGCGTTGTCCTGGAGACCGATCTCGAGGACCGTGAGCTTGAACGCGTGCGTCGAGAGCGGTGCGACGATCGGCAGCCCGCCGTCGCAATCGAGGCACTCCAGCGTCGTCGCCGGCGCCGACCCTCCGCCATGACAGAAATTGCACCCGAGTGCGGGCACCGGGAAGCTGGTCGTCGCGATCCCGCCCGAGAACGCACGGGCAGCGGAGGTCCAAGCTAGCGCGATCAGCAGCGCGCACAGAATCTTGATCGGTCGTCTCATCGGCACAGGCGGGGGTGCCACCAACGTCCCACGGCGCACGATCCTGGGCAACTAATTTGTGCCGACGCGAAAGATTTTGACAGGGGCATCGCTCCAGTCGAGCATTGCCAGCCCCGCAGGCGAGGGCGGCAGGATGAAAGTCGCGCTGCCAGCGCTGCGCCGGGCGCAGCCAGCTACGTCAACGTGAGCGGCAATATTTCCGACCGGGATTGGCGCCGAGTCGGGGTGGCGGGGTCCAACGCCGGTCGGCGGTCAGTGTGGACAGCGCATAGTCGGCGAGTATCCCCGCGAAGACATCGCTCGCGATCAGCACGCCGTTCGCGTCGAAGAGGTCGATGTTCACGCCGACCACGCGGACGGGTGACGTGGCGGTACCGGCCCGCCAGGCCGTGCCCGCGGTGAGACCGGCCGCCCGCGCCTTGAAGGTCACCGTGTTCACGATCGGCTGGGGCGCGCCCACGTCCTTCAATAGTAGTGGCGACGATGGCACGGTCGCCGAAGGTGAAATTCCCAAGCCGCTTCGTGGCAGTCGGTTTGGTGAAGGCGACCTTGATGGTCTTGGGGCCGGCGGCGCCGGCAACGGAGACAGTCCCCAAGAGTACGAAGACGACAGCGATCCGGGCGAGGGTCATGAGGGTCCCCTTAACGGATGGGTGTGATGAACGAAAAGAAAAGGTGGAGGCGCTCGCTACCAATTCGAGTCGTCGCACGTCGAGCGCTACCGCACTTTTCCCTGGACGTCCCAGGTGAGTGTGGTAGCGGCGTCGCTTCCACCTCTGGCCCTGCCAGCGAACCTGGAGGTTCATGCCCCATGCCTCGCACACTCGGAATTCTTCTCGCCGGATTGCTGCTCGCTTGCTCGAGCAGCGCCGCACTCGCCGACGACGTCAGCGCGGTCGTCACGCCCGTCGGCTTGCAGATCACTACGCAGTCGGCCGACACCAATCTCCAGTTCTACGGCCGGCTGTTCGTAAAGGCCGCCGACGGGACGCTCGGCGAGTACCGTTGGGGCGGAGTGTCCTGCGGGACGCGGGTGCTTACCGAGCCCCAGGTCGCCGCTCTCCAGGCGGCGCTCAACAACAACAAGATGCGGTTGCAGCTGCTGACACAAATCGGTCAAGGGAACGCGGTGTGCGTCGTCGGGTTTACGATGATGGCGAAGTCTGCGGTGAAGCTCGTCGTCCCATGAGCGGGCGCTGCGCCGGGCCGCGAGCGCCCGTTCATGAACCTGGCCGTGACAACTAGGTCGCCCGCGACGGAGCGAGAGCGGACCTAGGGCAGGGCGACCTCGCATCCCGCGTCCGAGATCGCGACGCCGCCCGGCGTGGACGCGGAGACCACCGTGCAGACGAACGCGCTCGCGGCCGGGATCGAGCCGACGCAATCGAAGGCGATGGCGGCGAAGGCGCCCGCGGGCTGCTCGCTGAAGCCGACCAGGCTGGTCGTGAGGGTGCCGGTGTTGTCGTCGTCGTTGACGGTCGTGAGGCCGCCGCTCGCGGTGAACTCCACCCGCTCGACGACGCTCGCGGCGGTGCCGGAGCCGGGCAGGTTGAGGTCGCTCGGCGGATATTGGAGGTCGATGCGCGCGGCGCCGTAGGCGACGTCGATGGCGACCGTGACCACGACGCGATCGCCGGCGTTGCAGCTGCCGCCGCCAGGCGTCGGGGTTGGCGTGGGCGCGCCGTCGTCCGTCGGGGTCGGTGCCCCGGGATCGAAGGTCGGGGTCGCGACCGGCGTCGGCGTCGCCACCGGCCCGCCCTGGCCGCTGCAGCCCGAGGTGTCGAGCGTGCAATCGTCGGCGCAGGCGATCGTCCCGGCGGCGAAGCCCTCGCTTTGGCAGGAGGACGAGGGGAGCGGGAGAATATCGCATTCCTCGGCGGCGGGATTGGTGAAGCCGTCCCCGCACACGTTCAGCTGGCAGGTTGCGAGGCAGGAGTCGCCGTCCAGCTGGTTCCCGTCGTCGCAGGCCTCGCTGCCGCTCACCTCGCCGTCGCCGCAGCCGGCAAAACCGTTGTTGTTGCCGCCGCCGTCGCCGTCACCGTCGTTGCCGCAGCCGGGGAACGTGACGGCGGCGAGGGCGAGGCAGAGGGCCGCTACCAGAGGGATTCGCGTGGACATGGAGGACTCGTTTCTCGTCGCGATGGTGAGGGAAACCGGGCATCGACGCCGCGACGGCGCCGATGCCCGGGGGGTGCGAGGCTACGGTGCTAGGGGACTACTGGACGCTCACCGCGCAGGCCGCATCGGGGATCCCGACGCCGCCCGGCGTCGAGGCCGACACGACGGTGCAGGAGAAGTCGCCCGCGCTCGCCGCGCCCGACACGCAATCGAACGTGACGGTCACGAAGAGGCCGGACGGTTGCTCCGAGAAGCTCACGAGGCTCGTCGTGAGCGTGCTCGTGTTGTCGTCGTCGTTCACGGTCGTGAGCCCGCCGCTCGAGGCGAACTCGACGCGGCCGGTGACGTCGGGCGCCGTGCCGGAGCCGGGAATGTTGACGAGGGCCGGCGCGTAGGCGAGGTCGATGCGGGCCGCGCCGTAGGACTGGTCGATCGAGACCTCGACGACGACCGACTCAGCGGCGCATTCGCCGCCGCCGGTCGGCTGCGGCGTCGGCGTCTCCGCCGTGTCCGGGGTCGCGGTGGGGTTCGCCACGGTCGTGGCGGTGGCACCCGTCACGGGCGTGGACGTCGGGACCGGCGTCGCGCCACCGCCGGCCGTGGCCGTGGCCGTGGGGACGTCGATGTCGAATTCGTTGTCGTTGTCGCCGCAGCCGGCGAGCGGCAGCAGTACGACCCCGGCGAGCGCGACGATCAGCAAGCGAGAGCGGGTGGACTTCATGATGGTTCCTCCTGTGTTTGGTTGGGTACGGGTCAGTAGGTGTAGGAGACGCCGAAGGAGACGGTGACCCCGGTTTTGTAGTCTTCGGCGAGGGTGTCTCCGACTGTGGTCGGGTAGTTGTCGTTCAGGATGTTCTCGATGCCGAGCTTCAGGTTCAGAGGGACGCCCCACGGCTCGACCTTCGAGAGCAGGACGACGTCGAGCTGGTCGCGCCGCTGCTGCTCGAAATCGGGGAGGCCGGTGCGATCCTGGACGCTCGTGATGGTCGGGCCGACCGTGTTGTAGAGGAGCCGGGCCGTACCCCACTCGGGGTGCGCGTACTCGAGCGTCGCGTTCACGGCGTAGGGCGCCTGTCCCTGGAGGGCGCGCTTCCGGAAGATCGCCTCCTGCGAGCCCGACTCGGGGCGGACGAGGGCCGTCACTTCGGAATCGACCCACGACACGTTGGCGAGGAAGTTCACGTGCTGGAGCCACGGGGTCAGGAAGCCGAGGTTTTTCCGGCCCTCGAGCTCGAAGCCGTAGAGATCGGCGTCCTGGTTCTGTTGGAAGGTGTTCTGCGGGGTGGAGCCCGAGATGAAGATCGCCTGCTCGATGGGTGCGTCGATCGTTTTGTAGAAGCCGCTCACCGAGACGAGCTCGGTCGGGCTGAAGAACCACTCCCAGCGGAGGTCGAAGCTCTCGATGTCGGTCTGGAGCAGCTCGGGGTTGCCGACGACGCCGCGGAGACCGCGCGGCGCCGGGTACACGGCCGGCGAGAGCTCGCGGAACTCGGGACGCGACACCGTCTGGCTCCAGCCGAAGCGGACGTTCATGTCCGGGCGCGGCGAGTAGACGACGTTGACACCCGGCAGTGGGTCGATGTTCTTCTTGATGATCTGCCGCGGCTGGGCCTGCACGTCGAAGGTGTCGAGCGTGATGTAGGAGTACTCGCCGCGGACGCCGCCGATGACGCGCAGGCGGTCGCGCCAGAGGGGCAGCTCGAGCATGCCGTAGCCGGCGATGATCTCCTGGGCGGCTTCGTAAGCGTCCTGAGCGTTGGTCTGCTCGACGAAGTTGATAGGGAAAGGCGGTTGCCCGGCGCCGATGTTCCCGGGGGCGAACACGTCGTTCAGCGGCTGGCTCTGGTCGAACGGGATGCCGCCGGGCTGCGGCTGGATGTTGTTGCGGAAGAGCCGGATGCTCGCGTCACGGTCACGGAACGCGTAGGCGGGGCCGAATTTGAACTTGCCCGGCAGGCCCCACCAGACGTCGGTGAACGGCAGCTGGGTCTTGAACGGCACGGTGACGTCCACGGCGCTGTCGGTCAGGATCTCGTCGAGATCCTGGAAGTTCCGGGTGCCGCCGAGCGCGTCGTTGGAGGCGATCAAGCGGCCGTCGACGAGCACGCGGTTCGTGATGCGCTGGTCGGGGACATTCTCGGTGGTCTGCGAAAGGGCGGATCGCCAGTCGACGTCGAACCACTCGAAGTGGTGGGTGCCGGCGAGTTGCCCGTAGGCGAGCTGGTCCTGCGTGTAGGTGAGCTGCGAAACCGTCTGCTCGTTGCCGATCTGCTCGGACCGCCCGCTCCCGATCAGCGTCTGGTCGGTGCTGTTGCGATTGATGAGGGTGCGCAGCGAGAAGCGGTGGTTCTTCGAGAGCTCGTACGCCGCCGTCATGACGGCGCCGAGCTTCACCTCGAACCGGTCGTTGGCGAAGATGAAGTCATCCGAAACCTTCGGGTTCGGATCCTGGAAGCTCCCGGCCTGGATGAACTGGCGCTGGAGCTCGATGCGGCTCCGCCACTGGGTTTCGTAGAGGGCGGCGAATCGAATGCCGAACGGTCCCCAGCGGTTGCCCATCTGGAAATTCAGGTCGTAGTCGACGGGCGCCGTCATCTCGTCCGTCTGCCAGATCGTCTTGAAGGCGCGGCCGTAAGCGGTGCGCTGCGAAGGCGGCGCGCCCGCGATGCTCTCGTCGGGGATCAGGCCCGGGAGCTTCCGGTAGTCGCCCCCGAAGCCGAGCCTGTCGAGCTTCGAGCCCTTGTAGGTCTGGAAGTCCTGGAACGTGGAGTTGCTGTTGCCCTTGAGGCCGACGCCGATGCCGTAGGTGAGCTGCTCCGGGAAATCGAGGAGCTCGATGTCGGCGAGCCCGCCCGAGAAGTCGCCCGGGAGGTCGGGGGTGAAGGTCTTGATGATCGAGATCGACTCCAGGAACTCGGACGGGAAGAGGTCGAGCGGGACGACCCGGCGCTCGGGGTCGGGGCTCGGCAGCCGGCTGCTGTTCAGGAGGGCCTGACTGTAGCGCTCGCCGAGGCCGCGCACGTAGATGAATTTGTCGTCCTTGATAGTCACCGCGGGAACGCGGGCGACGATCTCGGCGGCGTTGGAGTCCGGCGCCTTCCGGATGGTTTCGGCGCCGATGTTGTCGCTCACGACCGAGGCCTTCTGGCGCTTCACGATCTGCGTCGCCTCGGCCGCCTTCGCGGCCTGCGCCACGACCTCGACGACCTCGACGGCAGCCTGGCCCTCGGGCTTGAGCGGCACGTCGGCGGTGGCGACTTTGCCCGGTGCCACCACCAGCTGCTCGATCCGCGCGCCTTGGTAGAGGGGCGCGAAGAAGCGCACCTGGTGGGTGCCGGCGGGGACCTTCACGTTGAAGCGGCCGTCGAGGTCGGTCCGCACCGTGCGTTTGAGATCGACGATCTCGACGCCGGCCTCGATGATCGGGTCGCCGGTCGAGGCGTCGATTACTTGACCCGCGATGGTGCCAGTCGCGCCGGCGGGGGCGGGGACTTGCGCGCGCGCCGACGTCGCGAGCGGCGCGCCGGCTACGAGAAGGCAGAGTACGACCTTGGCAATCCTTCTCAACGACATCCGAAGCCCCCTCCTGTGTTGATGCAGCGACCAGTCTGTTGGCGGCGTAACTATCCCTCGGAATGTTGTGGTCCCGTTACGGCGGGATTGCCGTCGAGTGATCAGCCGCCGCCGACGCGCCGTGCGTGCGACGTGCGCCGCGCGCGGGCCCCGTCACACAACTGTCGCAGGATGTCGCCCGACGCGTCACGGGCCGTGCGTAGGGTGCGCGGCGACTCGAGAGATTCTGATTTCGCCGCGCGCTCCGGAGCGCGCATCCACCACCAACCCACACAGACAGAAGGAGGCAGTCGATGCACAAGATTTGGAAAGGCATGCTGATTGGTGCCGCCGCGACCGTGGCCATTGGCCAGGCGGCACCCCTAGCGTTCGCCGCGACCTGCGGCGACAGTGACAACAGCGGCGCCGTCGCCATCAACGACGTCGTCCTCCACCTCCGCGTGGTCAGCGGGATCGATGCCGCCGCCAGCATTTGCGGCAACGTCGGGTACGCCAATTGCGCGAACCTGAACGGCGACGGTGCCGGCCCGACCGACATCTCGGACACCGTGCTCTTGCTCCGCAAGGCGTCGAGCGTCGCCAACTGCCCGTCGGACGAGTGTCTCGCCCGCACCGTGTTGGCGGGCTGCCCCGGTACGGCGACCCTGCCGTCGAACATCACCGGGAACCTCGTGATCCCGGCCGGGTGCGACGCCCGCGTCCAGGGTGTCACCAACGTCGCGGCGGGCGCGGGCCTCACCGTCGAGCCCGGCGCGATCGTCAAGGGCAACATCGCGTCGCCGCCCTCGGTGCTCGTGGTCCGTCCGGGCGGCCGCATCAACGCGGTCGGCTCGGCCGGCTCGCCGATCACATGGACCAGCGCCAACACCCCCGGCACCCGCGCCAAAGAAGATTGGGGCGGGATCGTGCTGCTCGGGAGTGCGCCGGTCAATGAGCCCGGCATCAGCATCGAGGGCATCACCGACGGCTTCTTCGGCGGCACCAAGGTCGACGATTTCAGCGGCTGCGTCTCCTACAACCGCATTCAGTTCTCGGGCCGCGACCTCACGCCCGACAACGAGCTGAACATCTTTCAGATGGCCGGCGTCGGCAATCGCACGCAGCTCGACCACATCCAGGCCCACCTCGGCGCGGATGACGCCATCGAGTGGTTCGGGGGCACGGTCAACATGAGCTACGTGGTCGCGTCCGCGGCCGGCGACGACTCCTTCGACCACCAGCTCGGCTGGACGGGCGGCTTGCAGTTCGGCCTCATCGCCCAGCGCGCGGTCGACGTCGAGAGCGGCGGCTCGAACGGCTTCGAGATGGACAACTCGGAGTTCGGCGCCGACAACCTGCCGCGCAGCGCCGGCAAGTACTGCAACGTGACGGCGATCGGCGCGAAGTACTCGGGTGACAACCCGGGCGTCACCAACCAGTTCGGTGTCTTCAGCCGGCGCGGCAACGCCATGACGATCGCCAACTCGATCGTCAAGGACTTCCGCAACGGCGGCTACCAGATGCGCGATGCCACGACGGCGGCGCGGGCGTGCGTGAACAACACGACCCTCAACACGTCGGCGCCGATCGGCGTGATCCAGAACAGTCTCTTCACCGACAACGGGGCGGGTGGCACCGCACACGCCGTCAATCACAGCTCGTGTGACGCGCCCGGCGAGTGCGCCTGCACGACCACCGAGCACTACGCCCTGCTCGAAGCGCAGCGCGCGGTGTTGTCGACCGCCAATGCGGCGGTCGAGGCGATCGGCGGCAACACCTTCCCGCCAACCGGTCTCGTGCCGGCGCCCGGGTCGCTGCCGGCGACGCATCCGGCGGCGAACTGCACGCAGATCAACGGCTCGTTCGTGAACGCGGCCTACATCGGTGCCTTCGAGCCGGGTGGAGCCGACTGGACGGCGGGCTGGACCGAGTACCCCGCGAACTAGGCGAGGGTGCTGCCGTGGAAGGCGAGGGTGAACCGGTTGGGTGTTCCCAGGAAGGATCAATCCCTTCCGGACACCCCCGCCCCCACGGACTGACGACTCCCGCAAAACGCACAGAAGGAGACGCCGAGAACGATGAAACACATTGCTGCCGTGGCCGCAACGATCCTGCTGAGTCTTTCCACTCCTCAGCAGGGCCGATCGGAGAGCGCCGTCGCACACGCGGCGACACCACCGATCACGTTGGAGCGCCCAGCCAAGTACGCGCTGGCCGACTCCGCCCCTTCGATCGAGGTCCTGCTGCAACGGGTCCTCGCGGCACTCGCTGCCAACGATGCCAAAGCGCTCCGCCGGCTCCGGGTCACCGAGGCCGAGTACCGGGAGTTCATCATCCCGGGGAGCGCCAAGAAGGGGCAGCCACCGCAGGTTCTCGGCGCCGAAGACAGTGAGTTCTACTGGCAGATGCTGAACACCAAGAGCGCTTACAAGGAGGCGTCCGTCATGAAGGGCTTCGGCGGCCGCCGCTACACGCTCAAAGGGGTCGAGTACGTGAAGGGCCACAAGCAATACGCGTGGTTCGACGCGTACGCCACGACCGTACTGACGCTCGAGAACGAGGACGGCCAGGAGAGCGAGCTCGTGCTCGGCTCCATCGCCCACGTCGACGGTCAGTACAAGTTCGTCGGCCTCAACGGTGATCGATGACAATCGCGAACCCAACCTTCAACCAAAACCAGACCACCAACCTGTTGGTAAGGAGATCGACGATGCACAAGAACGGAATGATCCGGATGCTCAGTGCCGCTGTGGCGGCGAGTGTCCTCATGATGGCCGCGACGGCCGACGCGACCGAGAAGTGTCGCGCCGCCGTGATCAAGGAGTCGGGGAAGATCACCCAGGCGATCGCGAAGTCCCTCCAGAAGTGTGAGGAGGGGGTGCGAGCCGGCAAGATCACGGGACCCTGTCCCGATGCGGGGACGGCGAGCAAGATCGCCGGCGCCAAGGCCAAGACCGGTGCGTCGGTGGCGAAAGCCTGCGGTACCTCGACCGGCGAGTTCAACTTCGGGAGCTGCCCGAACGCGCAGGGTCCGAACGGCACTGCCACCTGCAACACCATCCTCGTCACGAGCAAGACCGCGGAAGGCGACTGCCTCGCCTGCCTCGGTGAGGAGCACGCCCAGGAGTCGGCCAAGGCCAGCTATGGGGCCTTCCTCCCTGCGGGTGTCGACAAGGTCCTGTCGAAGTGTCAGGCCTCGATCGGCAAGAGCGCGGCGGGTTTCTTCGTCGCCCGTTCCAAGACCCTCGGCAAGTGTCAAGCCGGGGTGCTCGCGGGCAAGCTCACGGGTCCGTGTCCGGCCGGTGACCAGAAGACGGTCGACGCGATCGCCAAGGCGCAGGCCAAGATGGAAGCTGGGATCTGCAAGGCGTGTGGCGGCGGCGACAAGCTCTGTGACGGCGTCGACGACTTGACCCCGGCGGCGATCGGCTTCCCGAGCTCCTGCCCCCGCTTCCAGGTCGACGGTGGTCTGGGTGCGGACGTGACGACGCTGGCCGAGTTGGTTTCGTGTCTCGTCGCGCAGAACGTCGGCCGCAGTGACTGCACCGACGCCCAGGCCCTGCCGTACGATGCGACCGGACTCCCTGGTCAGTGCCAGGCGGCCTCGACCGCGTGTCCGTCGGACGGTGGCAACGGCACGGTCCAAGTCGCGATCGCCAACGCCAGTGGCGGCGACCTCGGCGCGATCAGCATCAGCCTCGGCTACCGCGGCGTCACGATCACTGGCACCGGCGTCGCGGTGCTCGGGCAGGTGACCAACCTCCAGAACGGCTTCGTCGAAGCGTTCGACGACGAGGCGGCGCTCAAGGTGTCGGTCGCCGATCTCGGCGGCCTGGTCGACGGTCCGCTCCTCGACGTCGCCGTCAGCACCTGCGCGGCTGCGGACGCGCTCGCCTGCGTCGTGACGCAGGCGTCCGACACCGTGGGGACCGAGATCCTCGAAAACGTCACCTGCACGGCGACGGTCCTGTAACTCGCTGCATCGCGGCGGGGGCGGCCTCTCTCGGGGGGTCGCCCCACCGCATTTTGTTTCCAGAGACACTCGAGGGGGAGAGCGTGCATCGATCACAGTTCGCGACGACGGTTCTGGTGCTCCTCGCTGCAGGCGGTCTCGTGACGGCCTCGCCGGCCGATGCGACCGAGAAGTGTCGGGTCGCCGTCGTCAAGGAGTCGGCAAAGATCGCACAAGCGGCCGCGAAGCTGCTGCAGAAGTGCGAGGAGAGCGTACGCGCCGGCAAGCTCGCGGGTCCGTGTCCGGACCCGGGTACGGCTGCCAAGCTCGCCGGAGCCAAAGGCAAGACCGGCACCGCCGTGGCCAAGGCCTGCGCGACCTCCGTAGGGGAGCTCAACTACGGGAGCTGCCCAAACGCGCAGGGGCCGAACGGCACGGCCACGTGCGGTTCCATCCTCATCACCAGCAAGACCGCCGCGGGCGAGTGCCTGGCGTGTCTCGGCGAGGAGCATGCCCAGGAGATGACGAAGGCGAGCTACGGATCCTTCGTCGACGCGAGCGCCGACAAGAAGCTCGCCAAGTGCCAGGCGACGATCGGCAAGAGCACGGCGGCGCTCTTCGTCGCTCGCTCGAAGCTCCTCGCCAAGTGCCAGGGCGGCGTATTGGCTGACAAGCTCGTCGGCCCGTGTCCGGACGGCGATCAGAAGACCATCGATGCTCTGGCGAAGGCGGAGGCCAAGATGGAAGCCGCCATCTGCAAGGCGTGTGGAGGCGCCGACAAGCTGTGTGACGGCGTGGACGATCTCGCGCCGGCGACGATCGGGTTCGCAGCGCAATGCCCGAGGATCCAGGTGGGTTTTCCGCTCGGCGCGGAGATCACGGACCTACCGGGTCTCGTGGGATGCCTCACGACCAGAATCGTCGAACGTACGACGTGCACTGACATCCAGGCGCTGTCGGAGGACTCGTTGGGTCTTCCCGGGAATTGCGAGGCCGAACCGTCTTCCTGCGACTCCGACGGCGGCTATGCCACCGTCCGGGTCGCTATCGCGAACGCCAGCGGCGGAGACCTCGGAGGCGTCAGCATCAGCCTGGGCTACCGCGGGGTCGCCATTCCGGGAACAGGCGACTCGGCGGACTACGTCACCAATCTGCAATCAGGTCTCATGGTGACCGTCGACTACGAAGCGGCGCTCACCGTCGCGATCGTCACGCTCGATGGCCTCGTCGACGGTCCGCTTTTCGACATCGCCGTCGCGACATGCGCCGAGCCCGACGCCTTCGGCTGCGTCATCAGGGGCGCGTCCGACACCTCGGGCAACGAAATTCTCGAGAACGTCACCTGTACGGCCACGGTCCTGTGACCAAGGGAGGAAACAACTTGCATCCATCGAAACTCATGATCGCGGGCGTCGTGCTGCTGCTCGCGGGCGTACCGCGGCTGGCTGATGCCGGCGCCGCGGCGAAGTGCGAGCCGGCGGGGCGGCGGACGGTGGTCGTCGCGCTGACGCCGCCGGCCGGGGTCGGGCTCGCGGGCGTGAAGGTGCGTCTCGACTATCCCGAGCAACAGGTCGCGCTGCCCGGACGCGTCGACGACGCGGACGTCAAGGCGCGGGTAACGGACATGCCGGCCGGTGCGCTCGGCCAGCCGAACGACGAGGACGACGCGCTCGTAGTGGCGCTCGTGTCGGCGTCGCCGCTTCCGAGCGGGCCGATCTTCACGGTCGCGTTCGATGCGTGCCGTGGCGCCGAAGTAGCCGGAGTCGAGCGCTTCCGCTGCACGATCGAGCAGGCGTCGAACGAGCAGGGACAACTGGTGAGTGGCGCGGGCTGCCGCGTCACGCTTCGCAAAGACACAGAGGGGGTCGAGTCATGATGGTTCGCAGATCGATGATCGGGGTGTTGGTGGTGGCGGCTTTGGTCGCCGTAGCGACGACGGGTGTCCACGCCGCCGAGAAGGAATCACGCAAGTGCCGGAAGGAGATCGGCAGCAAGCTCGCCAAGATCGCGAAGACCGAGCTCGGCCTGATCGACGCCTGTCACAAGAGTCGCAACAAGGGGAAGACCGCGGTCGACTGCAACGACCTCGCGGCCGCCGATCCGAAGGGCAAGATCGCGAAGCTCGCGGTCAGCACGGCCAAGAGCCTCGACAAGAAGTGTCTCCCGGGTGACCCGGTGCTCGGCAACTACGCGCTCGGCGACCCCGATGGCGTCTTCCTCGACACCGCCGAGAGCACGATCGAGGCGAACGGCACCACGCTGCTCGGCGCTCCGGCGCTCGTCGGCGACAAGGCCAAGATCAAGTGTCACGCCGCGATCGCCAAGGCGGCGATCAAGAACGTCGACGAGATCGTGAAGGGTGCCGTCAAATGTCAGAACGCGCTCGACAAGGTCGGGACGAGCTTCGCCGAGCTGGCCGGCAATTGCGTCGTGGCGCCGCTGAAGGCGGGGCCAAAGGGCGAGGCGGGCATCACCAAGCAGTGCGCGGGGTTGACGGGCGCGGACGTCGACAGCTGCGACCCGCTCCCGACCTGCGTGACGGCGGCGTCGACCGCGACCGGCCAGGCGCTCGCGACCGCGATCTACGGCGAGCCGACGCCCGGGTGCGGCAATACCATCGTCGACCCGGGCGAGCAGTGCGATGACGGCAACGCGATCACGAGCGACGGCTGCATCGCCTGCCAATTCGCCGTCTGCGGCGACGGCTTCGTGCATGCCGGTGTCGAGCTCTGTGGCGACGCGCCGGAGGCGGCCTGTGCCAATCCCGGCACGGACACCTGCCAGGTGTCGCCATGCGTCACCAACGGCGGGACCATCGACGTCGCCGTCCGTTTCACCAAGCCCGCGGGCAAGGACGTGACCGGCCTCGTGATCGCGCTCGACTATCCGGAGAGCGATGCCCAGATCCCCGGCACCGGCGGGGCGCAGTCCGTCCTCGATCGCGTCACCGACGTGCCCGACGGTCTTCCCACCATCACCGACAGCGATTTCGAGGTGCAGGTCGGCGTCGTGGCGTTCACGCCGATCACGCCGGGGGTGTTCTACCGCGTCGCGCTCGATACCTGCGGCGCGCCAACGGCGAGCCAGTTCGGCTGCCAGGTGCGCTCGGCCTCCGACGCCGAGGGGGGAGACATCACCTCGCAGGTCCAGTGCTCGGTCACCGTTCCCTGAGGGACTGAGATCCCACGCTGCGTGATCGTCCACATTCGTCTTCGTACTAACGCGAGGGTCACCTCGCAGAGGCTCTGCTCATGACGTCCATGCTCGCGAAGTGTTCGCTCCCCATGCTGTCGTTGCTACTAGGGATCTCGCTCGGGTTGCCGCCGGCAGCCCGCGCGGGATCCCCGCTCTCCAACGACCCGAGCCCGCTCGCCGTCTGTCAGGATTCGATCCGGACTGCCGGGCTCCGTCTCGCGACCGACGCGCGTCGCGTGCTGTCGGCCTGCTTCACCGCCGGCATCGAGTGCGTGGCCGGTGCGACCGGGACGCGCGCGGATTGCTGCGAGGATGCTGCGCGCCGCTGCCGCGGGCGCCTCCCGAAGCTCGAGCGCGCGATCCGCCGCTTCGCTACCTTCGTCGAGAACCGGCGCTGCCGGGTCGTGCCGTTTGCCGACCTCGTCACGCCGGACGGCCTCGGCTACGGCGCGCTCGCCGACGTCTGCGGCGGGATGGAGCCGCGCCGGGCCGCCGACGACCTCACCGGGCTCGTCGAGTGTCTTGCCGCGGTGGTGGTCGAGGATGCGGCGTGCGGGCTCGGCCTCCGCGAGCTGCCGCGGAGCGCGGACGCGCTCGCGTGCATGGCGATCGAAGAGCTCGACCTCTCGAGCTGCGCCGCGCCCAGTGCGGCGACGCCGACCCCGACCCCGGCGGTGAGCGCTACCCCGACAGAGGTGTCGACCACCGTGCCGACCACGACGTCGCTCCGCACGAGCACGCCGATCGTGACGGCGGTCGGCACAGTGACGCCGCTGCCGAGCGCTACTCCGAGCCCGACGGCCACCGTGACGGGCACGCCGCTCGCACCGGCCACCGCAACCGGCACGTCGCTCGCGACGGCCACGCCGATCCGCACGGTCACGCCGACCTCCGGGCCGACCGCGTCGTCGATCGTGACGCCAACGACCGTCCCGACCGCGGCTGCCACCACGACGCCGATCGTGGCACCCACCGCCACGACGACACCCGTCCGCACGGTGACGCCCGTCCCGACGGTCACCGTCGTGCCGACCGTGACCGCGGCGCCGACCACGACCGCGACTCTCACCGCCACGACGACACCCGTCCGCACGGTGACGCCCGTCCCGACGGTCACCATCGTGCCGACCGTGACCGCGGCGCCGACCACGACCGCGACTCTCACCGCCGTCCCGACCGTCACGGCCACGCGCACGCCGACGCCGGTCGTGACCAGCACACCCAGCGGTCCCGTCTGCGGCAACCGCGTGGTCGAGGCCGGTGAGGCCTGCGACGACGGCAACACGGTCGGCTGCGACGACTGTCCGAAGAACTGTCAGGCCAACACGGCCCCCGTCGCGTGCAGCGCGACCACCGTCCGCCACGCGCAACGTGTCCGCCTGCAGGCGCCCACCGGCGCCGTCCTCTCCGGCGGGCAGATCTGCCTCGACTATCCGACCGGCGTGGTGGCGCTTCCCGGCACCGGCAACGTGGCCGGGCGGAGCTCGAACCTCGCGGGCCTCGTCACGCTCAACGATTTCAACAACGCGGTCCAACTGACCTTCGTGGCGAATCCGGGGGCCGCGCAGGTGAACCCGACCATCAGCTTCGACCTGTGTACCGGTCAAACGGCACCGATCCCGTCGGCGTTCGAGTGCGTCGTCAAGGGCGCCTCGAATCAGGGAACGGCGATCGATCCGGCCCTGGTGCAATGCACCCCCATCACGATTCCCTGAGGCCATGGTGAACGGCATGCGACTCGTAGCGATGACCCTGATGATGGTGTTGACCATGGCTGGGATTGCCCGTGGCGAACCGGTGGCGTGCCAACGGGCGATTGCCAAAGCGTCGCTGGCATTCACGGCCGCGACCGCGAAGGCCTTCGCCGCGTGTGAGCAGGACAAACGCCTCGCGAAGCTGCCGCCGACGGTCGACTGCACGGTCCACGGACCGACCGCCGCGGTCGTGGCGGCGGCCGAGGGGAAGTTACGGGCCGCCATTCCCAAGGCCTGCGGCGGCAAGAACAAGTCTTGTGATCCGGCCGACGGTGGGGCCGATGCCGACGAAGCACTCGCGGCGATCGGTTGGGATGCGGGCGCGTGCCCGAACCTCGATAGCGGTAGCTGCACGAACGCGATCGACGATTGCGACGGCATCGCGACCTGCCTCACCTGTCTCGGGCGCGCGGCGGTCGGGCAGACGAGCACGCTCGCCAATGCGGCCTTCACAACCTCCACCCCAGGAGACGCGGCGAATCGCTGTCAGCTGGCGATCGGCCGCGAGACGGCGAAGTACCTGACGGCACGCGCCAAGGCGCTGCAAAAATGTCGGGATCTCGTCTTCCGCGGCAAGATCGCGGGGCCATGTCCGGCGGGCGATTCCAAGACGCTGGCGGCGCTCGCCAAGGCCGAAGCCACGAAGGTGGCAAAGCTCTGCAACGCCTGCGGTGGAGCCGACGGGGCCTGTGGGGGTGGGGACGACCTGACGCCCACCGCGCTCGGGTTTTCCTCGCTCTGCCCGGACGTGACACCGCTCGGGACCGGGTCGTGTGGCGGACCGATCGCGAGCCTTGAAGATCTGATTACGTGTGTGGACTGCGTGGCGGCGTTCGACACCGACTGCCTCGATGCCGCCGCGGTGCCCGGCCTCGTCGGCTATCCCGCGAGCTGCGCCCCGGCACCGACCCCGACCGTCACCCCGACGCCGACGCTGACCCCGACCCCGACCGTGACCGCGACGCCGCCGGCGGGTGCGGAGGCCATCACCTGCGAGCGCGTCATCGTGAAGGAGGCGGGGAAGCTCGCGCAGGTCCGGATCGGCGCGCTCGCCGCCTGCGAGACCCGTGTCCTCGAGGGCAAGCTTCCGCCCGCGACCATCTGTGCGACCGAGACCAAGACGGCGGCGAAGATCGCCAAGGCCGTGAGCCGGCTCGGCAGCAAGATCGCGCAGGCGTGCGGCGGCGCGGATCGCACCTGTAACGTCCTCGACGGCGATGAGCCGTCGCTCGGGGAGATCGGCTGGGGCGTGTCCGCCTGTCCGGGCTTCGAAGGGAACGGGTGCGACGGAGCCCTGGTCGATTGCGACGACGTCGGCGGCTGCGTGGCGTGCATCGGCGAGGCGGCGATCGCGCAGGCGACGGCCCTCGCGTTCGGGGTCGCGCCGGCGCCGGCCGGAAGCGCCGAGGCCAAGTGCCAGGTCGCGATCGGAGCGGCCACAGCCGATTTCTTCAAAGCGCGCGCCACGGCGTTGGCGAAGTGCGCCGACGCCCAGATCCGCGGGCGCGCGAGCGGGCCATGTCCCGACCCCGGAGACGGCAAGGCGGCCACCGCGATTGCCAAGGCCGAAGACCGGTTGATCGCGACGATGTGCAAGGCGTGCGGCGGCGGCGACCGTCGCTGCGGCGGGGCGGATGACCTGACGCCGGCCGCCCTCGGCTTCGCACCGACGTGCCCGGACGTGGTCGTGGCGGATGGGGCCGCATGCGCCGGCGCCATCCAGAGCCTCGATGATCTCGTCGCGTGCCTCGCGTGCGTCGTGTCCTTCAAAACCGACTGCAGCGATCGGGCTTCGATTCCGAATCTGCGCGGCTATCCGCAGGAGTGCTCCGGCATCAGCGGAACGCCCGTGCCCACCCCGACCACGACCCCGGGCGGGGGCGGCGCGGTCTGCGGCAACGCGGCAGTCGAGTCCGGCGAGTCGTGCGATGACGGTAACACCTCGAGCTGCGACGCGTGTCCTGCCGACTGCCGGACGGCGCCCGTGGCGTGTTCAGGGACGACCGTTCGCCATGCGCAGCGCGTGCGGCTGCGCGCGCCGGAGGGAGCACTGCTCCAGGGCGCCATCGGTTGCGTCCGGTATCCCCAGGGCGTGGTGGCGTTGCCGGGGACGGGCAACGTGACCGGGCGCGTGTCGGGCATCAGCGGTCTCGCCACCCTCAACGACTTCAACGACGCGGTCCAGGTCAGCTTCGTCATCAATCCGGCGGTGGCCGAGATCAATCCGACCATCAGCTTCGACCTCTGTACGGGCGAGACGGCCCCGGTGCCTACCGACTTCGTGTGCGCGATGAAGTCGGCGTCGAACCAAGGCACGCCCATCGAGCCGCCGTCGTTGGTCGAATGCACTCCGGTGACCGTGCCGTGAGGCGGGCCACGCGAGAAAATTGAGGCGGCGTGCCAACACACGAACCAGTGGTGCAGATCTCGACGACCTTCTTGCTGTCGCTGATCGATGCCTTGGTGGTGCCCTCGAGCTTGATGTTGGCCTTGATGAACTCGACGGACGGGTAGGCGCCGGTGGCGACCCATTTCAAATGCGGTCGAGACGGTGTGGGCGCGCAGTGCCTGGCGTAAGGGCACGGGCGTTCCTTGATCGAAGAGCACGCGCCTATAGCCACTGATGATGCGGCTACGCGACGGCGAGGCTGCGCTCGGCGTGCTCTAGAACTGCTCTAGCACTGCCTCGACTTGCTCGCGGGTCACCCCTGGAAACCACGCGAGGAAATCGCCGATGGTTGCACCACCTTCGAGGTTCTCGAAGAGCGCCTTCACGGGGACGCGTGTGCCTTTGAATACCCAAGCGCCCCCGACTCTCCCGGCCACACGTTCGACGGTAGAACATTCGCTCCAGTCGAGCATCGCCAGAAGGTACGCGCAGGCGAGGGCGGCAAGGGTGAAGTTGCGCCCGCTAGCGATGCGCCGGGCGCTGATCTCGGCGCTGCATCGTGGCGCGGCCGAGGACGATCGAGAGGGGGCCGGGGGCAGGGCGGTGGATGACTCGCTAATCCGCCCGCTCATTACTGGATAGAAGGAAGAGCCGGATCGCGGGTCCGATAAAAACGACTACAATCGTCCGGTAATGCTTCCTACCGACCACCGACCTTGTCGTAGAGGTGACGTGATCTGAGCGGACCGCGCGCGGTCTCGTGTGCTGGGACGCCGAGCTGATCGGCGCTCATCGCCCCTGCGAGGACGAGGCGATTCGAGTGCCGAATCCTGGGCCCGTGCTTCGAATTGCGCCGAGCGTCAGTAGATCCGACGACTCAGAGCGCTGGGAGCACGCAGTCGGCAGCCGTGACCACCTGCGCGAGCACGATGGCGCGCACCGGCGTGCCGTCGGCAAGGAAGAGCGAGAAGCCGGTCCTGGCTGATTCGAAGGTGCCCTCGAACGAGGAGCTCTTTCCCCACGCGAACAGCACCCGCGGCGGGCGGTGCAGATCCGGGTCGACCAGCGCAAAGGTTTCGATCGCGTCGGTGATCTCGCGTACCGAGCGACCTTCTTCGTAGCGGTCGAAAAAAAGCTCGAACTGGCACCTGTACGGCTCGCCGGACGTACGCACGACCGTCGTCAGATCCAGTGCACCGTCGAAAACGTCCCCGAGCTCGGACTGGAGCCGGATGGGGACAACATCCTTCGAGGCCTTTAGCTTCGGAAGCTTGGGGCAGCTCGCGGCGTCCGCGTCCGCCGCGTCGAGCGTGAGCGCGCCCGCGGCTACGCCGACGACGGCGAGTGTACGGATGAAGTCGCGCCGATCGAGATCCAGATCCTTCGCAGGCATGGGGAACCCTCCTACGGCCAGCCATACATCGACGAAGCTCGGGATTGTCAATCGAATTCGTCGCGTCAGATGCGCCGGCAGCGATAGCCGACGTCCTGCCCGCATGGTTGCGCGGCTCCGGGCTGGAGGCCTGCGGCGCGGAGCCGGTCGGCAAGCGTTCCATCATGGCACCGTCGGAGCACCGTCAGCACGAAGGCGCCGCCGCGGTCGAGGACGCGCGCCACCTCCGCCAGCATCTGCTTCTCTCCAGCGGGGTCGGGGAGGAGGCGGAGCACGGTGAACGCGAGTACGGCGCCGAACACCGCGTCGCGGAACGGCAGCTGGTCCGCGACGCCTTGCGCCACGGGGAGCATGCGGTCCCGCGCGCGCGCGAGCATCGCGCCGGAGTAGTCCAGCCCGACGAGCCCCGTGTCGTCCGCGCCGCGCTCCGCGAGGTAGGCGCGCAACAGGCCGGTGCCGCAGCCGAGATCGAGCCACGGTGGGCCGCCGAGATTCGCGCCGTTCCCGAGCATGACGGTGTACTTCTCGTGCTGGAGCGCCCGGAAGCGGGCGTCGTACGTCGCTGCGCTCCGATCGTAGCTCCGGCGGAGCGTGTCGTGGTCGAGGAACGTCATCGTCGGCGACGAGTCTCACTACGCTTCTTGGAATGGGCGGACGTCAAGGTGTCCGGCTCGAGTTTGGCTGAGCTGACCTGAGGTGATGACTCAAGTCAGGGAACGCCTCAGTTGGCGGCGAACACCTGCCACGGCTCGGGAACATCCTCAAACGTGTGCATGCCCCGATCAGCGAACGAGATCCTCGACCCCACCGCCAGATCGCGTGTGGTCCGCGAGACCAGCACTTCGCCGCCGCCTGCCATGTCGGCGAGGCGTGCCGCGATGTGGACTCGGTCGGCAGCGTGCGGGGTTGGTCCCGCACACGCCCGGCGCGATCGCGGTGCGTGCTGAGATTCTCGGGCGTCGTGGTTCGGGGACCTGCTGGTCTATTTGGGCTGGCCGACGGCACGCGACCACGATCCCGAGCATGCGATCCACGCCGGCCTCGCGATGCTGGACGCCATGGCGCCCCTGGGTCGGTGTCGGCGAGGACGACGAGAACTTGAAAGACGTGCGTCGGGAGGTGGGCGCGCGCGGTTTTCGAGGCGGCAATGCGCGACCCTGAACTGCGCGGACGTCGCCCACCCGCTCACGGCGGGCAGACGACGTCCGGTGTGTCGAACGACTACTTCTCGCCCTTGAGCGGAATCCGCATCCCGTAGAAGGAGCGGTACACGAACACGAGCGAGGCCAGGAAGAAGACCACCGCGAGCGTCGCGCTCATGGTGCGCGACATGGTGATCGCGAGCTCGACGGCCAACAACCCGAACAGGGTGGTGAACTTGATGATCGGGTTCATGGCGACCGACGAGGTGTCCTTGAAGGGGTCGCCGACGGTGTCGCCGACGATCGAGGCTTCGTGGAGCGGCGTGCCCTTTTCCTTCAGCTCGACTTCGACCAGCTTCTTGGCGTTGTCCCAGGCGCCGCCGGCGTTGGCCATGAAGATGGCCTGGTAGAGGCCGAAGAGGGCGATCGAGATCAGGTAGCCGATGAAGAAGAACGGCTCGACGCAGGCGAAGGCGAGGGTCGAGAAGAACACGACCAAGAAGATGTTGAACATGCCCTTCTGCGCGTACTGGGTGCAGATCTCGACGACCTTCTTGCTGTCGCTCATCGACGCCTTGGTGGTGCCCTCGAGCTTGATGTTGGCCTTGATGAACTCGACGGCCCGGTAGGCGCCGGTCGCGACGGCCTGCATCGACGCGCCGCTGAACCAGTAAATGACGGCGCCGCCCATCACGAGCCCGAGCAGGAAAGGTGCGTGCAGGAGCGAGAGCTTGTCGAGGTCCCGGGTCAGACCGTGCGTCAGCACCATGATGATCGAGAAGATCAGCGTGGTGGAGCCGACGACGGCGGTGCCGATGAGCACCGGCTTGGCGGTCGCCTTGAACGTGTTGCCGGCGCCGTCGTTTTCTTCGAGGAAGTGCTTGGCCTTCTCGAAGTTCGGGGTGAACCCGAACTCCTGCTTGATCGCGTTCGAGATGTTGGGCTCGGTCTCGATCAGCGAGAGCTCGTAGACCGACTGGGCGTTGTCGGTCACGGGACCGTACGAGTCGACGGCGATCGTGACCGGGCCCATGCCGAGGAAGCCGAAGGCCACGAGGCCGAAGGCGAACACGGGGGCCGGGGTCAGCTCGCCGACCTTGATGAAGAGCTGGTCGAGCCCGAAGAGCGAGACCGCGTAGGCCATGCCCATGAGGATCGTGATGACGAGACCCATCCAGTAGGCGCTGAAGTTACCCGCGACGAGACCGGAGATGACGTTCAGCGACGCGCCGCCCTCGCGCGACGCGGTGACGACCTCGCGCACGTGGCCGGACTCGGTCGAGGTGAAGACCTTGACGACCTCGGGGATGATGGCGCCCGCGAGCGTGCCGCAGGTGATGATGGTCGAGAGCTTCCACCAGAGCGTGCCGCCACCGAGACCCGGGATGAGCAGGTACGAGACGGCGTACGTCATCACGACCGACACGATCGAGGTGATCCACACCAACTTGGTGAGGGGCGCCTCGAAGTTCATCTTGTCGGCGGTGAGGTAGCTGCTGCGCGCCATCGCGTCGTTGAGCCAGTAGGACGCGGCGCTCGCGATCAGCATCATCAAGCGCATGACGAAGATCCACACCAGGAGCTGGACCTGGATGGCGGGCGTCGGGACGGCGAGCAAGATGAAGGTGATGAGCGCGACGCCGGTGACGCCGTAGGTCTCGAAGCCGTCGGCCGAGGGGCCGACCGAGTCGCCGGCGTTGTCGCCGGTGCAGTCGGCGATCACGCCGGGATTCCGGGCATCGTCCTCTTTGATGTTGAAGACGATCTTCATCAGATCAGAACCAATGTCGGCGATCTTCGTGAAGATGCCGCCGGCGATGCGGAGCACCGAGGCGCCGAGCGACTCACCGATCGCGAACCCGATGAAGCACGAGCCGGCGAAGTCGGCGGGGATGAAGAGCAGGATCGCGAGCATCAACACGAGCTCGGCGCTGATCAGCAGCATGCCGATGCTCATGCCGGCCTGGAGCGGAATGGCGTAGGTGGGGAAGGGCTTGCCGCCGAGGCTCGCGAAGGCGGTCCGCGAGTTGGCGAAGGTGTTCACCCGGATGCCGAACCAGGCGACGCCGTAGCTGCCGCCGATGCCGACGAGGCTCGCGAGCAGGATCACGATCACCTTGATCGCCTCGAAGTGCATCAGGAAGCCAAAGTAGACGACCATGATGGCGCCGATGAAGAGCTCGAGGATCAAGATGAACTTGCCCTGCGTGATCAGGTAGGTCTTGCACGTTTCGTAGATCAGCTCGGAGATCTCGAGCATCGAGCGGTGCACGGGAAGATTCTTCAGCGTGTTGTACTGCATGAAGCTGAAGACCAAGCCGAAGCCGCAGATGACGATGCCCATGCCGAGAAGCAGGGTCCAACCGTCCACGCCGAGGAACTGCTGCGAGGCAAGATCCGGAAGGATCAGCTCGGCTTCACTGGCGCCGGCCATGCCGGCGGCGACCAAAACGAACGCGAATGCTGCAAACAGCGATGACGTCAAACGTGACCGAATCATACGGGTGCCTCCTCCAAAAACTCGAGGCTTCAGGTGGGACAGCCCCACCGGCCTCTAAGGTTTCGAGTGGTTGGCCGCCCGGACGAGAAGGCATCGACATCGAGCCGTCTGCTTCCCGCGAGCGCTTCTGCGCACTCCCAACGAACTTGCCGGCCGCCACAGTACGGCCGGCTGAAACCGGCGTTCTGTACCACTCAGCGGAAGGAATTGCGAGAGCGCGGGTCCTTGGGACTCGTCTATAGGCGGGGAGAACCCCCTCGGTCAGACGTGGATCCGGAGCCATGCGGAGGGCTGCTCGACCACTTCGAAGGTCGAGCCCGGGTTTCCGCGCTTGGCGATGACCCGTTCGGCGATGAACCGGACCATGTCGAGCCGCCCGGCCAGCGGCCGGCCGGTCTGCTCCTCCCACTGGTCGGCCGTCGGGATGCCGATCTCGAGGGCCGAGGCCTCCCATTCCCAGCAGAACCGCAGGGGGCCCTCGGCGTCGGTGTAGATGACGTCGCCCCCGCGCCCCCCGTCGTCGATCTCGGCCGTCCGTTCCATCCCGTACCTCCGCAGCAGTCGCTGAAAAGTGTACAGAGGGGCCCTGGCCTTGGACATCGACGATCGCATCGATCTGCGGCTCCGGGTGATCGGCCGCGCCCGGACGCCCTGGGCGCTCCGCGAGGACGCCCCGCACCAGCCGTCGGCCGCCCCGGAAACGAAGGGGGTCATCGAGATCCTGCCGGAGTACCGGGCGGCCCTCTCCGACCTCGGCAGCTTCCGCCGGATCTGGCTGATCTTCCATTTTCATAGGAGCGGCGGCTGGGGCCCGCGGGTCCGGCCGCCCCGGGGCGGTCCGAAGCGGGGGCTCTTTGCGACCCGCGCCCCCGACCGGCCGTCGCCGCTCGGGATCACCAACGTGACGCTCGAACGGGTCGATGTGGAGGCCGGGGAAATCCACGTGCTCGGGCTCGACCTGCTCGACGCGACCCCGATCCTCGACATCAAGCCCTATCTCCCGATGTTCGACGCCTGGCCCGAGGCGGGTCACGGCTGGATCGAGCCGTATCTGGAAGCGGGCATCGAGCCCAAATTGAAACGGCCGAAACGGCCCAAGCGGCCGGAAAAACCGCACGGCACCGAAGGAGGGTCATGACATGCAGATCGGGATGATCGGGATGGGACGGATGGGGGCCAACATGACCCGGCGGTTGCTGCGGGCGGGGCACGACTGCGTGGCGTTCGACGTGGTGCCGGCGGCCGTCGACGCGATCGCGAAAGACGGGGCGAAGGGCGTGCGCTCGCTCGACGAGCTGGTGGCGGCGCTCACGCCGCCGCGGGCCATCTGGCTGATGGTGCCGGCGGCGCTCGTCGACCAGACGCTCGCCGATCTCGCGCCGAAGCTCGGGAAGGACGACGTCGTGATCGACGGCGGCAACTCGTTCTATCGGGACGACGTCGATCGGGCGCAGCGCCTCTCGCAGAACGGCATCCACTACGTCGACTGTGGGACGAGCGGCGGCGTGTGGGGTCTCGAGCGCGGCTACTGCCTCATGATCGGCGGCGAGACGAACGTCGTGCAGCGCCTCGATCCCATCTTTCAGACGCTCGCGCCGGGACCAGGGCAGCTCGAGACGACGGCCGGACGCGAGTCGCGGCGCGGCGGAACAGCAGAGGAAGGCTATCTGCACTGCGGCCCGTCGGGCGCCGGTCACTTCGTGAAGATGGTCCACAACGGGATCGAGTACGGCCTCATGGCCGCATACGCCGAGGGCCTCAGCATCTTGCGGCACGCCAACATCGGCAAGAAGACCCACGCCGCCGATGCCGAAACGACCCCGCTCCGCGATCCGCAGTACTATCAATACGACTTCGACCTCGCCGACGTGACGGAGGTCTGGCGCCGCGGCAGCGTGATCGCGTCGTGGCTCCTCGACCTCACGGCCAAGGCCTTTGCCGGCGACCCGCAGCTCGACGGCTACTCCGGCCACGTCTCCGATTCCGGCGAAGGTCGCTGGACGCTCGACGCCGCGATCGACGAGGCGGTGCCGGCGCACGTGCTGGCGGCGGCATTGATGGAACGCTTCTCGTCGCGCGGGGAGGCCGAGTTTCAGGACCGCGTGCTCTCGGCCATGCGCTTCGCCTTCGGCGGGCATCACGAGAAGCCGAAGGGGGCGTGAGCCGCGGGCTACTGCGAGCGCGCGGGGTTGCGGACGACGTCGACGGTCTGATCGAGGGGCGTGCAGATCGGTGCGCACGACGGACAAGTGGGATCCTGCCGGCACGTCTCGCGCGTCACCGTGGTTTCGGTCGAGCCGGTACACTCGTCGGTGACCTCGAAGTCGTCGTCGTCGACCTCTTCCTTGTAGAAGCACTCGGCGACGGCTTCCGCGACCGTCGTCGTGCGAATGCCGTCGCCGTCGCGCGGCGTGTCGACGGTCGTGGTCGTGACGGTGTCGGTGCACTTCGACTTGTAGAAATAGTCGAGGTCGTCGTCGTAGCCTTCCTCGATCTTGCAGTGGCGGTTTTCGCAGGTCTCCCGCGTCGTGCAGGTCGCCCGCCCGCAGCCGAGATCCTCACTGAAGCAGCGGTTGCTCTCGAAGCTCGACTCGTCACTGCTGCCGCAACCGATCAGCAGGGCGAGGAGCATCGTGGCGAGGAGCGTGGATCGGGTCATGGATCGGGTCATGGCGCGCGAAGGCTGCCACGTCCCGCCGAACGTTGCCAGGAAAAGACGTCCGGGTACCGCGAGATCTGCTCGTCCGCCGGCTTCAACGGTGCGGTAACAATCCGATCTGTCGCAGATAGCCCGCGAGGTCCCAGTAGTCCTTGTGTGAGACGACGGTGCCTTGGGGGGTGCGCGTCCCGATCGAGACCCCGCGCAGCACGAATGGCTTGCCCGTCGCAGGGAAGGGGCCGACCGCGCCGGTGTTGGTGCCGTGGGTCTCGGTCTCGAAGGCGAATTGATCGCCGCTCTCTTGCGCTGAGATGCAGGTGAAACGGATGTCCGACGCCATGATCAAAGCCTGCGCCCCCATGCGGATCACCCCGTCATGACCCGTGAAGATTTGCCCCGTCGGCACATCCTCGTAGCGGACGTCCGGCGCCACGAAAGCCAGCAGCCGTTCGCGATCAGCCATTCCGCTGATCGGCTCGGATGCCTGCGCGTGTCGCGCCCACGCGGCGAAATAGTCATCGATCCATCGCATCAACGCGCGGACATGTCCTCTGCGGCGGGCAGCGGCAAGGTGGTCGCGATCAGCCGCTCGCTCGCGGCAGACGGCAAAGGGTGAGCGCCATGCGGGCAGTCAGGGCGAGGTCGCGCCAGGGCGCAGAGACTCACAAGCCAACGAGGGACGTGCTCCGTGTCGCGTGCATATCCGTCACCGAGCCGACGGAGCAGTGCGGCCTCCTCGTGCCAGACCACCCACGCGTGAATGATCACCCGATTACTTGGGATCACGAAGCCACTCCGCCAGCGCGTCGGCCGACTTGATCACGTGCTGTCGCTCACGCAGCGCTGGGTGCATCTCATCATCGATGTACCCGGTCGGCACCAAGGTCTCTGCATTCACGACCCCACCGACGGCGCCGTACGTCGCTCTTTGATGGTAGCGGTCCAGAGTGTCGAGAACACGGTCGAGTTGTCGCGTCATTGATTGCCTCGGGTCGGCTAACGATTTGCGACGCTCTCACTCGCCGCGGCTGGCACGGGACGCTGCACCGGATTCATCCTCGGTGTGATGTGCCCATTCCAGCGTTCTGACGTCAGCGGTGGTTCCCAGGTGGCTCGGCTCCTTCGAGATGCCGGAGTGCTCTGTTCTCGTGCGGGCTAACGACTGGCGGATCAGCCGCGCGCAGCTCGGTTGCGCGTCGGCTGCATCCGCGGGTTAGGCGCGCGCTGCGGCTCCAACCGGCTTCTCTTTCCGTTCGAGCGGAGACGGCGTGCGGGTGTGCCTCCAAGCATTCCTTCGACGCTGATGTCCTCATCGACGTCCGGCCAGTGCACACCTTGACCGCCACCGATCAACCGATGACGTGCCCGTTGGGCCGGCGTCGCATCGGAGAGACGCCACGACCAAGCCAGCGGCACGCTGATCACGCGGCCGTCGACGAGGCGGGCAACGATCTGGCTGCTGGTGACGCGAACGTTTTGGATCAGGGGGTCGCTGCTAGCCACAGTGTTCATGCCATGCCTCCATGATCTTCTCGTGGTGTAGTCCGATCAGTCGTCGGATGCGACTCAGCTCACGAGCATCGAATCCATGGTTCCGTACCAGGCCGATCGGCTCGAGCCAGAATTTGCACGCCTTGTCCTCCCGCTCCACATGGACGTGCGGGGGCTCTGCGCAATCGAAGCTCGTGAAGAACACGCGGTACGGACCAGGAATTCCTCTCACTCGCGGCATGATCACCCGCAATGAAATCGCCGGCGCCCAACGCTGCCCTTAACCTGCGAAGGCGCCGTTCCAGCCACCTTAGTGAACCTGCCGCGGTCTCCACGACGGGAACCGAAGGCTTCCGACTTCGAGCCCGCGCAGCCCGTCACGTCTCGGATGACCCACCGACCGGCCACGGAAGCTCAGGCAACCGCCGGAACACCTGCCGCACCCCGTCGCTCCACTCTGCGCTGAGCGAAGTGAAGTACGCGTCCCCTTGGTCGAAGCGGCGGCGCTGGCGGATCTCGAGGCTGTCGCGTTCGTAGCAGACCAGATCGATCGGCATCCCGACCGACAGGTTGCTGCGCATCGTCGAATCGAACGAGACCAGCACGCACTTGGTCGCGTCGGCGAGCGTCGTCGTCGGCCCGATCACGCGATCGATGATCGGCTTCCCGTATTTCGCCTCACCGGTTTGCAGAAACGGCGTGTCCTGGCAGGCTTCGATGAAATTGCCTTCGGCGTAGATGCGGAAGAGGCGGTGGCGCTCGCCTTTCAGCTGGCCGCCGACGATGAACGACGCGTTGAACGGCGCGCTGTCTTCCAGGTACGGCCCGTCGCGCCGGCCGATGTCGCGCATCGCGTCCGAGACGAGCGTCACCACGTCGAACATCGTGCCCGCCGTCCACACGGTCGGCGCGTCGCCCGCGGCGTCGGCGCGCTGGCGCAGGATGGTCGTGATCGCCTGCGTACCGGCCAAGCTGCCGGAGCTCAGCAAGACGATGACGCGCTCGCCCGGCCGCTCGAAGACGGTCATTTTGCAAAACTTCGAAAAGTTGTCGACGCCGGCGTTGGTGCGCGAGTCCGAGGCGAGGATCACGCCGTCTTCGAGGAGGACCCCCACGCAATACGTCACGCGGCCTTTACCTCGTCGGTCCACACGCGAAAGCTCGTGAGCGAGCTCGGACCGAAGCTCGTGGTGAGCGCGACGTCGGCCGCGTCGCGGCCGCGTGCGATCAGGATCCGTCCCGCGCGGGGCACGTTGTTGCGCGGGTCGAACGTGTACCAGTCGTCGCCGAGGTAGGCCTCGAACCACGCGGCAAAATCCATCGGTGCGTACGGCGGTGGCAAGCCGACGTCGCCGAGGTAGCCGGTACAGTAGCGCGCGGGGATGTTCATGCAGCGGCAAAGCGCGACGGCGAGATGCGCATAGTCGCGGCAGACGCCCTTGCGATCCTGGAACACCTGCGACGCCGTCTTCGTCGGGCTCGAGGTGCCGTAGCCGAACGTGATGTGTTGGTGGACGAAGTCGCAGATCGCCTGGACGCGCCCCCAACCCGTCGGCGCGGACGCGAAGAGCCGCCACGCCGTCTCGGAGAGGAGATCGGTTTCGCAGTACCGGCTGCCGAGGAGAAAGAGCAGGGCCTCTTGCGGCAGCGTTTGCACCGGTCGTTGCTCCGCCCACGGAGCGACCGGGTCTGGTGTGCCGGTATCGGAGACGAGCGCGTCAGTCTGCAGCACGATCTGACCCGGTGGTGCGACGATCCGGCTGCACCAGTTGCCGAACGAGTCGCGATAGGCGCTGATCGGCCCCGACGGTCGCAACATCACGTGATCCGGCTGGAGGATGTCGGAGGCGCGGCTGTAGTGGATGTTCAGGGTGAGGATCATCGGTGTCCACTGCTTGTGCTCGTACGTCATCTCGTAACCGACTCTAATTTTCATCGCGTTCCCGTCTCTCCGGACAGTGCGTCTCGCAGCACGGCGGCGAGGCGCGCCGCCCATCGTTCCCGGCCGTCGGCGTCGGCCAAGAGATCCTGGCGCACCTCGAGCTCGACGAAGGGAATCTCTCGTTGCTCGCCGTGCACGAGGACCGTGTAGTCGCTGGCGTCGTCGAGGGCGTACGGCTCGTTGTCGCCGACGACGAGCGTGGCGTCACGGCGGAGGTGCTCCACGACCGTCCGGCCGAAGTCCGCCGTTCCGCGATGCAGCACGCCGACGTGCCAGGGCCGGTCGACGTCGAGATAGCGCGGCGTGAAGCTGTGCAGCGCGACCAGCACCGTCCGGCGTCCGTGCTGCGTGCGCCGATCGATCTCGGCGGCGATGCGCGCGTGGTACGGGTCGAAGACTTCCGCGCGTCGCTGTGCCGCCTCGGCGGTCGAGACGTCCTCGTTCCGCGGGATGCGCGTACGCTCGCTGAGCACGAGGATCGACTCGGGACTGTCCGGCGGACGATTCGCGTCGACGACGAGCCGTGAATAGTTGTGCAGGATCGCGAAGGCGTCGAGGTGGGTCGCGAGCCGGCGACCGAGCCCAGCGATCCCGAGATCCGATGCGACGTGCGTTCCGAGCGCTTCGGCGGAGAGCCCGAGATCGTCGAGCTGCCGCGGAACGTGCTGACCGGCGTGATCGCCAGTCAGGAGGAACGGCGAGCCGCCGTCGGCGCGCTCGATCGTAAAGAGCGGGGGATCACCAGCCCCGAGCAGCGGAGCTGTGGTCACTCGCGCGCAGAGCGCGTCGCTTGTCGCGGGTGCAGCGATGGCAACAGGGAGGTCATGCGGCGCCTACTTGGTCACGGGCTGCGGCTCCGGTGGTGTCGCCGCGGCCCGGCCACGCTCGTCGGCTTCGCGCTGGCCGGCGCGAAACTCGCCCCAGAAGCGGGCCCGCTCTTCTTTGCTGCGGGTGCTGCGCTCCTCCGTCTCGGAGGTGCCGGAGAGGCGGGTCGCCAGGTTCTTCAGCCAACGGCGCCACCAAGTCATCGGAGGATCCGCGCCGCGTGCGATCGAGGGTCGTGGCTCATGCGTCACCGTAGCACTTCTCACGTTCGGCGCGAGCGCGAAGGTGAAGGACCGAGACTCGGTTCGATTCTCGCGGGAGCGGGCGATTGGTGGCAGCCGGCGGGCGGGTCGGGGATGCCTCCTACGGTCGCGCAGTCGGTGACACCCAGCGCATACAACTTGCCGCTGCCTCTCTGACCGGCGCACACGCGAGCTGGCGCTCCCCGGAGCCATCCCCGACCCACCCGCCGGCTGCATCATCACTCACTCTTATTGGAGCCGTCGGTTGGCAGTGCGGGTCGGCGCTCCTGCTTTGTCCGTGTTGCCATGCCTCGCCGGTGGGTGGGTCAGGGTGGGCTCCGGGGAGCCGCAGCTCGCGTGTGCGCAGGCCAGAGAGGCAGCGGCAGGTTGTATGCGCTGGGTGGCGGAAACCCGGCGACCGTAGGCGCCCACCCTGACCCACCCACCGGCGACACAACCAACACAGACAGGGGAGAGGTGGCTAGGGTTCCCTCAAGCCCGCGAATCGGTAGGGATGACGGGATGCAAACCGCCCAAGGCGCCGTCGCCATTGCTTATGACGACGATCATTCTGAGCCCAAAGCGCGCCAGCACCAACGCAACGGCGCCATCGACTGCCTCCGCGGCGTCGTCATGATCCTGATGGCGCTCGATCATACCCGGTCGTTCCTCGGTTCCACGGTCGATCTCGCGCATGCCGACGCGGCGCACTTCTTCACGCGTTGGATCACGCACTACTGCGCCCCCGTATTCGTGCTGCTCGCGGGGACGGGGGCGTGGCTGCACGGCCGCCGCCTCGGCTCGACCGCCGAGCTGTCACGCTGGCTCGCGAGCCGCGGGCTCTGGCTGATCGTCGTCGAGCTGACGTTCGTGCGCGCGGCCTGGATCTTCTATCTCGGTCCCGCGGTCGTGATCCTGCAGGTGATCTGGGCGATCGGCGCGTCGATGGTGGTGCTGGCGGCGCTCGTCTGGTTGCCGTTGCCGGTGCTCGCGACCGCGGCAATCGCCACCATCGCGGGCCACAACCTCCTCGACGGCGTGCGGGCCGACGATCTCGGCGGTCTGCGCTGGCTCTGGATGCTGCTGCACCAACAAGGTCCCGTCACGCCGTTCGCGGGTGCGCGTTGGTTCGTGGTCTACCCGCTGATCCCGTGGTTCGCCGTGATGGCCGCCGGCTTCGCGCTCGGTCCGTGGGTGATCCTGCCTCCTGAAGTACGGCGCCGCCGCTTCTTCACGCTCGGAGCCGCGCTCCTCGTCGGCTTCGTGCTGCTGCGCGCGAGCGGCCTTTACGGCGATCCGCATCCCTGGGACCCGGCGCGCGGCGTGCTCGGCTTCCTCGATGGCGAGAAGTATCCGCCGTCGCTGCTCTTCCTTGCGATGACGCTCGGACCCGCGCTCGTGCTGCTGGCGCTGCTCGATCGGCCGCTCGGGGCCTGGGGCGAGCGCGTGACGATCTTCGGACGGGTGCCGCTCTTCTATTACGTGCTGCACATCCTCCTGATCCACGTGATCGCGGTCGGGCTCGCGTGGCCGACGATGGGCAGTGCGGCCCTCGCGCGTCCGTACATGCCGAACGAGCCGCTCGCGTTGTCGTTGCCCGCCGTCTACGCGCTCTGGGTCGCGGTCGTGGTGCTGCTCTACCCGCCGTCGCGGTGGTTCGCCGGCGTGAAACAGCGTAGCAACGCGACATGGCTGAGCTACGTGTGAGGAGCGGTCGTGGTGCGGCGGCGATCGGGGTGGCGCTCGTCGTCGCGACCGGGTGCGTGCGATCCGCGGAGCGTCCTGTCGGTCCGGGGGCCGCGCCGCGAACCACGACGGCCGCGAGCCCTGCGCCGCTCGCGTCACCCGGTCCGGCCGTTGCCATGCCATCGCGCGCGCTGATCGCCGAGGTCGACGCGGCCGCCATGACGCTCGCGGCGACGTCCGACGCGGCGCCCGACGTCCCGTGGAATCGTCTCGTCGAGCTCGTCGACCAGCACGGCAGCCGCCTCTCGGGGTCGGCGTCGCTCGAAGCGGCGCTGCGCTGGTCGACGGCCCGCATGCAGAGCGACGGTCTGACGGCCGTTCGGCTCGAGCCCGTGCGCGTGCCGCACTGGGTCCGCGGTGCGGAGCGCGCGCGCATCACCACGCCCGTCGATCGGGCCTTTGCGGTGTCGGCGCTCGGAGGGTCGGTGGGAACCGGCGGTGCGCTCCGTGCGGCGCTCGTCGTCTTTGACGATCTCGATGCGCTTCGGAAGACGACCCGCGATCTCGCCGGCGCGATCGTGCTCGTGAACCATCGCATGATGCCGTTCGACGAGGCGCACGACGATCCCGGCTACCTGGAAGGCGTGCAGGCCCGCTTGCACGCGGCGACGGCGGCGGCGCAACACGGCGCGCGTGCCGTGCTCGTGCGTTCCGTCACCGCGACGAGCCTCGCCACGCTCCACACGGGCGCGCTCGACTACTCCGACGCCTTCCCGAAGATTCCAGCCGCCTCGGTCACCATCGAGGACGCCGAGATGCTCGCGCGTCTCGCGCGCAGCGGTCCCGTCGACCTCGAGCTCGCGCTCGGGGCCCACATGCTCCCCGACGCGCCGAGTGCCAACGCGATCGGCGAGATCCGCGGGCGGACGCATCCCGACGAGATCGTCCTGCTCGGCGCGCACCTGGATTCGTGGGACATCGGTCCGGGCGCGTCCGACGACGCGGCGGGATGCGTGGCCGTGATGGAAGCGCTGCGGCTCATACAGGCGAGCGGCCTCGCGCCGCAGCGGACGATTCGCGCCGTGCTCTTCACGGCCGAGGAATACGGCCTTGCGGGCGCGAAGGACTATCACCGTCGCCACCGCGGAGAGCACCACGTGGCGGCGTTCGAAACCGACTACGGCATGGGTGCGCCGGACGCGATCGGCGTCGGCGGGGGCGGCGGCGTGGCGATGCAGCCGTTTCTCGCAGCGTTCGGGCGCTTCGGCATCCGCCGTTTCCGTGACCGGGCGTACGGGGCAGACGTTGCGCCGATCGTCCGGGAGGGTGCGGCTGCGTTCAGCCTACTGCCTGACGGCCACGTCTACTTCGACACCCACCACACCGCGGCCGATACACTCGACAAGATTCGCCCCGAGGATCTCCGCCGCAACAGCGGCGCGATTGCGCTCCTCGCCTACGTTCTGGCGACGCGCTGATCCTCCGGGGCGTCTCGACGCTCGTTACTTGATGAAGAGCATCTCCTGGTAGGTCGCGAGCGGCCACAGGTCGTCGGCGACGGTGCCTTCGAGCGTGTCCGCGGTCTTCCGGAGATTCGCCATGGCCGGCAGCACCGTGTGGCAAAGGTGCGTGGCGTGGTCGAGCTTACTGGCTCCGGCGTGATTCTCGATGGCGGCTTCGAGCTTCCCGATGCCGTCCTGCAGGTCCTTCACGAGCGCCGTGATCTTGTCGAGCGTCTCGGTGTCGAACTTGTACCCGACGTTCTTCAAGTTGGCGCACGTGGCGGCGAGCTCGCCCTGATAGCGGATGGCGGCCGGGAAGATGATGGTCCGGGCCATCTCGATGGCGGTGCGGGCTTCGAGCCCGACCGTCAGGCAATACTGCTCGAGGTAGACGTCCAAACGACTGTGGAGCTCGCGCTCGCTCAGCACGCCGTAGGTCTCGAAGAGGGCCGTGGCCTCGGGTGTCCCGAGCACCGGGAGCGCATCGACGGTGGTGCGGAGATTCGGGAGACCGCGCGTCTTGGCTTCCTTGTGCCAGGCTTCGGAATAGCCGTCGCCATTGAACACGACGCTGCCGTGCTCGGAGAGAATCTCTTCCAGTAACGACTGGATCGCCGTGTTGAGCTTGCTCTCGTCGCCGCCGGTCGCCATCTCGAGACGGGTGGCCATGAAATCGAGCGACTCGGCGAGGATCGTGTTCATCGCCACCAGCGGACCCGCGATCGACTGACCCGAGCCGACGGCGCGGAACTCGAAGCGGTTGCCGGTGAAGGCGAAGGGGCTCGTACGATTGCGGTCGCCGGCATCTTTCGGGAGCGGCGGCAGCGAGTCGACGCCGACCGTCATCGTGCCCTTGCTCTTCGATGAGGTGGCGCCGCCCTTCGATACTTGGGCGAAGATGTCGGTGAGCTGCTCGCCGAGGAAGATCGAGATGATCGCTGGCGGAGCCTCGTTGGCGCCGAGACGATGGTCGTTGGCGGCCGAGGCGACGACGGCGCGGAGCAAGCCGCCCCATTTGTGGACCGCCCGGATGACGGCGGCGCAGAACACCAGGAACTGCGCGTTCGCGTGCGGGTTGTCGCCGGGATCGAGCAGGTTGCCCTGGGTCGCGTTGCCGACCGAGAAATTGACGTGCTTGCCCGAGCCGTTCACGCCCGCGAACGGCTTTTCGTGGAAGAGGCAGGCCATGCCGTATTTCTCGGCGACCCGCCGCATCGTCACCATCAGCAGCTGCTGATGGTCGGTGGCGAGATTAGCCTGCTCGAAGACCGGCGCCACCTCGAACTGCCCGGGCGCGACCTCGTTGTGCCGCGTCTTGACCGGGATGCCCAGCTTGAACAATTCGCGCTCGCTTTCGAGCATGAAGGCGAGCACGCGTTCGGGGATGGCGCCGAAGTAATGGTCTTCGAACTCTTGGCCCTTCGGCGGCGGTGCGCCGAAGAGGGTGCGGCCCGTGCCGAGCAGATCGGGACGGGAGAAGAAGAAGTGGCGGTCGATCAGGAAGTATTCCTGCTCGGCGCCGGCGTACGAGACGACGTTGGCGATCTCGGTGTGCCCGAAGAGCTTCAAGATGCGCTGGGCGTGCTTGTTGAGTACCTGCATCGAGCGCAGCAGCGGCGTCTTCTTGTCGAGTGCCTCACCCGTCCACGACACGAAGGCCGTCGGGATACAGAGTGTGGTGCCGTTCGGGTTCTCGAGGATGTAGGCCGGGCTGGTGACGTCCCAGGCGGTGTAGCCGCGGGCTTCGAAGGTGGCGCGAATGCCGCCGTTCGGGAAGCTCGAGGCGTCGGGCTCACCCTGGATCAGTGTCTTGCCGGCGAACTCGGCGAGCGCGCCGCCCTCGCCGTCGGGCGAGAGGAAGCTGTCGTGCTTTTCGGCCGTGTGACCGGTCAGCGGATAGAACACGTGCGCGTAGTGCGTCGCACCCTTCTCGATCGCCCAGTCCTTCATGGCAGACGCAACGGCATCGGCGACGGCAGGATCGAGGGTCGAGCCGGTGTCGATAGTCTTCATCAGGGACTTGTAGATCGGCTTCGGGAGGTGCGCCTTCATGGCAGCGCGGTTGAACACGTTGGTGCCGAAGAACTCACTCGCCGACTGCTTCGAGAACGACAGCGGCTCGGTGATCGGCTGATA
>Ga0163144_10000102_pt1 | contig 193958 bp, 293 predicted proteins | sample OliLak19BULKMAT1_FD_123175 | JGI IMG/M metagenome (GOLD analysis project Ga0163144, IMG submission 123175) | Freshwater microbial mat bacterial communities from Lake Vanda, McMurdo Dry Valleys, Antarctica - Oligotrophic Lake LV.19.BULKMAT1 | ecosystem: Environmental > Aquatic > Freshwater >...
GATCGTCTCCTGTATCTGGACAACCAGGTACATGACCATCGCAACTGGGACATCATTCGCCGCCTACGCGACAGTATCTGGGATCTGGAGAAGCGGGCAGCAGATCGTCACGGCCGTGAACTACACTTCGCAGATATCGAGAGTGAGCCAGATATCGAGAACGAGCCCGTCTGCTCGAAATGTGGTCATATCGGCTGCAGAGGTTCCTATGACCATGCAAGACGATGACACGCCTGTTTATGTGCCGCTGCCGGAGTTCCAAATCGAGCAGCTGACGATCCAGCTCGTCGAGCTTCGCAAAGAACACGAGCTGTGGCGGCCTATTATAGAGACCGCCAAGGTTGTATGCCAACGTTGGAAGGAAAGCGCTGGCGACTTTTCAGACGACGTCGGCAGGGCGATCGACATTTTGTTCAGCATGGTAAACGCTGCGGAATCCTCTAGGAGGGAAAATGGCTGAAGACAAGAACGGAAACTACGTTCCCCTCGATCTGGAGGAGCTACGCCTGCAGACTCACAAGCTTGCAGTCGAGCTGCCTCAGGTCTACCTCGATTACTTCACGAACGTCATCGAGGCGATCCAGATGCTGGAAGCTGAGCGACGCACACGCCTCGCCTCGATCTGTGCGCGGATATCGCTCGCCTCCAAAAGATAGCCGAGTCCTGGAAGAACCGAGCCGAGAAGCATGGCTGTAACGTCGATGATGGCGATCTAGACTGTGGCTGAGTCACTGACACCTGTCGAGCTTGCTTGCCAGCATCTCCGTGGCAACGAGGACGAAGACGATCCTGCCTGCAGGCGCTGCCGCTCTCATGTTGGTCGCACGACCGATGGCGATCCAGCAACGTTTTGCGCAAAGTGCGCTTACGAGGTTCTCGATATCCTGGCCAAGGAGATCTGCCGACTCGAAGACTCGCCTGAGTTGTTCGCAGCTCAGCGCCGTGCTGCGGCTCTTGAGAAGGAGTTGGCCACGTACCAGAAGAACAGGATGCTTCTGACGTTCATCGACGAGATGGCGCTGACGGTTGGACAATCAGCCGTTGGACCGCTAAATCCAACCCAGGAACAAATGCTCTGGGAAATCAAGCAAGCCGCTCGCGGCACGGTTCCCGATTGGTTCCTCAAGGATTGGGAGGAACGGTCGAAATGACGCAGATCGAGAAGCTTCACAGACTCTGGAAGAAGACTTCCCCTGGAACATGGACGGCGCACCAGCACGGCTCTCGTCCGGACTGGAATCTTGAAGGGCCCGACATCGCCGTCCCGTTCATGCCGCAGGGTGATGCCGAATTCATCGCCGGAACGCACAAGGCTGTGCCATTGATCTTCGAGGAGATGAAGTGTCTCAGCGCCGATTCGGAGATGCTTTCGATGTACCAGAGGGTGCTTGGTGCTCAGCTTGGACATCTCGTCGAGCTTCTCGATAAGGCCAAGAAGTGGCGAGCTGGAGGTTCCGTCGAGGAATTCATCTCGGCTATCGATGAGGCCATAGAAAAAGAGTCAGGACCGCGTGTTGGTTGATCCGAAGCGGCATATCGGCCCCAACCTGAAGAAGCTGATGATTCACTTCATGGCTGTCGATGCTGTCCCGCCGGGTGGCGGATTGCAGGCGGCCGTTGACCTGATCATGTCGCCGAATGGGATCAGGGATAGTGCGCAGCGATCTCTCGCGAAGGCACTTGCTGCGATCGATGCCATGCGTGCTGCGCCGGATAATCCGTACGGCAACGAAGAAGAAGTCATTGCAGGGGCGTTCGTGAAGCAGATCGAGGAGCGAAAAGCCGCGCAAGCGCTTGCGTCGAAGAAGTGACGGCCAGTAAAGCCTCAAGGAAGCGAAAGGGCTGCTGGGTGTGTGGTCAGCGGTTCGTTCGCGATCACTCGCTTTCGACTGCCGAGAGAAACACCTGCAGGCCGTGTTGGAGTGGCAGGGCCGTTCTCGACGGCAGATGGCAACCGGAAGAGCTGTTTCATCTGATCGTTGATGGGTCGTTCGTTACCCAGAGCGGTCAACGCGATGTCAACGAGCCAGGATATGGCGGGGCCGGCCTTGTGCTACTTGATGCTGGCGGCGTTGTGATCGCGCAGCAGTCCTGCGGCTTCGCAGCACAGCACAGTGCTGATGCTGAATTTCAGGCCATTGTGCGTGGGGCTCGATGGATGCCGCTTGTGACCGTCTATACCGACAGTCAGAGTCACATCGAACGGGTGCGCGGTGAATTCGGCCGAGATGTTCGGTTCCTTCCAATTAGGCGGTATCCCGGCTACGAACTAGCTCACGACCTCAGCGTCAATGGGCGGCTCCGCTTTATGGAGCAGATGATCGCCAGCGAGCAAGCCGATGAACCTAGACCGTGAGCTACTCCAAGAAGAAATCCGCACGTTAGCGCACCAGTGCAAATGCCGGGACTACAGCGGGCCGTGTCGGTCCTGTATGAAGTCCGAGAAGCTGGAGCGCAAGCTCGACAAACTTGAGGCCGAGGACGAGGTCATGAGCCGGATTTCCGGCTGGTTGTTCGCCAACGGTCACGAGGCGGCTGCAACAGCGCTTGGTTGCGCCGATGCTCGTGGAGAGCTTCGAAAGCCTGAAAAAACCTGACTGGTGGCCTGTAGGTAAGGCATGGCCGCTCCACACCCGCCCCGCTGGCGCATTCGCTTCTCGTCTGCGAAGCAGATGGGCTTCGTTGCGTCTGGGTCGATTCCCAACCGTATCGAGTCTGAAGAGGCCTGGGCGCGTCGCTGGGAATCCAGGGAGGCTGCTGTGGCCCATGTGCTGCGGTATATCGATGCGTCGATCGTTAGCTCGCCGGACCAGCTGAGCATTAACGGGCCAACTTGCTACATCGAGGAACTGCCATGAGGGCCTGCATTCGATGCGGTAACACCAGCGGTTACACCCTCATCGGTGGTTCGTGCATTACATGCGAGTACGATGACTCGGACTGCGACGAGCTGGTGGCAAAGGGAAGGGCCGAAGCCGTCGAGGAGACCGTGACGTCGATCGTCGCGTGGATGCGCAAGTCATTCGGTCACACCATCCGCAAGGAAGTCCTGGATGCCATTGAGCGTGGCGATTGGAAGAGCCCATGAGCATGCGAAGCAATCACCCACAGCGTGGCGAGATCGACCGTATCGCCAAGATGCTGATGGATGTCTGGGCAAAGGCCGAACCGGATCACGGCGTCACCAAATACCCCACTCCATCTCGCAGTTGCTGTCGCCCGAGAGGTGGGACTACGGCCCCGCGCCAGCCAAGCCTCTCAAGGCGAAGGCCACCTAGACAATCGTCGATACAGGTGCGATGGTCCTACGCGAATGTCTGCGCTCATCGAGGGGTTACTGGTCCAGGTCGCCGAGAAGGCTGGCGACGATACGGTTCAGGTCCGTGTTGCCGATCTGAAGCTGGTGTGCGCTCAGGCGACGGCGCGGGCTCAGATGATCGCCATCTACGAAGAAATGCTGAAGTTGGCTGCTGAGTCCATGACCACCGGACAGCCGAACCCCGACCTTGTTCAGGTCATCATCAAGGCAATCTCAGCGAGGTAGCAGTGATCTACGAAATCATTAACCCATCCGATGCCGTCACTATCGAAGCCCAGGACTCAGTTCTGGCCTCGATAGCCATCATCGTTCTCGGCAACGGCCAGTACGGTCTCTACGACGAAGACGGCCGCACGGTCCTCGGCATCTTCGCGCTGTCGAAGCCGGAGAAGTTGATCGAGTGGCTTAGGGATAACGGCGTCGAAGACGCAAAGATGGACGAGTTCTACGCAAAGAACGGGGAAGAGATCGCAGCCATTCTTGAGTCGGTTGTCTATGGCAAGATTGAAGATCGCAAGGCAATCACGGCGCTGACCGAATCAATGACCAAGTCGGACCGGCTCAAGGCTTTGGCCAAGTACAACGACTCCAAGCGGTCGTCGATGAACAACATCGGGTCCGCTGCCTCGGAACTAGCCAAGGGGTTTCGCAAGAAGGCACAGGAAGCTCAGCGATGAAGTTTCAAGATCTGCTTCATCTGGCGTCGATTGCTCAGTCCAAGGATGCTGTCGACGCCATCCTTAAGACTGACCGCGAGGTCTGCGATATGCTGGGCAAGGCCATCATCGACCTATTCGGTGAATCTCTTGCGTGCGGCTTCGAATCTCCTCGCGTCTCCGGCAACGCCGTTACGATCCCAGAGCAGTGGGTCGGCCCCATCGAGCCGCCCGATCTTCGCACCCTCGTCAACGCTCTCATGATGGTGGCCGATGAAGTCCCATCCTGATCCAGAAGTTACACACGCCTACCTCGGCTTCTTCCGCTGTGGGCACATGAATTGAATGGGCGTCGACGAGCGAGACCCAGAAGAGGCTGACAGCCTCGCCAGTGACGTTTCAGAAGTCATTCGTGGTGGCGGTTGGGTTACCAGGGTGACGCTGGAGGAGGCTCGCGCAACCCAGTTCGGCTGCCCGGACGAGTGCCCTCTGTCCTGGAAGAACAACATCGAGAGCGCCAAGAAGTGAGTCGCAAGCTGAATTTGCTTCCTGGGCTCAGGTGGAAGGGTCACTTGAAGATCCTTGAAGAGCGCAAGGATGGCTACGTCGTGCAGTTCACGGCGCAGAGCAAGACGGAATGGATTTACGACCACACAGTACTAACCGCCAAGCAGTTAAAAGACTGGACCGGATGGAGCAGATGAGCATCACGTACGATCAGAAACGACACGTTTTCTATATCGATGTCGGAGACATGGACCCCAAGGAAGCGCTCGCGTACATCGAGAAGGTCCGCGAGGAATACAAGCGCAAGCGGGATGCCCAGAAGTGATCACGGCCGACCAACTGCTTGCGCACGCCATCGGCGACTACATTCTTCAAACGGACTGGATGGCCACCGAGAAGACTAAGAAGTCGATAGCTGCGGCCATTCACGTCGTCACGTATGCGTTGCCGTTCATGTTGATTACGATGTCGTGGCCTGCGCTCGCCGTCATCGTGAGCACCCACTTTATCATTGATCGCTGGCGGCTGGCTCGTCAGTTCATCTGGTTCAAGAATCGTCTGCTGACGCCTTTTATTGAGCTGGAGGGATGGGCCGAATGCTCTGCCACGGGGTTCAGTCCGTCTCGACCGCCTTGGCTCGCGGTTTGGTTGCTGATCTTTACGGATAACATCATCCACGTGACAATCAACGGCGCAGCGATTATGTGGCTGTCATGACCGTCGACGCCGAGAGATTACTCCGCCTACTCCATAGAGCCACGAAACGGCCGTGGAAACAGGAGTTCGCATACAACAACACGGGATGCCCGACAGCTGACTTCTATATTCCTGGCCATAACGGCAACGCCACTGTGGAGATTCTCGCCGACGATGCGGCCCTCATCGTGGACGGCATTGAAATGTTGCCGGCGCTTCTGAAGGTGTTCGACGCGGCAGTGGAGTTCAAGAACTGCCACGTATCCGACTCGGAATCGATGAGCGATTTCGATCGCCAACTTCAGGTTGGCAAATTGTTCGGAACGCGAGACAAGCTCCTGTTGGCCATCGAGGAGGCGCTTCGTGAAGAAGAAGTCGACGAAGACGAAGACAGCAGCGAAGCCTAAGTCTCCCAAGGGCGCTAAGCACTTCGTCGAGTACGTCGCCCTGGGTGGTCGTAGCGATGCGTACAAGTGCATCTGCGGCTGGCAGAGCGAAGGCTACTGGGATTTCGCGGAGGCGGCCTGGGATGAGTGGTTGCTTCATGCGTTCGACACCAAGACCGAGGTCCGCCCAAAGGACTACGATCGTCAGGCGAAGATTGTGCTCGCTCGCAAGAATCAGCTGGAGCGCCTTGAGAAGGACCGCGACCGCCTGAACCAGAGGATCGACAAGCTCAAACCCAAGAAGAGAAAATGAGCAAGACGCTGTTCGAGATCCTCAGCGAGACGAAGCTCGATGAGAAGCCCAAGGACGAGCCAGACGACCAGCGGCCCTACGATATGAATTGCATCGCGCTCGTCGCTGCAAACAAGCGCGGCGGCGTCATGGTTCATGTAAAGCCGCACTGCGCTCTATGGTGGGAAATGCAGGAGATGGGAAGCATCGACCTTGGCGACTACGGGCTCGATCTCGCCCCCGAAGGAGTTAGCATCTGGGAGGGCACGGCAGTCTGGCAGCGCGGCGGCTGGGAATGCCCAGAGGACGGCCAGATGGATTACAGCGGAGCCTTCCGTCGTCTGACGTCAGAGGAAGCCGCCAAGATGCAGGCCGGCGAATCGCTTTGGCCCGAGGAGCAAGATGTCGACGAAGACTAAAGAGCGGAAGTCCAAGGAGACCTATCGTCAATGCGTAATGGCTTCGGTTAAAGGTTGCCAGCAGTACGTCGCCTGGCTTCCGACGAAGGACGTTAAGATCGGAAGGATCATTCGCATCGACGGCATCGAAGGTAACTGGAAGATTGTCGATGCTGGCACCCCGCGTCCCGATTTCATCGTCGAGGCGTACGCCGAGAACGGCAGGAAGGGCCTGCCGGATGGCCAGGGTCCGAGCACGCCGATGCGAGATGCCGAGGCACAGTATCGGAAAGGTCAGGCCTGATGGCCAAGTACAGGTATTGGATGCTCGATGACGACGAGGATCCTGAGAACGATCCGACCGTCGAAGCCAGCGACCCCCAGGACGCAGCCGAGACGGCCTGTGAAGATCTCATCAACGATGGTGATTCGGACTTCGCTCGCAACAACAAGATCGAACTTGCTGTACGTTTGGTGAGTGGTGGCCCCGCTCATATGTTCGAGACCTACGTCGACTGGTCACCGAACTGTACAGCGTATCCTCGTGGGGTAATGCCAGAGGAGACCGACGATGGAAAAGACGCAGAAACTCTGGCGGATTGAAGCCTTCAGACCACACAAAGGCCGCGTATGGCACGGCATCGTCGAGCGTACGAAGGCTGGTGGTGGAGTCGTGATGTACTGCAAGCCGAGCTACGTCACCATCGACAGCTGGGCCGAGTACTCGGACGATTTCGCGCATTGCAAGGAGCACGGTTGGAAGATGTGCGTCGGTTGCGATCGGGTCATCACGGACATCGAGTTCAACGGCAACTGATGAAGATCTTCGTCTTTGGATCGAACGTCGCCGGCAGACACGGCAAGGGCGCCGCCCTCGACGCCAAGGAGCTATGGGAGGCCGAGTACGGCGTTGGCGAAGGCCGCACCGGCCGCGCCTATGCGATCCCCACCAAGGACGCTTCGCTCAAGGTCCGGTCGCTGCAGGACATTAAAGTTTCCGTGGAAAAATTCAAGAAGTACGCGAAGGCACATCCTGACCTGACGTTCTTTGTGACGAGAATCGGCTGTGGTCTTGCTGGTTACAAGGACAAGGACATCGGCCCGATGTTCGTTGGGTCTCCGAGTAATTGCGAGCTTCCGGAAGGCTGGGGATGAAGGAGAAGGTCAACTACTCGAAGATCCGTGGCGTCACCGTTTGGGAGGATTGCGACTTCTGCAAAGGGAAGCGGCGACTTCCTGGCGGCAAGTACAAGGACCAGGGTGAGGTCGTTGATTGTCCGATCTGCAACGGCCTCGGTGTCACGAAGCTCATCGTCAGCATGGCTCAGTTTCATACCCTGCTGACAATGACGAAGAAGCGCGTTACGACGCGCACATGGAAGCAAAAGCAAAAGCCAAAGCCCAAGAGGTAGATCGCACCGAGGTCATAGAATTCTGTCCAGGATGCTTTTCATCAAGTGATGGTGGATCTTGTGGTGAAGGAATCGTCGGCGGAAACTGCTACAACTGCGGAGCTGGAAGCGATGTTCGAATCCCAAGGTGGGCGGTCGAGTCGATTCGCACGCAAGCCTCATGGGTTGGCCGACGGTACTATCCGGGCCCCGAGGATAAAGAGAACGCGCAGGAGTTGAAGTACCTACGCGCCCTACCAAAGGCTTTCCCTGGCCGAAGCGCGGAACCAGACAAGGAAGAAAAATATCGGTGGTGGGTGAAACAGGAACTGCCATCCACTACCGGCAGTAAGAGCGTCTCTACGATGGTCAAGGCTTCTTCAACTGAGGATGCCATCGAAGCTTCTCGCTTCGTGCTGCCATACGTTCCCGCTGAGGCGCTCAATGGGAAGTAGAGATCACAGCATCGAGTGCGAAAAATGCGGCCTGATGCGCGGAGGTCTAAACGACCTGAAGTGCGATTGCGACCTAGGCACGCCTCCTGCCGCGCCAACGTGGCATGGAACATTCGCCCAGGCTGACTCAGCTCGGGCGTTGATGGATGCGCTGATCTACCCCCGGCGCGATTTCGACCACGCCTGGGAGCAGGCAACCCTACATTGGGGCAGATTCGGCGAAGTTCCCGCCAGAATAGCCTTGCTTGAGGTTGCCCTGCTGGAGGCGTGCGAAATCGCTACCAAGGGTAAGTTGTCGGATCCAGCTGATATGGATCGAATCCAGGCCCTGAAAGTCATGGCTCTCAGGTAGAAAAACACATGGACGATTCCAAGTGGGAGGATTCCGCCACGCAGTGGCAGACCAACTATCTCAGGGTGAAGGCAGATCGCGATGCACTTGAAGCAAAGCTGCGAAAGATCTGCGAAGCTGGTATGAAGGTGCAGCGTGGATGCGACTGTGAGTACGATTACCGCTGTGGTAACTGCGAACAGATCCTGCAATTGCTTGGCACCATTGAGGAGATGATCCGATGATTCTAAAGCGTGGTGATAGTGGAGATGCGGTAGAGCAACTTCAGCTCAAGCTCAAGGCGACTGGCTACGATCCAGGCGACGTAGACGGCGATTACGGCAGGAAGACAGAAGCTGCAGTGCTGGCGTTTCAGCTAGATCGCCCAGATGTCGATGATGACGGCAAGGCTGGGCCTCAGACAATCGGCGCGCTGAATGCTGCCATCTCAAAGATGAAACCTGCATCAGCTCTGCCACCTGCGCCGAGCGACATCGTTCACTGCGACGATGCGACCTGGAAGTTGTTCGAGTCGCTAGTCGATTTAATCGCCAAGCGTCCGGTTCGGTACGGTCCAGGACGAGGGCTATGGGTCAAGGATAAGTGGGTGGTCACGTATGGTGCCGGCCAGCTCAACGGGACGATCAAGCAGTGGCCAAACGTCCTCGGGAAGACGTACCCAGCATTTCACTGCACGTCGTGGTGCAACTTCTTCATGAGCTGGCTGTGCCGCCGCAACCAGGACTACACGCACGCCGGCAACTGCCCTGAGATTTGGGAGCTACTACTGAGCAGCCCAGACGTTCATCAGAATCCCGGAGCAGGTCCATACCGTGGCTTCGGCGACGTGTGCTACACGGTTCCTCCGGATGGGTCAGCCGTCAAGCGAAGCGGCGTGGCAAAGGTCATGGACGCTCGTGAGCTGTACGATCGCCGCGCTGATCTGCCGACATTTATGGTGTTCGGGCAGTCCACGAAAAAAGACGGCGGCGGTTGGAAGTGGTGGCATCACACGGGCGTGTACGTCACTAGAAACGGCAGCCTATATCGGATCGCCGCCGACGGATTCAAGGGCGACAACGGTTATTCCGCGAGTCCGATGAAGTACGTCGAGATCACTCCTAAGAACATCGGCAACTTTGGCAATGCGATCTATCGCGTCTACGGTGTGAAGACGACCGATGGCACGTACGGCGACAAGTCCCGTGCGTACGCTCCGGTGACGTTCGAGTAGTAAGCCGTGACCGTCGGCGAGCTAAAAGAAGAGTGCGAGCGCGTTCGCAAGCAAGGCCTGAAGTTCATGGTCTTGCGCATCGATCGGCACGGCGGTGCCTGGATGCAGATCATGAAGGGCCTGCTTGGGAACGTTGTCGGATCTGACAAGGATGGGTCATACGTCTCTGTGGATATCGCTAAGGTAGAGGCGAAGATCGCAGAGATTGACCCCGCAGTAGAAATCCCAAAGGTCCGTCCTCATCGCGCCAAGGTTATCCGTCCATGAAGTCGATTAGCTTTTCTGACTTCGCCAACGTCCCCATCTACAAGGACCCGCATATCTCAAAAGTTGACGAGAACGGGAACAAGGTGGTGGCGAAGTATTACCAGGCTACTGGTGCAGTGCATGTTCACCCGGACCACTGGGATGAGTTCGTCGCGAAGATGACCGAGGTCGCAAACGCTGGTGAGGGCGAGTGATGTTTGCCTGTACGACCCGCGCAAGCGTTTGCGATGGTGCCTGTCCTGACTGCCCGAAGCGGAAGAAGCGACTTCTCCGGTACGTGTTCTTGGACATCGACGGAGTGCTGAACTCCAAGCACCACCTCCAGCAGCTCGTCCCGGTTTACGCCGACAGGACCAAGCCGACCGACTACGAGATCGGATGGAACCAACTCGTCCCTGAGCTGGTTCAACGGTTAAACGGCCTAGTGGAGCCCGACGTGGTCTTCGTGCTCAGCAGCATGTGGCGCAAGTGGTTCGCGCTCGATGTGATGCAGGAGATGCTGGCCAGCCACGGCTTCAAGGGTAGGTTGGCCGATGCAACCCCATCCAGGCTGGCCGAATGCTCCAGAGGGCACGAGATTGCCTCCTGGATCGAATCAGAGACCGGCATCGAGCTGTCGCGTGGGCAGCGCGCCTGGCCGGCGTTCGTTATCCTGGACGACAACGCCGATATGGACCGGCTGATGGGTCGACTAGTTCAGACGGACTACGACACCGGACTTCAGGACGAGCACATCGCGCGAGCCCGTCAGATGCTCGGACTCAGCGACGCTCAGCTTCGATTCGCACCCTGAGGCGCTCGAAGTCCTTCGTGGCCTGTTCTTGCTCCTCTGGCGTCATCTGACGTGGGAGGCTGGAATCCCAGTGGCCGATGTCTACCGGAGTTCCGTCGGATGTATCAAGCATGACGACATCGGCCGGTATCTCGTCGAACCGAGGACCACGCACGGGATCTCCGAGCGCGCGACCGAGGAGAAAAACCAGCGCAGCAACTGCGGCAATGCTGAGAAAAATGAGAAGAACAACGCCCATGATCAACCTACGTACTTCTTGATAACGGTATGCATGCCGGTCGTCAAGAAAGGGAAGGTCTGGACCTTGACGACCTTGTAGGACGATGCCCCTCCTGCCTTTCTCATCCTGGAGATGCAGGCCTTCGCGCCGCTCTCCGATCTGTGTTTGTGACCACAGCAGATGGTTGGCAGTGGTTTGCCGTCCCAGGTGCAGCCCTCAACGATGAAGTGCGACGTCATGGCTGAGCTTCTGAGCAAGTAGTGGCTGCACGTGCATTTGTGGCTGTCGGCAGAGTGGGGTCTCTGGAGATCTTCCACAGTAGTCGCAAAGCAAAGACTTCTCTTTATTTTCGCGCTGAACCGACATGGGCCGGCTGATTTACGCCAGCTACAGCCAAATCGCAATCTACTTCTTGTTGAGATCGCGCTTTATGGCTTCTTGCATGATCTGAATCGCGCGTGCTTGTTTGGCCTCACGCTCCTGGGCGATCTTCCTGAGGTTTTCAGGGCTCTGCCAGTGCCCCAGCTGATCGATCATTGCTTCGCGTGACATCGCGCTGAACCCGAATGGGTCGAAGTTCACTGCCCCCATCTGAGTGTTGCTGCACCGTGGACCTCGGTACTTCGATTCCAGGAACGAGTCGTGAACTGAGCGCAGACGCTTGAATCGCTCCTCCTTGGCCTTGATCTCTTCGGCGGGGAGGTGCTGGTTGTGATCTGGATGGTAGGTCGTCGCGACCGAACGAAAGCCTTTGCGGCAGATCTCTTTGGCTTCGTCCAGGAACTTAGCGCCGTCCGTGTGATTGGACGCAGACCTGACCTTGGCGAAGACCTCTTCGGTTACACCCATCTCAGCAAGGCACTCGCGTACCTCGGCCGTCATTCCTGTCGTCTTACGCATTCGGTTAGGTCTTTACGAGATGGTGGATTGATACACCACCCGCACGACCTTCGATGAGCACAACCGGATGTCCGTCGCCAAGTTCCCAGCATTCAGAGCGGGTCTTGGTTTCGATGAATTCCTTTGAGCCTGCGACCGAGTAGTACCGGAACGGCGTACCAATCGGATGTAACTCATTGAACTTAGATGCGTTTATAGAGTCAGGGCGACGGGCCACTAGAAGAACCCCTTCGGCCACGGAGACCGATCGACCTCGATATCGACCGCCTTGCGGAACTGCACCTCCTGTTCCGGGGTTAGCGGGCAGGCACCCTTGGCGCTACGCATCGCAAGCGCCATGCAGTCCGGCGACGGATGCGCGCGGATCAGCGCCCTGGCAAAGGCGATGAGGAACTCGACCGGAGCCGCAGCTTGACCAGCATCTCCTGTCGATCGCTGTTCATCGAGCTGCAACACCCCGCGCCGATCGACAAGTCCTCGATCATCGCTTCTTTTTGCGAGCCCTGTGCTTTTTGAACTTCGCCGCACCAATGTCTTTCTCCGTCGAAAACCAGACTCGGGCATGGCCCATGGATCGAGCCGTGTACCCGTAGACCGATCCAACACAACGATTTCTTGCAGCAGTAGCCACTGCCAATACAGGGCTTTGCCTGCACGCCGTGGATGACCGCCAATTCCATGACCCATATCATCATCCATAACGGAAATTGTCAAGGACGACTTCCCGCCTTGAGAGAGAATGGCAAGACGAAGCCTTCTGGCATTACCCAGAGGTGGGCGATATTGGCCTGATCGACGAGTTCATTGACTGGCGGGAATACCTCAACGGCAACACGCTGAGGACCCACCAGCTCGTTCTTGATCCTCTGCATGTCGGCCCAGGAGCGAACCATGTCGCCGTCGTGGCGCTGAATCCAGAGATGGACGACAAGGCCCCAGTCGGTCGCTTCGTCTGAGATCTGAACCGAGTAGCGGTTGTTGAGGTAGCCCTCGTATCGAAAGTTACCCTCGTGGCGCTTGTAGCGGACCATCGCCTCCTCGGGTGTTACCCGCATCTCCCATTCGTTGAAGCCCTGGCGGGACAACTTCTGCAGCTGCTTCTTCTTCCGCTTCACCATCCAAGCTGAACATCGGCTTTGGCAATTGTCCATTGATGGCGGATAGTGCCGGCCATGGCGCTAGAGCTGAAGTCCACGAGGAGCGAGTTCGAGCTGAAAGACGAATCCGGCTACAAGTTCAGGATCGTCGCAGAGCAGGAGTTGTATGGGCTCAGGGCCGGATCTTGGGGAGCCGAAGTTACGTTTTCGACCGAAGGGTTCAAAAACATGGAATCTGCGGTGCTACATCTGCAGTCCGCTGCCGAAGCGTTCGTTCGAATGCTCAAGGAAGCGCGTGCTGAGTCACTCTAGGTTGATAGCTGATCAATCCAGACTTCGAGATCTGTCGTGACCGGCAGGAACCCAACCGACGTGGTTATCTTCACCCCGATGAGATCACCGGGAAAGTAACTGTCGATTCCGGCTGCCTGCGTTGCGCTTCCACCGGAACCAGAGCTATGAACGAGTGACATCGCACAGGCGATGCCGTTTTTGGTAACGGTCACCGTCAGCGTTCCAGCTGTAATCGGTTCGGTAAGCCGCGTCGATATGCCGACGATCGACCCGGCTCTAATCATTTTTATGGTGTCGAAGTTCGCCGACACCGTTGCGTCCAGTGGAACATCGGTTTGGCCAGCGGCTACATTTTGCTGGGCCCACATCTCAGGCATAAAATATACCTCTGGACTTGCCGGTATTATAGTTTCGAGCGTCTTGATGACGTTCTGAACGACGATGTCCTGCAGCGGTCCAGGTCCGGTGTAAGTCGCGCCAGACGGGTCGACCTCCGACGCCGTCCAATAGACCATCAACGCAAGAGTCGTGTCGAATGCACGCATGCGATAACTGATGGCGTCCCCGCTTGATACGAGGCCCTTCGTTGATAGTCCTGCTCCGCTGCTCATTGCTGGACCACTCTATGCGTTGTGATCTTATTGGGTCCAGAATAAGCAGTGGTTACGATGAACGTGGCGAACTCGCCCTGCCCAGATCCACCGGATGTTGCAGCTGAGGTAGCGGCACCCGTGTGAAAGCAACGAATGCGTGCGGCGGTCTGGCCGTTCGACGAATTCGTGACCTGATCCATATAGAAGTTGCCCTGCATGAGCGACGACGCGATGGCGATACCCTCGCCAACCGTGCCTGTCCCAACGAATCCAGAGCGCACAGCATTGAGGATGGCATCGCGCGCCTTGGTGGCGGTTGCGATATCCCGGATCGGAACACGACGCACGACCGTGCGGAATCCGGCAATCTTAGCCCGTAGCCAAACGCTGCCTTCACCGCCGCCAGACGAGACCTCCGCGTTGGAGAACGTGTACCTGTACTCGCCGTCGCCGAAGTGAGCGAAGGTTCCAGTGCTGTTCACATACCCGGCCAGATCTCGGTTGGTTTGAACCTCCCCAACTCCTGGTGATGCCACCGCCCCGCCTCCCACAAGCCCACTGGCAGGATATCCATTGACGTCGTAGACCGTGAAGCTGATTGTCTTCTTGTCGTCGTCGGTTTCTCCTAACTGAATTGGTTCCATGTCGTCCTCTTGCTGGCTAGAGAAACCGAATATCTCGCCATCGTAAAATCCTTCAGTGTATTGCATGCGCCCGCAGGAGCTTGGGACGATCTCTGTGAACGAGGTGGAGGTCACAGGTGGAAGCGTGTTCTGAGCGGTCGGCCACACAACGGCAATGGGTGTTGAAGCGACAACAACTGGATTTATCTGCGTCTGCCACACGACGTGGAGTGGCGTGCTTGCGACGAAGATAGGAACGACTGCCATTGTGTTGAACGTCGCCATAGTTCAGATCAGCAACATTGCTGCCGCCACATCCCTCCATGGACGAACCATCTCCGCTCCAATGGTCACCATCCAGTTTGAGCGAACTGGATCTGTGTTTGGGTTGTCTCCGATATCAAAGCCTGGGTGCATGTTGGTCGCTGTCGGCACGCCAGTCTGAGCGGTATGACAAAGCCACCAATCGATCGGGCTTCCCAGGATTCCATCGAGATTGGTCGCTTTCTCGCCGCTCCAGACGATCGGATAAAGCGGAGCCGTGGTTCCTCCCTGGAGTGCAGGATAGTTGGCGTTGAAGAAAGGGTCGTTAAATGTTCGAGTACCCCCATCAGCGACATTGGCAATATTATTGAACCCTGCGCCCACCCGAACCATTCTTGAGGCCGAATTCGTGAAAACGCGGGCGTGCGTTCCCAGATATCCAGCAGCACCGATCGCGCCGAGAGTGGTGTTAATTGAACCAGCCGGAGACGGGGTAATAATCGGCGGATTGACAACCTTGGCAAAGTTTTGATGCCGATATCCGACGTATGGAACATCGAACACGTTGACGCCGCAGTAACTAATCACCATCTCGATGCCAATTGCTGCTTGAATGTTTCCAGAACGCGCGAGGAGGCACGACCACTGTTTCGTGTCAGTAGTTACCCAGATAGTCATAACGCGATCAGCCGACGTCGCCGCATTAACCAGTGAATTAGCGACAGAGGTCAACACCTGGTCGGTCGCGGTAGGCTGGTGTGTTGTCGTTACTGCCAGAGTAAAAAGTCCGCCAGGAGAGTAGGTTATGCTGCCAATATCGTCCGTGGCGCCCTGAAATGCGAACATCACCTGAAGACCGTCAGCGTTCTGAAGAACTGCAAACGATTGTGGGGTTGCGGCTGAGGCTCCACGCGTGGAGGCGTTAGCTACGTTCAGCCATCGATCGGTCGTGTCGCCAGAGCCAGATGGCCCAGTAGTTCCATTGCTCGTGAATTTGATCGTCCATCCAGCCGCCAACATCTTGGTCTTGTTCTCATAGAGGAACCACCCTGTCGAATCCGCGAGCGATGTGTACGGACGACGAAGGTTTGGAGAAACGTTCCAGGACTTGGTAAGAATTGGGGCGGGCATACAGTTTCCTTAGGCCGACAGGATGGACGCGGCGACGTTCTTCCACGGCCTGATCATGGTTGGTCCCCAGGCAATGAACCAGTTGGTGCGAGGATCGCCAATGCCTGTTTGCCCGCCGCTCACGCCAGGGACGTCGCCGGGCTCGAAGCCAGGAAAGACGTCGTTGAATGCTGGAGTAGCCGTGTTCCCGCCATAGCCAATCCACCAGTCCACTGGAGTGCCCAAAAAACCGTCTAACTGAGCTGCCTTTTCGCCGCTGGGAATCCATGGGATTAGCGCCATCGTTCCGTTCTGAAGTGCTGGAAGATTCGACAAGAACGAATCTTCTATGGCTAGGGCAACGCCTGCGTTGGCGGCGAGTTGAACCGTGCCACCTCCAACTCGTGTGATGCGGTTAACTCCGGCGGTAAACACGCGTGCAAGACCGCCGATCCACGCGGCGGCACCTGCTGCTGTTGAGGATGGGTCGTAGACTGGCCCATTGCCGCCTGTGGCATTGTTTCGATCGAACGCATTGTAACGATATGCAAGGTACGGTTTTGCAAACACGCTAACAGGGCAGGCGCTGTTGATCTTCTCGAAACCGAGCATGGTCTGGAAGGTGCCAGCCCTAAACAGCCCGTTCGACCATGCAGTTCCGTCGTCGGCTGCCCAGATCGTCATCACACGATCCGCCGATGCTGTCGCATTGACGACCGAGTTGCCCTGACACCACACGACCTCATCGGTTGCGGTCGGCTGAAATCGTGAGTCGGTAACGTTAATTACGAACAGGCCGCCAGGGGAATAGCTCAAGCGAATCACGTCGTCAGTGGTGCCCTGGAAAGCGAATAGGAGCTGCACACCGTCCGAACTCTGCAGCACGCTCCATGATTGGACAGCAGTAGACGTGGCCCCTCGCACGGAAGCTGCTGTCTTGTTAGTTATGCGGTCAGTTGTGTCTGCATTGCTCGCAGGCCCAGTGGTTCCGTTACTTGTAAACTTAACCGTCCAACCATGTGTCTTTAGCCAGGCATGGTTTTCGTAGATCCACCAGCCAGACATATCGACAAGGGACACGAACACGTTGCGTACGTTCGGATTGATCGACCAATCCTTTTGAAGCTGTATTTCCGTCATTGCTGAACCACCCGATGTGTAGCGATCTTACTGGGTCCCGTGTACGACGTTGTCACTATAAACGTGGCAAATTCACCTTCACTAAAACCTCCGGCTGTTGCTGATCCAGCGGCGGCTCCGGTATTAAAACACCTGATGCGCGATAGGGTTTGACCATTCGAGGTGTTGGTGACCGTGTCCATGTAGAAATTGCCTTGAAGTAGAGCGACGCCGATAGCGACGCCCTCGCCGATCGTGCCAGTTCCAGTAAATCCAGATCTCGCCGCGTTAAGAACGGCATCCCTGATTTCGTTCGCTGATGGTTCAGCGATACGCAGTGGAACGCGGAAGATAGCGGTGCGAAACCCTGGAACCTTGATTCGTAGCCAGATGCTACCTTCGCCTCCGGGCGCGGCAATCTCTCCAGCGGCCAGCGTGTAGCGGTACTCGCCGTCCGCGATGTGTGTGAACGTTCCGGTAGCGTTTATGTATCCAACGAGATCTCGGTTAGTCTGAATCTGACTAGCCGATGGTGCGCAAACGTCTCCCTCTCTGAGGATCCCGCTCGCTGGCTGTCCGGTGATCGTATAAAGGCGGAAGCTGAATGTTCGCCTGTCGACGTCTGCCTCTCCTGGCGCGACAGGAGGCATGGTCTTCTCGCGAGGCGAGGCGAACCCGAACCGCTCACCGTTCTCGAACCCATCGTCATAATCTACCGTGCGAGATTCTTGGCCAGTTAGAACGTCAACGAGGTCGCTGATCGACGGAGGTGTTGATGCTGGGAGCGCGTTTGCGATCAGCACCTCCACTCCTGATAGTACGTCGACCAGGTCAGACGTCGTTGCTATGGGCGACGGAAGATCTTGGAACCGTACAGCCTGTCCGTCAAGAAAGGCCATTACTACACCTGCTCAAGGGTGGCGGCGGCATTCTTCCATGGCCAGACCGCACCTGCCCCGAGTGCAACGAACCAGTTCGTTCTGGCTGGATCTGAAATCGGGTTATCTCCGACATCTAGGCCCGGAACGAATACGCCCACCGACGGGCTAGTATTGACCGTCGTTACCATCTGCGACCAGTCGATCACCGAGGCCCATGGTCCATCCAGCTGAACAGTCTTCTCTCCCCAGAGAATGATAGGCCAGCAAAGAGCACCAGTCCCACCCATGGAAGCGCAAAATGTACTGGCGAACGACGCGACAATACCGCCGTTGGCGAGCGTACTACTGTTCATTGCACCATCACCGGAGGCGTAAACGCTTGCGCCGTACATGCGACAAACGCGAGAGACAGCAGCGGTAAATACGCGTCCACCCCACCCGCGAAATGAGGCGGCGCCGATCGCCAGCGCGCCCATTTCTGGATAGACAGGTGTGGCCACGTTGGTGGCATCGTTCAGTAGCTCCCTGGACATCCTGATGAAGTTTCCGAACACATAGGGAACGGGAAGCGTTAGCGACGGAGCTACTCTGGTCACCTTGTCGTACGAGAGCCCAGAGATTAGAACGCTGTTCCTGAAAACGGCGCACCGCCACGCAGTCGTATCGTTCGCGCAGAAAATCGACATAACTCGATCGAGAGATGCCGTTGGATCGATAACCGTAGTAGCTGCACTGATGATTATTTCGTCGGTGGCGGTTGGCTGAAACCTCGTCGTTCCATCCAGCGTAAAAAGTGCGCCAGGCGAGTACGAGATGCGCATAATGTCATCGCTCGCGCCCTGATATGCGAACAGCATCTGCGTTCCGTCTGCGTTTTGAAGGACGTACCAGGACTGCGCGGCGCCAGCGATCGTCGCGCGGGTCGCAAACGTTGCTGCGCTTGTGATGCGGTCGGTCGTGTCACCTGCGCCTGACGGCCCCGTTGTCCCATTGGACGTGAACTTGACCGTCCATCCAACGGCGAGCATGCGCGTCTTGTTTTCATACGCGTACCAACCAGAGACCCCGACAAGCGTCGTGAAGGCCTGACGCACATTGGGGGAGACGGTCCAGTTCTTCTGCAGCTGAGGGAATGTCATGGTTAGATCTGGTCCGTTTTTTGTGGGTTAGATCAGGATCTGCGTCGTTTTGGTTATTGCACGGAACGAGCGATCCGATCAACCAACCATAACCCCAGCTGGAGGTGGCAATCCGGAGTCCTTGGACTCCCTGTGGAATCGATGTGGACAACCTGTGAGTGTTTGGAATTCTTGACAATGGAGACGCTCGACGCTACTCCAGCATCCTTCGAAAACGAACGGACGTGCAGGGGAACGCCGTCCAACAACACAAGGGTGAAGACGATGATCGAGATGAGAAACGAGTTGAAGTCCTTTGCTGTACTCCAGGAGCAAGTCCTTCGTGGGCATGACGAAACCAAGGGGCAGGCCTGGCGGACCGACAGCCTCCAGGCGCTGATGTCCAGGCTGGCCGAGGAGTTCGGCGAGGTGATCACCCATGCCTTCGGCCAGGACCCGGTCTGCGACTTCCTGATCGCTTCACTCAGGGACCACATCGAGGAATGTGGGGTCAACCTCGACTACAATCCGGAGACGTTCCGCAAGGAACTCGCGGATGTTGCGAACTTCTGCATGATGCTCGCAGACGTCGCACCGAAGGTCGATCCGCGCCACTCCGACACCTCGACGGTCCAGGCCTGATGTCGTTTCGTTGCGACTTCTGTTTGAAGCCACAAGCGGCCGGTATCAGGCCGCAGGCAGTCGTAACCAAGGTCAGGAACCGCGAGTACAACGCGATGGGTGGAATTATCCTCGGAAGCGAAATCGCCGAGGAGAAGCGTGCCTGTCCGACCTGCTATCGCGAAGCGGCGCCTGAGACAATCTCACCGTTGAATCCAGTGCTCGATGCTGCATTCAACGCCGTTCTCAGCGAACCGCCCGGCAACTGACTCCAGCCGGAAGCGTTCCTCGTAACTAGGGAAGGTGACGTCGCAGTCGAACGACGCGCCGACTCTGGTTATCCACAGCTCGGTGCAGTCCGAGTTGGTGATCGCTTGCGCGTAGATTTCTCCGCCGCCAATTACGAACACCTTGGCGGCTGGGATTTGCAGCGCGTCTTCTAGGCTCGCTGCGGTAACGGCACCAGCGAAGCTAGAACCGCTACGCGTGAGCACCACGTTCATGCGACCAGGCAGTGGCCGGAACTTCTCCGGGATCGACTCCCACGTCTTCCGGCCCATGATGACGGAGTTCTCCGTGCCATCCATGGTCAGCTCTCGGAAGTGTTTCATGTCCGCCTTGAGTCTCCAGGGGAGCGCTCCGGTCTTTCCAATCCCAAGCTTGGCGTCGATCGCCACGACGATGGAGAAGGGCTGCATCGTCGCAGTCTAGATGTGAGCTGGCCAATTTCCAAGTAGTCTCATGGCGATGTATCAGATCGGACAAGATGGCCGGTACTTCATCAAGTACGGCGTCGAGTCATGGCTTGGCGACGATGACTCGACGTATCTGCTCCAGATTGAAGGAGTTGTCCTGTATTCGCCTGCAGACCAGGAGGGCGTCGTCTGCGGACGCCTCCGAGCCTACGTACTTCAGGCCGAGGAGATGATCCAGCGTGGAAGGTTCGACGTCGAAGCATGGGAAGACGAGGACGAGCTGGACGACATCGCGAAGACGATCTACACGGTCGCCGGATCGTGGTCAGCCGGAATAAAGGCTGTCTGGCCGGACGTAGAAAAGATGGATGTACTCGTAATAGAAGAGATTTTCCTGGAAAAGGAGCATCGAAGAGTTGGCCTTGGACTGCTAATCGCCGACCGTACGATCTCGGTGTTCGGCAGGGGGTGTGGACTAGTAGTCGTGAGCCCGTGGCCGACTGATGTCGAGAACCGTGGAGACGAGGAGTCCCACAAGGCTGCCCATCGGAAGATCGGAAGTTATTCTCAACGTTTAGGATTCAAGAGCGTGCCTGGCAGCGATCTATGGGCAAGGTCCCTGGAGCACGCACCGGAGCGCAATGGCAGCAACTGAGCCCTGTGATTCGTAACGTTTTAGTGGAGATATCCTTGTAATCCAACGTTCTTCTACCGAAGCTAAAACAACTGGGGGCAGCGATGAAAGAAGAGATTCTCTCCGCAGTCAGGCCGCATGTGTTTCGCGACACCGTCATGAAGGTATCGAGCATGCTTGATCAATATCGCGCTGAGCTGGAGCAATCGAAGTCCGAAAACGAGGCTCTACTAGGAGATCAGGTTCATCATTTACTCAGGGCCCTGACGATAATCTCAGAGGTGCCTGAAACTAGCGACGGGGCTACAATGGCCAGGGGTATAGCCAAAGAGGCTCTCTCAACTCTGCGCTAAGTCGAAATGGCGGATCAAGATTACAAAGACGTCCTGAACCGCATCGCCGACGGGCTTGAGCGGCTTACGGAGGCTCTTGAGAAGCGAAACGCGGCGGACGAGAAACTGTCTCGCTGTCCGACATGCAGCGGCGACGGCAAGGGCTATGGTCAGACGCGCTGTATTCGCTGTGGCGGCACGGGCGTAAAGCAGTCTTGACCAGCGAGCATCATCGCGATGCGATATTCTGGATCGTGAGGATCTATGAACATCAGCAAGTTGCAGAAGACGATGAGGGTGCTGTACCTGTACCTCACCATCCCTCTGTTTATCGTCACGATGGTGCTTACCGCTCTCGCTCTGATGTCTGCTACCGGACCAAGGAAGAACGCCAAGCCAGAGGTTCCATCCGGCTATGGATCTGCGGCATCTGCCGGCTCCGGGTCAGCGGATGACATTCCATCAAGCGGACTGCGTCGCCCAGCTGTTGAGATCAAACAGCCTGAGGTAAAGAAGGAAGAGGCCTCCGACACGACGGCTGGGCAGGCTGCCCTGATCGCAGCGATCACTACCGGGATTACTGGTTTGCTCGGAGCGATCATGCAAGCCGTCGTCGCGTTCCTCAAGGCGAAGGAAAAACGTCGCTCTCCAGAAGACGTGTAAAATCATACAGGTTCCCAAGTCTCGTCGTTGTTGGTCTTTTTCAAAAAGACCTGTCTTGACAATCAGGTGTCTCCGCTGTCTTATGGCAGCTGGTATGGCATCTGAGAAGACGAAGACGTGTAAGGGGCCTTGTCACAAGACGAAGCCCTTCGGCGAATTTCCCAACTCAGCCAAGGCTAAGGACGGGAAGCTGGGATTCTGCGACGTCTGCTGGTCGAAAAAGATGTCCCGCTCCGCCAGGAAGCGCTTCGCTCCGGATAAGAAGTCCAAGGCTAGGATTGGTCGGCCGCCAGGGTCCAAGACCAAGTCGAAAATTTCTATTGCGGACGCGAACGCCGCCTTAAAGGCTGCGTCTGCGACGAGGGACACGTTCCTTGTGAGAGCGAACGACGGCGATATGGCCGAGTTCACCGAAGAAGCCAAGGCGCTGCGCCTCGCTATGGAATGGCAGATGGCCGGATATTCCGTGACCGTCTGGCGTCAATGCAAGTTCGAGATGATTCTGCGGATCATTGGATAGGGAAAGGGATCATGAGAGAGCTAACGCTAAAGACATTCGCTCACGTCAGCTTCCACAAGTCGGAAGAGACGAACTTCAACGAGTTCATCAGGACGAAGTACGGCTCCACCATCAAGAAGGGTGAGGGCGTCATGTTCATCAGCAAGGGTGGAGACCAGTACGTCTTCGTCGAACCGCCCGAGAACATCGAGCACGTCATGCTGAGCGGTAAGAAGGTGAAGGTGAAGGTCATCGCCTCTCAGCGCTTCCGTATTCGCGGCGCTAAGTGGTCCCCCGAGATGCTGTCCGTCTACGGCGAGAGGGCCGGGTATCGCATCGTTTGGATCAAGCGCTTCGAGTGGTTCCTCAAGGAGGGTGTCCTTGAGGCAGCAGGCAAGAAGGCCGCATAAATATTCTGTGCTATGTTCGATGAATAAATCGAGCGGATGAGCCCTCCTTGAGAGGGTGATGAACCGAACAGTACTGCGACGCCCAGATGACTTGACGTAAGGGGTGCGCCACGTGGCCTTGGAGGCCATGGCCTCTCAGGAAGGGCGATGCGCTGGTGGTCGACATGAGCTTGGCGCGCGTCCGTGCGGGGGCTACAGATCCGCGAGAAGTAAAGAAGCTCCTTGCCCGAGGCGTTTCGGTGTTCTCTCGTGGGTCTCTCCACGCGAAGTTCTTCATCATCGACAAGGTGGTGATTGCCGGCTCATCGAACATCTCCAGCCACGCAAAGAACTCCCTCGATGAGGCCGCCGTTCTAACCGACGACTCTGCTGCCGTCCTTCGCGCTCGTACGACCTTTGAGAAGTTATGCACCGAGCCCGTTCGCAAGGACTACTTGGCCAAGTGCATCAAGGAGTATCGGCCGCCCAAGTTCACTGGCCATTCAACAGCGGGGACTAAGAAGGGCAAGAAGATCGTCCGGTCAAAGCTCTGGATCATCGGAGGGCTCCGTTACATCTCGATTCCCAAGGATGAAGAATCGAGCGTGCAAGCAGTCGTTAACAAGGCCACCAAGAAGCTGCTCGACTTCGAGAAGAGCGAGGTCGACTACTGTCACTACCCAGCGAAGGAGGCGTTCTTTTCGTCTCTACGAGAAGGTGACTGGGTTCTTCGATGTCTCCTTGATGGCAAGGGCTACGATGTCTGGGCGCCCGGAAGATTCCTCGGCGTTGAGAACTATCCACGCGACCGAGGGAAGCACCGTTACTTGTTGTTATTCGAGGATCCTCTGGAGGCTGAAGCAATTAGATGGACGGCGTTCCGAGCGCTTGCGCCAATGAAACTACCGGCGGTCCCACGAAGGCTCGCCGTGCAGGACGATGCCGATGCCGATGCCATCCTGCGCCTCTGGGATAGTCGTGGTCGGTTCAAGAAGTCGAAGCGTCTTTGAGGTCAGGACTGTGTTCCTTCGAGATAACTGAAGGCGCCTTGCGGCGCTCGCCGTTTCGGGTGGGTGCGTCGTGCCGACCGCCGTTCCTGAATTGACCGTGACGATTTTTGAACGATGCGGAACGCCGTCTAGCACCGTGCTCGCGCCGGCCAGCGGGCAAGGCAGCGTTCGGCCAACTCGCCGAGTTCTTCGTTGATGAACGCGGGATGACGGTTCGCAGCGGCGGTGAGCGCACCGACGAAGAGCGCTAGCTCGAATGGATCGGCGACGAGCCACGTGACGACAGGGAGGGGTTCGAGATCGTGCATGAGCCCGCTATCGGGCGGTGCGGCTGCGGGTTGCGGATCAAGTAACGACGAGAAATCGATGGGCTTTTTTGACGTGCGTCCCTTCCCTCAACCGATCCAATCATTGTGCGGTCGGTTGCTTCGCACAATTCGCGCAGTTCTCCGCAACGAGCAACTCGAACCCCGTCTGCACGTTCTTCAGGAAGTCGTCGGGCACTTTGGTCGTGCCCTGAAGGATCGTTGTGAGATCCGATGCGTCGATCCCAACGAGGTCGACAAACGTCGTGCGGCAGTCGTCACAGAAGCGATTGATGCGTGCGCGCGCAGAGAGGATCTCGGGGCTGACGTACGCCGGTGGCGCGCTGGGAGCTGAGGCCCTGGGTGGAGCCGGCTGCTTTCCTGCAGCGCGCGCCTTCAGAGCCCTGTCTATCTGTGCGAGGTGCCGCGTCGGGATGTCTTGTGATTTCTTAGCGCACGCAAGGAGAGAGCGCACACGTTCGTCGCCCAATGCTTGAAGGAAGGTGGCTCGCCCTTCCTTCGTGAGGCGCTCAAGCGATGCGCGGCTGATTGGATAGGCGTTGTCGAACTGCACCCACGTATCCGCAGGGAAACAGGTCTCCTGTTTTCCGGCGATGCGAAAGGCTCTTCCCGACGGCAGGCGAAGGCGAAGGCGATCCTGCATCGCTGTAGCGCGAGTCCCCTTTCGAGGTTGTAACCGCAACGAGTACCTGCTCACCAGCCGGATCGCAGTCACCAAGGACCACGAGGTACTTCGTTCGCTCTCCTTCACCGTCCCCGAAGTCGATCAAGCCCCGCCACACCGCGCCCGCCCGGTACTCGATCATTTGAACAGCGCTGCCAGTTCTCGCTCCTCCTCGGCGATCTGTTCGGCCTGCTCCTTCGTGACGGAGTTGGGCTTTCCATCCAAGGCGCGCTCAAACGGGATGAGCGCTTGGGGGCGCTTCTCAATCTCGTAGATCTGGTGCCACAACGTTCCCCGAGCGTGAGTCACGTCAGTCATCTGTTTGCCGGTGGCCGTGAAGTAGACCTCGGCAAGATGTGTCATCGCTGCAAGCTCTCGCGGCGTGAAACATCCATCGTCAAACGCGCGACGCGGCTTGAACACGAGCGCTGTGCCCCCGAAGTCTGGGTCGAGTTCAGCCATCGGCGCGATGAGAAGCGCCGACGTCATGTCGGCGTGCGGAGCCTTAAGCTCCTCGAACAGATCCTTGGGAACAGGACCCATCGGCCACGCGAAGTAGCTGAGCCCGGTCGTCGTCTTTCCCGTCCTCTGAAAAATCTCGAAATCGAGGAGGCAGAGCAGTTTGAAGAGCTTGAGCTTGTGACACGAACGCGTGTTCTTCGTGAAGAAGATCATCGCGTTCAGAAGCTTCTCGCGTTGGATTTCCGCTCGGCTCATTACAGGAAGGGGGATCTGCTAGCCTATCAAAGGGATACCAGGCAAGGTGCGCGAACGCCGGCCGTTACTAACCTGAGAAATTACGCAATACTAGCGCGGTGCGCCAAGGACGCGTAAAGGGTGGCTCGTTCAGACACGGCGGCGCGTAGGAGTCGCACGAGCCGCTCTCCACCGTGCGATGGCGCGTTTCGCTCGTCTGATATCCGTCGCTGTGAGCACACGAACGCTACGCCCGCTCCATGCCTCCGTGCGCCGCATCTTGGGGATAACCGACGCAGCTTCCAGCCGACGGAACGTGGTTTCGCTGATGCCGAGTTGCTTGCAGGCCGCCCCTAGCTCTGGCGGTGCGACGCTGCTGCCCATGCCTTCTCAATTCAAAGACTACAAGGACTCGTTTTCCTGTCTTGCGTGTCGATCAACGTCCAAAATGGACGAGTTCAAGTGCAATGGATGTGGCACATTCGTGTGTGAGCACTTGGTTCTCGTCGATGGCGGGATGATGATTTGCTTCTGCTGTCACAAGGACAATGGCGAGGAAATCAAGTGGCCTGACTGGTCATACTCAATGGTCGAGGACAGGGATCCGTAGCAGCGCAAGCGTTTGCGCACCGATCTTGACAATTAGCGCTTGTGGTTGCACCGTTTTCGAAGTTTATGGAAGCGATGGTGCCGCATGCCGCAAGCTGATTTTGATCCGCTGGATGGACTAGACGATGACGACAAGGCCTACCTCACAGGCCACAAGACTGCGTTTGAAAGGCAGAAGAAGGCCCACGACACAGACGCCAAGCACAAGAAGGCGGCGGAAGATCACATTCGCACTACGCGCGAGGCTGCTGGCCTTCCGCCTGATGCGCCTATGCCAACCCCGCAAGTGGTCGCGGCAGTCTTGGCGACTCCTGTGGCGACTGGACGGGTCTCCCTGATGGTTGCCCGTCCAGAGACCAAGCCGAACGATCTACCGTCCACAACGGAGAAGTTCGCTCCTGACTGGAACAGCATGAAAGAGATGATCTCCAAGTACGACGGTACCTGGGTTATCTCGCGGCACGAGTTCTCAGTTCAGGTTGCGGACATCTTGGGGTTCTTCGGTAAAGATGGGTGGGAGAAGCCGGTGGAATCCGAGAAGGAAACATTCGAGGCGATCGTCAAGAGCGGTCGGGTATTCAGAACTGACCCAGCATAGCCGTGGCGCTTCCTGAGGAACGGCTGGTTGCCCTTGTGGGCAAGAGGACGGCTGACCTCCTGGCGAAGGCTAAGGTCGCAGCCGTCAGTGAGCAGGAATGTCTCGCGTGGGAGCGTGTTCGCGAGAAGTACGAGTTCGCCATGTCTGCGCTCTACATGATCGCCAGAAAGCCGCTGCGCGAGCCGGAGAATGACGCCAACGAGCTTCGGCATCTCGTTGAGGAAACCATGAAAATGATGGGAGTAGTGAACGGGGTTACGCCGTTCGACGATCTTCGATTCCAGCTCGCCAAAGAAGAGGCGTGGCGCGTGGAGGCTTCGGAAATCCTGAGGTCAGTCCTTGACCTTAGTCTCAGAGACAAGGCCATCGAAATGGCTATCAGATCTTTGCTTGGTATAAGATCTACGGAGCCATGATACGCGCACGAGATGGGTTGAAGATGATCGCCGACGCCATTTCAAGGAAGCGAGACACAGCAGCAGTGCTCGTCCCGAGACGTCTTGCAGTTGCTCTCGTCGATGAGATGTACCCACAACCAGCTCGTCACGGGCTAGAGGTCGTCGACGACGCTCTCGACATTGCCGTTGACCGAGCACGGGACAAGTACCTCAAGCTTGTTTCGCAGGGTGGATACATCGGAACTCTCATGTCAGTTCCAATGGTAGTGGCCGATGACGTCGTCGTCTGCTCCCTAACGGAGCAAGAGCTGGTGGATTCCGCAGGTCGACTTGGCGTTGACATGGGCGAGGTTGTCCGTGATCGGCGCCGCACTGGAGCAGCCTGATGTTCTCAAGAGAAATCATCATCGCGCCTGAGGTTCAAGTCTGCGCTGGAATCTTGCCGGCTAGGGGCAGCTACCATCAGGCGTTCGTCGAAATGCTGTTCCTGTGGGGAGAGGTACTTGAGGAGGACGCGAGGTTCCGTCGTGTTGTACTTCCATCAGGGTTCTCGCTGGTGACGGTCGACGTCTATCGCTCTGAGGTTCGAGACCTCGAAGGTAACGTTCGTGCAGCGATTGCGACCCCCCAGGACGGACGAAAGGTTCCGTCAATCTCGCCCGTCAAGAGGTACTCACTGGGCGCAGAAATGGTTGGAGTTCAGCATAGGGGAGTTGCTTACGATCGCGGAAGCGCAGTCTACCGCACTAAGCCGTTTACGGCTCAGCAGGACGCGGTTTCTACAGTCAAGAAATGGCTTGATGAGAACAAGCCCAGATGGGATAGCTACGTCTCAGCGGTTAATTTCGAGTAGAATTTTTCTCAATGAGGGTTGCTATTGTTGGTTCGAGGGGGTACTTAGATCTCGATTCCGTGGCGAGCTACGTAGCCGACCTTCCAATTGACTCTGTTGTGATTACCGGCGGAGCCAAAGGCGTCGACGAGGCGGCTGAAAAGGCCGCTCGACTTCGAGGGCTCGAAGTCGTTGTTCATTACGCCAACTGGAATCTCTACGGAAAGGCCGCCGGTCAAATCAGAAACCAGGTAGTGGTTGATGATTGCGATCGTCTTGTAGCTTTCTGGGATGGCACAAGCCCAGGTACAAGAGGAGCAATATCGGCCGCTTCTAAGGCCGGTAAGCTGGAAAAGGTATTCCGAGATAGAAACCCCAGCCAGGGTTCTCTCTTTTAAGGATTGACAATCCTTTGAGTAAGAAAAATAATCAGCCTGTGAAGTTAAGCGAAAGAGATTGGAAGCTGATGGCTCTAGGAGAGATCGGCGCCTATCTCATGGCGATCGTTTCAGCGGTCGGAGCATGGATGTACTTCGAGGAAATCCAGTTCCCGTTGAGGGTTGTTGCAACGATGGCTGCGATGTACCTGGTCGCCAAATACGCTTTGCGATTTGTTCATCTCGGCTACAAGCCCGAAGGCACCAGCTCGTAGCAATTCGTTCCCCGTTGGTTACATTGACCAACGGTTCATTACCTGGTAGAGGCAAGAAGGAGACAGCAATGGGTTCGAACGTCGACAAGATCGTGGATGACATCCTTGGCAGGGTTCGCCCTCTGGTTCGTGAAGCGGTCCAGAAGGCAGACGCCGATGCTCGTGGGGAGCTGATGACTCAGCTCAACAAGGCCATCGCAAGCAGTGGCAACGGGAACGGTAAGGCTGCCGCTGTGGCATCCCCCGTGAAGCGCAAGGTCGGTCGCCCGCGCAAGAACCCGCTGCCGGAAACGGCCTCTGCCTCGCCGGCTACCTCAACGGAGAAGCCGAAGAAGACCAAGGCGAAGCAGAAGCGCGTTCTCTCTGCCGAGGTTAAGGCGAAGCTCGCCGAGAACCTCAAGAAGGCTCGCGAGGCGAAGGCCGACAAGGCGAAGCCCGTGAAGCGCAAGGTCGGCCGGCCGAAGAAGATCCAGGCCGCTGCGCCTGCGCCTGCTGAGCAGGCCTCGTAACGTATGGGTCGACGACCTGCAGCACCTCAGCAGCAGGACGAGAACCTGACGTATCGCCAGGTGGAGGAATTCGTCTCGAACGCGAGCCGAAGGATCCAAGGACTGAAGACCCTGAAGATCGAGGTGGCCGAAGACGGAACGGTCTCCTTCGAATATAAAGTCTTCCGCATCATCGGTGGCAAGGGAAAAGTCTAAACCTGGCACCACGAAGAAAGGGCCCGAGCTGACTGCTCGGGCCCTTGTCGTTTAGTCGTTCCCGCCTCGGTTTGCTCCCCAGGGGTAGTACTCCCTCTTGGCCTGGACCTGCGCGAACTCCGGCTGTCCTCCATCTGGGAGAACGATGGCCGTGAGCCGGCCGCCGAACACGCACCCCGTGTCGATACCGTAGCAGGCGTACCCGCTGTGAGCGTCTACGCGGGGCTCAGAGCGACTGTGGACGGCGTGGCCGTAGATGACGTTCTCTGGGCCCTGCCACCGCACAGCCCACGGCACAGAGCCTGGGACGTCAACCAAGGGGTTCTTGTGGTCGGAGGCCATTTTTCCGACGTCATCAACATTCCGAACGCGGCAGACAGTGTCGCGGCTCTGCTCGTCGTACCTGACGCCGTTGCACTCGAACCCTGCATGAACAACAAGCCACGGCTGATGCCCGAGGCCCACCGTCTTTGGCATCGCCATCAGGTAGTCCATGTCTTCCTTGGACAGGTTGTTGTGCTCGACCATCCTGGCTTCGTCGAACCGGCGCATTGGGTTCTTTTTGGCCTCACCTGCGGCGATCCTGGTTTCCCAGTTCCGCCAGCGGATGTGCTTCTCCTCGTGATTGCCCATGGCGCAAGACGCACCAAGCTCGCGTGCAAGTCGAACGACGCCAACTGGGTCTGGGCCGCGATCAACAAGGTCACCCACGAACACCAGGCAGTCCTTGTCCCCGTGGCGATACTCGACCACCTTGAGCAGTTCCTTCAGTTCGTCCAAACAGCCATGGACGTCACCGACAACGATAAATCTCTCGAACTTCATACCACCTACCTACAGTCGTCATTGTTGGATATTTCATACCCCGAAAAATGCTGAAGCCGCCAACCTTTCGGCTGACGGCTTCGGAACTACTTCTACCATTGGTAGATTAGCTGACTGCAGCCTATCAGCTGACCTTCTTGAAGCCAAGCCTTTGAAGCTCGGATCCCTTGAGGCCATGAAGCGCGATGTAGTGGCGCGGAACGCTATAGGTCGAACCGTTGACGGTGACTTCCATGTACTCGCCAAGTTCTTCGACGAGCTGCTCGACTTGCGCCTGTACTACTTCGCTGTTGTAGTGCAGTGGCTTCCCACAATGGCAGAGCTTATCGGTCATGCAGCTCGCAGCTGGGTCATGTTGGCGATACGCAGGAACTCGGGCTCGTTCGTCTCCAGGAGGAGTTTCTGCGCCAGCATCTGATCCTCGTGCGGAAGGCGATAGTCAGCGTGGATGCAGTAGCGCTTCACCGGCTGACCGTCGACACCGAGGAGCTTCACATTGCCGGCGTAGCCGGTCTCGATACGGTAGACCCGCATCGAGCCGTCTCGACTGTGGACGGTCAGATGGAAATGGTTTTTCTCATCCAGCTCTTTCTGCTGATCTGCGTTGAGCATGGAGAAGAGAAGCTTCCGCGCGCGAGCCTTGGCCGTGTCAGTGAAAACCTTGACCTTGGCAGCCTCGATGACGGCAGCCTGGCGAGCAAGCTCTGCCTTTGCAGCGCGATCGGCAGCCTGCTCAGGAGTCTCCCTGACGCGACCATACTTCTTCATGGTGGCGTGGTCGCAGTTCTGCCAGCCAGTCGAGTACCACGCGGCATTCGCCGCTGATGTGCAGTTGTCGGCGATGTCGTACCAGCCTGTCGTTGAGCTAGTTCCTGTGGTCCTGATGTGCCAGCTGTTCCCTAGGTTGATCGTCGTTGCTGACGACGTTCCAGAGGACATCCATGCGCGAGCGACACGGTCTTGCCAGATCTTCATCGCTTGCACCTGGGCCCAGGTCTGAATCTCGTCACGTGTCGATGCGGTGACGACTGGAATGGTGTTGCCGGTCATCGTGATCGTCTCGCTAACTCCATCACTGGCTACCGAGACGTTGTACTCGGTTGCGACGCCATCGATCACGAGTGGGTCTGGCTGTGTAGCTGGCGAGATCTGCGACCGCTCTAGGGCTGCGCGTTCTTCATCGAGTCGCGCCAAACCTTCGGCGATTCGCCTCTCAGCCGCATCTTCAACTACCCTCGCGTCGAACCCAGTTTCTACTGGGTGAGTGATTCTCACTGCGGCGGTGGTTGGCATTTCAGCCCCCAGCGACCGGGGGTACGAGAATCATCTTGCCGGCGGCAGGATCGAACTCGCGAATATGCTCGGTGCTCTTGTCGCCGTTCGCGCTGACGCGAAATGCGAGGTACTTCTTCTGCTTGACCAGGTGATCGAACGAACGACGAGCGTCCTCGACCTCGTCCTGGTTGGCGGCGTTCCAGACCTTCTTGATGTCGCCGTAGCCACTCAGGACCGAAATCATGATTTGGCCGGGCTCAGGCTCGTCAGCCAGGTCGGGCGAAAAGCCCTGCTTTGTCAGGTCAGTACCGAGCGTTTCCATGTGCAGCTCCATCATTGGGCCGCATATGGGCCCGCATCAAGGTTGAGCCGTCGACTTCGCCAGAAGGTGGCGTGATTGTCAAGAACCTACGGACCGCTGACCCAGGTCTGATTGATGTTTCCTGGCGTCTGGCCGCCAAACATGACCATCACGCCATTCGTGTAATCGAAGGCCATCGCAATGTATCCAGTAAACGACGGGCCCTGGTTGGACAGACTCAGCTGCGAGAGCGTACTAGTCGCTGGGTTCCATTCCCATGTTTCATTCAATGTCTTGATGATCGCGGTCTGGCGTACCGGGTGCCAGACGGCTTCGCCATATGTAAAATTGTCGAGACCTGGATTACTTCCGGGCCATCCTGCGCTGGACCACGCGGATCCGTTGAAATACTGAGCGCGGTACGATAAACCTTGCGCGTTGAGCACCTTGCCCGAGTACTCATCAAAGCATGTGCTGAACCCGTAACCGCTGGTCCCTCCAGCAATGGAGCTGTTCGTCCAGAGATTGGTGGTGCTGTTGTAATCCCAGGTTCCTCCGCCACTCCACGCACCATAGAGAAAGGTCTTCTGTCTAATCTTGTCGTACGCGATTTTGCACCAGTTCTGGGCGTTCTGAGGCGCACCAGTGAAGTTCGTCCACGTTGTGCCGTCGAATTCCGACCACTCCGCTAGTCCGCCGCCATCCCACGGGACGCTACGAACCAGGATGTTCGCATCGGAATCGTAAGACATGCCGCCTGTGTAACCACCACGCGAATCCGTTGCGACGGCCAGCTTGTACCAGTCATTCCCTGTCCATACCCAAGTCCCCGCACCTGTCGTCTGACTAACATTGTATGGGTCGTGGATGGCAGCACCGCCGCCCGGAGATGTTGTTCCTCCGGTCATGATCACGCCGAGTCCTGGATAAAATGCCATGTCCGCAGCGCATCGTGCAGACGGACTCGTGCCCGGCGACTGAAGGATCCACTGGTTGAACGCAACGTTTGGTATTGACGACCCCTTCTTCTTTAGAAGGCCCGCTGGAACGGTAAACATTACGGCGTGAATCCTCTCAAGGTCGTGCAGAAGACCTTGGTTCCATCGGAGATTCCAGTGATGATGTCCAGCTTGTTTGCGAGAGATGTACCGATTGAAGGAGAGCCCTCGGTTCCAAAGTTGTAGTTAGACCCGAAGGTCAGCGCCCCTGGTGCCGGTGCCGTCTTGTAAGATCCTAAACACGAGCGTCTGTCCGCTCACGAGACTCGATGGATTATCGAGCTGAGCGGTAGCTCCGGTGAGCGTGACCGTGAACGTGTTGCTCAGCGAGGCGTTGACCGCAATGTTGGCGCCGTAGGTCAACACAGACGGGACAACGTCTTGTGCCTTGGTGAAGGCGTTCCTGATCGACAATCGAGCGACATCGATGCCAGACAGCTGAGACACGGTGCCGTCACTGGCTCGCGCGAATACCTGAACGACGCCTGAGGCATCTTTGCCGTACAGCAACGCGTAGCCGGCTTCCTGTGCTGGATCTGCTCCCAGTACAGGAAGTCTAGATTTGTCGAGCCCTGATAACTGATGGACGTCGCCGTTGCTCGCACGAACGAACAGCTGCACGATGCCGGATACTGTTTTGCTGTAGAGCAGCGCTCTACTTGCTTCCGCTGCCGGATCTGATGCCGACGCGATCAGTCTGGCGATCTCTGCTCCGGCCCGTCTTAGGAAGCTCATTTCCGCGTGAATTTATCACTCGAAACAGCTAACCGTAAAGTAGGCCAGGATCTATGGTCTGGGCCAGATGATTTCAGACGCCATCAGCTACCGGCTCGTGGAAGGTCTTCATGAACTGGTTCGTGTGCGGCTCGCACAGAATCGTCTTGCCGGTTCCGAGCGCCTGGTCGGCGACGAAAATGAAACCAGCCTTGCACCAGTGGCAAGGCTGATCTTCGGTCGACTTGTGGAGCTGCACATCTTTTTTCATCAGTGGTTCCGGAGGGAATCGAACCCCCATTCGTCTCTTTAGGAAAGAGCTGCCTTGTCCGTTGGGCCACGGAACCATTTCGCGCATCCGGCAGGGGTCGAACCTGCAGCCTTTCGGGTAGAAGCCGATTGCTCAATCCATTGAGCTACGGATGCCTAAGCTACCTTCGAACCGGCTGCGGTCTTCGAGCGTTCATCAGGGTTGTTATCTTCCTCGGAAGAGTCACCGTTGTCAATTCCGATTACACCCTTGGTCGCCTTGCGCGTTGATGGGACGTACTCGCCGTCCTCTGGCCCCTTGACGTAGGAGAGCTGGAACCTTCATGATGGCTTCATGCCGCTGCTTGCCGAGGTCATCGGTCAGCTTCATGTCTGGATGCGTTCTGGATTTCTCCTCGGCCTCCCTCCACGCCTGATCAATCACTCGACGCATCTGAGCAGCATTAGCGTCGGTGGACGCATCGTTGATGATACTGACGATGCTGCCCGGGAAGTAGGCGCCGTCATTGAACATCGTCCAGTACATGCTGGATCCATCGTCCTGGCGGCTCACACGAAGAAACCACATCCCCCACTTCTTACGGAGGGATTCGAACATCAGACGGTCCTTGTCAGGAACGCGATATCCAACCCACTGCTCTCCGTCGCGATTCATCAAGCCGATGTTGGCCATGGGCCTATCTACAGGTCATGGGTCTACTTATTTCACGCGCTCATCAGCTCGTTGTATTTGAACTTTTCTCCGAGTGCTTCGTAGATGTCGATAGTCTCGGTGTCGAGCCTCTTTACGATGTCGCCGTTGTAGACGTGGATGTACATCGGGACTCGTACTGTCCGAGCGACGAATTGCTTGCCCAACTCTGTGATTTTGTAGAATCCGGCGTGCGGGCTTCCGTCGCTTCGACCTTCGGGCATCTCTTCGATGAGGCCCCAGTAGCGGAGCTTGGCGCACTCGCGATCGGTCGCGTTCTGCTCGATGAGGTAGCTCGGTACATGGAGCCACTCATTCGCGTCTGGCCGTCGAAAGTACCGATCGATCAACAGTAGTGCGTAGGCCATGAAGCTGTTCAGCTTGCGCTTGTAGAGCTTAACGTACTGGTTGCAGCACGGACACGGGGCGCCAGCTTCGAAGCGTTCGCGAAGCCACTGCTTGGCCTCTTCCAGGGTGCGTTGGTCGGGCTGTGACATGCCCAACCTTCTCAGGAGGGTATGACAATTGTCTAGACCTACGCAAGCACTTGCGCGGAAGACAGAGGACTCGGTTGGCGGAAGACCAGGGAGTCGAACCCTAACCCTTTTGAGATCGTACCGACTTCCAATCGGACTGCGCGCCACCGCGCATTGATCTTCCGTGTGATTCCAACGGTGTTGCCATGATACGATACCAGTGTGGAAACACAAGTATGTAGTAAGTGCAGAAAGCGAAAATCGCTGGCCCATTACTATCATCAGAATGGCATGACAAACGGCCATCGCCGTGACTGCAAAAGCTGCGTGAAGGCTCGCGTAGCTACGACCAAAGAAAAGAACCGAGACAAATACTTAAAGTCGAAAAACAAATGTGAATGTGGGGCCACAAAGTCCAGGTATGCCATCGGGTGCCGACGCTGCACGAGAAAGGCGGAATGGCGTCTCAATAAGGGTTATGTCGTAAAGACGGTTGGCGGTACGCAGATCGCTCAGCACCGCGTTGTGATGGAAGAGTCGCTGGGTCGTAAGCTCAGGGATGACGAAAACGTCCACCATCGCAACGGGATCAAGAATGACAACCGTATAGAAAATCTAGAACTATGGAGCACCAGTCAGCCGGCCGGGCAGCGCGTGGAGGATAAACTGGCCTGGTGCCGGTGGTTTCTTGAGCAGTACCAGTAGGCTCCACAGCCTGTTTACCTTCCGTGACGTCGTTTCTTCTCGTGCGGTGCGATCTGTTCGGCCTTCTTCTTCAGCTGCTCCTGGCGGGTAGCCCATCGCTGCTTCTGAATGTCTGATCGATCTTCCGTGGTGTGACCACACTGCTGGCAGTAGGTGGTCCGTCCCTCACCGTTACGGTGAACATCCACGAAACCGTAGCCGCATTTTTCACAGGTCAATTAGTCCCAGTCTCCTCGAAGGTACTTTTTGAGCTGCCACTGTCGGTTCAGGACGTGATCGGTCACGACTCCATCCTGTGATCTGATCGTTCGACGCTTGTCCGCGCGCATCCCCGATCCGACTTGCTCTCTGCGTGATGACGACAGGGCTGACGACCTTTGTTCGTTTGCAGCATCCCATATTCTTGCTCGCAGGACTTCTAGAGCGGTTTCTTTGTTCTGATGCTGAGACCGCTCTGATTCACAGCGTACCTTGATACCAGTCGGTACGTGCGTGAGAATGACGGCGCTATCCGTCACGTTCCGGTGCTGACCTCCTGCACCAGATCCACGGCAATACGCCCACTTCAAGTCCGCTTCTCGGACAACGACCTGGGTCTCGGTAGGCTCAGGCAGAACAGCAACCGTAATGGTGCTCGTCTGCATGCGCCCACGCTTCTCTGTGGGAGGAATTCTTTGCCACCTGTGTCCACCTGATTCGTTGGCAAACGCGGCGGCAGCGCCCTTCCCTGATGCCCTGAACACGATGAGTCCAGGGCGTTCCTCTACGAGTTCGAGGTCAAAGTGACCTCCGGCTCCCCATCTTCGCGTAGATCGAGAACTGGTCTTGGACCAATAATTTGGCGTCGTCACCGCCCTCACCGCTTCGTATTTCCACAAAGACTGACATTGTGGGACGAGCCTAGCATATTCAGAACTCTATAACTATAACCGTCGACTTGGGCTCGTCCTGGCGCATCGGCCGCTCCTCTTCGTAGTACGGCGCCTCGATCTGTAGAGGCTGCTGGATCTTCTCTTGAGGACAGCTTGGACAGTGATGCCAAGCGGGACGCGCATGGGGGCACAGTGGAATGTCCATACCCATAGTGTAGCCCGTTAGCTCTCGACGATCTTTCGTCCAGCTTCTTCGCCGTAGCGGGCCAAGATCTTGTCGATCCAGATCTGCGTCTTGGCCTTTGCCATGATGAGCTTGTGGCCATCACCGGCCTTGCCAACAACGCCCTCGTCAGTGACGCCGTCAAGCTCGTTACGACGCACCTGGTCAACGAACCCGCGCGTCCACTTCTGACGACCGAGGAACTTCGGCGTATCAAGATGACCGAACAGCTTCAGGAACTGCGCAGGGCCAAGGATGCCCTTCTTGTGCGGGTTCACGTCGAATAGCGTTAGGCGCTTCTCGTCTTCCGGTTCATGAAGGCCACCGAGAGATCTCGGTCCCTAGAACTCAACGAAGACGATCATCCGCTCCCAGCGTTCGTCCCGGGCAATCTTCTCCAGAGGCTCTGCGAGCGTCCTATTGAACAACACGGGGGCTGCACCGAAGACCGGGTCGGTTTCATCAAAGAGGCGCGTACGTGTTCCGTGCTTGTACCAGCCGCTCTTACGAGCCCACTCCCAACGAAGATTTGACCCGTCGAGCTTGTCGAACACGTACGCCTCGAACTCTTGAAAGTCCTGGCCTGTGCTGCGCGGAATTGACGGATACGACTTCACGACAACCCTGGGTACTACCCGTATTGTCGATTGTCAAGGTATCGCTTTGGATTTACCGGCTCTGACCTGTCGACGGATAACGGCGAGGCCGCATTTTCAGCACGTGTTGCACGGAACGATCGCGCACAACGGAAGGACTGAGATCTCGAAGCGAGCCGATTTTCCGGTCTTGTCCGCGTAAGAGTAGACCATCCACTCGACATCGAATCCTTCGATGTTTTTCAGATCCACGGTCAAAGTGGCGGAAGACAGAGGGCTCGAACCCCAGACCCGTAGGCCCCATCCCACTTCAAATGGGCGACCGCCCCAAGGCGATTTTATCTTCCAATGCGCAGCCCGAAGGCTGCGGCTGGTTACTCGTCCTTCTCTTCGGTCAGGTCCGACGTCCAGTAGACGTAGTCCCTCCAGGCGTCAGGCGCGGACGTCTGGCTGATCTGCACGACCATGACCGGGACCCAGGTGGGCTGGTCAGGCTTGTTGCGGAGGTGCATCTTCGCCTGTTCCGGCGTGCGGTCCCGCTTCTTTTCATTGCAGGCGTAGCAGGCCGTCGCGATGTTCTTCCACTCGGTCTTGCCGCCCTGAGAGCGGGGAACGACGTGGTCGTACGTCAGGTCGGACAGCTTGCCCTTCATGCCGCAGTACTGGCAGGAGTACTTGTCGCGAGCGAAGATGTTGACGCGCGAGAACTTGACCTTGTTCTTGTGCCGACGGAACGCCGTCAGAAGACGGACGACCGCAGGCACCTTGATGACAAGGCTGACCGAGCGAATGTTGTGATCGTACTCTTCGATTACTTCGCACTTCCCAAGCGTCAGGAGTGCAATGGCTCTCTGCCAGGAGATGATTTTGATCGGTTCGTATCCCTGAGATAGTACTAGAGTTCTGCTTTCCATGACCATGCCTCCTTTCGTATTATTCTGCTGATATGGGGCTGGATTACACCAAAACGAGCGGCCAATTCCACCTGCTTGTATTGTCCAGTTGCGTAAAGCGCTCTGATCTCTTTGATCTGTTCGGTAGTTAACTTGGCGTTTGGGTTCTTGATTCCGTCATGTCGAGACTGACGGCCCTTGAGAACCTTGTCTTTGTTGTTGATAGATCGATCTCCGGAAAACAAGTGATCCGGGTTGACGCATGGAGGGTTGTCGCAACGGTGAAGGACGCATGTATCATTGGCGACAGATCCATAAGTCAACGTCCAGGCAAACCTGTGAGCCAGCCATGTTTTGCTGTTAATCCGCAAGGTGCCATATCCTTCAGCCGACACCGCCCCTGTCCATGTCCAGCATTTTTTCTTGTTAACTCTGGACCAGAATCGAGTCTCAACGGTCGACTCGTACTTTTGAACACGCTTGCGATTTGCATGCTTACCTGCGCATTTTCGGCCGCAGATTATCTGCGTGGAAACGGTTGGCCGGAAAGTCACATTGCACTCTACGCACGAAATCATACTCCTCTAGTATACCATCTTACCCAGCCTGGCTGAATGGTAGACGTTCACTGCTTGAGTTTCTGACAGTGCCCGAAGCGAGATTCGAACTCGCACTGTGCGACTTTTGAAATCGCTGCCTCCTGCCATTGGGCTATTCGGGCGCACGCGACCGGACTCGAACCGGCATCCCCAGGTTGCTTAAGCCATGGTGCTCCACCTTTGAGCTACGCGAGCATGAACTGATTACATCCTTTCACGAGCCGATTGTAAATGGTGCCGGAATCTGGACTTGAACCAAATATCTCCCATGGCCACCACGGGGGCGGGTAGGGCGCTTTCTCGATTTAAGCTATCCGGCATTCGTGCGAAGGGATGGATTCGAACCACCGACTCCCAGGGTTACCCCTGGTACTCTTCCTGGCGTCCTTGTTCACGTTGATTGCTCTTCGTGGGATCACTCTCTGAGTTACCTTCGCATGCGCGGATCGGGCGGGAATTGAACCACACTACCCCCAAAGATCTTGCGACCTCTGGTGCTCTACCGATGAGCTACCGATCCATGGATTTATTTGAGGAGAGGGAAGTTGCTCACCTCCTTCTTCACCAGGGATCGGTCGCACGGGGCGATGCCGATAGCCATAAGCTGACCACACCACGGAGCATTGGGCTCGCGGATGGCAGCATGTTGAATGTTCTTCGCGATGAGCTTCTTCTCCAGGGATAGAAGCTCCATCTCGCTGCGAGCGGCGAGCACCACGGCAAACGTTCCTTCCGGAAGTCCGCCAGGACTGCTATCTACAGCAGCGTGGACCAGCTGGGCGCCCGTCACCCCAAGGGGAAGGCCTTCCAGCACGACGCAGTAGTGCGTCAGCTCTCGTACAGGCAACAACGCGGCCTGCGGCGCACTCGAAGTGTCAAGCTCGGGAAGTCATCGTGGAATCAACCATAGGGCCGCTGCAGCGAGCTGTCAACCCTACTTCTCGATTTTTTGTATGCGGACAGTACCCGGCGTGGCCGTACGCGAAGTTGCAGTTCATGCAGAGGACGCGGAATCCGACAGGGTACTTTTTCTTCTTGAGCCAGTAGTACAACTGGCTGCCACCGGCTCCGGAGTCGTCTGGATGTTTCTTCCCGTCGATGTGGTCGATGGATAGGAATTCTATATGTGTCTCCCCGCAGCATCGACACAGTCTTCCGCCGTATGCATCGAAGGCAGCCAGCTTGACCGCGCGATGCGATCGTAGACTTCGCTCCTTCATGCGCTCAACGGCCTGCGGGTCGTTTCGGTACTTGCTGTAGTACTTCTTGGCTTGATGCTGGTGTTTTGCACACTGCACAGAGCCTGCGATTCGAGATGCGCCACAGAAGCACAGTCCATCTTGACGATTTAGATCACGCGACTCTGCCCGGATTCTTCGTGTGCAAACGAGACACTGGGACTGCCGGCCAGTCTTATTTCTGGAATCAGGAGAAAAGTCTTTCTCCGGTTTCGGATCCTTACAGCGGATGCACACGATCTCCTGCATCCAATCATTGTACAACAGATATTTGTGGACGGATGTAAGATCCTAAGGTTCAACTTTGGTCAATATTCCAAAGACGTTAGATCTCCTGCATCCAATCATTGTACAACAGATATTTGTGGACGGATGTAAGATCCTAAGGTTCAACTTTGGTCAATATTCCAAAGACGTTAGATCTTGTGGTCCACCCATTTATGCGATTCTTGTTGTTCCCAATCTGGAACCGCCCATCGGCACCGACCGCCTTGATGAGGTGGAGGTATTCGTTGCCGCTGACTCTACAGAGGACGGCGTCGCCAACCTTTAGCTCGGTTGCTTCGGTGATCGGTTCCACGGTGACGAGGTCTCCGTCGTTGATCTTTCCGGTCATGCTGTTACCGCGAGGCCGGAACTTCACGGTCTCACCGGCTACGAGCTTGCTGATATGTCCTTGTGCCCATCCCATTGTGTGTACCTACAGACGAGACTCCGAGTTCTTTCAGAAGCAGCACGAGTCTCGGTAGTGGCACTTCGGGCACTTTGCGTGTGCATGCTCAGGAACGAGGGGGACGTTACAGGTCGGGCACATCACGTCTGGGTGGCATGACTGAGCTGGGATCTTGTCTGGAGCCTTGGTTTCGTTGGCAGGGCTTTGTGGTAGTGTCGGCATATGGACCCACAGGACGTTCTTGTTGTAGCGCTTGACGGGCTGACCCACGAAGTCAATCTTCGTACAGCTATCACGATCAATACACAGGTTGGCACAACCGGGCCCGTTAATACTGTTGATCCGGAAGATCCGCAGAATATCATCACCGTGGTCGGACGCACCGGATACGCGATCCAGTCGCTGCCTGGCACACGCTTCACAGCCAGCTGCGGCATGAGCTTCGACGTGGCGAACAACGCCATCGACGGCGACGCGCGCTTCACGCAGGGTGGCACCGTCGATTGTCCTAATTGCTAAGTGTCACCGGAGGGATTCGAACCCTCACGCCTTTCGGCACCAGCACCTCAAGCTGGCGAGCCTACCAATTCCTCCACGGTGACGTATCAGTCTGCGTATCCACGCGTGCCCGAACGAGGAATGTTCGGCTCATGCGCAGGATCTTTCTTGACCTTCGCTAGCTCGCGCTTCTCTGCGTTCCGCCGGAAGCGGGTGGCGCCTTGCTTTGCGAGCTTGCTCATTCCAGGGCTGCGCTGGTAGGCGGCGCGGAGAGATCCGCGCTCAGCAGCTTCGAAACGGATGGACTCGATGAGGTCTTGGAACATCCTCAGAAGCTATTTCATCGAGTTAGCGAAGTCAAACCAAGGCAATCGTGCCGACGGGGAGAGTCGAACTCCCACGCACTAGGCGGTGGCTTCTAAGACCACTGTGGCTACCGTTACACCACGTCGGCTAAATCAGCGCTCACGGAGGGACTCGAACCCTCAACATACCGGGTTTAAGCCGGTCCCCTTTGCCAATTAGAGTACGTGAGCGTTAATTCCAGCGGCTGATCGCTGGCATCTTCTTCTGTACGAGGATCGTAGTGCCACAACGAAAGAACGCTGTCTCTCCGTTGTGGGCGTCGGCATTAGCAAGCGCCTTAGCGGCAGCCGACAGCGGCCCCATGACGCGTGCAGTTGCCTCCAGTACCTCGCGAGGGACTGAGGTCATCTTCTTTCTCATTCAGTTCACCGGGGCGGTATTGAAACCCATCGAGATGAGCTTACCCCGTAACGCGCGATCATTCATGTCCGGGTCGCTGACCGCCTGAGCTGCTAGCTCGATGAACCCGATGAGTGAATCGTGGTTGAGGTCGTAGATCCTTGGCCCGGTGTGGACAACGGCATCGTGCAACAGACCGAAGCAACGTGCCTTGCGCTCGCTGCTTGCGTTATCTCGCATCTCTGCCATTCGCAGATGCATGCTCTTGACCTTGTCTTGAATCGTCATGTTGTAGCCCCGGCCGGAATCGAACCAGCTGCTTCCGAAGTGTAAAAACGGCACTCTGCCAGTGAGTTACGGGGCCAGATTCTCAGGCTATCGCCTGAATGTCTAATTTTACCGAGACACGGTGAGGATGCCTCGGATTTCATAGGAAATCGTGTCCCACCATTTGATCTCCGCCTTGGTGAACTTCGTGTGCGCCCGCCAGGTCTCGCTGACGATATGCTCCTTGGAGAAGGTGCGCCACCAGTCGCTGTCACCGAGGGTGCGAAGGCCAGGCGTCGAGTATCGCTCGATGAGAGCCTTGGAGGTCGTCTCCACGACACGGTGAGCGTGCTTGGAGATGGTGCAGTTGCGACCCTTGCAGGACTCCCACCGGGGCACATCAGGAAGCGCCCACCACTTGCCGGTGTCGCTGTACATGTTGTCGATCACCTTCCGACCCTTGGCGTGCGCCAGCACCGACTCCTTCGAGGGACCCTTGTGTTCGACCTTGCGGTTGCGCCAGGCACGCTTGCCACGGTCGCGCAGGATGCCGCCATCGTCGATGTAGAAGCGGTGGTAGGCGAAGATGCCAGCGAAGCCGTCTCGCGCAGTGCCGGCGCCCTCAACGTCGCTCAGCATGTGCTGGTTGACGATGTGCCAGGAAGCGAGGTTCCGGGTGTCGAACTTCGAGGTCAGCTCGCTGTAGACCGCCGCCCAGGGCTTACCGCAACGGCTCGCGAGCCAGCGGTAGCAGGGGTTCAGCTTGTCCGTGAAGCCCTTACTGACGGGATTGCGCGGCTCGGGGACGGAGTCCTCGGTAGCCTCGATGTCGAATCGGACCTCGTCGAGCCAGACCTTGGTCCGGCTGCGCTCGTGACGGTGCGACTCGTTGCGCTCGTACTTGTTGTAATTGGCTCGTCCACCCTCAAGGGCGGAGCGAGAGATGTCCTTGGTGCTCATGATGCGGATCTCCTGTTGAACGGCACAATCGGCCTGTGATGAGGCGTGCTTGCTGCTGTTCATTTGGAGTGCGCATGGTGAGTTCCTTGGAGTTCGAGAAGACCTGCTTACCGTTGCTCCCTTCCGGGCCTGGCGGGGTTCACAGGAAGTAGCCACCCTAATAGAGCGGAGCTGCTTTGTCAATAATTGGTCGACAGGGCGGGGATTCGAACTCCGCGTAAGGCCGTCCCATTGGTAACCATATTCGTCGGCTCGCTTGCGCGAACATGTTTGTGAACACGGAAATTTTACGGCTGCCTAACCACTCGGCTACCTGTCGGTCCCCCGTGAAGGAATCGGACCTTCATCTATCGCTTATCGGGCGATTGCACGAACCATTGTGCTAACGGGGGAAATCGAATCGTAGGGCTGGGTGGGCACGATCCACCGACCTCACGCTTATCAAGCGTGCGCTCTGGCCAACTGAGCTACAGCCCCAAAAGTGCTGGTGACCGGAGTCGAACCGGCCCGGTCTTGCGACCACTGCGTTCTGAACGCAGCGCGGCTACCAATACGCCACACCAGCGGAAAAATTGTCGGTCATCGACTTTGATGTGTGGAAAATCGCTGAGCTAAGAGGTCAGCACCCAGTTGTTGAATACTGCGATGACCGATCGTCGGGGTGACTGGAATCGAACCAGCCTAGATCTTGGTCCCAAACCAAGCGGCACACCTTGCGCCTTCACCCCGTAAAATTATCCCTTGAACGGTTCTATCATACAGCGAACGCCAGCATCGCTGAGGATTGCGCCCATTCGCCGCCGACCGTAATCGTTGAACGAGTGGATCACTACGAACTTGGGCCGCTTCTCTTCAGATAGCGAGGCGATGAACTCGGCCACGTGTGTGCCGGTCTTCTCGTCTGCCGCTGGACGTCCTGCCGCAGCAAGCTCTGATAGATCGTGGTCAAGGTAGGCCACGTCGAACACGGTTTGTTCAAGAGCCGCGCAAGCGTCTGCGTAGTTCCAGACCGCCGTAATATCAGAACCGATCCGGTTCATCTTGAAGCGCTTGTGGCGCTCCTTGTCATCGTCGAGAAAGAAGATCTTCATGAGAACCATGGTTGCACGAGCATGAATCGAACATGCGACACCCGCTTAAGAGGCGGTAACCATCCATCGGTCGGCTCGCTTGCGCGAACAATAAGTTGAAAGACGGGTTTTAGGTGTTTTGCCACTAAACTATCGTGCAATAAAAAAACGAATCGTGGACCAACCAGGAGTTGAACCTGGATCTCTCCCTTGCATGGGTAACCATTTCTCGGCCGGCTCGCTTGCGCGAACAATGGATTTAAAACGGGTTTTTTGAGCGTGCTGCCGTTGCACCATCGGTCCAAAACTATCGTGGCAGCGGAGGAACTCGAATCCTATCGCCGTTCGGCTTATGAAACCGACGTCCTGACCCGCAGGTCGCTGCCAAGTGCGTAGCGGTTGCCCGCTACGCGAAGTCACTACTCTACGCCCGTCACCACTCCGGCCCCAACGGTCTTACCACCCTCACGGACGGCGAATCGAGTTCCCGGCTCCATTCCGACTGGCTTGTGCAGCTTGAACGTGATGGCTGCGTGCTCGCCGGGACGAATCATGTCGAGATCTCCAGTGCCCTCCACGGTCCCCGTGACGTCGGTCGTCCCGAAGAAGAACTGCGGCCGGTATCCCTTGAAGAACGGCGTGTGACGACCGCCCTCGTTCGTGGGAATGACGTACAGCTCTGCGTGGCCAATCGTGTGCGGCTTCACCGAGCCCGGAGCGATCAGAACCTGGCCACGAACGACCTCGTCCCTCTTCACTCCGCGCAGGAGGATTCCGCAGTTCTCACCCGCCCGAGCCTCCTGCTGATCCTTGTGGAACATCTGGATGCCCGTAACAGCGACCTGGCGAGGCTTCTGGTCTTCGCCTTCAAGGCCGATGATCTCGACCGTAGCGCCGAGGGCTAGAACGCCTCGGTCGATGCGTCCGGTGACCACGGTGCCACGACCTTCGATCGTGTGAACTCCCTCGATGGGCATCATGAACGGGGACGTGAAGTCACGGATCGGGTCCGGGAAGTGCTTGTCCATCGTCTCGACCAACTCCTTGATACACGCGACATCCGCGTGATCTTTGCCGTGCTCTCCGATGGCAGCCAGCGCCTTGAGGGCAGAGCCGCAGACCATCGGCGAGTCGAGGTACTTCTGAGCCTTGAGGAAGTCCGAGGTCTCCTCTTTGACCAGCTCCAGCAGCTCTGGATCCGCGACGTCCACCTTGTTGATGAACACCACGATGTGCGAGACGCCGACCTGACGAGCCAGAAGGATGTGCTCCTTGGTCTGCGGCTGAGGTCCCTGAGATCCGTCCACCAGGAGCACTGCGCCGTCCATCTGGGACGCGCCTGTGATCATGTTCTTGATGTAGTCGGCGTGCCCCGGGCAGTCGATGTGCGCGTAGTGCCGAGTCTCTGACTCGTACTCGACGTGAGCGATGTTGATGGTGATACCTCTGGCCTTCTCCTCGGGGGCTGAGTCGATCTGATCGAACTCGACTGCCTTCCCGCCTCGAATCTTTGCCATCACCTTGGTGATAGCGGCCGTCAGGGTGGTCTTGCCGTGATCGACATGACCGATGGTTCCTACGTTCACATGCAACTTGCTCATCGTCGTACTCGCTCTCGTGGGCTCTTAACCCGTCTCCTCTGCAGAAACTCCCTTCCACGTCGCCGATAATTCGGCTCCAGACGCTTCCGTTCGTTGTTGGGTAGCAAAAAATCAAATGAGTCCCTTTTCCTTCGCGATCCACTCGGTGATCACCAGGGTTCCTTCGGTGTCAGCCTTGTAGACCTCGGAGTCGTCGTCGATTTGGGACTTGGGTATCCAGAACTCTTCGCCCTCGATTACAACGAGCAGGGCCTTCTCGGTGTCACGCTTGACCGTGACGTTCTGGATCTGAACTTTTTCTGCCATCTTGGTGGGCCCTCTCGGGTTCGAACCGAGGATCGATCGGTTATGAGCCGACTGCTTTGACCTCTAAGCTAAGGGCCCGCAGTCATTGCGACATGTTGCAAGTACCCGTGCGCCCCCCAATTGTCAACGATGCCCGGTTGCTGGATCTGCCCAACCTGTAGTATTCATGGGGCATGTTCAGGTCGCTGATCAACGAGTGCCGATCCGTCCTTGAAGACGGCGAAGAGTCTGCCGATAAGCCCGCCGTGAACACGGCTGAGGTGGCCCCGAAGGCCAAGCGGAGGAACAAGCACGATCGAGCGGCCCACAAGATCGGCGAACTACTGGGCACCCACCCGGGGAACTTGTCTCGCAAGAAGATGCTCAAGATGGTTCGCCACATGAAGCATCACTTCGAGAAGGGTCACGGGGCAGGCGAAGGCGAAGGCGACTACAAGACCGTCGATGCAGATGATCTGGCAACGCTTGGTCGTCACGCGGTCGACGTCTCGTCGCACGCCAACGCGATGATGAGAATGCCTGGTCCGGCGCACCACATGGCATCGCACCTCTGCAACCATGTTGCGAACGCTCACGACCGGATGAGCAAGTTCTTCAAGATGAACGCCGACGAGGAGTCATCTGAGCTGCATGGCAACGAGTGCGAGAAGCACCGTTCACTCGCCGCCGACCACCGTAAGAAGGCTCGCCGTCACGGTCACTACGACGGCGAGTACTAGTTCGCGCTTGCGGTGATCTCGGAAGTCACCGCTGTGTCGGCACCTAGGACGTGTCGAAGCGCAACCCGTTCGTCCGCCCGCTGGGAGTCGAACCCAGATGAACCGCTTATAAAGCAGCCGCATTAGCCGTTATGCGACGGGCGGACGGCAGGCTGTGCGGGAATTGAACCCACCAAGGATGCTTTTGGAGAGCGTCCCCCACCCAGTGGCCAGCCTATATCGTTTGTGCATCTAGCAGGAGTCGAACCTGCGTTTTAGCTTTCGGAGAGCTACGTCCTGTCCAGCTGGACGATAGATGCATGGTGACTCTACAGGGACTCGAACCCCGATTTCAGCGTCCGTAGCGCTGCGCTCTGTCCATTGAGCTATAGAGCCGAGAAGCGGTTCCACCGAGATTCGAACTCGGAACTTAGGTTTCGTAGACCTACGTGATATCCATTTCCACCACGGAACCAAGAAAAGAAGCTGCCCTCCACGTCAGAAGTGCTTATCGGCCGCTGACTTTCATCAACCAGACCCGTCCAACTACTAAGGCTGGCTCCGGGATCGACCCTCGTCTGGTAGAGAGCAAAAAATGCTGAATGTACGCAGTAAGTCGGGCGGCGACTTCATCAGCCTGGGGGTAGGCGATGTCGCGTAGGATCTGCTCGACGGTGGTCAGAATTTTGTCGTCCTTCCACCCGCATCCACGAGCGTCCCTATAGAACGAGATCCAGCAATGGATCATATCGTTCTGCCGGAGAGACTCGCAGACGATCTCAAGCGGTATCCCGCGAGAGTTGTAGGCGGCGAAGACGTTGCCGACTACGACATTTCCGTCCGATGTCTCTCCTGTCTTGAAAAGTTTCCTGCGTCCCGCGACATTTCGTACCTCCAGGGTTGTTAGAAAAAACGCTCGCCTGACTTACACGGAAGAGTAGCCGCCGCGCACCATACCAGACTGCACCATTACGATTATCTTGGTGGAAGCGAATTGGAGCCCGCGAAGGGAATCAAACCCTTAACCTCTCCCATACCAAGGGAGTGCTCTATCGTTGAGCTACGCGGGCATAAACCGTACACGAGGTGGGGATCGAACCCACGATCTCTGCGATGTCAACGCAGTATTCTTCCGCTGAACTACTCGTGCAAATTGACGAACAAGAAGTGCAGCTGAGCGTTTGGATCAGATTATTAGTCAGATTGATAACTCAACTACGACGGCTCGTCAGAAAAAACGGCGAACAAGGAGATGATCGTGGGGTCATTTTCAAGGTAACCCATGATCTTCGGCTCGCCAAAAACGTTAGGCCTGATGGATCGGAATCTGGAACGACAGGCCTTTGCCTTCCAACATCTGGTCGTGAAGACGGTCGATGAGCTTCTCGAACGGGTAGTCGTCGTCTGAGGCGCCGACGTGCGTATGGTCCTCTCCGAGGTATAGGGTCAGCGAGTTGCCACCCCAGTCCGGCGCAAACGAGACGACCGGCTTGCCGCTGCCTGGACCTTCTCCATCCTCATTGCATCGCTTGACGATATTCCTGAGGATCTCTTCGCATTTCTCTGCTGTCGTCATTCATGGCCTCGGTGAGTGGTAGCGCTTAGGGGTATCGATCCCCTTTCCTCTGTTGGAAAGACAGATGTTCTAGCCAGTGAACTAAAGCGCCGTAGGGTGATTTTTGACTTATTGAAATTAATGGCTACTATTATCCAGATGATCTTGATGTCGATCTCAGCGCGAGGAATTTATGGACATCAAGGAATTGGCGGGCCTGCTCATCTTCTACGGTGACCACAAAGATCACTGCGGAATTTCACGTGTACTCTACCACCGAGCTATCACGAACTCGGACCGTCCGGTCACCTACCCGCCATGTGATTGCGGCTGGAATGAAGCTCGAAAGAACGCTGCCGGGATCATCAGGACGAGCGGCGCCCATGGATGGCCGTAGAGCACGCCGAGGGAGTTTAACCCGTCGATCCTGGTTTTGCAGACCAGTGCCTTACCGCTTGGCTATGCGTGCAGAACGAAGTCTGACCAATGTTTGGACGTTTGAATCCTATGACAGTTGGCACAGAGCAAGATGCATTTGTCGACCTCAGCTTTTAGTTGCTCAGTGTTGTATTTTTTGGGGTGCCTGATCATCAAGGTCACGTCGCCCGTCTTGCTTCCAGGGTCCTTGTGATGAAATTCCAGGCACGGCAAGCGACTCTCTCCGCACGTCGAGCATCGGCATTGCCCGAGGTACATCGCCCATTCGTGCTTCCTTCGCCAAAACAGGTTTGACAGGTATGTAGGATTCGCCTGTCTCTTCTTGGCGGCCTTATCTAGGTAGTCAGGCTTGGAGCGCTCTGTTTGGCGATACTTCTTAATGCGATCCTGGTTATTCAAGTACCAGTGCCGCTTCCTGCATGGCGTGGAGCAAAACTCGCCATCGCTTACTTTGCCATGACAGGTCGCGCACTTCATCTACGCGATCATAAAACAACTGTCTACGTCAGATCCAGTGCAATCTGTAGCCAGGCCGCCTGGTGACGTGCAAAAAACGCGAACAAGAAGATGAACCTGGGGGAAATCTTAAATGGATAACCCAAGCTCGAACGGCTCGCGAAAAAGATAGACGAACATGGTGCGTGGTTGGACGTTGAGAGCGGATTCAAACCGCTACCTCCGGGGTTTTCAGCCCAGGCGCTCTCTCAGTTAAGCTACTCCGATGGTGCGGTAATCCAATCACTTCGGCTCGTCTTGGCGACCCTACGGGGATTCGAACCCCGATTGACCGACTGAGAATCGGCTCTCCTGGCCAGTTGGAGGATAGGGTCAAAAAGCGAACAATTTGGTGAAGCAGGGGTTTTTCAACCATTTGATAACCCTGCCTCGTCCGGCTCGCTCAAAACTAAAGCGCTACTGAGTAGAGCGCTGGGTAGCGTAGTCTGGCCTTGCGTTCCTTTTCGAGGAAGGCTGGCAGCTCGATGAATTCTGTGCCGTGGTCTTCTCCGCCAAAGATCCAGATCAGCGTCATTCTCGCCTGAGCGATGAGACGCTCCTGGTTGAATCGGCCTCCGTCTGTACCATCTTGCCGGATGATCAACGCCGAGCCCCACACGCTTCGGTCTGAGGCATCTGGCTTCCAGTCCGGGGCTCCGATGCCGATACTCAGCGGAAGAAGCCCTCCGATCCTGCCGATGACATCCATCATCTTCAGCAGCAAGCGGTGATCGGTAAGGAACGGCCCGCTTTCAAGTTCGGCCCAAAGCCCGATAACATCATGCATTCTCATCTCCTAACGGGTGGGCTTCGCTTATCTGCAATCCGTAGGCCTTTCGGTATCATGCGAGCAACTACCACGAGCCTGTCGGAGACGATCTTGGTGCTCAGCTTTGGCACAGTGTGATAAGAGTTCAAGGAGTGATCGACGGAATCGAACCGCCGTAGTCGACGTAACCGGCCCAGGTACACCCTTGGCGAACCACCCCAGACTTGAACTGGGAACCCATCGCTTAACAAACGATCGCTCTACATTGGAGCTAGTGGTTCAAACAGAAGCTCCCTAACCAGGACTCGAACCTGGAACCTAACGGTTAACAGCCGTTTGCTCGACCATTGAGCTATTAGGGAATAGGGCGAACCGGACCTCTTGCGAGGTCACTCCCTAGACTTCCGTCTTAGTAGTTCGCTTGGAGCTGATGACAGGAGTTGAACCTGCAACCGTCGCTTTACAAAAGCGCTGCGCTGCCAATTGCGCCACACCAGCATTACGTTCGGGGGCAGAGACTCGAACTCTGATAACCGGCTTCAAAGACCAGCGTCCTACCGTTGAACGACCCCCGAGTGACAAGATCAAGATCCGTGTATATTCCTGTTATGAACGATAAGAGAAAGCAGAGCCTCTACTTCCCAGAAGACATGCTGGCCGAGGTTCAGGCCGAGGCTACTCGGCTTGACCGATCTCTCTCCTGGGTGGTTCAGCGAGCCTGGATCATCTCAAGGGAGAAGATGAAGGAGATCCCTTCGATCAACGAACCGCCTCGCGAGACGGACTAGAGCCCACGGCCGGACTTGAACCGGCAGCCTGTGCTTTACGAAAGCACTGCACCGCCATTGTGCTACGTGGGCAGGAAGCTCCCTGGCTGATAAGGCCTACTTTCGCCCGGGACAGGCTAGCTCCGTATCAAGGAGCAAGTAGAGCAGGTAACGGGAATCGGACCCGTCTAGCCAGGGTGGAAGCCTGGAGCCTCGCCAGTCGGCCTTACCTGCAAAACGTCACTTCGCGAACCATGGCTTCTCGATACCCTCTTCAAGCGTCTTCAGAACCATCTCCAGAAGATCGCTTGCCACCTTTTCTCCGTGGAAGGCGAGGAGGTCTTGATGAACCTCGCTGCTGAACGGCATGTCCTGACCATTGGTCGGGTTGACGATGTACGGCCTGCTTCCGACCTTGTTCTATAGCCGCGCTTCGTGCATTCCTCGTTGAACTGGTCGATCGTCATAGAGCGATCTTAGCTCTTAGCCACCACCAGCCAAAGCGAATGCCGGTGACAACAGAGAGAGCGCCGAGAATTTCCAGAGGGCAAATGTGCATGGTGGGGTGCCTAGGGGGAATCGAACCCGCCTCTTCTTGAGCCACAATCAAGCGCGCGAACCGTTACGCTATAGGCACCATAATCGTTCAATTGACAAGACGTCGTGCGGGTGGAGGGACTCGAACCCTCGTCTCAGCGTTGGCAACGCAGCGTCCTACCATTGGACGACACCTGCAAATTGGCGCCAGTCGTAGGCTCAGGCCATGGCGCCTCAGCGCCTGAGTTGTTCCTCGTACCGGCAAAAATCAGTCGGGGTGAGAGGGATCGAACCTCCGGCTTCTTGGTCCCGAACCAAGCGTGATACCACTTCACTACACCCCGTTGTTACGTCTTCTGTGCGTGCGATCCGCGTGACAGTTCGCGCAGACCACCTCGCATTTCGCGATCTCTTTGTTGATTGTCGCTTCCGATAGGTACTGACCTACCATGGAGGCGATGTCGGAAACTTTGATGCCGCTCACGTGATCGAACTGCAAAACCCATGGTCGAAACTCGTTCTTGCAGTCGATGCAGCCACCCTTCTTCGCATCATTCACGAGTGTCCTGAGACGCTCGCGAATGATCTTCCTTGCTACCTTTTTGCGCTCTGAGTATCGGACGCGGTGCTTCGCGTAATGATCTCGTTGATACAAACGCTTGTCGTCCAGTGTCTCAAACGGCATCGGGACAACACTATCAGTCCCGATCCGTCTCGTCGAGCTGACTGGAATCGAACCAGCGTTCTCGTGTTCCCCGAACACGCGCGATACCACTTCGCTACAGCTCGAAATTTGTGCCGCCCTGGGAGTCGAACCCGCATCCAGCGCCCCGATCAGAAGCATTTCCTCTTCCTATTGGCTCTGGTTCCTGCCAGGAGAAGCGACGAAAACGCTTGCGCGGAAGGTGAGGGGATCGAACCCCCGCAGCCTTTCGGCTGGCTCCGGTTTAGCAAACCGGCCTGTTGCCACTCCAGCAACCTTCCATTCGTGGATCGCTAGGGAGTCGAACCCTAATCTCTCGGGTGCAAGCCGAGTGTACGCCCGTTGTACTAGCAACCCGTTGTCGTGGATCCGTGGAGAATCGAACTCCAATTCCGGCAGTGCGATTGCCGTGTCTTCCCTTTGGACGACGAACCCATTCGTGGAGCTACCGAGAATTGAACTCGGATCTCTTGTCTGCCAGACAAGCATCTTCCCTTTGGACGATAACCCCAAACAGTGGCGGGAACGACGAGATTTGAACTCGCGATCTTCGGCGTGACAGGCCAACGGGGACGGCCAACTCCCCTACGTTCCCAGAATCAGCGGGCGCAACGGGAATCGAACCCGCCTGGTCTTGATCGACAATCAAGCGCCCTCACCAGAGAGCAATACACCCAGAGAAGAAACGGGCAGGCGAGCTTGTATCGCCTTGTGGAGCTTATGAGCATCCAACCCGCTTCAGAGAGTCGTTACGAGCGAGGACGAGCGCCGTTGCCGTTGCCACCAATGTTGGTCATCAGGGCGAGGGCCTCGGACTGAGCCTTCGAGTTGGCAGCACCGTCGACTGCTGCGCGAGCCAGCTTGACGTTCTCCTCGTAGGCCGTCTTGAGCTGAGTCTGCAGTTCCTTGATCTGCGCGTCTGCGGTGGCAGCCGTCTGCGCCAGCCGCGCGTTGTCGAACTGGAGCTTCTCCACATGGGTAGTGTTCTGGATCGTGGCGATCTGCGCCTGGTGGCTGAAGTCCTTCGTCAGCACGTTCTTCAGGATGGCCTCTGCCCTGGTGACCTCCTTCTTCACTTCCTCGTCGAAGGTGGCGGCCTTGGCGAGGGCAGCCTGGTACTCGGTCTCCTTCGTCTTCAGGACGAACTCGCGGTTGGCGACGTCCTTCTCGAAGGCCTCCTGGCGATCACGCTCCTGGTTGTTGCGCACCCGAACCTGCTCGTTCCAGCTGTCGTTGTCGTTCTTGCGGGCCTGGGTGAGCTTGTAGGTGTAGTCCTCTTGCTCGCGAGTCCGGGCTTGGGCCAGCTGGTTCACCAGGTTCTGGTGGTCCAGTTCGATCTGCTCCTTCTGCTTCGCCAGCTCGTCGAGGGTCGCCGCGTGCTGGGCCTTGACCTCGTCGATCGTCAGGAGCACCTGATCGACCCCGTGCAGGTTCTGCATGTCCTGCTTCTTGAGGGCGATCGAATCGTCGACCGCTTGTAGTTCCGCGTGCTTCTGGATGATCTCCTCGGAGATCTTGCTCAGAGTCCCCTGGATGGTGACTCCAGCGGAAGTGATGCCGCTGAGCGTCTTCGAGAGGTCGATGCTCTGCGCCTTCGAGATGGATGCGGCATTGCGGGTCGCCTGTGCCTGCTGCTTCTTCGTCTTCGTTGCCACGGTAGCTCTCCTGGAAATGATTGAACCCCAAAACGGGGACACCTAGGCCTGTAATTGGGCCGCGTGTACTCTCGCAGGACCGTCTGACATCGAAGGGCAATTGTCTACGGGTCGCGGAAGACAGAGGACTCGAACCCCATGCCCCGTAAGCATCATCCCGCTTCGAACGGGCGCCCCTGCCATCAGGAGTATATCTTCCATGCCGCCTCAACCCTTGCGGGAAGCTTTTAAAGGACTCGGTGCTGCCACCGAAGCTTTACGAAGCGCAGATCCTGGTGCCCCCAGAAGGACTCGAACCTTCAACAAACCGGGTAAGAACCGGGTGCTCTATCCAAATTGAGCTATGGAGGCTAGGCGGGACGATAACCATCATCTTCGGTCCGTTGCCGGACAAGAAAGTTGAGGACGAATAGGTCCCATAAAATCATCAGGTACAACCATGCTGATGAGCCATGCCGTCGCGGCAAACGTCGGGTGCCCCGAGGTCGAGTCGAACGACCTTCTCCTGATCTTCAGTCAGGCGCTTGGACCACCCAAGCTGTCGGGGCAAAAGGGGGCTCATGAGGACACCCCCGCGTCATAAACAACTATTCGGTTGTCAGAGATTTGTCGTCGCAAAGGCCTCGGCTCAGGTTGTCCAGGATTCACACATGGTGAAGTTACGCCTGGTCGTGCTTCGCTTTTGGCTTCGATGGGGAGGTGAGACTCGAACTCACAACATTCGGCTTCAGAGACCGACGTTCCGCCAGTTGAACTACTCCCCAAAATCAGATCTGTCGTAGGGCTGCAGGGAATCGAACCCTGGTCGGCCGGTTAAAAGCCGGTTGCTCTGCCATTGAGCTACAACCCCAGAATGGGAGAAGTAGCTCGTGTTTTCGGTTGATTGAATTCATTGGATCTTTCAGTGGGAGTGGGAGGAGTTGAACCTCCAAGTGCTCATCACACGACTGGTTTACAGCCAGCTTGCGTCGCCAGTTGCCGCACTCCCAGAAACGAAGAAAGCCTCCAAGGGGTTTTTCCTTGGAGGCTTCTGGTCTAGGTATTTACAGTCTACCTATGTCAGAAGCCCCCTGGGATCATTCGCCTTGGCCTGGAGGTGGAACGGGCGGGGATAGGTTTCCAGGCAGCCGACGGTCTCCACGCTCAACGCAATAAACCCACGACGCCACGAGCGATTGCTCGTACCGAGGCAGGCTTGCGTTGTTTTGGTGGATGAAGAAGACATGACCGTTGGTGTTTGCTTGGAGGTTGCTGTCGCTCTAATTGGTAGCGGGAGTGGGATTTGAACCACACGGCCTCAAGGTTATGAGCCTTGCGAGCTACCAGGCTGCTCTATCCCGCAGACCGAAGACTAGCGCAAAAATCTGCAAATAGTCAAGGAGAAGGTTGGTCGGATGCGTAAGTGACCGAATTTCTGTAGATCGCGATGGTCACGGCTAAATGTCATACATGTGCCTAATAGGTGAAGGCGGCGTTACGTTATGGAAAGGACTTGATTTAGTACAAATTGTCCGCATACTCAAGGGGACCTACAATTGTAGGACTACCAGGTAAGCGAGGTCTGCCATGCAGTACACCCGAGTTCTCATAGCGAAGGTCGCCCTTCGTGTTGCGACGGAAGACGAAGTCTTCTGGGTCGAGCAGTGCATTAAGCAGGGTTGCGGATGCGCCGAGGAGATCGCGAAGCTCCGGAAGCTCGCCGCCCTGCCCAAGGCGATGTTCTGTGGAGACGATGTCTCCCTGATCAAGATCGCGGACTCCAACAAGATGTCCGCCTTCGACGAAGATCACCTTCTATCGTGCGAGCGCTGCGCCAGGATCGGCCAGTACATCGCCAGCATGCCGAACCCCGGCACGCCGGCCGAAGTAAAGTCGATGGAGCTACGCGCAGGCTGAGTACAACAACGACGAGACAATGGCCGGCAGCCTACGGGCTAGCCGGCCTTTTTTGTTTTCTACAAGGTATCTAGACAATTGAATGCACTATGGATAGCGTGGCCGGGATGAAGGGCATCCTGGCGTTCTTGGCAGTAGCCACGCTGATGGTAATCGCGACGATCGGTCTCTCTGGTGAGGGTCCGATCTGGACGAAGTACTTCGGCGGAGGGACGGTCCTTCTGATCTTGTTGCTGATCCTGCAGCAGCTCTCAAATATCCCTTCGACGATCGAACTGAAGAAGATGTTACTCGGCGCAGAGGCGGCTGCTGCAGCAAGATCTGAGCAGATAGTCCCCGAAGATGACGACATCGCTGACAGCACCCGTGGCCGGCGCAGCGCCAGGAACTAATGGCTGGCCGCATCCTCATACTCGACGTTGATGCTGATAAGTACGACGGCATCGTTGAGGCGCTTCGGAAGAAGCCGTCAGTCCGCGTTGTGTCGATGGATCGCGAGGCGCGCAAGCACTTGCGCGAATGCCCGGCGTGCAATCGGAAGCTGGCCAAGGAATCATCCTTCACGCTCGACGAGAAGATCGTGGATGCCTTAATCAAGGTCGCTCAGAAGATGAGGATCACGAAGACGGTCGTCTTGGTGAATGAGGATAACCCGATTGAGTCGTTCTCCTCGGTCGAGCACGAGCGATGTGTTGAGGTTGATACCGTTGTGATTCACCGCGCCATGACGCTGGGCCTATTGAAGTCGTTCATGGATGGCGCAAGGCTCACCCATTTCGTGACCACGATGGGGTTGGACTTCCTCTCAGGAGAGAAGCCAGCCGCGCCATGCACAATGTTCGTGCTCGATGGAGAGGTTGTCGAAACCAGCGGCGAGCTGACGATCGAGAATGTAAAGTTCAAGGATGTGCATCGGGCAGGATCTGTCGCCCGAGATGGAGCAAGGGCGGTGAAAGCCATACCCGAGCACGTGATAAGCTTCGTAACCAACGGCCAGATGAGCCTTATCTGATGAGAGGATGCTGATGACTAAGTCGGACTTGATACGGATCATTTCTGTAAAGAACGAGATCTCCTACCCAGAGGCCGAGAACGCAGTGAACGCGTTCTTTGACACGATGAAGGACGCCCTCAAGAAGGGACGCCGTGTCGAGCTTCGCGGGTTCGGATCGTTCGCTGTTCGCGAGTACGATGGCTACATGGGGCGCAACCCGAGAACGGGTGAACCATGCAGCGTTGCTCCAAAGCGGTTGCCGTTCTTCAAGGTCGGAAAAGAGATGAGAGAGGCGGTGAACGGTTAATCCGTTCGTCGTTGGAGGATGTCATGGAAGATAATGAAAGCGTTACCAAGGCCGTGCTCGCTGACAAGATCGGCGAAGCAATCCCTACGCTGTCGACGAAGAAGGCCAACGAAATCGTCGAGAGCATCATTCGGGGTGTGAAGGAAACCCTTGCTAAGAAGGAGAAGGTGAAAATCTCCGGCTTCGGCAACTTCACCACACACGAGAAGAAGGCCCGTAAAGGTCGAAACCCACAGACCGGCGCCGAAATCACCATCGAGGACCGCTGTGTCATCAAGTTCAAGGTCAGCGACTGCCTCAAGGCTGAACTCAACGGGGAGGTCTTCAGTGGCAGCGACGAAGAGTGACCTGGAGAACCAGGTCGAAAATATCATCGGCCTTGCAATAGTCACGGTAGAAAGGCAGTTCGGAATCGCCGGACTTGATCACGTGCTTCAAGAAGTTGAATCTAGAAGAAAAACGCTACTCTACGATGCAGACAAAGAGCGCGTTCAGGCCTCAAAGTAGGATAGATGTCGGTGCCGTTGGATATGACCGGGCTGCGATTTGGCAAGCTTGTGGTCACAGCTCCAGCAGAGCCAAAGAGATACGGCCGTGCTGGGAAGTTGATGTCGCGATGGCACTGCCAGTGCGACTGTGGTCGGACGACGGTTGTGATGCGTGGATCCTTGATACGGAAGAATCATCCGCAGCGCGCCTGCGGATGCATGTATCGCCGAGAGATGGTTGGTCAGATGTTCGGCCGACTGAAGGTGTTAAGCAAGGATCTTGACTCGATCAGGAACGGAACACATTGGACATGCCGGTGCGTCTGCGGAAAAACCATTTCTGCCTTAGGCACCAATCTTAGACGCGGACACACGACATCTTGCGGATGCTTTCAGACGGAAAATCTATCGGCCATTAAAACTATCAACATAACCAACCAGCGCTTTGGGAGACTGATTGCGCTCGCAAGAGTTCCTGCTCCAGTCGGACTGAGGAGCAAGCTGGCGTTTTGGTTATGCAGATGCCAGTGTGGCAATGATGTTATTGTGCGCGGGACATATCTGAGGACAGGGTGGACGAAGTCGTGCGGCTGCATCTCCGAGATGACAGCCGGAAAGACATTTGCTAGTCCTGATGGTCTAAAATTCGGAAGACTCACCGTTCTTGATGAATGGATAAAGGACAAGTTCTTCGAAGTTAAATGGAAGTGCCGCTGCGATTGCGGTAGTCACCTCTGGGTCACTCTAAACAATCTTCGAACAAGACGAATAGAGTCCTGTCGCTGTCTCGGCGTGGACAAGACCAGGTTCGCAACGACGACGCACGGGAAAACGAAATCGGCCGAGTATCGTGTCTGGTGGGGGATGAAGTCTCGCTGCTACAACGATAAAACGGACTCATATGAGAACTATGGCGGTCGCGGCATAGAGGTCTGCGATCGTTGGATGGAGGCGTTTGAGCACTTCTATGAAGACATGGGGCCACGCCCAAGCTCCTTGCACTCAATCGACAGGATCAACAACAACGGCAACTACGAGCCCGACAACTGCAGGTGGGCTACAGCCAAGGAGCAAGCGAACAACAGACGCAAGCCTCGTCGCCTTGTAGCTGAAGCGTTGGCCGAGTTGGCGCCATTACTAGAAGGAGTCGACGGCTCGGACGAGTCGCTTGAAAAGCTTTCCCTCGCCTGGTCAGACCTGAAGAAACGCTTACCAAGGCTAAAAAAGGACATCGCTGCGATTTCTTGACAATTGAGCCATGACCTATTAATCTCTGAACCATGGCGAACGCAGCACGAGCAATGAAGGGCCCAACCAAAATCATCGAGCTAAGCGACGAGCCTTCCGGTTGGAAGCTCGACGCCAACGCTGTCCATCTCTGGAAGAACAAGCTTTGGCGGAAGGAGAAGGTCGGCTGCGTTCTCTGCACCGAACATGAGGGTCCTGAGTACGCGACTCTCTCTCATTCCGAGGATGAGAAGCCTGACGTTTTCCATTGTGCCAGTCATGGACCCCTCGTCGAAGTCCCATTCACGATGAAGAAGGTCTACACCATTGTAATTGGTGACGTTTTTCGCGAGGGCACCGAAGAATTGTCAGATACCATGCTTTTCCCCGCCGATATGGACATCACCGAGCGCAATGAACTGATCGGACGCCTCCTGGACGAAGCCGAGAAGGAAGAGCATGCAGCTGGCCCATCTCCGGCCGATGACGAGTAATCACCAATGATTAGGCGTAGACAATCAGTGGATGCGCGGGCATGTAATGCCCCCATGTTACACGATCGAATTGCCGCCCTGGGCGCTCTGAGCGAGCCCACAGAGCGTCAAATAGAGGCCGCTGCCAAGGCATTCATGGCCTGGCAGTTCCCGGGACGGTCCTGGGACGACGCGGTTCCGACGATGAAGGATAAATTCCTCGTCGGCGCCAGGCTGGCGCTACGTGCAGCTGCCTTCGTTCCAGCCGAGAAGATACATGGAGACAAACCGTAAGATCCTAGTTCTGCACCGACAACCCTAAGGGCGGGCATAAGTATGCCCGCCCTTTCGTTTTTGACTATCGATGGGTTGACCTATATACCGGAGGCCACTTGAAGAAACGGATCTTCTGGACGAACTGATGTACGATCTGGACATGGGAAACGGTAAAGGGTTTCAAACCCGGCTCTCCTCCTCGCAAAAGGAAGAGATTCGCTCGCTGTACCTCAGCGGAGTTCCGCCTGTTGAAATCGTTCAGAGTTTCGGCTGCAGCACGAGCAACTTCTGGAATGTTGTTCGTGGACTTCATCATCAAGTTAGAGCTGATCGTTTCTACCAAAACGCAAAACGTCTTGAGCTGGTACCGCATGTGAAGATGGGGTGGATAGCTGGAATCATCGACGGAGAGGGGTGGATTGGGATAACTAGGTCTACTCCGCGAGTTGACGTCAGCAGCACGACTCGTTCAATGCAGGATGAGCTACACGGCCTGATTGGTGGTCACATTTACCATATGAAAAGGTCTGGCAGGGAGCGCGATCTGTTTTCCTGGCAGTTGTGGTCCGCTGAGACAATTCTTCCATTTATTCGTGCAATCGAATCGTTGCTAGTTGTGAAAAAAGGAGCTGCCCAAATTGTAGGTAGGTTCTGTGAGCGTAGGCTTAACGGGGTTACCGATAAGCTACTCGACGAACGCGACGCGTCTGCCGCTCATGAATTTAACAAGAAGGGCAAACGATGAAAATTCCGCTGACTATCAAAGAAGACTACTGTGTTAACTGGGACCTCTTCTGCGGCGTTCGCGAGTTCATGCAGAACGGCCAGGACGCCACCAGAATCGGCTGTACGTTCGACGCCGTCTACCTGGCCGACGCCAACACGATTCGCGTCAAGACGATTGGAGCGACCCTGGAGCACAGGACGTTGCTCCTTGGTGAATCGTCGAAGCGTGGCCGCAACGACATGCTGGGCCAGCAGGGCGAGGGCTACAAGATCGGCTCGCTTGTTCTCTGCCGTCTCGGCAAGGGCGTCAAGATTCGGACCGGCGAAGAGGTCTGGATTCCGGCCATCGAGCACTCGAAGCAGTTCGACGCCAAGATCTTGGTGTTCAACATCGAGAAGGGCCGCAAGCCCGTCAATGAAATCGTCGTCGACATCACGGGCGTGATGCAGGACGAGTGGGACTCCATCAAGCGGAAGTTCCTCTTCATCGACGCAGACGGCCAGACGGTCATCGAGTCCCCGGTCGGCTCGGTGATCATGGACGGCGTCGGGCATATCTTCGTTGATGGCATCGAGGTGTGTCGCATCGACAAGTTCCGCCACGGCTACAACTTTCGCCCCAGCGATACCAAGCTCGATCGCGACCGCCGTCTGATGGAGCAGTTCGAAGCCCACAGCCTCTCGGCGAAGATCTGGGAAGCGCTCTATATGCGCTCAACGCGCGAGTACTGCGACAAGGTCGACACTATGCTGGCCGACAACGCGCCTGACGTTGAGCACTTCCGTTACGATTGGTGCGTGGGCCAGAATACCCGCAAGCAGGTCGCGGACCGCTTCAAGGATAAGTTCGGCGCGAAGGCCATCCCAGTTCGCACCAGCAGCGAGGCGCGAGAGATCGAGTTCTACGGTCGCCACGCCGCAGTCGTCGATGCTGAGCCGCTGCGCGCCATTCTGGAGCGTGAGGTCGGAACGATCGAGCAGGTCAAGCGCGAGCTTGGCGAGGAGATCAAGCAGGAGCACACGACCGTCAGCCTGGACCCCAAGGAGACGAAGAACTTCCTGATGGCTCTGGAGTTCGTCTCTAAGGCTGTTAAGCGCTCCAGCTTCGAGCTGGCCAAGGACATCACGATCGTCGAGTTCAACAGCCCGAGCGTGATGGGTATGCGCAAGGACGACAAGATCTACATCAGCCGAAACACCCTTGGGTGCTTCGAGGAGGCCTTAAAGACGATGGTGGAAGAGGTTGCCCATGAGGTGGGCGCCGATGCCACGCATGATCATGTCGAGCGCATGCACACGATCTACGCCAACGGTGTAGCGTTGCTGCTTGCGGAAGGATCTGGGAGTGCCAAAGACTGAAGACGATGTCGTTTGTGCTGGATGCGGCCGGCCGATCGGGAAATATCGGTCGGCTCGTTGTCCTGGTGACCGCGTGGTTGAAGTTCGAGTCGGCAAGCTTCTCCAGAGCCAGGTGATCGACGGCAAACGGAAGCCGGGCAGACCGAGGCTCAAGTCGGAGAAGTTCAAAGCCGAGTCTGTTTGGGGCGTGATGCATCTACGGTGTTTTGTTCGCTCCGTTGAGGCTCCAGACGATGTATTCGCAGAGCTGAGCGTTCAAAATGGCATCAGATGACGACAACACCATTCTCGGTGGTCTACGCAAGCTCGCTGCCCTTGAGGGTTACGAAGCAGGCACCGAAGAATTCGAGCGACGGGTAAGACAGCTCCAGATCACTAAGTGCCGTGAGATGAAGGGCGTCAACTCGTGTCACGAATGCAAGTTCTTCGATTACTGTGATCTGGTCAAGAAGGTGATGCGAGAGCGGCGTGGATACGACGACTAGACTTGATGTGGAGGATGCCAGATGTCGACAACGCGAATTCCGTTCAATGCAATCAAGTTTCACGTTGAAATCACAAACCCGCGCGATGAACTAAAGGATATCCCAGACCTCATCGCGTCACTGAGGTCGGTCGGTCTTCAGGTCCCGCTCACAGTCAAGCAGGACCCCAAAGACGACAACGTCTTCTATTTGGTCGTTGGGTTCAGACGTCACGAGGCAATTCGTCAGATTCGAGAGTCTGATCCGAACGCCTTCAAGACTGTCGAGGTCAAGAAATTCAAAGGCTCCTTTGCGGAGGCCCAGGTTCTCAACATCACAGAGAACATTCAACGATCTGAGCTGACTCCTATGGAGATCTGCAAGAGCGTAGAGATTCTCATGAACCTTAGCTACAAGCAGAAGGATGTAGCCGAGAAGATTGGAAAGTCCCAAACGTGGGTTTCCAATGCGATGCAATTCCGTCGACAGGCCACACCGCAACTTCAAGAGGCCGTTCGGTCAGGTGATATCCCCTATGGATTTGCTAGGGATTTAGCAACTCTCACAGATAGCGAGCAGAGGGATAAGGTCAAGGGCCTGAAGAAGCCCAGCACTAATTCCCAGGATGAGGTAGAAGGGCGACCCAGGCCAAACAAAGTGGTTGACCCCCAAGTGCGCAAAACAGTCAGAGAATCGTCTGGGAGGGTAATTAGGCCCTCAACGGCTGAAGTTCGCCACGAGGTGATGCGCATTGGTCAGGACAACAAGGGCACGTCGGACGAGTTCGAACGCGGGATTCTAATCGCGCTGGAGTGGACTCTTGGGGAGCGAAAGACGCTCAGGCGGCCCGATAGATGATTGGAGAATGCGATGATTGGATGGTTCTTTTTTCCGTTGGTGATCAGGGCTTGCTTGGCTTGGTTGCTTATTTGGTCTCCCAACGCAGACGCTAATCAACCAGCGATCATCCCGGAAGAGACGGTGGCCTACGCTAACATCGTCGCAACTGACCGCAGTATATCGTTGCCATCGGCGACGGACGAACACGGAATAGCCACTCGCTACGGAAGCCCTGGCGATAAATTCGCTCAACAGGGAACGGCATGCAAGCCGCACAATAAGATCAACGACGTAGAGCACATCTGTGCGCATCGTTGGTATCCGTGCGGCACTCTTCTGATCGTCGAGAACCAGAAGACTGGCGAACGAAACTGGTGCGAGGTCAAGGACCGAGGGCCGTACGGCGCAAGTGTTTTCGCGGCCAACGGATCCAAGGTGATGAATGGTTCTCGTCAGGGTTGGTACATCAAGATCCGAGCAGGAGATCTCCCTCCTGACGATCTCTGTCCAGACGGTGGATGTGTAGGTAAGTGGCGAGGCGTCCTAGACATGAGCCCAGCCGTTAGCAAAGGTATGGGTCACACAGGCTGGGGAACGGTGAAAGTATGGCGACTCAAGCGAGTCGTGGATCACCAGAAGTATCTTGCCAAGAAGAAGCCCCTCAGCTGACGCTTGAATCAGCCTCTCGACCTTGGTACCTTCCCAAGCTCCATGCTGACGTCGCCACCTCCCAACGAAAGCCTGGCTATCGTGGTTGGGATGATGAACGACTGTAGCGGCTTATGGGAGGTCACCGAGAGTCGGGTCTCGGTTATTCGTGAGAGGTTATCCGTACTCTCACAGAGAACCCTGCCGGCTGCTCAGGAAATGCTCTCCATCGCTGATGGTGGCGCCAGGTTTTGGCCTACCAAAGCCGAATACTACGCTGCTATCTCTGAAATGCGGAAGGACGCCGTGCTGGTTAGTAAAGCACAGGTCGACGCCGTAATCGAAGCGGTCTTCAAAGGGGCAAGGCTGGACAACGTCTCCGACAAGATGTGGGTCAAGCAGGCCTTGGATATCCTCACCAGGGTTTCCAAGGAAAAGTAACAAATTGACAATGCGCTCGGATAGCTCGATGGTCTCAAAGAGACAAATAAAACAGGAGTTCGTACGGCATCCGTACACAAAACAGAAACTCCGCGTTATTGATACATTCGACCCGAGCGAGGTTACGCCGTGTCCTGGTTGCATGGGTGGAGTCGTTAAACAGATAAAGGTAGTTGAGTCCGAATATCGTGGGGGTGTTCGGTACAATATTATTGCCTGCGACACATGTGAACAACCCGTTTGGGTTGTTCCTAGCTGATGGGTGAACGATGGCTGCGAAGAACATTGTCGAGAAGGCGATTGGTGCGCTCCAATTGGAAAACGATGGTCTCAAAAAGACCGTCGAGTCCTTGAAGGCTACCAATGCCGAACAGCTCAAACGGCTAGTTGCCTCGGAGCTACTAAGAGACCGCGTGCGCGAGCTTGAACAGCAGCTCGCCGACAAGAAAGGCAAGTGACCGATGGGCGCTCTCCTGGCTTTCCCTTCCGTTTTTCGTGATTACACCGACAACTTCAAGGAGTGGAAGCAGCAGACGTTCAGCTCGCTGCCAGCCCTTATGAAGGCGGTCATCACGAAGCATGAGAAGTCGTGGAACGCGAAGCTCGCAGAGAACCTCACGAGGCCTCTGGCTGTAATGGAGCGACCCAACCAGGTTCATCCTGGTGTCTGGATAGGAAGCTACGAGTCGGTCGTTAACGACGACCTGATGGACAACAGCATCGACGTCGTCCTCAATATGGCGATCGAGTGTGATTACGCACTCAAGCAGCCCAAGACGCAGCTCGTGAAGATCGGCATCGAGGACGGTCGTCTAACGAACTGCGGCGTCTTCAAGAAGGCCGCTGAGGTCATCTACAATGCAAAAAAGAACGGACAGTCCGTCCTCTCTCATTGCGCCGCAGGGGTCAGTAGGAGCGCGACTGCAGTGCTCTCGTACTTGATGATCTACGAAGGTATTGGGTGGGCCGACGGGCTCGCTTACGTGCAGCGTAGTCGGCCATGCGTAAATCCACACCCCTTGCTGGTGAGGTCTGTAATCCGAGATCTTGGATCTGACTTCATCTCGTAGTGTCTTAGATCTAGATCCACCACTAGTGGTGGGATGAAGACGGCGAGCTATGTGCTCGCTTTTTTTCGTTTCATTGACATTAACCTACCTCTCCGTTAGCGTCCGCGACCGTCAACCCTGACGAGGATCTTGGGAGATGCCACGATGACGGAGAATCCAGTATCGGAAGTCGTAAACGCGGATTGGGAATTCGATGTCGTCCGGACATATGTGCTTGGTGTTGAAATTCTCGATCAGAGACTTTCAGACGGCGAGTACAGGTTGCTTCACCTGCTTCGCCTGCGGGCCTCAGGTGGACGAAACAACTTCGTCTCGTATGAGTCTCTAGCGAAGGATCTCGGCATCCACGCAAAGACGATCGCCACTCGCATGGCCAACCTCAAGGTCAACGGGTACGTCACCTGTCAGAAGCGTGGGCTCAACGCGCCGACTCTCAAAACCATCGCCTCCATGGTTGAGAGATATGACGACGGGATCTTGAAGATGTCGCGAAAGGACATGTTCGGGAAGGACCGATCAGATGACGTCCTTAAGCGACTTCATCACATTGACAATACATCCCAAGACCCAATAGGAGCGAAAACGCTCCCACCGGAAATCACAGGGGAAAACGACTCACGTAGGGAGCGAAAACGCTCCCTCGTAGGGAGTGAAAACGCTCCCTCGGAGGGAGTGAAAACGCTCCCTGAAGTAAATCAAGAGCAAGTAAATCTGGCCGAAAGAGATGTCACTCGCTTTGCTCGTGATTCGACGCCTACGGCGCCGAAGAACCATTCCGGATTCCGGAAGTCAGAAAGAGAAGATGTAGAGTTAGGGACTACCGTCGTTACCGAAAGTTCAGATCTAGTCCGGACGAAATCCTTCGACGCGGAAGCTGATGCCCGTCAGGCCAAGGCTCAGGAGCTGGCGAGGAAGGCCATGGAGGATGCCACCAGGCTGTCCACGGTCGCGCGTAAGAAGCGCAACGACAAGCGGCGACAGGAGGACGCCGACGGAACGACCGAGGAGAAAGAGAAGCTCAAGAAGATGACCGCCCGCGAGCGGATGACGTCCGGATCGCGTTTCTATCAGTGGGCGAAGAACGAGTACGAGCTGTTCTTCCCCGAGGAGAACTTGAAGTTCCCCGAGTGGGAGCCGAAGGAATTCGCGTTCCTGAAGCGACTGCTTGAGATCTATCACCAGGACGAGAAGGTGATCAGGGGCGCCTGGGGCTTCATGTGCGAGAACTGGGACGAGGTGAGGAAGAAGTTGAAAATAGCCGATGTGACTCCTACCATCGGGCTCTTCTACTTCCTCCGGGGTCGTATCTTTCCGCTCGCGGCAGAGCGCAAGACGAACCGTCAGATCGCGGAGCAAAAGCCAGTCAACAACAAACAGGGCGAATGGTAGCCGCGCAAGTGCTTGCGCGACAGATGATCAAGATGGAAGACGCAGACTCAAGCCCAACGTCGCCACGAAGGAAGGTCACCGAGGCCGATCTTCGCCGCGTGAACCTTGGCAGGAACTTCTGGTCCGCTCGAACTGACCGGATTCAGGTCGAGGCCGTTAGGAAGTTAGTCTTCAGATATCGAAAAGATATCATGAAGATGGCCTCAAAGGGGAGTGGAATTATCTTCTCTGGACCTCTTGGTGTTGGGAAGACAGCAGCAGCGGCATGCGTGCTGAAGGAGGCGATCAGCGCAGGACTGACGACGTACTTCGTCACGCAACCAGAGCTGCGCGAACTTCGTTTCGAGAAGAAAGATTCCATGTTTGGCAACGGGCAGGATGGAATCACGATCCGCAAGAGGATCGATACGGCTCAGTTCCTAGTGTTGGACGGGTTCAACGAGAACTTTTTCACGGACAACGCCTTCGGAACTCAGCAGCTTGAAGAGCTACTGATCAGGAGAATATCGGGGAAGCTTGTTACGATCATGACGACTCGATCGCTTCCAACCTTCAAAAAGGAAGAGCACGCCGACCTGCACGACATCGTCAGCCAGTGCATGTTTCCTATGAAGTTGTTCGGCAAGAACATGAGGGACGACGCACGCGATGAGATCAAGGATCTCGTTGGGGGCGATGATATCTAATGGCCGCCCCGCTGGACGATCTCATGTTTTTGTGTGAACTCTGCGGCCAGCTGGTTGGTCCCGGTGATAGTGCAGCTCGGATCTTGGCTGAGACTTGTTTGAGCGACGGATGCGGCGGGGCGATCAGGACAGAGGCTGATGAGGAAATTGTTCTGGCTGTGTTTCATGCTGCCTGCGTAGCCGAGACACGCCAGCAACGCGGGTGCGATGTTGTGCCGTACGTTGAAGAGGCCAGGGAAGTTGTTTCTGGCGAGTCAGACGAGCAGCGTCCGCGCCTCGTCGTTTACCGAGGCGGACTGGCCTAATGGATATCGACAAGGAGTTCATCCGTTCTGTGGTTCGCGGCGGCAAGGTTGCCGTGCTGGCAGCGATGGATCGCAACATCGACAAGGAGTTCGATGTTGGCAAGGAGAAGGGGACTTACCTCGTCGGCGACGGCAAGAAGGCCTGGGAATGGCTGCGCAAGTATTTTGTCGAGTACGACCGCGTTCCGCCCATCGACCTCATCGAGCAAGCTGTCGGCGTAGATCTCAGTGGAACGCTGGAGGAACCACACGATTTCTTTCTGAACGAGATCTCTAAGCGACGTCTATTTCAGCTCCAGCGGTTTGGCACCAAGGGTGTAGCCGAGAAGCTGGAGGCCAGAGATCCTCAGGGCGCAGCTGAGGTCTGGACCGAAATCCATCGGAAGATTCAGGAAGAGGCCCTTACGGTCCGTAAGGTCGAGTCGCTGCTTGGTCTCGGCAAGCAACTGATCCAGGACTACAAGGACGCCAAGGCTGGCAAGCGTGGCATCCCAACGCCATGGCCATCCATGGACAACATGACGCTGGGCTGGTGGCCAGAAGACCTGATCTTGTTCGTTGGTCGTCTTGGTGTCGGCAAGACGTGGTCGCTTGTGATTTGCGCCCATAGGGCCTGGATGGCAGGTCATAAGGTCTTGGTTATCTCGACGGAGATGAACAAGATGCAAATGGCTCGTCGTTTCTTTGCCCTGCACCTGAGGCTTCCGTATGACGAGATTCGCAGGGGTAAGCTCGGTGAGTTCGTTGAGAGTAAGTTCTTTCAGGGCGTTGAAGAGATCATGGGCGCCGAGGGCGTTAATATCGTTGCCGGTGACTTCGACTACTCCATTGAGAATATTGGTTCGGTGCTTTCAGATACGAGGCCGCATCTGCTTTGTCTCGACGGGCCGTACCTGATCAAAAACTCCGGCAAGGATCGCCACGAGCGTGTGTCGAACAACTTTGACGACTTCAAGAAGCTCGGAAAGCGGTATCAGCACGCCACGATCACTAATCTCCAGTTCAACCGTTCTGCGAAGACTGGTCAGTCGCAGACGATCGCAGCCGACAATATCGGCATCACGGACGTTGCCGGCTGGAACGCCGATGCTGCATTTGGTCTCCTGCAGAGCGAGGACATGCTGGCTGCCTGGGAGATGGGCCTCAAGGGCCTCAAGGTTCGCGAAGGTATGCCCAGCGAGTTCAAGATCCACTGGAACCACGGCGCGATGGATTTCACTGAGATTGGCGCAGTGACCACACCGCTGGTTGACGCAACGAAGACCACGGCGATCGTTCAGGGGGCAGGATCTGACAGCTCGTTTGCTATCGAGGAGGACGGCTTCGACGATGTCCCCTTCTGATCCAGCAGAGCGAATCTGCCCTCGATGCGGAGGCCCGGTGAACTGGGAATCCGCCTTCGCTGTCCACGTTTGGGCAGAAGGTGAGGAGCTTCTTTACGATGTCGTTTTCGCGAAAAATACCCACGAAAACGGTGTGCTGATGCACATGTCTGCTGATCGACAATGCAAAGGTGAAATTTCTGGATACATAGGCAAGCTACTAATAAAATTAGGGCTTTCGACCGACTGTGATACCTCTGAATTGGACCGCCTTTAGAGGTTTGACAATCGCAGCATTACCTCTTAGATTTGCTTCGTAAACCGCGCTATAGTAAGCGTCTGGTTCAAGGCAAACGAGGTAATTATGGCGTCCAGGCGTATTCAGGAAATCGTGGATCGGTTCGTCGCTGAGATTCAGGTTGCCTCAGAAGAAGAGGCGGCTGAGGCGCTGCACGATCGACTGCGAGACGTACTCGGTTCGACGGCGGGCCTGGAGCTGGCCCCTGTGAAGCGTCGCAAGACGACGAAGGGCTACACGGTTCTCCGTCCGTGTCCGATCCCCGGCTGCGGAAAGGTAGCGGCTCCTCGTTACCAGATGGTCTGCAAGGGGCACAGCACGTTGCCGCGTGAGGAGATCCTGGTGGCTCGCGACAACGCCACGAAGGAGGGCGGCGTCTGGTTTGACCTGACGCCTGGGAAGCCGTGGAATGGCCTCAAGGCAGCCCTGGCGAAGTCCAAGAAGGCGGGCTGAGGTGGTGGCGGCCAAGAAGAAGCCTAAGGCCAAAACCAAGGCCGACAAGAAGACGAGGACCGAAGAGGAATACCAGGAGCTGCGTAAGGCGACCTGGGCGCTCGCTAATTGTGCGGTCCTGACGCTTGCCAGTAATGGCAAGCTCGGTGCCGGATCAGGGATGACCATCGATCTGAAAACGCGCGAGATCAGTCACTGGTCAACGCAGTTCTTCGACGCGCTCGATATGGTTGGAATCTCCTATGATCGCGACGCTTACTTCGAGAAGAAGCGCAAGCGTTGACCGTGGTATCCTAGGCGCATGAAATGGCAGGACATCCCTGCGCTTGTGCGTCATTCGACGTTGGCGATCTACAACAAGTCGACGGGCGGCGGCGCCGATGGTTTCATCAAGGCGCTGCGCATCTCGCGCGACACCTTGGCGAAGCAGGGCTACGTGTACCACGGTCAAAAAAAGGCCATCCTCGAAGACATTAAGCTGACCGCCAAGGGCTGGATCAGGAACAAGCAGCACGAACAAGAAGGGCGGTCCGGCCATGACAAGGATCGCGCGTTCGCTTCGCTATGGAAGATGATTGAGCCACGAGTACCGGAGTTGGATGGGCCGAGCGGCCAGAAGGCCGAGAAGCCGAAGAACTCCGAGGAGGCTGCAGCTCGCGAAAAGCGAGACCCAAGGCCTGGCGAGAAGCTCGACAATAGCCGTGGTCATGTCTACCCTCCGCCGAAGTAGCTCGGGCGCTGCTTTGCGATGAAGGCAGAACACATTGAGAAGCTGCTGGGTTGGCTCGGATGCGAGAAGATCCGCGTGGCTGGCAACAAGGTCAGGAGCACCTGTCCGCTTGCGCCATGGAAGCATGGCGGAGGCAAGGACGAGCATCCGTCGTTGGCTGTTTTCATCACCGACAACGACGCCAGCGGCGCGAACTGCATGAGTGGTCGTTGTGGCTTTCATGGAAGCCTTACAGATTTGCTCTATAGGCTGCAGAGGTTATCTGGGCGTGATCTATCTAAGCATCTGACGTTTGTGTACGAGAACAATGCGCCCAGTTGCGACATGCAAATGAGTCGCATCGACGCCAATGCAGGGCACTACGCGATGCCCGAAATGTCTTCAAGCACACCTGCCTCCATGTCAGGAGGGAAGGACTACTCAGATCCTCTAGTCCGTGCCTCGATGAGTCCGGCGCTCCCCGAGTCGGCCGTCGAAGTAATGGAGAAGATGCGAACATGGATAGACGACGAGGCTGCGGCGTACCTGCACGGCCCAGATCGTCGACTGACTGATGCGACGATCCAGAAGTGGAAAATCGGATGGCACCCTCAGCATCGGCGCGTGTCGGTTCCTCAATATGATCGGCTAGGGCGACTCGTAAATCTGTCGGGGCGCCATGTTTCGTATTGGCCAAAATGTGTCCCGATGTCCGACCGTGAAGAGAAGGCACCGAAGTGGATGCACTCGAAGGGTTTCGACCGAGAGCTATTCTTGTTCGGCGAGGATTGGCTGGAGGTCGCCGAAGACGGCCGAGGTACCATCTTCATTTGTGAGGGTGCGTTCGATGTGATTTTCATGGATCAGTGCGGCCTGAAGAACGTGGCAGGAATCAACGGATCCCACATCAATGATACGCAGGTGGATAAGATCCTAAAGTGGTTCGACTCTGCCGTTTTGCTCATGGATGGAGATCCGGCAGGCATCGAGGCTGCCCAAAAAATCGAGGGCCGTCTTGCGCGCCGCATGCACGTGACCACGCACATAATTCCTGATGGAAGAGATCCAAATCAGATGGAGATGCACGAGGTTGAGGATCTCAAGATCCGGTTCCGCTAACGGACGCTGCCCGCCTTCCGTAAGCGGCTGCTTCCTCTTTTTTCTTGGGGTCATTCCAGGCTCTGCGAATGGCGTTTATGTGTTCGCTTGATTTCGGTCCAGTTCCCTTCCCTTTCCTCCCATCGCTAATTCTCTTGATGGTTTCAGGGGAGCGCTTAACCCCTGAGCGCAGCTTGCTCATGCGAAGCTTATGCGCCTCGGTATGAGCGGTCCCCTTTTTTCCTGTGCGAGCCCGAGAGATCTTTTTCCGTGTCTCGTCGGATACGACTAGGCCGGCAACCCCTTCGCCTCCGTCGGTTGCGTTGACGAGATTGAATCCCATTGATCGATAATGAGCGATGGCGAGTATTTCCAGAATTACTACGCTTTCTGGATTTTCCGCCACCTCAAGAATAGTAAATTCTGGCTTGACGCCACGGCTTATTACAGATTTTATCCAGTTGGTTCGGTGATTTCTAGCGATCAGATGTGACGGTCTAAAATGTTCAAAGATGCGCTTTAGCCCGCGCGTGCTTTTTCCGATGTACCTAATCTCGCCAGTCTCTGGATCCATGAGGGCGTAGACGATGAACCTGTTTTCGTTTGTCATGTGGGTCCAGGATGAGATCGACGTTACCACGAAGATCTTCCACTCTTTGCTGGATCTTAGACGACACCCGTTGACTATGTCAGACCCCATTGGTAGTGGTGAACGGTCGCCGATAAGGCGCGTTGCGGATCGACAAGGTCCATCACAGGAGAAATTTCCATGGGTAAGTCTTGGTATGAAACGGGTTACGAGGGTGCTGGCAAGGAGCAGGAGCGACGGTCGCTGGGGTATCCGCCTGATCGCTTCTGGCTGAAGGCCGGAACCTCGAAGGAGATCATCTTCGTTGGGGATGATCCCTTCTGCATTCGTGAGCACACATGGCGCGACAGCGAGGGCAACTGGCACAGCGCCACTTGCACGGCGAGCATCAACGACAACGGATGTGGCGGTTGCGGTCAGACTGGCGTGAGCCGAGCTGACTACGTCGGCCACTACACGATCGTCGATGTCACCGGGTATACAAACAAGGACGGCGTCGACTTCAAAAACCAGCTGAAGTTGCTACCCGCCAAGACCAAGGTGCTCAACAAGTTCAAGCTGAAGAAGGAGAATCGGGGTTCTCTTCTTGGCCAGCTGTGGACGATCACTCGCGCCGACTCCAACGCGCCGAATACTGGTGATGATCTCGACCACGTTCGCGAGATCAAGGCTGACCGTCTCCTCGAAGCCGTGACTTACAAGGGTAAGTCGCTCAAGGAGATGATCGAGCAGGCTAACGGGACCGGCGGCGATGCGGAGAAGACGAGGAAGTACCTCTCGCATCACTTCCAGATCCCGAAGGAAGGCGCGATCCCGCTCAAGGTCCCGCAGTTCAACTACCCCGACTTGATGGCCCCGATGGAGTTCGGAGTCCTGCGTGCTGCTGTTGCTGACGCTCAGCCGTTCAACAACGCTGGCAAGGGCAAGACCGGCGGCGAGGGCAGCTCGACCGACGACGTTCCGTTCTGATCTAGGGCGACCTAGTCGATGGATAGCGGAGGCCGGGCTGTTGCGCCTGGCCTCCGCATACGTTTTTTTTGCGGGGAGCCGATGAACATCAAAGTCGATGGGTGGTCGTGGATTAAGCTCGATGAAATGGGCGATGCCACTGCGAGCGTCATGCGCAGACGGCTTACGCTCGTTGAGTCGATTAAGAGATCTGCGTTCACACATCGCGCCTTCCAGGAGAAGGATGGTCTGCTTGGTGTTCCACGCTCGTTCTTCAGATCATCAGCGACCGTAAATCACAACGTCGTCTATAAAACCTCAAGCGGACTGCAGTGGCCAGACAGGGTGAAGGCTGGCCCAGAAGATCCGTGGGCTGCAGCTCAAGACGGTGATGTCGACGAGCTAGTTCTAGCGGATGCCTTCACGGGCGAGAAGTCGGAAGACTTTTTTTCGAAGAACCAGAAGTATGGTATCGGCGAGATCTTGAGGGCGCTTGGTGGTTCGACGGTTGGCGATGGGATGGCGATCTTCACGTCGGAACACGCTGCCGCCAAGGTCTGCTTGTCACTCATCAAGGCCCTCAAGATGCGGACGCTGGTCCTTACGCCACCTGGTGCGCCCCTGGCGATGTGGCGCACCGTGGCCGGTCAGTATCTGCCGGACGCCAAGATCGGAACGATGCGTCAAGGGGAGAGGGATGAGGCCGATGCTCACATCACCGTAACGACCCTCGATGACGCCAGGGATTTCATCACGCACGGCAAGATACAGAGCGACGAATTCGGCTTCATCATCTCCCATCAGATCCACAAGATGGACCCGATGACGTGGGTCAAGGTGGTGCCGTTCTTCTCGGCCGCTAAGCGACTTGGGCTTGTAGACCCCGAGGCGTCGTTCACCACTGGGCTATCGAGGGTGTATCGGTATCACCTCGGTGAGCCGGTCTTCTGTGCAGATCCAGAGCTTGAGACGCCGAAGATACGCAGGGTCTGGTCGACGTGGAAGATCAGCAACTGGGCCAAGGTTAACCCAGCGTTTGTCTCCAAGCAGACGTTGCTCGATCACATGGGCACGAGCACGGTCTACAACCAGCAGCTCGTTGAGCAGATCGTCCAGGCACTCGTGGCCAACCGGAAGGTCGTTGTCGTGAGCGAGCGAGTTCCGCATCTCCAAATGCTGAAGAAGCAGATCGAGACGGCGTGGTCCGGAGCGGCCAAGGTAGTGGACTTCATGATCCATGGGATGCACTCCGAGGACGTTGCCAAAGCCGCAGAAGCTAACGTCATCTTGACAACGTATGCTTACGTTAAATCTCTCCCTGAGATGCCAACTGTGGATACCGTCGTTCTGGCCTCTCCGGTACGAGACCCCTTACCAATCGTAATGGTTTGTTTATCTAGGCATGAATCAAAAAAGCCACCTGTTATCGTAGACATGCGCTGCGATGACATCCCGGTCTGCAAGGACTACGGAAAGTCTAGGGACGACGCGTACAGGTCGTCGTTTGGATCCAGTAACACTTGACGGAAGATTGACAGTCGCGGATCTATTATATAGTTTGATCGATTGATGGGGGCTCAGATGAACGAAAACGACAAGACCAGCGGCCAATCAAATGGAAAGGCTGCGGCTCCCAAAACCGAATGGACGTATCGCGGCTGGTACGAAGAGAATAAGGCTGCGCTCTCAAAGAGACGCAAAGAGCGCTACCACAAGGACAAGGAATACCGCGAAAAGGTCTTAGAGCAGAATAAGGATTACCGAGCAAAGAAGGCTCAGGATAAGCCACAGACGTCGAAGACCAAGGTTCGTACTCCCAAGCATCGCAAGCCCGTCTCCATGAAGGTGAAGATCGGCGGCAAGTCTCAGGAGGTCAATATGGTCCACGTTGGTGCATTTGCTCGTGCGATCGGACGCAGTGTCCCTACGATTCATCAGTGGGAGCGTGTTGGACTTCTGCCGAGGACGCCGTTTAACCTGAACGGAAAAAACAAACAGGAACGGCTCTACACCGCCGAGATGATCGGCGTGGTTCGTGATGTCCTGAAGACACGCGGGGCGACTGTCTCTGCATCGGACACTGCGTTCCGGATGGAAATTGAGAACGGGTGGTGCGGCCTCGGTATCGTCATCAAGGAAGAATCATGAGATCTGAGAAGTCGGTCAACTCGAAGATTTTCGTCACAAGGACTATTGGAACAAAGGGTAATGTCTCATCCAGCACCGAGGACGAAGACGTCATTGCCGTGCATAAATTCGAGACAGAGCCTGCCAAGGTTATGGTCGACTATGCGTTAACGATTAACCTTGGAAATTTCGAATCGGCGAAGATCGGCGTGTCTGTCACAGTGCCGTGCTACGTCGAGGAAGTAGATAAGGCCTATGAGTTCGCTCAGGCCTGGGCCGAGGAACGTCTGACCAAGGAACGTGACATGGTCACCTCGGGTCGCAACGGACAGAGCCCACTCTAGGAGTCGTATGGCGAAGAAGACCAAAGAAGAAGAGAAGCCGAAGATCGCCGACGACCGAGACGAACAACTCGGCCTGTACTTCAAGCAGGCCGAGAAGAACTACGGCAAAGGCGCCGTACAGTTTGCCATCGATCACGGCCATGAGAACATGCCAAGGATCACGACGGGCGTGATGCCACTCGACGTGAGCCTCGGCGGCGGCCTTCCTGTCGGTCGCGTGTCGATGTTCTATGGGCCGAAGTCTTCGTCGAAGACGACGTGTTTCCTTCGTTCTCTTGGTCGCGCACAGAGGATGTGCTCGAACTGCTGGACGGCTGCCTTTCCGATTTGGAAGGTCGACGTGTCCGGGCTTAAGCCGAAGTGCGAGTGTGGCGAATACCGCAAGGTCAATGCTGCATGGCTGGACGTCGAAGGCGTATGGGATCCGGTGTGGTCCAGGAAGTTCCTGGATATCGAACGAATCGTCTTCTCGTCGCCTGAGACCGGCGAGCAGGCATGTGATATCGCTGACTCGTTGCTCAGGTCAGGCGCGGTTGACATCATCGTGATCGACTCCGTTGCCTTCATGACGGCGGTAGCCGAGATCGAGCGCTCGTCGACTGAGCCAACAATGGGAACCCAGGCGAGACTCCTGGGGACGATGTTCCGCAAGCTGGTCTCTGGAACAAACGCGGTTAATCAGCGTGACGGGCGTCGTCCGACTGTGTGGTTCACGAACCAGATCCGAAACAAGATCGGCGTGATGTTCGGTAACCCGGAGACAGTCCCGGGCGGCTACGCGCAGGGTTTTGCAACGTCTACCGAGACGAGGTTCTCCGCAGGTAAATACGCCGAGGACAAGGAGACAAAGATTATAACCAGTGCGGAGATGAAATTCCGCAATGAGAAGAACAAGACCGGCGTGGCCAAGATGGAGGGCGAGTACAAGCTCGTGCTCCACGATACCGAGGTGAAGAAGGTTGGCGACGTGATCGATGAGGACTACACGATGAAGATGGGCGCGCAGTGCGGCCTTGTTGAATTCGGTCGCGGTCGGGCAGCGACTGTCTGGGAGGGCCAGGAGTTCGATGGTCGCTCGCTGCTGGAGCGTCACTGGATGGTCAACCGCGATGAGTACGAGGCGTTCAAGCTGAAGCTGCTCAATCACGTCAGGACTGTCGTTATCGAGCACGAGGCTCAGCTTTGAACGAGGAGGTCCCAAAGCCTCGTATGCCGGCGTACTTCGATGGTCGCGAGAAGAAGAAGATCCGTGCGAAGTCGATCGCTCAGGAAAAGCGTATCGCCAAGAATACTGGCGGTCGCCGGCAGAAGGCGTCTGGGGCCCTCCCTGGTTCGAAGGGGGACGTTCGGGCCGTAGAGCTGCTTGCGGAGTGCAAGCGTACAGACAAGAAGTCCATATCGATTACGATCGAGTACCTGGCCAAGATCACCCAAGAGGCGGGCTTCTATAACAAGATCCCGTGCGTGGCGATCGAGATAGACAATCCGCCGAAGTTCGTCAATAGAGACTGGGTGCTGCTCCCAGCTGGATTCGTGCAGGAATTGCTAGAGGTCTATCGTGGAGGAAAATAGCGTTAGCGAGCCAGTTGAGCCGGTTCGTCCGCCGCCGCTTCCAGTTTCCGAGAATGAGCTGGCGGCGATCGATGAAGTGATCACCCACGTGGCCAAGATCGGCAAGGAGCGGGGGGTGACGTGCGAGACCTTACGCCAGGTTCATGAGAATGCTGGGCTGTGCAGGCGTGCGGATGAACTGATCGCCGAAACGCTGACGTCGCTCAGGAAGGGCGTCCCCGATGATACAGCCGAGAAGTTCTTTGAGCGTCTAACGAAGGTTGTCGACGACTGGCGGGATCGCGACGAGCAGATGACACTGGGTGTCGTGTTTATCCGATTTATGGACACGATGACCTATATGATCGCCTACAAGCAGAAGTTTCGAGGCGTCGCCAGGACGTCATCTATCTCAAAGGCTGATGCCCTGGCGGTCCTCAAAGAGCGCGGTCTTACGAAAAGGTAATCAGATGAAGAGTAGAATTCAGATGGCAGGCGTGGCGCACGGTTCCCAGGAGAATGTGATCTGGAAGGGTGCCCTTCCGGTGCTCTCCGGGATTCCTGGCATGCGATTCACATTGCACACGCCGCCAGGCGATGACACCAAGGAAGCCGTAAACGCTTTCACCTTCAAGCAGGTGACGTGGGAGATCAATACTGTTACTGGCGAAACAGAACAGGTTATTTATGTCGCTAAGGTCGATCGCTCAACCAAGCAAGAGCTGACGGAATAGCGCATGTGCTTGGCTGGCTCCGGCGGAAGAGGATGATCAATCAGCAGCACTCCATCGAAGAGGCCCTGCTTCAGCAGGCGGCTGTCTCGTTGCGTGATGGCAGTAGATTCCAGTTCCGTGTGGCTGAAATCGGCGAGGGCGCTGATGAGATCAGAAGGTTCGTTGTCAAGCTGACAACCACCCTCGGGGAATGCGTTCGAGCCAGTTGCGCTCACGGTCTACTTACCGTTTACCTGGACAACGACAAAGACGGAACGTCAGTGGTGACTGCTACCGTTGAGCGTCCTAGATAGACGAATCCATGGCGTATCTCGTAGCAAATAGGAAGAAGTTCACACTGCCAGCGGACGGCGCAGTGGAGATCCGGGTGGAATTGGCTGGAGACCTCGCTCCGATCCCTAGGGTTTGGTTGCAGTGCAATCCATGTGGTGACGAACTTCAGGAGGCGCAGCGCTCGATGTTCGAGTGCCCAGGATGTGGCTACGAGTTGACCTCAAATGAGGCCGGGTTACTGGCTCAGAGGCATGTAGATGCACTTCGCGCCAGATTTGACATGCCGGACCTGAAAATCAAAAGGGGGCTGTTGTGGCGCTTTCTAGGCTTGTTCGCAAACAGAAAAAGACTTCCAGCGCCAAAGAGTTGATTGAGGCTGCCATGCGTCAGGCCATCGCGGAATTTCCGCCGATGAAGCCGGACGACTGGTTCAGGATCTCATCGATCGGCGGAATCTGTCCACGGGCCGAGGTGTTGAGGGCTCGCCTGAACGTCCCAAGGCGAGCTGGTATCGATCCGAATCTCGGGCTGACGTTCGAGTTCGGTCATGACGTGCATCACCTGATGCAGAACAAGGTTATGGCGGCAACCGGCAGGATTATTGGATCCTGGCGTTGCACCTGGTGCGGCGAGGTCTACGGCTCATTGGCTGAGGGCCTGGTTCCGCGTCCAGAACAATGTATCCGATGCGGTGGCGTTGCCGGCGAGGCCAGGCGCGTTCATAACCGGCCAATCGCAACTGAGCGTACCGAGTCGTTCTGGTTCACCGAGGAGTGGGTCGGGAACGCTGAGTATATGATCGGGGGCAGCCCAGACGGGTATTTCGTCGACGGAGACCTGGCCAAGTACACCAACGACGACATCGTGGTTCTGGAGTTTAAGAGCTGCTCGGAGAACAACTTCGCGAAGTACGTGAAGGCGCCGGACTTCATGCACGTGATCCAGTGTCAGTGCTATATGTGGCTCACCGGGTTCAAGAGGGCCAAGATCTTGTACATCAACAAGGGCGTATTTGGCTTAGATGGTCTCGTCGAGCACGACATCAAGTACGATGCGGAAACGATCTCCATGGTACAGAGAGGGCTGAAGCAGATCCGGTCTGGGCTGACGGGCGGGGAGGTGCCTCCTCGTGAACTGTGTAGCGATGCGGGATGTCCCAGAGCGAATGGATGCGAAGTGTCAAAGGCGTGTTTCTCTGGAGGTCTCTGATGCAGAAACCGATCATCCTCAATACCGAGTGGGTTAGGCCGTTCGACGCCGGGTCGAGCACTCAGCCGTGCATGACCTGTTCAGGGAACAGCGCGCGGTGGATCGTCGGTAAGGCGCCTAATGCATACTTTTCGTGTGCCAGGTGCTTCCTCTACACGAGCCCGTGGGGCAAGGAACACAAGCTGCACATTCAGGAGTTCGTGGCGGAGGTTGAGGAGTCGATCAATAAGAAGATTTCAGACGAAGGCGTCGTCTGGTCGACTGAGGCTGATCGCATCCTGTCCTCAATCGTCGCGGTGTCTGGAATTGCCAAGGCACGCTCTCAGCGGAGGCTCAGGGATGAAGGTACTGGGTCTTGATCTAAGTCTTCGCGGCACCGGGATCTGCGTTCTGGAGGGAGATCCTGGTCAGGAGCCGAAGATGCGGACCGAGCTGGTTCCCCAGCCGGAAGCAAAGACCGTTGAGGAGCGCGTCCTCCGGCTCGTGAAGATCACCGAGCGCATCGTCAGTCTCATCAACGGCGAAGAGCCCGATCACATCATCATCGAGGCCCCGACAAAAGGCCAAGTCTGGCAACAAGCCGCCATCGGTGAGATCCACGGAGTCGTTAAGGTCCAGGTCTACCTAGCTAGCGGCAAGTTCCCGATGGTCAAGGAGGCCACGGAGATGCGTAAGGTCGTCGTTGGAACGATCAAACAGGTCTTCGTTACCTACGAAGATCGGAACGGCAAGAAGAAGCGCAGGGTGTCCCACGGCGAGATCCAAGGTGCCAACGGCAAGAAGAAACGAGCGACCGTCAAGGATGTCATCGAGGGGAGGCTGAGGGAGCGTGGGTTGACGTTTCCGAGCCAGGACGAGATGGACGCCTATGTCGCTGCAAGGTTTTGCTGGGGTAAGGTCACGCCCTCTCCGAGAGGCGGATCTGATGACCCAAAAGAAACGAAGGATGGGCAGTCATAATCAGGTGCTCATCAGCGGTTATGTTGATGGCCGCGTTCTTTCTGGAAACACTGGAGATGGCGGAGAAGCGTGCTCTTTTTCGGTTGCATCTGGCGATGCCGGACAGAAGGTTACGCGCGTTAGAGTTAACGCCTACGGATCTGTTGCCACGCAATGCGAACAAGAAAGCCGTGTTGGCGCGTACTGCGTAATCACTGGAGAATTGATGAATCGTCCCGGCAAGTTCGGGAAGCTCACAGAGATTAGGGCGAAAAAAGTGGAGTTCGTAGTCAACGTTGACAATGACGACCAAGGAGCATCAGATGCCGGACAAGAAAACCGAAAAGAAGACTGAGGACACGGGTTGCAGATCCTGTGGCGACAAGCGAGTGATGCTTTCGGAGGAGAAAGACTCTCCCGCCCGGTGCGCTGGCTGTGGTAAGGCTGTCCACCGACCTCAGACGAACTGAACCACCAGGGGGATCCAGATGGGCACGACGACGCTTCGAGTAGTTGGCAACGGAGAGAAGAATACTGTCGGCGCCGGCAAGGTATCCGAAGAGGATCTTCTCAAATCCGAAACCCAACTTCGCAACGAGGCGAGGACCCTAGTTCGAGAGATCTCCCACAAGTATTGGGATCTTGGTCGCGTTCTCTACGACGTCTACGATGGCGTTCCTGGCGGTTACCGCGCACTGATGTCTGGTGACGGCTCGATGCGCGAGCGCACTTCGCTATTCGCGAAGTGGGGTTACGGCACCTTCGGTGACTATTGCGAGCAGGAAGTCGGGATCCAGAAGAGGACCGCCGAGAACCTACGCTACGCGTACTACTACTTCGCGATCCAGAACGAGCTACCGGAGTCGGCGATCAGTGAACTGATCACCATCGGCCGCTCGAAGGTTTATCTGTTGGCTGGTCTCGCCACCAGAGACAGCATCGGGATCTGGGTAGAGAAGGCGAAGGAGCTGACCTTCGAGGAGCTAAAGAAGGTCGTCAAGGCTGCCAAGGCGGTTGCGGCTGGCAAGAATGTCGACACCGAGGAGCGCGATCAGGACCAGACGTCCATGTTCGACGATCCGCGTCCGTCGTCGGAGCCAAAGTCTCCTGAGGCAAGTGCTGCGAAGCCACTCCAGAAGCCCGAGGAATGGCACACCGTCAGCGCTCAGATGGCCGACTCGCAGTTCGAGACGTGGCAGACCGCCTTCAAGAAGGCGCAGAGCCTGTCCAACTCCGAGAAGGTTGGTCACAACCTGGAGCTGATCTGCCAGGACTTCCTCTCGAACAACGACTTCTCGAAGGTCAAAGATAAGGACCGCAGCGCTTACATCGCAAAGATGGAGCGTCGCCTTGGCGTTCTTGTCATCGCCATCGATCCAAACACCGGCAAGCCGGTTCACGGTCGCGATCTCCTCCACCGGATGATGAGCGCCAAAGAAGATCTGGAGAAGTAGATGGGGTTCGGTACGAAGAAGCGACAGGTCCGAGAGGCCATCGCGAAGTGGGAATGCTTTGGATACCTCGGGTATGGCCAGGGTCGAAGCGTGGCTCAGTTCGGCGAGGACTATATGCCGGGCAGATCTGCCTGCATGGATATCTGTACCCGCGCAAGTGCTTGCAGGGCAGAGCACAACATCAAGATGAACCAACGGTACCCGCAGCTTGCGGTGCTCGTAAAAAATGCAGCCGGAATCGCGGAAGCGAGACATCTGGATGTCGTCGCAGAAGTCGTCTCGGCGATGACTCACGCTGTTGATCTTGGTCTTGATGAGGCTGCCGAGGTGAAACGTATCCTCGGTATCTTCAAGATCAACACGATGACCGACCACCACCGCTGTGGTCAGTTCGAGAACATCCAGGACGGCCTGAATAAGGTTCCTCCTGGATCCCGCAGTGCCGTAGGCGAGATGCTCGCCAAGGCGTCCTAACGACTAGATGGAGTAGATGATGTCGTCACTGTTGAACGCTCAAGGAATGCCGATCGGCCGGGTTGGCCAAAGCCTCGTCCCTGACAAGGTTGGTGGTCTCGATTTCGGAGATCTGGAGCGTCTCTACGAAGTGGTGATGCAGCGTGCGAGGTCCAATAAGGGCGTCGCTGCGATCGAGAAGCGGGTCTACGTCCAACCGCAGAAGGTGGATGCGGCAATCGCATTCTGGAAACCCATTTACTTCAACACCACGATCGACGGTCGTCTCATCAACGGCATCGAGGCTTTCGAGCTTGGTGATCCGGTGAAGACCCCCAGCGTGAAGTGCGACAAGGGTCCGTACATCGCCATGTGCAATCTGATGGCTCTAGAGGCCATCAAAATCATGGGCGAGCAGATGCCGACAGCCGAGAAGGCCGTGCTCCTGGCGTTCGCCTCCGACCGCGAGAAAGAGATCGCTGTCTTCTGGAAGGAGATGTTCGCTCCAACCGAGTTCCAGGCCCAGTGGGCATGGGCGGCGGTCCTGGCGGTACTCGTCGGGAACCCAGGGGCCGCCTCTGAGCTGCTGGACAAGTATCGGGAACAGCTTACTTAATACTTTTTCCGGAGTTAGCCCGCATGTTTACCTTTTGGTAACTGCGGGCTTTTGTTTGTCCAGATCTTTACGCAAACATTTGCGCGATGATCGGATCGCCCATAGTATCCGTCGATATGGGGGACACTATTCCAGGCAAAAAGCGCTGGACGATCGAAGAGGAGTCTCTCCTTCGCAAGTTATGGGGTACCCAGCGGGACTCCGAGCTTGCAGACAAGCTGGGGAAGACCGTTAAATCAATCAGGTCGAAGGCGACCGAGATGAATGTTCGGGCCGAGAAGGGGCGCCGGACGGTCTGTAGATCTGGTCGAGTCGCCTATCCATGGCAATCCGATGAGGATCTTGTTCTCGTCAAGAACGTAGGGCACCTGAGCATATTCGAGCTGATGGGACTGCTGCCGCGCAGGAATAGGCTGGCGATCGAGCGCAGGTGCTACGAGCTTGGTTTCTCGCCGACGCAGGGGACGCACACGCGTCTTCAGATTGAACGTGAGACCGGCTACAACTGGAGGCAGATCCAGCGTGCTCGTGATGCCCTTGGTCAGGTCTGGAAGCGGTACGGCACCAGGAAGTACATGATCACTTTCGATCAGGTACAGGACATGATCGAGTACCTCAGGACAGAGACAAGGAAATGGTCTCTGCACTATGGACTTGATGGCTGCCTGATCTGCGGTGCTTCAGGCGGCGAAGAAAGAACGCGTCACTCAGGTGATGGGCTCTGTAAGCGCTGCTGGGATTTCAGACGGCACGGCAGGGTTCAGGTCGTCGATGCTCTTAAAAAGGGTAAGATGACGATTCTTACCGAAGAAATCTGGCACGCGTATATTCGCGACGAACCGATGGTTGAACAGGCCATCGCCGTCTCTGCTTGAACCAGGAGACAACAATGAAGAAGATCGAATGGGCATGCTGGCCGCACTTCTGTGGCTTCCTTGGCGGTCTCGTTGGTGGACGGATCATCGGCAAGGGCTTCTAACCTCTGGCATAACTCCAGTGTGATAGGTAGGATGCCGGCATGCCGATGAGGATCCAGCCCGATACGATGAGGTCGGAGATCGACCAAGTGATGGCCATACTCGCTGCCTGGAAAGAGCGACTTGAGGCAGGCGTCCCGGGCGACGAGCTTCCGGCGAACGATCTGAACTCGGAGATTTTTCAGTTTCAGTTGCGCGGTGAGCTTCAACTTGCCGGTGAGCGTCTAATGGCGCTTGTTGAGGTTATGGAGCCATGAAGTCAGTTCCACTGAAAACAGACCTGGACATCGCTCGAATTGAGGTGGATCCGAATATTCTCGTGGGCGCCGAATGGAACCCTAACGAGATGGAGCAGGCCGAGTTCACATTGCTTAAGCAGCAGATGGGCGAGGTCGGGTTCATCGATCCGCCAACCGTTGCCGAGGTTGAAGACGCCAAGGGCAAGAGGTTCTATCGCATCATCGGCGGGCATAATCGCGTCGCTGCCGCCAAGGAGCTTGGCATCAAGCTGATCCCCGTCGACGTACTTCAGGGCGAGCGCTGGAAGGATGAAGACCTTCAGAAGTTGCAGACCGTTCGCCTGAACGTCCTGCATGGCAAGACCAACCCAGAGAAGATGGTGGCTCTCTACAACGAGATGGCGACCAAATACGGGGCTGCTGTCACGAGCATGCTCGGTTACACGACCGACCACGGGCTCAAAAAGATGATCAAGCAGGTCAAGGGAGACCTGGCAAAGGCACTTCCGCCAGATCTCCAGGAGCAGTTCAAGGAGCAGGCGAAGGAAGCCAAGACGGTCTCCGACCTGGAGAAGATCATCAAGCGCCTAATGGATGAGGGTGGAGATACAGCGAAGCATGGCTTCGTGGTCTTCTCGTGGGGAGGTAAGGAACACATTTACGTCACGATGTCTGATAAGACGCGCGAGGCGATGAAGCGTATTGTCAGAGCTTCCAGGGACAAGAAGGTCGACGTCAACGAGATCATCGAAGAGGCCGTCGTGGATGCTGCGAGAGGCCTCAATAACTAGCCATGGCGAACAACGAAGACGATACGACTGGGGACCCACCCGGGCTGCCTGACGATATCGTCGGAGACTCCAGGCGTATTCGTCTAATCAGCATCGATCCCACCACCGGGCACGACAAATCGATGGTTGGTGAGGCGTGGCAGGATCCGGATGGCAGTCTTCGTGGAACCGGGATCGCCGCCGTGATGCTGTTTGAACCGCTCTCGAATGAGAAGTACCGCCAGGCGTCTGTGGCGAAGGATATTTCTCCGCTCTCGGTGTTGTACGCGAGACTCGCTCGGAGTTCGTTCATTCGGGTGGAGCTGGTGGAAAAATGACCAGAGACATCGACGAGGCCGCGTTTGGAGCTGGACTGACGAGGGTCGTTAAGAAGGTCAAGCGTGGTGACAAGACGGTAGATCAGGCCTTCCACGTTAAGAAGGCTGCGCCAGACGATAAGTATGCGGCAAACAAGCCGTCAGAGATGAAGGTACCCAAGAAGGCAGCTGCGCCAGAGCAAGCACAAGAGCCCGAGGTAGTTCCGCCTGCTGTGAATCAGACCGTCGATCAGCTGGATGACATGACCGGCGAGGTGCCAGAGCAGGCGGCTCCGACGCGGATTATGGTTCGTACGCGCGAGATTCCCTGGGTCAAGAGGAAGACCGGCAAGGAAGATGAAGATCCAATCCCGAAGGAGCTGCGCCGGAGATTCGACAAGCGGAGCAAGAAGTCGATCTCAGTGATGGCAAATCCGGCGGTGACTGGGTCGCCGATCATGACGGTCGTGCCGACGGATAGGATTTTCTGGGGTGCGGACGAGCCCGACCTCCTGATGTCGTTGCGTCACGGCGACATCAAGAAAATGCGCCTGGTTGGCGGCAGTAACGGGTTGATGATCGCGAAGATTGAGTCTCGCGGCGGCGGCTCGTTCTACGGTTTTATGTGGATGGAGTCGTTGCGCTGCTCGCTCATCAGGCAACTCTGGGGAGGGGTCATCGACTTCGTGACTGAGGATGGGCCTCTGTCCAGGCGGGCTACCTGCGCCTATGAAGTCTCCAAGGCCTGCGGCCTGGATGATCTGACGCCGCCAACCGTGCATCGAATCGATGACGACGGCGATATCATGGGGATGTTGCCAGACTCTCTGATTGAGCAAGCGAACGAGTGGGTTTCGCGCACGACCGGCAAGGATCCGCAGACGGTACGAGAGAAGCTTGGCGCACACGCCACCGTTCAGCTCATTCGTGATGAGCCATGGCCGATCGAATCGGAGAACTGGTTCAGGGACCTGTTTGGTAGGCCTTCGAACGCTCTCAATAACATCTGGGAAGTAATGCCGCCAGATCGTCGGGTCGGCTTCCTGAGAATCGCAGCCCTGGATTTTGCAATTGGTTGCCTTGACCGTTCCTGGGGTGACATCGCGTTCTCGAACAACCCAAGGCATCCAGTGATGGTGTTCGGCGGCGAGCTGTCGATTACTTGCCCGAGGACAATCGGTATCGAGTACGCCACCGGAAACTACGGTAGCTACTCCGATGACGTTCCAGGAACGTTGCCTTTGCTCTGGAGTGAAGCGCTCACGATGCTGGTGGTTCGAGGCGGGGATGAAGAGATCGCCGGCTTCGAGGAGATCGGTATCAACATCGCCACCCGAATGAAGGACAACCGAGCGGTTGAGTTGGCGAGGTCATTACTGGAGCACAAGGCAACTCCACTGCAGATCTGCGGTGTTCTGAGCCGCATCTGGATGATGATGACCTGGTCAAAGGACATCGCAAAGGACCCGTATTTTGCGGCGCGGTATTACGCTGCCGTGGTTTCCGGTGGAGCCAATCAGATTTTCAAGGGCGTGGAAGACTTCGTTAACAACACGATGCACCAGGTGCTCGTGAGGGATTTCGATTTCTACACGGAGATGGAGTCAGGAGGTCCCGATGCAAGCGATCTCTGATTCACGGCGAATTCGCATCAAGACGGTCAATTTGATCAACGGCGAGCTTGTGCCATCTCAGGCTGCCGATGCTTGGCAAGAGGAAGACGGCAAGCTTGTTCTGAGTGGGCTCTGGGCGGATCTCGTTCCGTTCGTAGACGAAGATCATGCTTTGGTCGCGGCCGAGCTTGGTGTTTCCCAGCTGGAGTGGCTGCGTATGCGCATCCAGACGTTCCCGTTTATCGTCATGGAGATCTACGACTAATGTCCGGCAGGAAGTCATGGTTGAATCCAAGCGACCTGCTGAAGCCAGGGCGGCTTGCGGCGTTATTCTCTGAGGACGACAAAACCGCTGTTCTTCCAGTTCCAGCTCCTGGTTTGCAAGCCAAGATAGAGCCGCCGCCGAATGCGGCGCCGTCCATGGCTGGACCGGCGAATGCTGGCACAGCTCCGTCTGCTCCAGCAGCTTCAGATCACGTAGCGCACTGGTCACCGATGCCGAAGAGGTCCGAGGTCGCCCACGACGAGCCGAGCCTGGCTTATCGAACCAGGCCAGACCTGGCGTCGCCAGCAGACCGTCATAAAGAGTTCTATGACGCCTACCACAATAAGGGCGCCACCAATAAGACTCTCAGACAGCACAAGAAGGGCAGCCTCAACGTTGTCTTCCATGGGCAGATGAACACCGGGCATCAGTACATCGCGAAGCCGCACGAAGGCATCGGTCATCGCGATCTGGATACGCTGACACCGGAGACCCTGCAGTCGTTGAAGGCCGATGCGATGGATGCCGGCGCCCGGCATGACGCTACCTACGAGTTGATGTCAGCGATGGGCGCGCACCATATGGTCGTCCCAGGAGCGACGACGAACATGCACGGTCGTCATCAATTCAAGGGTCCAGATCCGGATGCCGACGATAGTCCAAGCAAGCGCCTGACGATGGCCGCGCACCACGCCAGAGAGCAGGCGCACATTCAGGAATTCGTTCCAGGAGCGCTCAATGTTCACGACGCGACACCGGAACAGCTGGACAAGGTCGATGGTGAACACCGACTTCACGGCGTGGTTTCTCACTTGCTGTTCGGAGCCCAGGATGGCCACAGCGGAAACGTGATGATTCATCCTGCAGGTCATCCGGTCATGATCGACCACGACATGACATTGGCCACTCCGCAGGCCAGCGTAAACAAAGATGTTTTAGGAAAAGAGGCGATACGGTCAGCGTTTGCGCCTGGGTCGAAACTTGACTATCAAGCCAAATTACCTAAGGATAGTGCAGGTCAAGTGATTCCAGTCGGCAACAACTTCCCTCCTCGGATGCGCGAGACGCTTCAGCGTGTCGCCGAGGGGTACTACGGGAAAGGCCACGGGTCTCTTGGTCTTTCTGAAAAAGACCATGCCGCACTTCAGAAGAACGCCCGCGAGCTGCTTCTGTACGGCATTGAGGGCACCCTGGATCGTCGCGTCAATATCGATACGGTCATGCGCGACAAGAAGGCTGCGAAGGAAGCGCTCAACAGCCAGATCGACGGAGCGAAATCCTAGTGCTGGTCATTTTTGTATTCGATGGAGATCGCGACCGTGTTCGCGAGGTCATCTGGCAAAAGGCAGAGAACCTGGTCGTGTCCAAGCACTGGTTCCAAGATGGAACCGTCAAGGACGAGGTGCTCGCTGCGGACAACCTCCTTCAGGCACTCGACGAGCGTGGTGGCATATACTCGGTGTGTCACCCGGCCGAGGTTGGCGATCTGCGCTCAGCGTTCAAGTACCTTGGCAAGTCTGCGGACCTAGTGGAGACTCTGCCAGATGTCGACCTCACCACAGCAATCCAGCCTAGCGTCGCTCCGTAAGGTCTTCGGATCGCTGTCGCAGCGCAAGCCGAAGCCATCCAAACGCGAGGCCGACCTACCGTCATTTGACGATGCCGCTTTGGTGCCGGAGCAGTTGCCGGCACAGGCGATGCCACACGAGAAGACCGGAATCGTGTTGGTGCCTTCGCGCCGCATCGACGGATCAGACCTAGATGCGCCATGGAATGGTTCGGAGCAAACCATCTGGAACTGGCTGCGAACCACGCCAATTGAGTTCATCGAGGAGCGTGTCCTCACCGGCCTGGATGGAACTTTCTGGGCCCGGTGTAGGAACGACGAAGGCCGGCTGAGGAGCACGCTGCTGCGTTTCGATACGATCGGTCTAGAAGACCTCTACAAGCTCTGGGGTGTGGAGTATGGGATCGCGGCGGAGAACCACGACATCCTCAGACGCGAGCAGGCGGCGTACGAGATAGCTAAGGGCCTTGGTTGCGAAGACATGGTTCCTCCGTTGGCGGTGCGGACGCTCAATCTGGTTCCGCTGATCTCGGATGCTGTTCGAGAGAAGGTGGCCGCGAAGTATGGAATCGACCCGATTCTCGTCGATGAAACCTACGGGGTCGTGGGAGCGCTACAGCTTGTTCCGTTGAACGCTCGAAGCTTTGTTGACCACTGGGCCATGCTTGGGCCTGACCCGGCCAGTAGGTTCGCCAGGGCGTCGTCGGCGCTCAGGTACAGCATGTACCGGCTTATCGCGCTGGACTTCGTGTTGGGTACTGGAAATCGCACGATCGCCAACCTGTTGTTCAACGAGTCCACTGGTTCCCTGGCGGTTGTCGGCTTTGGTGTAACGCTGGCCAATCCGATGACGGCGGCAGACCATTACCTTGCGCAACGGGCACAGGGCTGGGGTCGGCATATTCCTGGACCACTGGAAGATCCGGCTCCAGGGGCCCCGCCGTCCGGGACTGATTCGATTTACCTCGCGAACGGTTTCACGGACAGGGAACGCGAGGAGTGCCTGGCTACGTTCAGGCAGATGTCCGAGGCAACCGACGAGAGAACCGTGGTTCTGCTTTGCCAGATCATGGAGGAGATCGGCATCCCTCGTGAGTGCATCGCAGGCTTCGTGTCGAGACTGGTGTTCCTCCAGGAGGATCCTGACGCAGTTATCGATAACCCGACCGACCACACCCGCAGCATCCTCGTTCCACTACGCCGTGGGTTCGCCTTCGACGAGGGCCGCAACCTGAAGGTGGTCGAGACGACGAATCAGATCCTAACGGCAGCAACGGCAGAGGGATTCGACTTTACCTCTGCAATGCAAGCTCAGCCGGCTCAGTAGCCGCGCAAACACTTGCGCCAGTATCCCAAGCTACCTTTTGGATGTTTGCGCGTGATCAGCTGTTTCGGCTAATATCTGCGTAGCTTATGTCGAGCACCACGAGACGTCCGCCGATCCGTCCGGTCAGTAGGGAACCGAAGAAGGCTGCCGCCAGCCTGCAGGAATGCAGATGTTTCGATGAGGTCGAGCGCAGGCTAAGGCTCGGGTGGTCGGCGCCAGACCTTGTGAAGTTCATCCAAGAGGAAAGCGGGGAGTTGACACACCTGAGCGCTACGTATGTTCAGAAGATGATCAACGAGTTCAGGAGCACGATTCCTCCGGCCGAGTTGCTGCTGACGACGCAGAACACGAGCGTTGCGGTCCACACGGCTCAGAGGCTCGCGAACGGCATGTACGAGCTTGAGAAGCTCAACGAGCTGTACGACCTCCAGATGGATCGAATCAAGATCGACGTCGAGAACGAGAAGAAGATCAATAAGCTCTTCCCGTCGACCGGACGCGAGATTTTCTACGCGATGAAGATTTTGAACCAGGCTTCCGAACTGAAGATGAACCTTGGCATCGCCAAGAGACAGTTGGGCGAGGTCTCAGTGACCGGAGCGGCGGCCGTGCAGATTGCCGATCGGTACTCCGATGGAGTCGGCAAGGTAATGTCCGACCCAGATAGTCGCCGGAAAGTCCTCGGCATGGTTGAGACCCTGATGATGGTGGGGGCGCGGGCAAAGCTCGATGCGACTGAGATCATCGCCAGCGCAGCGCATTACGCTGACAGCAAGGTCATCGACGTCGACCCTGAGCCTGTGGAGCCGTTTCCCGAGCCCGTGGACGAGTAGTCATGGCGATTATCGATCTCGGCGGTCGCGTCAGGAGCGAGCAGACCAAGGAAGAGTTGGTCCGCATGCTCAGTAAGGAGTTCGCGAACCTCTCCGACGACGAGAAACAGGCGGTGATGCTCTGTCTGCGCGAGATGGATGATCCAGCCTTCAATGAGCTGGAGGAGAAGGGCGAGGTTGTACCAACCCGTATCTATGATGTCCTGACTGATGCCGAGTACATTCGCAAGCCCGTCGACATGGAGACGTTCGTCCGGGATCCGTACTACCTCGGCAAGACCTGCGACGTTCTCTATCCAAAGCTGATGGAAGACATGAACGAGCTATTCGCTGGTAACTACCGCGAAACCATTCTGTCAGGGTCGATTGGTTGGGGTAAGTCGTTCTTTGCGTCCATTGCAGCCTGTCGAATCATCTACGAGCTGTCGTGTATGCGCGATCCGCATAAGAGCTTCGGCATCGGTAAGGGCTCTGATATTTCCTTCGTCGTGCTCTCGGTCAAGGAAGACCTCGCCATCAAGGTCGCCTTTGAGAACATCGCGAACAAGATCAAGGAGAGCGACTACTTCAAGGATAATTTCGCATTCAAGCCGATGAAGAAGGAGATTATTTTCCCAAATCACATCCAGGTGGCAGCGCGTGCGTCAACCGATAGCGCTGCCCTTGGTTTGAACGTCTTCTCCGCATGGATCGATGAGTCGAACTTCCTGGCCCCTATGAAGAAGAAGGGATCTATTGAGAGCCGGGTCGGCAATACAGACAGGGCTTCGTTTCTCTACGACCAGCTCATCCGTCGTATGAAGTCGCGCTTCCAGCGTCACGGGAAGCTGCCAGGTATGATGATCGTTGTCTCGTCGAAGCAGACCAGGGACGACTTCACCGCCAAGCGCATTCGTGAGTCGAAGGACGACCCGACGGTGTTCGTTCGCGACTACGCCACCTGGCACGTCAAGCCGGATGGGATTTTCTCAAAAGAGGTCTTCCACGTTCTGGTTGGTAACGACCTCATTCCTTCGAAGGTGCTCGATCCTGAAGAGGTGCCCATACTGCGCGAGAAGCTACAGGAGGGAATGCTCATCATCGAGGTCCCGATCGACTTCAAGAACGACTTCGTCAACAACGTCGAAGACTCGATTCGCGATATCGCCGGCATTGAGACGGTCTCCATCTCGCCGTTCATCCAGCAGCGCAATAAGATCGTTCCAAACATTGACATCAACCGCTCGCACCCGTTCACTACGGAGGCGTGGGTGCAGACCGAGGGTGGCCGATTCATCTGGTCGAAGCTTGCCCATCAGATTGAAACACGCGAAGGGGCGTCACTCGTTCGCGAGTGGCAGCCGCTGTTCCATGCTGGTTCAGCAAGGCACGTCCATATCGACCCGTCGCTGAACGACGACTCGACTGGTTTCGCCGTTGGCTGCGTGACCGGCTATAAGATGGTGTCTCGCAGAGATCCTGAGACACAGGAACTATTCACGGAGCGCGCACCGGAGATCTGGGTCGATTTCCTTCTGCGTATCAGCCCGCCCGTCGGTGGCGAAATCGACCAAGCAGGATTGAGGTCGCTCATCTACCAGTTTCAAGCGAAGGGCTTCTCTGTCAGCTTCGTCTCGGCAGATCAGTTCAACTCAGCCGACACCCTGCAGCAGCTTGCTCGGAAGGGGCTGACGACTGAGCGAATCTCTGTCGACAAGCCGATGGACGCCTACGACATCCTCAAGCAAGCCCTCTATGAGAACCGGCTGAGCTTCTACGATTACCGACCACTTCTCGATGAGTTGAAGTGGATCCAGAAGGACAACATCCGCAACAAGGTCGACCACCCAGCTGGTAAATCGAAGGATGTGGCCGACGCCTTGGCAGGCATCGTCTTCACGTTGACGACGATGTATCACGGCGCCCCGATGGGGGTGTACAAGGGGTTGTCGCAGCACTCAGATCCACAGCAAGAGGAACAGCGCGAGATTGTGGACGACGATGGACCACTGCCTTTCTTGATAGGATGACCCCATGGCGGAGACCAAGAAGCACAAGAAACGCAAGAAGCGGAAGCGCGTTTTGTCTGTGTTTCCGATAATCTACCCTTCTAGAATCGGAACTCCGTACACCTACCGCCCCGGATCTGGAAACGATTCGGGTGGAGCACCCGCAGAAGCTCCTCCGGCGCCTCCTTCTCCAGGTTCGGGAATAGGCGAGGCACTGAACGTCAAACCATCTAGGGCCAGGGTGCTGCACGAAATGCGTCGCGCGCTTGGCCTGAAGCCTGGAAGTGATCGAGCGAACGAGGGCGGCGACGCGTTCCCTCAGGGACCAAGGATGCGTTTGGTGCGGACCGCATTGGTTGAGTACTTTAACGACGCACCGAACGTTGCGATGGGCGGCTACCAGCTGCCAAGCTTTTCATCGGTGCCGATGCGTGTCGGCGGTCCAGTGATTGGCGGTCCCGGGTTTCAACACGACGGCAATGGAGAAGGCGGTCGGTACGACTTCAGGAAGTCACCTGGCCTTGGATTCAGGACGGAGATGGCCTGGCGAGTCTGGGAGAAGGCGATGGACGTTATGGACAAGGAGAAGGGGATGGCAAAGCATTCAATTCTCCTGAGGGCCCTGTCCAAGGCTGGCGTTCATCGCGGACAGATAGATCCGGCCGAGTATCGTCTCCTTGAGATGGGCATCGAGTGGTACCTCAGCGATGCTGGCGCACTTGGTGCCAGCAAGAGCGTTTTCTATTAGAAATGTTCAGATCTTAGGATATTCAAAGTAATATGAACAGGATACGACCAGAACCCAAGGACGATGCATCCAATGCCCTTGGAGACGCTCCAGAGGAGGAATACACGTTTCTTCTCGTGCCGGTAGGCGTCTATACGCAGGTGGCTCAGATTGCTCGCCAGCAGGGATGCTCGGTGGGCGAGGTGTTCCAAAGATCGCTTTTGGCGTATGTTCAGGCCGCCGAGACGGGTGCGGATAAACAGCCTGATCGACAGCCATCCAGGCCACCGCCTGACATGGTCGTCAAACGTAAAAGGAGTCCATGATGTGGCAGACGGTACTTGAGAACATGATTCCGGTGATCTTCATGATCATCACGCCCGTGGCTACGTTGTTTGTGAGCCTCCTTCTCCGCAAGCTGGCGAAGAAGTGGCATCTCGAAGGCGCTCTTCAGTATGACCAGAAGGTTGACGAGCTAGTCATCAAGGGTATCAAGGCTGTTGAGCAAAGGAGCATCGCGGCCGTGAAAAAGGGCCGCGACATGACGCCCGGCGAGCAGAAGCTGGACGAGGCGATGAAGTTCGTCAATGCACAGCTGATCGCCATGAAGCTTCCAGAGAAGGCTACCACCGAGCTGTCGATGCTCATCGAATCTAAGCTGTTCGATGGCGTGAAGGAGCCCGTCACTCAAGTTGTCGCAGTCACCCCAGTCATGGCGACTGGTGGCACGGCCGTGTCAGTTACGCCGACGACGCCCGTTACGCCGACGACGCCCTAAGGTAGGATCCCGCCATGGCCGTTGAGACTCCTACATTCCCGGCAACACTGCCGTCGAGCATTAAGTCGATCCGCTTCTATCAAACAGGAGCGGCCACGGCGAACTACGCCGACAACAAGTGGCCGTTCGTGAAGGCGAACCCGGCAGATCCGCTGGTGCCAGAGCAAGGTTGGTCTCACAGTATTGCCGTGAGAGCGGTAGGCGGTGATCTGCGGATCTCATTCGACGGAACGATCGACCACGGCTTCATTCTGTCTGGCACCGAACGCATCTATGAGAAACGGCACGAAGGTGGAATTGCCGTAAAGGGTGCTGGTACGTTTCACATAGAGGCCTGGTAGTTCAGTCGCAGATCCGTGTGATAGTCTGCGCTCAATGTCGATTGAGCGCGAACAGGACGAGGCCACGTCTCTTGATCCCAACGATGGGAGCGAAGAGCGTGGTCTTTCTGTTTTGGATCATGTGACCGAAGATGTTGGAGAAATCCAAAAATCCGATACATCTCGCATGGAGAACGAACTCATGCGAAGTGCTTTGGCTTTTATGAAAACGTCAGACTCGAAATGGGCTGACGCTCGAAGCAAGGGTCCAAGCCCTGCTGACTTCGGCGACCACCAACCGATCCCGATCGACTCGGTTTGTCTTTCTCCGGTGCTGGCCACCGACGAGAAAGTAATCGACGATGTTCCAGAGACAGTAGAAGAACTAGAACAGGATCTCAGATCCGAGAGGAGAACTCATGGTTGAATTTACAACGCCACGCAAGCGCATGATCCGTCCCGTCCGTCGGTGCAAGAACGGCTGCTTACTTTAGCCGGGCACTGTCGGTGACCCGGCATTCGATATGACTAACCTAATTTGCTTTATTCTTTCCTGCTACGGGGTTACGAACATCGTAACCAGCGGGAAGATCTTCAAGTGGCTTCGGGACTTTCTTTGTCCGATTCCAGTTCTCGGCTACTGGATAATGTGCCCGATGTGCCTTAGCGTGCCCGTGGGGATTGGTTGGTTCCTGCTTGGGCTAAGTCCTCAAATCGACGCGCCGTTTTTAGTTTCAGCAGCATCATGCGGGATGATATCAAGCGGATCTTGTTGGATTATTCGCGTGGCGCTTCACCGCCTTGGAGAGGATGAACTGTAGATGCATCTGGTCGGCAGCAAGGAGTGGCGAGACGAGAAGCGCTTGGCGATGCCGCCGGGTGTTTGCTCGAATTTTCCATACTGCAGCCGGCTCGCCGCTAGCGGAAAGAAGCGCTGCCACTCCTGCCTGGAACGACTCGGCAAGTGGCGTCGAGCCAAGAGAGCCGTCGAGGTTAAGACGCCAGACGTTTGCAGCGTTCATGAATGCGGCAAGTTGATCGAGGCACCGCACAAGATGTGCGCGGCCTGTCGAGCCGTCTCGAACGACGGGGTCAAGAAACGGAACCGTCTCCTCAAGGAGGAGGTTCTGGTCGCCTATGGCAGTAAGTGCGCTTGTTGTTCCGAGGCCGGCCGGTCGTTCTTGTCCATCGATCACGTCAACGGTTACGACGGCACTGGACCAAGGAAGAGCCAGCCGCTGTACAGGTGGCTGAAGAAGAACGGATACCCGACCGGATTCCAGGTTCTCTGCATGAATTGCAATGGCTCTCGTGGTTACTACGGATACTGTTCGCATCGGCGTAGGGAGGCTGCAAACGATCGATTCGACAAAGATCGAACTAAATCATTTGCTCGAAAACGTGCAGTATTCGACCGATATGGCGGTTCCGCTTGCGCGTGCTGCAATGAGCAGACGTTTGAGTTCCTTTGCCTGGATCACGTCAACGGCAATGGGGCCGAGCATAGGCGTGAGATCGGCGCTGGAGTATCCATGATTTCATGGGTCGCGATTAATGGTTACCCGGCAGGATTCCAGGTTCTTTGTATCAACTGCAATTTTGCCAAAAGAGACGGCGAGAGTTGCTCGCACTCCAAGGCTAAGGTAGCGTAATTCCATGGGATTCTGGGGCGATATCGGTCACCGCGTAAGAGGGATGCTCCGCTTCGACAAGGAGCAGATCGTCCTCAACCTCGCTAAGGGCGGGACCAACTCTGGATATCCCCAGACGGGTTTCGATCTACTTCAGTCCTACGGCCAGGACATCCTCAGCGACTACCTCAAGCTCGAACACGACCTGATGGCCAGGTTTGTCGACTACGAGGAAATGGACGACTACCCGGAGCTAGCCAGCGCGATCGATATCTACGCTGACGACGCGACCCAAGTGGAGTCGTTGATGAACAAGGTCTGCTGGGTCGACAGCCCGGACAAGACCGTTCAGGCGATCCTGGAAGACCTTCTATGGAAGAGACTTCGCGTTGACGAAGAGGTCTGGGAGATCTGCCGTACTCTCGTCAAGTACGGCAACGACTACGAAGAGCTTCTCGTCACTGGAGACGGTCTCGTAGGAATGAACTTCCTACCTCCGCCAACAATGCGTCGCATTGAAGGTCGTCGAGGCGAGCTGTTTGGCTTCGTCCAGGACTACAAGGGTCGCTTCGGATACAGCCCAGAGGAATTCAAGCAGCTCCTCGCGCAGCGCGCGTCAGGCAGTAACAATCCTCAGTACAAGTACGCCGCACTTGAGGACTGGGAAGTTGTCCACTATCGACTCCGCTCGAAGCATCGCCGCTCGATCTATGGCTACTCAGTTCTTGAGCCAGCTCGCTGGATCTGGAAGCGCCTCATGCTTCTTGAGGATGCTGCGATGGTGTACCGGCTGCAGCGCGCTCCACAGCGCTACGCATTCTACATTGACGTTGGTGACATGCCGCCGAAGGAAGCGATGGGCTTCCTTCACAAGATGCGGCAGCAGTACAAGAAGACGAAGTTCTACAACCCGCAGACCGGCAAACTCGATCTCAAGTACAACCCGCTCTCGCAGGACGAGGACTTCTTTGTTCCTGTCCGCAAGGGTGTTCAGGCAACGAAGATCGACGTCGTGGGCTCGCCGTCCTGGCAGCACATGGAGGACATCGAGTACTTCAAGCTGAAGCTCTATGCTGCGATAAAAGTGCCCAAGGTCTACCTCGGATCCGAGGCCCCTCGCGCCAAGGGCGTGCTTTCGCAAGAGGATGTGCGCTTCGCCAGAACCGTCCTGCGTATTCAACGCGAAGTGAGGAACGGTCTGAAGAAGAAGTGCCGTATCCACCTCGCGGCCCTCGGTATTGATCCATCGAAGGTCGACTTCGAGGTCTACATGACGACCCCGAGTTCGATCTTCGAGCTGGCTCAGCTTGAGGTTCGAAACGCGAAGGCGGACTTCGCGGGACGCATGAGTCAGTTCGTGTCACTGCACTGGATTCTCCAGAAGGTGTTTGGACTTAGCGACGAAGAGATCGAGTACATCATCAAGGAGCGCCACCAAGAGCAGCTCGCCGATGCTGAGATCCAGGCCAAGGCGATGGGTCTCAATATGGACGTTCAAAACAAGTCAGCACTGCAGCAGCAGGCGGCACAAACACATCTTCAGCAGCAGCAGGCCGCGCAAGTCCAGCCGGGCACGCAAGCAGCAGAAGACCTGCGCAAACACATTCGCTCCGTGGGCAGTCTGTCCTCTATGTGGCCACAAATGAGACAGCGCCTTGGATATCGCCAGATATCCGAACAAGAGTTATTCCATGGCAATCGCGAGCACGAGAAATTGGTTGGCGACAATCTCGAAAAGATCCTCGCGTCGAACACAGGATTGGCCAGGAGACTCGATGAGTTGGGTCAGCTCGTTGAGGAACTGAGGCATAGTATGCCTGGCAGGTAAATCCATTTACTCAACGGATCTGCCATTGCTTGACACACGCGATCCTTTGCACCAGTATCCGCTCAACAAAGGTCAGATCTGGTGGCAAAGAACCAAACCTCTGCGGCTCGGATTGTTTCCGTAGACGCAATCAAGACCCTCATTGAGGGCTCGCATGAGCATCTCGGTGTGGCTCTGGATGAGGCTCTACACAAGAGCCGCTCTGTCTTTGCTAAGGATAGTGAAGAGGTCACACGAATGGCGACGTTCAGCGATCGAATGATCGTTGGGACGTCGTCCGGTGATTACTTCAGTGTCAAGTTTGAGCACAACAATGGTGAACTGACACTTCTCTCTCCAGAGAAGGTTGATGTCCCGGTTGTTAGCTCTTCAAATGCGACGAAGTCCGTCAAGGAGTTCTCTCTCAGTGCGGTTGATGCGTTGATGTCTGAGAGCAAGGACGCAGTCGGTAAGATTTTGGTTCTCGCAGATCTGCAGGAGCAACAGCAGGTGTCTGAAGCGCGCGACTACCCTGCGGAAGCGCAGGCTGCTGTGACTTCTGGACGGCCGTGGCGTGAAGCCCTCTCCACCCAGTGGAAGGAAATCAGCCGCCAAGTCGTCGACAGGCTTGAGTCAATTCGGGGTGCAGCCCTCGAAGCGAAGTACAAGCCGATGTACGAGACCGACGAGATCCCGGAAGAGAAGTTCGAGACGTACAGGGGCATGGCCGAGAGCGATCTCGGGGTGCTTGCAGAGCGTCTTCGTGCTCTTCATGAGGCCGTCGAAGCCGCGTACCTCCCATTCAAAGATTCCATCAGCAAGGATGAGTTGGACGAGTCTGAGGAAGACGTCCTGTCTCATTTTTGCTTCTTCTCTGAGGATCTAATCTCAGATCTTGCGGAGATCCGGTCGTTGGTTGCCGACACGATCGAAAACGAGCAGTGTGTTATGTGCCTTGGGCAGGTCTACGACACCATCGCTGAGTCGCTAACGGACTGTGAGATTGCCGGAAGCTTCGTCCAGCGTATGGCTGGCGCACTCGACGATGCGGCGTAGGGCCGGAAACCTCGACGGACTATAGGAGAAGCCAAATGATTCACCGTTACCCAATCCAGCTCACGACCCTCGAAGAGGATTTCCGCGCCATCGGCCTTCTCCCCGCGAAGGACACGCAGGAGATCTCCGAGACCGACGACTCGGCATCTCCGCGTGACATCCCGTCGCCGGATCCGAGCACGGCCGCCGGTAATGACGATAGCCAGGCTACGCCGGCTCGTCACAAGTACGCCAAGCAGCTCAAGCCGAAGCAGTCTCCAGACGACGGCAATGGTGAGTACGACATCGATTCCGATGGCGGCTCCCAGAAGGGCAAGGGCGGCGGATCGTACTCGCCTCCTCACGGCGGCAAGGAGTCCCGCGTCAAGTCCGAGGACGGTCACGTCAACGCTGGCTACAAGCTCCTCAAGAGCAAGATCATGAAGAACGTCAAGGACAAGGGTCAGGCTCCGGCCGTCGCCCAGGGCCGTGCGCCGGTCAAGAGCATCGCCGGCATGAAGAAGGAAGGCGCCAACCTCAGCCGCGCTGCTGAGCTGGTCAGCGAAGTTGAGGCCCTCCTCAATGGTTCGCAGATGGACGAGGAGTTCAACGGCCTTGTCCATGGCTTCAACCTCATCGGTGAGAACTGTTCGCTGTTGGCGAACCGCCTCGTCGACATCGCCGAGCACTACAACGTCGACAAGGCGATCTCTGCGATGGAGAGCCTCTACAACAACGCCATCGAGGCGGTTGGCATCCTTGAGGATACCGCGAAGGCCAAGGAAGACGAGGAAGACGAGGAAGATCTCGATCTGGAGTCCGTCAAGGACGCTTTCCGCCAGATGACGCTGACCCTCATGGACGCCGTCGAAGCGTACGATGCCACCATCTCCGAGATGAAGAAGGACGATGATGACGACAAGGACGACGACGATGATTCGGATGACGACGACTCGGACGACGATGACGATGATGACTCGGACGACGATGATGACGACTCGGACGACGACAAGGGTGGAATCGCCGCCCGCATGGCGAAGCTGAAGGCAGGCAAGAAGGGCCCTTTCGGCAAGTAGGGCTCAAGACTGAGGAGCCCAGGGCCAGACGTACGGCCTATTCATCAGGACGCCGCGAGATGGCGTTTGGAATCGAACCCAGAGACGGTCTAGGAGGAAAATCGACGAGGAACCCAAAGAGACGAAAAGCGCAGTCAGGACTCGGTTTCGAGTACGACGTCGGCTTTAAGTCTCCTTTGAGCGCCAGATCGGATTTTCGCGGGACCTTCAGGTGGCTGAGAAGATAATGAGCAAATCAAAACTACTCGTCGATACGCTGACCTTCAGGGCCACAACCCTGGAGGAGAGCAAGTCGGGTCCAGGCAAGTTCATTGCCAGGGGTGAGTTCGCTCGTTCGGATCGCGCCACCGAGAACAAGCGTCTCTACCCGGCCACGCTCTGGGAGCGTGAGATCGGTCGCCTCGCGAAGGCGATGAAGGAAATGAAGGTCTACGGCGAGCTGGACCATCCAATGGATGGACGCACCCAGCTCAAGCGCGTCAGCCACATCATTTCCGACCTGCACATGGAAGGCGATGTCGTTGTCGGCACCGCTCACATCCTCGATACCGACGAGGGCCGCAACCTCAAGGCAATCATCGAGGCCGGTGGTGCAGTTGGTGTTTCGTCTCGTGGGTTCGGCACCACGAAGCCAAATCTCAAGGGCGAAGAAGTCGTTCAGGCGGACTACCGCTTGATGACGTTCGACTTCGTTGCTGAGCCCGCACAGCAGAGCGCGTACCCAGAAATCAACGTCGAGAGCGCTCCGGCGCCTCGCGCAGTGGAGGCAGCTTCTATGGATGAGAACATGACCTGGGAAGAGTTCAAGGCGGCTCATCCGCAGCTTGCCGAGCACTTCACTGACGATGCTGAGCGCGAGTACGAGAAGCGTGCCGCCGAGATCTGGGCCAAGAAGATCCTTGGCGCCAAGCAGGAGGCGGCTACCAATCTTCGTGGCGAATTCGCCGAGAAGCTTGCGACTGCCGTTGCTGACGCCAAGAAGGAGATGGAGAAGGCCGTCACTGAGCGCCTCACCAACGATCCTGCCGTTGCCGGCGCGAAGAAGACGCTTGCCGAGCTGAAGGATCTACTCCGTCCGTGGATCATCCCAGCTGACGTTGAGTCGGTCGTCAAGGCGAAGGAAGAGGAAGTTGCGCAGCTGGAGTCCCAGCTGGCCGCCAAGGATCTGGAGATCGCGAATCTCAAGACCGAAGCCCTCAAGCTCGCCGCCATCGCCAAGGAAGCCGGCTACAGGTATCACCTGGAGCAGCGCCTCAACGACATTGGCCACGCGGACGAGATCCGCGCCATGGTCGGCGACGTCAAGCAGTTCAAGACCCTCAAGGAGTTGGACAAGCAGATCGTCGTGATCGCTGAGTCCATCATTGCCAGGGATTCCGAGGTCGCCAAGCGCGACACGGAGATGACTTCCCTCAAGGAAGAGGTTGCTCGCCAGAAGGAAATCGCCGAGAAGGCGCTGGAAGCGACCAAGCACCTCGCAGCCCAGGTCTACCTGGAGCAGCGCCTCGCAAATCACCCGAACCAGGAGTACGCACGTACCCTGACGGAGGCATCGCGCCCGTCGACCAAGGAAGAGGTCGACTCGCTGATGACTAAGACCCTGCCGAGGGCTTCGGTAAACGAAGACATCGAGGCCGCTCGCGCGCGAGTTCGTCAGTTGACGAACAGCAACACACGCGAGTATCTGCAGGAGCAGGAAGAGGGATCCCAGAGAGGCGCCAATAATGGTGCCGCTCGCGATTACAACGGGCTCGGAGCGAATCTCGATGAGATCCGTGCCCTATCGGGGCTGCCGGACAAGGGCACTCAGAGCAACTAGAGCACGGAGGATTTTATGGAAGCGAGACAGCTAATGTTGACTGAGAACCGGCGGTCGATTGCCGACAAGGGGTTCATTCAGTCCCTCATTGGAAAATGGGGAGAACTTCTTGAGGGGATCGACAACCCCTACACCCGTGGTGTCACGGCGATGCTCATGGAAAATGAGTCGCAGTGGCTCCAGAACATGGAGGAGGAGACCAAGACGCTCAACGTCGGCTCCTTCACCAAGTTCATCTTTCCGGTTCTCCGGAGGGTGTTCCCGAACCTGATCGCCAACGAGATCGTCTCGGTTCAGCCGATGACGGCCCCGATCGGCGCGGTGTTCTTCTTCGACTACAAGTACGGGTCGAACAAGGGCTCCACCCAGGCTGGCGCGGTGTTCCCGCGCGACTTCGATCGCGACTACTCCTCGGAGTTCGTGCGCGACGAGCAGCTGGCCCTCGGCGACGGCGCTGCCTACGGTGGTGCTGGCGCGGCTCTCGCGGCCGTTCTCTCGTGGACTCCGGTCCGCCCGCTGAACGCGTCGCTGGGCTTCTCGGTTCAGATCCTGGAACTCAACCCGACCACGGGTGCGATCGTCCAGACTGGTACCGACAACGGCTCCGGTGGCTTCACCGGCGCCGTCACGGCCGGCGCGGTCAACTACGGCTCGGGTGCGGTCACGGCGTTCAAGTTCACGACGGCCCCCGTCCTGAACAACAAGATCGTCGCCCGTTACTTCTACGACGGCGAGCTGAACACCAAGATCCCGCAGGTCAACCTCGACATCACCAAGCAGCCCATCGAAGCGATCCCGCGTCGCCTCAAGGCTCTTTGGTCGTCGGAAGCGGCCGAGGATCTGCGCGCGTTCCACGGTCTCGACGCAGAGACCGAGCTGGTCTCGGGTATCGCTCAGGAGATCGCTCTTGAGATCGACCGCGAGATCATCAACGACCTGTACGTGACGTCGGCCTCGGGCCGCACGGACACCTTCTCGCTCACGCCGCCCGCCGGCATCAGCGAGCTGGATCACCTCCGGTCGATGATCACCACGATCAGCAAGATCTCGAACTTCATCCACAAGGACACCCTTCGCGCCCCCGCGAACTTCCTTGTGACGTCGCCCGAGGTCTCGGCTCGTCTGGCGCAGCTCACCACCCATGGCGACTTCCGTCCGCTCTGGGTCTCCGGTGGCGCGAGCCCGTACGGCCCGGCTGACATGCCGCGTCCTCTGACGCAGCACGGCCAGTTCGGTATCTACAAGGTCGGCACCCTCATGAACAAGTGGGTGGTCTACGAGGATCCGTTCTTCGAGTCGGACAAGATGCTTGTCGGTCTCAAGGGCGCGAGCTTCCTGGATGCCGGCTACGTGTGGGCGCCGTACATCCCGCTGCAGGTCACGCCGACGTTCCTCGATCCGGCGGACTTCTCCTACCGTAAGGGTCTCCGTACCCGATACGGCAAGAAGGTTCTCCGTAGCGAGTACTACGGCCGGATCACCTTCACGGGTCTCTAAGCAACAGCCCCAGTGATTGGGGCGCTGAGAGTTACACTGAGCCCAGGCTAACACCTGGGCTTTTTGTTTTTGTTATCATAGGTATGCCGCTTCTATTCTTTGGTTTTATACAATGGATAATGGCAGTAGCCTAGTGATGTTGATGCGTTACCCAAAGGAGACGATGATGCCAGCCTTACCGGATGCTCTCGCGGAGAGAAGAATGTTTGGGCTCGATGTTACGGATTCAGATCCTCCGGGAAGGCACTCAAGGCCGCGCAACGGCATCAACAGCGAACACGATGATATCGCTCATGACAGACAGGCGATAAACGAGATCGGTCTAATGGCCGACCGGATGAGTTCTCTGCTACAAGAGACTCGCAACAATACCGTGGAGGCCGACGAACGCCTTCGCCGAGTTGAGGAAGACCTCAAGTTGATCGCCCTGGAGAAATGAAATGGCCAAGTATCAGAAGGTGAAGAATTGCGGTCCGGTTCCATACCCAGACCGTTCTGGCAAGTTCCTCTTGGACGGCGAGACCGCAGAGGGCGACGACTGGGAGCCGCTGGTGGCTCTTGGCTTCATCGTGAAGGTTGAGGAGGCTGCTGCTCCGGCGAAGGCAGATCCACCGAAGATCGAGGAGCCGAAGGCTGCTATCCTCCCAGAGGAAACTGCCAAGGGAGCAAGCGATGGCGAGATGCAGCGCAATGACGGAGGCGGAGTTGAAGAAGTGGATCCTCCGCCGGCTGGGTCAGCCAGTGACGAGGGTCTGTCTGGACGCGCTGCAACTAGACGACGCCGTTGAGGAGGCGATCCGCTGGTTCGCCGCGAAGAAGGGTGTAGATCGCGACATCACCATGGACCTGTACGCAGGTCAGGTTGAGTACAAGATGCCTGAGGACTGCGACATGGTTTGCGATGTCGCGTTTCAGGTGAATCCTCTCGATGTCTCGATGATCTTTGCGCCGTACAACATCGCGCAGGACGAGAAGGTCCCGTACAGCGTGTTTACGGCCGGATCATCGGGTGGGCTTTACAGCTCGCTTCTGCAGTCCATGCAGTACGTCGAGATGGCCAAGAGGATGATCAACGCCGAGAAGAACTGGTTGTACTTCCAGCACAAGAACACCCTTCTTCTGCTTCCAGATCCGAAGGGCGGCGGCAAGGTGTTCGTCGAGTACAAGAGCTGCTGCGCCAACATCGAACAGCTTCCTGAGAGAGATCAGCTCCTTGTCCGTCGATACGCCCTTGCTTGGGCGAAGCAGGACTTAGGGATCATCTACTCCAAGTACAGCACGTGGCCTACAGCCCAGGGCAACGTGTCGCTAAACGGCGATACGTTGATGGCGCAGGCAAGGGCTGAAATGGACAAGCTTGAGGATGAGATCTACGAGAGCGCCAAGCCGATGGCGTTCTTCACCCAGTAACCGCAAGCCTGTGATATCTATCCCTAGCGATTATCCATGGGTAAGGTTCTCGACGATAGCGAGCTTGAACTCTTCGACTGCATCAATCAGGACCTGATTGAGCTGACTGGCGAAGAGATCAATTACTACGCCCACGATGCGTCGAGCATCCCAAACCGCTCGAAGATAGATCCGCTTTACGGCGAGCCAACCGAACGCGTGATTAACGGTCCGAACCGAATCATGGCGGTGCTTAAGTATCCCGAATACGAGTTCCTTACGGAAGAGACCGGATACAGCCGTGAGTGGGATGCCAAGGTAATTATCAGTCGAGCGCATCTCGACGAGAAGAACCTGCCATACCCATCCGAAGGCGACATCATCGAGATGTGGCGGACGCCGTATCATGATCGTTGGTCGATGGGAAAAGGCTTGTTCTTTGATGTGACCAAGACAAAGAACGATGGCCACATCAATATGTCGCCAACGTTTACTCAGTTCGAACTCACCCTTAAGAGGCGCACGCAGTTCGGGGCGGAACGCCGGATCACCCCACCGTAGGAGATTCAGATGCCAGGCAAGCACACCAACAAAGCAAAGCGCTTCAGCAAGCGCGTCAACGAGTCTTCGGCCTGGCTGTTCGCTGGTCCCGGAAACCCCGTGTACATGGGTAACCCAGATCCGGTGAGCCAGTTCAACCCAAGCGGCCAGGTGTCGCCAGGTGCGGGCTATATCCCTGACGAGGTCGCCAAGATGCTCGTCAAGGAGAGCGGCCTCAGGAAGTCCGACACGATCCCCAAGAGGGTCATCGAGAGCTACCTGGAGTCGATGCGGCTATCCAAGGGCCTTGCTGTCGATGTTGCCAGGGTTCTTCGTGACGTCTACGGCATCACACCGACATTCGACGAATCGTCACTCTACGCCATATCCGGTTCGCTTATTGAGGAGCTGACCGGGGCGATGAACGAGAGCTTCCCGATGCCGTTCGCGTTCGATGATGAGCCCAGGATCTTGAACGAGGTCGACCTGGTCGGCTCGTTCATTCAACGCGAGTTCATGGAATCGACGGACGAGAACTACGATCTCGTTCTCGGAACCCTGGCGCTGCTCCCTTACCGGGAGTTCTGCGATGTCGTTGACTTCCATGAGTGGGTTGGCGAAGACGCCTTCAACCAGATCGAAGATCTCGCCATCAATGGTCCAGACGGCATGGCCGAGATGGTGCTCGAAGGCCTCTGCTGGCCGAGTCGCATCAAGCTCATGCCGGAGCATGTCCAGGATCTATTCGAGGACGCTGCGGATGACGTCATCAAGGCAGGGACGGCGAAGCTGAAGAGCAGGATGCCGGCGATTCCGCCTGTTCCGAAGGGTGGCCCAGCGAAGCCTGCTCTTAAGAGCGCTTCCGGTAAGCCAGGGATGAAGATACCAGCGATCAAGGCTAAGCCAACGGTCCCTTCGTTCAAGAAGCAGATGGCCAAACACGGCAAGGATATGGCCAGCGATCCACTTGCTGCCAAGAAGCCTGGCGCTGCCCTCGCGGCACACCGTGAGAAACAGGACAAGGACTGGGATGCCGCGCATGCAGCTGCGAAGGCGCGACACGCTGATGAACCCGAGAAGACGGTTCCGAAGGGTAGCCGCCTAAAGAAGGCAGGGACTGCCGCCATCGGCGCGATGAAGAAGGTCGGCGGCGCCTTCAAGAAGGCCAGCGACTTCCTTCATGCCCCCGGCAAAGCGGTCAGCCACGCAGCGAAGAGCGTCGCTAAGGGCACCGCCAAGGTTGGCGGTGGACTCGTCACCGGAGCGCTCAAGGCGGTCGGTCACGTTGGCGGTACTCTCGCCAAGGGTGTGGTTGGTGGCTTTACTGGTAAGAGCCACTCGAATTCTGGTTCGGACCACGACTCCGACGACGGCGACTCGAAACCAGAGAAGAAGAAGGGCCCAGGCGTTCTCGGTCACATCGGCCGGGCTATCGGCAAGTTTGCTGGTCACGTCAAGAAGGGCTTCAAAGATGCATCTCCTGGCATCGCGCACGTTGCCGGTAGTGGCAAGGAGCCTGAGAAGGCAAAGGAGCCAGAGGCCGAACCGAAGAAGAAGAAGCGGATGACCACCTCGCAGGTTGGTCAGGAGTCCGTTTATGCGAGCGGATCTCTTATCGGCGAGGTTGAGGCCATGCTTGGCGGTCAGTCCATCGAGGACGAGACAGAGGAAGAGGAGACAGTTCGTTCACCTGCTGAGGTCGTGGACACGCTGGAAGCTACTTCGGTTGTAGACCAGGCGGTCTGCGAGGCCCTGTCCGAGATGGACTGGGACGGCGTGGCCAAGATGGCCGGTTTCATGATGCTCGTGCCACAGCGGTTCCTCGGTCTCGTTCAGTCCTTCAAGGAGGGAACGGACGAGTTCAGGGCTGAGTGGCATGAGCTTGAGGAGAGCGGCTCGAAGCCGAGCTGGATGAACATTGGTTCGTTCGTGACGCTCGCGAAGCTCTCGCTGGACGAGGGTGTGATCCCGAGGATTGTCTACTTCGCTGGCAAGGCGCTCCAAGCAGCAGACGAGGCCGTGGCCGCACATGTCAACGAGAGCTATCCGGAGCTTGGTCAGACGGTCTACGGACCGGCAGGAGATCCCAAGGAGGGTCCTCAGCTGGCGAAGTCTTATCTGACCCCTCAGCCGACTGGAACGATGACCCCGACCAAGAGTGATTGCACGACGCGGATGTTCTCGGATCCTGCGGACCGCGAGAAGGCACGCAAGGCGAAGCTCTCCGACGTCATGGACGTTCTCAATGGAATGCGTAGCGCTGCGGCGGCGGCCGGCGTTGCTCCTGAGGGAATGTTCCTGAACCTCTATCGCGACATGCACCGAGAGAAGGTTCGGTACAGCTAATGGTGATGGATCCGGCCAAGATTGCCGTGGCGGTTTCCAGTGGCCTTAGCATCGTCTGCGCGCTCGATTTATGGATCTGATACTATGTCCCTTCAGATGCCATTCAAAAACATCGATGACAAGCGAGCGAATGCTCGTAGGTATTGGGCAGAGAACAAGACTCGTCTGTATGTTGCGCAGAGAGAATACGTAGCGAAGCGGAATGAGTCAGATCCTGAGTTCAGGAAGCAGACGCTCGATCGTCAGGCGGAATGGGCTCGACGAAATCCAGAAAAGAAAAAGGCCATCCAGGCAAGGAATGAAGCCAAGAACGGCGAGAGAAACGCAAGAAGCCGTAGAAATGCAAAGCTGAAGCACGATCACGGAATCACCGTGGATGAGTACGAGGCGATTCTAGAGAATCAGTCTGGTGGATGTGCCATCTGTGGATCTAGGTCAGCCAACAATGGTTCGAGAACCAACCTCTTCGTCGATCACTGCCATGAGACGTCTGCAGTAAGGGGATTGCTTTGCAATCCGTGCAATCTCGGTCTTGGTAACTTCATGGATAATCCTGAATTACTGATCAAGGCTGCCAACTACGTCGATAAATCAAGGCGGACGACACCATGATGGATTCAACGAAGATTGCAGCAGCTGTTGCCAGCGGATTGTCGATTGTGTGTGCGACCTGCGAGAAGTACTGGGAAGCAAGGGACAGGGGAGTCCCTGACGACAGATGTCTCGCGGTAGACGGCTGCGGGTCTCCTATTGCCGGTGACGTGTTCCACGAATATCGCGGGCCGATGACTCAGTTCGACCAATTCTGCTTTCGTTGTGGAGATCGGGCTACGCATGCGGTGCGCGTGGATAACAGCGTCAGGGTGATCGGCGTCTGTTCGGCTCACGTCGAAATGATCAAGACGCTGAAACCTGAAGGCAAACGTGCGCCGAACGTCGTCCTTATCTCCAAGGATGGCGAGAAACAAATCACAGATAAAGACGCCCCGCAGAGACGCCAATCTCTCCTCAAGTTGAAGTGGTAAGAGATGGGCCTCAATAAGTTCGTCGATATCCGTCAGACGCCAAAGACATCAGGGAACTGGCGGCTGGCGACGGAGGAGCTTGTTGAGCGAGGCGAGGCGATGGCGAGGATGATCTCCTACGCCGTTGCTAAGGAGGCCTTTGACGCTCTACTTGAGGAGATCCCAGCGACCAACGACTACGAGGAGCTGAGGCAGTCGCTGAAGCTTGTTGAGGTCGGCGCCGGGAAGAAGGGGAAGGAAGCTGCCTTCGCGATTCACATCCCTTCGAAGGGTCGCAATATCAAGAAAATCGACGCCTCAAAGACGGTGATTTCGATTATCCCAAAGAAGGGAAATCAGCCGGCCGGCGAGGATGTTTTGATCTTGGAGCGCAACGGCCCTTGGACAGCGGACACGATTCCGTTTTTGCCGAAGAAGAGCGAAGGGGTCGTTGTTCAACGGAAAACGACGACAAGGGAAACTGAGAAGATCTCGAATGAGAAGTGGAAAATACTTGACCGAGTTCTCAGGGAGTTGAAGGAGGCCGGTCGCAGTATCAAGCCGTACAAGCCCGGGACGCCTGGGCGCATCAAGAGAAACGCTAAGGCGGTACCAGATCTGGCAATGCAGGCGCTGAACCTGGAATTCGGTAGCGGTGGAGCCAGAGGTAAGCCGGTTTTCAGGAAAGTCTTCGGGTCCATCAAGCGGACGGTCGCTGGACTTGCGAACAGGTTCGATGAGATCAAGAACGCGATGACCGACCCGAACTCGAAGACGTACAAGAATTGGCCGAAGAGAATGAGTACGATCTCCTCTGGTCAGGCTTCTAAGTACATGGGATTCCAGAAGAGGCTTGGTCTCTGATGTCGAGTCATATCCTGTCCAAGGATAACGCCAGGACCGGCGACGTCTGGCTGAGCGACTTCGATCGTGGCGTCATCACGACGCTTGGCGGGGTCGTGAACACGGTTGGAGATATGTACGTCGTCCAGATCTCTGGAGTGTCGGCACCGCCGGAGACCGGGAACATTGCGTTCGAAGGAATTCCGATTTACTTCGCTTTCCCGGATGAGGTGATCGATCCAAAGATCCTTCCGTCGATTGTAGTTCGCAGGGATTCAATGGACCCGGCGATGAGTCGCTGGCACCTGGGAAACCAGCAGTACTTCATTCCAGCCCCTGGGTCTCATCTCGTGACGTGGACGCATCCAATCACGGGTGAGGTATTTACCCTTGGATCTGACGCCTACGAGGATAAGGCACAGGCCGTACCTTTTGACATTCTCTACACAATTCAGATTCGTGCCCGGTATCGCAACAATCTCAAGGTGGAGGCTATGGCGATGCTGAGACACACCTTGAAGAAGTACCCGCCGTACACGACGGTATACATCAAGGACAGCTTGGGCGATCTCCGAAGCTACACGGCTTTCATGGAGACTCCGTCACCACTCGATACCAAGCCAGATGTTGCTGGTCGAGAGACGAACTTCAACGTCACCCTCAGGGTTGAGGCTGAACTAGATCTGAACGATCCGGTTATCCGTCAGGCGCCTTCTGGAATGCCGACGTTCAACTACCTGCTTCCGTAGTAAAACCGAGAGGATGGCCAGATGCCATGGATCTACAACCCAACCAGAGATGTTCTTCAAGTCACGCTCCAGGACGGGCTTCGTAACGGGTTCCTGCCGCGTAAGAAGATTTTCGTCCAGCTGGACAAGATGAGCGCAGAGGTATGGCGCCTGGTCCAGGCCGGGAAGCTTGTCAATATGGGTGGTGATCCAACTGTCCAGCCTTCTCAGGTTACCCAGGCAAAGGCAGATACGACTCCGCAGGTCCAGCCTTCGAAACCGGATACTTCCAGCACTCATCATTCAGCGGGTGCTAGGGTCGCCGTCGACTCATCAAGTGCTCTAGACGGCGAAAAAGAATCGAAAGCCGTTAAAAAGCAGGACGATGATCTCGAAAAAGCAACTTCCGTAAAGCCGGAAGCTGATCCGGATCTCAAGAAACACGACACCAAAACGGAAAAACGAAACGAGCGCTCTCGCAAGAGAACGTAAGTATCGTTCGGAAGTTGCACCGACCACTAGGGGAGACGAAAAATGGCCGAGTTTCTCAGCCCAGGCATTTTCATCGAAGAAGTCAACACCAGTGGTCAGCAGGTGGAGGCCGTTGGCACGTCCACCATGGCGACTGTTGGGTGGACCGAGCGTGGTCCAGTCGACACCGCAACGGTCGTGACAGGTATCGACGACTTCCAGAGGAAGTTCGGCGAGTACACCAATCAGTCCCGCGTTCCGATCTCCATCCAGGCGTTCTTCGTCAATAGCGGATCTCGGGCCTACGTCGTGCGTGTTGTCCCGACCGATTCGGTCGAGGGTGAGTCGTGCATCACGGATCTCGTCTCCGGCGAGACGATTACCGGCGCCGGCACTGGTATTAGCCCGCAGACGATGACCGATACGCTTCTCAACATCCCGGTCTTCAAGGGCTCGGTTGTCGTCAAGTGGCGGAATAACCCAGCCGGCACGATCGTGGCCGAGAATCCTGTCTTCGCTCCGGCCGAGGGCGAATCGCTGGTTGGTCCGTTCCTGGCCACGCTGGCCAACACGCCGATCATTGATGGCGCCATTACGATCAACTGGACCGAGGCCATTCAGGCTATCGGCACGCTGACGCTGACTGGTAACGCTCTTACTACCGAGACGGTCACCATCGGCGCCAAGACGTACACGTTCCAGACCGTTCTTACGAACGTCAATGGCAACGTGCTCATCGGCGGTACGGCGTCGGGTTCGCTCGATAATCTAATCGCTGCAATCACTCTGGGTACCGGGTCTGGCACCTTGTACGCGGCGGCGACCACGGCTCACCCGACGGTGCTTGCTGTGGCTGGTGCTGGCGACACAATGATTGCGTACGCGATCCTCGGTGGCGTTGCCGGCAATGCGATCACCACGACGCAGACGCTTACCAACGGCACGTGGGGCGGCGCGACCCTTGCTGGTGGCCTGGCTGCGGCGGCTCGCACGGCGACGATCACTGGCACGAGTACTCTCGGCGGCGCCAATGCGGCCCGCCTTTCGGCCGGTAGCATTAACCGTACGACTGGCGCTCTGAGCTTGACGTACGTGACTCGCACGATCGGCACCAATAACGGTCCCGGCACGAACTCCATCACGGTCGACTACGATTCGGGTGGCGCTCTCCAGACGGTTACCGACAACGGCGCAGGCGCTTTTGCGGCTACGACAGCTGGCGGTACGACTGTTACTGGAACGATCGACTACACCACTGGCGCTCTTTCGATCACGTTCACTGGTGGCACTGATCAGCCATACGCTGGCAATATCCTCGTCGCCGACTACAGGCACTGCCAGTGGGAGATGACGGCATCGAACCCCGGTGCGTGGTCTGGTCGTCTGACCATGCGCATTGCTGGCAATGCGAGCTTCTTTACCTACGGCACGCAGGCGACTGCGGGCGTAGGCGAGTACTCGAAATTCAACGTCCAGGTTCTCCTGGAAAACACGTTGACGGGCGAGGACGAGATCAAGGAGACCTACGAAGAGGTCGTGTTCTCCGACGCGGACGACGCGGTCTACTTCCCGAACATCCTGAACGACAATTCGGACTTCATCGAGGTTACGGACTCGGGCACGCTCGACGTTCCGGCGACCTTCAAGGGCGTTGATCGGAACCAGGTCATGGGGACTGGCGACAGCCTTCTGATGCTGTTTACCGGCACGCTGCTGAACTTCCCGATCGTCAAGACGTCGATTGTGATCACGTACACGCCGATCGTCGGCGCGCTGCGTACGCTGGCTGTCGACGTCAACGGCAACATCACGGGCACTGGTCTGGATACGACCAAGACCAACAGCGTCAACTACACCACTGGTGTGTTCACACTGAACTTCCTCGGTGGCAACGATCGCCCGCTTACGACGACCACCATCGATGCGGCGTACATCTCGATGCCAGCGACGTCGTTCGTGGACTACGTGTTCACGGGCGGATCTGACGGCACGCTGACCGGCGTCACGTTCGACCGTGGCGTCTTCACCAGCCCGGTTCTGACGGCATCCAAGCGTGGCATGTTCGCGCTGAGCCGCATCGACGAGGTGATGCAGCTCATCATCCCGGACTTCGCTGGCGATACCACGGTGGCTGGCGATCAGCTGGACTACGCGGAGAGCCGCAAGGACATCTTCGTCATCCTGACCACGCCATCCGGCTTCGAGTCGCAGGAAACCGCTGACTACCGGGCGATCACGTTCAACAGGAAGTCGAAGTTCTCGGCCATGTACTGGCCGTGGATTAAGGTCACGGATCCGCTGAACTCGGCCAAGACGCTGACGGTCCCACCTCTGGGCTGGGTCGCTGGCGTGTACGCCCGCACGGATCAGTCGCGCAACGTCGGCAAGGCGCCAGGCGGTACGATCGATGGTGCGCTGCGCTTCCTGACTGGTCTAGAGCTGAAGCCCGACAAGGGCGACCGCGACCTGGTCTACCCGCTTCGCGTCAACCCATTGATCGACACGACTCAGACGGGTCTGGCGATCTGGGGTGTTCGGACGCTGTCGGCGACCAACGACGTGCTTCGGTACGTCAACGCGGTTCGTCTGTTCCAGTTCGTGGAGAAGTCGATCTTCAACTCGACGTTCAACTTCGTATTCGAGTCGATCACCGCGAACCTGTACGGCCAGCTCAAGAGCGCCTGCGACAGCTTCCTGCTGAATCTCTACACGACAGGCCACTTCGCTGGAGATTCGCCGACCCAGGCGTTCTTCGTCATCTGCGACGAGACCAACAACCCTCCAGAGGTTGCGAACGCTGGACAGGTCGTCGTGGACATCGGTATTGCTCCCAACCGCCCGGGTGAGTTCATCCGGTTCCGGTTCAGCCAGAAGACGCTGACGGCGTAGCCAACGCCTCAACAATCCCCAGGTCAATAACTCGGAGGCATGGATATGTCGGTATCAGTTCTCATCACGAATCTCACGGCCAACAAGGTCACCATCAACGAGCTGTACACCACCCTTGGTGCTGCTGGATCCGCGACGGCGGCGGTCACGATCTCGCGCTCTGTCGCCCAGCTCGACTCGATGCTGGAGTTAAAGGCCCTTGTTAACGCCGCGACGGTTAGCGTTGTTGCGACGAACTCTGCTGACAACGCAGATCTGCTCAGCATCCCGATGGAGCAGCACGGCGTTGTGCCGCTCGTCAGTGTTGCCGTGGCGACCGAGGTTCTATCGGTCGTTACCTTCGCTAAGCCGTTCCCGGCTGGCGTTGTTCCGGTTGTGACCGTCACGATCGACAAAAGCCTTGGTCTTCTATCGCTCGGTAACGCCTACGTTCAGTCGATTACCAACACCGGATGCACGATCGCTCTAGTTGTGACGACGCTGCAGGCGGCTTCCACAGTTCAGTTGAACTGGCAGGCGAGCTACTAAGCAACGCTATCTCCAGCGTGATATAGTAGATCTAAGAAATCGAACCTGAGAGGCGATCATGGCCAGGCCAAAAAGCACCGACTTCCTGCACAACTTCCGGTTCCACGTGATCGTCACTGGGTTCGGTGGCGGCAACAATAACCAGTTGGGCAGTGCTGCAACGGACGGAACCGTGACCGCCGGCTTCAACACGTGTTCGACACCTGAGGCAACTCAGGAGGCTGTCGAGTACCGCGAGGGTCACTACATCTACACGCAGAAGTACAGCGGTCTGCCGACCATCAGCGACATCTCTTTGTCGCGTGGTGTGGCCAAGGCCGATGGAACGTTCTGGCAGTGGATGAAGTCGGTCATCGAAGGCAATGAGGAGTATCGGGCGAACCTCAGCATCCTGCACTTCCATCGCGATTCGAAGCCGGCAACGTCGTCGACTCCTGGTGCGCCGAACGTCCACCAGAAGGCGCTTGAGGCTGGATCAATCGAGTACAAGTGCCATGAGGCGTTCCCGATTCGTCACAAGGTTTCGTCGGATCTCGACGCGACCGGCAGTGAGGTCTCGATCCAGGAACTCGACCTCGCCATCGAACACTTCGACGTCATCGAGCACACGTAACCAGCTTGGTTCTGGTACGCTTGCGCTGTGCCCCGTCGGCGTCTATTCGATGTGCTGCATAGCCACCTGTTTTGGGCGTTCGACGCGTCCAACTCGGGTGTGCCTGTGTTTAACCCGTTGTTTGGGTTCTCTAAGATCTCGGCACCGCAGATCAATGCCGAGATCGAGATGTTCAAGGACGGCACATTTATTTACAACCGGGCGGTTGTAAAGGGCGGGTCAGTTGGTCAGATCCTGTTCGAGCGAGCGACGTCGATGTTCGACGCCGATTTCTACGACTGGATCATGTTTACCTTGCACGGTAACAAGGACTTCGAAGAGGGTGGAACGCTTGGTAAGATTGCCAGCTTCCTGACCGGAAGCGGTCGATCTTCTCCGAGGCGCAGCCTGTTGATTGTTCAATTCACGAACATCAACATTGCTGGCGGCGGCAGTGATCGTGACATCGCCTTGCGTGTTGCCGGCACGGCTGCGCTTGCAGCCATCACGGCTGGCTTGGCCAGCAGTAGTGTCGCCGGAGCTGCGATTGCCGGAGCTGCAGTTGGTGGTGCGGTTGCGTACGGCATCGGGCCGTTTGAGTTCGCCACCAGGATTCCGGCGCGTGCCTGGCTTCTTCATGACTGCTTGCCAGTCAGATACAAGGCTGGCTCTGATTTCGATGCTGGAAATGCAGCGATCTCCCTCCAGGAGCTAGAGGTTCAGCCGGAACACATCGAGGAATTCTCGCTGGGAATCAAACCGTGAGGCGCTGATGCCAAGAGGTAACGACGAAATGCTTCAGATCCCTCTCAGCGACTCTGAGAGTCTGGACATCATCCGCTTGGAGGATATGACGGTGCTGATCGTCATATCTGAACGGCGAGGAGTTCAGCACAGGACGGTCGCCAAGATTGATGGCAATGCCGCCATTAAGATCGCCAAGTTCCTCGTTGGAATCAAGGGAGGCAAAGATGGATCCGAAGACGCCGGAGACTGACAACTGGAGCGTGGCGGATATCGCCGCAATGCTTACGGGCCGGGATGACCGGAACGCGTCGACGCCTTCCAGCTATGAACTGCCTGTCGAACTTAGCCCTGGATTCCATCCAGGTGAAGGTGAATACGTCATAGATCCAGACTACATGGAGCTTTTGGGAATCACGGACCCAGCTGAACTTATTCAGCGCAAAGGATCTACCTCCAGGTAGACGTAGGATCCATTGACACACGTAGCTTAGTAGAGGTAAACAGTTGGAGCGTGAACGATCGAAGATCTAGTTCAGCTCCAACGGCGGAGATTGCAGGCCTCTCCGATTGGAAGGCTAAAGTATTGGCTCGGGACGCCAAGGCCTGCGTCAATTGCAGCAGCGAGGACAAGGTTGCTGCCTGCTTCGTTGTTCCTGTTGAGGTTGGCGGCAACCTCCGGGTCAGTAACGGTGTGACCGTTTGTCGAGAGTGTAGGATCGCTGCTGAGAGCAGCCGTGTTCTTCCCCAGCGCATCGATAACAAGACACCGATCAACTTCCTCATCAGCGACGGCCTGCATAGGGTCGTCAATCAATACGTTCACAACGGGTCGAAGTTCGGTAGCGTGTCGGCGCTAATGAGGTCGATGATCTCGGCGTACATCACACAGCCTGAGCTGTACGAAGACCTCCAGAACTGGCAGGACGCTGGTTCCGATGTGAAGGTAAACGGCTGGGTCGACGGTCTCCAGTATCAGGTGTTCAAAGGGATGTGTCGGAACAAGGGTATCAGCTACACGGACGCCCTAAAGGCGTTGCTGCTCGTGGCTATTGACGGCTACGAGCCAGAAAAACACTAGGGGTTAGTAATGGATCCGCAGATTGAAATTCCAAAGGCGCCGATTGATTCGTACGAGCTTCCCTGCGGCCACGTGGACCAGGATGGCGGCGTGCATACGCTGGTGACTGTTCGCGAGATGACTGGCGAGGACGAAGAAATCCTCGCGGCTCGCAACATGCCGACCACGAAGAAGATCAACAAGATCTTGACTCGCTGCACGGAGTCCATCGGTCCGTTCAGTGGCCAGGCGCTACAGTTCATTATCCCCGAGCTGACACAGGGCGACCGCATCTACTTGCTTATGGCGATTCGTCGCGCATCCCTCGGCGACGAGATGCCGTTCCAGACGACGTGCCCATCGTGCAAGGAGGAGGCTCGGTTCATCGTCGATCTCAACGATCTTGAGACCAAGAAGATGGCGAACCCAGCGCTTCGCCACTACGACGTCGTGCTACCGAAGTCCAAGCACAAGGTTCGGATGAAGGTGTTGACCGGCAAGGGCGAGGAGGCGATTAGTAAGGCCGCCATCAAGGGCCAGGACATCATCTCGACGGCGATCTTTGCTCGCATCGAGTCGATGAACGACAAGCCAGTTACCATTCCGGATCTGAAAGGTCTTGCGTTGAGCGACCGCAACTTCCTGCGTGGGGCATGGGAGGAACACGAAGGCGGCGTGGATACCGAGATCCAGGTGGACTGCCCGAGCTGCGGTGTTGCTTACGAAAGTGAGTTGGACATTTCCCAGCAAGGTTTTTTCAACCCCTCGGCAACATTGAGCAACTGGAAGAAGAAATATTCTTTCTGATGGAATGCTGGCGGGGGCTTGGTCGCAGGGAGATCTTGGACTGGCCATCAACCTTCAGGATTAGAATGATCCTCAAGAAGTCAGATCTAGAGAAAGAGCGGCAGCGTAGAGAGGAACGAGCCGGAAGACGGAGATGAGCCGCGCAAGTGCTTGCGTTGCAGATGGGGTGCTGGGTTGATCTCCGCACCCCATTGCCTTATGGGGTCGGTGGTGAAGATCTTCGTATTTTTGTAGAGTAAGCCGATGATGATGCCTGCAGATACCCACCGTACTTCGAGCATGGCGGTTGACCGCTGCGCTTCATCGGTGAATCTTTGGGTTTATTCTGTTTCAACCAAGGATATCAGGTAGTTTATGGGCCTGAATTTCCTAGGACTTGGCTTCTCTCTGGGAGCCGAAGACAAGGGCCTGGCGTCGGCGATTAAAACGACGTCGAGCGGCCTGATGGATATCTCCAAGTCCGTCGTCGGGATTGGCCTGGCGTCCGCGAAGATGGTCTTCAAGGCCCCCGACTTTGGGCCTGCCAAGGATCTCGTGAAGACCCTGGCTGGCGACGTCAAGACGACCACGACGGCCCTTGAGGCCTATGGGGTTGCAGCCTCTAAGACCACCTCCGCTGGCCTCGCCGGATTGAACCTGACCGAGAAACAGTTCAGGAAGGCACAGGGTCTCGTTTCTAGTGTCGCCTTCTCGATGAATACAGACGTCGGCGGGGTGACGAAGTCGTTCGTTGCTCTGCAGCAGGCTGGCGTTGACGTCAACAGTAAGGGCTTCAAGAAGATGTTCGGTAGTTTTGAGGACTACCAGAAGTTTATCGAAGTCAGCGGCACGAACACCGAAGCATTTGCTGCATCGCTTGGCGTGATGGAAAAGCAGATGGGCATGAGCGGTGACCAGATCAACGACTCCGTGAAGGCAGTCGCTGCCATCGGCAAGAAGTTCAACATCGGACGCGAATCCATTGCCGCGATGTCGGACACGGTGAAGATCCTAAACGAGAACGCCAACAAGCTGCCCCAGAACTGGGGACCTGACCGGATGCAGAAGTTCCTCAAGGGAACTGCAATCGTTCAGGGTGCGCTGACCAGTGTCGGTCTGACTGCCGATGAGGCAATCGCTGCTTCGAAGGGTCTGACCTCCGCCCTATTGAAGGGCGAAGAGGGCATGGCTGGTCTATATTCTGGCATTGCAAAGGATATCCCGAAGGGCATGGATATCCTGACCCAGAATCTTGGATCGCTGCCGGACGCGTTCAAGATGATGCAGGAGAGTCCCGATCAATTCATGCTCAAGATGGGCGGGATGATCGATCAGGTCAACTCGATGAACCTGAAGCCAGAGGCGCTGGATCGCTTCAGGCTGCAGATGGATCAGACCTTTGGTCCCGATATCATGGCTGCCTTCAATAAGAAGGGATTCGGAACGATCGGACCGGCGCTTAAGAAGGCCCAGGATCCAATCGCTGACCAGGATAAAGCCCTGCAGAACCTCTCGAAGCGCTACCAGGACGGCCGCACGCACGCGGAGCGTTTCGCCTTAGCCCAGGACAGGGTTCAAACTGAGCTAAAGAAGGTCCACGGTGTCATGAGCGACACCAAGTACCTGGCCGAGTACAACCGTCAGTCGAAGAACTTCATCGGCGACATGAAGCAACTCGCTGACAAGGGCGGCATCGTTGGCAAGGCAACGTCCATGCTCATCGATTTCAAGATGCGTGGCGTCGGTGGCGCGATTGCAGCGCACGGCAAGTGGGGCTTCGCGCTGTCTGAGGGCATGAAGGTCATGCAGCCGTTCATGGCCTACTTGCCAGCTCTGAAAGTCGCCTTCATGGCGCTTATGAGTCCTATCGGTATGGTTGCCGCTGCGGTCGCCGGTTTGTTCTTCGTGTTCAGGGATCTCGGCAAGGGCGAGAACAGCGTCATTCGTCCGATGCTGGATAAGCTAATGGCGGAGGCTCCTGTCTTCCTCGCTAAGATCTGGGCCACGATGCAGGAGGTCTTCCAGACGGTATGGAAGGTTCTCTCCAGCGTGGACTGGGGCAAGGTGATGAAGACGGTCGGCGATGCGCTGACCAAGGTGTTCAACGTTATCTTCCAGGTGATCGACATGATCGACTGGAATAAGGTTGGCCAGGTTCTCGGTGCGATCTTGTCCAAGGCGGCGGAGGTTGCACTCATCATCCTTAGGGGTGCCATCAAGCTCGGAGAGAAGCTGCTGATGTGGCTCGACGGCATCGACTGGGGTGCGATCGGAAAGAAGATCGGCTACTTCTTTGCGGAGCTTGGTGCGATTGCAATCGGCGCGATTATCAAGGTGGTCCAGAACCTACCGGAGATCATGGTCAAGATCTTCCAACATGCCGTCAGTCTCATCGTGGGCGTCCTCGATGGCATTAGGGATTACCTCGTCAAGAAATTCCCTGAAGCGGCCAAGCCGATCACCTTCATCTTCGAGATGATCAAAGCAGCGGTGAAAATCGTCGGCGGTGCATTCCAGCTGGCCTGGAAGATCATCGGCGGAATCCTCAGCGGAATCTGGAGCATTCTCAAGGGCGTCTTCAGTGTCATCGGCACGATTGTTAGCGTCGTTGCCGGTGGATTGAAGGCGGCGTTCGGTCTCATCAAAGACGCCGTTATGTTCGTCTGGGACAAGATAAAGGCCGTTGGCAGTGCCATCGGTAGTGTCGTGAGTGGAATCGGCGGCGCGATCGGAAAGGTCACCGGCTTGTTCAGCGGTATCGGTGGCGGCATTTCTGACTTCTTTAGTTCGACCAAGAAGCAGGCGGGGCAGTCGACAGCCGACATGATCGCCAAGCAAGTCGAGATGAATAAGAAGATCACGGAAGAGGCCAAGAAGCGGAATATCGAGCTTGCCAAGCAGGGCAACGAACGAGCGATGGCCGAGGAGGGTTACGTTAGAACCACCGAAGGCCAGATCATGAAGTCGGCTGACACGATCTATAAGTACGTGCAGACGGTCAGCGGCGGCATCCAGAAGGTCTTCATGGACACCGCGAAGATGTCGAAGGCGATCGTCGGTGGCGAAGCGTTCGACTACATGAACAAGATGCAGGACGAGATTCGCGCGACGAACGAGATCGCTCAGCACAGCGCGAAGAGCGGCTCAGATGAGTGGAACGCGAATATGGACGCGGCCATCGAATCAGCCAGCCAGGCTCACCAGGAGTACTTCAAGAAGTTCGGCGTTCGTTGGGGCATCATGTACGACCGCAACGAGCAGCTTGCTGCCCAGTATTCTGTTGAGAACAGCATCATGGAAAAGGCCAAGTCTGTCGGCGTTGGCTATTACGCTGCGATGCAGGCAAATCAGACCAAGCTCGCTGAGGTTGCCGGCGCTGACATCCTGCGTCTTGAGCAGCTGATGCAGGCAGGCAAGATCACGCAGGACCAGTTCAACAAGCAGAACGACGAAATCAATGCTCGGATGGCCAAAGATATGGTCAAGCTGGGCGAGACCACGGAGATTCTGGCCGGAAATTTCACGAAGGTTTTTGAGAAATACTCAGGGAACGCCGAGCAGATGGCGATGTTTGCAGAGCGCGCCTCGTATCAGATGGCTGCAGCATTCAAGGCGAACGGCGACGAGATCTTGACCCACCTACCGAAGGCAGCCGAGAAGTCTCGTGATGCCATGAAGTCGGCGTTTGACGAGCTTGGAGATCTCCAGGAGAGGGAGATTCGCGCTCTGATTGCTGGCGGTCAGTACACCGGCAAGGCACTTGAAGAGCAGGTCAGGGCGACACAGAAGAAGTACTCGGACTTCCAGAAGGAGTACACGGACGCTCAGCTGAAGTACAACGACAACCTCATTGCAGGGTCTGAGACTGGATTTCTTGAGGCCACCAAGAAGATCAAGGCGGGCCAGGACAGTCTGCTCAATGCCGTGAAGGCGAAGACGGCAGAGGCAGCAGGAGAGATTCAGAAGACATTCGGTGTCACTGGTGACGCCGCACTTGAGTCAGTGAACCAGATCGCCGCCGTCGACCCGAAGATCTTCAGGAAGAACATGGCGGTCGTGAAGGAATCGTTCATGGGGTTCCTCAAGGAGATGGACGCCAGAGGCAGGGCGCTGCTCGACAACACAACAAAGTCGTTCAATACGCTCTGGTCGACGATGGACGAGGGTTGGAAGAAGAACAGGAAGCTGATGGAGGACTTCGGCTCCGGCGCCGACAAGTTCATGTCTGCATTCTGGAAGATGGTCGTCGACAAGGCGGCCATTGCGACCACTCAGCTCGTGGCCATGTCGAAGGGGATTGAAACGAGCATGAAGGCGATGGCCAGGTCCATCAACCTTCTGGACCTACTCACTTCCCCGGATCAAATCACCGCATGGGCTGCGTCCGTTGTTTCAGCGCTGGCAACAGCAATGCGCGGTGGAGCAGTTGCGGATTCGCTGCTCTCGTCGTCGTACACGAAGGCGCTGGCGATGGCAGGGGAGATTCAGAAGGCCACGCCGGACGGGGCGAGCATGACGAACCCGGCGCAGACCAGCGGGGCTTCGTCTGCTGCTACGACGCTGCTGGCATCCATCAACCACCCGGCATGGACGGACAAGAAGGAATACATCCCGGCGAAGCTTGAGGAGATCAATATAAACCTGCTTAACGCCCTCAAGGCGATGGGCGAGGTCGCACGTGGCAAGGCAGTAACCGCGCCCAAGGCGCCACAGCCGAAGCACTAAACCATGTCAGTCGATGTCAAAAACAGCTCCAGGCTGCAGTTCACGGACCTGCTCATCGTCAATGGCGTTGAGTTCTGGGACACGCTCGCCTTGCCTGACGCCGTGCCCAGACAGGACGACATCCAGCATATCGTCACCGGAAGCGATCGGATCGATTTGCTTGCAGATCAGTACTACCAGGACGTTGGTTTATGGTGGGTTATCGCATGGGCCAACGACCTCGACATCCTTCCGACGGATCTCAAGGAGAACGCTCAAATCAGAATTCCATCCAAGAATTACGTGATCAATGAATTGATTCGGAAGTCTGTAAGGAGGGCCTAGGTGGCCGTTGATTTCTTTGGCGTGCGGCTGGCGGGTAGGATTCGTCAGTTCGTTGCGGGCGACGGCCAGGGTCCCGGCAAAGTGGTTGAGCTTTGGACCGAGAATCAAAGCTCCGAGCTAACGCACGACCTTGGCGCCTTGGCGTTCGTGTCGGAGATTGATGTCAAACTGAAGATGGGAGAGAACGCCGAGATCTCTCTGGTTCTGACGCCGCCGTTCGAAGATGCCCTGACGTTCATGCAGTCCGAGTTGATCCGCTTTGGCAATGGGCGACTCGAAGTAGAACTTGGTTACACCACCGGAACTGACTCAGGTGGTGGAGAGACGTCGTTTAGTACGCTGGCGTTCTCTGGATTTCTTCAGAAGCCAGACGTTAACATTGGCTCAGATATCACAATCACCCTGCATGGACTTGGCGTCGGCTACCAAATGAACGTGGTCGGCGGTGTTAAGTCTGAGGTGTTCCCTGATAACACGACATACGCCGACGCAGTACTGAAAACCCTGTTGAAGTACGTGACCAGTGACGGGTCGGCCAGTGGGCTAAAGGTGTCTAGGGACTCGTTGTACAAATTCGTCCCAGCCGAGAAGCAGAAGGGCGAATCTGCTGACGCGTTCTTCAAGGTTCCTCCGCCAAATACCGTGACCAGTGGTTCCAGCCAGCTGCCAGACGCTAAGGTGATTTCTGGCGTCATCAGTAAGGGCCCGCGTAACGACTGGTGGTTCGTCAAAGAGACGATCCAGAGCTTCGGATATGACCTGTTTATCCAGGGAAACGAGATCTACATCGCAACCAAGTCGCAGTGGATCGACGGCGGGATTGGGCAGGGTCGCTCACGAAAGCAATTCCTGCTGCGTGGCGTCGTAGATCCGACCAGGGATATGTATCCGATCTTGTCGTTCCAGTCGCCAACCGAAGCCGTTTGGCTCCAGCCCGGCGTTGGTAAAATGGTTGCTAGCGACGTTGACCCGAACAAGGTGGCACCTGCCGTCGATCATCAAGCGTCAGGTGACAGGACAAGCATCGCTCGCGGCAAGAAGAGTGCCGATCCGAAGGATGTTGGTGCCGTTGGCATTGATGCGAATGATATCGCATCACGTCCATTTCCTGGCGATGCGAGCGATCCAGAGATCAAGAGGAAGGTTGACGCTCATTGGACTGACATGAACATGGACGCTGGTATCCAGGGTCAGTTCACGACGCTTGGAATTCCAAGTCTGACGCCAGGGGAAATTATCCAGGCCGACGGATTTCATCCGTTAAAAAGCGCAGGCAACCCGGAGAAGGCAATTTTCAATGGGGTCTATGGCGTGGTGGAGGTGAACCACAAGGTCGGCATTGGCGGGTGGGAGACCGCGTTCCTCGGGATCATGAATTACTTCCCAGAGGTCATCAATAAAATCGCGAAGGAACAGGCGACTAAGTCTGTGGCGAATGTGGCCAAGAGCGTCCCGATGCCTGAAGAGGACTTTCTGGGGCGGCGACGCATGTCGCCGATTAAGTACTAAACGATGCCATTCTTCGAAGACAAGCTTACGGAGTTCATGGATTACCTGGTCCGGTTCGGGCTTGAGTACTATCGTCGCTACTACGGTCCGTATCGCGCCCGTGTGATCAGTAACAAAGATCCGGAAGGCCTTGGTCGCGTCACAGTCGAGGTTCCGCGAGCAAAGCTTCACCGGCTAAACGCCAAGTGGGTCTTTCCCATGATGCACGGCGCCGGCAAGGAACACGGCGTTTTCTGGCCGCCGGAGGAGAACGATTTCGTCTTCGTGTTCTTCGATAACGGAGATCCGGAGCGTCCACTTGGCTACATGGGCGGGTGGTATGCCGAGAAGGAAGTCCACAAAGAGCTGAGCCCTGAGAGCGACGGGACCATCAAGAAGCGTGGCTTCAGAACTCCAGGCGGCCATCTCATCGCGATGTCCGACGTTGGCGGCAAGGAGAAGATCCTCATTCGCCACAAGGATGGGACAATCGTCGAGTGGACCGACGACAAGAAGGTCAAGATCGGCAAGGAGGGCGGATCATTCGAGCCGATGATGAAGGGCAGTACTGTCAAAAAGTGGCTAGAGAGCCACACGCATCCGCACTCGTGGGGCCCCACTGGGCCGCCGATCCAGCCATTCCCTGTCAAAGGGCTTAGCGATGATGTCGAGGGGACCTGATGGCCCTCAACGTCGGACAGCTGCGTAGCCAGATTCAGGGCGTCTTTGACCAGCGCCTGGAGAGCATTCCGCAGATCGCCAGCAAGATCGCCAGGGCGTACCAGGCCTACGCTACGGCTGCCCAGGCTCCTCCTGGCGCCCCGGTAATCCTGAAGGGGTCAGAGAGCCGCCTCCTGGAGGTTGCTCTCTCCAACCTCATGCAGGGCCGTCTGCCGGCGCCACAGGCAGCGCAGGCGCTCGGAAGCGCGATTGCGTCATTCTGGTTGGTGCCTCCTGTCACGACCGGATCTGGCGGGGTCTGCACGGCAGTCGTCCCTCAGGCGGCGGTTGCGAAGATGGCGGCAACCAAGGTATCAGCATCGTCACAGGCTGCGATGTCATTGGCTCAGGCCTTTGATCTGATGACGAGGACCGTAATCGTCACCAACCCTCCGCCGCTTCCTCCAGGACCACTGTTTTAGCCATGGCGAATTCACGGATCAGATCCTTCGCGTTTCCATTTCGGAAGGGGGAACTTGCGTTCCCGAAGTCCGCTACGGACACGGACGCGATCAAGGCGTCCGTGATACAGATCGTCACCACGCAACGTGGCGAGAGGGTTATGCGACCGGATTTCGGGTGCAACGCGTTCTCGTATGTGTTCGAGAATAATGGCCAGGAATTTAGAGTGAACGCAGAACGCGAGATTCGCCAGGCCCTATCCAAGTGGGAACGCAGGATCCGAGTGGACACAGTAGAAATCACGTCCGACGATATCACTGAGCCAGGCCAGATCCTGATCGACATTTCGTACACGATTCTGTCCACCGGAGAAGTTGCGACCACGACGGTGGCTGGAGGGGTCTAATGGCAACGAATACGCTTACACGAGTACGCTATGCAGGCCTCGATTTCGATACGCACGAGGATGAGATCCTTGCGCGACTTCAGGTCAAGTTCGCGTCGGTGTTCAACGACTTTGCGGTCTCGTCGCTCGGGATCATGCTGGTCGACATCTTCTCGTTTGGCCTGGATACCCTGTCGTTTTATCTGGATCGTCGGGCCACTGACAATTTCATGGTTACGACGCGGACGAGGTCGTCTGCTGCAAGGCTCGCGAGACAGCTCGGTTATCGTCCTGGTCCTGCCAGCGCGTCGAGCGTTGACATTGATGTGTCGCTTGGCGCCGTTTATCCATTCGCGGTGACGGTTCCTATCGGATTTCAGTTCAACGGTCCAAATGGGTTGATCTTTGAAGCACAAGAGTCGCTGGCGTTCTCGCCAGGAGATCTAACCGTCAAGACGCTCACAGCCTCGGAAGGTGAGACGTTGACCGCCGTGTTCTTCTCGAACGCAGAGGCCAACCAGGTTTACGATGTCGGCAACGTTCCGTCTGGTAAATTCATCGTTGGCAAGGGTACGGCCGGACAATCCAGAACTCTCGTTGAGGTTGACGGCAATAACTGGGTAGAGCAGGAATTCCTCCAGTTCGGAGACACCGAGCAGTTCGAGATGGGGTACGTCGACGCTCCTCCGACTGTCCGGTTCGGTGACGGCATTGCCGGATCGATTCCTGATAACGGCGCCGAAGTCAAGGTTACATACTTCGCTTCGACTGGCGTCAACGGTGCTGCGACGGCCGGCACGATCACTAAGGCAACTCGTCCGCTAGTCATTAGCTTCCAGCAGATCTCCCTAGTCATCAACAATCAAGAGGGGACCAGCGGTGGCTCGGATCCAGAGTCGCTGTCCAGCATTAAGGCGAACGCGCCGGCTGTCTTCAAGAGCCGGAACGTCAACGTCACCCTGGAGGACTACGAGGCGAGGTCTCAGTCGTTCGTGGATCCTGTTTTCGGCGCGATTGCAGTTGCTAGGGCAATCAATGTTCGTGGGGCGTCGGATGATGCATTCCTGTCGTCGCTGTTGACGACGATTAATACACAGTCCGGTAGCTATGCACCAACGGTGGATGCTGCGGTTACGGCAATCCTCGCAAGCCTGGCGCTGATCGATACGTCGGTGACCGATGCCCAAACCGACGATGCGACGCTTCAATCTAGCATTGCGACGGTTGCCAGCGAGGAAGTCAACGCCAGAACTGCTACTGAGGCAAACCGCACTGCTGCGGGCGTAGCTCAGGCGAATTCGGCGTCGGTGTCTGCTGATCTTTCTTCGCTGACTGCGGCTATTAACGCGTACACGGTTGCTGGGTCTACGCAGATTACGACGACGGATAAGAACATCCTTCTTAACCTCATCAACGCGGCTACGGCCAAGAATAACGAGGTCAGTAGCCAGGCGTCGACGGTCCTATCGAATGTCACCACGGCGACGACTGCCCTTGATGCCATCAATGCCCAGGCAGATGTGGCCGAAGCTCGTCGTGCCGCGATTCGAGTCGACGTGGATGCTATTGCTGTTCAGAGCACGGCGGTGGATACGAGCACGAACGATCTGTCGACCGACGTGACAGCCATCGAGAACACCATAACCACATTGACCGACGAGGTTGCGACGCACGTTGATTCGTTCCTGTCTAACGAATGCAAATCGAACCTGATCGAGGTTCCCGTTCTGACGTTGGATTCCGAGGGTTTCTATGTGGTGCCAACCAACGGTCTTCAGAAGAGCCTCCAAGCGTATCTGGACGGCGCCAAGGAAGTTACCCAGGTAGTGAAGGTGACTGGCGTGAGTTCACTCCTGGTCGCGGCTGACATCAGCGTGCTCGTTGGCGTGCTGACGGGCTACAACGAGGCCACGGTTCGCTCTCAGGTTGAGGCTGCGATCTTGAATGTCCTGCGCAAGCGTGCGTTTGGAAACAAGTTGAGGTTGTCGGAGTTGTACGCGCCGGTTGCTCCAGAGTTAGACAACGTGCCGATCGAGGGCGTTGAGTACGTCAACATCGAGATCACTGGGCCGATCGATCACCTAGACGTCGACGGTGGCCTCGCGGTGTCTGAGTACGAAGTGGTAACCCGAGGGACGATCGCGGTGACGTCCGAGGTGGTCAACAAGTCGCTCGTTGGCCAGTAGGAGTCAAATATGTCGATCTCTGGAGTTAGCTCAAACATTACAAAGAGTTCAAACTCGATCGACCTATACCAGGGCGAGTCGAAGGATCTGGATCTCCTTATCGTTCAGGAGGTCAGGGACGTTAACGGCGTGCTCGTGGAGCAGCCAGTGGATCTGGCAGGGTCAACGATCTACCTCTCGGTTCGCAAGAAGGCGAACAGCCCAGAGCTGCTCATCAGCAAGGATTCGACGAATATCTTAGCCATTGAGATTGTCGCTCCGACGGCATCTGGCATGGCGATTATTCACCTACTTCCAGCGGACACGAAGAACCTCGCAGCTGGTGACTACGTGTTCGACATCTGGATCGTGCTCAGCAGCGGAAAAAATGCGCCTGTGGTAGAGATATCGGAATTCATTGTGAAGGAAGCTGTCACCAAGCTTCCGTAACCAGCGGTGAAAATACTTGCGCAGATACCATGTCCAAACAACTATTCGACAAGGTCGCCGAATCGATCACCAAGGATCACCCGTCGTTCAAGATCCGGTACAAGAACGAAAGCAGCCTCATGCGGTTCTTGGCCGTTTTGGCCTATCCGTTCAATGAGACCTTCGCGGACGGCTACATTACGACGCTTGGATCGACGGTCTACTTCCCGAGCAGGGAGGATGTCGAGCAGAGCTACACGCACAGCGCCGACACGCTAGCCCACGAAGGCGTTCACATCTTCGACGCCCAGCGGCATGGTCTCTGGTTCACGCTCAGCTATGCGTTGAACCAGCTTGCGCTCCTGCCGTTGCTGGTGGCCTTTGCGATCCTGGGCAGCTGGGTTCCGGTTGCTGCCCTCGTTGGTGGCGGGACCATTGCCTATGTCTCGCTGTGGCTGATGATGAAGCTGACGGCCAGTAGGAATGTGCGTCGCTGGACGTTCTTCGTTTTGGCCGGCCTTGCCGGGCTTTCGTACCTTGGTTTGTCCGTTTGGTTGACGCACTGGTGGGCGATTCTTGGAGTTGCCGTCTTTGTGCCTCTGCTGCCTGTATCTTCTTTGCTGAGGGCGGAGTGGGAGTATCGCGGATACGCTATGGGGTTCGCGATCCAGTATTGGCGATTTGGTTCCATCACGGATTCGATGATCGAGCAGAGGGTTGGCACCTTCACGGGGCCCGACTACTTCTTCATGGACAGGAACGCGGACCGGGTTCGCGACAAACTGAAGGATATCCGCGCGAGCGTTATCGACGGGACGATTTTGCTCGGGGCTCTGGCTAGGCCGTATCAGCGGACGCTGGACGTGTTGAAAGAACTCGGGTTGGTCAAAGGAGCGGCTTGAGTGCCTAACACCGAGCAGATGTTGTGGCCGTACCCGAACAAGGATTCAGATCCTTGGTTCGAGGCATTCGAGACCATGGTTGCGTCCATGGACGCCTCTGGCTATGCGTCCAGGGAAGATCGCAACATCATTTTCGGAGGTGGCGGGGACGTTACATGGGACGCCGGTACCGGGACGCTGACGTGGGCTGATCCCATCGTCGCGTACTCGATGATTTCAGGTTTCAAGCTGTCGATCCCGGCTGGATTTCTCATCGTTCCAGATAATCAGGTTATCTACATCAACCTGACTAGGCATCCACAGACGAATGCTTCGCTGGCTGTGACGACGGCAAGCACAGTTCCGAACACGGATGCAGCCATGGTTTTGGCGGTGCGTGTCGGTACGACAATCTACTGGCGCTGGGGCTCCAAGATTGAAACCGGCGAGACACTGAACCTATTCGGCGTTCCGGGTTCTGGTGCTGCTTCTGATATCTACGAGCGAGCGGCGACGTTTGGTGTGCCAATCGGCAGCCTGACAGACGAGGCAACGCTGGGCCGGGTCGTCGTTCAGGGATCGCTCATCGGCGTCTCCGCTGAAATCACGCTGCCCGTTACAGCAGGCACGGTCGACGTCAACGTCAAGGTCAACGGCGTTGTTAAGTTGACGGTTCAGCTGTCGACCTCTGACCCGACACTGAAACAAACGTCGGTGGCTCCTGGCGTTCATCCGATTGGATCGGCCGACCAGGTCTCCATCGAAGTTATTGCCGTTGGGCACAATAACGCCAGCGTGCTTCAGTCTGGCTTGACGGTGAACGCTGTTCTGGCGGCTGGTATTGCGTTGCCGCCAGCCGGAATTCCTGACGCCTCTGATTTCACCAGGGGGCTTACTGAGCTTTCGGTTGCCCCAGTCTTGGCAACCGAGCCGATTGCCGTAGGTGACAATGATCCAAGGATTACAGAGAACAGGCGGATACTCAGGACCATCGTTCAGCCGACCGACGGAAGCGATTTTATCGTCACGATCTCTCCGGCGATGTCCACGATCAATTATATCGTCACGCATACACTCGCAACGGTCACAGGGCACGTGACTGTTAATGTGCCGTTGGTAGGTCGCCTGACGACTCAATTCAATGTGAAGACCAGTACAGCCTTGTTGAACGGCGAGAGCATCTTCTTCAGGGTGGAGGCGCTCTAGTATGTCATTGCCGATTAAGAGTTACGCTCTTGAAGTTGTCAGCGGAGGCGCTGCGAACCCGTTGGTTGTCTCAGGAACGACAGATCCGACGTTGGGACTGTCCAAGCCGGAAGGGTCGATCTATCTGCGTTACGTCGTGGCCAGCGGCCAGGCGTTTATCAAGTTTGGGCCAGCCAGTACGGACTGGGTTGTGCTTGCCACGGGCGGCGGCGGCATTGGTAGCTCTCTTGATGATGCGTACGATTTCAGTGGCGCAGGTCTCGGTCGAACGATTACCGCAGACTCTGGTGCGCTGCAGATTGACGCGTTCACAACGAACACACAGGCTGCGCTTACAATCAACCGGCAGCCAGGCGGGGTTGCGGCTGCCGTTGGCGTTGATTTAGTTCTCAGCGGTAACTTGAATTCGAGCGGTGTGGGCATTCAGATCACCGACGCTGGATCCGGCACCAGCATCAAGGTTACGAAGTCGAATGCTGGGTCTGTGTATTTCGCAGACCTGACAAACGCAGGCGCTAAGGCGCTAGAGGTTGTGGTCACGGCTGCGCCGACGTCGGTCTCGCCGGTATCCATCGTTGCCAATACGACCGGCACAACGGCCGCACTACTGTCGGTTTCGAAGATCCCAGGCGCCACGACGGCTGGTAATGCGATCTCTGTCTCGATGGGCGCCAACACGACAGGCGCTGGCATTGTTTCGACGAATGCAGGTCCAGGAGCGGCAGTTTCTGCGATTAACTCGTCGTCGACCTCTGGCGCGATGTCGATTCAGAATACGAACGTATCCGGCCCCGTCGACTTCTATGCGATTGACAGTGCCGGCACCGCTCAGATGTCGTGGGGCGTCGGTAATGCAAGCTATTCAGACACCGCGCGTGTTGGCAGGGGTTACGTCTGGCGGAATGCCGGGAAAGATTTTGTCTTTGCTCGTACCAACGTTGTTGATGCGATCCTGAAGGCTGACGGCAAGCTTGGAATTGGAACGTCCACGACGCTAACCGCGCAGCTGGAAGTCAACGGCGCGACGCCAGATGTCTTCATTAATGGATCGACGAGTTCTTTTTTGCGCTACCCGGCGCTTGGCGTGGCTGCGCCGACTTTTACGACGCGCAGCGTGGGTACTAAGATCGTCCTGTACCCAGCGGTCGCAGGAGCATCGGCCGATTATGCGCTTGGCATTGAGGGTAGCACGCTGTGGCATTCGGTCCCGACTGCAACCAGCTCAAACCATCACAGATGGTACTGCGGCATCACCGAGCGCATGAACTTGCGTGGCGACGGCGTTCTGAGCATCACGCAGTCGCTGGCGGATCCGGCTGACGGCAGCGGTATCATCACGCTGAAGAACACGCTGAGCACTAGCATGGCGCAGATTTCCTGGCAGAACCACACAAGCACATTCCAGGCGGCACTGGGACGCGCAAACACCGCCTCTCAGGGTCAACTTTATTGGTACTTCGATAGCCCGACCAGTGCAGGACTTCTGTTTAGCGGCCCTGGCGGGACGAATATGAACATCTTCGCCGGAGTGGCGAACGGTGCCGGTTTCCAGATGCACAGTGGCAGCGCTGTGGTTGTCAGTGACGCGAACACCGGCCGTATGCGCTACGTCACGGCGGGTCAGAAGTTTCAGTTCTCGTTGAACGGCGGCGCCTACGTTGACGTCCCGGTTGCCGCAGCAGCGTTTACGACCAGCTCAGTTTTGTTCGCGAACGCCTCTGGGCAGATCGCTCAGGACAACGCCACATTCAGATGGGTTGACGCGACGAATAACTTGCAGGTTGGCACGAGCGCCGTCACGAACAACTTCACGGGATTCCCCCTTACGGTTTCGGTGTCGTCGACCGACATCGTTACGTACATGTGGAACACCAACGCGGCTGGATTTAGCGCGATGGGCGTTCTGGATAACGCCCTTGCGTTCAAGGCCAACTGGGGCTACGGCAACGCGAGCACTCCGGCGCCGTTTGCGAACAAGGCATTTTTCCAGACCAGTGGCTGTGACTTCGTGCTCGTCGACTCAGCGAGCACATACAAGTTCTTCTTCGGCATGGCCAATAACTCGACGGTCATGCAGATGGCCAACGGGTCTAGCGGCGCTGTCAGCGAGGCCAGCACTGGAAGGATTCGCTACAACACCACTGGTCAGAAGTTCCAGGTTTCAGCAAATGGCGCCGCCTACGTTGATCTCGCAACTGGCGGCGGGACCGGCATGGCGATCGGTAACGCGATCACCAGCGCGACGGCTGGTTCTGTTCTGTTTGCTGGCGCAGCTGGAATTCTCCAACAGGACAACGCGAACTTCTTCTGGGATGACACCAACAACCGGCTAGGTATCGGAACGGCTACTCCATCGGCGACGCTGCATGTGAAGGATACCGAAGTCTTCACCACAGCTGTTCGGCTTGAGCATACTGCGACGTCTGGAATCTCTGGCGCCGATCTAATCGACTCAGCAGCCGCCTATAAGGGTTCAATTGGCTACGCTGGTTCTACGACGACTATCACGCATATACAGAGCAAGATCTTCATTCATTCGGCTGGTCCAGATGTTGTTATTACGAATGCTACGAATGCAGCATTCACATTCGGGATGACAGCTTCATCGATCGCGTTGCAGATGCAGAACGGCAGCGGTGCAGCGATTGGCGCCGCCAGCACGGGTAAGCTGATCTACAATACAACTGGTCAAAAATTCCAGGTTAGCGTCAACGGATCGTCGTATGTAGATCTATCCCCTGGTGTCGAGCGCCTATCTGCCGATGGTGCAGCCGATCCGGTTATTCAGACCACGTTTGTCTCAGGCGCAGGAACCGATCTGACGCTTGCCAACGGTGCGGTCGACGGGTTCATAAAGAACTTCGTTGTAACCAGCGGCACTGGAACAATTACCCCGACAAACCTGGCGGATGGAAATGTTCTCACTTATTCGGCGGCTCCTGCGAATGTTAGTTTCGTTTGGGATGCGACTGGTGCGACGTGGCACGTCTACGGCAACCCCTACAACATGGTTACCACCTGAGGGTGATATGACGCGCATCATTCCATTGACTGAGACGACGGACCCGGCTGCGGTAGCCGACCAGGCCGTTCTTTATTCGAAAGACGTGGCTGGCGTAACACAACTCTTTGTACGACTTAGTGACGGTACTATCGTACAGATTAGCGGTGTAGGCGGGACTGCGTCACCTATTGTAGTTTGGACTGCCGCGAAGACGTGGGCGCAGGTCTATACTGAGATCACGTCGTTCAGCTCAAAGTGTGTCGTGCTCATTGAACCGAGCGGCGCCAATCGCAACATCACGACGGGAACCTACGACATCAACGGCGTGCGGTTTATCGGCATGCCGCAGCTGACCGCAGCCACGGTTGGATATGGCGCGGTTAAGGTTGTGGTCGATGCGGCCGTCACGTTCTCACAGGACGGAACCACTCTCTTTGCGGTGATTTCAAGCCAGGATGTGTTCTGGTATTTCAATAGTGCCGTCCAGCCTGTGCAGCTAGACAAGATTCGCATCCGTCTTGACGGCGGCAAGATGCATGCAGACGCAGGTTCTGTGTTTACAAACATCACAGAGGCGCGCATCTGCCTGACAGGCGGAGCACATCTTCAGGGATACAGCAATGCGACGGATGCACTGATCCAGTTAAGTGATGCTGCCACGTGCGTGATCGAATCCTATACAGGACATGTCATGCAGGACATCGTCAATACGCCAAAAACCGCGTTTAGTACAACCGTTGAACTGTGGACTGACCCCGCTAGCGTGGTGTACACGTCCGGCAGTGGAGGTTGGTTTCGATCTGCCAACACCACGCCTACCTATAAGAGTTTCTGGGGCGGAAGTTCCACCCCTGGCGCTGATGCGAATTCTCTTGCGAAGGTGTCGGCCAACGGCACATTCCATAAACCATATGTAGACAACAGCGGTAACTGGGGCAACATCGTCGACCCCCTCACCCTTAACAACGTCGTAGTTAATACGATGTTGACCAGTTATGGCATCACGCTGCTCGGGGCAGAGCTACAACTGAACTCACAAGCGGATGTTGCTTCGCCTGGTACCAAGCCAATCGATGATTACGCGCTTTCGTACACTGGATCAATTTTTATCATGCAGAACACCACTGCAGGAGGCACAACGATTAACAGTCTCGCCACGATTGGCAGTGGGTTGACGTTGTTCATGTTAATGAACGTTGGGTCGTCAGGAACCCTGACGCTAAAACACGAGACGGGAACGACACCGTCTTATCGTTTCTCGCTCGCAGGTGCGGTAGATCGTGTTCTTGCAGTCGGCGAAGGTGTTTGGGTTCTGCGAGATTTTGTGCGAAATCGCTGGCGGCTAGTTGGTTGATGCGATTTATTGCCTTTCATAAGTAGGATTTCATGAAGACCGCGCATCAGATCACGCCAAACCCGCAGCAAAATCAGGACGTATCTAACAAGCAATACGTTGATGCTACGGCTGCGGGTGATGCGGCAGTAGTCTTTGATGACGCCGTTCCAGCAAACCAGCTAAATATTAGGTCTGATCGCGGAAGTAATCAGAGTCCGATAAACAACGCGCAGTCGCAGATTACAAACTTTGGATCACAGGACGGCCTCGTTGATCCTGCGGCCGTTGGCGCCACCGCCAAGGGAGCCGTGATTGGCGGTGGTGACGACAACACGGCCTCAGGTCTCTACTCAACGGTGCCCGGTGGCGCTGGGAACAAGGCGACTGGGCAGTATGCGTTCGCGGCAGGGCTTCGCGCACTGGCGAATAAGAGCGGACAGATTGCCACCGCAGGCGGTGCCTTTAATGTCGCTGGCGACGCGCAGACCGGATGGATGGTCGTTCGTATTGGAACGCCAGGTGTTGGTGCTGGCGAGTCGATGGAACTCGGCGCAGGTAACTCGTCAGACCAGTACATCCTATTGGATGACGACAAGGCATACACGATCGTCGTCTCCGCAGTCGCTCGTGGTCTCGTGAGCGGAAATCCGTGCATGCAGAGCTTCAGGCAGACGTTCGCCGTTCGACGTGAGTCTGGAACGTCAATTATTGCTGCCTCTGGCGTACTGGAGCAGATGGGCGACGCGGCAGCGAACTCATGGACTTTGGTGGCATCTATCGGTGCCGGACCAGATCGATTCAGCCTGACCGTAAACACTGGGATTACGACGAGTTCAGTCCGAGTTGTCGCCAAAGTTGAGCTGACTGAAGTGCAGAACCCCTGATAGTCTGAGCTAGAGATCATGACCAGCACGAACAAGATGTTGTGGCCGTACCCGAACAAGGATTCAGATCCTTGGTTTGCCGGGTTCGAGTCGATGACCGGAGCGATGGATGCTTCCGGCTACGCGGCGCGCGAAGACCGCAATATCCTGATCTCTGGCGGTGGGACGGTGTCGTTTGTTGCTTCGACCGGGCTGCTGACCTGGTCGGCGGCGATCGTCCTCATGTCTCCGATCTCAGGGTACAAGCTGACGCTGCCAGCCGGATCGGCTGTTCTGGTGGACGGTGCGAGCCTGTATGTAAACGTTGTTAGGGCACCAACAGGCAACTCTTCACTGGCGTCGTTCGTATCCGCTCAGGTTCCAAACACCGATAGCGCGATGTTGTTGGCGGTTCGAAACGGGGCTGCTGTCTACTTTCGAAACGGATCCGAGGTTGGGGACGGACAGTCGAAAACGCTCTTTAGCTCCGGAGGTCTGCAGACCGGATCGTCTCTCATCTCGATTGTTAAGATGGCGACGCGTGAGAGCCACGGCTCGGATACAGCTCTCGTTTGCGGTGGTGATGCCTTAGATCCGGTTGCGTTCGATATCCCTGGCTTTACAAAGACCATGGTATTTCGAGCAGTTGCTGCAAACGGCGATATTGGACTTAGCACCACCGTCAAGTTGTACAATCTAACGGACAGCGATCTGATCGCGACGCTGACCTTTACTTCGACTTCCCCAACCAAGATGGATGCTGTCCTTACCCAGGGAACTGGCGTCGGACAGATCGATCCAGGGTACAAGATCTACGAAATAAGAATCGCACTCGGCGCCCCGTCCGGAGGGCCAACGGAGACTGTCGAGCTGTACGCAGCTGAAATAATCATCACCAATACAGCTACTTAGCGGACGCCGCTTAGTTTCGCAACGTATTCCATGGTTCGGGATATCCTGATCGTAACCGAAATGAGCGTCCACTCCGATAAAGAGACAGGTTGGTGACCAGTGCCACCGCCTGGACGCACGCTCGTTCGTTATGAGCAGCTCAGACGAACTGAGCCAGTTGGAGTCGAGCCTCTAGATGATGGCAAGCTCGCTAAGGGTAGGTATTTCTTGGCAGATTGTCTCATGACGGACGTGATTGGTCATTGCGTTTATGTTACAGGGGCCGCCGTTCTTGGATTTCCGCAGGTCACCAGGACCGACATCAAGACAATCGGCCTTGTGAAGCCTGCGCTCGGGATCATCGTTGAGAAGTCAGCGGTTACTCGCTGCCTGGTGATGACGTTCGGCGAGGCGGAGGTGTCTCCGGCGATCCTAATTCCAGGCCAGCCTTACTGGGTTGGCGATGACGGAAAGATTACCGACGTATTGCCGGTGCCAGATCCAGGAGGCAAGATTGCTTGCCAGATTATCGGTTCGGCCATTGATGTAGGACGGCTACTGATCAACCCAGAGCGACGCCCAACAATCAGAACAGATCCGTGATAGTAGAGGAGCCGTAGATGCCGCCGCGTAAAAAGATGAACGGCACCGAGCCCAAAAAGAATGGGACGGTACCAGATGCAACAAAGCATGTTGATGATGATGGCTTCCTTTGCCTGAAGGGTGACCTGTTTTGGCGATGGCGTGCTCTCGACGCTGAGCTAAGAGCGGCCATCGCTGAGATGGAATCAGCGCAGCAGCAGATCCAAGTTGAGATAGCCAAGCAACCAGAACTGTCGGCGCTCCTTCAGAGGAAGGCCGCGCTTGCTGGTACTATTTCTACGGCCAAGACCGAACTACTAACGGTGCAGGGAGAGATCGAGAACGCCCTTGGTATCTCTCTCAAAGAGCATGCGTTTGACGACAAAACCGGGCGACTCTATAATCTAACAGCTGAGGGCTCTCAAGGAGATCCAATGAAGCCGAAATCTCGTAGGCAGAAATCGGCATCAGTATAACCTCAGGGGAGAATTACCATGGCACTGCGTAAGTTTCTATTTCAGAACCAGACCGAAGGATTCCACGAGGAGTTCTCAGCCGGTGATTCTCTCAATATGGTTGGCAGCAAGATCGAGAACCTTCTCGATCCTACTGGACCGCAGGATGCTGCAACCAAGTTCTACGTCGATAGCGTTGCGACTGGACTCGATCTGAAGGCATCGTCGCGCGTATCGCCGACCGCCGACTTCAGCACGTACACCAGCGCAGGTTCCGGCGTCGGCAAGACACTGACGGCGCCGACTGCCTCGGCCACACACAACACGCAGGACGGCGTTCTGCTCGTTGTTGGCAACCGTGTTCTCGTCACGACGGCCGGCGGTAACACCACGACCCCGGACCTGGATAACGGTATCTATACGGTCTTCTCGCTCGGAAACGGCGCAGGCACCAGTTTCGTGCTGACCCGTGCTACCGACGCAGATCAAAACGCCGAGGTCACAGCTGGTCTATTCACCTTCGTCACTGAAGGCACTGCGAACGCAGATACCGGCTGGGTGCTGGTTACGAATGATCCGATCACTGTCGATACGACTGCACTGCAGTTCACGCAGTTCAGTTCAACGAATGCGTATACGTTTGATCAGGGTCTCTCGAACACGGGCGGATCGATCAAAGTCGAACTGGATACGGCAGCGGACGCCCAGGGCGCTGGTGCTGGTGGCGGTAGCTCGGGCCTTGAGTTCGACGTCAATACAGCCGCTGGCAAGGTCCGCGTTGCTGTGTCGACTACCGGCAGTATTAATCGCCTGGCCGACGGTATTGGTCTGGAGTTGGATCCGACCGCCAACACGGCAGGCAATAACTTCTCGCTGTCCTCGACGGCAACTGGTCTCAAGGTGCTGCGTGCGCCGAAGACCGAAGAGAATTACATCGCCAACGAGGCGTTCGCTGTTGGCGATCCAGTTGCGTGGGCGGCAGGCGTCAATGACAAGCTTGCCAAGGGTCGTGCTGATACCGACGCGAAGAGCCGCATTGTCGGCATCGCGCGTACGGCATCTACCGCACTCAACGATACGGCTGCAATCGTGTCTGAGGGCGTTGCAACCGGCACGCTGACTGGCGCAACGGCCGGCGATCCGTTCTACCTGCAGGCTACCGGCGGCGTCGGAACGTTTGCCTCGATCACTTCAGGCAAGCGCGTCGTTCGTCTTGGCTTTGCCAAGAACGCGACCGATCTGTTCGTCGACATCATGGATCTCGGCAAGAAGGCGGCGTAATCGTGCCTTCTGTTCCTCGCAGGGGCCGCTTGCTGGATAAAACCAAGTTCGCCACTCAGCGTGGCGGCATGACCCAGCAGGAGTTGGCCGATGAGGCTGATATTCCACTCTCCTGCGTCGTTAAGGCTGAGCGTCTAGGTCGGCGAACGAATCAGACGGTTATCTCCAAGCTCGTTGAAGCGCTTGGCTGCGCAGAGAATCAGATCGTCTAAGGAACTAAGTGGCTGTCGGACCCGATCGCGTCCAGGTTATCAAGCGAGAGTCTGCAGCCCTGGGCGGGGATGCAGCCGAGGACGTTGATTACCTGGAGCCAATCAGCGCCCAGGAAGACGCGATCGAGGCGGCCGGCATTTACATGCAGGACGCCTCGAATCGCGATGAGGCCGTGTGGATCGAGCGCAATGGCTCGAACATGCGGTTCTTCGACGTTGCCAACCCGGGCGGATATTCACTGACACAGCTCGCCACTGGCGGCGCTGGCATCACGTACAACGAATTCCTCCTCGATAACGAGCCCACAGCTGAGACTGGCGCGACCGACTGCACCTATACGCCCACGTACACCGGCATCAAGGTCACGAAGGAGGAGTGGAAGAGGAACGATACGACGCTCGTCAAGAGCATCGACTACACGTACACTGGGATCTCGGTGACCTCAGAAGTACGGAAGGTGTTCGCGGCCGACGGGACTACCATTGTGGCCCAGGTGACGTGGACGCATTCATACACGGGGATCAATCTGACGGGCTCGACTATGGTAAGAAACGTGTGAGATGGGCGTAGTCGTCAACCCAGTGATCTCCATCCTGTACGACGCAAACGGCGTCGCGATGGCCGTTCAGGTTGGTGCTGCGATTCCTGGCAGCACTCCAGCTATTATGGTTGCCGGCAGTGACGGCACCAACGCGCGCTACATGCGGGTGGCGGCCGATGGCACCGTCCGTATAGATCCGACCGGGACCACGACTCAGCCAATATCAGCCGCATCGCTTCCGCTGCCAGCTGGCGCTGCTACGGCTGCCCTGCAGACACAGCCTGGCGTCGATATTGGTGACGTTACTGTCAACAACGGCACTGCTGGTGCGGCCGTCAATATTCAAGATGGCGGCAACTCGATCACTGTCGATGCGACCTCGTGGCCGCTTCCAACTGGAGCCGCTACAGAGGCGACGCTTCTGACGATGCTCACGTTGGCTGGTTTTCAGGCGAGGATAAATACCCTCGGCCAGAAGAACATGGCCAACTCGACGCCGTTCGTGATCGCTTCCGACCAGACGGTCATCCCGATCTCTGACAATTCTGGATCACTGACCGTTGATGCGACCTCTTGGCCGCTTCCGACAGGCGCAGCGACTTCAGCGCTTCAGACCACAGGCAACACCAGCCTCAACAACATCGATACCAAGATGCCCGCGCAGGGCCAGGCGACGATGTCCGCGAGCACGCCGGTCGTCATCGCAAGCAACCAGAGCGCGGTTGCTTCGAAGAACGCTGCCGCATCACAAGACGATGGGCATTCGGCGTCTATCGGAGCGACAGCCGATGCCGACACGGCGCTCACGGTCATCGGACGGCTCAAGCAGATCATCACACGCCTCGCGGGAGGTCTGCCGGCCGCATTGGTCGGAGGTCGGCTCAATCAGAACATGGGTTCGTGGTTCGGCTCGACGGTGCCAACCGTCGGCCAGAAGGTGATGGCGCAGTCGATCCCGGTCTGCATGCCGACCGATCAGACGGCGGTGCTGGTCACGTTCACCGGCACGCGTACGGGTGCGGTTGGGTCGATCGTTTCTCTTGGTGGCTCCACGGCCGGCATACTCCAGACCATGCGGGCGACCGCTTATACCGAGCAAGGGTCGCAAGCACAGCGTTCATTCAAGTCGAACAACGTCAACGACACGTCTGCGGGCACTGGCGCTCGCACGGTCAAGTTCATCTACTACAGCAACACGGGTGCCGGACCGTTCACCGAGACGGTGACGCTCAACGGCACCACGGCGGTCGCCACGGTCGCCACGGACATTCGCTTCATCGAATCCATGGAGGTGGTCACTTCTGGATCCGGTGGTGCGAACGCTGGAACGATCACGATGTCCGTCAACAACGCGGGCGGTGGTGGAACCATCGGTTCTATCGGCGTCAGCAGTATCGTCACAGGCCTCGGGGACAACAAGACGTTGTGGGCGCACCACTATGTTGCTGTGGGTGTCATTGCGAGCTTGTCCACCTTGATCGTCGGAGCGCAGTCCAGCGGCTCTGGTACTTCAGCTCGATTTTTCGTCAAGGCACAGTCCGTGCTGACAGCCAACGCAACAGAGACACTCGTCGGTGACGTTCTGCTTGTGCAGGGCGCATTCTCGCGCCTCTTCAACTTCTACGTGAAGGTCACAGGGTTCTCACGTCTCACTGTGTATGCAGTTCCATCCAACAACAACGCAACGCTCTCCGCAGCGTTTGACTACTCGGAGACCTAGACGTGATCAGCTTCGGCAACCTTCCACAACGCTCCGGTGACTGGACGTACTTCAAACCGTTCATCGCGTCCAAGACACTCAAGGTCCAGTACGAGGACGACGGCTTCGTGTACCTGATTTACGGATATGACGGTCCGGAGGTTCTCGTGTGTACGATCTGGAGGAGCATCGTCCCTCCGTCGGTCGTCAATGGCGGCTACAGCCAGGCGCAGAACGACACTGACAAAGCAGACTTCGAGACCAACTACAAACCGACAGCGAACGGCTGGATTCAGGGCGCGTCCAAGACGTAGCTAAAGACCTACGTCGTCGAAGTTGCGCTCGCGGGCGCCAACGCCAAGGACATGCTTTCGATCTTCAATCCCGCAGCATCGGGAAAGATCGTCAAGCTTCGTGAAGCCTGGGCAACGGTTCCATCTTCTTCTGGCGCTATGGTCATCATTCCGTTCGAGATTCGACACGCGACTGCCATTACAACCGGAACTGTCGTCAACGAGAAATCGTTGGACATAGGAGATGCCAACAGTGCTGTAGCTGTTGTGCGTCAGGCTCCGACAGGGATTACCGATCATGCGATACCTGTGTGGTGGACATGGGTTGAGCAAATCAACACGGTGCAGGGATCTACCAACGCGCATAGTGAAACACTGAGCGACAGTTCATCAATCTCAGAGATAAAACCGTTGACCTTACGTGAGGGGAACGGCGCGTACCTGCGACAAATCGCTACGAACACGAGTACATTCCGTATGGGCTTTCTGTTCACAGAGGAGATTCCGTGAGTCTTGAATTCTTTCCACTGGTAACCGAGGTCTCTGAGAACACGGCCGTTACGGAACGCATGCAGGTCTATCGCGCCAAGATTCTTGGCGGGTGGCTCGTGCTAGTAACAAGCCAGGTCGCTGGATATCAGCATGAAAAATTAACGTTTGTGCCCGACGCTGATCACACCTGGAATGGAGAATCGCTGCCATGAAGAAGATGTTTTTGATCGCCCTTGTTTGCTTCGTTGCTGGGTGTGAAGACACCGCAACGCCCAACCTCGTCTCAGTTGCTGAGGCCAGTATGACCACGTGTCAGACGTGTACGAATGTAACGCCGGCCCAGCCAGCAATCCTCGTGCATGGACGCAACGATACGTCGGCTCGGTGGAATACCCTGGTAACTAACTGGGCAGCCAAGGGATACACCGAGAACACCAACCTGTTCCGGATCAACATGGCTGCATACTGCACGAGCAACTCGTTCTGCGCGATGTTGCCCGCCCCTGACGGAACGGGCGCGACGTACGTTAACGAGAGTTACGCCAACTGCCTAAAGCGGTACATCGACGAGAAGGTGCCATGTGTAACCGACGGCGCCGGTGGTGTTAACTGTCCCGCAGTTGATATCGTAACGCACAGTCAGGGCGGCGTGGTCGCGCGCTACTACACCCGCTTCCTCGCAGGCACGCGGCAGGTCAACGACCTTGTCGTGATGGCAGCGCCGATCGGCAACGGCATCACGAACTGCACGCTCGCAGGAGCATGTCCGGGCGTCAATCCAGAGGACTGTCCTGATAGCGCTTTCGCGCGCAAGCTCAACGGCGTTGCACCGCAAGGCGATGGGACAAACGACGAGACCCCGGGCGGACACGCAACGGGGCCGATTCACTATTCGGCCACGCTGTCGACAGGAGACAAGACCGTCGTGCCGTGGTGTACGGCCTACTTCATCTCGAACCCGCAAACCCAACAGGGTGATGATCTGAGCTGCTCGGGTGCAGGCAACTACACGCTCGATCCCGACGCAGATAGCTGCAAGCTATCAAGCGTGATGCACCTGGTAATTCCAACGAACACCACTGCGATCAACGATGCGTACTGCAAGTTGAACAATCCAGAGTGATTCACGGCTACGATGTTCTGATGGCTGAGCGGTGATTCGAGTAACGATCAAAAATACAGGCAGCGTGCAGATCGTGCCTGGTGGGCATCCCGCGCTGCCTCCTCCGTTTCACCTGGTCGCATTGTGGCCGGGTGAAATGGAGGAGTCGATCTGCACTATGGAACAGGTGCAGGCTGAGTGGCCTCATAATTCAGGTTTTAAGGTGCTGGATCTGTTGAGGCAGCTGGTTCAGCAGAGTGTGATTCGAGTTGACATTCGTCCATATCAGGAGAATTCTCCGGCGGTTCCTGCAATAGCACGGGCAAGCGAGATCCTGACGCCTCCGCCGCCGGCACCTCCTAAGCCAGAGACCGTCGCTCAGGTGTTTAGAATGGCACCGCCCACCGTTGAAGATGACCCAGATGAAGACGAGGACGAGCCCATGAGCAACAAGGACGACCTGCCTGATTTCGTTGATCCGCTCTATAACGCGCCGACGACCAAGAAGGCTAAACCTGCGCCTGTTGAGGAGGTTGTGCCAGCAAGGCCCGCTCCCGTACAGAGTCCCACTGCAATCGACATCCCAGACCCAACTGTGGCTGCGTATCGTGGCAAGAAGAAGGAATCCAGGAAGGACGCCTTCGACTCTGCAGTGCAGATGGCGTTCGTGGGCGCTGGCCAGGGAGGCGGTCGGATTGCCCAGTCGTTCTACGACATGGGCTACAGGCGCGTCTGCGCGGTCAACACGACCCAGCAGGACTTGTCGTCGCTGACTATCGCCGACCAGCTTGTTATCGGCAGGAACCGTGGCGGCGCCGGCAAGGACCCGGAACAGGGCAAGCTTGCTGCCAAGGAGTCGTACGAGGAGATCATGGACCTCCTTAACCGCTCATGGGGTGAAGGCGTCGAGCAGATGTTCGTCTGCGTCGGAGCTGGTGGCGGAAGCGGTACTGGCAGCTGGCCGGTCCTCGTCAAGGCGATGCGCGAGTTTGGTGAGAGCACAAACATCGAGAAGCCCATCGAGAAGCACCTCGGCATCATCATGACGATGCCCAAGCGGTCCGAGGGCTCACGGGTTCAGCAGAACGCGCTGACGGCACTCAAGCAGGCTGTCGAGCTGGTTGAGGAGAAGAAGATCAGCACGCTTGTCATTGTCGACAACGCGAAGATCCACGACCTGTACCCCGGTCTGCCGGTGAAGCAGTTCTGGACGGTGGCCAATCAGAACTTTGCTGCCATCCTGCATACATTCAACATCCTCGCGGCCAAGGATTCGCAGTACAACTGCGTTGACGCAGATACTGAAGCATTGACCAAACGCGGCTGGGTCAGAGGGTTTGATCTTGATCCACGAGACGTGCTTCTGACTAAGAATGCAGAGACCGGCGAACTTGAGTGGCAGGCTCTGACGGATCTCAAGCTCTGGCCAGATTACGAAGGGCCACTCGTAGAGTTGAAAAATAGAACGTTCAGTGCCGTGACGACGCCAGACCATCGCTGGTTAGTAACCGAGTCCTATGGTGGCGAAGACGTTTGCAAGCTGACCAGCGAGTTGTCGTTGACCGGCCACGATCGTATTCATCGGTCTGGCACTTATCGTGGTCCAGATACCTCTATATGGACCGATGATTTCGTTGAGTTGATGGGGTGGTTTTTGACGGATGGAACTTGTACCGTTACGCCTGAGTGCGAGGTCAAGAAGCAAAAGAACAGAACGTATGCAGGGCCTCGTGTAAGTGTTCAGATCTATCAAAGTGAGAGGGCTAACCCAGGGAAGGTTTCCCGTATAGATTCGCTATTACAGCGAATTGGGTGCCAGGCCCACAGGGGATTTTACGACAGAGATCAGCGTGTAACATGGCGACTTGACCGATCTACGTCAGAGATTTTGAACGCTCTGTTCCCAGAGAAGGTTCTAACTCCTGAGGTTGCAGCCCAGCTGACAGCGTCACAGGCGAAGAGACTTCTTGAATCTATGATGCTTGGAGACGGTAATCTTGCTGGGACTGATGAGCGACAGCAGGTATTTACTTCTGGCTCCGAAGCCGGGATTGAGGCATTTCAAATGCTCTGCACTTTATGTGGATTTGCCAGCACTTCGCGATGGCGTGATATGTCTGGATACACGCCTGTGTCTGACAAGATGCCAAACATTCCAAAGATGAGCGGCGTTTGGGCTTCGACCATTCTTCGGAGGCCGACCGTACAGCTTCAGAAGGAACATAAGAGAGAGTTCAACGCAAAACAGGGCGTCTGGTGCCCTGTTGTTCCCAATACGTACTTCGTGGCACGCCGTGAAGGAACGGTTTACGTTACTGGCAACACGTTCGACCGGGCTGACTATCGGTCGGTGCTCCGCAACGGCATTATGATCTTCGGCATGACACGAGTCGAGGAGTGGGTGAACAAGGAAGACGTCTCGGTGGCCATCCGCCAGAACCTCGCCGGGTCACTTCTGGCTGATGGGTTCGATCTCAGCAAGGCGAACATGGCTGGCGCAATCGTCGTGGCTCACGACAATGTGCTTGAAGAGGTGCCAATGGAGAACATCGACTACGCCTTCCATAGCCTCGGACGCGCGCTTGGCAACGATGGGATCACGCTCCACAGCGGCATCTACGAATGGAACAAGCCGGGCATGATGGTTTTCACAATCGTCTCCGGCCTTCAGCCGCCGCAGTCGAGATTTGACGAGCTGGAGAAGCTCTCAACCTGAAGCTATGCCGAAGCCATGGATCGAGAAGCTGTCCGGCCCGGTCAATGGCGTCAATCTAACCTTCGAGACGCCGCAGAATTTCGTTCCAGGCAGCGTGAAGGTATTCGTGAACGGGATCGTTCTCGTGGCGGACATGGATGACGGTTGGACAGAGCTTGGGACCAAGAAGGTGGTCATGAAGATCGCGCCGATTCCAGGCGACGTGCTTCAGGCTTACTATCTGACGGTTTAGTCGGATCTTACCTCCAGTTGCACATATCGATCCGGTTAGGGTAGAAGTGTACCTGGGCGCATGCCGAGTCCAAGATTTGAAGTTCCGTCCGGAACTGTGGATGGTTCCAACACAGTCTTCACTGTGTCGATGCCGTATTCGGCTGGAACTACTGCCGTTTTCAGAAACGGTTTGCTCCAAGAGAAGAGCCTGGACGATGGCTGGCTTGAGACGAGTCCAAACCTAGGCATTGTGACGTTAAAGATCGCGCCGAGTGCCTTTGGATACCCAGATGTCATTCAGATCTTCTTCCTGGACCAGTCACCATCTCCTGCTCCGCTTCCAGAGTCACTGGTCTTCAAGCTCAAGGGCATCATCCGAGCGCAGCCATCCATGAGGGGCTCGCTGGATATCCAGCAACGGATGACTGCTCACATGGAAGCCAACAAGCCGCTCGTAGGACATCTGGAGGAACGCAAGGACTTGCGCGGCTCCATCAAGGCGCAGCCGAAAATGAAGGCCTTCATCAAGGAGTGTGTCTAGGTGCCTGCAGTCTCCCAGGAAGAGGCTGTGCGTTTTCGCCTGATGTACGACGCTCGTATGTCGATGAAGCAGATCAGCGAACAAACCGGGCGTGGTCTGGAAACCATCTGGCGTCACCTCAGGGCGTCTGGAGCGACTCGAACGCTGGAAGCTGGTTGGGCGATGGCGATGGATGAAGGTCGCGTCCCGGCCCCTCCGGTGAACCGTAGACATACATTCGACCAGCGCTTTTTCGAGGTCGTAGACTCCTCGGAGAAGGCGTGGGTTCTCGGGTTGATGTTCGGCGACGGTAACGTTCGTTCTAGTGGCCGTGTGTTGCTGGCGTGTGGCAAGGACAAGGATGTCGCTCGCAAGGTCGCGGATCTGTTTTCTTACAGCGGTCCGCTGGTCTTTAAGTCGAGCTGTTGGATGCTGGAGGTTGGCTCTGTTGCGATGGTAAGGGATCTTGCCGCACTTGGTGTGGTTCCAGCTAAGACGTATACGATGAAGTTCCCATCGCTACCTGACGGTCTGTTGCCGCATTTCGTGCGCGGCCTCTGGGAGAGCGACGGAACCATGTCGCGCTTGAAGACTGGCGGCCTGTATATGAAATATGTCAGCGCCAGCAGATGCTTTGTGGTTTCACTGCGCGACTTGCTTATCGACACGGTTAATGTGGTGGCCAAGGTTCAAGACCCGAGAGGACTTGATAGGCGTGGCGTTCCAGATCGCACATCTGTCATATCGTATGGCTCATCAAGTGCTGAGCGGTTGAGCGAGTGGGTGTACGGTTCATCTACTAAGCAGATGCGTTGTGATAGAAAATGGCACATTCATCGAGGTGATGTATGAGCCCGGGCTTTGGCGAAGGACCGTTTGGCAGTGGCTCATTCGGAGAGTGGCCGTGGTCGCTGTTCACGCTCATTGGCGGCATCCCGGCCGTGTACAGGGAGCAGGACGATCTCGCTGGCGCTGGGACTCTAAGGGCCCTTCTTGAGGGTCTGGTTCCTTCGCTGGATGGACTTAGACAGAAGATCCGTGACTACGACGATCTTCGTGACCCACTACGCGCTCCGATTGATACGGACTTCTCGGTCTCTCTGCTCATCATTAGGACCGATAATCAGGGCGACGGCACATCGATCGTGTTCTTGAGCGAGGGCCCCGACGGCGATAAATTCAAGGGAATCCGGCCAGGAATGGTGCTGATCGACCTGACTGGGTTCAGGTTCACGATCAGTAAGGTGAACAGCTCTGCGCTTCCGGTGGACGTGGACGATCCTCCGATCGACCCAGAGACCGGAGAGCTGACAGGTCGCCACATAGTCGTCGACAACATCGGTCAGTCCAGCACGGAGTTGGTCCCATTCTCATCGTCGGTACTCATCACGAACGAGAATCCAGCCCCAGTCGGGGCTACTGGAACGATTCAGGCTGTTGCGTTTGCGTCACTGATCGATGGTCAAACCTTTACGCTTAACGACGCTGTTCATCCAGTGGTCGTCTTCGAGTTCGATACGGTCCCGGATGGCGTAACTCCTGGTCGGATTGCGGTCGACGTCAGTGGATTAACAACAGACGTTGAAGTTGCCAATGCGATGGTTGAGGCCATCAATGCCGCGCCTAATCTAAATCTAACCGCGTCCAACGGCGGCGGCACCCTGTCACTGGTGACGATTGTCAATTTTGGCGCTGGCCTCAAGGGTAACTCGCCCACGACAACATGGTCAGAGACCGTTATTGACGCAGGGTTTGTTATTGCGCAGCCGAGTGGTGGTTCGGCTGGAGCGTTCCCACTGGATACCATCGTGTTGGGCTACGCAGGGCATGACGACGGCGTTTCGCTTCCGCCGTACGTGTTCAACACGGTTGGTTCGTACGTTGGCGGGCTCGATATCGCCCCGAATAGGGTGACGATTACCTGGAACGAAAGCGGCATTCTAAAGACTGGGTTCTTCACTGGAGAAGGACTTCCTGGTGGAGATCTCGCAGATACGAGCACGCTTAATCGGTCGTCGTCCGGTCCTGCCCTCGCAGCTGGTCAGATCAAGCTCTATAACGATAGCGGAGCCGTGATCGACGCCGATTCGATCAATATTACCTACACCAAGATTCCGTTCATCCAGGCTGAGGATTCTGAGATTCGGGCGCAGAATATCCTCGCGTTCCTGTCCGGCGATTACGGCATCAAGCTTGATCGCAACGACCCGGAGTTCCTCCAGAGGTCGTACGTCAATAACTCGTTCAAGATTTGGGACATCAAGGGAACCGAACTTGGTTATGACGTGCTCGGTCAGTACGCCGGTTATTTTGTTAGCGCGAAGCCGCTGTATGCGATTAGTGCGGCGGTCGCAGCGAGCTTGCCTCCTGAATACGTATTTGAGTTCCCCGAAGGGGATCCGTCGGTCGGTAGTATCGTTGCCATCGCGCCAGGTGACATTGTAGAAGGCGAGACGTTTACGCTGGATGACGGCGTGAGCGCACCCGTGACGTTCGAGTTTGACGTTCCGCCCGATGGCGTTTTTGGCGCCAATATCGTTGTCGATATCAGCGCGGCAGTTACAGCCTTGGATGTCGCAAATGCAATGGTGGCGGCGATTAATGGAGCCGTTGGCCTTGATCTGACTGCGACGAATGGCGGCAGCACGCTGACCACGGTGACGATCACGAACGCCGAGAACGGCGCGTTCGGCAACGTCACGACGTGGACGGATTCGGTTGCCGATGTCGGTTTCGTTATTGCGCAACCAGTTGGCGGCGTGGACAGCGATCTATTCACGACGATCAATCCTGGTCGTGGCCTCTTTGACGAGATCGCCATGGATGCGATTCCACTCGACCTACTCTGCTCAGACGTCACATACCCTCAAACCGTGCAAGTTGTTACCGCGACGACCGTCGAGCAACTTCAGCTGGAAGGCAGCAACAAGCGCTCGCGCGTCACCGTCACGACGGCCGCCATGTATCAGTCGTTCGCCACGGATGGCGTGTTCACGGATTTCAATGGACAGAATTTTGACGTTCTAAGCTACGAGCGGATCAACGCGACTACCTACACGTTCGAGGTGTCGGCGTTCTTGCTTCCAGTCGTTGGCGTCGGCTCGATGACGTGGAACGTGTTCGCGTTCACTGCGCCAAACACGGTGACGATTGTCGGTCTCGGAACTGATGTTGTTGATCTCGGCGTTCAGTATGTTGGGTATACCGGGCGCAGGTATCGGATCACGAAGACATTTATAGATCCGGTGCTCGCTGGCGTCGGCAACTGGACGTTCATTGATAGTGATGGAGTAGCTTCGTACATCGAGTCATTCGAGTTGGTGACGGGGACGACGTACCAGTTTGAGATCATCAGCGCGACAGCTCCGGCAACCGGCCCAGCGAATATTTTTTATCACTGCGAGATTGTTACGTCGTGCGACTTCTGTAGGGCTAGTTCAATTCTGATCAAGATCAGCCCGAGCGCCATTCTTAGCTTCCCCGAAGCTCTAGAGGGCGACGCCCTGAGCCGTCTTGTGATCAGACTCCAGCAGATGATCCCTGGTCATGTCAGGATCGCGGCGTTTATTTACGATCCTGGTCCTGCGGTTGCCTCATGGGGGCCGATCGTCGCGTCCGTGACTGACAGCGTCGTTGAGAGTAGCTCTGAGGATGCGCTATACACGGCTGTCTACGACGAGGATGAGTATCCCGCCGACGAACTTCCAACGGACGGAGCCCCGATTACAGCCTCTTCTGAGGTCACCATCACGAACGAGAACGTGTTGGAGGAGTACCTTGTTGAGGAGGATCCGCTTATTGCTGGAACATGGCTAGCCGGCGGCCAGTGGCAGGTTACGGAGTATCGCTCGTCGACTTCGTTCCGCTCGTTCAACTACGGCGCCGATGACGTCGGGATGGTCACTCCTCCAAACTATGACAATGGAGCGATCTCCACGGGCACCCTGACATCTCCGACGGTCAATATTCCGGCTGCGACCACTGTACTTCTGAAGTTTAGGCACTTTGGACAGATGCGGGCAGGCGGCGCGAACGACGTTGTGAGCGTCCTCGTCGTTGACGAGACTGGTCCGTCGACGGTTCAGACGATTACAAAGACAGATCTCGGCCTGTTTGGATCTGGTACCAACGGCGGATTCACGTCATTCAGCGTTCCGATCGGCCCTGCTGTCATCGGAAACGGCAACTTCCACTTAGAATTCGTCTTTAATTCGGTTACAACCACGCTGGGTCAGCTGGGCGAAGGCTGGTACATCGATGACGTCGAGATCCAGGTCATCCCGTAGGAGAATGCAATGCCTCAGGTCGTATCAGCAGTAGTCACCACCGCATGGCGGACGAAGCTTGCCCGGATCTACGCCGGCCTGGACGCGTTCTCGTTGCCGCTGTCGTTTCAGATTGGTGAGGGCGGCTGGACTAATCCAGGCGGCGGCAAGGAGCCGATTCCTCCAAGCATTGCGCTGACAGCGCTGACGGCTTCTGGGTACCCGTCTGGCAGTCAGTACATCTTCACGAAGGCCCTGACCGGCGGAGATCTGACGTTTACCTCTCCAACGCGGCTTGAGATCAGATGTTTCGTTGCATCTTCCGAGGCGAACGACGACGGGTTCGGTGCCCCGCCCGAGTTCTTTGAGCTTGGAATCTTCAGCCAACCAGCAGGCGGTGGGACCTTGCTCGTCTACTCAACGTTTCCGATCGAGATCAAGACGTCCAGCAAGGCCCTTGAGCACGTAATCTTCGTGGACTTCTAAGCACATGCCGCCAATCACGCTGAGCCCGATCTCCAACGCCACCGTAAAGGTGCGATGGAAGGAGCCGTACGCCTCGGAAGGCCTAAACCGCAAGATGGCGGTCGTGGTTCCGGCTGGTGTGTATCGCGGCCTGAAGCTTGGGGTGAGCGCCAGCAATCTATCTGTCGATTTGCTCCCTGACGCAGTCGGGGATCACGTCGCCGTTCAGGAGAGTTCCGACGGATTCCAGACGACGTATGTGGATGACACGTCTGGTACGATCACCCTGCCGCTGACGGGGTTCGCCACCAACGACGTGGTTGTGATCTGCCTGGTTATTGGTTACGCGGTCGGCGCTACAACGACGGCTGAGTTCCGTGGTTATGTGCTGGCTGACTACGATGCGCTATCGGATGCAGCCAAGAGCGACCTGGTGGTGCTCGGAACGGTTCTTCGTCCAGCAGCCGGCATTATTCCGGCGGTCAACATCACGCACGATCGTCGGACCTTGCCGTTTCTTCGTCGCACCGATGAAGCCACGCCATGGAACCCGCTGGTTCGTAACGGCGGGTTCGAGCTTGGCGCTACGAATGCGACCAATGCCGGCGCATCGCCATTCTGGACTACGTACGCCTCGAACGCGAACTTCACGATTCGTCCGGTGACGACCGAGTCTCACTCGGGCGCCAAGAGCCTGGAGATGACTGCGTCGGGTGCTGGCGCGGTGACGGCTACGATCTGGCAAGACCTGTTCATACCAGTGACGCCTGGCCGCTTCATGATGGGTCGCTTGTTCAAGAAGGTAATCCAGACAGCGACGCTATCGAGCGGCAGGATTCGGTTCACGTTCGGAGATCAGGACGGCATCAACGACGTCAACGAAGATCTGCTATTCGATGTGTCTGCTATTGATGGATCATTCGAAGAGTTCTCTGGGATCATTAAAGTCCCTACGACTGCGCGCGTGCTCAAGGGTGTGTTCATTGTCATCGCTGGCACATATGCTGGCACCGGCCCGTGTATCCGAATTGACGATGCCCAGGCTTGGATGCAGGTTGATGCAGCCAACTGGATGGATGTCCTCGATGCTCGCGCTGGCGAGGGTGCGTTCGGAAGGCTGCTCCTTGGTACTGCGAATAGCTTTTCGACTAGTGGCGCGAAGCTGTCGAACCCCGGAAACCTTGTTGAGGTAGAGCGATCTGACTCAAACCTCCTGGTCCTCCCTCCGGCTATCTCGATTCCGGCTCGCGCTTCAGTGAGCCTCAAGTACACGTTGGTCTTTCAGAGCCTGCCGCCGGGAAATCCTGGTTATAGAAAGTACGTGTCCCGGGTTGGGCACTTGCTCGAAGTCGTGAACGCATCCTACGACTCGACGACGGATACATGGACGAAGGATGTCGCTGGCGTCAACGCGCTCAGAAGCGAAGTGGCGGCTAGCGGAGTCCTTGTTTACGAACGTATTTCTGATGTTGCCTGGTTGGATTCCGCCTGGGCTGCTCAGTACACCGTTGGAACGTCGCCTCTATTCACGCAGTCGATCAGGCACGGCGACCGCCCGCTTCAGCTGGGGTCGAACTGGTTTCAGTACGATACGACCTCAGGTGGAGAAGATTTCGTTTTCAGGGATGGTGGCTTCATCCAGATCATGGCCGCGACGACGATTTGGATCGAGCTGCCGTTGATAGTTGGCGATAGAGTGAAGTCGTTCACGATTCAGGTCAGCGGAAACGGTGCGTCTGATATCTCTGCGATTAGGTTTCAGCGTGCCGGTCTAGGCAGCACGTTAGCTGAGCTGACGACGGCGCTTAACAATCCTGGCGCCGGTTGGGCCAGCTATCCGTTCGCGCTGCCAGGTGGCGAGACATTGCTGGCTAATGAATCGTTCGTGATCGAGTTTGTCATCACTGGGACGATGCAGCTTGCAACTACAACGGTGATCTATGATCACCCAGTCTGATGGAGATAGAAAATGCCCCCGGTAACCATCTCGGCGATTGTTGATCTCTCGAAGGTCAAGATGAAGTGGAAGGAGACGTATGTCTCCGAGGGGCTTAACCGCAAGGTGATCCCTGCGATGCCGAAGGGTATCTACAGCGGCCTCAGGCTGATTCAGAACATCTCGTCACCACGTCAGGTTGAGGTGTCTGCTGCGCCTGACGTAACGCATGCTGCTGTCCACCAGAGCGCGACTGGATACTCCACGACATATCACGACGTTGCTGGTGTTTCTACGATACTTGATCTGAGCAACGCGGCGCTAAACAACCAGGAGACGGTCATCGCGCTGTCGATCACCTATGTGATCGGTGCTGATACGACGGCTAGCTGGATTGCCTATCCGATTGCTGATTGGAACGCGCTGACCGACGCGCAGAGGGCTGAGCGGATCGTCCTTGGGACGGTAAGCGTTCCAGCTCCGGCCACGAACATTACGACAGCGATGATCACTCCGAATCGTCGCACGGCGGCTTGGGAGAGTGAGTCGCCTGGCTCGGTGCCATGGTCTCCAATCGTTAAGAATCCAAGCTTCGAACATGGTGGTACAGGTTCCAGCGGCTCCGGTCAGTATCTGATCTCTGACTGGCGCAATCGGGTCGACTTGGACGTCAACGGGCGCTTTGAGTTAGGCGTGGCCACTGTTCGTTCTGGTGCCAAAAGCTTGGCCTTCAACAAGACAATTGTTGGAGCGAGTACTGGAAAGATCGAGCAGTACCAAGAGGTTCCCGTTACCCCTGGGCAGCTGGTTCGCGTGACGGGTTGGATTAGGCAGCTCATCGCCCCGACGGGCGGGTCATATACATTCAACGTCTACTGGGGCGATCTGGACAGCCTTGCCTCGGGGAGTCTTACCATCACCGCATCGGCGGCTGGCCTTGACGCCGCATTCCGTAAGGTTGAGTCGACGTTCAAGGTGCCGGCGGGTAAATTCGTTATCAAGACGGTCACGATCGAAGTTGTCGGTGTGACGTCTGCATCAACCGGCGTTGCCGCCGTCTTCGATGATTTTCAGGTGTTTATTGAGACCGGCTCACCGCTTACGCGGCAGGCAGCTCTCGCAAACAGCTTGCGCCAGCAAATGGTAAGCGCGCTGTTCTTCGAGGATCCTTCAACATACGCAGCCAATGGACAGCTATCAGCTCTTCTGCGTTACGACAAGTCGACGCCAGTCGGCGAAGGGTCTCTCATCGGTCAGCGCAAAGACCTCGCAGACAATTCGGCGCAGCCAGCGCTCTCATGGATGGGGCGTATCATCGACCTCGGCAAGTTCATGTTGTTCGGCTCCGCCGAGTCAAACCAGCCTCGCATCGAGGGACCGTTTTCATCGAATGAGCCGTTCACCCTAATGTTTGAGACCAGACGCGAAGGACCAGCTGGCAAGGGGCTGCGCTTGTACGCTGGGTATCTGTTCGGTGGCTCCACGGAACCTGGCTTCTTCTTGACGGTTAACGCAAAGCATGACGGGACGAACTGGACGAGGGACGTTAACGGCGAAGGTTCGTCTGGTGTGTATATTGACGCTGACGAGAATCGCGGCAATATTGTATCCAGCAATGGTGCACCGTGTTTGACGACTTATGTTCACAGGGCAGCTGATCCTAATACATGGACCACATGGCAGGAGGCCGTTTCCCTTATGGGGCTAAACGATCCAGAGGGAGGATCTGCTCTCCAGACGTCACAGATCTTGATCCCTCGCTATTTTGATCAGACCAAGCCTGTTATTGTCATTAGCGGTGCGCCGGAGCCTAGAGGCCCTGTTCTACAGGGAGATGGGGATTCTATTCTGGTCGGCGGAATCGACCACGCTGGAATTTATTTCTACCCGGATTCCAGAGTGGTTCACGAGGACTTCGATGACTCGACGCTCGGCTACTACCTGCGCCAAGACATTGTTAATGTTGGCAGCACGACCCTCAGTCCAGCTAACAGCAGGGCTACGCTAGTCACAAACGCAGCCAGCGGTAGCATCAGCGTATTTCGTCCAAACGTCGCCTATCAGAACTGGGGTTCCAATGGCGGGCTGTTCAGGCTAGGTTTCCGCGCCAGGATTGCCATCGGCGGTATCACCAATACCGAGCAGTACATTGGGTACTGGTGCCCTGGCCAGGGCAACCCGGACAACAACGCCGCATTGGCTATGGCGTTCAAGATTGTGAACGGTGTCGTGTCAGTGATTGCCGATGGTGGTGCGGCGACAGCTTCTACCGGAGTCACAGTTGGCGTCGGTCAAATTCGCTGGTTCACCCTGGTCTTCGATCCGACCAACGGAGTGGTCCAGTGGCATATAACGGGCTCTGGTGGAACCATTGCCAGTGGTATGGTCGGCGGGACTTATGGGACTCTCGCAGCCTCCGCAGAGGCCGGTGATCCAAACTATCCATTTATCGGTGTGAAGACGACAACTGCGGCAACGTCTTCGATTACGGCTGACTGTTTGACCGCCTGGATGGGCGACAGAGAGGGAATGTAAATGATGGAGAACAAGATGAACGAGAAGACGATTAACAACATCCCGGTTTCCGAGGAGACCTTCAACAAGATGATCCTTCTGCAGGAGAGGTCTCGGCGGATCAATGCTGAGGCTGCTATCCTTCAGCGCGAGAAGGTCGATACCGAGGCAGCGGTTGCTGCGCTCATGGCCGAGATCGAAAAGAGCGCTCCTACCAAGGAGGGTAACGGCCTGGCACAGCAGATTTCTGCTGTCGCTCCGGCTGCGCAGCAGACCCCGACCGCATAGGTGATTTGAATGCCCACGGACATCCTCGCGCTGCCATCGAGCAGCCTCAACACGAAGTGGAAGGAGCCGTATGCCTCGGCGAGCCTCAACCGGAGGTCCGTTGGCATCACTGCGCCGGGAATCTATCGTGGTTTGAGATTGCAGCCGGATCCGTCCCTGGGCGACAGGACAATTCAGGTCGAGGCTGACCCGGATAAGCTTGATCACGTAGCCGTTTACGAGAACGACAGCGGATTCTCGGTGACGTATCGGGACAGCACGTCAGGTGACATCATCCTGTCGCTGGCTGGATACGCCAGCGTTAATGTCGTCGTTTGTATTTTCGTGGACTATCAGACCGGCGTCTCCACGACTGGCGCCTTTCGGATCTTCACGGAGGCCGAGTTCAGCGCACTGCCTTTGGCTGTCAGTAACGCGTTGGTGATCATTGGGACTGTGACGGTTCCGGTGTCCGGTGCCATCTCGGCATCGAATATATCGCTCCTGCGTCGCACGCTTGCGTCATCGAATCTGTCACGCGGAACGATCCCCAACGCTCCGTTGGTTCGTAATCCTGGGTTCGAGTCCGGCGAGACCAATGCGACATACGCCAAATCGAGCTTGTTCTGGGACAAGTCGATGACGGTCGGCACGGGAACATGGAAGACCAGTACGGCGCAGGTCTCGACGGGCATGAAGTCCATCGAGATGAACGTGACAGCTGGACCTGTTACTGGAGAGATTTCTCAGCAGGTTGGTGTCGAGACGGCGGAGGGTGAGCTGTTCTTGATTGCCGTTACGATCAAGCAGCTGAAGACGATCTCCTCTGGAAGTTTGGTCTTCTTTTTGGAGTGGTCTGACGTCAACGACGCCTTGCTGACCACGACAACCATTGGCCTCGACGGTGGCGGAATCGACTCGTCGTTTAGGACGGTGGAGACAATCATTCCGGCACCGGCTGGTGCGTCTTCGTTGCGTTCTGTTGGTATTCGGGCAACGGGCTTCAGCCCGGCAAGCACTGGGATTTTTGGGTACGTAGATAACGTCGATGTATTCGTTGAGCCGAGAGATCCACGGTACCCGTACGCATTCGACCAAACGTTCCGTAGAGCGGTGGCCGCGACTGCTGTTTCGCTTCTGGACAGGACGGGGAATTTCGCAAGTCAGATCGCGTCCCTTCGGTTTGATCCAACAACACCGTCAGGCGAAGGTCGCGCGCTATTTGAGCCAGGCAATCCGGCTAATATTCCACCAGCGCTTGCAGTGCTTGGTAGGCTGTACAAGCTCGGATCTAGTCTCCTTGGGACTGAGGCGAATGCGCTGAAGCCGCGCGTCAGCGCCGACGTGAGCGTTGCGGTTGGTACCGAGTACACGCTCATGTGGGAGTCGGTTCGCGACGGGGAGTCTCCTGGTGGCTACACCCAGGCGGTTGCTCGTATCTATGGCGCTCCGGCTGGGCAGTGGACGCTAACAGTGAATGCTGCGTTCGACGGGACCAACTGGATCAAGGATGTCAACGGTCAAGTTGCGTACAGGACGACATTAGCGCGAGATCAATTCGTCATCTCTACCCAGATCGGAGGCACCAACACGTGGCTCGATGCGGCTTGGGTGAAGGTGTCGGAGGCGCTTCCTGGGGCGGTCAATCTGCTGCTTGGTACAGGTTCGAACCAGTTCGTGTTCACACCGACGCAGCTCACGCACGATGCAGATATCGTCCCAGCAATCACTGGCACGTTTAGCGTTGGTTCTGCGGCCGTACAGCTCGACAAGATGTGGACGCGGCGCATTGGGCTTGGAGCCGATGGGACTGGCGCGGCTCCAGCGAACACCCCGCTTGGTCGATCACTGTCGATCATCGGAAGTCATGCTCCGTATCAGGGCGAGTACATCAGCAAGCGGTTCGGGATATGGGGCCGTAAGGGCCTGCGTTTTGTCGATGACTTCTTCAGCGAGACGACGGTTCCCGATGGATGGAACTCTGGCTCGATTGGTGCCGGCGCCTCGATTGTTCGTGATGGATCAATACCTCATACCCTCAACGCTGTTCATACCGGAGCTGCGAATGGGACAGCGTATATCTATACGGCCAACAGCTTTCGTTTGACGGATGGCTTCGTGGCTCGTTGGAGATTGGTATGGAACAACGGCGGCACGATTGGAACTACTGGAGCTGTTGGGTTTGGTGATCCGATCGGCGGTACGAACGGCATGTCGTTTCATGCCATCGTTGACAACGTAACCTCTGGTGGTCCGTACTTCGGGACTGGATTCCGTTATGGCGGGACGCTCGATGCGACATTCAAACAGCCGGCGGGCGGAACGTTGATTGATATCGACGCCGTTACTGGATCCGGAGAAGGCGCATTCGGCAGTAACACGCTAATGCGTTGGTACACTCTCGCCGTTGTTAGTGGTGTGGCCTATTGGGAGGTCTACACGACCGAGCCAGACGGCGAGATCAATGACGACAGCTTCCTGACCGCGATCGGAAATACTGGGGCCATCACGGTTCCGTCGGGCCTCTATCCGTTTTACGTGAGCGCTCCTGGTGTCAGCGGCCTTGGCGGAACCACAATGAAACTGGATTACTTCGAAGTGATCACCGGAGGTCGCGATGGCGGTTAATTTTCCTCCGCTTACTCCAGAGGAGCGCACGGTTGTAATCGATTGGATCAACGAGCGAGTGATCCCCTGGCCTGATGTCTGGGCCTTGCTTGATCGGGCTATCGAGCACTTCGGCTTCCGTACAGGACCGCCGGAGATGCGTGAGTACGCGGAGAGTCTTCCGATTCAAATTGTCGGAGTCAACGGTGGTCTTTCTTGGAAGACCGAGCCGTCCTATGCCGATATTGATCTCGCTGTTGTATTGGACCGCGATTTCAATAAGGGGGATCTGGCCTTCCTGACCTGGGTTGGCAAGCAGCGGATCTCGGCAGAGGAAATCGTCATGCAGACTTCGCGCTGTACGATTCCAGGCATCGAGCTGGAGATCGATGGGGTTTGGCGACGCATCGATGTTCTGCGACCCATGAAGGAGCATGGTGGCCGACTATGGGTGTGTCCTGGGACGTGTCGTCACTGTAGTAGGTTGTTTTACGACGCCAATTTCGTTCTCGTAGGCGGTGTTATCACGCACGAATCCTGCCTCACAGGAGTCTGATTGCGTCGCGCACATCATCGTGCGAAGCTTCCGCCGTGACCAAGCGTCTGCCAACGCAACGTGATCGGTCCGCCGGAAGAGCGGTTTCCCAGGGGGACGGAACCCCAAGGGACGAGATCGATGAAATTACCGATCGACTGGAGATGCTTGAGGCTAATCCTCTGCCAACGCCGCCTCCGATGTCACCCCGAGATCTTAGTATGGTGATGGCCTCCTTTGAGGCTAAACTATGCGAGCTGAACAAGTCCCTGACCAAAGAAACCAGGGCAAACCGAATCACCCTTCGCAACTTCACTACCGAGTGTGAAAAGACGAAGGAATCGGTGGAAGATCTCAACACGGAGCTGAATCTTGTCATCAGGAGAGAAGTCGGATAGCTACGTCACTGCAGTTGCGACCCAACTGTTTCAGACGCAGGCGCTTATCCAGACGCTGCTGACCGAGATTAGAGAGAACTCAACCGAACAGGCTGCGCTCAATGCGGAGCTAAAGAATCTCCGTCTAAACGTCAACACTCTGTCGAATATCATCCGGGGCGGCGACGGGAACACGAAGCCACTCGTCCTCGAAGTGGAGATGATGAAGCACGCCGATATTCACCTCGACAAGAGGATTACGGCGGTGGTTGAAGACATCGAAGACCAGATTCTTTCCTTGGCAAAGAACCTGGCTGAGTCAGTTGCTCGCGCTGAAGGCAAGATTGAGGCAGCCGATAAGTCACGGCGTGACTGGGAGGCCGCCAAGCTTGCAGCTGATACGGCGACCAATAATGCAAAGCTTGCAGCTGATACGGCGATCAGCAATGACCTGCGTCTGGATAGCCGAACTCGGTTTGCGACTAAGGCCTCAATTGTTATCGCGATCATCTCCATGATAGGAACGATCTTGGCGCTTGCTCTCAAGTAGACAGACACACCACGCACTTTGCTCCGCGTTCGGTCGGAAGTGCGATTTTGGGGTAGCGCAGCCGGCCTGAAACGAGCGTCTATCTAGTGTATAGGTAGCGTTGTAAGAGGAGAATCACCATGGGCGTTCGCGTCACCTTTGAAGTTCTTGTACAGATTTCGGAGAATACCCAAGAACTCAAGGAGCTTGGAAAGAGCCCTCCTTGGAAGGGAACGTCGGATCTACTGGACGACGGTGGGACATGGCGGCAGAGGATTGTTGCCGGTGCCGTCAACGTACCCGTAGATCTGAATGGTCTAGCCAATGGACGCCTGCTTGCCATCAAGACCAACCAGACCATCACGTTCAGGAAGAACCTGATTGGCGGCGAGCCTTGGACGATTCGCCCAATGGGCACAGGAGCCCTGGATGGTGTGTTTTTGGCGACAACAGACGGAATTACGTCGCTCTTCTTTTCTAACGCCGGATCCCTTGATGCCGAAGTGACCATCTCCATAGGTGGAATGGTCGTCTAGATCTCGGTTGCTTGCGTAAACCAAGGCAAAAGGTTAGCTTTCGCTGAGTTCGAACCCGGGCCGTTGGCCCAAGACAGAAAATCTGGAGAAGACCATGCTTACTTTGAACCTGACCAACACCTCGGGCGTCGCGATCGTTGCCGGCGACGGCGTCCTCCCCAAGATGTTCAGCTGGATGTCGATCGCGATTGCCGGCAATGCGAATGCCGTCATTCAGGTCGGTGACCTGACCAAGGAAGACCAGCCGAGCGCCGGCTTTACGGTTGGCGAGATGCTGCAGTCGCTCAAGCAGCGCGGCAAGATCACGTACAACGTCACCGACGTCGGCGACAGCGAAGACACGGGCAGCGTTGCTGACCACGTCGTCGCAACCGCTGTCTAAGTGGTCGACTAAATAGGGCTTCTAGGCTTGACCTAGAAGGCCTATTCCTGCGAATCTTCGATCACTGAAGAGGTGGATCGGTGTCTTCTGACTACCTAAAGGAATACCGGAGGTTAACCATACCTCTCATGCAGCAGCTATCCGAGGCAATGCCTGGTGGTAGCGCGCCTGGCGTTCCTGGGTACACAGGTGGGCAGGCAGATCTTACGCCTCTAAAGAACAAGGCTCGCGAGGCCGTCGAGGCGTTGAACGATGCCCAGAAGGCAGCTGACTCGGGTCGAACTGAGGACACACTCGACGCTCTTCGTAGGGCTCGTGCTGTCATCGATGCTGCACTGGGCGGTAGTCTCGGCGCTCATGGCGCTGCGATAGCGCCAACCGGCGGTCCTGGGTATGGACGGTACTGATGAATGCCGTGGCGATAAACCGTCAGTTGGTTGAGCCTCATCGGCGTCCAGAACCGCTCAGTGAGAACGACCACATCCTGACCATCAGGCCGTGCGTCGTCCGACGAGGTCGGCTCTTTCCTGATGGTGATGCACAGGATCTCAACATCAGGGAAGCGGTCGACCTTCTTGCACCGAGCAAGAGGCACCTGGCGAGGACCAACGTACTTCGGGCCAAGACAGGCCAGTACATTGGGGTCAAGTCAGATTCGTCGAACTTTGTCATTGTAAATCCTACAAGTGACGGCGATATTCGCTGGCTCTTGAAGAAGTATCCAGATCTACAATTCCAGATCCGTGATGTATATCTGGTGGAGTCGGTCGTCATCCGAAGAAACGCTATTGACCTTCCGTCGGACGGCGAAGGTAACGGAGATCGCACATGAGCAAAGCTTCAGACCTGCTTGAGGAAATGAAGGGGATCTTCGGAGGTACGTTTGGTCGCACGACCAGCCCGACGTTGATCTCGGAAGCTCAACGTCCAATGCCGTCGCAGAACCGCTCCGACAAGGGGCTGGTCAAGGGCAAGAAGGGCGGATTTGTTCCGTCTGGCCGTGGCGACAAGTCGAAGAGCGGTTCAACGATCACCGCGAAGAAGGTCATGAAGGCTGCTGCTCGTGCTGCGAAGGACGATCCGAAGCACAAGGAGAAGCAGGCCGACGACGAGAAGCGCTTCCAGGGTGTCATGAAGGACATCCGTGGCGAGATGGACAAGTCCCACCAGAAGTCGCTCGCCAAGAAGGCTGTGCCGTCTACCGGCGGTGGTGGTGATAGCGCTCCATCCGACAAGAAGGGAAGCCAGGCAAGCAGCGCTTCCAAGTCTGGTCGTCGTCACTTCCCGTTCAAGCGCAACGCTAACCTTGGCCCTGGGCCTCGTGGAGAACACCACGACGAGACCAAGTGCTGGAAGTGCAAGTGCGGAAACGTCTATAGCGACGGCTGCAATTGCGTCGCTTCCGGCAACGGCGAGAACTGCCCTGACAAGGGCACGACCAAGAAGATCAGCTACAAGAAGGAATACAAGCGTAGCTACAACAACGAGTACCACGCTTGGAGAGCCAGGCAGGGTGGCGCCGTTACTCAGCGTCTCGGTTCCACCAGGTAACTTTCAGCGAGGAATTTATGGACATTTCCAAGGTAAACGATCTTCTCGGCCAGGTTCGCGTCAAGTTGGAGTCGCTCGATCCCAACAACGAGGGCATTGAGGTCATCGGCAACAAGAGCGGCGGAAGCGTCAGTACGGCCAACGGCAAGATGGCCAACCTGATCGCGAAGCTCGCGCGCAAGCCCAAGGTGACTGGTACCAACAAGCGCAAGTAGTCATGATTCACTTCTCGCCGACCGTCGATCACGTCGCCAAGAAGATTGCCCGGCTCCCTGGAGTTGAGGCGTCTTTTATTGGTCGTGACGGCGCAATCGACGTGGTGCTTGAAAAGGCACACGATCGACCGCTACGCGAGCACGCAATCCAGATTGGGATGCGTGCGATGGTTCCAGTTCGGGTGTTCTACAGGATGCCTGACGGAAACATCGTTGGCGAAGCGAAGGCCGGCCAGAAGATCGAAGCCATCGAGGACTTCTACACCAACATTCACGTTGCTGGTTTCGCCGGCAGCGAGCCGTCCGCTCCGCCTGAGAAGATCGCAGGCGATGCGCAGGGCGACCAGAAGGTTGGGTCCGAGAAGGACACCAGGGACGACGCTGGACAACTGAAGCTCGCCAGGATTCGTTCTACGTCTCGTGGTCGAGAAGTGGTTGGCTGGCGTTACGGCACCAAGGCATTGCGCTCCGGCGACAAGGTCAAGTTCAAGGAGGCATGCGTGCTTCAGTGGACGGCTGGCCGTACTGTCAAGGTTCCCGTTGGGATGACTGGCAAAGTGTCGAAGGTCGCCTCAAAGAGTCCGATGGCCTACCTGTCCATGGGTGGGCACGACGGTATTGAGCTGCCGATACATGCGATAGGTCACGTCTACGACGTGATGGTTGATCCCGCATTGGAGTCGAAGGCGACAACGGTGACCTCGCGACAGGCTGGCCTGCCAACGCAGATCGCCAAGCTAGTGTCGACCATTGGATTTGGTCGTCCTCATCATGAGCCGTCAGAGACGCCAAACAACGGCCCAAACTTCAAGGGCAAGGAAAAGATCCCGACGGAGGCTACCGACGACATGCTCGTCCCGAAGTCCGCTAAGAAGACGCCTGGCGGCAAGGACGATGACCGTACGATCCACACATCGACTGGTGAGCCACCGAGGGTGCTCCTAGCTCGGAAGTAGTGCGCCCTCGCCAGCGTTGATCTATCCTGTTGTGTAGATGAGCGCATTTACCACCATAGCCAGGGCATTCAGAGGCGGTCTCGCCCAGAAGCCTGCACGCGCGTATCTAATCCCGCTCGATGGGTTCAAGGGCGACGAGCCGAGGCTTAACTGGCTTCGCTCGTTTCAATATTTTCCAGCGACCATTGCCGATCACCAGGGTACGAACTATCAGACCAAGGTGATTCCGGGTCTGAGTCATCCGCTTTATCAGTGGACGTCTGGCCAAGAGAGAACTATCTCCTTCGAGGCAATCTTCACTCGTGATCGGACCTATACAGAAGCTGAAAAGAAGTCCATCGCGGACGGGTCGAAGGCGTTTTACGCAAGCTCAATCGCCTCGAACAATGACTTCAGAAACGTCGACATTCCAAGTGCGGTTGCATGGCTTCGGTCGCACTTGCTTCCAGAGTACAGCTCCAATGGCAGAGGAACATTTTCATCGACCCCTCAGCGTCCTCATCCTCCAGCCAAGCTGATCCTTGGAATGCCAGGGGTGAGATTGAATTGGGGCGTTCCAGATCTTCCCCCAGATGAGATGTACGTCATCATGAAGGGTTGCGAAGTGGCATACGATGGATTTTTCCATGACGGAACGCCGCGTATGGCAAAGGTCGCTTTGGTGTTTGGCGAGATCATCCAGATTGGCGGGAAGATCAAGGTTCAGGACGGAGGCACCAAGCGTAGACTTGGCGCATCTGCTTACAATCTGAGCACGCAACGAGGGAAGGGCGGCTGATTGTGGCGGCCCCCAAGAAAGCCTTCGGCAAGGGTAGGTCGCCAACGCGATTCTCGTTCACGTACGAGGATTTTGCCCATGCCATGGGTTGCTCGATCGAAGCAGCTCGCAAGCATGCCCAGCGTGGCAACTACAATCCGAAGGACTTGATGTCGATCTTGGAGTTCGTCCAGGTGAAGCTCTCCAAGGAGAGCGGGGACAGCCTTCAGACGCTCGTAGAGAAGGCTCGCGACGTTGTTCAGGGCAACGAGGAGTAGGTTGTGGCCTGGGTTTGTCCTCGCTGTGAGAAGCGAATCTTCGCGCCGAGAGAGGCTGCGATCCGATTCGTTTTTCATTGGAAGTATACGAAATCTAACGAAGAACTGACGATGGATCTGAAGAATCTCAGGGACATCAGGGACGGCTATGTGGTGACCCACCTCCACTGTCCTGATCCAGAAAAACCTGGATTCAAAGAACGGATCAAGGCAATGCTCAAGATGCCTGACCATCGAGAGCATCCACTGCTATTCTAGGAACACCATGAGCGATTTCACTTGCCCCAGCTGCACCGCGAAGATTCAGAATGCCCGATCTGTCGGCTGCCCGGCGTGCGGCTTTGGGAAGCCACACGATCACAAGCACGAGCAGATCAAGCAGCCGACGACAAAACCGACCGTCGAGGCCCCTCCAGGCTTTAACGGGGACTACCTCACCGAGACTCGTTGACGATTGGGCGGTTCGCTCCTAGGGTCGTCCTCCTTGTCGAGGATCCCCTATGGCCACGCCACCTGATATCAACTGGAACCAGCAGCAGCGTGACGCGATCGATCGGCTTCGTGGCTGGTCAGACAAGTCCGAGGCTGGCCTCCAAGTCGCGTTGACCGGAGCCGCCGGTACCGGCAAGACGACAGTCTTGTCTGCGGTGAAGCCATTCCTTGATGGAAAGGGCGTTGCCTGGACAGCGATGACCGGCAAGGCGGCCCTGCGCATGCGGGATGCTGCTGGCATCGAGGCGAGGACCCTGCACTCAATCCTCTACAAAAGGCCGTCCAAGGGAAGAAACAACAAGCTGTATTTCAACAGCTTGAAGGAGCCTGACTGCAAATACCTCATCATCGACGAGGCTTCGATGATGACGCCAAAGATCTACAACGATCTCCAGGCCTGGGCGGCTCAAGGCGTCAGGATCCTGTACGTAGGCGACGGGTACCAGCTGCCGCCCGTGCTCGACTACAAAGAGGTCAAGGAGTACGGCGAGGACTTCTCGATCTTCTGCAAGGTCGATGGTCCAGCGCTCAGCCAGGTCATGCGCAGCGGCGACGACATCATCAAGGTCGCCACCCAGCTTCGTGAGGAGAACGAGGTCCCGAAGAAGAACATAGGCGAGTCCTACAGGATCTGCCGGTCGGCGACGCCTGGCATGGACGCAATCGAATCCTGGCTCAAGGACAACGACGACCACATTCTCATCACGTGGCGCAACAAGCTGCGGATGGCAGCTAACCGGCTCGTGCGGAAGCGCCTCGGATACGAGGGGGTGATCCCCAATAAGACCGAGCCAGTGATGCTCTGCAAGAACGGCGAGACGGACTCTGGGCCGATCTTGAATGGCGAGATTCACTACGCCGAGGAGTTTAGGGAGGGCGCCCACTTCGGCAAAGAAGTGAAGTGCATGAACTTCTACACGGACTTGGGGTTGAACATCTTCGCCAACACCCAAGGACGGGACGAGCCGATGGACGGCGGATTCCCGAACGTGAAGGACTGGAAGGAGTACATGCACCATTTCAAGGTGAGTCGTCTCCCAGATCCAATCCCACTTACCTACGGATACGTCAGCACGGCCCATAAGGCCCAGGGCAGTGAGTACCGCAGGGTCAGCATCTTCCTGGCCGCTGAGGATCTTCAGAACGAGCACTTCCGCAAGGACACCGTCCTGCCGAACGGACAGACAATGCCCTTTGCTACTCGTTGGCTCTATACCAGTTTGACGCGTGCGCGCCAACAAGTCAGTTTGATTCTAGGATCTTAGCTCTGTATTTCCCCCGCCCGGCTTTGTCGATTCGACCCTGGTGGAAGAGTGAAATCAATGCCTGGTTGCACCAGAGCTTATTCTTGCCAGCTGATTGTTCTCGACCCTGAAAGTCATTCGCTTGGAATGTTTTGACCGGGTTAGAATTGATTTCTTCTAGGATCCAAAGAAAAGGATCTTTTGTTGGTGCTGTTTTATTCTCGCCACGTGATGCCGTCCTGATTCTGTGACAACAGGCGCAGACGACCTCGCACTTAGCGATCTCTTCCTTAATCAATTCGAGCTTATATGCTCCAGACACGTAGCTTGAGATGCTCTTGATCTTGTCACCGCGCACGTGATCGAAATCCATGGCGACAGGTGGCCATTTCTTCCCGCAGTCGGCACACGGAACATCCTTGGCTGAGTTGATGTAGTCCTTAGCGATCTTTCGACGCGATTCCTGGTCAAGGTCTCGCTTAGGCCTGGTTCGCTTGTTGTACTCAACCCGATACGCCTTCATCTTCTCGGCGTTGTCCGTGTAGTACTTATTGCGGCAGTTCCAGCACTCTCCGCGACGACCGATGCTGCCATCACGTTGACGGAAAGTTGCGAAACGGTTTCGCGGGGTTTCGTTTCCGCACTTCTTACATATCATTGGTTATATAGATAACACGATTTTGGTATAGCCAACAGGATCCCGTTTATTTTCGGTAGGTAGCGGTAAAAAATCGAATGTTGTAGTGTGGCCCCGGTGGGAGCGCTCCTACAACTATGCGAGTCCGTTCGGGACGCAATCGAAGACGACGGCTGGAAGGGATGCTTCCAGAAGTCCGTCTTTGCGTATCATCAGAAGACTGGCCTGCCCATTCCAGGGCTATGGGCTGCGGTCGAGGCTGTCGTGAGCGGACAGACTCCTGGTAAGGTTCTCAAGCGCCTCCAGAAAAGCTGGGGCGGATCTCCTGAGGATTGGGTCCGATGGTTTACCATCGCTAAGCAAAGGCCAGACTGCTGATGAAAGAAATCCTTTTAATACTCGGCGGCGTTGGGGCTACAGGTCTCGTCCTCTTCCTCATGAAGATGTTTGGCGGGAAGAAGGGTGAAACCGTTGCAGCACCCGATACAGCCAAATCCGCAGCTGCCCTGGAGACTGCAGCTGAGCTGCTGGGTCGGCGCGCTATGGTTGAAGCTAAGGCTGACGCTGATAAAGCGCGCGTTGAGGAAAAATTGGCGATCGAAGACCCGGCCAAAAGAGTAGAAGCTCTGGCTGAAGAACTGAAGGATCTCTAACCATGTCAGCTGGAATTCAACACCTCCTCAAGGGCGGACGCGAGTCGAACCGCATCGGCGAGTCCCGCGTCGACAAGATTGAGACCGACAGGCTCAATTCGATCGTCGAGCGCATTTCCGGGGTGAATCCAAGCAAGCTTGCCGCCTTGGTCACCAAGGAAGAGGTCCAGACGTTTCCGGGAGCACGTGTTGCCACTTCTCCGGTTGAGAAACAGGCAGCCGGTCCCGGGCCTCGTCTTGGATCCAGTCTGCCGTGGGGCGGTGAGTCCGGCGGTAACGCTACCGTTGACCAGCTCTCCAAGCAGGTCCAGATGCTCGAACAGCGTCTCGCCAAGTATGAAGTCTTTAACGGGAATGACAATGATGTCGTCTCGACTACGACCACCCCAGCAGGCAAGCTGAACCGTGGCGCGGATTCGTCCGCGTATGGTAGTGGTGCGATCCGCAAGAAGAATGCGAAGAGCAAAGATCCTGTGGACGGCAAGCCCGACAAGCAAACGGAGCCCAATATGGCTGGAGAACGCGTCAATATCCTCGGAATTTCAATGAACGAGTGGAGGTCCATGGCTGGACTCTCGGCACCCGTTCTTCCGGTCCTCAAGGCGCCAGCCGTCGTTGAATCCTATGAGGACGAAGACGAGATCGAGGAGGATGACTCGACGCACGCCAGTAAGGCGAATCTCGATGCGTCGACTCGCGCTAGCGTAAAGCGCATGCAGGACAAGGCACCTCTTTATTCGAAGTTTCCACCCCCCACGAAGGGCGGAAGTGGAACGCGAGTGTCACCAAGTGAGGTGACGAGGGGGCATCTGAATCAGAAGGCCTTTGAGGGTTCAGAGCAAGATCTGTGGGCTGAGTTCCTCTCTCACTACGACATGACGCCTGCTGAGTTCGCTGAGTTCGTCGAGGCTGCGGATGACGCAGGTGACGAAGAAGCTCTCTTGGCGGTTATGGAACTTGAGGATGAGTTCATTGAGGCGATCGGCGCCGAAACGGACGCCCCGATCGAGGAGGACGTCGACCAGCTCTGGTCGCAGTGGCTTGAAGCCCGTGACCTTTCCGTCGACATGTTCAACGCTCTTGTTGACGCCGTAGAGACCGAGGAGGACGTCGCGACCTTGGAGTCTCTCCAGGCGATGTTCGAGGCGGAGATCGCAGGACAGCGTATTGCTGGCTCATCTCCTGCGCCTGGTGACAAGGAACTGAATGTTCCCGGCAAGGCGCCACAGAAGCTTCAAAGCCTGGCCCATGGTCAGGTCAAGCCGTCCCGCAAGGGCAATTTCTCGCTTCCTGCCTCTATGAGGGCGAAGATGGGTCTGCCCAAGGAAGAGGACGAGGATTTCTTCGAGTGTGACTCGGATGAATCCGGTGGTCCCGACATGAAGCACCCAGGCTGGGCTAAGGCGATGTCGAAGTTAAAAAAGGGTAGCAAGAAGTCTGGGAGGAAGTCGTGAAGAAGAACATTCTCGGAATGAACATGACGGAGTGGAAGCACCTCTCCGGCCTCGCAGATCCGTACAAGCTTGCGCTCGCTGAGGCCGGCGTCGACGCTGGCGTTCCTCCAGTCGTTGAGTCCAAGGCTGAAGTTGCCGAGGACGACGATGACTCCGGCGTCCCCAGGGAGATCCAGGTCGCCCAAGCGGCTGCCGGCAAGAAGCAGCGCCTTGATAGTATCAAGCGTGCTGCGCGGAATCTCCGTGGCAAGACCAGGAACGCGATCGACAAGGCAGCGAACACGCCTGCCAAGGATCGCCACCAGGACTATCTGACCCGCATGAAGGCAAAGTCAGTTGCCAAGGCGGAGGATATTGAGGGTATCGACCCAGATATTCTCTGGGCGGTCTACCTCGAAGATATCGGCAGCAGCCCGGAGGAGTTCTGTAAGCTTCTCGATCTGGCGATCGAGAGTGATGACGAAGATCTGGCCATCGAGCTGATCGCGATCGAGGATCAACTTGACGAGATTCTTGGTGCCATCGGCGCAGGTGTAGCCAAGGTCGGTTCGGCCGTTGGCAAGGGCGCCATGGCAGTAGGTAAGACCGTCGCCAAGGGAGCCATGGCGGTCGGCAAGGGTGTCGTGAAGGGCGCCGAGGCTGCCGGTGGTGCTCTTAAGCAAGGATTCAAGGCTGGAATGGGCGGAGGATCGCCTGCCGCTGGTGGCGCAGCCCCCGCTGCTGCAGCACCGCCAGCCGGAGAGCCTCCAGCTGCTACGCAGTCGGCTCCAGCTGCCCCTGCTACTGCGGCAACGGCCGCTGCGCCTGCTGCTGCACCTACTGGATCTGCCGGCGCGCAAACCGCTGGCAACGCAAACGGCGGCCCTGCCGCTGCGGCTGGTGGTGCTCCTGGTGCGGCCAAGGAGCCGAAGAAGATTGGCCTCCTCGGCACGCTCGGACGTGGCATCGGCAAGGTTGCCAAGGGTGTTGCCGGTATGGGCGCGGCTACCGCTGGCATCGCCGGCAAGGTTGCGTCTGGCGTAGGCCAGGTCGCCCAGGGAGCTAAGGCTGGCTACAAGGAAGACGTCGAAGCGTGGGAAGAGTTCGTCTCGGAGGAGTTTGGTGTCACCGCCGAGCAGTACGTCGAGATGTTCGACAAGGCTATTGCTGAGGACGATCATGACATCCTCGGAAACGCCCACCAGATCGACGAGATCTTCGCTTCGTGGCGAGCCAAGAAGGCCGCTGCCGCTCAGGATCAGCAGGCGAGGGTGAAGGCCGGCTATCAGGCTGCCAAGGCAGTCATCGCAAAGCACGGCGTTGACCAGGTGAAGGCGGCGAGCCTTCGCGGCAAGGCCGTCGATGTTCCGAAGCCCAAGGTAGCAGCCGGCGGCGGTGGCACCAGCATTCACGCCAAGAAGGCGGAGAGCGTCGAGGACATCGCCAACCAGATCATGGAGTCAACGGCGCGCGAGCCTCGCGTAAAGCCGTCGACTCTGAAGGATCTGATGAGTGACCAGCTCCGGTTCTCGGGCTACACCGACGAACACATCGCTCGCAAGAGGGGCTAACCCATGTTCCGCAAGCTCGTTGAAGAGATCAGACTGGAAGCGCGCTCGAAGGCGCAGCAGTACCACGGCATGATGGCGCAGCATCCTGATAAGGGAATTCGCGGCGCAGCAGCGACTTCTGCCGGAAAGCAGAGCGCTGCCGGATTGGTTTCGAAGGCTAATGATCGCAAGAACCAGCTTGCCCCGCAGCTCATCAAGGCATTCCGCGCCGACAACAAGATAGGAAAGGCGATTCGCAAGTGAAGGCCGTAGCCATCATCATGTTGTTCGCAATCGGCTGTAGCGCATCTACGCCGGTTCTGCAGTATCCGAATCTCAGCGACAAGCAGCGCGTTGAGGACAAGAAGCTGCCAGACAGGCCTGATGCGATTGCTATCGCGCCTGAGAACGACTGGGTGAAGGCAGTGAAGGCCGGCGACGTCGCCGACAAGCCCGGAGTGCTCTTGTCTCCAGACAAGGCCGCACGCGCCAAGAAGTGGCAGGACGGGTACAACAGCCTTCGGGACCTGTATGACCTGGACCGTCAAGTCTGGCAGCAGCATCGAATCGTCTATGAAGAGAGAACTTCACAGGCGAACGCAGAGATTAAGCGTCTCTCGCCATCGTGGTGGGATGAGAACAAAGCAACCATCGGATGGGTCGGCGGGTTCGTTATGGGCGCCGCGTGTTCGGTGGCCATCGTGTACGCGCTCGACAACGTACAGAACTAGGAGAACGTCATGCTCAAGCCCCGCTACGGAAACGTGTCTGAGTCGGTCTCGGACTTCAATCGCATGCTTGATGGCATGAACAAGACCCAGCCTCTTGAGAGGACGTTCGCGGACGACCTCTCTGAGATGTTCAACGTCGAGCAGCAGCTCGTTCAGCTGGAGCAGCAGATCGAGCACGTCACCAAGGTGATTACTGATTCGTCTGTTCAGGTCAGCGAAGAGGACGCGAACAACATCTCCAAGATGCACACCCACGCTGCCAACATGTACGGCCAGGCCGCCAACAAGGCGAAGCACCGCATCGAAGCGGCTCAGCGCGTCGGCAACCGCACGATGATGGCGAAGATGCAGGAAGTGCATGATCGCCTCCGCCAGATGTCGAATGACCACGCACAGAAGGCCAAGACTCGCATCGAGAACAAGATCATCTCCGAGTCGGTTCAGTCCAGGACGTCTGACGCGATGCGGAAGATGCGGGTACTTGCCGGCATCGATGGAACTGGTCCGTTGATGCCTCGCGACCCAGGCGTGTTCGGCACGACTCGCTTCAACGAGGGCTACGACTCAATGATGACGCCGTTTGCCGTCCGACCTTCCGCGAAGGGCGCTCATGACCATGTTGTTGTGAAGGAAAAGGATCCGGGCGAGGCAGTTCGACTCAAGAAGTCGATCGACTTCGTTAGTGGGCGCAAGACCAGGAATGAGGCCCGCGATAAGGATGTCGAGGAGGGCAGATCCAAAGATCAGCAGATCAAGGGTCAGGAAGCGATGATGAAGCGCAGCTTCCCCAAGAGGCATGCGCAGTGGTCAGCGGACAGGGACGCGATCATCGCTGGCAGCGGGAAGATTGACGACGGCGAGCGGGCAGTGCCGAGGTTCTTGAACCAGAGAGCTGGCAAGGCGAAGGACACCCCCGAGAACGATAAGAAGTAGATCGTCGTCACATCTCTCCAGAGAGTTGACATTCCATCAGTCACCTTGCAAAAGGTGACTGATGTTTTTTTCGGCTAAGGAGAAGCTGAATGCTGACGAGTAAGAAGATCCCGCGTCGGAAGAAGCCGTGGGAGAAGGATCTTCCGAATGCCCCAAGTAAGGGCACGGTCATACGGTCGATCGTTCTCGATCACATCCTCTGGTACGAGATGAGGCTGGTGCCGCAGATACACCAGTTCGTAGTCGAGGACTACGGCGTGATCACGTGCAGGTCCGTATACCGACATATCAAAGCGTTGGTAGACGATGGCGTGATCAAGAAGGTCCACGACGACAGCGAGGATACGTTCGGTTACGTACGTGCGAATCGCCCGCGCTGGGATCGCACCGAGCAAGTCTACGCGTAATTGACAATAGCTCGCTGCGCGGCGAGTCTCCGCCGCGATGAGTGAAGATCCAAAGAACAATCTGGCTATCCTTGACGATCTCAACATCGAGAAGATCTTCACAGCTCCCATCGGTTCCCTAACCGACGAACAGGCGGCAGGCGCATGGGCGACGATCGATCTCCTCGAAAAGGTCATCGAGGAACGAAAGAAGAACCTACGGGAACACCTACTGGTCCGAGCGAACGAGACCGGGAAGAAGAAGGAGAACGGCTCCTACGAGGTGGAGATGGGCCCGGTGACGGTGATCAGCGAGAGACGCACGGCGAAGCTACCGGACGAGGACGTCGTGAAGGCTTGCTTGAAGGAAGCGGGCCTGGAGTACGAGGACGCGTTCACGGCACAGATGGTGTGGACGATGGACGGGTCGAAGGTCGACTTCCTGGTTCAAGGCGGGAAGCTGCCGGCCGAGAAGATCGAAGCTTCCAAGAAGGTGACGTTCGCGCTCAAGGTGAAGCTGGACAAGGCGCTCAAGAGCCAGCTAGAGGGCGTCAAGAAGCGACTGACGAGCGTGGGATAGTCTTCTACTCCTGTCAGGCGAAGGACGGCGGTCAGCTCGGAGTCATGCCGATCCCGCGCAAGCGCTTGCGTGTATGGATCGAGAACCGCTACAGGGACGGCACTCGGATGTCGATGGAATCGATCGAGATCGATCGATCGGAAGTGCTAAGGCTGATACATTGCCTGGCCGATCTGCTTGATGAGAAGGATAGATGAAATGGTAAAAAAGGAACCGAAGAAAAAGGCCAAGGCAAAGGTCTCTAATGGGGCCAAGGTCTCGAACGGTAGCAATGGAGTACATGCTCCTGTTCCTGTTCAGCCTCCTCCTGCGCCGCCATCATTCAGAGCCATTAAGTGGGAGATGGAAGAAGAGGTTCGCGAGTTCAGGGAGCGCATGGTTGCCAAGTACTCAAACTTCCATGGCCACGATCTTCGCAAAGACCTCTCCTGGTACATGGAGCAGATGGGGATCGGAATTCACAGTGATATAGAGCGAGCCAAGCGTGATGAGCGCAATAGGCTGATCGCTGCGAATCAGACCGCCGAGAAGCTCGCTGCTGAAACTCAAAAGCTCGACGGCGAGAAGAAATAGTCGCAATTTCCTGCTTGACTATTTCGCCACCATCCGTAAAGTCACTTCCCAAGCGAGCCGAAGTTAGAAGGTTACCAAACCACGAGAAAAACCATGCAGGGGGACCTGCATGACCCTAAACAAAAGACAGGGCCATCCAAACACGTGTGGGGATACACGTGACTCGCCGTAAAAAGCGAGACATCCAAACCTCCTTCTGACATCCCGCTTCCCGGAACTTGTTCGCTAAATTTTTTCAGCAATAGTCGCGGCAAACGACAAACGCTTTCGGGCCCATAACGGGCCCGTCCTTGTCCGAGGGATCGGACCGAAAAGGAAGCAGCCAGATGACGACCCATTACTCAGATCACGTCAACGAGAAGAAGACCCCGCAGAACCAGAAGGCCAAGGCCGGACAGGTTCTCAACCAGGCCGGTGGTTTCGTGTTCGCTGTGGACCAGTGGGTCCAGCTGGACCGATTCCTGATCCTCGGCACCGAGGGTGGCACCTACTACGCCTCCGAGAAGGAGTCGACGGTCAAGGCCGCCGCATGTGTGGAGAAGTGCATCGCCACGGACGGTCTAAAGACTGTTGCTCGCGTCCTTGAGATCAGCGACGGTGGCCGTGCGCCCAAGAACGATCCGGCACTGCTGGTTCTGGCGATGTGCGCCAAGAAGGGCGACGACGCCACCAAGGCCGCAGCTCGCGCCGCGCTGCCGAAGGTCGCGCGTATCGGCACGCACCTGTTCACGCTCGCTCAGAACATCGAGGCGTTCGGTGGCTGGGGTCGTTCGACCAAGCGTGCGTTCGCGGACTGGTACCAGACGAAGACCCTGTCCTCGGCTGCGTTCCAGGCTGTGAAGTACCAGTCGCGTAACGGCTGGTCGCACCGGGACATCCTGCGTCTAGCGCACCCGAAGCCGAAGGACGATGGCTTCAAGGCGCTCTTCAAGTGGATCACCAAGGGTGAGCTGGAGGATGTCGCCATCGAAGGCCTGGAGATCGTCAAGGCGTTCGAGGTCGCGAAGAAGACCAAGGACAAGAAGGAAATCGTTGCGCTGATCAAGGCTCACGGCCTGCAGCGTGAAATGATTCCGACCGAGTTCCTGTCGGAGCCGGACGTCTGGGAGGCAATGCTTCCGTCGATGGGCGTCACTGCACTCGTGCGCAACCTGGCGAACATGACGCGTATCGGGCTTCTGAAGCCGATGTCGTCTGCAACCAAGTCCGTTATCGCCTCGCTGGAGGACGCGGAGAAGCTGCAGAAGGCGCGTCTGCACCCGATCGCTGTTCTGTCGGCCCTGCTGACGTACAAGTCGGGCGGCGGTGGTCTGTACTCGAAGTCCCAGCACACCTGGACTCCGCTGACCTCCATCGTCGACGCACTCGATGCAGCGTTCTATAAGACCTTCAAGGCGGTCGAGCCAGCTGGTAAGCGCACGCTTCTGGCTCTCGACGTCTCGGGCTCGATGGACGGCGGCGTCATCGCGGGCGTGCAGGGTCTAACCCCGCGTATGGGTTCCTGCGCCATGTCACTCATCACGGCGGCGACCGAGAAGGACCACCACTTCATCGGCTTCACGTCGGGTAGCGGTGGCTGGGGCCGGCCGAAGAGCGGCAGCGACGACGGCATCACGCAGATCGACATCTCGCCGAAGATGCGTCTGGACCAGGTTGTTCAGAAGGTCAGCGCCCTCCCCATGGGAGGCACGGACTGCGCTGCGCCGATGGTCTGGGCTCAGAAGCACAAGATCGAGGTCGACACCTTCTGCGTCTACACGGACAGTGAGACGTGGGCTGGCACCATCCAGCCGTTCCAGGCACTGAAGGAGTACCGCCAGAAGATGGGCATCGGCGCAAAGCTGGTGGTCATCGGAATGACCTCTACGGAGTTCACGATCGCTGACCCGAGCGACGCAGGTATGATGGACGTCGTTGGATTCGACACGGCAGCCCCGGGTCTGATCAACGACTTCTCTCGGTAAGTTGTAGAGCCCTCCCTAGGGGCGGCCCGGTCAGGATGTTCCTGACCGGGCTGTTTGTTTTTTGAGGTAACCCGTGCCCACTTTGGCCTGCTATCTCCTGCGCGAAGACGGCCAGTGGTACGAGCTGGGCAACCATCCGCATTGGCGCACGACATTCGCCGTGTTTCCGGGTGAGGCCGACGGTTCGGTGATGCTAGGGCCGGATGATGTCCCGCTGCTTGCTCTTCGCTTGGAAGGGTACGGCTACGAGAGCGCAGTGCTGGAGCGCTTGGCGGCCGATATTATTCGTTGGGCGAACGAGGGGAAGAGTCCTCGGGCGACGTGGATTGACCAAGCCATGGGCAAGTTCAGGTTCATGACCGAACTATGCGCCGAGGTCCCCGTCGATGGATTGCCGTCGCCGATCACAGGTCGCTTTCAGCCGTGATCTGGCCCTGGTAAGATGGCGGCATGGTCAAAGATATTCCAGACCTTGATACGCCGTACGTCTATAACGCGATCCTGGTAAGGATTCTGGACGGCGATACGGCCAGGCTCAAACTGTGGCGGCCGTTCAAGGCGGAATGGGATTTCGGCTTCTATATCAAAGAGGAAATCCACAGCGTCCGCAGCATCGAGATGAACTGCCGAATGCTTGGCATCAACACGCCAGAGATCCATGGCGTCTCTAAGGAGATTCAAACCAAGGGTCAGGCTGCAGCGGCGGAGCTGACGAGACTGTTGGGTTTGGGTGAGATCCGAGCGAGGACAGCCAAGCCAGACAAATACGGCCGGTGGTTGGCGGATCTATGGGTTACGGATAGCGACGGTAACGTAACCCACGTGAATTCATGGCTTGTTGAGCATGGGTTCGCAATCTCTTACATGGAGTGATTGCTGATATGGTGCGATCCATGATGATCGCAATCTGGCCTCTGGTTATTTGTGTTGTTGGCGCTCTTGTCTATGCATTGACGGAAGGTAATCCGTCAGAGCTTGGTCGCATCACGTATGGCGTCGGGTTGCTGTGGTTGACCTTTTCATTGATCGGCCATGCGCTCAAGCTTGACAGTATGGCCCTCGCCGTCTGGCCACTCGTTATTGCTGTTGTTGGGGCGCTCGTCTTTGCGCTGTCTGGACACACCAAGATGAAGGAGATGGGGCGTATCGCGTTTATGGTCGGCATGATCTGGCTGGTTTATAGCCTCGTCGGCAAGACCATGACGATGGGCTAGGATCCGTTGACAATGGGGCTTCCGTCGGGCTTCATCCGCGCCCATGGAAACCGATTACCTGATCTCCGAGCTGATTAACGAGTCGTACAAGACCGCCGTCGAGAAGGGCTGGTGGGAGAGCAACGCCGAACGCGAGGTCGGCACCGCCTTGATGTTGATGGTCACCGAACTGGCCGAGGCAATGGAGGAGCACCGAAGCGGGCGTAGCCTGGACGAGATCTGGCATCAGCCAGAAGGTCATCCGAAGGTTGGCAAGCCGGAGGGTGTTCCGGTCGAGCTTGCCGACGTGATCATCCGCATCTGCGATCTCGCTGGGCACCACAAGATCCCACTGAACCGTGCCCTACGCGAGAAGCTCGCCTACAACAAGACCCGTTCATACCGGCACGGTGGCAAGAAAGCCTGATTAGGGCTGGATTTTTCCGCCATGGTAGTATCGCGCGCATATGGCCAGTGGATCCAAATCCAAGCGCATCAGCGAGGCTCAGGCGGAGTTAAACCGCCTGGCGCTCGTTGATATCGGCAAGCGACTTGCCGAGCTTGAGAAGAAGTTCTGGGATCTTGAGCGCGAGGCCGAGGATTTGAAGTACTTCAGCCAGAACACGCTGGATACAGCCAAACGCCTGCAGGTCATCGTTGCGAAAATAGTTGCGAATATGAAGGTCAAGAAGAAGACATGACCAAGACTTCTGATTTGGACGATGAGAACACGTCCGGCCGGCAGTGCGCCGCGAGCGTGGAGTACAAAGATCGTCAGGGCGCTTGCCAGCGCGAGGGCAAGCATCCTGATCCAGATGGTGTTCGTTGGTGGTGCGGGTTGCACACGCCAGATCGGAAACCGAAGGTCAGGCTGGCGCCACCCGAGAGCGGCAGCGCCTCAAACGTTGATCGCGACGTATTGCTTGGGATGCGGAACCCAGATGCTGACGAGATGTTGGAAGCGCTCGAACAGGCATGGGCTGCACTGGGAGAGATCTCCAATATTCGCGACGTTGGATGGCCGACTAACACACCGGCCGAGAAGTATAAAATCATGATGGCCCACATGGCTGATCGAGCCAAAGAGGTCCACACAGCACTGAGCGACAAAATCGCTCGGTTCAGGTCTTGACGGCATCCACAGGTAGAAGTATTCTCCGTCGTGAAAGTCGCGCCCCTGTGGGGTTTTGGACCTTCGAGCTAGCCTCGCCGCGCCTGTAAGGGTTTTGGGCTCTGCTAGACGGACATCGTCACAGGTCGAGGTTTTGAAGAGCCGTCCAGCTCTTGCGCCACGATCGTCACAATGAATTCGTCGCAGAGACAGCGCGCCACATGTTGTGGTGGCAGCGGCGTGTTCGCAAAAAGGAACAACAAGGCTATGAAGATCACAACTCAGTTCACCTACAACAAGGTGGACTTCAGCAAAGAGAACGAAATCCACGCGGTTATCACGCTCAAGGCACCGAAGATCGAGTGGGAAAAGAAGCGTCAGCCAATCTGCGTCATTCCAGTGATCGACGTCAGCTCATCGATGGCTGGCGACAAGATCGAGTACGCGAAGCAGACCATCCTCAAGCTCATCGACCACCTGGCGCCAGGTGACTACTGTGGGCTCGTGGCGTTCGACTTGAACGTGCATCCGATCGCTGAGCCGCGCGAGCTGTCGCAGGGCAATCGCGAGCAGCTCAAGGCGAAGGTCGGGCAGCTGCGTCATAACGGGTCCACCAACTTCTCTGGCGGTATGCGTCAGGCATTGGAGTGGATCAATAAGGTCGACGTTGGCAGCGGCATGACGCTCCGTGTGATCATGCTAACTGACGGGCAGGCGAATCAAGGCGAGGCGACGAAGCGCGAGCAGCTGATCCCGCTATGCAAGAACCTCCTGGGCAAGGCGTCGTTGAGCGCGTTCGGCTACGGCACGGACTGCGACCAGGAACTCCTGGCTGACCTCGCGAAGGAAGCCAAGGGAAACTACGCATTCATCCGAAACCCGGACGATGCGCTCACGGCGTTCGCCAAGGAGCTTGGCGGCTTGCTGTCCAGGTACGCACAGGACATCGTCATCGACGTGGCCCCGCACAATGGGCACACAATTGAGGAAGTCCTCAGTGACGTCGATGCGACCGAGGATGGCAAGAAGGTCTTGGTGAAGATCCCAGAACTTCTGTCCGAGGAGGAGCGGCATATCGTCCTCAAGATCAAGACCTCTGTACAGAGCAAGGCGCTCCCCCGAGAGCTGAACGTTCTGGACATCAAGGTCGAATACGATCAGGTCGGCGACGGGAACAAGAAGCACGAGATGCAGGAGTTCAAGGGCAAGCTCTCCTTCGTTAAGTCGGATGACGCGCAGAAGGAACCGACCAAGGAAGTCATGGCGATCGTCGGTATCGCGATGACGGTGCAGGCGCAGATCAAGGCAGAGGAGCTGGCCAAGCAGGGCAACTTCGTCGGTGCCAGTGCAGCGCTGGTTTCGAATGCTGTGCATCTGGATTCGTTTCAGTTGCACGACCATGCCGGGATGTCGCGTGGTCTGTCGGCCAAGTACGACAGCCACACTAACTACTCATCGAGTAGTGGTTATCGTGACGTCATGAAAAAGGGGCTGACGCGCAGCTCGGGAACCTCCGACGGTGAAGCCGTCCAGGTACTCGCGTCAGTCGGCTTGACGTCGTCGAATGCAGCAATGGATCAGCAGGTTCAGAACTTCACAGCTGGTGTGGCTGGCGCTCCGCAGGGGAACGATCTGGTCAGCCTTCATGGAAGCATTTCGATCCCTGGAGTTCCGCTGTCTCCTCCAACGCCTGCGCCGGCTGGCGTGAGCCTCAAGGAGGAGCCGAAGACTAGCGCGAAGTCGCCCGTCTCGAAGAGCAAGTCAAAGCGCTGGTAAGTCGGGTTCACTGAACCCCATTGCCAATACCCCCGGCATGTGTTGTAACGCACCACATGCCGGGGGATTTGTTTTTTCTATTGACCAGGGAGCATGCGATCCTTGGCTCGTTCGACACGATCTCAGAAGCACGCGCGAGGCTGCATGCAATGCATTCAGCTCAGTACGTAGCCAGACTGGATGGTGTTGTGCTCGCGTATATGTCACGCGAGGGCCAGTCGTGGAGGGCTATCCATAAGGTCTCCCCTGAGACCAAAAAAGCACTGGCCGTGTACGCGGACATTAGCCCTGACGTAGAGCCTGAGGCGGCTGACGATATCGAAGAGGTCTACGAGTTGCCGGTCAGACGTGCTGTTCTGTATCCGCCGGCAGAGCCCGACCTTACAGAAGCTGCATTTGATCTGTGACGCGAAAATCAAGCGGCTTATACGCCTTGCGGACGGCGAGTGGCGTGTTGTCGAGCAGCTCGATGGTTCCCTTGGAGCGCTTGCGTTGCTCCGGCTGCAACCAGAGAAACCACGCGTACTCGATGCTGTCGGTGCCCTCGCCGTCGAAGCTCGGACGCTCCGGAATGACATAGATGTCCGGCATGAACTCCTTGAAGAACGGCGTGCGCTCGGAGCTGCCGACGTAGTTTAGGCGTAGCAGCATCGCGACGTAATCGGCCAGCTCCAGGCTCTTACGGATGATCGGCATCGCGAGCGAGAACGGTGGGTTCGTGATGATGACGTCGAACTGGGTCGGGCTTCCAGGTGAAGGCGTTTCCCAGGCGATGAAGTCGCTGATCGTGACCTGGTTCGCCATCTTTCTGAGACCCGGTTCTGTCTCGGATCTGATCTCGTTGGCGTGCCAGTAGATCGGGCTCTTGTGGATGTCGTTGACGCCCTGGATGATGTCACCGTTTCCCGCGCACGGCTCCAGCCAGGTACCCTTCGGCAACTGGGCGCGTTCGATGAACCGATGCACGCACCAGCCGGGCGTTGGGTAATACTCGCTGACGCTGATTGCGTCGTCCTTCTTCTTCCGGCCCTTGGAACTCATGGCATGGAAGTATCTCGAAGGATCCTGATTGTCTAGATGCGGCTGCCGTCAGGGCGTTGACGGGCGCCGGTCCAGAAGCTTACTGAGTCCCCTGCGGTCAATCTCGAACCAGTTCTTGGAGTCGGTCATGCCCTTACTACATTCGGACTTGTCGTTTTTTTCATGAAAGAAATCGAAACTTGAATTGTAGATAGGACATCCGCACTTAGCGGAATCTGTCAGCGACCAACTGGCAGAACGCCACGAATTCGTCGTGGGTCATGTCGTTCTTCATGCGATTAACTTGGACGGTAACCCAGCGGAAATTTGGCAGTTCGTCCCGTCCTCCTCTGGAGCTTGGCGTTTGGTGATCAAGTCCAGTATTCGCACCCGGGATTAGATCCTTATGTGAGTACCAGCATTTTCCGTTTTGATTTTCGAATGATTCTACTAGAGCTTCCGTTTGATCGAAGTTGCCGAAGATTTTCATAGATATATTTCTGAACCAACACGCCGTGCAGAACCTTGCGCAGGTTGCCCGCTCACTGCACCAGACGCATTGTCCGGACCGCCTTCTTTTTGCGTAGAGAGCTTTGGTCGCTTCGGTGACGATCTGTTTGTGAAAATCACAAAGTCGACCAGATTTAATTTTGGTCGGGCACTGCGTACACACACCACGATCTTTACGTTTTCGTCGGCTGCTTTTATTGCGAGCTGACTGAAGCGTTCGGCACGCCGTACACCATTTCCGTGGCAGTGCATCTCTAACCCCGCCGCAATGCGGGCAGAGTTCGTTAGCTAGGCGTTGATGATATAGAGCCCTCGGAACGGCCATGTTCTCACGGTAACATTGAAGCAGATCCGAACAAAGCAGATCTTTACGGTTGACAATGAGATAGACGACTCGTAGCGTGCGCGGCGATGGGTGACACCGAGCCGTACGAAGTATCTGTGCCCAAGTACGTCAGCGTGGAAGATCTGCGGAAGATGCTCGGAAACGAGCACTTCGCCACCACGATGATGGCGTGTTGGAAGATCTACGACCACAAAGGCAACGACTACACTCGCGGCAAGGGCGACCTAGACCGCACCGACAACTTCAAGCAAGCCGCTGAGAACAATGGGGTAACGCCGTTTCAGGCATGGGGCGTGTATTTTTACAAACACGTCTCGGCCGTGTGGCGATTCCTGAAAGATGGCAAGGTCGAGTCCGAGCCGATCGACGGCAGACTCCACGACGTCATCAATTACTCGATCTTGCTTCTGCTGCTCGTTAGGGAAATGCGAGCGACCAAGGACTCAAAATGAGCACGACAAGAACACCATGGTGGACCGGCATTTCTGATCTTCCAGCTCCACCGAAAGGTGGCGGCGCGCTCCAGGACTGGGCAGAGAGACGGCTTGAGCAGATCGCCGTCGAGCAGGGCATCTCAATGTTCCAGGGAAGTACCGGAGGGCACGTCAGGGACATCAACCAGATCGTGAAAAACATCGAGGCCTTCAGACCGACGGCCAAGTTGGTGTTTGGCAGACTCTCCACCAAGGAGAAGTCTCCACCGACAACATTCTGGGCCTGGGAGGACGGTGCGATGGAGATATCCGTTCACAAGTCCGATGGTGATTCGACCGGACAGGTCAGCGTCTGGATGATGTGCGCGGAACAGGACGTGATCCAGAAGATCATCGACATGATCTCCAACAACCTGGTCCCGATGCGGGAACGGTCTAGGGGTCGTGTCTACGTCATTGGTCGCGGCATGATGGGCTACGACTTCTATAGCCTCGGTGTCGCGTCGGTTCCGCTGGAGCGAGGGAACTATGCTGGCGAGGTTCTCAAGGCGTACGACGACGCCGTGGTGGACATGAATACGATCGCACCGAAGGGTCGCCTGACCATTTTCGACGGTCCGCCTGGCACCGGCAAGACGTTCCTGGTTCGCGCTCTGATTGACGCGATCAAGGATGCGATCTTCGTGTTCGTCCAGCCCGGCATGGTCGACTTCCTGGCGAGCCCGGAATTGATTCCGATGCTCATCCAGAAGAAGAGTTCGAACTACGTCGACGGGCCGATCGTCTTCATCCTCGAAGACGCCGACAATATTCTCACCCCACGAGGCAAGGACAACCTAAGCCTCATCAGCACGCTGTTGAACATGACGTCCGGCATCCTCGGCTCGATGCTCGACATCCGAGCAATTGCCACGACGAACAGCCCAAAGAAGGACATTGATCCAGCGTTGATGCGACCGGGCCGGCTCTCGTCTCATGTGACCGTCAATGGTCTGGACAAGGCAAAGGCGAGGGAGATCTACAAGCGGCTCACCGGCAAGTCCGTCGTGGACGGATCAATGCTCGGAACCGATGGCATTTCGTTGGCCGAGGTCTATCGATTGGCGCGAGAAAATGGCTGGGAGCCGCCGAAGGATACCGGCAAGAAGTCGTCTTTTGCCTCCTTTGAGGGTGTCTCCGCACCCGCATCGCTCTCTGAGAGCGTCGCGATTTACCCAGGAAAAGAGCGGTCGTACCTGTGATGCTTGACGCGGCCTCAGATCTAGCTGTACGACGTGCTCCAAAGAGCGAGTACGACATGAGTGATTGCAAGCTAGTTACGTGGCATGGACTTTCGGTTGATGGCCTTCACAAGGTGTTCCCGGACGTTGTTTTTCTTGGAGGCATGGACGTCGAATTCGATGCCCTGGAGATGGCGATCTATCGCTACAAGGACGCAGTCGGCAACTCCGCGTTCGCATTCGATAAGGGAAACGGCCTGGCATCCCATGGGTCACAGATCCTAACCAGCCAGATGGTTAGCACTCTGAGGCAAATGGGCGCCCAGGTCAGTTAAAAGGAAATATGGGTTCTCAGAACAGAGGCATTCGGACGTTCCATTTTCAGCGGGACGAGGACGCGTCCGGTGTCAGCGGCACGGGTGTCGTCGCCGAGGGCGCAATCTTCTCGAACACGAAGATCGTCCTCAGTTGGCTGACGGTCCATAAGTCAATGGCCATCTACGATTCGCTGGCTGAGATGCTGGCGATCCACGGTCACGACGGACGAACGAGGTTGGTCTGGGACGACGAGGTTCCAGTCGTGAAACAGGCCAGAAAGACAGTTCTGGACGAGACCTGATATAAGGGTCTCCATGTTCACTTCGCTCATCGGATCACTGCGCGAGGCTCTCGACGAAGAAGCCAAGAAGCTGATGCCGTTCAGTATGTCGGCCCAGAAGATCCGAGACGCCAATGAGCGCCTGAAAAAGCTTCGCCGTGACGGTGGCTACTCAGAAAAGCCGGACGTAAACACCAAGAAGAAGGTGCTTATGCGGTTTGGATCCTCCAGCGGCCAGTGATCTACAGCTGGAAGTATATCTGTTCGTTGCAGATCCCGTGATGAATTGATAAGTTCGACGCGATGAAGGATGGCGTGCCCATGCATATGTTCGAAGATCTCCTACGGCAACTGCACGAGGTAAACGCCCATCTAAGCGAAGCTGCACCTCCGCCGTTGAAGGCTGCAGATCGGGCAAAGGAAGGCATGAAACCTCTGCCAGGCCCGGCCCTGAAGGGTCGGACTGGTGCGACACCGCCTCCAATTCCCAAGGCTAAGCCGAAGGAAGTAAAGCCGCTTGCTCAGTTCGGCAAGAAGGCGATCGTCCAGGCGCCAATGCCCAAGGGTGACAAGAGCCTCGGTATCAAGCGCGGCTTCTCTATGCACACCGCCTCAGGTTCCACGGGAAGCCCAGAGGCGAAGCAGGCACTCAGATGGGCCAAGGACAAGGTTCAGGCTCGTGCGGCCAAGGGCGAGTCCTTGAGCGCTGCAGTCGGCGAGATTAGGAGCCTGTTTGGCGAGACATCAAACGCGCAGTATGCAGGCTCGCGGATCTCCAACCAGCCCGTTATTCGGAAGCCGAGGAAGCTGATCCTTCGTCCGAAGCCGTTGGTTGCCGCAGGCTCCAAGCTCAAGTCCGGTACGTCGCCTGGCGGTATGGCTGGTCCAGGTTCTGGGATGTGATTTGTCACCCTTTCTGTGCGGCAGTTAAGCCGCTTGGAAAGTGAGGCAGCGATGAAGAGAACATTGAGCAAGGGAATGACGGTTAAGGTGGTCAACGAGGTCGGCAAGACTTTCGATGGCCTTGTCACGAACAACTGGGGCAACACGGAAGTCGAGGACGGTAAGGCCGGCCCGACGATTAACGTGCTCTATGTGTCCGATGACGATTCCAAGACCGACCCGTACGGTAACCAGATCGAGCGCCTGTCGTCGTGCAGCCACAAGCTGAACTCGCATGCGCCTGGCCGGTACTGGTACTTCCCCGACGAGACGTTCTAGTCTGAGCTGGAAGCGGCGCCGATGAGGGGCCGTAAAGCTTCCGTACTGCTTCACTGTCGCACAGAGAGGGTGACGCCTATTTGATGGGGAGATGATGATGGCCGACGATGACGTGAAGAAACACCTACCCCAGTGGGCGAGACGGCTGATTGTCATCGTCTCCATTGTTGGCCCGCTGGCCGGCGTAGCCGTTACGCTGACGTCGGCGTACTACGACATCAAATCGAAGGCGCGCGACGCAACCAGTAAGACCGAGGCGAGCTACGACACGCTGGCCCCGGCGATGAAGGAGTTACAGGAACTCCTCATAAAGACGCAGGACGCCGTCGACGCTCAGGATAAGGAGATCACACTCCTGAAGGCTGACCGTGTCGACAAAGAGAAGCGCATTCTTCGCCTTGAGGCCTACATCGACATCCTCGGCCGCAAGCCAAACCTGCCTGACGCTCCGCCCGAGGTGCTTCCGGCTCCGCCTGTTGTCGTCTCCGGGTTGCGCAAGTTCCACCCGCCGGCAAAGCCGATTCCGTCAGACGTAGCCGGCGCTCAGCAGCTCCAGGAGATGTCGCCGCCTTAGTCGGCGTTACTGGCGATGTAAACGCAGAGCCGGTCGAGCGCTTCGCGGTCAGGGGACTTCGGCAGGCTGCTCTCCGCATAGAGCTTCTCCATCTTCTTGTCCTGATCCTCGGCCCACGAGATGAGCTTCTCGTAGCTCCAGGCGCCGTTGCGGATCTCCAGCAGCTCCTTGGCGTCAGGGCGCTTTACGAGCACGCCTTGGCCGCTCAGGATCTCCTCACACATCCTCAGGAGACGTACCAGGTGCATGCCGTGCTTCGTGTCGTAGCCGTGCTGGCGCTCCAGGTCTGCCCGAGCGACGTTTCGGGTCTTGAGCCAGCCCTGGTACTTGTCCCACTCGCTCTTTGCGGTGCGGTAGGCGCGCTCGCGACGCAACAGCTCCAGGAAGTTGTCGTCATAGCCGATATTACGGGCGGCCAGCTCCCACTCGAAGGTCTTGCTGACCCCGATCTCTGCCAGGTAGGCCGCGACCTGGTTCGATAGATTGATCTTGTCGGACTCGTCGAGCGCATCGAGCGCCAGATCCCAGGACTCCATCTTCTTCTTGATGTACTCCTCGGCAGCTCCAAGCTGGTCCTTGGGGATCAGCTTGGTCTCAGGAAGCTCGAAGGAGGCCCTGGTGGGCGCTTCGGCCGGCGGGCTGAACAGCCAGCGATGGTGTGTATTGATGCGCTTGAGCTGACTCAAGGCGTATCCAGCGAAGGTGAAGCGAGCCTTCTTGGACAGGAACTGATCCCGGTGCTCCACGAGTCCCTGGCCGGCCGCTCCGATGTGAAGGACGTCGGTTGGATCTGTGTGCAGCAGCTCGATGATGTTCGGGTTGCAGTCGGCGGCGAGCTTGAAGAACTTCCGCAGCTCGAACAGCGTGATGTCTACCTTGTTGCTCTGGTACTGCTCGAAGTTTTGGTTGAACCCAAGCCGGAACTCGGTGGGCGCCACGACGATCCCGCGAAAGTCCTCGTCGCTGGTTGGCGTGTTGGTGCCGTAGGCATGAGAGCCGCCACGACACAGGAATGCCACGCGGTTCGGCATCCACTTGGGGTAATCGCCAACGCGGTCGAGGATTTCTGCGAGAGTCGTCATTGTAGTTTCTACCTGCTGCCGATCATGTAGTCGTGCTTCCACCAGGGCGGGATGAGCTTCGTGTGCTCGGTGAGACGCTGGTGCATGTCGATGCACGCCTTGAGCGGCGTGCCGTGGGTATTGCGGGCATGCGCCGTGACGGGGTCGTAGAGGAAAGTCACAATCCGGACGTTGTGCCCATAGACCAGGCCGACCTGAGCGTACGGGCCGAATTCCGAGAGCGTCGTGTTTGTGTTATCAACGATAACCGTCGCGTTGACGAATTTATCGCCAGGCGCCCGACACAGCTCCACGAATCCACGCAGGCACTCGGCGTGCGCATCGCCAAGCTTCATGTGATCGAAACGGTAGACGCCATCGGCGTCCATGAAGAACGTGTCCGCCGAGAAAATGACGGCGTCTGGGTGGTTGCTCTTGGCCCAGGTGGACTTGCCAGCCCCTGAACCGCCTCTTGTGATGATGATGTTCATTGTGTTTGATAGACGCGTGCAGGTCGTCGCTTCTGACAGCTCAGAACGTCTTGTCCTGCATTTTCTTGATGGCAGCCTTGAGCTGCTTGAGTCGCGCGGTCCTCATCGCCTCCGCCTTGGTGACGGCCTCCTCGCGGGTCTTTGTCCACTCGCGAGTAAAGAGGTTGCGACCCATTGGGGTCTTTCCCTTGGCGTAGATGTGGAGTTCGCCGCGATTGACGATTTCGGCGTTCATCTCGAAAAGGCCCTGCGTCAAGGCGTACTTCGTAACCCAGACCTTCATGTTCCCTCTAGCTACAGGCGAGGCGCCCGAATCTTTCAGCCTTCTTCGATTTTTGCGGTCGGGGCAGCTGAAACGGCCACCTCGGTGCGGATAACCTCAGGCTCCGCCGGGGCAGGCTCTGCTGCCGGTGCGGGTTCGGCCGGAGTGGGTTCTATTGCCGGGGTGGGCTCGGATATGGGGGTTGGAGTGATTGGGGCGGTGATCGGATCTGGTTCGTTCATGGCCACACACGGGACACCCAGGCCGCCATAATGTCAACGAGATGCGTGGTTAGTCACATTCCCCATGGGTGATCATCGCCTTCACCAGGGCATGGTGGGTGATCGACATCTTGAGCTTCTTCTCGAAGTGCTCGATCACCTTCTGCGAAGACAGCTTCTTGTTATCGGACCAGTACTTGACGAGGGCCTTCTGCTCCTTGGCAGTAAGGCTTCGCGTCATCGTCTTTACGAGCTGGCGGGTGACCATGCTCTGCCTACAGGCGAGCCGGCCAACGCTTTCACTTCGGTGCCATTGTCATGGTCATCGTCTTGCCCTCGTATCGGGCTACGGTGATCAGCTTGGCGATATCCATCAGCTCTTTCGCCACCCGGTCGAGGACGAGCCTGCCGACCTCTGGGTGGGCGTTCTCGCGGCCCTTGAAGCGAACCTCGAACTGGACCTTGTGACCTTCTTCGATGAACCCGCGCGAGTTCTTGATTTTGAAGGCCATGTCGTGCTCGTCCGTCTTGGGACGGAAGCGGATCTGTTTCAGTTCAGCCTGGAACGAGTTGCGCTTCTGTTCGTTCGCCTTCTTCGCTGCCTCGAACTTGAACTTCCCGAAGTCGACGATCTTGCACACTGGAGGCTGTGCAGTCGGCGAGATCTCAACGAGGTCAAGGTCAAGCTCCTGCGCCTGTGCCAACGCTTCGCTGGTTGGAATCACACCAAGCTGCGTTCCGTCGTCCATGATCACGCGGACTGGCGACACACGGATGCGGTGATTGATTCGGGGTCCATCGTTTCGTGGACGACTGCGGTCTCCTCTGCTCTGGAACGGTGGCAACTTCTAGCTCTCCTCGTTGGTGTCATTATTTTGATGGGTCATAATCGAAACCCCTATCCAAGCACACATCTCTGATGTCGTCAAAGTCCCTTGTGAATTCTTCGTTTCTGCCCTCGAATGGAATCTGTCGTGTACGGAGACTTTCGATCAGCTTCCAGACCAGCCAATATTGCCTTTTGCTAAGTTGTTTCTTGTTGTTCATCTTTGTTTGGTCTCAGTTGGATGATATTTGCGAGGTTCGTGGGCTCTTTGATTTCTAGGCCACGCTGACGGAGGAATGACTCGGCGAGCTTCCTGACGTCGTGGTCGCTGGCTTGTCCTGCTTCAATCAGGTCGGCGTTCGGGTCGCGGATACCCTGCATCTGGGAGCGCTTCTCGCCGAGGGTGTCTGACATGACCGGATCGCTGCCGTAGTCCGACAGGAGGAAGTACGCCATCACGGGGTCGGTCTGACCGTCGCGATGGACGCGGCCGATGCACTGGTCATGAACACCTGGGCTCCAGTCCAGCTCGCCGAAGACGACGGTCCGGCAGACGTGCTGAAGGCCGTCGAGTCCTGCGCCGGCACGGAGGGACATCATCAAGATCTTCGACTCGCCATTGAGAAATCGTTGGACGGCCGCAGCCTTCTGATTGCTCGATTCGCTGCCCGTGTACATCACGGGTCCCAAGTCGGCGAGCTTCGCGTTGAGGATGCTGTAGACCTCTCGGTGCCACGCGTAGAGTAGGACCGGCTCCTCGGCCTCCGCGAGCATACGGACGAAGTCGGCGACGTAGGGAGCCTTGGCGATGCCCGTGGCCTGACGGACGATGTTCGACAGCTCCTCGGCAGCCTGCATCTTGACGCCCTTCTTGAGGGAGTTCTGAGACAGGATGATCTTTGCCAGCTCTGCTGCCGAATCCTCGATGTTGCTGAGGGCTTCCGGGTCCGCCTCGATAGCCTGTGGGATCTTGGTGAGGGGCTCCAGCTCGCGACCGACTTCGCTACGGGTGCGGCGAATCATGATGCCCTGCTCGCGCAGGTACGAGCCGAAGGCCTTGGGGTCGCGGATCTTCGGGCGGTCAGACATGTACGAGTCACACCACTCGCGCATGAACTCGTCCTTCTCGCCCAGGCATCCTGGGTCGATGGCGCTGACGACGCTATAGATCTCTCCGCCGTAGTTGTAGATTGGCGTTGCTGATAGGCCGATCTTTAGCGTGGCCGCTTCGGAGATGTGAATAGCGCCAGCGTATTTGAGAGACTCAGAGCGGCGCAGCTCCTGAACCTCGTCATAGACGACGGTCTTTACGATCCCTGCGAGCGTCTCGGCCCAGCCGGTTAGCTTATGGTAGTTTATGAGAATTACGTCAGGAAATAGAACCTTCTCGCCGTTCTTGCCCTTACAGATATCGTAGGGCGTTCCCTTTTTGATGACGTGGGTGCGTAGCTTCGGCGCGAATTTCTCGACCTCCCGCTGCCACTGTTTTGGCAGGTGGGCGAGGGTCACGACAAGCGCAGGTAGATTCGCTGGGTCGGTGAACGTGCAGATGGCCTGAGCGGTATTGTGAGTTAGGATGGCGTGCTCTGTGGCGTACAGGCTGTCTTGCGCTGCCACTTTGATGCAAACGGATTCGCAATGGCGAGTGTATTCAATTGATTCGATGCTTCTTGTAGGATGCGTCCGGTTGGTTAGCTTGTATCTGAATGATTTACGCCCTGTTGTGAAAGGCGCAAGATAATGCGGCAGCCGCAGGCTGACGACGTATTCCGTTGGCTTATCCTCGGAGCGCCTGTCGTACGTGTGAATCGTCGCTGAGCATCCGAGACATTCGGCTAGATTCTGGAAGTCGCTAGCGAGTGTTATGCTGGTCGTGCAGTAGGCGACCTTGTTGCCGGTTTTGGAAATGGTTCCATCGCAGTCCATGAGGCCATGGAACAGATCGATCCTGTTTTCTACCCTGGAATGAAGATATGTTTCTGGAATGAATTTCTGATTACTGACGACGTTTAGTTTCATATCCCGAAGGATCTTCGAGACTCCAGGTATTCCGATATGAACGGAGCCTTTATCGCGCCTTATCGCGCCGATTTCGATACGTTTTGCTGCTAATGCGACCATGAAGTCATCGTGGTCTGATTTGTTTATTGTGATTCTTGGCGTGTGCTTGGTGTCGCCGTTTGCGATCAGGCATCCAAACAAATAAGGGTCGATCGGTAGTTTCGCATCGCTGACGGCGAATCTTGCAGGCCACGATAGCGTTGGAATAAACAGCGTAGGCTTTGATAGGTCCAACCAAGAGACCTGCCCGCTCGCTCTTGTCTGTTTGATTTTCTGACTAGTTCTAATCTGATCGGACGTGACTACGATTGAATCCAGTTTGCGTCCGCCTTTCCAATACATGACGGTCCAGAGATGGTCCGGCCCGCATTCGACGGAAGAGTGGTCGCTGAATTTAATGCGGTAGCATGGCCTATTGCCCTGGGGAAACACTCCGGTCACCATGGTGGGTTCGCCAGTTGAGCCAGTGACCATATCGCCGACCTTCAGCGATCCGATTTCTCTATATCCGTATGGGGTAAGAACTTTTGCATCTACTGGCTGCTGTTTGCCGAGTCCAACGTCGTCGGCGATTAGCAGTCGGCCGGTCTTCATGGCCAGGTCGGCTGAGATTCTCTGGTAGTCGCGTGGCTGAACTGCCAGCTCGAATACAGGAGCCGTGTAGTCACCGCCGAGAATCTGCCCGACCAGAAGCTCGGTCTCCAGGTGCTCGACGGTCAGCTCGTCAAGTCGCTCCTTGTCAACGGCCTCCATGGTCATCGGGTACCGCTTGAGGAACCATTCAAGCTCGCGCGTATTCTCCGGTGTGGCCGACAGCGTCAGCTTGCCGTACTGGTTCTTCTTGATCTTCTGGAAGACGCGTTTGATACGCAGGGCAACCTGTGGTTCTGTTTCAATGATCCACTGGCGCCCATTGAGCGTGACGGTTCCATACAGTCTCACAACAGGCTTCCGATGAGACTGTGGCAACGGATCGGCTTGTGGTTCATCTCTTCAGGCAGATTAGCCAATCGCGCCTTCGAGGTCACCACTAAGATTCCGAGAATCGAGTCGTGCTGCGCGTACCGGAATAGCTGACGCGTCAGGTCCGATAGCGAGTGGTCGATCTTCGCCTCGATCCCGACCTTCTTCTCGGGGAAATAGAAGTCAACGATGTCCTCGTCCGAGAGGTGGTGCTCGGCAAAGAACTCCACTCCCAGGGCCGTGAACACCTTACCCATGCCGCCCTGCAGATCCTTCTCGTTCGAGAAGTTGAACCTGTACCTGCTGAGGGTTTTGCTCAGGCTCTCGATCCACTCAATCGCGTCAACCCGCGCGTGGGTGATATCGCTCATTCGCTGGGCGTTGGAGCGTCCGGGACGAGCACAGGGATGCCGTCTTGGGTGGTGGTCTTCCAGCCAGCCGGCACCTGTCCCGTGAGTTCGTCGGGCGACGGGACGGCCGAGTCGAACCGATCTGCGCCCTTCGACATGGCGACCACGATGCCGTCCAAGAGCATCGTGCGCTGCGCTTTGCAGAACGCCTCGCAGGAGTCCTTGAAAGCGTCGATGCGATCCATCAGCTTGCGAACGCTGGTACTGCTCCACTCGAAGCTGTGCGTCGCTTGGACATCGAGTTGGAGCAGTGCGAAGGCCGCGAACATGTCGGTCTCTGCTGTGGAGGCCTTGTCACGAGCCCTTTGAACTTGTTTCGTCTGGTCCTCGATCGTCACTCTCGCCATCTTTCCCTGCTTTCATTTTCTCGATTTTGGTTGCTACGCCCACCATAAAGTCCTGGAGCTTCTCGTCTCCGATCCAGCAGCAGAACAATTTGCCGCCGCTGACCTTCTCGATGGTACGGATGACCGACTCGTTGTCTGGCCTGGTGCCGTTCGGAGATCGCGTTCTCCAGACGTCAGCGAGAGAGTTCACTACCTGATGGTAGATCTCTTCCGGTGAAACGCCGTTGTTCCTGAACAACTCCGCGTGCTTCTCGCACCATGCGGCTTTGTCGCCAGCATCTTTCCAGCCGTCATCCATGGCGACGAAGCTGTACCCCGATGCCGTGATTGTCAACTACGGGGACAGCTCGACCATGATCGTATCGCGTAGTAGGGCGAGCTTGAGGTTGGCGTCTCTGATCTGCTCCAGTGTCCTCGGCGAGATGTCCTCCAGCGTCGTGACGACGTACCACTCGTCGCCGCACATATAGAAGCCGCAAGGTCCGTAGAAGCCGTCCTTGATCAGGAACTGCCGGCGTCCCATGCCGCCAAAGGCGACGTCGGACACCATGTGCTTGAAGGGTTCCTTCTGCTCGGGAATAGCCGACGCGAAGGCGATTAGGTGCTGGAAAATACGACCGGCGATCTCAGGGGTTATCGCGATCCTCGGTGGCTGGCAGTGGCCAGGGAATGGAGTTAGATCAACGCCGAGGATGGAGCCCATGCGCGCATCATATCATCGAGTGCAGGTTCGGACCGGAGCCCACGGATTCACGGGCTTCTGGAGCGCCGGACGGCATTGGGCGTCGGCCTTCTCTCCCATGTAAACGGCCCCGGCAATGATGAGGGCGAAGACGATCTGAAGAGCGATGATGCCTAGGATTGTTTTTATGGAACTGTGCATGTGCCTGTGAAATTGCCGGTCCAGATCGGAAGGTTTTTGTCCCAGTTCACCGTGCGATCTTGGGTGACCTGGTCTTCCATGTTCATCGTGTAGTCGTAGCACTCGATGGGATCGAAGTTGTCGCCGTTGGCCGCAACGTAGTTGATGAATTCCTGCTTGGGAGTTCGGTTGTCGCCCACGTAGTACGGGAAGATCTCGCCGGTCAGGGTGTTCCTGATGCGGATCATCCACTGGGCACCACGCTCTCGGCCCTGTTGCAGCTGGAGCCGAATGAGCGGGTAGAGCTTCGCCTTTTCTTCGTTAAAATACTTTGCCATTTTACACCGACGGCCAATATTGGCGGCTTGCGATCCGACTGATGTGCGATCGGTCGACATGAAACCTGACAGCCAAACTGGAATGAGTTGCGCCTTTTACGAGTTCGCTACGGATTTCCAGTATCTGTTCGCGCTTCAGCTTTGCTGGACCGCTGCGTTCTCCATGATGCATGCGACCCTTCTTTATTGCGTCGTGCGTGTTGTCGTGTTTTGTCCCCATAAACAGATGATCTGGATTTACACAGATCGGCGTATCGCATTTATGTAGCGCACATAAGCCAGACTGGACTGCGCCGTGGCGCCTCTCGTACGAGAAGCGGGTGGCTAGCACGACTTTCCATTTGTCGTTAATCTTGCGACTCAGCACGCCGTAGCCCTTATTATTGGTGGCGCCAAGCCAGATCCAGCAACCGCTATTCGGTTCAGGAATGTAACGATCCTCGAACGGGCTGCCGCGTTTGATCACGGCATTATCTTACCATCAGGCGGGCGTATTTACGTCGTGCTTGTCCAAGATGAGGTGTGCCGGCGCGTGGTTGCCATTGCCCCAGAGTCCGTTCTTGTCCTTGTGCTTGACGAGCTTCTTGTAGATCGTCGCGTTCACGTCGATGGGCCTAGGATCTCCGCAGGTGCGCGTGTACTCATCTGGGGTGGTTTCGCCCAACTGCGCCTTCTGACGCCTCCAGAAGACTTCCACGTACGCCTTGCAGGCCTCCTTCGTCAGGTGGAGAGTGAAGCCGTCCGGGCGAGTGCCCCGGCCACGTTCAGACTCTTCCCAGTCTTGGGCAATGACGGAGTAAATCTTTGGTGCCTTTGCCGGCTTTGCCTTGGTAGCAGACCGACCCTTCGCCTTCTTGACCTTGGTCGCCATAATCCATCCTTATGGACTATGTATAGATTGTCAAGACTCTGATAGTCGAGCACGTTCAACATCTGCTGGCGAAAGACCGACTGCTAAAATGCTTTCTTAGCCGCATCCAGGGCACACGA